>BNJU01000001.1_pt1 | contig 201353 bp, 324 predicted proteins | sample 8539281 | NCBI WGS metagenome assembly BNJU01 (sample SAMD00202456, study PRJDB9452) | human saliva metagenome | isolation source: human saliva | place: Japan | reverse complement strand
TGTTAAAAAGTTAGATAAATAAGAGATTTTTAGAATTTTAAGAAGTAAAAAATTGCGTGGAAATGAGGGATAAATAGAATTACTGATAATAAATTAGTAATGAATATTTCATCTTCGATTTCCAATTTTTTTAAATTTTTATAGCATATCAAAAATAAAAAAATGTCGTGATACAATACATATGTGACAAAAAAAGAAGAAAACAAAGAAAGGTTTCTGATATAATGTAAGCCGATCAAAAACTACATAAGGAGAAACCTTTCTATGAATAGTATATCAGAAGAGTACCATGTTCGTCAACGGGCAGTTGAGTATGCGACGGAAAAAAATTACAAAAAGTGCAATATAATAAAAAAATAGAATGAAATAATGAAAGGAAAGAAACGTGAAAAAAATAAAAAAATTTTATTTTGATTTTTGAATACTTCCCAGAAAATTTCGTATGAAAGTTATATTTTGAAATTTTATGTGGATGGAAAAAGATTTATGTGAATTAAAAAAATGAAAAAATATAAATATGATAAATTGGGAGATATATATTTCACAGCATATTTACTTAAAAGATAGATTAGATAAAAATCTTAAATGAGCCTTTTTCCAGATAAAGAATTGAAAATAAAAAAAGGACAGAAAAAGATACTGCAATCGAATTAGTAGAGAAAGCTGATGAACTTTATAAAGATGTAGCGTTTGATTTAGATAGCACAGAATTTTTGGCTTTTGTACGATTGGGCATACAATCATCAATTACCTCAAGCGAGTGGAGAAATATATCCAAGAGTTTTTCTGTAACAGGAAACAAAATTGAAATTACATGGGAAAGTGATAAAGAATTTAAAAACAGAAAAGGTGTTTATTATATCTCAAAGAAACTTTTTGAAGAAGAAGTTTTAAAATTTATAGAAAATAATGTTTGAGAGAAGAGAAATTGTGGAACAAAAATTAGATCTTGTAGTAATAAATGGTAAAAAAATTTCTGCTAAAAAGAAATTATGATATCGAAATGGAATTTGAAGATCAAATGTTGGAAGAATTGAAAAAAATGTAAATTATAATTTGAAAACAGTTTATGAATTAATTCATATGACCAAAAAAAGATAAAATAATAGTACCTATAATTTTTAAAAATATATAAAATTAACAAATAATATATATGATAAAAGCAAATTTGATTAGATTTTTTTGGGAATAAAAGGACTTTTTGAAGTACGTTCCTGATTTGGAAGAGCAATTAAAAGGGAGGATAATTTGGATATAAAGAGCGGCGATTTTGAATACAATTTCAGTAATAAAAAAAGGATAATAAAAGTCTCAAAAATCTCCATCTATGAAGTAAAAAAATATTTAGTAAAGTAGTAGCTTTATTTAAAAATGAGAGTATCCAGAATTTTGTGTAAATTCAAAATATAATGGGTGTGTAAAAATTTTTGTGTAAACCTCTAAATAATATGAAGAATTAGAAAGATATAATAGAGATAAACCTATAAAATTGGGAAGAGACATTATGAATGAAACAGAAAAAAGATTAAGAAAGGCAGGCATAATAAAAATGACACATTCACAAATAGAAAATGATATATAATTATAATTTTTTTATAATTTTTTTATCTATATTTTTTTACTTATGTATAAATAAGAATAAATTATTTTTCCAGAACAATATTTTTTTATAATTTTTTTATCTTCTTTTTATTTTTTTATTTCTCGTTGCATAAAAATATGAAGCTGAAAGTAGATATCAAATTGAAGATTCCCAGTGAATATAAAATTGAGCTAGATGATAAAGTTTTTTTAATATACATTTTTTTATTTGATGAGTTATATATTGAAACAAATATACTTCCTGAGGACTACTATATTTTTAAAAAAATATAAAAATTATATATAAAGATAGTGAAATTGGAATAATTGAAATTAATAAGAGAATAAACAAACTAGAATATAATAATGTTTTTGAATATATACAAATTTAAATATTCTATAAAAAGAAACTTTAAATGATATATTAGATAGAAAAATGAGTTATAAACTTGATACACCATATGTTGAAACTGAATTCAAAAATAAAAATAATAATAGAGAATAACAAATCAATCAAAGAATCAGAAGTTATGATGGATAATGTTGGAATAATATAGACGGCAAGGATTTTTCATTTACTACATTTTAATAATAAAAAGGAAGTAGTTTACATGTAGGCTCGGTAGAAAATACAGTAGCAATTATCGGAAAAAGAAGAAAAATTTTATATTCAAAAATAGATAAATATGTTTGCCCTACGATTTACAAAAAACAAAGATGAGTTACATACAATCGGTGGCTCAACAGATACTTCAGTAGGAGAAAAACAAAATTAACAAATGTAGGAATAAATACTGAAAATTGTGATAAAAAAATGATAAAAACAAAAAAAGTATACAAATTCAAAAAAATTTAGCAATTATATTTCATGAAAAAGGGAGAGTGTACAGAATTTTTGTGTAAACCTCTAAATAATATATGGTAAAATAACTATATAATATTTGGAGGTTTTTGTACGGTTAAAAAGAAATCTGTCTGTTTAAAAATATAGTTATAGAAATATTTAATAATCTGAACAGAAAAAAAGTGAAAGTTGCTTATAAATTGAGGTTTAAAAGTAAGATGTGGAAATGAACTATTTTCTACACCTTTGTTTGCTTTTAAATTCTAAAAATTTGTCGTGATACAATACATATGTGACAAAAAAGAAGAAAAAAAGAAAGGTTTCTGATATAATGTAAGCCGATCAAAACTACATAAGGAGAAACCTTTCTATGAATAGTATATCAGAAGAGTACCGTGTTCGTCAACGGGCAGTTGAGTATGCAATAAAACATAACAATAATTCAAAGGCGGCATTAAAATATAAAACATCAAGACAGCAGATTAAGAGATGGCGTGACAGATATAACGGAACAGTGCAGTCACTAATGCCAAAAAGCAGAAGACCTAAAAGCCATCCAAATTTACGAATGCGGAAAAATGGCAAAAAGACACTATTTGAGTTAAAGCTGGAAGAACTAGGGATAGAATACATGAGAACAAGACCGTATTCGCCGTGGCAGAATGGGAAAATGGAAAGGAGCCACAGGCTAGATAGCAATTATTATTTAGGAAAAAGATTTAGAAGTCTGGAAGAATTAAGAAGGTCAGTAGTAAGATAACTTTATCTATTTATTTTTTTAAAGTTTTTGTAACAAATGTTTGACAACTATACAATAGAAATTAAAAATAAATTAAAAAAAGTGTTGACAAAAAAACTTAAAATAATGTATTATGAAATAGATTAAAAAAAGATTAAAAAAATAATCTTGAAAAATCAAAAATTTGAGAAAGGGGAAAAATAAGATTATAAATAATAGATTATAAATTGAGGTTTTGTTGATGTTATTTATAATTGAAAAAGTATGAATAATAAAGGGGTTATTAATCAAACTAATAGAACTATGTTATTTGAGGAAATTAATCCAGAGAAAATGGATTTACTTACATTGATTGATGATGTCAAAGGAATTGATTCTTTGGATGATGAGAAGATACTTGAGATTAATAAGCATCTTTTAGTGTCGAGTTTTGATGAATTTTTGGAGAAGTTTGAGCCAAAGGTTTATAGCTATTATAATGCGGAAAAATCAGAGAATTCAGTATATTTTAAAAGAAGCCGGAAGGAATTCCAGAAGAATTTATTAATGAAATAAAAATTGATAATGGGAATGTATTTTTTTAAAAATGCTGAGTACTTTAATGGAGGCTAGAAATCACAAGGAAATAAGAATGTTGAGTTTAAATTTGAGAATATTTTAGAGTTGATTTCGCTGAAGAAGGTTATTGAAGATATAAAAACAGACTAGGAAGGAAATTGCGTATATTTTTAATAAGTATGAGGAATTAGATGACGAAAATCCTAAAAAAATTAGAGTATGGAGATAAACTGAATAATAAGTTTGAGGAAGCTTCTCAAAATTATAATAATATTTTAGGAATGTTGCCATTGGCGATTGAGGATATAAAAACTCGGCTTTTTGATTGGGAGTGACGAGAGTAGTTTTAAATCTGAAAAAAATTAAATTGGGAATGTTGCAAGTTGGAGAAAAGGGAGAATTAGAGGTTATCGAGTATAAACAAAATGAATCAAATGAGTTAGCTCTAATTGAAGAGAAGAATACGACTGCACTTATGGAAGCGTTTCAAGATGATTATGAAAAGTGTTACAGAGGAACCAAATCAGTATATTAAAGATTTAGTGGTGAGAACTTTTTGTTCCATTGGCTAAGAACTTTGTTGAGATTGATCAAGAACAGGAAGTTGAGAATTATAATAATTATTTGAGTTTTTATAAGTTTGCATAGGGAAGATTTTTGTGAAAATTGCAAAACCTTTGATTGAAAAATTGTTAGGAATAAAGATGTTTTTGAGCAATATGAAACGAAAATTTCTATGATGAAACCGACTTTGTTAATTACTAATGTGAAGGCAGAAATGATTGCAAAAATCAGGGAATAAAGAAAGATTACAAGCGTTTTTAAATACGGTTAATATGAAAAATGATTTCGATAATACAGTTTGGTTTGCAATTTATCCAAATGTTGACTTAGATATTAAAAAAAGGTGAGAAAAAAAGGTTAGAGCGAGATTTAAAGGGACTTCAAATGATGAAAAAAACAGAGAAAAATACAATAGAAACATTAACTAATTTGATGATGATATTAGGTAATTATAAAGTTCAGGTTTTCTTTAATTTTTGAAGGAACTTATGAGACTTCTTTTTGATAATTTAGCAACAAAAAGGATTGGATAAATATATTGAGAAAAACATCAATTTTAGAAAAATCAAAAAAATATTCTGAATATTTGATACCAGTAATTCTAATTTTACGATAATTCCAAAAGATAAATCTGGTGTGATATTGGACTATAAGATGAAATATGAGAATGATGGTGTTGTTTTATCAGATGAACAGGAAGATTTGCTAAAAATTTTTGGATAGAAGGTGTGTATGTGGATGGAGCGTATGTGGCAGCTGGGATAATTTCGGCTTCTCAATGTCCTAATTATTTAAGAGATAGATTTAATGCGGTTTCGATGGTGTATCCAGGAGTTAGGTTTGATATTGAGGCAGATGATAATCCTTATAAGGTTAAAACAACTATGTCTAAAGAAATTTCAGGATTTACAAATGCGATAAAAGATAAAAATTAACCAATTTAATTATGGATTTGTATTTTCTTCAGATAATGCACAGGTCCAAAAAAGAAAAAAATTAAAAAAATATTGTAGTTTATAAGGCTAGAACATTATTAAAAAAATTCTGAAGGTGGATATGAACCATTGTATAAAAACTTTGACAACGACTTATATTGAAAGAGTCTTAAGATTTGTGACAACTGATTTTAAAGAGGATAAATTGAATTTATTTTTCAGTACAAATCCATCTAGTCAAAAAAATCTCTTTGGTTGAAGGATCAGAAATTTATAAATGGAATTATGCAAAAAGGGAGATGATATTTCGCATAAAATTGATGAAGAAATGGGTATTTGTCAGTTAAATATAGTGTTTGCAGGAAATATGAGAAACTTGCAAGTGGAAATTAATAAGTAGTTTTAAAAATAAAAATGAGGGGAGTTAGTAATGGGATTTAGATTAACAGTAAAAAGGACAAAAATGAGGAAATATTATTGGATAAAGAAAGCATTTTAGATGTAAAGTATATGTCAGAAACACCTGATGATTCAAATGCGAGAGCAACTGATTTAGGGGTTATTTTAGAAATTAAGGGGAAAATTTTGGCGGCTGCGAATGGAGATACTGAAGATGATACTAGAAAAGTGGCTCAATGGTCGTTGGTTCCTTCTGAATCGAGTGATGCTTATAGACAAAGCTAGTTTGGAAGTAATTTCAGCTGGGCAAATGGTTAGAAAAAAATTGATATGACAAATGTGTTTGTTGTAGATTATATTGAGGAATACGGAAGTCAAGCTGGAACAGGAACATTTTTCATTGAAAATTAAACAGAAAAAAAGAAAGTTATTGAAGTTGCGATTGAAGGAGGTTATGCAGCACAGGAAGAAGCATAATTGTAATTTAATTAAAAAAAGTTAATGAGAATTTTTGAGAGTTTGAGAAAAATAAATTTGAAAGAATAAATAAAAATACAAAAAAGTACTGTTTGAATAATAATATAAATTTGAAAAAGATTTACTCAGGTGCAAATGATAAATTTGTTGTCTGAGTAAATTCTAAAAATAATAGAAATAATTAATGTTTTAGAACAAATAATTTATTTATTTGTTGTAATTAGTTTATTATTTAAGAGGGGAAATATGTTTGAGAATAGGTATCCGATTTTTTTAAGAAAGGAAGTATTTTAGAAAAAGAATTAGATTTGTTGAGGATAATCCAGTAGAGATAATGGAATTGATGTATTTAGAGGCAAAGGATGGGATTATAAAAGGGTTTGACTTGGAAACGGATGAAGTGGAAAAGGTTGTAGTTGTAAAAAGGGGAATATTGAAGTATAAAGGGAAAAATATATTGGCTACAAGAAGATTATAACTTTTTATGCCAGATGAAGAAGATAAATATATTTTTGAAATTGAAATTATTTTCTCAGATTGAAGATAGAAAAATTTTTATATTAGGAGAGGAGAGTTTAGGTTAGAAAGAGGTTATGAAATAGGGGAAGATGAGATAGAAATAGCTCGATTTATAACTAGAACAGGAGCAGATTTTAGAAATGACTACAATAGTTTTTTTCTGATTTGAGAAGGGATTTTAATTTGTTAGAAATAATTAATCAAAAATATTCTTCGAAAAATGAAAGAGGAACATTACATCCAAAAAAATATTAGAAATGTGGGGCCTTGGAGGCGTCTACAAAAGAAAATTTGGATATTTTTGATGTAAATTTTTATACAAATTGTTTGCAAGGGAAACTGGAGCGAGAAACAATAATCGCATATATAAATACAAAATTTATTTCTAAAAATGGATTATTCAAATGATGAACTCTATGAAAGTCTATTGAAAAATATTAGAAAATTTGGGGAAAGAGCGAGCAAAAACAAGAGAAAAAACGAATTATACCGAAAAAAATATCAATAGAATAGATTGGAGAAAAGATGGACTATTATCAAATATTGGGAGTTTCAGAGAATTTTACTCGAGATGAACTGAAATCATCGTATAAAAATTAGCGTTAAAAATATCATCCAGACAGAAATCGAATGATAAGAAAGCTGAAAAATATGTTTAAAAAAATATCGGAGGCTTATGATGTGCTAAAAAAATCCTACGAAAAGGGCAGAATATGATAAAAAAGACATAAATTGAATAAAAATTTTTAATGGAAATACGAGTGTAAAAAAATTCAAAAATGAGAATATAAATGAAAATAGAGAAAAATACACAAAAGTTCGATGAATTTTTGTTTACACCAGATAATTTTTAAAAATATGTTTGAAAAAGGCATTTAATATTGAGGGAATGAGTAAATTTAGAAAAAAAGAGAACGAAAATTCTATTGAAAAACTTTTGAGAATTTTTTTAATGTGAAGGAAAAATAAATGTGGAGAAGAATTAATATTTTTAGAAATTTTAGAAATATTTTTAGAAGACCGTTTGGACGAGGAAGTTTGTATCGATTGGAAAGATTGAGTAGAAATGTAAGTTTGAAAAAGAGGGAAATTTGACAAAAGATCAAAATTATCTGTGGACAGAAGGTATCAAAAATATGAGAAAAGACAATTATCTTCGAAAAAGAGGATAAGTAAGTTTTTGAATGGAAAAAAATATTATCATTTTAGCTGTGTTAACTATAACATTGATGTATGTTCATTTTTTTCTGGTTATTCTACAAAAAGTTTGTATATTTCGATATTTATTTTTATTGGAGTAACTCTTTATTTATTAATTGTGGAAAGATTTAAAGAAAAGGTTAGAATGGAAGGAAAAAAATAAATGAAATAAAAAAACGAAAGAGAAAGAGAACATAGTAATTTTTGGATAGAGTAAAAAGAAATAGAAGAAGTAGAGAAAAAATCAATTGGAAAGTATAATTTTGAAAAAAACTCGGAAGATTATGATATTAAAATTTGGAAAGTAGGAAGAGCTACGTCGCTTTTTAATTGGGAAGAAAACGCCTAGAAAATAAGGTTGATATTGATGTGAGCGAAGGAATTTATTCGAACTTGGTAAAGTAGAGCTCATGGCCTACTTAATAGAGTTAATGGGGTTTAGTATTACGAGGATTTAGGTTCACAAAAATGGTAGTGGGATCGAAAAAAATCAGATAGGAGAAAAGTAAAAATTAGAAGAAATACACCAATTAAGGTGGGAATCAGGAGATATCATTTATTTGGCAACAACAAAATTGTTGTTAATTTGATTTTTTTATTAATTACAATTAAAATTGTTACCAAAATTAAAAATGATGAATATCTTTAGAGAAACAAATGAAAATTGAAATAAAAAGATTGAAAGGATTGCTTCTTAAAAATGAAAAAAATTGTACTAATATTTTTAGTTTTTTCTATAATTTCTTGTGCAAAAGAAAAAGATACAATTACTTCAAATAAGGGAAAATAACAATAGTTTAGTTGTTAATCAGAAAAATTGCAAGAAATAAAAAATAAAGATTCTCAAAAAAATTAAGTTATTATAGAGAATTAAAAATCTCGAATGGAGAAATTTGAAAAAAATATTCAAAAAATATGGTAATGATAAGACTCGTTTGCAAGAATATATTGAGCTTTCTAAAATGGGACGAAGAACTCAATATAATTTATAGGAAAAGTAATAGAAAAAAATTAAAAAAATTCTAAATACAGAAATAGTGAACAAATTTTTAGTAACAACACAAAAAGCGTGGATAAAATACAAAGAAAGTAATTATAATTTTGTGGAAGTAGCAAGTGAAATGTTACACTATAATAGTGCGATTAAAAGCAACTGTAACGCAAATCGCACTTACTGAAATTAGGTCACGAAGAACATTGGAAAAAGAAATTGGGTAGAATTAAAAGAAAAAGAAATTTTATTTTGGAATAGTATTGGGAATGAAAAAAAGAAAAAATTAAGAGCTCTTACAGAAATGACTGAAAATAGAATTTTAGATTTTTGATAGTTATCTTGAAGATTATATTGAAGAATTTGAGTAAAAAGTAAGTGATAGAAAATAAAAATAAATTGAAATTGAGGTTTTAAGAAATGAGAATGAAAAATAAAATTTAGGAGGAATTATTGATGAAAAGATTTTTATCATTAATATTGTTTTTAGGGACGTTATTTAGCTGTAATGGTGGCACGAAAGAAAGTAAAGAAATTATTGAAAAGAAAGTAAAAATCTTTCTACTCAAAAATGAAGTTATAAAAAAATCAGAAAAAATTGAAAAATGTGACAAAATTCCAGAGTATGATTTGAATGTTACAAAAAAATAACTTTAAAAATAAAGGAATTAGCGATATAAAATGTTTGGCAAAATATAAAAATTTAAGAGAGCTAGATTTGAGATGGAATAAAATAAAAAAATATTGAAACATTAGGAAGTTTAGAAAAATTAGAAGTTTTAAGAATAAATTTCAATCAAATAACAGATATTAAACCGATCTTGAATTTAAAAAAATTTGAGAGAATTGTGGTTACATAATAATAAAAATCAAAGATATAAGAGGAATTGGAAAATTGTCAGAATTAAAACATTTAGATATAAGTTATAATCCTTTAGAATACGGAATTGAGGAGATACCTAGTTTGAAAAAGATTGAAACGGTTTGAGATTAGGAAGACTCCCCAAAAAGATTGTGGATTATGTTTATGATAATTATCAGAAATTTATGTTCTTAGATGAGATTTATATGTATGAAAGAGTACAAGAAAATATCAAAAAGCGTGATAATGAAGCTAGATACCCTCACTTTTTCTGATTTTGAAGGGAAAAATACAAGATTTTTGAAACATATAAAAACTATAAAAAGATATAGAAGTGATTATGGTTTCAGAGAAAAATGTTCCGCAAGTAATGAGAAAAAATATTAGAATATAAAAAGAACATGATGAAGATGAGGATAATGGAATTTTCGGTATAGGAATGTATAAAAATGGTAACTATTCTACATATTCTATAAGAGCAACTAGTGCTTATGGAGGATATACTACAACATATTTTTTTGAAAGATGGAAAGATATTTGCTGAAGAAGGTTCAGATTTATATAGTTTATTAGAAAGTCCAGAAGGAAATAATTTATATTTAGCAACAATTTCTGCTCATGGGCGACCCTAATTTTATAATTGTAGATTTTAAAAGAGGAACACTTGTGGAGGAAGAGAGAGAAAAATTTTAAGAAGAGGTAATAAAATCAGATAAAAATTTGAATTCTATAGATTTTATAGGGGGAATATGAAAAAAATAGAATTTTTGAGGGAAAAGATATTGGAGATAGCGCTGTTAAATTTTTGATAAGTTAGCTTATTTTTGAGAGCAGTGGTAATTATCAACTAGAAGATAAAAACGTTATATAGGAAGATATCAGCTGGGAACAGATGTACTTGCAGATATGGGATGGGTACAAAAAAAGACGCAACTTGGGAAACGGCTAGATTTAGAGGGAAGCAGCAAAAAGTGGGGATTAACCAATAAAAGAAGTTTTCTGAATAATCCGAAAGCTCAAGATGAAGCGATCATGAAATCTTTAAAAGTTCGTTGGATGTTATTAAAAAAATATTCTAACAAAATTTGTCAAAAATAAATGTTCCTGCAGATGCAAATTATAAAAACTCCTAAATTATTATTAGCTTCTAAAGAAAGTGTTAGGAGAATATTATTAAGCAAAAAGTCTCAAGGATTTAAGTCAGAGGATTTAAAAGGAAAAAGTTTTGTTCTCACTTCATCAGGATTGCTTTGGAGCAGGTCATTTATGTGGTCAAGGTGCTATGTCAAATGCTTTATCAATGAATTTTAAAGGTAAATATGGTATTCCGGTAGATGGAAATAGTCTTCCTTGCTTATTTTATCATGAAAAATTTATCAGGACATGACTTGTCAGTAATAATAGGATTTAAAGACAGTTGTCCTGCTAATAAAAGTAGTTTTTAAAAAACGATACACAGAGTGATAATAAAAATAAATAAAGAAGCAAAAAAACTACTGAGCTACCACAAAATAAATCAAATAATAATGTATCTAAACCATCAGTGTCAACAAGTTCTAATTCTCAAAAAGGAAAGTCCTGATAAACAAAATGCGTCAAATATAGTGAAGAAAGTAGAGGAACCTAAAACAATAGCACCAAAAATATTTAATGAATTGGATGAAGAAAAAGACGGTGTGTATATTTTAATGGGCAGAAATTTGAGGAAGTTTGGGATACAGAGGAGTATAGGAAAGATCGTGAGTTGATGAGTTCTCAGAAGGCCCCAGAAATGGCTTTTTGAATCAGAGTGAAGTTAATGTAGAAAGATTAAAAAGCAAAATTTTTTTAGATTCAAATATGTATAATCAAAATTATATCAAATATTTGGAGGTTAAAAACTGGTAAAAAAAGTTTTAGAGGATAATAAGGAAGATATAGATTTGCTTTTTGAAAAATTTATGATGAAGCGACAAAAGATGAAAAATGGAACAGGAAATATTATAAAAGCAAGAGAATTTTGATATTTTTACGGGAAAGAGAAAAAATTCTGAAACGATTAGAACACAAAAATATTATTTATTATATATTTTCGACACCGATTAAGAATAAAGGAAAGATAGAAACGTTAGAATATGTTTTAGGGTCAATTTAGTGCAAAAATATGTTGTTTATCCAGATAAAAAGCCGATAAAAATCTTATGAGGCGGAGAAAAGTTTTATAGAAAAGAATACGAATGTTTCAAGTCATTTGTTGAAAAAATGATTCAAATTCGACTAAAATTCAAAAATAAGCTACCAGAAGAGTATAGTAAAATATTTGAAAGGTATCAAGGATATTGATGACATTTTGATAAGGGTTGAAAAAGTCTCATGAAAATTTTGCTAATATGCACTGTGAAAAATTTGATAAGAGAACTCTATCAAGACGAGAAAGAATTTAAAGAAAGTTTTTTTATTAGATGAAAAATGGTGTTTTAAAAAATCCATTATCACGGAGAATTATTGATAATATCATTATTGAATTTTTGAAGGTTCAGACTGGTTTTAAAAAGTGAAAAAGGAAGATAAATATTTTTGATAATCATAAAATACAAGGATAGTATGATTATTAGGAATTATTTGTTGTGGTATGTAAAAAGGCAGCGTGGGATTGATTTACCTTCAAAAAAAGTGAGACGGGTCTATTTGATAGATTGGAAAAAAATCGGAAAAGAGATTAGAATTACAACTGTTTTTAAAATGATTGGATAAGTTCTAAATTGGTTATAAAAAGTTAGGAATATTCGAAAAATTTCTCAATTAATTAGTGAAGTTTATAGTGAATATAGAGATAAAACTGATTATGATAAAGATAAAAGAATAATTCAACAATTATTTAAAAGCGAGTAAGGAAATTAGAGATTATGCGGCAAATATAGATTCTATGGACATTTATTCATTCTATAAAGAGTTTTATACTTTGGATAATATCGTGAACCCAACTGGAAACTTATTTGTAAATGATAATTGTATTTTGAAATATACAATGGCAGATGATATTAGTAGATTAATTATTGAACAGGAAAGTGTACGTTTACGAGGGTGGAAAACAAGCAAATATTTTTGGATAAGAAAAATACTACCATTTAAAATGTGTAAAGCGATTGGAAAGTGTAAGCCAGAATTACTTGAAAAATGGGAAAAAGTTGACTGATGTGAAAGTTCGAAATTATCCAGCTTTTATTGAATACAGCAACAATAAAAATGTAAATTTGGTGGTGTGATAAGTATTGATGATGCGGGACAAAAATGCAATTGGAACAGCTTCTGATAAGGAAAACTAAATTGGGAGAAGGTACTCGAGATGCTGATTGTAAGTACAAATTGTTGATTGATATTTGTAAAGACATAAATAATAATTTTATGCAAACATTATTGAAGAAAAACTGTCAAAAATTTTCCAAGAATAAGAAGTATTTAAAGGATGTAGAAAATATAATTTCGCCAGATGTGTTAACTAAAAATGTGAATGTGTCTAGGAAAGAAGATTCATCAGAAAATAAGAAAAAGAATATGAGAAATTGTTAAATGAGAATAAAAATAAAAATGGAAATGGCAAAAGAAAAGAAACGTCTTTTGAAAAAAGAAAAAGGATTTGAGAGAAAAAATTTATGAAAAGTTTTAAAGAAGCATATAAACAGAGTAAAACAACTGTCAAATCCAGCCTTAGACACAAAAAAGGTATTAAAAATTATGGAATTTCTTTTATGCGACTATCAAAAGAAAAATTTTTATTCGGCAAAGATGTTACCTGTTATAGCGTATGGATATTTAATGAAATCAGGAAATTTTGATATTAGTTCTGAAAAATATTAATAATATTGTGAATGAATTAAATGATGAATCAAATAATAAAGAAGCAGAAATATTATGGGTATTGAATAATCCTAATTACAATGTATCAATTCAAGAAAATAAGTCTGAGAATCAAAAATCATTAGAAGTAAATACTTCGATGTAAAAGCATGGTTTCAGATTGGAGAAAATTTATACAAAAAATCAGAATTACCACCAACTGAAAATGATATACTGAGGAAATTCGACAAAATGGAAAAAGTTTTATCAACGTGTCCTTTTTAGTTTTAACGGAATGGAATGAAAATCATTATTCAGATGTTAAAAAATAACGATATAGATAATCAAAATTTTTCTCTTGATGAAAAAAATAGAAAAATATGAAAAATGGAAGATTTTGGATATAACGGAATGAAAAATAGATGATAGTTTTTGGAAGAAAAAGTATGTTGAAAATGAAAAATGTGAATAATGATATGAAATATGAAAAATATTTTTTTAATTCAAAAGATAAAATGAAACAATTTGAAGTGAAAAATTCACAGAAAGCTTTTATCAAAACGACCGAAAAACTCAAACAAAAGAAGTGGTTAAAAAGCCTATTCAAAGTATAAAACAAAATAATCCAGTTACGCAAAAATCAACTGCGAATAATGTCAAAAGCGAAACTATTGAAAAAAAAGACCAGAAAAGTATGCCTGCTAATAACAAGAATATAAAAGCAACTTCAGGTGTTAGTAAAAGCGGTTCTTGTTCAGGAATAGTTGTCCTCATAGTGGAGTAGAGGGAAACTATATTTTAGATGTAGTGAGAATAGAGGAGTTGTCGCTAGGGAACACTATCTAAATTTCTGTATCTTAGATCCTAGTGGTAGAGAGGTTGCAGGATTTAATGGTTATGTAGTGGAAAGAGAAGGACCTGATACAATTATTTCTGGAAGGAAAAAGAATTGTACAAGGAACGCATGAATTAAGGTGGCATGAGACCGGATAAAAAGATAAAAAGGCAATGTGACAAGAAAAGGCTATTTAGCGATTGGTGTTTTAATAACACTGCAAATTCAAAAGGATTGTTTAATGAAAAAAATTAAAGAGAAAAAGTTTTTAATTTATGAAAAAGGTGGGTTTTTAATTCATCCAGTTGCTAAAAAGTTCTGAGCTAGAAGGGTGCCTAGCACCTGCTAAAGGATACACAAAAGATAAAACTGCATATTTTACTGTAGGGTTCAAAAATTATTTGGTGATATAATAAAATTTATTAAGAAAAATAGAAGGGAGAAAGGTTAAGAATTGGGATAATCTTAGAAAATTTAAAGTTAAAAGTTTCTAATAAAATTTAATAAATGTTACAGAAAATTAAATTTTTAGAAGGAAAAGGAGTGTAGAATGAAAAATTAATAATTTTATCAATATTAGTAATAATTTCTTGCAGTGCTGAAAAACAAAAGGCAATAAAGAAGTTAAAAGATTTAAAAAAATAAGGGGATATTAAAAATGGAAATTCAAAAGGCAAAATAAAATTGAAACATCAGATTTAGAAGAATTTTTAAAAATTATTCTTATTTAGAACAGTATTCTTATAAAAAGTAAAAGTATTTTGATATGAATGATTCAAGTCAAGATATTTTTAAAAAATATATCGAAAAATAAAAGAAAGAAAATGATAAAAATTAGAAAGCAGTTCACAAATTTTTGATAATGAACCTAAGGAGAAAAAGAATAAAAGAAAATAATTTCAATATTGTTGGAATTGGAAGAAAAGGTGATAAATCATGATATTGATTGGTTACTCAATAAAGAAGATATATATGAATATTTAATAAATGAAATATCTGAATATAATTATAAATTGCCTGAATCAAAGTTAGATGAGGATAGAAAAAGCAGTTATAGAAAATCTTTTTGAATTTTTAGAAAAAAATTATTCTAAAGATCAAATAGAAAAAAATTTTTGAAGTTATAACGATTAATCCAGAATACCTTTCTTACGATATAGATGGAAAGTATGGATTAAAAGAAAGTGGATGAAGTGATATCAGAATTAGAAAAATATGAACCTATTACATCTGAGGAATGGTCAGAAAATGAAGCTAGATCAGGAGAAAAAGTTTTTAAAAATCAAATTGAAAATACACTGGCACCAGCATATATATTAACTGATAATAGAATAGTAATAGTAGAACATGAATGATAACAATAAACCAGTAAAAGAAAATTAAAAATAACAGATTATAAAAAGTAGGGATAATTCTTTATAAAAAAATATTGTATATATATATGATAACGGTATGATTTATGAGTATTCTGGAAGAAAAATTTGAGAATGTAAAAATAAAAGTTATGTAAGATTAAAAAGATATTTTCTTTTTGGAGGGGATAATGAAATTAGATAGATGTAGAAATGGGCACATGTATGATATTGCAAGGTATAAATCGTGTCCGTATTGTAAATCAGAAGGATTAGAATTAGAAGTAAAAGAAGATAAAATAAATTTAATTGAGGAAATGAATGATGACGAAAAAACAACGGCCTATTGGGCAAAGGATTCACAGGTAGATCCAGTTGTTGGGTGGATTGTTTGTATTGAAGGAGCTAATAAAGGGAAGGATTTTCGTTTGGTAAGTGAACGAAATTTTATTGGTCGTGGAGATGAAATGAATATTCAAATAATAGGAGATATGTCAATTTCTAGGAAAAATCACTGTTCGATTAGCTATAATCCAAAACAAAGAATATTTATGATTACGCCAGGAGAGGCAACAGGGTTGATTTATGTTAATAATGAGGCGTTGTATGATACTAGAGAATTGAGAATTTATGATTTGATTGAAATGGGAGAGAGTAAATTCGTGTTTGTAAATCTTTGTGGAGATTTTTTTGAGTGGAATAAAGAGAAATCAAAAATGTTAAAAGATGGGGAATAGTTTTTTAAAGGAGGGTTAATGATCTGTTTTTAATAAAATAGATTTTAGAAAAATGAGGAAAGATGAATCAAAATTTATAACAAAGTTCTTAGTGAGCCAGGTACTCAGAAAAAAATAATGATTATTTTGGTTTTTGCAATTGGATAATTATGCGATTTGGGTTGTTGCTGATGGATTTGATGCAGAAGAAGGTGCAGGAATTGTATCAAAATTGGCAGTTGAATCTGTTATTGAGTATTTTTATGTTGCATCCACGTTTTAATACAAGTTATAAAAGAAATGATTGATTATGCGAATTTAAAGATTCGTGAAAAAAACAAGAAGAAACAGAAAAGATATTCGTTGATGCATGCTTCACTTTTGGTTGTTATAAGTAATTATAATTCATTTTTATATGGAAATGTAGGAAATACAAGACTTTATCATATGAGAAATGGCTATATAGTTTCTCAAAAGTAGCGATGATAGTATTGCTCAGTTGCTTGTGGAGGAAGAAGCACTAAATGTGAATGATATTAAATTTCATAGGCAGAGAAATGATTTATTGCAGGCTGTGGAGATTATGGAAAAATAAAGCCGAATTTGATAAAAGAACCAGTTAGTTTGGAACAGAATGATGTACTATGTTTGACGACTATTGGTTTTTGGGAAAATGTGAAGAAACTAGAATGGAAGTAGAATTTTCTAGGCAAGAAAATTTGGATAAATAGCTTGAATCTATGAAAAATGCTGTTATTTCTACATTACGTGATGATGTAGAAAATAATACACTTGCTATTGTAAAAATTGAAGAAGTTGCTTCACCAGAACCAGTAGAGAAAGATGAAGAAAATTTTTATTTGAAAGTTGTATTGATTGGTGCTGCAATATTGATAATTTTATTATTTTTGGTATTTTTAATATTGCTAAAAAGAAATGAAATATTGAAAAGAGCAACGATTTATAGTCAACAGGCAGATGATGAATTAATGAAGAAAAATTTTAATAATTCAATTGAAGATTTGAAGTTGGAACTAGGGAGTATAGAAAAGTTGAAGTCTAAGAGAAGAGGAATTATTGGATTTTTATCTGGAATTGGTCAAGATAAATCTAAGATTGATGGCTTGATTGTAGAAAAATAAAAAGAAAATGGAACAGACTGAAAAAAATTGAAGAAGGCGTTTCAAGATGTGAATCAAGGGAATGAATTGTTTACTAGTGGAAATTATGATGAGGCTACGGAGAAATACCAGGCAGCTAAATATGCATTGGAAGAGATTTCTGTATAAAAGGGATGAATTGAACATTAATGAAATTTTGGAAACTTTGAATACGAGAATAAATTCAGCATCTAAGTTAAAAGAAGCACAAATGTTAGAAATTTCTGGAAATCAGGCAGTTGCGGCTGGGAATTATAATTTGGCAAGAGAAAATTATAAGGCAGCTTCTGAGATTTATTTGAGTAATGGAAGAGCAGATTATGTTGCAAGTATTGAGAAAAGATATCAGAAATTGCTGATAAAGAGAAAAACGGAATATAATGGTGCAATGTTGGTAGAAAATCAAGCAGATATGTTATCGCCAACTGATATAAATAAGTCAGAGAAGCATATTATAAGGCTAGGGAAATGTATCAGACTTTAGGAGATACTGTAAAAACGCAAGAAATTGATAATAAAATTCAAGAAATAAATTCTAGAGAAATGGCAAAATTACAAACAGCAAATAATTTAGTGAAAGAAGGATTGAGTCAATTAGCAGCAAATAATCCTGCAGAGGCAATATCTACATTAACAAAAGCTAAGATTATGTATGAAGGATTGAAAGATCATAATAACGTATCAAATGTAGAAAAATTTATATCATCAAGCACAGTCATTCATTAAATATGAAAGTGAAAGTGAGAAAAAAATTGAAAGATTTAGAAGTAGATTATAGTGAGAGGTTAAAACAGAGAAATAATGTCACAACAGGCATTGATTGCTAAGGAGGCAGAAATTGCTGCACGTCAAAAATGAAATGAGAGCAGGAGCGAATTAAGAGGGAGCAAATTAATAAAAGAATTGATGAAGCTACTAATTTAGAGATGCAGGGAGATCAGCAATATTCATTGGGAAGATATTCAGAAAGTATGAGTAAATATGAAGAAGCTAAAAAAATATTGGAAGAATTGAAAAATTCGGGAGATTTGGAAGTGCAGAACTCGAAAAATAGAATATTTGGATAAGAAAAAGAGTTAAGAACGAGGGATATTTGTAGGAAAAAGAAGGAGATGATGAGGCGAAGAAGAAAGAATTGGAAGGAAGCTGAGAAAAAAATATCAGTCTTCATTGGAAAAGATGAAAGAAGTGAATGAATCAGAGAGATACAAAAATATAGGAAAAATTAAAGAAAGCAACGAAAAAGGCTAATAAAAAAATGGTGGCAATTTTTGGAAATAGAAGGGAAATGGTTGGAAATAGAAAAAATAGAAATAAAATAGATACATTTTTCTTTTAAAGAGTATGAGGAATAGTTGAAAAAATACTTATTCGACATATTCCTGATAAGAAAAAAAGAGTATTTGGACTTTAATTGTAGATGATGAAAAAATGTAGAAATTTTTGCTAAGATTGGTGTGGAAAGTATTTTTGAAAAGATATTTTTCAAAAATAATGAGATTAATAGTGAAAATATTTTTGATTTAATGGTAACTGGATTGGAAAAAAATTAAGGGAAAAGAAAGCAAGTTGTAAGATTGATATCTAATAAAAATTTTCAAAAACTTCGATAATAGTTGTACTTATAGAAAAAAATCGGCTTTTGGTAGGAAATATTGGAAAGAATAAATTAAAAATTTTTTTAGAGAAAAATATGATCGTTGAAGAAATTTTTGGAGATGAGATAAAGGAAATAGTGATTAATAAAAATGATTATATTTTAGTTGGAACTCCTAAATTTTGGAAATTGATTAATGAAAATGAAATTGTGGATGCATTGATTCGATGGAATAGTAAAGGTGAGTTAGAAAATTATATTAGTGAAAAAGTAATGAAAAGTGAGAAAAAGTTAAATATGACAATTCCTTTTTCGATTTTCATTGAGGATATTTTGCAAAGAAGATGAAGAGGTATATCTTATGGAAAAAGATTACGACGACGATTCTTTAAAAATATTCTTCTAATGTTGATTTTTTTATTTTTCATTTTGTAGTTTTGGAAAAAAATATGACTTATAGAAAAATGGGAATCTGAAGCAGAAAAACATCTAATAATCTCTGAAAATTACTTTAAGAATAAAAATTTGTTGAATCAATGAAAGAAATTGATTTTGTGATAGATAAGTATCGTAATTTGAAAAGTAAGGATAAGAATGTGAAAAATAAAATTGATAAATTACTGAAAAAGAGAAACTATAGATTTAGAATCGAAGAAAATGTTTTTAGAGTTAGAAAATAAGAAGTTGTTGGAGGAAAGGAAAAGGTTAGAGATCAGATGTGGCTTTTAAGTGAAAATCCTGAAAAAGGTTAAGTCAGGAGAAATTTCAAAAATCATACAGAAAAATAAAAGATAAAATGAGTATTTCAGAGAATAGTAATAAGAATGAAAATCTTAAAAAGTAATTTAGAGAAGTCGAATGTGAAAATATATGAAAAAAATAGAAGAAAGAAAAAAAGAAATAAAAAGCAAGAAATTTTGGAAAAAGGATTTAAAACAAGAAAAATCAGTAAAGAAAGAAGATACTTTAAAAATAGGAAAAAGTATCGAAATCTAGAAAAATTTAAAAATCTCAACTCAAATTATAGTTTAGATGAAGAAATAAAAAGAAATTGGAAGATATTGGGAAGAGATGTGACAGGGAATAAAAGTTAAAAGAATTATCAAAAATATTAAGAATAAATAAAGAATAAATATGAGGAGAAAAATGGATTTTTACCATTAGATTATAAATTTCAGAATAATTATGAGATAGAGGGATATATTGATGAGACAGAATTTTTCTAATGTTTATTTAGTTTCTACATTTAATAAAAAATATGTTATTAAAGAGTGTTTTCCAAAGTTGATTACAATTAGGGATGATGATTTAAAAATATTTACAAATAAAAATATAGAAAAAAATTTAATTTAGTTAAAAAAATAGTTTTCAAGCGAGAAAAAGAAATTTTTAGAAAAGTTGGATAAAAAAATAAAGATGTTGTTAATTTAGTAAATTTTTTTGAAGAGAATAATACGATATATTTAGTTTTGGAATATTTTGAGGATTAATTTGAAAAAAATATGTTTTGGAAAATGAATTACCTGAAAAAGAGATTTTACAGATATTTTTGGAAATAGTTAAAATTGTGATTGAAATACATGATGAATGTGTGATTCATAGGGATATAAAAACCGTCTAATATTTTTGATTAATGGAAAAAAATGAAATTAAAATTATAGATTTTTGGGACTGGATTGTTGAAAGGTAATAGGAATGGAGATTATATTAAAAGTTACAGAAGGATATTCTGCGTTGGAAATGTATTCACTGAAAACAGAAATAGATGAGAGAAGTGATGTGTATGGTTTGTGTGCGTTGTTGTATTTTATGCTGGAAAAGAAAAATTGAAAAGTGTATTAGATGGGTTTTTATAGTGAAGAATTAACTTTTGAACGCAAAATTAATGAGGATTTGAAGAAAATTATGGAAAAAGGGTTGACGGATACATGAAAGGAAAGATATAGGAGTTGTCTGGAGATTTATTCTGAAATTTTGGGATATATTGAGAAATTTGAAAATTAGAATAGAGAAATATTAGTATTTTTATGTAAGCATAAAAAATGAAATTAATAGTATTTTGAGAATAAAAATTAAGTAAATAGAAAAAATGAATTGATAAAAATAAAAGGGAAAAAATGAGGTTATTTTACGAAGAAGAATTAAAAAGAAAAATCATACTATGAGATGCTTCAAATTGCTATTGATGAAAGACTTGTGGAAGCACAGGGTTGATACATTAAGTCGAAAAGAATTGATAGAAGTAATATTGAAATATCGAGGAGCTAGAGCAGATTTTCTGTATTAAGAATTATAAAGAAAAGGACTTGAGAACATTCAAAAATTATTTGATGATAAATTAAATAATAGGATACATCATGAAAATACAATAAAGGTTCCTCATAAAAATTGTATTGTATAAGGAATTGGATTTAACGAAAGAAGATAGTTATAAAATTGAATTGCGAGATAATATTAGTAAAAGCAAATGCTTTTTGATAAATGCAAATAATTATTTATGTGAATTTTTCAATTGGAAAAAGATTTAGATTCTAAAAATAAATTTTATTTTAATTAGTAAAAAGAATTTTTAGAATAGAAAGTTTGAAAAATAATAAATTTTTCATTGTTATTTTTAAAGAGAGGATATCCAGTTTATCTATAGATTTTTATAATGCAAAAGAGGCATCACAGCCAACTTATCCATATAGGTTAGATTATTATAAAATTGAACTTGAAAATTTTTGAAGTGAGAAATTTAGAGACTACAAATACGACTTTGTGTATTGATTTTGGTACTGTTAATACATCAGTTGGGGCCCTATTTAGATAGAAATTATGTGAGATTTGCCTTCAAATGATATTTTTAATTGGGAATGTAAAAAATAAATGAAATTAATTATGTGAAATTTAATGATGGAGAAAAGACATTACAGAGAGATTTTTCCTACATTGGCGTATGTTTTGGATTGTAGTAATCCTAATGATATTAAATATTTGTTTGGATATGATGTTATTAGAAAACTTGAGAAAAAATAATTATGTTGTTAATGGATCGTTATTTTATGGGTTGAAACGTTGGGTTCATGATCATAGAGAGAGATAAATGATGAGTTTGGTAATATTCTTTATATTGAAAGAAAAAGATTATAAGGGCATATTTTGAAATATATCGTTGAGCGAGCAGAATATACTTTTAAATGTAAATTTAGAAAATACATAGCTTCGAGTCCAGTAAAACTAAAAAGATCAATTTTTAGAAATGTTTCAGGAGATTTTTACTGTGGATGGAGAAACAACTTTTGAATATGAAATTATTAGAGAAAAATGCTATGGACGAGGCAATAGCAGTTTTGTATAATACGATAGAAAAATCAAATAAAAAGAAAGTATAAGGAAGGCGAAGAGTATAGTGCTTTAATTATAGATTGTGGAGGAGGAACGACAGATTTAGCAGCTTGTAAATATGTAATCGAGAATGAAAAGAATTTCGTATTATTTGGATATAAAAACAAGTTTTGAGAATGGTGATGAAAATTTTTGGTGGAAATAATATGACTTACAGAATAATGCAGTTTTTAAAAAGTTGTGTTAGGAAATCTGTATACTAAAAGAAAATTATTTCAATAAATGACTTAATTGAATACGATAATGATATGATTTATAAAAGTGATTGATGAGTTTGGGATTGAAAAATATTTGAGAAATTACAAAGTGAATATGAAAAATATGAAACAATTATACCGACAAGATATTCTAATTTTTGAAAAATAAGATGAGCGAAGAGTACAAAAAGATTAGAAATAATTTTTACATGCTTTTGGGAAGCTGCTGAAAATTTAAAGAAGGAATTTTTTTACGATTGATGGAAGATTGAGAACAAAATTTGATGTTCCTCGTCTGAAAGATTCTTTTTCAAAAAGCAATGATATGCACATAACTCAAATAAAATCATGGATTATTCACATATTAGAAAAATGGAATTTTTAGAACGATAAACGAATATCCAAACCATATTTTACAATTAAAGAAATTGAAAAATAGTAAAAAGCTGATATTTACAATATGTTGAGAAAATTTTTGAATACTTACTATAATGAAGGAATTTTATTTGAATATTCATTGATAAAATTGGTGGACAATCTACAAAAATTAGCACATTTCAAGAAGTTTTGAAAGAATTTGTACCAGGAAAATGATTGAGTATAAGAGTTGAGTCACTCGTGATGATTATGAATTAAAATTGAATTGTTTGGATGGAGCTATAAAAGTGATTTAGATTATAAAAAGATTCGGGCATATGAATGTAACAATTGAGAATGAAGTGCCATTGGTTCCTTATTCTGTATGGGTTGAAAAAAATATGATGGTGAAAAATTGAAATGATAAAGACTTCTAGAAAAGCTGATATTTTAAAAGGAGAGATTGATAAAACAATATCAGCTGAAGAATTGAAAATATATGTTTACAATGCGGAAGGGATTTGAAAAAGAATTAATTTATAAAAATGATGATGATTATGAGGAAATGGATGCAGAGGATATAATTCCTATTTTTAACGGAGAATTACGCAAAAATGATACTGATACGATACAGAATTTAACGACAAGATTTTTATTTATACTGATTTAAATAATTGGGGATTTTTTTGTATTTCCTATTCAAAGATACGAAGATCAGTTATTTTTAGGGAAAAAGCAATATTTTGCATTTGAAGATGACTTGAATGAAATATCGTATTTTGATGGAAAACATTAAATGGAGAACATTAAAATTTAAAAGATTATAAATTTGGAAAATTATAAAAAGTTAAAATTTAGAATAAAGATAGAAATAAATTGAAAAAGAAACGAATGAAAATATAATTTGGCTATTACCAACATTTTTGGTGATGATAATACTTTTTATGATAAAGACTTGTACTCCATCAATTTCTGAAAAAAATATATAGTTTCAACGATAAAACGAGAGAATATTGATCTTTATGTAGATTCAAAAAGCAAAAGTAGAACCTAAAAGATTTTATAAGTATCGGTTTAGATGTACAACTTAATGTTGATAAAATTTATTTTAAAGAAGGCGATAAAGTAAAAAGGAGACGTTATAATTAAATTCAGTGATTACAAGGTACAAAATATTGAAAAAGGAATTAGAGGATAAAAAGTATTTTTAACCAGTGAAAAAAATCACAACTGAGGTATTTAAAAAAAGATGTCAGAAGAGCAATTGGATGATAAAAATAAAATTCAAAAATTAGAAGGAGAAATAGCAGCTATAGAGACAGAATTGGAAAAATTTTAAAAATAAACAGCTTGTGCAGAGAGTAATTACAAGTCCTGTTAATGGATATATTATTAAAAATTAATGCTATAAAAATGGAACTACAGATGCTTCAATTCCTGTATTACTTATTGCAAAAAGATACAGATTTAAAAATTGTGAGTGAAAAAATTAAATTAGATCGAGAGATAAAAAGTTGGAAGTGAAGCGATGGTAAGTTTTTGAATCAAAAAGTTGTTAAAAGAAGATAAGAATTTAGAAAAAAATTAGTTAAAGTTAATGAAAGTGGAAAAAGAAAAATAAAAATATTCAGAAGCAGGAAATGTAAATAGTGAATTTAAAAGTAATTTTGTATAAAATAGTTGATACAAAAAGATCCGATTGTTAAAATATTGGAGTTTTTACCAAAAAATTTTGAGAAGGATATTCAGAATATCATTTTGAATGAAATGTTAAATATAAAAATTTTTCTTGAGAGAGAACGTGTTAACGGTTCCTATTAGTGCAGTAGTTAAAAAGAAAGAAAAAATCTGGAGAAAAACGTTTATTTATGTTATAAATAAGGAAAAATTTAGTAATTAAAAAGAGATACAAATAGGTGTGACAAATGGAAGTAATTGAAATATATGGCTCTGGAATAAATGAAGGGCAGGAAATAATTGTAAAATCCAAATGATAAATTACAAAATAGAATAATTGTGAAACGAAGGAATATTGAGGAAGAAATGATTGAAAAACAAAAAGATTGATGAAATTAGAGAATGAAAATGAGAAAAAAGTGAAGAAATAGAAGAGAATGAGAAGGAAATAATAAAATTAAAAAGATTAAACGTAATCCACTAAAACTTCAATTTCACCGTTTTCATATACGAAAAAGCCCAGTAACTGCTTCATGGGGTAAATCTTTATGCATTTTTTCAACAGATTGTCGAATATAATTTTTTTGAGTTTCATCATCAATAGGACATCCAGCGCAATCACTATGACCAGCAATAAAAAAATATGGTCAGATTTATGTTTATTCATTGAAATTAAAACAACTTTATCTTTAATAGAATTTAAATAATCCTCGTATATAATTTTTATTAACAGGACCTGCATCTGTAATAGTGTCAACGTATTTATAACGATAATTATTTCTAATATATTCATTTATGATATGAATAAATCTTCCATCCATACAACAAAATTAAAGTACAAAACATATTTTTCCTCCTTTTTAAATTATTTTTCTATTAATTATAACAAAAAGAAAAATCTATTATTTTTATTTGCTTTTAAAAAGTCTTAAAGTTGTAATGATGACCATTTTTATGATACAATTATTTGTAACGATAGACGAGTATTATTTGATACTAAAATATGAATAATTTTAGTTTTAAAAGTTTTTAGAAATGTAGACTTACTATATTTTTAAGGAAAAATGAATAGGAGATGAATAAAATGGATGAAATAATAAAAATAAATAGATTTTTCTCAATTGGCGAGAGAAGAGAATTAACAGAAGAAGAGAAAAAGAAAGAGAAGAGTTAGAAAAAATTTATTTAGAGAATTTTTAAAAAAAGTGTTAGAGGGCATTTAGAAAGTATAAAAATTGTAAAGAGTAGATGATGATGGAAATCCAATTAATGATGACGGAGAAATAATTGAACCAGAAGCATAATTTTTATTAATCAAAAGGTTTTTATGCGTTATCCTCAATTAACGTAAATATTTGAGATTAATTAAGGAATGATAAAATGAAATATGATTTGGTTTTATTCGATTTAGATGGAACGTTAGTAGATACTTCTAGAGCGATTGCAAAAAGTCTTGAAATGTGCGTTAGAAGAGTTAGGATTGAAAAACATATACATTGGCTGAAAAGTACAACTTTAATTGGTGGAGGAGTTTCTGGTTTAGTAGAAAAAATTTTTGAAAAAGAAAAAAATATCCTGAAACAGTTGTCAAAAAGAAGACTTGTTAGAAACAATTAGAAAGTATTACAAATTATATTATAATCATGATGTGAAATTATATGATGGTATTGACAGATTGTTAGACTTTTTGGAAGAAAGTAGTATAAAAAGGGATTGTGACAAATAAGGATCATTTAGAAGCATTGAATACTGTAGAAAAATATGTCAAAATGGAATTTTGTAGAGATAATAGGGCTAATGATGAAAAAGCATCCTAAAAAGCCAGATCCTTATGGAGTTAATAAAATAGCTTCTGAAACTAATACGCCATTAAATAGGGTTTTATACGTTGGAGATATGATGGTGGATTTAAATACTTCTAAAAACGCAAATGTAGACATAGTTTATTGCAATTGGGGATTTGGAACGGTTATTAATGAAAACTGGGATCCCTAAAGATATACGGGTTTCTAGCGTTGATGAAATAATTGAAAAATCTTGGAGAAATAAAAAGTCTTAAGGAAATTAACTTAAGCAAAAAGTAGGAGAATTGTTCAGTGGATAAAATTATAAGAAATTTTTGAGAATACTAAATATTATGGATATATGTTTTTATCGAATATAAAGGATTGAAATTTGAATCATTTGATGAAAAATCCAAATAAAAAGTATAAAATCAGAATTTAGAAAAATTGTTAGAAAAATGGAATAACGATTTATAAAGGAATTCAGCAAGCTGGAAGAACAGATGCGAAAAGTTAATGCGAAAGAGAATGTTCTTTATATTAATTCGAAAAGATTTTATTGAAATTTCTAAAGTTAAATATAAAGAAATAGAGGGATTGAAAAATTTTAAAGATAGAAAAACAATCCTTTTTGGAATTTCCAGAAATGATAGAAAAAAAGATATTATATTTATAAATATCCAGAAAAATTTAATAAAAAATAATGATGAAACAATAAAGAATAATTGTGAAAAAAATTATCGGGAAAAAAAGAATTTTAAAAGATTTTACTTCGATAAAAAGGGAAAAAGTTAAAAATCATGTTAGAGAATTTATGTGAAATATAAAGACAGACTTTATATTTTGAGGAGATGGATTTTTGCCACAGCAAGTACGAATAATGAGTAGTTATATTCTTAATAATAGTAAAAAGCCATTAAATGGAGAGTATCTAACACTAGAAAAAGTTGGGTTTTCAGATAAATTGAAAAATTTAGTTTTAATGAAAAATTGATAAAATAAATGATCTTGAAGAATATTCAGAAGAGTTACTTTTTAGATGAAATTGAAAAATATAAAAAAATAAAATGGATAGAAAAATAATTATTTTTGATATTTTTATGTTAATAGACGTGATAAGGGCGAATTTATTGGGAAAAGAGGGAAAAAAATATTAAGAAATATAAAAGAACTTTTTGGAAATATTATAATAAAAGGAATATAAATGTTATGTAAAATCTAAGTTCAATAAAGTATAATAGAAATGTTGAATAATTTATAAAAATATCGATTAATAGGAGATATAAAAATGTATGCAGTAAAAAAATTTTTGGAATATTTTAGACCAAAAAGTAAATAGAGCGTTTCAAAATGAAGCATTGAAAATTCTTAATGAAAAAGAAAAAAAGATTTTTAGAAATGTCAAAATATGATAAATTTCATTGTTTGAGGTTTTATAAAAAAAGTTAAAAAACGAAATTGAAAAAAATAAAGAAGTTTATTTAAAATTGGCACTTTTACATGATTGTGGTAAGGAAAAATGCTAATTTTTGATTAGAGTGTTACATAAATTTGGTTTTAAAAACATCATTGAGAGAACATTCTCAAAAATAGTTTTTTTAAAATTGGAAAAAAATTAATAAAGAATTGGCAAATTTAGCGAAGAATCATCATGTTAAAAATTTTTCTGAAGACATGGATATTTTTTTCAGGAATGTGATGATGCTAGTTAAAAATATAAGTGTAAGGAAATAAAAATTAGAAATGGAGAAAATAAAAAGAAAATTTAGAAAGTAAAATTAGTTTTTGGAAGATGAAGAAGCTATAAAGAAAAATGAAGAACAGATAGTTAAAGTTGAAGAGGATGATTCTGGAGAGAGAATTGATAGTTATTTATCTAAGAAAATGGATTTAACTAGGACTAGAATTAAAGCAATTAATTAAAGATGAAAAATGTTTTAGTTAATGGAAAAAAAGGCAAAACCAGCTTATAAAGTGGAAAGAGATGACGAAATATCAGTTATAATTCCAGAATTGGAAGATATTGAAATAAATCCTGAAAAATATTCCGATAAATATTGTTTATGAAGATAGTGATTTGGCAGTTATAAACAAATCAGCAGGAATGGTCGTTCATCCAGCGCATGGACATCATTCAGGAACTTTGGTTAATGCTATTTTGTATCACATAAAAAGATTTGTCTGGAATAAATGGAGAGATTCGACCAGGTATTGTTCATAGGCTTGATAAAGATACAAGTGGACTTTTTGATAATTGCTAAAAAATGATAAAAGCTCATTTAAGTTTAGCTAAAATGTTTCAAGACAAAAATAATAAAAAGACGTATTTAGCAATTTTAAAGGGAAAAATTAAATAAAAATAGCGGAAGAATTGTTACAAAAAAATAGGTCGAGATAAGAATGATAGGAAAAATGACAGTTCTAGATTCGTTAGAAAATGGGAAAAATAGCAATATCAAATTTTGAAGTTTTGGATAAAAATGAAAAGTTTACATTGGTAAAAGTTCATATTGAGACTGGAAGAACGCATCAAATAAGAGTTCATATGAAATATTTGGGATATCCTATTTTTGGGTGATAGCATTTATGGACGTTCAGACAGTGAAAAAGGCAAATGTTACATGCATATAAACTTGAATTTTTACATCCGATTACGAATGTGCCTGTGGAATTTATCGGGAAATTACCGGAGGATTTTAAAAATGCTTTAAAAAATGTAATTTAAAGTTTGATGAAAAATATTGAGATTATATAGGTTTGGATTGAGGAAAAAATGGTAAAAGAAAAAAATCGACATTAAAAAGAGAAATGAAGAATCTGAAATAGATTTGAAAAAATTTGATGAAGATTATCATAAAAATAATCGTGGGAATTGATGAGGCAGGGAGAGGACCGTTAGCGGGACCTGTTGTAGCGAGTGCGGTTATTGTGCAAGAATATTTTGATGAATTGAAAGAAATTAATGATTCAAAAAAATTATCAGAAAAGAAAAGAGAGAAACTTTTTGATTTGATCAATGAGAGATGTATAGTTGGGGTTGGGAATTGCATCAGAAAAAAAGAGATTGATGAGATTAATATTTTGAATGCGACTTTTTAGCTATGCGTCGTGCAATTGAAAAATTCATGAGAAAGCAGAATTTGATATTGTTTTTAGTTGATGGAAATCATAAAAATTCGAGGATATGAAGGGAGCAGGAAGCTGTGGTAAAAGGAGATGGAAAGTCACTTTCTATTGCGGCGGCATCAATAATTGCGAAAGTAACTAGAGATAGAATGCTAGTTGAAGCTGCTAAGAAATATCCTGATTATAAGTTTGAGAAACATAAAGGATATGGAACAAAGTTGCATAGGGAAATATTGCTTAATAAGGGGCCTTCTGAATATCATCGAAAAACTTTTTTTAAAAGAAAATTTTAGGGGAATAGAATTATATTTAGACTGGTTTAAATGGAGTGGATTTTGTGAAAAATAAAAAGGGAAATAGGGTTTTGAGTATGAAAAAAATTGCGAAGGAATATCTCGAAGAAAATGGATTAATTTATGTTACAAGTAATTATTATTCAAAATTTGAGAGATAGATTTAATATTTTTTGGGAAGAAATGACGGAAACATTGATTTTTGTGGAAGTTAAGTATAGAAAAATGATAATCATGGAAATGCGTTAGAGATGGTTACCAAAAAGTAAACAAAAGAAAATAATTTGTACATCGAATGTATATATTTTTAAAAATCAGTGGAATAAAAATATCAGATACGATATTGTTGGAATAGATGGTTTTTCAAAAAAATATAAATTGGGTGAAAAAAATGCATTCTGAGGTGAAATATGAAAAAAATAATGAAAAATGTTTGAAATGCGGTTCTACTCTTTGCGAAATAAAAAAACAACAGTGTTACCGACAAAAAATGGGAGATACAAAAATTTCTTTAGATAAATTTTTATTTAAAGATTTGTCAGAATTGTGGTTATAGTGAAATGTACTCAGCAAAAAGTAATTGAAAAAAAGTAAAAAAGCAGCTAAAACAACAGTTTGATGAAATAATATTTAATTTTAAAAGTCTTTTTGTTCAAAAATAAAGATATATTTTCAGGGGAGAATTAGTTGAGTACGGAATTGTATTAAAAGAAAGTAAAAATAGACTTTTTGATACAAAAAAATTTAAGAAGTTTGAATAATATTTATTATATTTGGGATTATACAGAAGATTTTAAAAAATTAATTTTTGCATATAAATATAAAAAGAAATAAGGCTATTTCAAAAATTAATAGCGGAATTGATAGAGGAAGAATTTAAGTTTATTTTTAAAAAAATGAAAAAGATAGATTTGGTCGTGAGTGTTCCTGTGAATAAAAAGCGGAAAAATGATAGAGGATACAATCAAGTGGATGAGATTCTTAATCAATTGAAAGTTAGTTATGTTCAGTTGGAGCGTGTAAAAATACTAAAAAAATGTCTGATTTATTGGATGAAAAAAATTGAGAGAACAAAAATATTAAAGGTGCGTTTAAAGTGCAAAAATAATATAGATTTTAAAAATAAAAATATATTGCTGTTTGATGATATAATAACAACAGGTGCAACTTTGAAGGAAATAAAAAAATAGTATTTTGGGAATGTATTCAAAAGAAGAGGACAGGAAAAAAATATAAAAGTTACAGTTTTTTTGTTTGGCAGCAGCTAGAGAAATTAAAAGTAAATAAAAGGAGAAATATGAGTTCAGTAAAAATTAAAATTGGTAGTGCTATGTTTTGTGATAGCTGGTTCAAGTATGTCATTTGCAAAAAAACGAAGAATGATAATCTTAATCAACTTAATCAAAAATGTAACAAAAAGTTAATGAGAAAAAATATAAAAAAAGTGAGATTGCTGAAAAATACTGATGAATCAACTTTAGAAGAAAAACGCAAGAAAAAGATAATAATAAAAATGATGATTTAGAAGTAGATGGAAATTCTGAGGAGCAGAGTGTCACTAAATACAGTCAAAGAAATGATGGGATTATTGATATAAATGCTTTTGGAACATAAGGAAACACCAGATTACAGAATAGAAAATGGTTCTAAAATGAGAATTATCTTAAAAACTAAAAAATAATGATATTTATTCAGCAGAAGTTATGTTTGATGGACAGAAACAAATGATGCGAGGAATTGAAATTATTCTGGAAAAGAGATTTTTGTAGCAGAAATTCCAAATGTTCCAACAAGTTATTATTTTAAATTAACAGATGCGAAAAACTAAATATTATTATGGAAGAAACACAACAAAAGATGAATCAGCAGTTCAAAAAAATTCCAATATACAAAAATCGAAAAAAATTGACATCGATTCCGAATTGGGCGAGAGGTTCAGTTGGATATCAAATTTATATAGATTCATTTAGAAATGGAAATGTAGATAATGATCCAATTTTTTTAACGAGTTTGGAACAGGTATTTTTCTGAACCAACAGGAGAATTAAGATCGGGTAGATCTAAAAAAGAATTAGTACTTGCATATTGGGGAGGCGATGATAAGCCAGAATTCACATTGAGCGAATGGGACAGTAACTATGAAGATAAAAATGATTGGGAAGAAAATGTTTTAAATGGTGTACAAAAATTATACGAGATATTACGGAGGAGATTTAGAAGGAGTTGAAGAGAAAATTAGATTACTTAAAAAGATTTGGGAGTAGAGTATATAATTTTATCATCACCATTTTATTCTTTGTCGAATCACAAATATGATACGATTTATTTTAACCATGTAGATCCTTATTTTGGTTCAATCGAACAAACTGGAACGATAAAAGCTTTGGATATAAAAGGAAAAGTTCACAATGAAAATGGAGATATGGAATTGAATTTATTGACTTACAATCCTGAAACTGATAAAAAACTTGTTGGATGAAAGTTTATTAGATACCAAAACATGGGTTTGGACAGATTCAGATTTACAATTGGCAAGTCTTTTGAAAAAGGCGCATGCAAAGGGATTGAGAGTAGTAATAGAAGTGGCTCCAGATACTACATCGAATAAGTTTTTTGCAAGAAATGGTGGGAAATACTCGAATTGGTATTTGAAAGACACGGTTTTAGATTTATCAAATCCACAAGTTAGAAATTATATCGAAAAATTCATTGAAAAAAATGGGTGTTAGGGACCAGATGAAACATTCAAGAAAAAATGTTTATGATGATGGAATCGATGGTATTAGATACGTATATTATGATGATAAAAATAAAGAATACATTGCTGATATAACAGAAAATTTGAAAAAATATAAGTCAGATTTATTGATTACAGGAGAATTTTCGAATAGTTTTACAAAAGATATAGAAGAAGGCGTGTATGATAGTGGAGCAGATTATAATATCGTAAATAATGTTATTAAATATATGGTTAATAACAATATAAATTATAAAATTGGAGATGTAGAATTTGCAAGTAAATTAAATGAAAATTTACAATAAATATGCAAATGAACGATTTAATGCGACACAAGTATTTTTTTGACTCATTAGATACTGATAGAATTTTTTTGAGTGGGATAATAAATCCTAACAGAGTATATGATAGAAATAATCAGTCGAATCAAGGATATTTGAATATAAGACCAGATATTTATGATCCTTTAGCAGTTAGTAAATTGAAAAAAATAATAGGTGTTCATTTGACATTGCCTGCAACACCTGTAATTTATTATGGTGATGAAAAAGGAATGTGGGGAGCAGATTCTCCAAGAAATAGAAAACCTATGCTTTGGGATGATTATGCACCTTATGAAAATGAAACTGACCAAATTACAAAAATATTCTATAGATAATTTGAGAAAGTTATCAAATGAGATTCAAATTGATGAGGTTCAAAAAAAGATCTCGTATCCTGTAAAAAAAGTAATCCAGAAATAGAGAATTATTATAAATCATTATTAGCAATCAGAAAAAAACATAGAGAATTATTTAGAAATGGAACTTTTAGAGTATTAGAAGTTTATGGAGATCCTAAAATGAAATCTAGAACTGATGCAGATATTAATCAATATTTAAGTGAGGAAAAAAAGAAAGGCCCAAACTTATAGAAATTTAACTATAAATCCTGAATGGCCAAACCTTGATTTCTTATCTTATGAGATTTCCAGTGAAATGAATCTATGATTGTTGTAGTAAATAATAGTTCAAGTAGTTATCCTGTATTTTTACAAGTTCCTAAGTTATTTGGATTTTATAAAAATGAATTAAATCCAAAAGAAAATTATTCTATTTCAGATAGAAAAATAAAACTTACTTTGAAACCAAATGAAGTGAAAGTATTGTATAGTAATGATAAAAATATGTTTGATTCATTTAAAAAAAGAAAAAATTAATCTAAAAATTAAAAATAGCTCATCGTCTAAGGTGAGCTATTTTTATATGAAAAATATATAAACTATTTACTAACTTTTTAATACAATTTTTTTCTTTAGCATCTTTAATAATTTCATTAATTTCATTTCTTGAAATATTATCAACTAAAATAATGTAGAAGTTTTTCTATTTCGTTTGTAACTTCAAAAGGTGAGTTATTAACATCAAAAATCTTTAGAAACTCTGATGTAATAAGAATCTTTTGTAGTATTAGAATCTACAATTTCAAATACTTTTGTTGAATTAAAGAAATAATCAGATTCAATATGATTTCTAGTAGTAATTTTAACAATGTCAGCAACTACAGCTGAAGCAGTTGGATCCATCCCAGCACCTTGTCCATAGAATAAAGTTTTATCTGTATAAGAACCAGTAGTTTCAATTGCGTTATAAACATCGTCAACTTTTGCTAAAATTTCTCCATTTGAAATTAAAAACAGGTTCTACAGAAATTTGAGCAGAAGTTTCTGTCAATAGTTTTGAGCTAGCAATCAATTTAATAGTAGAATTCAATTGATTTGCAGCAGCGATATCATCAGTTGTAATATCTCTGATTCCAGACAATTGCATATCTTTAAATTTAATAGACCCTCCATAAGCAAGAGAAGCCAAAATATTTATTTTATGACCAGCATCGATTCCATCAACATCATAAGTTGGATCAGCTTCAGCATATCCTTTTTTTCTGATGCTAATTTTTAATGCTTCATCAAATGACAAATGTTCTTCTTTCATTTTAGTCAAAAATATAGTTAGAAGTACCATTCATTATTCCTCTAATGTCAGTAATAGTATTCGCAACTAAACTTTCCATTAGTGGCGTAACAATAGGGTATTCCTCCACCAACAGCTGCTTCAAATAAGAATGAAACGCCATTTTTCTTTAGCGATATGAAATAATTCTACACCATGTTTAGCTATTAATGCTTTTATTAGCAGTAACAACACTTTTTTTAGCTTTTAAAAGATTCAGTAATAATAGTTTTTGCGATAGTTTCTCCACCAATTAATTCAACAACTATTTTTACTTCTGGATCTGCTAATATTTTTGTAATCATTTATCAAAATTGATTTATCAAAATCAAAAAGAAAAAAATTTCTGTCTGTATTCAAGTCACAAGCATATTTCACTTCAATATCAGCTCTCGATTTTTCAAAGATACTTTTCTTTTTCTGCTGTAAGTACTTTAAGAACTCCTTCTCCAACAGTTCCTAAACCAATAATTCCTATTTTTCATTTTATATCTCCTAACAAATTATGAATATTTTTAATAATCTTTTCAAGATTAGTTTTCTAAAAATTTACTATGTAATGCTCTAACTGCTTTTTCAACATCACTTTCTTTAATAATACATGAAACATTTATTTCTGAACAAGAAATCATATCGATATTTATATTATTTTCTGCAAGTGTATCAAAAAAATTTCAGCTGTTGTTTCATAATGAGTTTTTAATCCAATTCCAATTACAGAAACTTTTTGCGATTCTTTTCTTCAAAAAGTAACTCCTTCAGCACCTAATTCTTTTTCAATTCTTCAGAAATTCTTACAGCTTCTAATAAATCATCTGATTTTTACTGTGTATGAAATATTGTTAAGTTCTTTATTAATACTAGAACTTTTGTAAAATAATATCTGTATTAATTTTAGATTTTGCAAGAGTGGAAAAATACTTTTTGCTGCAATTCCTGGCTTATCAGGTAATCCAGAAAGAGTAATTTTTTTCCTTCGTTTTTAGATGATGTAACTCCAATAATTTTAGCTTTTTCCATTGATTTTTCTCCTTCACTTTCTACAATTGTTCCTAATGAATCATCAAATGATGAACGTAAATGTATTTTAATTCCATATTTTGCAGCGATCTCAACCGATCTAGGATGCAATACTTTTTGCTCCTGAAGCTGCTAATTCTAACATTTCCTTATATGAAAATGCTTTCTAATTTTCTTGCGTTACTAACAATTCTTGGATCTGCTGTATAAACACCGTCTACATCAGTATATATTTCAACTTCATCAGCTGATAAAGCAGCTCCCAAAGCAACAGCAGTAGTATCTGAACCACCACGTCCAAGCGTAGTAATTTCATTATTTTTTGTAATTCCTTGGAATCCAGCAAAAACAACTACATTCCCTTTAGATAAATTTTCTTTTATAACATCAGTGTCAATGTTCAAAATTTGAGCTTTTGTATGAGCGTCAGTCGTATTAAAGTTTACTTGGAAAGCATTTAACGATATTGCTTTTCCACCTAATTCCTCAATAGCAATTGCAAGTGAAGCAATTGAAATTTGTTCTCCAGAGGTAAGAAGCATATCTAACTCTCTTTTATTAGGCGTATCAGAAAGCTCATAAGCTCTTTTAGATCAAAGAATCAGTAGTTCCAGCAGGAGCTGAAACAACAACGATAACATCGTTTCCTTCATTTTTATATTTTAAAACTCTTTTGGCAACTTCTGTAACTCTTTCTGCATTTGCAACAGAAGTACCACCGTATTTTTGTATAATTAATGCCATTGTATACTATTTTCTCTCCTTACATTTTTAAATTTAGGGTTTATAAAGCCTATTTTTCAAATATATAAATATTATACCTTATATAATATACTATTTTCTAGTATAATTCAATATATATTACTAATAAAGTTGAGTTTTAAGTATATATATTTATAAAGATTAATATATATATAATAAATGGTTATAAGTATTTATTATATATATCGAAAAACGTTAATAAAAAGGCATAAAATATTAAAAATATCTAACTTTTAGGACATAAAATTATAATATTTTTTTAAAAAAATAAATAAAAAGTTTTTTTATTTTTTTAAAAAATATGGTATAATAATAACAGATAGCCAAAAAAACAAAAAAATAATGTAACAAAAAAATATAAAGTAATTTATAAAAGTAATTTGTAACAAGATGTTTGAGGTGTAAATTTTTAGGAGGTAATACTTTGTTAGGTAAAAGTAAAAATGGTTTAACGACAAAAAGGATTCGGATTTATTTCAGGAGAAGATGGAAATGATTATTTCTTACATTTCTCAAAAAAATAAACAAAGAAGGATTCAAAAACTGTTAGCGAAGGTGAAGAAGTAACTTTTGATGTAGAAGAAGGAGAAAAAGGACCTCAAGCAACAAAATGTAGTTAGTTCTCAAAATTAATTAAAAAAATTAGACTATACTATTTAAAGTAGTATAGTCTTTTTTTATGTAGATCAACAATTTGAAGTTACAAATAAAATTATTTTTATTTAAAAATGGTACAGTCTTTTTTTATTTTAAAAAAAAATTTAACTAATTTTTAAATTACAACTAGTTAAATTTTAATCATTAAATTAAATAAATCTTAATTATTTTACATCATAAATAAATGTAAAAATCTTTTTTTCAATATCAGGATGTAATTGCTTACCTACAAAACATCTTTTTGCAACGCCTTCCAATTTTTTTCTCTGTGTTTAGCTGAAAGGCTTTCAGGTAAGTGATATTCAATTACAAATTTTGTGATTTTATCATCTTCTACAATTTTATCTCCCTTTGCATGAAGTCCACTCACATTAATATCTAAAATACGAGCTTTTGATTCGATAGTAGACATTACGCATGTTATTAATGCGGCTACTAAAAGGTCACTTGAGAACCAGTTTCATCATAACCACCAAATTTTTTTAGCAATATCTGTAAAAAAACTCTTGGTTTGATTTGTCAATAATCTTATTTCTTCCATTTTCTAAAAAAATTCAGCTTTAATCATAACTTTCACCTCTTTATAAATTTCTATTAAAATCTATTTTTAAATCATATATCTTATTTTAACATTTTTTTATTCTCAATAAATTCCTTTTTAAATTTTTCAGGAATATTTTCATCGATGTCTTTTTTTTTCGTCTTTTTCCTTTATTAGAATTTTTTTATCAGGAGTAACAAAATCATCAAATATTTCTTTGAAAAATCCAATTTCTAATTCTTTTTGAAAAATACATTTTTAAAAATAATCATAATAACTGGACCAACTAAAAAAATCCAGAAACTCCTAAAATTTTGAATCCAGAATACATAGAAATTAAAGTTATCAAAGGATGAACTCCAATATTTTCACTAATTAATTTTTGGTTCTAACATCTGTCTAACAGACAACACGATGAAATAAACAATAAGAATTCCAACTGCTAGTTTAAAAATCGCCAAGAAGTATTGCGAGTACAACCCAAGGAAGTAAAATCGCACCTGCTCCTAAGATTGGCAACGCATCAATTATACAAATAATGATTGACATTAATAATGGATAATGAACGTTAAATTTTAAAAATGATAATAAATTTAACAAAGTCAATAATTCAAAAAAACAAAGAGTCATCAAGATTAATTGTGCTTTTATGTAAGAACCTAAAACTGTAAACATTTCTCTTTTTGATATTATAAATTTTTTTCTAACCAAATGCTTGGAAATTGTTTTTTTCTAAGAAACTAACAATTTGCGTTTTATCAAGACTTATGAAAAAAATGTAGAAAGTATCATAATACAGGTATAAAAGTATCAATGTTGGTATAGAAGTAATAAAACCAATAAGTTTATTAATGAAATAATCCAGCTTGTCTAGCACCTTTTGAAATAAAACCATTTATAATATTTTTGGCTTCATTTGTAAATCCTTCTGGCAATTGTCCCTAAATAAGAATAAACTGTATCAACTGAATGATTCCATAAATTTTTAGCTTCTTCAGAATAATAATCTAAACTATTTGATAATTTATAAATTTCTTCAAATAATTTTAGCGAAGCAAGAACAATAGAACCTAAAAATATTCCTAAAAATAGCACTATTGAAATAATAGTTGCCAATTTATGAGAAAAATTAAATCGCTTTTTTTCAAAAAAATTAGCAAACGGCTGTGTCAATATTGAAAAAAATTAAACCTAGTAAAAAAAGGAAATAAAAAAAGACCCAATTTAAAAACCTATAAATACAACTAACAAAAACTAAAAGCAATATACACTATAAAAATACAATTTTTTTAAAATCAAAACTCTTGTAACTTGCCATAAATCACTCCTTTATTTTTTTAAATTTTTATAGTTAAATTATATAATAAATGTGAGAAATTGTAAATATAATATTTTGATAGAAGATAATAAAAAAAGCTTACTATGAGGGGAAAATTTTCTTTGTACTAAAATCTTTTTGAAAAAAACACAATTTTTGTCAAAAAAATAAATGATAAAATAAGACAAAAAATGTTATAATCTTTTTAACTTAAATCTGAGAAAAAGATAAGTAACTGAAAAGGAAGGAGAGTAAATGGTAAAAAAATAAATAGAAAGTTTCAAGTTTTATTTGTTTCATTTATTTTAGGACTGAGGAGTTTTGCGGTCAGTGTAGATGACTTAATTGCAGAATATGAAAAAAATTCATATACTACAAAAAAATAAATGAGAAAAATATGAAAAAGTATAATATTAAAGAAAAAAAGCTTTGAAAAATGGTGATTGGAATGAAGTCAGTGTAAATTCAGATGAGAATTATTCATTACATGGTCAGGCTAATGGATTGACGATGGATAATAATGTGAAGTATGGAAATTTTTATTATAAAAAAATAGTTATAATTTTAGGACTAAGGAACTTACAGAAAAATAAAATTGGAATTTCTAAAACTTTGAATGATTATTTTGGATATAGTGATAATAGTTATAATAAAAAAACAAATCAAATTTCTCGTGATATTCAAAAAAATTACAAATGAAACTACTAAAAAAATGGAGAGATTCGTGATTTGATTGATTTGTATAAAAATTATAAAAAAATAAGCAGAAGGAGATTGAGCAAGAAGTACTTACGGTGGATGATACAAAAAGATTATGCAATTCAAACTAAACAATATGAGGTTGGAACAGCGTCTCAATATGACTATGAGTTGGCAAAAAAACAGAGTATGAAAATTCGCAGTTGAAGTATGATAATCTTGGTAGAGAATTGAAGATTTTTGGGAGAGCAGTTTATGATTTACAATGTTAAATTGCCTGAAAAAAAGAAAAAAATTGGATGATTTAAAGAAGGGAGGAATTGAAAAAAAGAAGACTTTTATGAGCTTAGATTATCAGAAGCAGAAGCAATAGAATTAAATACGAAACTTAATGAAGAGCAAATTAAAAAAAGAGAATATTGATTATAGATATCCAAAATTAACAGGAGATTTGGGTTATTCATTAAAGGATCATTCGGTTGTTGCGGGACTTTCTGTTTCTAAAAACTTTTTAAAAAGGTATAATGATACGATTGAAGATTTGAAAAAATGAAAAAGAAAAAAATTAGAATTACAGTATGAACAGAAGAAAAAATGAATTGGTATCAAATGTTGGACAGCAGATGATAACTTATACAACTTATCAGACGAATGAATTAACTGCAGAAAAATACGATGAATATTAAGAAGAAAGAGTATGAAATTTATGCGAAAAAGATATGAATTGGGAGTTGATACTTATTCAAATTATGTAGAAAAAAACGAAATAATTATAAAAAAAGGCTGTAATTGATTATGAAACGGCTAAAAAAATGAATTGGCAGCATTTACGAAAAAAATAAAATATTATAAGTAAAAAAATTGGAATATAAAAAAATTTAAGAAATAAGAAAGTGGTGATGTTGTGGAAATGAATACACAAATTTCTGGAATAGCCAAGATGATTGAAACGAGGAGAAAAAAATTCTAGAGATAAAAAAATAATTTTTTTATAAAATTTTTGATAATGTTGACTATGATGATTATGATGGTGTCTTGTGGAAAGAAAAGATAATGAATCTGAATATGAAGTTACAACTGTGCAATCTGGAGATATTTCATTATCGGTATCAAAAAAACAGGGCAAGTTGTGTCAGACAATGTAATGTCTGTTTATACGACGGCAAGTCAAAGAGTTAGTAAAGTATTTTTTTAAAGAAGGGATAATGTCAAAAAGGAGATGTTGTTGTAACGTTTTATCCAGTTGATAAGAATGAAACTTTGAGAAGAATACAAATGAAAAAAATTTAGAGATACAAAAAAATATGAACGAAATCTAGCTGATGCTCAAAAGTGCGCTCAGAAGAAAAAAAGAATCCCAAAAGTTTAGCAATTCAGCAAAAATCAAGGGATTTGCATAATGCTGAAGAACTGTATAAGGTTGGTGGAGAAACTAGAGTTAATGTGGATGATGCGAGAAAGGCTCTGAGAAATTCTAGATTGGATTTAGATAATGTTGACAGTGAGCAAAGAGCTAATATTGAGGATGCGAGAACATCTCTAAAAAAACTGCGAAAATTAGAATTAGCAACATTGAAAGAAGACTTGGCATTAATAAAAAAATGAGATAACAAGTCCAGTAGATGGTGTTATTACAGAAATGACGGCTGATGAAAAACTATAAAGTAAATACAGAGACAACTTTATTTAAGGTATCAGATTCGCAAAATATGAGAGTGGAAGTGAGTTTGTCAGATACAGAAGTAAAAAATGTAGAAGTAGGTCAAAGAGTAGAGATTACATCGGATGTTTTACCTGATGGAGAAAAATTAGAGGGATACGTGTCACAAATTTCTGGAGTAGCTAAAAAATTCATCACTTGATGAAAGTGATACAGTTGTGAAAAATCAAAATGAATGAAACTAAAAGGATTGAAGCCAGGTGTTACGATAAAAGCAACGATTTTTTATAAAGAGAGTAAAAATGTGACAAAATTGCCATATAGTTCTGTTATTAATGAAAATGGTAAATATTATGTTTTTGTTGTAGGGAAAGGTAATAAAGTTTCGAAAAGAGAAGTAAAAGTAGGATTAAATGATGATTCGTATTATGAAATAACTTCTGGAGTATCGTTGGGAGAAAAGGTAATTACTGTTGCGGATGAGACACTTAAAGATGGTCAAAAGATAAAAATTGCTGATCCAAAAAAACATAAAGATAAAAATCCACAAAAAATGAAAAAAGATGATAAACCAAGACAAGGAGGAGGACCTGGAGGACCACCAAGATAGTTTTTAAAATTATTTTGAATTTAGGAAGATTTATATGATAAAAGTAAGCGATATTGTGAAAATATATAAAAACGGGAATATAGAATTAAAGGTTTTAAAAGGATTGAATCTGGAGGTTAAGGAAGGAGAATATGTGGCTTTTATGGGGCCTTCTGGAAGTGGTAAATCAACGCTTATGAATATTTTAGGATGCCTTGATAGTCTTACATCTGGAATTTATATTTTAGATGGTCAAGATGTTTCAACGATAAAAGGGGATGCACTTGCTGAAGTAAGAAATAAAAAGATAGGTTTTGTATTTCAAACTTTTAATTTATTACCAAAAATGACAGCAGTTGAAAATGTGGCTCTTCCAGCACTTTATGCAGGAGTGAAAAAGGCTGAACGTATAAAAAGAGCAACAGAAGCACTAGAAAGTGTGGGGCTTGGAGAAAGAATCCATCATAAGCCAAACGAAATGTCTGGAGGTCAAAGGCAAAGAGTTGCGATTGCAAGGGCGATAATTAATAATCCAAAAATTCTTTTGGCAGATGAGCCAACTGGAAATTTGGATTCAAAATCTGGAGAAGAAGTTTTGGAAATTTTTAAGAAACTTAATGATAGTGGAACAACAATTGTAATGGTTACGCATGAGGAAGATGTGGCAGAACATTGTAAGAGAATTATTAGATTAAAAGATGGTGTTATAGAAGAAGATGAGATTGTTCAGCATAGGAGAGGAGTGTAGTAGAAATGGATTTTATGGAATTATTAAAATTATCAGTATCAAATTTATTTAGCTATAAAAGTGCGTTCCTTTTTGACAATGCTAGGAATAATAATTGGGATATCTTCTGTTGTAATGATGTCATCGCTTGGAGCAGGAGTTAAAGAAAATATCACTGGAGATTTGAATAAACTGGGAGTATCAAATTTTGAAATATCAATTGATACTTCGCCAGGTCAAACTTATAAATCGCAGGATTTATTGACACAAAAAGATATTGCAGAATTGAAGAATATGGAAGGAGTCGAAGCTGTAACGTCTACATCTAGCACTTTTGCAAGATTGTCTACAAACGATGGTTCTGATAAAATGTTTACAGGAACTGGAGTGACAGAAGATTATTTTAAGATGTCAAATTATACGATAGTAAAAGGAAGAAAGTTCTTACCAAATGAATACAGAAAAGATGGAAGATACGTTATAATTGATAATACAACAGCAGATCAAATGTTTCCTGATGAAAATCCAATAGGGAAAAAAATTGACATTAAATTTTAGAAAAGAATAGTGAAACAGTTACGATTGTAGGAGTATTTAAAAATCCATATTCCAGCATGGGAGGTGGAGATCAGATGCCTTCGATGGGCCTTTTGCCAAATAATTATTTAAATTATCTGGAAGGAAATGAGCAAGATAAATTTACTGCATTACAAGTAAAAGCTACAGATGCTAATGAGATGAGCAGAGTAATGGAAATCGTAAAAGAAAAAATGAAAACTCGTGGAAGTGAAACTGATACTTATAGCGTGAATTCAACGAGTCAAGGATTAGATGAATTTAACAATATTCTTAATATGCTTTCACTTTTTATAAGTGGAGTAGCTGCCATTTCACTTTTTGTAGGCGGAATTGGGGTTATGAATATAATGCTTGTAAGTGTTACAGAGAGAATTAGAGAAGTTGGTTTAAGAAAAGCAATTGGAGCAAAAACAATTCATATTCTTATACAATTTTTGATAGAAGCTGTAATTTTAACATTTTTTGGAGGAATAGTTGGAGTAATTATCGGATATTTACTAGCTTTTACTAATAGGAATTTTTTTATAAAAAAACAACACCGATATTAAGCCCTGTAATAGTATTTGTATGTATATTTGTTTCAACAATGATAGGTTTAGTATTTGGAGTTTATCCAGCTAAAAAAGCTGCTGCATTGGAACCGATGGAAGCGTTGAGAACTGATTAATTAAATAAAATAATAATAAAAAAATTCGATATGCATAAGTTACTGAAAGCTAAAAATTAATTTAATTTTCTAGTAAAAAAATGTTTATCGAATTTTTATTTTTGGAATAGTACCTAAAACCGATGAATTTAAAATGTTAATTTTAGAATTGCTGGAAGAAGGAAGAACAAAAAAATCATTAGAAAATGGGTAAGTGATATAACATATATTTGGACAAAAAAGGACGGATGGTGCTATTTATCAAGTATAATGGATTTGCACAGCAGAAGAATAATATCACATAAGGTTGGAAAATTTATGGATATAAAATTAGTGATGGACACCTTAAAAATGGCGATATATAAAAGAGGAGATACAATTAATCTAATAATACATACAGATAGAGGAGCCAGTATATGAGTAAAGAATATCGTAAATTTTGTGCAGAAAAAGGCATAAGCATATCTTATAGTAGAAAAAGGGAATCCTTATGATAATGCCTGTATAGAATCATTCCATGCCATGCAACATTGAAAAAAAGAATATGTATATAATGAAAAATTTGAAAATTTAAGAACTGGAATGTACGAATATATAGAAATATGGTATAATAATAACAGAATACACAGTAAAATAGGATTTATAAGTACAAATGAATACGAAGAAAGCCATAAAGAAAGGAAACAAAGAAATTGCTTAAAAAATAGTCTAAATTTTTGAGGGACACTCCAAACTGAAAACGATCTTAGAAAAGAACATGGTTTACCTTAACGAGGACCTTATAACGAGATTTTTAGGAGGAATAGAATGAAACTTTTTATATTAATATTGTATTTATTATTATTAGAAAAATTTGTTTAGTTGGGAAATAAAATTAGAAAAATCCTAAAGACAATAAGATTAAAAATAACAAAAAAATAAAAGGAAGTATTACAACATTTTGGATTTTTTTCCTGATTATCTTAAAAATTCAAATATAAATGTTAAAATACCAAATAGAAAATTAGAAACTCTTTTTAGAAGAATTTGAAATTTCAGAAAGAGAGATTAATCACAATTTATATACTGTAAATGATAAATTGTATAAAAAAATTTTTAGTGAGTGAAACTTTTAAAATTGAAAAACAAAGAAATTTTTAAATAATACAAATAATATAAGAAAAAATTTTGATGATATTAAGAAATTTAAATGAGACTTTTGAATGGAATGAAGAATTACCTGTTTTTAAAAATAAAAAAATTCTGATTATGTAATAATACAAAGCAAATATGGTTCGTATTTGTTAGATTTAGATAATTTAAAGGAAAACAGAGAAATTTCTGAATACGAATATAAAGTAATAAATGATTCTATTCAGAATTTAAAAAAATATTAATGATTATTATAAATTAAATTCAAAAAAATTTTAGATAATTTTTACAATAAAAATTTTTTAATTTTTATAAAAAAATTTTTTTGGTAAGTGTTCTATTAAAAGAGTGCCTATAATTCTATACGAGAGTGTACAGAATTTTGTGTAAATTCAAAATATAATATATGGTAAAAACAACTATATAATATTTGGAGGTTTTTGTTATAGCTAAAAAAATTTTTCTGTTAAAAATATAGTTATAGAAATATTTAATAGTCTGAACAGAAAAAAGTGGAATCTGCTTATAAATAGAGGTTTAAAAGCAAGGTGTGGAAATAATTATCAAAAAAACCAGAAATCCAGATTATTATGTTAAACCAAGAAGAGTTGAATTATTACCTGAAATAAAAAAATTTATGGAAAAAGTGGTAAATAAAAATGACAAAGGATGATAAAAATGGCATTAAAAGTGTAGTTTGCCTATTTATTTTTATATAATATTTCAGAAATTTTTTTCGAGTAGATTATCTCGTTACTAAAAAAATAAAAATTATTTAATTTTATCTATTTTTTTCTTACTATTAATTGAAATATATTTTATAAGAAAAAAATTATTTATTATTTAAGAAAAAAACGATTAAAAATCGGATGGAGTTATTATTATATTATTGTTGTTTTAATAATAACTACAATTATATTTTTATAGATTATTTTTTTCATTTTTTTAATGATCCTATAAAAATACTTAAATGGAGTTGTAGAAAAATCCGAATAAAATGTTAGGAATATTAGCTAAAGCTGTGGTTGAAAAAAGATTTGATAAAAATCTTATAAAAAAATTTGAAGAGTATGGGAAAATATCTGATTTAAGTTTAAAAAAACCCTAAGAAATATCATGCACAAAAATTAAAAAAATTGAAACAGATATTTTAAAAAAATAAATAAAAATACTGGAGTATACCCAAAATCTTGGACAAATAAATTGAAAACTAGTTTTCTATTTGTTAAAAATATAGTTATAGAAATATTTAATAGTCTGAACAGAAAAAGTGGAATCTGTTTATAAATAGAGGTTTAAAAGCAAGATGTGGAAATGAGATAGCAGATACCTTCAAGGATGCCTATAAGGATTTAGGATATGACATAAACATCATATTTTCAGATCCTAAAAATTCTCCACAATTATTAGATGAGAAAGGAAAGCCAAAAACAGGAACAGCATATGTTGATGATTATGGAGTTAAAACAATAATAATCAATGCACAAGATTCAAAAAATATGACAAAGGCTGGACTTATCGGAATAATAGTTGAAGAAGGAAGCCATGTAATAGGAAAAGTTGAAGGCAGACAGAGAAAGACAGGAACAGATAAAAAAGGGCTTGAAAGTACAGGAAGGGCTTCAAATGAATATTTTGCTGAGAAATACAAGGATGATAACGAAACTATTAGTATTCAATCAGATGGGAAGGATTATTCCAATGTTGATTTTGGGGAGAATGTGGGTAATATTGCAGTTGCAGACGATGCACTTATTATAGTAGCAGGAGTAACAATTGTATATATAGCTGGAGCATATATAGTACAACAAAATGGAAAGACTATAGGATCATATCCTGATTTAAAAAAACTGCACAAAAAAACTGCACAATATTTATTAAATAAGGCTGGTGATGGATTAAAATGGATTTGGAATGGTGGAGCTTGGATAGTTAAAAAAATTAGTAATGTTGTATATAAGGCGGAACATACAAAAAAATTTCAGAATAGTTTTTGTTATGATGGAGAAGAAACTGCAACTATTGTAAATGTTATAAAAAAATAGATCTGATCTTATGCGAAAAATTTAATGAAAATTTATTTAGAGAAAAAAAGAGGAATGAATAGAAGAATATCACATGATGCGGAGATAAAAAAATGAGAAGAGTTATTTTATTAATAATATTATCAATAAATATTATGTATTGTACACAATTTTATTTGATATGTGCCTTGCTAAAAATCCAGTGTTTGTTAACTTTAGCAAGGTTTTTAATTTGTCTAAAAATCGTTAGAGAGTGTCTGCGTAATATACGCGTAATATACATAATTTAGTTTATTTTTTTCTATTTCTTTTCTCATTTTTCTCGATGTTAGTTTTTGAATATTTTCTAGTCATTTCAATATTAGTATGTCCGATTACAGCCGTGATTGCTGCATTATTTTGCGACACTTCTGTTATTGCTGTTGCAAATGTATATCTCGTGTCGTGTATTCTATGCTGCATTCCTAGTTTTTGCATTAAAGGCATGAAAATTTTGCTTCTAAAATTTGAATAGCTTAAATGACTTCCTTTCATCCCAGGAATCAAAAAAATCGTTTTTACTTTTTTTGATGCAGTTCAATTAGAATTTTTTTATTTTTTTCATGAACTGGCACAATTCTATTCTTTCCAGCTTCTGTTTTTAGTCCGCCTCTGATTGTCCAGTTTAAAAAATCTATATTTTCCTTTTTAATTTGCAAAAATTCACTAGCTCTAAAGCCAGTATAGATCATAACTAATACCTCTTTAGCTCCTCTTAATTCTAAGTTGTTCCACAACTTTTCCTGTTCTTCTTTAGTAAATACATTGTTTTCTCGTATTTTTCAAATTTTCTTAGAACTAAAAAAATTTGGAATAATCTTTATTAATTATATCCATTTGAATTGCATATTTGAAAATCAATCCACATAAACTTCTAATTTCTCGCACATAGTTCGGAGCTATATCAGTAAAAAGTGTCAAATAATTTTTTTGCAAATGTAAAGTTTTAATATCTGCCATTTTCATATTTCCTAGACTTTCTAGTTTTTTTGAAAACGGCTTTATAATTTCTTAAACGACTTTTTGAAACAACGTTTTTTTCTTTGTTTCGTAGAATTTTTCAAAAACTTCTTGAAAAAGAAATATTTCTTAAATTTATGTCATACGGATTCAAGTTATATTCAGCTAAACAGTTCATTGCTTCCTTTTTTTGTCTTAAAATATCCGAGATATTTAAAAATCTGTTTACCTGTTTTCTTATCAAATCCGATTGTAACACGGGGTGCAAAGGGCTTTCTTCTGTTTTTTCCCAAATTCACAACACTTCCAGCTCCATTTGGGTTTTTCATGACTGAGCTCCTTTTTCTCGATTCAAGCCATTTTTTTCATAGCTTAAACCAACATATTCCTCGACCCCCCGCTTTTGTATATTATATGTGAATTTTCCATCTTTGTCACTATTTATTTTTACAGCATAGCCAAAGCGGAAAATTCCTTGTTGCAGACCGACTCTCAACATTGATTGCGACATCCCAGTAAATTCACTGGTTTCTTTGATTGTCAATGTTGTTTTTGTCAATTTTCTCTCTCCTTATACAAATTTTTTTGAGTCTATCATTAATTTATTTAAGACTCTTTTATCTATTCTATTGCCTTGTTTTTGATATTCTAGCAAATCTTTCAACTGCTTTCGGGGATTGTACTCGTCTTCTTTGATTAGTTCAATACATTGTTCCTTAAATTTTTTTCCATTTCGTCAACATCATTTTTGCAGTACTTTCTGTTTTCTGCTTTTTAGTTGAGCTTTATCTATATAAACGCTCATGATATCGTAGCAAGCAAAAAAACTTCTAAAAATTTTTTTGCAAAAGCTGTTTCTACTTCTTTGTAAGCTGACGTTATATTTTTTTAATATATTTTGTAGCATATTCAGACATATTTTCTTTTAATTTTTTTCCCAAACTCTTTTTTTAATTTGACACTTTTTATTTAATATCTCTACATTTTCACGAGCATTTTTGGTCAGCAAATACTCGTATAGATGCTCTTATTGTAATGTTAATAATCGGAATCAAGAAATCAAAAGCTCCTCAAAAAGTTCGTCCTTTATCGTTTTTACCTTGACCTCGTGCCAATCTACTATCTGATTTTTTTGTTTTTCGGATCATAGACTGGATTTTGTCTTTTTGGTATAAAATAGTCCATATATCTTGCTTGTAAAAACATCAAAGCATTATCAAACATATGATAATCAAAAATTTTCTTCAGTTTTTTTAATTACTTGACTTCTTTTTAAGTTTCAATTTCTGTTTCTTCAATTTCCTAGCCATTAGTTTTCTTACTCCTTAATCCATAAATAAGATTTTATTTCTGATATTTCTTTTTCAGTTAAATCTGTTATCACTTTGTCTTGACTGTCAGAAAAATCTGTTGTTAAACATAAGATAACCAATGAATTTGAGATCGTAACCCTTTATTTTTCTTATATTCTAAATAAAACCCTAAATCCCAACATCCACCAGCAATTCCTGCATCTGCAACTCTCGCCATTGATTCTTGTCCGACAAAAACAACAAAGGAATTTTTCCTCATATGTTTCGTGCCAAGTGAAAACAGGTTTTTCATATGAAATTCTAAACTTATGAAACAAATCCCAAACTTCTCTTGTTTCCATTTCATACTCATCTTCATCAAGTAAGGCGAGATTTTGGGGACGAAGATAATATTCAACTCGACCGTAACGACTTTCAATATATTTTATTTTTTTAAATTTCTAATTTCTTTCATTATTCATCCTCCCATTTTTTTAAATTTAAGTTAAGCCTAAAAAAACCTTATCTCTGAACCATCTTTAAGTTCAAGAAATATTACAGGTTCTAAAAATCTCTAATCCAGCAATCATTATTTTTTTAGGTTCTACCCTGATACCTTTTTAAATTTTCTTTTTAAATATTTTTTTCTACGTTTTCTCTTTCCATTTCAATCCTCCTGTTTCTCTCAATGCCCCCATATTTGCTAAAAATATTTCTTCTGAATCAAAATTTTCAGTAGTTTCTTCTTCAGAATCAATAGTTTCAACTTCTTTAATATCGTTAGTATTATCACCGTCAGGACTATCTACATATTCAACTTCAACATTTCCGTTCGGTTCAATTTCTTTAATTACAGCTTGATCTACTTTTTGTGCTGTTTGCATTTCAATGCTTAATATCCCAAATTTGCTTAACAATAGTTTTAATACAGTTTTCTTTGCCATGCTATCAAAATTTGTTTGCCAACTCGAGAATCTGCTTAAAAATGTTTTGCTAAACTTTTTAGCATGTTCTTTTACTTCTTCTTTGCTCATTACGTTGTATTTCTCAAATCCATTTGTGGTTTGAAAATATGCAATGTAGTGAGTTACCTCGTCGCTTATTTTACCGTCGAGATTGTATTTAAGTTCATCAGTAATCGGATCATAGCTTTCAAACTGCCCTTCGTAAAGTTCTGTAACATTTATTTTCTTGTACTGTCCTGTTCTAATTGCTAGTTGTATAAATCCTTTGTATCCCAATTGGAATTGGGCTTCATTTTTCCCTTTGTTATTGTATGGTACAATATAGGCAAATCCTAAATTTGGGTCAATTGGTAAATCTAATGTTGCAGCTATTGCTCCAGCTTTTAAAATGCTTTGCGGTTCTGCCTCTTGCAACTGTTTATTTCCATTGGTTGTATTAATTAGCGATGTTAAAAATCCAGCTGCTTTATTTCCTAATAGTTCCTTGAATTTGTTTTTTGTTCTTTCGTCGTTTACCATTGTCTTTAATGTTGTTGTTCCAATTGCTCCTTTTTTTAATTTTTTTGGGTTTGTTAAAGTTCCTGCCATTTTATTTCATCTCCTTAAAATATTTTTATATTATTTTTATCTAAAAATTGTTTTAATTCTAATGCTATCTCTTTAGAAAGCCCATTTACTTTTTATGCAAATGTAAGTGTCTCCTTTTTTTATTATCTGTTTCTTTTTGCTCTTTTTCTTGAAGAGCTTTTAGCAATTGCTTCTTGCTTTTTCAATTTCTCTTTTCCTTTCAAGTTCAGCGATTTCTTTTTTGTTTTTCTTCTTCTGCTCTTATTCTTAAATTTTCTTCAGTTTGCTTAATTTCATTCATTTTATCATTTATTGCTTTAGAAATGACTGTATAGTCTTCTTGAATTAAATATTTCATGCTTTCAAATACAATTTTGAATTTAATTTCTTTATTTGCTTTTTTTCAATTTCCTGTTTTATAAAGTTTTTCTTTTTTTGATTAATTCATCATACTGTTGTTGTATTTCAGCTTCAATATTTATCTCTTTAAAAAGTTTTATTTTTCCCATTTTTTTGTTATCTACTAAGTAAATCAAGTACTCGGGTCTATCTTTGAAAAATTAGTTCTTTGATAGACTTTATTTTTTTCTCTTTTAGCATTATCCAATTCTTTTTTTCTTTGTCGTGTAAATATTTTCTTACTGCATCTATTCTTTTAATTAAATCAATAAGTTTTTTTGTTTACTTCTTTAGTATCTTCAGTTAAATAATCCATCAAATCTTTTTTTAAATTTGTCAGCATTTGATTTTTTTACTTGCTACTTCTTCACGATATTTTTTTTATAGTATCAATATCAGTAAATACTACTTCATATAATTTTTCTATTTCTTCAACTTCTTTTTCTGCCTTTTTCAAAAATCGATCATAGACTTATCAATTTTGGCAGGAGTTATTTTAGAATTATCAAAAACAAACTCCATTTTAGGCAGTTCAATTAATGATGTTTCTGCTTCTATATTTTTTTATTTTTCCATTTCAAAGATTCTCCTTTTTCTAAATTGTCAATTATATCTTTAACTAGATTTTCTATATCATAGTCTTCATTCCCTGTTTCTTTTCTTTCGTCCTCACAATAGTCATACAAACTATCTCCATACCAATCCCAGTTATCTACTCCCCGTATTCTAAAAGCCTTGTTTTTATGGTATCCCTCAAGATATACTTTTAATTCATCTCTTGTTAATTCATAATTTCCATTTGCTAATTTTTTTCATTCTTAACCTCCATAAGTTTTTTTATCATTCTTGGTTTAATGTTGTTTTCAACGCATTGCCAAAATTCTATCTCTTTGTTCAATAATTCTTGTATTTCATCTTCCCAATCTGATCTATTGATTACAATTGTTTTGCAATCTTTTGTCTAAATCAAACGGTGTTGTATTTTCGCTTTTTAAAACATTCAAATTTTATTTCAGCAACTAATACGGCGTATTCATAGCCTGTCACCAAAAAAAGTAATGTAAAATTTGATATAAATAGCTTTCAGGAATGTTATTTTTGCCATTCTTCAATATATTTGTTCCATTTATTAATAGTAGTTGTCTTTATTTCAAGTATTCCTTTTTTTACCTTCATAAACAATTTCTCCGTCCAAATTAGCCCGTATGAAATCATATTTTTGAATGAACATACATTTTGTTGACTTCAATATTTTTTTATCAGGGTGATCCTCTTTGTAGGAATTAAATATATTTTTTTCAAGGTTTTTACCTCTTTGAGCCGCAGGGCTTGTGAAATTATTTTGTATTCTTCCAGTTTTTGTCTTTCCAAACATCAATAATGTTTTTGTATTTATTTTTTTCCCATTATTGCTCCCGCATCACTTCCACCAATTCCTTTTTTTCTTATATTTAACCATTCTTCTTCGTTTTTTTATAACTTATTTCTTTTGTATTCCATATTCCTCCTTTAAAAATCTTTTAAATCTACTGCACATACCAAATCAACATAGCCACCAAAAACGAAAAATATCACATTTCCTCGTACATTATTAATGTACTCATATCCATTTCTTCAGACGAGGCATAATTGTTAGCCATGCCGTACGAGGATATTGAATGTTTTATATCAATTACTTTTTTTATTTTTTTATAAATTTGTTTATTTCGTTCTCATAATTTTTCTATGTCTTTATGTAAATAAAATATTTTTTTATTTTCATTTTGTTCCTCCATTTCTTTTTCCAGTTGATCTTCTGTTTTTCATAAATTCCTCCTAAATCCTTTTTAATTCTGTGATTATTTTATTTGATATCGTAATCGCATTAGCGTCATAAAATGTAATTTGTTCTCTCATTATTACGTTTCTAGTGTCTGATTCTGTTATTGCGAATAAGACATAATCTTTAAATATATCAAAAAAGTACTTTTTCTTCTCTCGAATCCCAATCAATATCTAATACTAATTGTGCTATTTTCATAACTTTCTCTTTCAATTCGTTATTCAATTTCATTTCTGTTACCACCTTTTATTTTTTTCCAATTTCTTTTTATCATTTTTGGTGTTAGATAAAGCAGTGCCCATAAATGAAATGGTATTGCTAATTCTCCACCAACTCCATCATATCCACGAATTTCTTTAGCATATCTAAATGCTAGAACTGTTAAAACAGCTATTATTAATATTTTTTTCCACAGTGTACTAATATTTTTTTCATGTTTAATCTCCTTTATTTTATTTTCTTAAAAAAATTTTTTTGATTCTATTTCTTAGTTTCTTTTCTTCTATCTCTTTTTTTACTTTTCTTTCGTTGTCGTTAACTAATGCTAATAAGCTAAAAATCATGTTTCATTTTTGATTCCTCCTAAAAATAAATTTAATTGTTTTATTTCTTCTTCTTTTTAACATTTCAGTAGTAGCTTTTTGTAAAAACTCTTTCTCTACCTCACAATTTCTTATGAGTTTGATAAAACATCAATTAAATTTACGACCATCTTGCCAAACTGCGAAGTAATGTTCTTCGCCGTTCTTCCTTTTAAGAAAAAAACCAAATCTGTTTTTCCAAACTGCTTTTGTATCTACAGTTTGTAATGTCTTCGACCATTTTTTTAAAGTCATTTTCAAAAAAATTTGTTGAACGTAATCGATTTTCCTGGACAAAAAAACCGTTCGCAGGGACTACTGTATTTACAATCAACTTAAACTCATTCCCATTGAGATTGTCAGCTAATTTCTCTGCAATCTCTGCTTTTACTTCTTCTTTTTCTTTTCTAAATTCTTTTCCTAACTCTTTTAATTCTTCAAATATTTTCTTATAATTTTTCGTATGTCATTTTAATTCCTCCTAAAATTTTATTAATATCTTATTCAAACTCACTAGCTAAGTATCGCTAATGAGTTTAGTAAAAACATAAAGTGTTCTAAAACATTCTGTAAAAACTTATCACAATTTCTCTCGAACTCTTTCTCTTGAAAAGATGTAGGTTCTGGATATAACTCTTCCCAATCATCCCACATTTTACCGTCCTCGATATAATTTTTTTATTATATAAGATAATGTAATATCAGGCTCAAAATTATCACTATAATAACTGTCTTCGATAGATCTCTCTATCTTTTTCCACATTTCCTCTTCAAAAAGATTTCCATGTTTTCTTTTAAACTCTCCGAATTCCTCACAAAAGCTCTGAAAAATCTCTCACTACATTTATCACCATATTCTTGTTGCTTGTCCAACACCGAGATCAGCGTATCTGTTTCTCAGTCTTTCCATTTCGACTGACGATTCCCATAAATTCATATTATTTCCTCCTAGTTATATTTTTATTTTTCCTTTTAACTTTTTAAAAATTTTTAAATTCTTTTTCCGAAAAACACTTCTTTTTTTGGACTTTGATGTACCATTTAGCTCAAATTTCTTCGCACTCATTTTCAAGTTTTGTTTTTTTCAATAGTGCTATCAATTTTTTTCTAAAAATTTTATTTGTTTTTAACTGCCCAGCCTGTCATTATTAGTTCGTTTTCAAGGCTTATTTTTTTTCTTGCAGTTTTATTTTTGCTATTTTTAATTAGTTCTTTTACTGATTCAATGTCTATTTCTAGATCTGTCATTTTTTTATCATCTCCTGTTACAATTTCTTGCATTAACGCAAGAAGACTTTCAAAAAAATATAGATATTTATTGGCTTTCTTTCATCTACAAAATTATTATACCACATAACTTGCAATAATGCAAGTTATTTTTAAAAAAAGTTGCAACTATGCAATTTTTTTAAGGTATAATGTATCATAAAAATATAAATTAGGAGCAACAGATATGGAAGACAAGGAAAAAAATTGAGAAAGATTATAAAAAGAAACTAGGATACAAAAAAATATAGCTAGAGATAAAAATATCTGAATTACTGAAAATAAGAGGGATAAAATATGCTGAATCTTCGTTATCACGTTATGAAAATGGCATAACAGAAAGCATAAAAGCAGAAGTATTGAAAGGAATTTCGGAGATATTAGGGCTTGATGTAATTGAAATGTACAAATTGGCGGGATTGCTAAACGAAAATGAGGATATAAGATTTTGCTAAATTAAATAAAAAAAGAACGTGATCAGTATAGTGAAATTGAAAAAGGGGCAGCCTACTTTTTTTAACGATAGTAGCATAAGTGATGAAGATAAGAAAAAGATTACATGATAGTTTGCAAGAACTTTTTTTGATGCTAAAATGAAAAAAATAAAAAGAAAATAGAGGTTTTATATGAGAAAAATGCAGAAATATGAAACTCAGAGTAAAAAAATTGGTGAGAAATATAATACTAGTAATCCGTATATATTGTGTGAAAAAAACTAAACATTGAAATAAGATACTTTTTATTACGAAGGTATAAAAAGGCTTCTTTAGACGAATATTAAAAAGGAAATACATTGTTATAAATGAAAAAAACTGGATGAATATTCACAATTAGTTGTACTATGCCACGAATTAGGGACATGCGATTTATCACAGTTCAAAAAAATAAACTTCTTATGAAAATTAATTTTTTTAATTATAATCCAGAACTGGAAAGTGAAGCGAATGAGTTTGCTGCAGAACTAATGAAGTATCAAGAAGAAGTTAGTTATGAAACTGCTAGGAGTTGCGATTTAGGATTGCAAGTATTGGAAGAAATGAAAAGATATAAAAATATAGAATAAATAAAATTTGTGGGTTAATTTTGGTTTCAAAAAAATAAAGAGATGGAGGAATCAAAAAATGAAAAAAATTACTAGTAGTTTTTGACATTAGCATTTGTTAGTGCTAACACATTAGCAGAAACATTGCATTTTAAAAAAATTGTAAGGAAGCTAGAGCAAAAGGGTATAAAAAAATATCAAAAAGGGGGAGCCTGGTTATGCAAGACATTTAGACAGGGATAGAGATGGAATAGCTTGTGAAAGTAAATAATTTATAAAATATAAATGGAGGAAACTTATGAAAAAAATGCTATTGATTTTTTTGTTTAAGTGCTTTAATTGTATCCTGTGGAGATGGAAAAGGGGTAGAACTCAAAGAAGCTAAAACTAACAAAAAAGTAGAAAAAAAGAAAAATGTGCGAACAGAAGCATATGAAGTTGAATTATCTGCAGGGCATTATGTTGTAGGAATAGATATCCCTGCTGGGATTTACGATGTAACTGCTATTAAAAGGTACTGGAAATGTTTCAAGTAGTAATATGTTTGATGGTGGAATAAATCAAGTAATGGGGACGAAAGAAGATGGTGTAAGTACTAAGGAATTTAAAAATTTAAAATTAGATAAAAAGACACTTCAATTACAGTAAATGGAACTGCAGTAGTAAAAACTTTCGAGTAAAAGCAGCTCAAACTAAAAAAACTTAAAGACTAAAGAAAAATCCAGCGAAAAAAAGAATACACTTTTAGTAGTGGAAATTATGTTGTTGGGAAAGATATTGAACGTGGAATTTATGATATAATTGCAATAAAAGGGAATGGAAATATTTCATCGGATAATATGTTTGACGGTGGAATTAATGAGGTTTTTTGGTACAAATAAAGATGGATTTTATGTGAAAGAATTTAAAAAAATGCTTATTTTAACGATGATGTTCAATTGACAGTTTCTGGAGTTACTATAAAATTAGTGCCAAGTAAGTAATCGAATTGGAGTTATTCCATTTTTGGAGTAACTCTTTTTTTAAAAATATCTTGCATTAACGCAAGGAATATGGTATCATAATTTTTGAGGTGGTGAAAAAAATGGAAATTGATAAATATACACAAATTAGAATGAAAATGATTGAGAAAAAAAGGTTTTTGGAAAGACATAAGAGAAAAAAATCGGTTATTCTGATTGGGGTTTAAGGTTAGCAATTAAAAAAATAACAATTCTGAAATAATTAAAAAAAGTTGAGGAAATAATAGATAAATTTTAAATTTTTTTATTAATCTTTTTGCATTAATGCAAGAAAAATTTAAAAAAACCAAGTTAGGAGGACGAGGTGAAAAAGGTTTTTTTAGAAAAAAATACAACTAAGCTCAAGGCAATACAAGAAATAGAAACGATTTTATCTGAGAACAGTATAGGCATAAATGATTTCGAAGAAATTGTATTGCAAATAAGAACGGATTATAAAAATAATCCGCTTGATTCAAAAAAATATTAGAGGAAAATATATTGTATATAATTTTACATATATAGCAATAATTATTATTTTTCTTCTGATTGTTTTTTTCTTGAGTTTTTTTCAAAAAAATCTGAAGGGGTAAAAACGAAATAAGGAGGTAAAAAATGCAAATGAGAGGTACAAATCCTAAGCCAACAACTTCTAAGCCATCGAGATCCAAGAATACAGCGATTATATACTGAACCAAGAAAAAAATATAAAAAAAGAATATATGATATAAGTCTAAAAGTTTTTGAAGATAATTGAAGATGAAGGTGTAACTGAAGATGAGTTTTATATAATAGAAAAAAATGATAGAGAATGAGTTCAAAGGATTAAAAAAATAAAAAGCACTCCGAAGAGTGCTGGGAAAGGAAAAAAATAAATTACTACATATTGTGTTTATTATACCATAATATTTTTAAAAAAACACAATATATGGGAAAAGGAAAACAAATGAGATTTACAACATATTTAAAACAATGCAAAATGCATGGAGTGGAAAAATAAATGCCACTCAAGGAATTCTATTTTCTTTATTGTACGAAGCACCAGCTTGGGCAAAGAAGAAATTATTGAAAAACAAAAGCATACTATTTCGTTTCAAGAAATTTGATATTAAATGAACTGCCAATGTTTTTTTGAAAAAAGCAGATACAGTTTATAGAAATTTAAAAAACATTAGCAGAAAAAAAGGTCTTATTGAATATATCAAAAAGGGAAAAAAAGGATTTGATAAGAATATCTGAAAAAGGAAAAAAACTTGGAATGAAATCAAAAGAATAATTCGGAAAAAATCCGTCTTTTGAAGATAGCTCGGAAAAAAATCCGAAAAAAACTCGGAAAAATCCGAAAAAAAGAGCCAAAAAAACTCGGAAAAAAATCCGACAAATAATAATACTATATATTATAAAAAAATACTAAAGATGATGTTGTTAATAATAATATTAATACTACGCAAAAAGAAAATGAAACTACAAAAAGAAATCGAACAACAACAACAAGTAGTTGCAATTAATTTAGCTAAAACAGAGTTATCTAAGCTATGTGATAATAAATTTGCTATAGATACAGCATTACTTACGCATAGATACAAAATACAAACTTTGTATAAATATCTCGGTAGAGATAAATTCCTAGAAACTTTTACAAAAATCCAAGAAAGCTCTTATCTTCGAGAACAAGCTAAAAATATTGGGCAATTTTTGAATTGGCTATTTTCGAGTAAAAAAGAGAATTTTCTAAACGTTTTTAACGACGTATATGCCGATAAAGACAAAAATAGTGTTAACAATAGCACCGAATCAGTAGCATATGTTGAAGCTGATGAAAATAGCTTTGATTTTAGTATGTGGGAGGTAGATTAATGGCAATGTACGACGAATTAGAAACACAGGTACTTGGTGGAATATGCTTAAGACTAGGAGAGCTATCACATTTTTTAGATTTAGGCTTAGAACCAAAGCACTTTTTAATCCCTGAACATAAAGAGATTTTCCAAAAAATTGTCGACGTACTGACAGAAAAAAAGGCGAGGTTGAAGTTACTGATTTTGCTAGTACGGAGCAAGAATGGGAAGAAGTATTCACACTCATGGATAACTGCGTACTTGTAACAATGGACGGTCCGATTCGGAAACTTATTGAATCTTGCAACGAGTATCAGTTGAAAATTGAAATAAGTCAGATACTTGAGAACGATTATAATACTCTTGATAGTAAAGTCGAAAGTATTATCAAAAAAAGTCAATAGCTTAGAAAATACCAAAAAAAGAGAAAAATAAAGTCTTTGGCATGGGAGATTTAGCAAAAATTTGGCTTGATGACTTTGCGGATGAAAAAGTATTGTAAAAAAACTCCGTTCGAGGATATTAATCACTTTTTTTCACATTTGAACCTGGCTCACTTGTAACTGTAGGAGCTAGACCAGCAATGGGTAAAAACGGCTTTTGCATTGAATTTGGCGTTGCTAACGGCTAAAAAACATAATGTGCTTTATATAAATCTTGAAATGAGTAATGTGCAAATAATGCAGAGATTTTTGGCGATAGGGACAGGGATTGAGCTTAATAAAATTAAAAATAAAAAGCTCTCTAACGAGGAATTATCAAAGATAAATTTAGCAATAAGCAAGCTACAAGAGTCAAAGTTCAAGAGTATGAGCTGTGAAGATAATTCAGATTTTGATTTCATTATTCGCAAAATCAAAAAAGAGCATGAAAAAGAAAATTTGAAGGTAATCATAATCGACTATTTGACGCTTATGAACGCCAAAGGATTCCAAAGCAAAAATTACGAGGTGGAATACATGGCGAACAGATTAAAATTACTTGCTACCGAGCTTAACTGTTGTATCGTAGTTTTAGCTCAGTTAAATAGAGCTGTCGAAACAAGAGGAACGGATAAACGTCCTCTACTTGCGGATTTGAGGGACAGTGGAGGAATAGAGCAAGCAAGTAACGTAGTAGCATTTTTACACAGAGAAGACTACTACAGAGAAGACAATTTAAATAATCAAAATGCTTTTTCTGAGCTTGAATTTATAATTCGGAAAAAAACAGAAGTGGAGAGCTTGGAGTAGTTAAACTAGGGTTTAATAAAAAAATTACAAAGAATAGGAGCGATAAGAAATGAATAGCTACAAAAGAATCGAAGAAATCGAAAAGAAAAAAAGTGCAAAATCTGGAAAAAGAAAGTAGAACTTTTTGAAGAAATGAATAAATTAAGCCAAAAAAACTTGAAGAGTATGATAAAGAAATATCAAAAATTTTTAAGCAAGAAGTAGGAGGATGAATGGAGAAAATTTGGAACGAGATTAACAACTTAGAAGCAGAAAAATAAGAAAAATGAGAACGGCTAACAAGAGAATGCAGAAGACGATAGCAGATAAAACAAAAAGCGATTAACGAAAATGGAATATCAATCGAGAAGAATAATCAAAAAAATTAGTAAATTGTTGAAGTTACTAGAAAAAAAGAGGAGCAGAATGAAAATAGTAGTGTATTGCCACTACATTGATGGCAAAGAGATAAAAACAACAGATTTAAACGAGTTTTTAGCTTTTGTTAAGATAAACGGCGGCAGTATAAAAGAGTCAATAAATGTATCTGCGAGAATTGACGAAAGCAGAATCGACGATTTTATGAAATTAACAGTAAAGGAAATTTACGAAAGAAAAGTTAGGATAAGGAGAGAAAAGTGAGCTTCAAAGAACATAACAACAGAAAAATAGCCAAAAAACTTGCTGAATATATCACAGGGACGGAATTAAGGCAGTATTTGGCTAGAAAAGTGAAAAAATACATAAAAATTGACAATCCTGTAATATTTGATGGTGCTGTTGGAAGCGGACAACTAGAACAATTTATAACCCCTTCCAAAGTCTATGGTGTAGATATTCAGGAGCAATCTGTGTTGGCTGCAAAAACAAAATTACAAAGATGCGGATTTGGAGATAAAAAGTTTTTTTCAATTACAGCAGAAATGATTTCATAGCAGATGCTGTTGTTATGAATCCGCCTTTTTTCGATAGAGTTTAAAAAGTTTAACAGATGAAGAAAAAAGAGAATATCCAAAAAAAGAATTTGGTTGGAAAAAAAGAGTGGAAAAAGTTGACGATATATTTGTCTTAAAATCACTTAAATATACAAAAAGATTTGCATTTTACATTCTTTTTCCTGGAGTATGTTACAGGAAAAACGGAACAAAAATTCAGGGAATTGATAGGAAATAACTTGGTCGAATTGAACATAGTAAGAAATGCTTTTGATGATACATCAATAGAAGTAATTTTTATTGTTATAGATAAAGAAAAAAAGCATCAAGAGAACTGGAACAGGAAATATATGATTGCAAATTAAAAACAAATACATCATGAAATTTCTGAAATTCCCGAAAACTTCAGATGGGAAACTCCGCACGAAGTTGTCAAAAAGAAGAAATTAATATAGATGAACTCAACAAAACTATTTCCGAAGGTTGGATAAGGAGTTTTGAAAAAAATCTTGAAATTGAGATATTTCTAAAAACTGAACTTGGAGCTGATATAGATGTGTTAAATAATATAAAAAAAGTTAGGAAGATATGCGATAAATTTGAAAAAAACAATTGAAAGGAAGTAGAAAAATGCAGTTTGATGACGTCACAAGAGAAGCAATTGAAGTTATTCAATCTCTTTTTCAGAATTGCAACAGTGAGGGTTGCTGATATATTTGATATAAAAATCAATAGTAAAAAGATGTTTTTGGAAGAAAAGATATGATTGAAAATGGATACTCGGCAATATTCTTTAGCGATATATCAAGAAAATATGACATTATTATCAAAAATATTGAAAGTAGAATTCCAAAAGAGCTATTTGAAATTTCAAATAAAAATGAGTGAAAACGATATTTTAGTAAACCTTGAGGAATTTAGTAAAAACAATACAGGAAGAGCTGTATTATATGTTGGAACAGGGAAAAAGTGGCATTAAATGGCTATGTTGCAGTTTTGACTTTAAAAAGAAAGTTTTAAGAATATGATTAATCTTAAATACATTTCATTTTATATGAATTATTCAAATTTTTTTAGGCAACAAGTTTTAAAAAGCCACAGGAGCAAGAGTTCAAAGAATTTCAAAGCAAGATTTTGAGCTTATGGAAATAAAAAGTTCAGGGATTGAAACACAAGAAAAAGTAATAAAAAAATTTTGAATCTATTAAAAAAAGATTTTGAAATAGTTTCTGCTAGTATTGAAAATAAGATTGAAAAAAATAACACTTGCCAAAAAGCTATTTTTATGCAAGAAATATTTAACAAAAATAGAGGAGGAAGAATAATGGAAAAAAATGGAAAGAAATTGTTGAACTGGTCAAACAATTTTATATCGCATTTGGTCAGAAAGAATTTTTAGAAAAAGAAATGACCGAGGAGCGAATGGAATTAAGAAGGAGATTGTTTGACGAAGAACTAACAGAGTACAATGTAGCTGAGAGAGAAAAACGATAAAGTGGAGATGTTAGACGCTGTTTGTGATATTGTTGGAAAAAAATACAAAGGCAACGTTGAAAAAGTAAGAGATGTACTTTATTTTGATAAAGGCGAAGAAAGTGAATTAATTTTTAGGAAAAATTTTAAAAAATGAATTTAATGAAGTGTTTATTGAAGCATTTAAAGAAGTGCATAGAAGTAATATGTCAAAGTTGCAAGACGGAAAAAGCAATTTTTAGAGCGGACGGTAAAAATCTTAAAAGGGGCTGATTATTTTAGACCAAACTTGGAACCATTTGTTAACGAGTTGGAAGTGAGAAAATGATAAAGTTGGAGCTTTCAACAGTACCGCCGAGTGTAAATGGCATATGGATTAATAAACCAAACGGTAGATACAAGTCTAAAAAGGGCAAAAATATTCGAGGAAACGGCTCGTAGTGAGCTAAAAAACAATTTAGGTGTAAACCTTTGGTTAACAGTTTAGAAGTACGCATATGGCTTTATTTCAAGGATAAAAGAAAAAGAGATATTGATAATTACAACAAAGGAATTTTAGACGCAATGACGAATATAGTTTATAACGATGATTCACAAATTGAAGAACTGAATATTAAAAAGATTATCGGTTGTGGATTTAATAAAGTAGAAATTGAGATAAAAGAAGTGAAGTAAATTTATACAGGTAGAAGTTAGAGCGGATAAGTAGGGACAATGGCAACTAAATATAATAACTGTGAAACCTAGAAATATTGTGGAGTTTATAGAGTATAATAAAAAAATTTTAAAAAAAGTAGTTGACATTACGTGTCTAATAATATATAATAAGTTAGACGCGTAAGAAAGAGGACAAAAAATGGAAAAAAAGAGATGTGAATATTTCTTTTTGACAGAGCTGGAAACGAGTGGAACTTCTAAATCAGAATTACTTTACCTAAAAAAATGGGTAGAAAAAGATTGGAATTACACCAGATAATCGAGCTATTGAAATCATTTTTGGATGAAGAGAATGATTCAATTATAATCAAAAAGAAATAAAAAAAGCTCCCTATAATCTTTTACGAATAAAAGGAGACATACAGTATAAACTGACTACCAACTTTATTATACTGTATAAACTCCAAAAAAATCAATATTTTTTTAGGGAGGAAAATTTTATGAACAAAGTAACATTTTTGGATGTGGAAGAAATCAAAAATCAAAATAGAAAGCGTAAGAAGTTTGATGATAGCTTTAGAATATGGAATATTCGACAGCTTTGAATCAAAAGAGATATTTAGAGTTGGATACGCTAATTTAGTTGAACAGGTTTATGGTATACAAAAATGAACTGGATATATTAATTGAAAAAAAGCAAAAATAGAGTTCAAAAAGATTCAGAAAAAAAGAAACAGCATAAAAAAATATAGTATAATGGAGGATATAAAGAATGGAATTAATTAAAGTAAGTGTAGAAAAATGTAAATGGAGTATTAGTAACAACAAGTAACAGAGTGGCACAGGAATTAGGGAGTTAATCATAAAGACTTTGATTAGCAAAAATAGAAGATTATATGAAAAATTCGAGCTAAAAAGTTTAGCTCGGAGAAAAATACTGAAAATCGAAACCCTGAAAGTTCGGCTTTCGGAGAAAAACCTTGATTTTACTGAGTTCTATATACCTAGTTCGTATAAAGTAGAAGGGAATTTTAAAAAGTTATAAAAAAACTATTTAATCACAGAAAAAAGGTATAGCACAATTAATCGGTGGGTATAATGCGTCAGTACCAATTGCCTTTGTTTTTGAATGTGGCATATATCAATGAATTTGAAAGAATGAAAAAAATGTTATTAAAGATAATATTCAAAAACCATTAACAATTGAAGATATGATAATTTTACAAGCAAAAAGAAATGAAAAAAATGTAAAACATAGGATAGATGTAGTGGAAAAATAAAGTTGATAATGAAATAACACTAGATTCAGGAGAACAAAGAAAATTACAAAAGAGCGATAAGTGTTAGAGTATATCAAAGATTAGATGTAATTAATGCCGAAAGAAAATTAATGTTTCCAGCAATACATAGAGATGTAAAAGACCGTTTTTGGAGTGGCAAGTTATAGAGATATAAAAAGAAAAAGATTTGAAAAGAAGCCTTGTTATATGTTCAAAATTGGATTGAAAAAAAGCTGAATTAAGGGAGGCAAATTAAGATGTCGATAGAAAAAAATAAAAAAACATTTGAAGAATTTTAAAGAGAAAATGTGATTTTGAAGTAACTGATAAATTAACAGAAATTTTTTTCAAATAATTGCTAAAAAAAGATGGATTTAAAAGCTACTGACAAAGAAACAAGAAAAGATATTTCTGATGAAATTATAGAAAATGAAATCGGAATGGAAAGAATAGACTTGGAAAGTATACAATTCCTAATTTATAAAGAATGGAAGAGATGGTGGAGAAACATATGAGAAGTTTGAGAAAAAAATAAAAAGATTATAAACTTTTTGGAGCATTAGAGAAAAAGCTGGAAAAAAATCTGATAGTTTTGAGTTGGAATGGAGTACGAAAGATATTTTTAATGAAATTAAACGAAATTTTTTTGTCAAATTTAATCCATCTGAGGATCTAAAAGCCTTTTTACATTAAAAGGATTTTTGAGAGATGAAAGAGAATTTGCTAGATGGGATGTGTTCAAACATTTTCTGATAATCTATTGTTTGTACACTGGCGAAGAATATCAAAGCGAGGACATTAAATTATGGGAAAAATAGCTAGAAAAATATAAACTATTTAATTGGTTGGTGTATGAAACAGCTAGAAAAATATTGCCAAGATCTGTTTAAAGAAAATGGGAGAAGAACTCGTTGAAATGGATAAAAAAATGGAGATTTTGTTTTTTTCAAAAAAATAATACAAGCATAACGAAAAAGAATCACAGTTATTAATTTAGCTGTGATTTTTTTTATGGAGGAAAAATGGATGAGAATGTATTAGAAAAGAATAAAAAACAAGACTTTTTGAATGGAATAGAAAGTAAAGTGATAACGACTTTTAACTGTATGAAAGTTAAATGCTGATTGTATTCAAGAATATTAGATTTATTAAGAAAAGGAAGGTCTAAGAGAAATGGCAAATGCTGAAATCTCAAATCAGGAAATAATAATAACGTTGCCTGTGGAAAAAGGTTTATCCAGGAATGAAAAAGAAACAGATTGAAGAACATTTAAATCATTTTCCGATCACAGTTATTCCAGTAAAGAGATTATCACAGGCACAGAATACAGCTTTTGATACACGTTTTATTAAAGCAATTTCGGAGATGAGATTGGATATGACTGATAGAGATTAAGGAACTGATGAAAAGGAACAGTTTGCAATGAGCGACAGATAGACTGGGACTTTTCAACAGCAAAATGCGATATGGAAACAGCAAATGATTTTATATCGTTTATCATTGAACAAGCGTTAGAAACTTGGAAATAAATTTATATGTCTAGCAAACACGATAAACAGGTATAAAACACATATTGAAATCGACAATATAACACAAAGATATGTGATCGCCTGTCTGAGAGAAAAGAGTTTGCTGTATTTGTGGAAAAGAGCATAACGAGTACAATACATCATTGGACAAACAATTGGAACTCGGTGGCATGCATAGGGACTGATATGAAAACTGTGATGGATTAAAAACACCGTTTATGAGCTTATGTGCCAAGCATCATCAGGAATTCACGCAACAGGGCAAGGAAACGTTTAAGAATAAATACTCATATTGAAGGGCGTGTGGTTAAATGTGAACTCGTAAAGGAATTGAAAAAGATTTATAAAAATCATTTTAAGGCATTTAAGGAGGAGATATGATAAAAAATATATTTATTAGTCGCAACAATTTTTTTTCTAGAAATTTTATTTATACGATTTGAATTGGATGAACTACAAAATTGGTACAAAGCAGTCGAGGATCAAATGTTTGAAGATTTCAGTACTAGAGAAAAATCAAAGAAAATACGTAAGAAAAAGCAGCAAAAAAATATTCAAAATATTGATTGTGGGTTTGCTAGTGTTATTCGGAATTTCGTTTTTGAAATAGTTCAGTTGCAGAAAGTCGTTTTGGCTGTAACAATAGTTTGAAATGTAGTGTTTATAAGAAAAAAATGGCAGTCGCAAAAAGTCATTTTTATTAGAAATATGAATATGATAAAACCATTTTGTTGAAGTCAACAAAAAGCATATTGCTGATGTCAGCAAAATGGTATTAAGAACGTTTGGATGATGTCGGGAAAAACGATAGAAATTAGGAGGAAATATGAAAAAACAAGGATAGAATGCAATTCAATTTAAAAAAACTGGAGAAAAAATCAAATTGGAGTTTATGGAGCAAGGAACATGAAAAATAAAGCGAGTTTTGAAAAAAATATTGAATAAAGACAAGTATAAAAAAAGAAATAGGAGAAATCAAAATGGGAAAAAAATATTATTAGGAATTGCAATATTAGGATTGTTAGGAAGTTGTGCAAGATGGGAAGATACTCAAAAAGATTGGGAGAGTGATACGAAAGGGCTAAAAAGGACAGTACAAATTTATACTCTTGACGGAAAATTGTTAAAGGAATACAAAGGAGCTGATAAGAGTAAGAGATTCGGATGAGAGCGGAAGAATATCATTAAACTTTAATAAAGCGAAAAACAATCGCAGAGTTACAATTGATAATGCGATTGTAATAACAGAGGAGGATTAAATGCTAGAAATAATAATGAGAATTTTAAGTGCAGCAGTTACAATATTTTTTTAGTTTTCTTTTTAGTTAGTTATCTGTATGCTTTAGTTGAAGATGTAAAGGAGAAATTAAGAGGAATAACTAAAAATTAATTATACGCCTTATAATGTGATGTATTTTTTAGTTTTTTGGTTTTTAAATATTCTGCTGATTTTACGCAATAATAAATTTGATTGTATTTTTTTGCAATTAGAGTGTAAAATGGTATAATTAATCATATTTAAAAAAAGGAGACAAAAAAATGGAAAAAGAAATTTAAAGTTGTTGAAACACTTTTTCGATGTGGCAAGTGCGGGAACTATATTAAAGCAATAAGACAATACAATGGCATGAAAATTGTTGATGACAGATGTTTAGAATTTAGAATTTTTAAAAAGAAAATGCCTGACTATGAGTACTTTTTTTGTTGTGAAGAGTGCAAAATAGAAAGCGATTCTTTGGGAGCTTTTAGAAAAAATATTCCATCTAAAGAACGGGCAGACTTCTGGTTTGTTAAAGGATACAAAGAACAAAAGACTAAACAAATGATAGAAAACACTCTAGACAATACAAGATCATATATAGAAAAAGCAAAAAAGGAACACAAAAACTATGGTGGAGTTCTTAATTATGGTCGATTAGGAAATTATTATTCAAAAACATAAAAGCGTTGAAAAAAAGGTTTGGGATGAATTACAAAACGAAATAACTAAAAGCAATTAAATTATTTAAAAAAAGGGCGAAAAATATAGAAGAGTTTATTAGATTTTATTGGATTTTTTTATCAAATAATACTTTAAATAATCATAAAGTTTATATGTCGTATTTTATGCAAGCACGATTTCAATTTGAACGAGGAGCAAGTAATATAGTCTATCATAATTTGAAACATGTGAAAAGTTGTTTGAAAGGCATAAAGGAAGTAATGGAAAAAAATCAAAAAAATTATTGTTTAGAAATTTTAAAATTTTTTTCAAGAAAAAAACAGAGCTCGAACACTTGAAAAAAACTGATAAAATAAGGTATAATAAAGGAGTGATAAAATGCTTAGTAAAGAGCAGATAAGTCAAATTGAAAAATGATAAAAATATTTTTTTTTGCGTTGTAGAACTACTCAAAGTGATTTCGATGAAAGGAGAAGTCAAAGTGACTTTTTAAATTCAAAGATAAGAAATTGAAAAGGGAGAGAATTATGGCGTGATACAATAGAATAAAGACAAGAGCAAAAAGTTTGTGAGTCGATTTATATATAGATTGAAACAGTCTATTTATAAGTCGGCTCTTTTTTTTTGTCTAAAAAAATCAAAGAAAGGGATAACAAATGTTGATTATATTATCGATCGCAAGTTTTATTATTAATATAGCAGTAATATTAATACTATTTTCAAATTATTTTGTTATGGGACAAAAAAATACATAAAAGAAAGAATCAAAAGAAATTTGGGACTCTTAGACAAATTAGAAGAGATTGAAAAAGATATAGACAACAAGATAGATGGATTAAAGATAATGATATATGATAGATATCTTGACAGGTGTAGAGAAGGAATGAAGAAACAGAGAGAAGAAGACAAAGGATTAAGAGACAAATTAGTAGAAGTGGAGAGCAAATACTCGAAATAGTGAGTATATAAAGTAAATATTAAAACGGAAACAAAGAAAAAATAAAATTTTAATTAAAAAAAGGTACTCTGAGAGTTCAAAAAAAGAGTGAACGGGTTCGAAGCCCCAGGAAAAAAATATGTATGATGGCTTTTTTTAAGTTTTGTTTCCGTTCCGAAATGGAGGTGTTATGTTAGTAAAAGAGAATCAGATAATAAAGGCAAACGAGTTAGCAAAATTGCTAGGTATAACAGATAGACACCTCCGCAATTTAGCTAGTGAGGGAATAATAAAAAAAACGGAAAAAGGCAAGTATCTATTTTGGGAAAATGTACTTGGATATATTGGGTATATTGAATCTAAAAAAATGATGTGGATTTGAATTTGAAAGATGAAAAAGATTAAGGAAGAGATAAAAACGAATAAAAAAAGATGTTGAACTAAAAGACTTAAAAAAATCAAAGAAACTAAAAAAATCAATTACATTTAGCATCTATTGTTGAAAAAAAGTGATGACTGATATGCTCATGAACATAAAAAGGGAAACTGCTTTCTATATCTAGTAAAGTAGCACCAGCAGTAATTGCGGCAGATAATCTTGGCGAAATTCAAGATGTCATTCAGGATGAAATATTCGAGGTTTTAGAAGAACTTAGTGAATATGATCCCTGATATGTTTAAAAATAATAAAAATTTTTTTATAGAAAACGAGGAAGAAATGGAAGTGAAAGTTGAAAGTGAAAAAGAGAACTAGAGGAAGACCTAAAAAGAACAGTTAAATTATTCAAAAAAATTGCTTTAGCTTTAAAACCACCTCCAAAATTAACCATTGATACTTGGGCGGATATGTATAGAGTTTTATCAACTAAAAGTTCAGCAATTCCAGGAAAATGGAAAACTGATAGAGTGCCATTTCAAAGAGAAGTAATGAGAGCAATCTCTGACAAGAATACAGAAAAAGTTGTGATGAAGTATGGTGCTCAGTTATCGAAAACAGAAATTCTAATGAATACTGTCGGATATTTCGTTGATTACGAGCCATCTCCTATTATGTTCTTAATGCCTACCAAAGACATGGCGGCTGATTTTTCAACGACGAGACTTAATGACATGATTCAATCGACTCCACAACTTAGGAGTAAAGTTATTGAAAGTTCCGATGCTAGAGATACAAAAAGGCAAAAAGAATTTTCAGGAGGGTACATCGTTTTAACTGGGAGTAATTCAGCTTCAGAATTAGCAAGTAGACCAATCAGAGTTTTATTAGCAGATGAAATCGACCGTTTCCCTCGAAGTGCTAAAAAAGATGGAGACCCATTGAATTTGGCGATTGAAAGGGTAAAAAATTGGGCGAACAGCAAAATAGTTTTAACAAGTACACCAACGATTAAAGGTGGAAGTAGAATAGAACTCGAGTATGAAAACAGTTCTAAAGATGAATACTATATTCCTTGCCCAAAGTGTGGAGAAATGCAAACTTTAAAATGGGGAAATATTATTTTTGAAGATGTGTCACATAAATGTGAGAAATGTATGGAAACTTCAACAGAGTATGAGTGGAAAAGAAACCTTATTAAAGGCGAATGGAGAAGCACCAATCCTGATGTAGACCCACATATTTCAAGAGGATTTCATGTATCAGAGTTGTATAGTCCATTTACTAAATGGGCTAGCATGATTCGTAAATTTAGAGCAGCAAAAGGTGACGAACAGCTTATGAAAGTATTCGTAAATACAGCTCTTGGGGAATGTTGGGAAGAAAAAGTTGAAAGATTTGATTTTGAAAAAATACAAGCGAGAGCTGAGGATTATGGAGAATATATAAACGAAGAAGATGGTACGATAAATGATATTGAAATACCTGATAAAGTTACTGTATTAACTGCTGGTGTAGACGTTCAAGATGACAGGCTTGAAGTTGAAATTGTTGGATGGGGACCAGGAGAAGAAAGTTGGGGAATTTATTATAGAGTTATTATGGGAAATCCTGCATTGCCGTATGTATGGAATACATTGGATGAATTTCTTATGAGAGATTTTGAATATCAGAATGGAGAGAAAATAAGAGTTGCTTGTACTTGTATTGATACAGGCGGACATCATACTGATGATGTTTACAGGTATGTAAAAGCAAGAGAACAGTTGAATATTTTTGGAATAAAAGGAAGCGGAGAAACTGGGAGACCTCTTATTTCACGTCCAAGTAAAAATAATAAAGGTGGTATTTCGTTATTTGTGCTTGGGGTTAATACTGGAAAAGATTCAATAATGAGCAATTTAAAAGTTGAGAAACCAGGAGAAAAATATATGCACTATCCAAACGACCCTAAGCGTGGATATGATGAAGTTTATTTTAAAGGACTTACTTCTGAAATAAAAATTGTTACATTCAGTAAAGGGCAAGCTAAAATCGAGTGGAAAACAATTGGAGATAAAAGAAATGAACCTTTGGACATTCGGAATTATGCACAAGCAGCACTAAGAATAGCGAATCCTAACTTAAATATACGGTATTCAACGGATGTACTTAATAATTTTAGGACACAACAAAGAAATAGCGGTAGGCGAATAATTCGTAGCGGAATATAGGGAGGTAAAAATGTATAGTGTAGAGACTTGCAAAGAAATGATAAATTCATATATTGAGGCTGAAAAGTCTGTATTGTTGGGACAGAGCTATAAAATTGGAAGCAGAGAATTGACTAGGGCAGACTTAACCGAAATTATAAAAGCTAGACAATTATGGGAGCATAATTTAACACTTGCACAAAACAGCGGACGGCGTACACAGTCTGTACAGGTTATAATAAGAGATTTGTAATAGTTAGGAGGTGAAAATGATTGAATTTATTTGATAAGGCAGTAGGAGTATTTAATCCAGAAAAAGCATTAAAGATGGCTGGAGCAAGAGAAAGGCTAAAGCTGTTTAACCAAAATCAAAAAATAATGAATAAAGGTTATGGAGAACATGGGGCGAGTACCCGTAAAAAATCTTTGAGAGGATGGTTTGCTTCTCTCGGTGGAGTAAAGAACGACATTTATAACTACCGTGAAAAACTCGTGGCACGTTCCAGAGATTTGTATATGGGAGCACCTCTAGCTAATGGAGCTTTTGAATACAATGAAAATGAATGCTGTTGGTTCAGGATTAAAAATTAAAATCAAGTATTGATTCAGATATTGTAAACTTATCCGAAGATGAGATAGAAACGTTAGAAACTAAAATTGAAAAAGAATTTAATTTGTGGAGTAATTCTAAAATAGATCAAACAGGTTTACTTAACTTTTATGAAATTCAAGATTTAGTTTTCTTAACAACATTGTTAAATGGAGAATGTTTTGTTCATTTGAATTATTTTGAAACCCAAGAAAATCCATATAGCTTGAAATTATCTATAATTGAACCTGACAGGGTGAATACTCCGAGCAACAAAACGAGCGATACTTCTATTGTCCAGGGAGTACAATTAGACAAAAATGGACGTATTAATGGTTATTATATTCAAGAGCATAATCCGAATGATGAAATCAGAGGCACGAATCAGTATAAATATGTAAAAATGTATGGAAGTGAAAATCAGTTAAATATAATTCATTTAACAACTGCGGAGCGTCCAGGACAGGTAAGGGGTGTACCGATATTAGCTCCTGTAATGGAAAGCTTGAAACAGCTCGATAGATACACAAATGCAGAATTAACAAGTGCAATCATCAGCAGTATGTTTACAATTTTTATTGAATCGGCTGATATACCTCAAACAAATCCAGGGGATTTATCGAACGTCGGACAAAAAGATGCCATAGCAAACGAAGAATCTGGAACGCTGGAGCTTTCAAGCGGGGCAATAGTATCTCTTAACAAAGGCGAAAAAGCGACATCAGTAAATCCGGCAAGACCTAATGCACAATTTGACCCATTTATGACAGCTATAATACGGCAAATTGGAAGCAGCTTGGGCATTCCTTATGAACTTATGATAATGCACTTTACAAGCAGTTATTCGGCGAGTAGAGCAGCTTTATTAGAAGCGTGGAAGACTTTTAGAAAAAAGCGTGAATGGTTTGCAAAAAATTTTTGTCAACTTATTTATGAAGAGTGGCTAAGAGAGGCTGTTTTGCTTGGAAGAATAGAAATAAAAGATTTTGAAAATGACATTTTGATTAGAAAAGCATACAGTAATGCAATTTGGAGTGGAACTTCACAAGGACAGTTAGATCCTATAAAAGAGGTTAATGCGGCAATTTTGAGAATAAATGCTGGATTATCCACAAGAAGCCGTGAAACTATCGAATTAAATGGAGGAGATTTTGAGCAAAATATAAAAATACTGGCAAAAGAACAAAAAATAGCAAATGAGAAAGGAGTGATTTTGGATGGGACAATCTATACCGAACCACCAAACGATGAACCAGGGGAATAAAACTATATGGAATTTAGTCAAAAAAACGATGATAAAAGTGCTGAATTAATGCTTTATGGAGATATAGCCGAGAGTTTTTGGGGCGATACGATAAGCGCTAAAGAAGTAACGGAATATTTGGCTGACTTAGATGTAGAAAATATTGATGTTTATATTAATTCAAACGGCGGAGTAGTTGATACTGCTATTGCAATCAATAACGCTTTGAGAAGACACAAAGCTAAAGTAACTGTAAATATTGACGGTATTGCAGCAAGTGCAGCCACTTTAATCACATGTGCTGGAGATATAGTTAGAATGCCTAAAAATGCTTTGTTTATGATACACAATCCCTCAACAATTGCAATGGGGGATTCAGAAGAGATGAGGAAACAGGCAGATGTGCTTGAGAAATACAAAAATTCAATAACAGAAACCTATTTGCAAAAGGTTAATATTGATAAAGAGAAATTATCAGAATTAATGGACAACGAAACTTGGTTAAACGCCGAAGAAGCATTGGAATATGGATTTATTGACGAAATAATTGAAAATGCAGATATTCAAGTAGTTGAAAAATAAGGTAATTTCTAATAACATGGTATTTAATATGGCGGAGTTTAAAAACTTTAATGTTGATAAAAAAATAAAAAAATAATGGAAAAGGAAGTGGAAAAAAATGACAAAAGATGAAATAAAAGCACAATTTCCTGACATTTATGCCGAAATTGTAAATGAAGGAAAAGAAATCGGAGTAAAGGAAGAAAGAACAAGGATACAGGAAATTGAGAATTTAGGATATAACCACGAAGTAGTTGATAAAGCTAAATTTGAAGATCCTAAAAATGCTAGAGATTTAGCATTGGAAATTGTAAGTTTAATGAAACAGGAAAATCAAAATAAACTTAACAGAATACAAGATGAAGGGAAACCACTTAACAATACGCCAAAAGGTAATGATGATGGGATTAATGATGAGCAAAAAGCAGCAAATAAAATTTTAGCATTTTTTAAGAAAGGTGGTAAATAAATATGAAATATGATTATACAAATGAGTCAGATCATTTGATTGTTGGCAAAAAAGAGCTAGTTGTAGTGGAGCTTTATTTTACAGATTGGAAAAAAACTGTAAAAAGAGGGGATATTGTGGATAAAGATGGTGCAATAATAACTGATACTGGAAAAAGTGTTTGGAATTGTTACAGGAGATGTCGATGCAACTGGAGTTACTACGAAAAACAACTGTTTATACTGAAGGAGAATTTAATATTGAAAAAGTAAACTTCGGTACAGCAACAAAAAGAAAAAAAGTAATTGAGTTATGCAGCGACAGAAATATTTATTTAAGAACATTAGGAGGCAAGGAATAACAATGAGCATGAATTTAGATTTGAGTTTAAGAACATTATTTTTAGTAACAGAGGCAATGCCGAGACCAAGAACATTTTTATTTGATACATTTTTTGGAAATAGAGAAAATTTAGATACTGAAACAGTAACTATTGAATTTGAAAATGGTAGAAGATTGATGGCTCCATTTGTCGATAGATATGTTGATGGAGAGGAAATGCCAAAAGATACATTTTCAGGAAGAACATTCAAACCTTATGCGATCGCTCCTAAAAAGACGTTTCATGCAGATGAGTTGACTTTCGAAAGATTACCAGGAGAAAATCCGTTTTCACAAAGTGATCCTGATACAAAAAGGCAGAAAAAAATTGCCAAAACTTTACAGGAACAAAGCAAACAGATTGCAAGACGTTGGGAAGCGATGGCAGCTGAGACATTATATAAATTACAAACAACAATTGACGGAGAAGGAATATCAGACATAATCAAATATTATGATAACTCTTCTACGGAACATCATACAACCGTTGCTTCAACTTGGGACAATGCTAATTCTGACCCAATTAAAGATATAAAGGCTGTATTAAGTGAAATTAATAAAGCTGGAGGAACTAGACCAGACGTAATAATTCTTGATCCGTTGGCAGCGGAATTATTTATTAATAATAAAGCTGTACAAAATATGATGAATCTTAGAAATGCTTATTTTGGGGGACATAAGACCTGAAGTTGAGGGTGTAAATGGTGCGAGTTATATTGGTACATTGACTGGATTAGGAATTGATGTTTTTGAATATCAGGAATATTACGATTATGTGGATAAAACTACAAAACAAACTAAAACAAAAGCAATTATTCCAGACTATACAGCTTTATTTGCACCGAAAGGCAACTTAGTAAAATTTGGAGCTGTAAGTACAATTAATGATGGACTTTTGGAAGGGGATTTGATTCCTAGAACTCACACAAAGGAAGAAAACGATACTATCACAATCCGTACAATGTCAAAACCAGTAACAATTCCTTTGAACACAAAATCATTGAAAGTTCTAAAAGTTAAGTAGGTGATGATTGATGGCAGCGTATATAGTTAAAGAATCGTTTATTTATGGTGGGAAAATACAAAATATCGGGCGAAGAAGTTCAAATACTGGAAAAAGATGTGATTGAAAATTGTATCGATAGAGGACTGATAGAGAAAAAAGACAATAAAAAAGCAGACACAAATGACATTCCCGGAGAAACGGGAGTGTCAGATTCTGAATCTAAATCAGATAAAAAAATAAGAAAAAAAGTAGGCAAAAAAAGAATGAATTTTAAAGATATTTTAGAAAAATGATATACAAAATACATTTTTAAATTCAGAAGAATTTGGAGAAACACATAATTTAAAATGGTATTGATGTTATTTGTGTGACAGATGAGGACAGTTTTTCAAGAAAAAGGAAATTAGTGGGAAATTAACAATAGAAAGTGGATTTTACAAGGAAGGGATTACGGTGTTTATTGACAAAAAATATTTGAAGTATAAGCCTGAAGGCAATATGAGGATAGATTTTGACAATAAAGAATGGATAGTTGCAAACTGCAAAGAGAACTTTGGCATGTATGAACTTGATTTGTATAGATACACGGATTATTAGGAGTTGATTTAGATGTTTACGATTCAATTTGATGAAAGTGTCCTTAGTGACATAGAGAATAAATTTGTTGAGTTTCCACAACAAAGCTCCAAGGGCTTTTGGCAAGTGCTTTGAATAGGGTTTCAACTATGAGTAAAACTCGTATGGTTAGAAATGCAACTAAGACCTATATGGTTAAATATGGGGATTTATTAAGCGGATTGACTATGAAAAGAGCTAATCCTGGTAAGCTTATGGCTGAAATCAATTCTAATGGAGGTTATTTGGGATTAGACCATTTCCAATTGAATCCGAGTACAAGAACAGGCAGAACATCAGTAACGGCTACAGTAAAGAATGGCAACGGGATAATGCTTAATGATAAAAACATTTATAGCATATAAAGACGGTCATTTAGGGGCATTTGAAAGAGAAGGAAGTGGACGATTGCCAATCAAAAAGAAAAATATGGACCGTCTGCTCCGCAAATGTTAGGACCTACAACGTGGTTACCGGATCTTGATGAATTTATGTCTCAAAAATTAAATGAAAGGTTTGAACATGAGTTGAATAGGCTCTTGTCAATGTAATTTATGAGCATCAAAGTTATTGAAAAAAGTTTGTATGACTTTTTATGTGAAGAATTTAAAGATACTGATTATCAGATATTCCGAGGAGCGTTACCAGTTAGGAGATACGGTGAAATTGACAAAAATACAGGACAGAAAAAGCCGTTTTTCCCTTGTGTGACATTAAGGGCTTTGAGTTCTAGGCAAGTTACAGAAGGAATGGACAGTTATGATTGTGACGCTACTTTTGAAATAATAGTTGGTACTAAGAATGAAGATTATATTGATAATCTTTATAAAGGTGAAGAGATTAGAAGTAAACTTTTGACTAAAGTTTATGACGAAAGAGGTTAGGGCAATACGGGAAGATAAAGAGTTTAAGTGTGATTTATATAGTGATGAGTTTGGAGATTTTATATTTTCAAGAATCACATTTACAGTTTGGGATTATCCTGTTGAGCCTGAAAAGTTTTTAAAGGAGGAATAATGGAAGATAAAAAAAGCAATATATTTATTTAGGAGATACGCTTGAATTTAAAGATATTAGATTTACTAAAAGGTGTTATTTATTACAGTAATGAAGTGATCGAAGAAAAAAATTTGAGAAAGTATCCGCTTTTGAAAAAGAACTTTAGTGGATGTTAATCGAGCTAGTGAAGCATTACAAAAACGAAAAAAATTGCTTGAAACGGTAACACAGCAAATTAAAGACCAAATAAGGGAGGAGGCTGAATAATGGGTTATAAACATGGAACTTATCAAACTGAGACATCGAGTGATATATCACTACCGATAGTGCTTGATTATGGGATATTTTATTGTAGGGAACTGCACCAATCAACAAAGTAAAAAGAGAAAACAGAAGAGTGAATGAGATTGTAAGATTAGGAACTTATAAAGAAGTCTATTCAGTATTTTTGGAGACACTTACGACTTGGATTTTTCGATTTCACAAGCGATAAAAGGTGTTTTTTTGAACTATATAAAGTAGCACCACTTTATGTTGTGAATATCTTGGATCTTGAAAAACATAAAACAGTTAAAAAAACTCAAAATGATTTGAGCTTAACAAATGGCAAAGTTGTTATTCCAAACCATAAATTGATAACAGATACATTAGTAGTTAAAGAAAATGCAACATCACAAGTTATTTCAGACGCTGTAACGATGTGGACAGATGAAGGACTTGAAATATATGCTAAACCGTCAAATGGCACTAAAATTGATATTGAATATGAAGAAATTGATTTGTCAAAAGTAACGAAAGCACAGGCTTTAGGTGGATATGATATTTCAACGATGAAAAGAACAGGGCTAGAGTTATTAGATGAAGTTTTTTTAAAATATTCGGAATTACCAGCTTTCATTGATATTCCAGATTTTTCAAGTGATAGTGAAGTTGCTGCGATTATACAAACAAAAGCTAAAAAAATATAAATGGGAATATGTTTGAAGCAGTTGCATTGATTAATGCACCGATCGACAAGCCTTATGACCAAATTCCTAAATGGAAAGATGATAATAATATTAATGGAAATGACCAAATTGTATTGTACGGAACATTAGGGTTAGCTGGTAAAAAATATATTCAGTCTATTCAGTATGCTGCGTTTGTCGCTATCAGTAGATAACGAAAATGGTGGAGTTCCATCACAAAGCTGCCGTCTAATTATTTCATATAAAGTGTGATAGTTTATATTGGAAAAAAATTCAAATGGAAAATCTAGAGGAGATAATCTTGGATAAAGAGCAACAAGCTAACTTTATTAAATAAAAAAACGGAGTAGTAACAGCTATCAATTTCAAAGGTTGGAAATGTTAGGGGGTCTGAAACTGCACTTAATCCAATGGCAACAGATCCTAAGGATAAATTTATATACACTCGTAGAATGTTTAAATATATCGGGAATGAATTAGTTATAAGTTATTTTGATAAAGTGGATAAGAAACATTTTCTAAAAAAATTAGCTGAAACAGTAACGAAATCGATGAATATTAGATTAAATGCTATTGTAGCTAGAAATGATTTATTGAGTGCAAATGCTGCTTTATCAGCTGAAGACAATGACACGATTAATGTTACAAATGGGGATATAACTTGGGTTATTAAATTGGGAGTAATTCCTGGCATGAAATCGGCAACATTTAAGAAAAAAATATGACGTAGACGCATTAACTGAGTTTGCGAAACAGTTTAGGAAAAATAGGAGGATAAAGAATGGCTAAAAAAAGAAACTGCCTTTGGGAATCGTTGACGCTGATCTTTATGTCAATGGTTCGAATGCATTAGAAGGAGTTGAGTAGTAGAACTTCCAAATGTGGAATCAGCGACAATAACGACTGAACAGTTTGGTATGGCTGCAGAATTTGAAGCTCCGTTGATTGGACATTATAAAAAAATGTCAGCTAAGGTAAAAATGGATAGTATGAATGATACATTATTAAATTTTAATAATAATGATTCAATCACATTAGAGTGCTTAGGGAGCTTTTACAAGAATTAGATAGAATGTCACACTCGCCAAAAAAAGTAACTGGTGCAGATGCAACATTGAAAGGATTTATCACAAAAATTTGATGGTCCTAAAAGGTTGAAAAACGGTAAGAAATTTGAAGGTTCATTTGATTTGAGTATAACTTATTACAAATTAATGATAAATGGTAAAACAATCATTGAAATTGATGTGTTGAATGGAATTTCAAATGTAAATGGAAGTTTGAATAATATCATAAGACAATTATTAGGACATATCTAGGAGGAATAGAATGATTATAAAATTAACGAAAAGAATATGATTTAGGAAGTAAAAAAATACAAAGAAATAGATTTGAAACTGGATAATTTGACAGGGGCAGATTTATTGGAATGTGGAAAAAGATTATAAATCAAGAATGAAATCTAATGCTGAAAAACTTTAAAGATTTTGATGATGCTTGGGCTTTGACTGTAGCTGAAAAGGGCATCAGGCATTAAATACGGGACATTTAATGACATTTAGGCGCTGAAGACTTTTTGAAAAGTGGTAAATCAAACTAAGAATTTTTTTAGTAAAAAGGTTGGGGAACGGACGAAGACAAGGACGAGAAAACTCCAACGGCGGAAGTGTAACAGATGACTTTTTAGACTTGATTACAGATTTATTGAGCGGACTCAACTATTTTTAAAATGAATATTAGTTATGAAACACTTATGAAATGTACATTTGATGAGCTGGATTACTGGATAGCAAGGGCTAATAAGTTGATTGAGGAAGAAAAAGGCAAGGCAAGAAGAAAGCGAATAAAAAGGGAGGAAGGAGGTAAATTGTGGCAAAAAAATTTAGAGTTGAACATAGTTCTGGGGTGCGGCAGTAGCTAGTGCTATTAGTGGAATGAGTCAAGTTGCAAACGCTTTTAAAAAAATACGACGAAAATCTGTCAAAGAATTTGAAAAAAAGAAATCAAAAGCATGGAAAAAACACAAAAAAAGCGTTTTCCAAAAATATGGACAAGGCTCGTGATGGATTAAATAAAATTAATTCAGAGTATAAAAAAAGCTTCTGAACATTTGCAAAAATTGAAAGCTGAATATGAAAGAACTGGGAAGTAGTAATAAACAGTTAGCTAAGGAAATAGAACAGGCTGAAAAAAATGTTGGAAAAATTGAATAAGCAAAAAGAACGACAACAACATGCATTTGAAGCTGCAAGAAGTAAGATAGAAGCTGAAGGCGCTAGTTTATCTAATTACAGAAACAAAGGTTCAGGAAGTTGAAAAAGAAATTGAAAAAAATGAATAAACTGAAAGAAGCTCAAAAAAAGATATGACGCTAGGCAAGAAACTGTCGGTAAATGAAAGACTTTGGGGATAAACAAATAATGCAGGGTGTGGGAATGGCTGGAGCTTTGGCTGTTCCTGTTAAATTAGCAGTTGATTTAGAAAATGCTCAAGCAGACTTAAAAAAAGTTGCTGATTTTAGTTCGAAAAAAATGGAAGATGGATTTTACAAAGCAATGAGAAACTTTAGTGAAAACAGTCCACTGTCTCAAGTAGAATTATTTCAAATTGCAGGAGCAGGAGCTCAAGCAGGAATAAAAACAGACGAATTAGAAAGATATACCAAAGACGCTGCTAAAATTAAAGTTGCATTTGACATGAATACTGAAGCAGCAGGGAACTTTTTAGCAAAAACTAGAGCACAACTTAACTTAGATCAAAATGGAGTAATGGAATATGCTAACGTAATCAACTATTTGGCAAACAATGTAGCAGCAACAGCTCCAGAAATTGCTGATATTTCAAGCAGAGTTGCTGGGTTAGGTGGAATGGCTGGTATTTCCAAAGAAGGAGTTGCAGCATTAGGAGCAAGTTTAGTATCGGTTGGAGTGCCTTCGGAAGTTGCAGCAACTGGATTAAAAAACATCTCATTAGGATTAATGGCTGGAGCATCGGCAACAAAAAAACAAGCAGCTGCTTTTCAAGTCATTAGGACTAGATGCGGAAGACGTTGCTAAAAAGAATGACAAAAGACGGAGAAGGTACACTAATTGATGTTTTTCCAAAAGAATTAAAGAAAGTTGCCAAAAGGATGTTCAAGCAGCAACTCTTAAAAGAGTTTATTTGGTAAAGAATCTATCCAATCAGCCTCTGAACTGGCAAAAACATATTGATGAAGTTGGAACAAATATAAAGAATGCTCATGACAAGATGAAAACATCATGGGAGTGTTGATGCAGAATATAATCAAAGATTGAAAAGACAATGGGAAATTCTTTTTAATACTTTAAAAAAATAGAATTGTTAATATGGGAGTAGATTTAGGTTCGGCATTAGGACCAAGTTTAGTTCAAGTTGCAAATTCTATTGGTCCACTTATTACTAAATTTTCTCAATTAATACAAAAACATCCACAACTGACTGCAAATATTCTAAAAGCTGTAGCTGGATTTGCAGCATTTAAAAATAGGGAATTGGTGATTAGCGAAAAGGATTTGCACCAGTTTTTAGTGGAATATCGAAAAGGAATGTTGATATTTGACAAGTTCAAAGTAGCTGGAAGTTTTGCAGAAGGATTTAAAACGGCATTTCCTACAATAAGCAAAGTTGGCTCAATGTTCAAAAAAGTAGGTTTGGCAATTAAAGCAGCTTTTATGGCAAATCCTGTTATTTTAATAATTGCCGCAATAGTAGCTGTTATAGCAATTGTTGTAGTTTTATATAATAAATGTGCTTGGTTTAGAAATGGAGTGAATGCGATATTTAAAGCAGTAGCTAACTTTATAAAACAAGTCTGGCAAGGGATAAAGCCGACAGTAATGAATGTGATAACAGGAATAAAAAATATTGTTAAACAAGGTGTTGATTTTATTAAACTAGTCTGGAAAATAATTAAACCTACGGTAATGGAAGTGTGGAATGCTATTAAGATGGTAGCAAGTGTTGCAATGAAAGGAATAACGATACTTGTAAAAGCATCTATCGCTGTTTTAAAAGCTATATGGAGAGTTTTGAAACCTGTTGTGGTTGCTGTTTGGAATGCAATCAAAGCAGTTGTGCTTGTGGTGATTAAAATAATAGCTGTATATATTAAGACATACATTAATATTATAAAAGTGGCTTGGAAAGTATTGACAATAGCTGTAAAGGTTGTATGGACCGTGATAAAAGCTGTAATTTTAGTTGTTATTGTTGCTATTGTCGTTGTAATCAGGACAAATATTATGATAATAAAAACTATATGGAAAGGTTTAGTTGCAGTTGCACGATTTGTTTGGAATGCAATTAAAGGTGTGGTTATTCCTGTATGGAATGCTATTAAATCAACAGCACTAGCATTGTGGAATGCTCTAAAAAGTGGGATAACAACAGTAGGTTCATTTTTTAAATCAACTTGGGAAGGAATAAAAGGAGCTGCAATTGCTGTATGGAACGCTATTAAGTCTGCTTTCGATGCTGTAGCAAGTGCTCTTAAAGGAGCGATTGATGGGGTTGTAAATTATTTCAAAGGTAAATGGGAAAGTTTAAAAAGCATGGTTTCTAGTGGACTTGGAGCAGTTGGAGGACTTTTAGGAATTGGAAAAAATGCGGCGGGAACTAACTACTGGAGTGGAGGACTTACAACAGTAGCAGAGCGTGGAGCAGAATTAATCCAAATGCCTGGTAAACCAGCTTTCTTAGCAGAACACGAAATGTTATTGAATTTACCTCGTGGTACTCAAATCTTGAATAATCGTGAAACTAGAAAATAGCTTTTAGAGATAAAGATTAGTGGACTGAAAAGAGAATGTCAGGGACTTAGAAATAATGAAGGTTCGAGTGGCGGAGACACTATTAATATTAGTATAACGGTAAATGGAAATGCTGATACAAACGCAATTGAGAAAGCAGTAATGAGAGCATTAGCAAAAGCTAAAAACAAAAAAGAAAGGACGGCGTTTGGATAATGGCAAATGTTAGAGTTTACAGGACACAAAGCGGTGACACTTGGGACTTGATAGCTTATAGAGTTTATGGAAGCGAAGGCTATTATCATGACCTTATAAGAAGTAATTTAGCTTTAATTGACATCGCTGTTTTTGACGCAAATGTTCCAATTATCATTCCCGAAATCGTTGAAGAAAGTGATAATGATACAAGTTTACCGCCGTGGAAGAGAGGTGAATAGGAATGGCTTTTGCTAGAAATATCAGAGTGATAGTTATATTTAATAAAGTTGATATTTCTGATGAGATAGCACATTCTATTTCATCTCTTAACTACACGGACAATTCCAAAAATGCTATAGATGATTTAGAAATAGAACTAGAAAACTTTAGATTATAGATGGCTTAAAGAGTGGTATCCTGATGAAAAATGCTCAATTACTTGTTGGAATCCACGAGGAACTGGGAAACTGAAACTAATTTTTTTTGGATTTGGGAACTTTTTATGTGGATGAGCCGACGTTTTGAAGATCAGAAACTTACTTTTAAAAATGCTTAGCTTTACCGCTCGACCAAAATATTAGAGATCAGAAAAAAATAGTGTCGCTTGGGAGAAACGTAACGTTGAAGGAATTAGTAATGCAAATTGCTAATAAACATGAAATGAATGCAGAGCTTTATGCAGAAAAATGTATTTTTTTTGAAAGATTAGACCAAAAACAAAGAAACTGATTTGGCTTTTTATTAATCGAGTTGTTAAAGAAATTGGATTAAATATGAAAGTATCCGACGATAAAATAATTATTTTTTTGATGATGAGGAAATGGAAAAAGAATGACACTATTGAAGTTTTTTTAATATTAAAGATTACCGAATTAGAAGTTTTAGTTTGAAAAAAAGAAAAAAATAAAGAGATTTACGATAAAGTTGAAGTTTCCTACTATGATCCTGATAAGAAAAAAAGTTGTTAAGGAAATCATTACAAAAGAGGAACTTGACAAGCGTAATGAAGTAACTACTAGGGATTCAGAAGAAAAAGGAATCTGAAAAAATAAAGATAGTAAGAAAAACTAATAAGAAGAGTCAGAAAAAGACTAACCAAAAAAGTCAGTCAAAAAGATTAAATCTAAGAAAAAAATAAGAGGTTGAAAATGAAGAAAAAGACAACTGGTAAAGAAAAAAAGGTAAAAACGGTTAAAGAATCAAAAGAAAAAAATTACAGAAAGAAAGCTGAAAGCAAAGAAAGAAAAGAACAAAAAAAGAAAAAAACATTGAAAGGTAAAAACTAAAGGAAAAACAGAGCCAAAAGAAAAGTTGCAAAAAGACTTTGAAAGATAATCTTAAACAAGAGTATCAGATAACTTTAAATGTTGACGGAAGTACTAAATACTTAGCTGGAGCAATAATTGAGCTTGATGAAAGCTGGGGAAAGTTTGAAGGTAAATATGTAATTGACAAGGTAACACACGAGATAAGCGGTGATTATACTTGTGAAATCACAGCAATGAAACTTGGAGCGAGAGAAAATGCAGAGAAAAAAAGCAATAGATCAAACTAAAGAAGAACAAAAAGAAAAAAAGAAGCTGAAAAAAAGCTAAGAAAAAAAGGTGCTAAGAAAGTCGAAAAAGTTAAAAACAAGTTCTAAGAGTGAAAAAAACACTGCGAAAAAAATCGACTAAAAAAAGTAAGAGATAAGAAAAAAATAGTAAAAAAAGGTAAAAGCACTAAAAAAATCTAGTAAAAAGAAATAGAATTTTTGTAGGACAATGACAATCGAAATAATGACTGTGAAACTAAAAACATTTGTTTTTTTGAGAGAGATATAGCAAAATTTTTAATTTTTTTCTTAAAAAATAAGGTATAATATAATAAAAATTATTTTTTTAGGAGGAATTTTAAAGATGTAATATTTTTTTAATTTTAATTTTTCAAATAATCGATTGATTTTTTTTTCAATCAAGAAAAAGAACTATCTAAAGAAATGATTGTATTCTAGTATATTTTTGCTTTTATCTAGTTGATAACGGGACGAAGCAATCAAAGAAGATAGAGTTAAAGAAGCTAAAGGGCTAAGGAAATCAACAAAGCAAAGACAAGTGGAAAAAAATCAAGACACTTTAAAATTATGAAGTATTGAAAAATTCAAGAGATACAAGTAACTTTAACTAAAAAAAGAAAATACAGTAAATATATTAGTTAAAGATAATATTTCTGAAGAAAAGTCTGAAAGAAAAGTAATGAGAAAAAGCAGGAAAAGAGCAAATAAAAGATGCGGATATTCTGTTTATTCGTGCTTATGGAGATAAAAAAATTCTTTAATCTTTGGTGGTGAAACACACGGAATGATAACTTATTATCCTGATGGAACTGTGAAAGATGAAACTTACAGGGCTAAAAAAAGAAATTCCGAGTGATAAAGAAAAAAAGATATTTATATTGATTATTCAAAAACACTTCACGAAACTTTAAAAATCAAAAAGGAAACTACACTAAACAAGAAGAAGAAAAATATTGAAGAAGAAATCAATAAAAAAATAGCTAAGAAATATGGAATTTCACAAGAAGAAGTAGAAAAAAATCTTTGATAAAGTTGTTATTTATCAAGGTATGTAGTTTATAAAAAGGGAAGATTATTTGTTCATACTTTGTTAGAAACATTAGGAATAAAAAGTCAAATATGGATAGAGAAAAAGAAGGAGTATAAGATTTAAAAAGGAAAATCACAGTCATTAATTTGATTGTGATTTTTTTTGTTACAAAAAAAGTGATAAGGCAGGTGGTTGAAATTTGATTGAAACATTAAAAATCTGGAGAAGTAAGTGCGATAGATTCGAAAAACTGGAAAAAGTAAGAGTGCTTTTAAAAGGTGATGACGATAAGACAACAGATTGGCTTAATGTATTAGTTCCTTACTCTGAAAGTCACAGCGATAATTATACACTCAGTCTAGATCAAACTGTTTATTGTCTATTTTTTTCGGAAATGCCTGAACAGGGAGTGGTGCTTGGCTGTCCTATGCGAGGTGCTTCTAGTAGTGAAAGTGAAGTGAAAAGGACTTTTTCTGATGGTGGAAGCTGGAGCTATGATAGAAAACACATTGACTTTGAAATATTGATAAAATTGTGATTAACGGAGATTTGGAAGTCAGCGGCACTACAAAAACTGGCGGAAGCATTAATCTTAACACACATAAACACGATGGAGTAACTGCTGGCGGAGATATGAGTGGAGGTCCGCAATGATAGGAAGTTTTGGAGATGTAATTTTTGAAGCGTCAGAAGACCAGATTGTGTCACTTAATAATCAAATAAGTAGGTCATACAAGGCTAAAATATCAGAACATCAAGCAATTTACGGTCCTGGAATGTTAAGATTTCAAGGGAGAGATTTACTAGAAGTTAGTTTTACAATGACTTTGGTATCATCTTTAATACAGCAGACTACTTTAAAAGAAGAACTAGATACAATCAAGCAAATGTTTGAACTTGGAGAGTATGCTAATCTAGTTTTTGGCGGTCAAGTATTTGGTGAATACCCTTTTTTGATAACAGAATTATCAGAAGAAAGCAGTTATTTTAACAAAGAAGAGGGTGGATTTGATGTTGTTAAGTTGAATATTACGCTTAAAGAGTATATTGAAAAATCCTAAGTTGTATAATCAATTAATTGAACAAAGAAAAAAATACAAAAAAATCAGCAAGTCACTGAAGAAAAATCAAGATGACATCGAGAATGAGCAGAAGGAGGCTGTAAATAATGATAATGGTAAATAGTTCTGAAGAAATAAATTATAATCCAAAAAAACATTTTTAGAAGAAGTAGTTGCAAATGTAGGAATGATTTTAAGAGTTTGCAAAGAAGAACAGCCACTCAATCGAGATTTTCGCATTTGACAGTGATTTGATTGATAAGAACATTAATGTTGTGCAGAATAGGATCACAAGCCACTTGACTAAAATTATACGAGAATATGAGCCAAGGGCTGTTTTAAGACAAACTAGAATCATTATGAAAGATACATATAATAATGATTTTGATATTGAATTAGGAATCGAGGTGGTAAACATTGAGTGAAATATCAAATGAAGAATATGAAATTATAGATGCGGATTCGTGGGAACTTAAAAGAGATATGATTGATAAGTTTCAGGAGCTGAGTGGAAGGCAATTAACTGAATCAAGTCCAGAAACGCTTATCTTTGAAACAGTAGCGTATTTATTTGGATTAAGAGAAGAAAAATACAACGATGAAATGAAACAGAATTATTTAAGATTTGCAAGAAATGAGCGGTTAGATTTGAAAGGAGAATTTTACGGAAATAGAGGTAAAAGACTCGTAGAACAACCAGCCGTAGCAACATTTAGATTTTATATTACTGATATTCAAGCAACAGATATAATAATTCCAAAAGGGTCAAGGATTCAATACAATGAGTTGTATTTTTCAACAGACGAACAATATAAAATAGAGAAAGGCGATTTGTATGTAGACGGAATTGCAACTTGCAATACATCAGGAACTGTCGGGAACGATATTCCAGTCGGACAAATTAACACAATGGTTGATATTTACCCGCATTATGACAAGGTTGAGAACATTACAGCGTCAAATAATGGGGCTGAGATAGAGCAAGATGACAATTATAGAGCTAGAATTAGAGAAATCCCTGAATCGTTTACAACAGCTGGGAGTAAAGGGGCTTATGAATTTTGGGCTAAGTCAACAAGTACAAATATTGTTGATGTTGTAGCATACAGTCCAAGCGCAACAAATGTGGATATTTATGTTTTAACTGATTCTTTAACGCTAACAAATGAGCTCAAAAAGAGAATCGAAGAAATGTTGAATACTGACAACATAAGACCTTTAACGGATAATGTAACAGTAAAACAGGCAATGAAAAACATCATACACAATTGATTTTGACTACTATATTGATAAATCTAATGAAACGCTTGTAAATGTTATTAAAAAAATAATGTTGAAAAAAAGCCGTAAAAGATTTTAAAGATTTGGCAACAAAATAAAAATGGGCAGAGATATTAATCCTGATGAGCTTTATTAAATTATTAAAATTAGCTGGAGTGAAAAAGAGTCGTATTAAGAAGTCCAACGTTTAGAATTTTTAGATTTTAATGAAATAGCAGAGAATACAAGTGTTACAAGTAATTATTTAGGAGTTGAAAAATATGATAACTATTGATAATTTAAAACTTAACTGATATAGCAGCGAAAGTCAACTTTGAATGACAAAAACAACACTTTGGATTTATGAATCTATAAATTTTTGCTATCAAAAAAAGAAACATGATGCAATCAAAAGAAAATTTTTTTCTGGAATTATCAGAGTTAAATGATGTAGAATTAGACTTTTTGATGTGGGAATATCATGTTGATTACATTGACTCAAATATTTCAAAAGAAACAAAAAGTTAAAACTAATTAAAAAGAGTCGGTTTTTTTCACATTTTAACAAAGGGAACTGTAGGCGGAACGAAAGAAATATGTGAAATCTTATTTGAGCGGAAAATGTTGAAATAACAGAATGGTTTCAAATATGGAGGAAAGGCAGGTTATTTTTAAACTCAGTACTAGATGGAGGAAACTTATCGAAATGACGAAAGAGCTACAAGAAAAATAATCGAAGTTGTAGAACAGTATAAAAAAATATCCGTTCTTGGCTTGATGGAATAAGACTTTTTAAGAAAAAAGAAAAAAAGACAAACTTTAGTTATGGTTTTTAGTGAAAGAAGATAAAATAAAATATTACTTTAGGTTCAACTGATATAAATATTCCAAATGAGATTATTAAACGACAAATTTTGGAACAGTGCACAGAACAAGAATACTAAGAGAAATAAGATAGGAGGTAAATTATGGCAAAATTTAAACGGATTTATATTTAACAGAAAAAGGGAAGAGAATTGTTAGCAAAAAGGACTAGCAGGGAGAAACAATAAGATTTACTAAAATGGTGATAGGAGATGGAACATCAGTGACTTCCGAGAGAGAAATGAACAGCATTAGTCAATCAAATCACAACATTGCCACTTTTAAATATAGATACAAAAAGGGAAATGGAACTTGTGAAATTAACGCTTTATTGACTAATAAATCAGTAACAACAGGGATTTTTATATCAAAGAGTTAGGGGAATATTTGCTCACGGAAATGATAATGTTGAAATACTTTATGCTTACAATATTTCGACTAGTCCAGATTTTGTGCCACCTTTCTCGGCTAATAATGTCGTGGAAATTGAATATGTAGATACGATTATTGTAGATCAAGTGGCAAATGTAACAGCTGTTATTGATCCCAAGCATCACGTATATTACTAAAAAAATATGCGGACGAAAATTATTTAGTTAGTTCAAGATTAGCTGAAAATTCTAGGATTGCAATTTGGCGGAAACATACAGGACATTGGAAACAAAGCAAAAGGTAAATTTTATTATGACAGTGTAACAAAATTTTTACTACGAATGTGTCGAAGACAATAGTCTGACATACAACGATAGCGGAAAATTTAGAGCTATTTCTAATAAGCCGATTTCGGACAAATTAGAAAAAAATTAGTTGGAATAACTGAAACAGTAGAAGTTCAAAAATTCTGTTTTTACGATTGTGCGTTTCTGGCGTTACGGCAAAAGAGCTTTTCTTTTTTTGTGTTTTTTTGATCACAAAAAAATTCGAGGGAAGATTAACTGGATGACGGAAGGATTCCGCTAACAAATTATCCTGCAAATTTTATTCCAGATACGCCTTTTTTTTTGGCTACGGAGCACATTATTATTTCTAACAATAATTTAAATCAAAAAAATATTGCTCGTTTAGTCTTAAGAAACGATAAAAATCACAACACACGGCGTAGAAGGAATGACACATTATGAAATAAAAAGGAATTATTTCGTACGTTACAAAAAATAATTAGAAAATTTATTTGAAATTGGTAATAACTATTTAAAAATTTTCAAATGGTCTCGTTTTTAGTTTTTGGAACAGGTATAGCGTCTAAAGCTGGTTATATAAATACTTTTTTAAAAAAAACAAGGTTGAACAACATAATAGCGCTATCAATTAGTGTTAATTCAAGTGTTAGTGCAGAATTAAAAAAACTCAAAAATAAAGAAATGGAGTGATAAAAATGACAGTAATTTACATTTATTTAATCGCAACACTGGAGTGTATAGCACGACCGACAGTTACAACAGCAGAGGAATTTAAGGAAAAATCCAAATCTGTTTTATCCTGATTGGAACGAAGAAACAATGAAATTTTCCAGAGTGTTATTAAATAATCCAACTATTGATTCAAAAAAACTGGAGAATTGAGAGAAATGACTGAAGTGGAAAAAAATAAAAAGCGAAATAAAAACAGTTTTTAAGCGACGGAAGTTATTTAGACGAGGTTAATGAAACAATTGTGACTATCGCAAAAACCAAACGAGTGGAGTGTATGGGATGTAACAGAGCATAAATGGAAAGTTGACAATGATTTGTTAAATGAAAAATTAAAAAGAATTAAGAGAAAAAGCGTTAAAAAGACTTAGCAGAAGCTAAATCGAACTTTTTGAATCAGCCGCTTGAAATAGAAAAAAATGACAAAAAAATATACATTTGAAAAATAACGAAAAGAAATAGAAACAGTTTATCGTTAAAAATGTCTTTGATGTGGACTTTAGAACAAGACAAGATTGAGAAAAGTAAAAAGTACAAAACGATAAAAGGATTAGTTGAGTTTGTTGAGTTGAATAGAACTGAATTAAAAAGCTCTAGCGACAAAAAAATACAAGACATAATTGAAGTCGCAGACATGGCAGAACAAATGGCAGTAGTGGGAATCAGTAGATATACTATTGATCAGATGTTGAAGTTAAAAGTAGAAGACTTTTTTTCAAAAATTAGAAAAAGGAGTGATTTGAATGAATATAGAAAAATTGATATGCACAGAAATAGAATTGGATGGTAAAAAAATACAAAAGTCATTGGAGTAAAATTTGAAAAAGACAACATAATATTGAATGTTGAAGAAATAAAGGAAGTGATGTAGATGGATAGATTTGAAAAAAATATTTGATTATTTGTTAAAAGTCGAAGGTGTATATAGCGACGATAAAAAAATGACAGAGGTGGAAAAAACAAAATATGGAATTATTGAAGAAGAAGCTAGGAGATATGGATATAAAGGTCATATGAGAGATATGCCATTATCTATTGCTAGAGATATTTACAACAAAAAAATATTATCACAGAAATGGGCTTGATACTTTAAAGTCTGACAAGATAGCATTATCAGTATGTGATTTCGTAGTAAACGCTGGAGATTGAGGGAGCAAAAAAGCACAGGCTGCATTGAATGAGTTAGGCTTTTGATTTAAAAGTTGACGGAATTTTTAGGAGTAAAAAGTTTAGACGCTTTTGAACAAAGTTGATGAAAAATAAATTTTTAAAAAATATCATGACTTACAAAGAAGATATTACAGAGTATTAGCTACAAATAAGCCGTCACAAAAAAATATTTTTTTACCAGGTTGGCTTAATAGAGTAGATAGAAAAAGAAAATTATTTAAAATCACTCTAAAAAAACGGCTTTGATATAAGCCGAATAAGAGCAAGAATAGAATACTTTTTGATGTTAAGGTTGCCTAATGGGTCAATTTGTCTTAAAAACGCTTGTTAGGTAGCTTAAAAATCAAAATCACTAAAAATTTATAAAAAAGAGGTAATAAAATGGACAAAATGATAAAAATATGGGTTATTAATAAAGCTACAGAGATGGTTGTAGCAAAAATTTACAAAAACGAAATTATAAACAAAGCAAAAATCTGGAGCAGAAAAAAATTTGATGTTATAGCAAAAAGACTTTTGGGAAAAAAATTAGAAAGCTATATTTTTAAAAAGAAAAAAAGAAATTGATAGAAAAATTTATTCCAAATTTTATTGAAGAGGTTGGAGAAGATACAATCTTAGCTTGTATAAAAAGAATTAAAAAAACTAAGTTGATTCCATCTGAGTTTATACAACAGATATTTGACTTTGAGAAAAAAAGAATGACAAAAAAATATATTATAAAGAGGCATAAAATTGAGCGGTAATATATTAAAAAGACATCACGGACTTGGGAATAGCTGTTGTGATCTGCGGTGTTTTTATAAGACAACAAAAGCAAATTATTTGCACAACAAGAGAGAGTAATTAGTGTACTAGCAAAAGCTAGAAGAACAGTTAAATAGTGACACTTTGAGGGGGAAAGCGCTCGAGGTGACATTAGATGCGAAAATCAGAAATTTGAGAAATAATTTGCAGACATCAATTATTAGATACATTGTTGAGAATAATCTTGAACTAAATTGGAGTATCATAAAAAGAGAAATAAATATAATAGTTCAAGAGGAAAAAGCATAGTTTTTTTGTGAGTTTGAAAAATGTAACAGATAAGGTTTTTTTAAAAAGTTTAATGCTAGAACTAGATGAAGAGATGGCGAGTACAGAGAATTTAATAACGAAACTTTTTAGAAGATTTGAAAGAAGAAGGAAGAAACGAGAAAGCTCTGTACGATGTAGCTAAGAGAAGTGTCGAAACTCATTTTGATCATTTTGAGGCAAGGATGATGGAAAAAGTAGACGATTTATTAAATTGAGATAGCTGGAAACGGCTATCTTTTTTTATTTTTGAGGTATAATTGTATAAAAAAAGGAGGAAACATGGTTTATAAAAGGCTTTATCATTATAAAAAAAGAAATAAGAGGTATTAGTTTTTACGAATGTGAAAAAAATTGAATCTGAAAGCTAAAACATTAACTGAGCTAATTGCTAAAAATTAATAAAAAAGAAGGCTTGAAACCTAGTGAGATAATAGACAAAAAAAGAAAAAAATATTTTAGTCTAAATTACAACGGCAGAGAAATTTTTAGATTTTTTTGAAAAAAATGAGGGAAGAGAAAGGCTTTAAATCAAATCAAGAAGTTTTTAGAATTTTTTTAATAAGTTTGTACGAGATTTAATATTGACTTTTAAGAAAAAAAGGTGTTATACTATTAGTAGTTAATAGTACATTGTGTATTGTGAAGAAAAAAGTATATGATTTCAAGATAATAAAATCTTGAATTTAATAGTACATTTTGTAGTGAAGGCAGATTTAAACATCTGTCTTTTTTTGTAAAAATTTTAAAATATTTTATAAAAAAGTCTTGACTTTTAATATAAAAGTGTAGTATAATTATACCAAGATAAGATAAGGAGATGGTGAAAATGTTAAATAAAAGCGAAATAATGAGAAAAAGCATGGAAAAGATTCAGAAGTTTGGTGAAAAATGGAAAAAGAAACAATCTTTGCTGATTGTTTAAGATATGCCTGGGATTATTTTAAATCTTTCGAAAAGAAAGATGTTGTTTTTGCAGAACTAGAAGGTTCTGAAAAACAAATAAAATGGGCTAAATCAATTCAAAAAGAAATAGCTGATGAATTGATAAGAGAAAAAAATGCTGTGTAGTGTCAAGAATATTGAAGATTAAAAAGACAAGCAGCTGCTAAAGTAATCAAATTTTTCTTAGCAAACGAAAAAAGAAGTTGGGTCTTAATAAATTTAGGAACAACTTTTGGTTTTGAAAATGAAAAAGTTTGGGAAAATGCTTTTGCTCAATATCAAAAATAACATATTTTCACCATCTCGGAAAGGTTTAAAATGAATAAAGAAGTAAAAATCAAGAGGAGTGAAAAAAAGGAGAAACTCCTAATTGGAAAAGTTGGAAGAAAGGCTGGAGTTTCAACAAAGCCAGCTGAAGAAAAAGAAAAACATATAGGTTTTTGGGTTATAAATATACAAAAAGATGACTATGAGAAATTAAAAAGAAATTTTTGAAAAACTATAAAAAAAGAAAACGATCTAAAAAAACAACTGAAGCATTAAAAAAAGGATCATATTAAATTTAGAAAAAATAAAAATATTTTTATAAAAAAAGTCTTGACTTTTAATATAAAATATAATATAATAATATCAAGAAAGGGGAGATAGACAAAAGGCAAGGGTCAGAAAGGAGATAAAAATGAGCGAAATGACAGCAAAAGGAAAAACGAAATTTTAATAAAACTGATCATCAATCTTGTTGAAACAAGCAAAGATAAAGATGAAGCAGTGAAAAATTAAAAGCTCTACTTGATACAGACAAATAGAGCTTAAAGAAAAACATTCTGGAGAGTTATCACCTTGTCGGTAACTCTCTCTAAAAAGATTATATCAAATAATCTAAAAAAAGACAAGGGAAATAAAAAAATTCGGAGGAAATAAAATGAAAGTATTAGAAAAACAAAAATAATCGAAGATGTAAGACATATAATTTTAAGTGAAGATTTAGATGATATAAAAGATAACAATAAAATAGATGATTATTTCCAAAAATAAACTGGATATATTCAAATTTTTTTAAAAAAATTTTGATATGAATGAAATCACAAAAAAATATATAGAAATGTTTGAAAAAGCATTGAATAGAATCACTGAAACTGACTTTACAGAAGAAATTTTTGAAAAAAATGAGAAAAAGCTTTTATTGAAAAAGAAGAATACTTAAAAAGTTACTATGATGTTGACATTTTAGGAAATTATTACGAAACAGATAAAAATGACTTAAAAAGTAACAGAAAGATTTGAAGAATTGAGTTTCAGTATTTACGAATTTGCAAAAAGAGAATACAGAGATTTAAATAACAAGACAGAAGCAGAAAAAACAAAAATTATTGAAACAAACATCTTTAATACACAGTTACTTAAGAAGCAATAGTTTTGCAGCAGTAGCAGATGCGATAGCTGATTTAAAATTAGCTTGCAGAGATAATTAAAATATCTATTAAAGAGCAGACTAAAAAATCTGCTCTTTTTTTGTTTATAAAGAATTATATAGTTCTTTTATTCTTTTTTTCTTTATTATCAATTTCAATTTTAACTTTTTCAGAACTTTAAGATCCTGAATTTTTCATTTCTTTAAGTTCTAAAAATTTTAACTTTTTCTTAAATTTTCAATATTTTTTTTCATATAAATTTTTGATTTTTATTTCTTTCCATTTTTTTGCTCCGTTTGAGTTTTTCGAAAATATTGTGATAAATAAAAAGTAAAACATCTCACAGATTAGTTAAAAAATCGCTTGTGTAATATACACGTAATACACAAGCGACTAACGGAAGTGTTGTATTTATTGCAATTGACAAAAAAACAAACATAATGTATTGTAAAGAAATAAAAAAATATTTGGCAGAATACCTGATTATTCTTATGATGAAAACAATAATCAATCAGATTTTTTTGCAGTCCAGATAATGAAGATTGTTTAAAAAAATCTAACAACAGGTAATGTACCATTATATTATGATGGAAAAAAACAAATACTTTTTATTCATAATGTATATGATCATTATACTACGTATTATTCGTATGATTTCGTTTTAAAATCTAAAAAAATTATGTTGAAAAAAAGCTCAGATATATTTTTAGGAAAAAGTGATTATCCAGAAATTCATTGTTTAAATAATTTAGATGAAGAGTCAAAATCAAAAAGTATTAAATTTTTTTCATTAGACATAGAAAAAAATATTATATGAATTTATATCCAACTTGTATAATAGATAAAGATAAAAGAAAAGTAATATTTTGTTTGGAAAATGGGAAATTGAAGATAATAAAATGTCTTTTGAATTACATTATAATAATTTTGAAATAAGAAAAAAATATCCAAAAAAATAATGAAATATTTAAAATTATAGAAAAAAATTGATTCAATAAAAGCAAGAAGAAGGTTATTATTGGGTTCCAGATTATAATTTTTGAATATACAATATTTACTCCTAATAAAATATTGCATAAAAAAAGATAGCAACCTTTCTGAAGATGAAGAAAAAAATTGATTAAGACTTTAAAAAAATATTATTTGAAAAATGAATTTCTAAAAGAATATTGGTGTAAATCAAGAATTTTTTTAATAGTTGTACTAAAAAAATAAGCAGGTAAAAAAGTTCTGTTGTAGGATAGGCTAATAATCAAGGAAATAGTTAAGGTCAAAGATTATAGTAAAAGTTGATTTTTGGGGAAAATGTAGGATATGATATTGGATTATTTCATGGTGGAGGACCAGGAACTTTTTATGTAAATAATAAGAGATTTTCTGAAAAATTTTTGTTTCTCAAAGTGAAATAATGCATTTAAAAAAACTAGATTGGAAATAGGACAAATATTTACTGATGCTCGTAGGGTTAAACATAACTTTTAGAGGAGCAACTATAGTAGGACATATTAAAATTGTAGTTTCTAAACCAAATAACAAAGGAGAGCAATTTGTAATGATAACTAGATACACGAGAATAGCAGATAAATTTTTCAAAACCTTATGATTTAATAGATGGATTTCCATTTCCATTTAAAGCTGGAGGAAATGAATATGGTTTAATGAGTGACTATGAAAAAGCATAACCTATTTCCTGAAAAATTAAGATATTTAGTAAAAAGGGAAATCTCCAACAAAAATAAAAAAATGAAATAAAAAAATTCCATGAAGAAAAGAGGTAAAAAAATGATAAAAACAGTAAATATCTTTTTTTGTTTATTTTAGTGTTTGGTATTCTTTACACTTATATTATAATAGGAGAAGAATATATTCGAAATACTTATATGTACATAAACAAATATTATATATTAAGTAATTTTGGATGGGGCAATAACTCAAGTTCAATTTTTTTAAAAAAAATAGTAAATAAAGAAACTTACAATAACTGTATTGTTGTAAAAAAATTTTCTGATTATGAAGATAAATACCTCATAGGAGAAGTTGGAACAGATAAATATGCTTATCTTGATTGTCAAAAAAGAATTAAAAATATAAAGGTTATTTTTATATAAACTATGATAATGAAAACGAAGCTAAATTTAACTTAACAGAGGAAGAGATTAAAAAAATAAATTTCCTGGAAAAAAATAAAAGTATTTAAAAAGCACAAAAATTTTTTAAACCTTTATGGAGAAGGAGATATAGGACAACCAAAAAGAGGTAGCAATCGTGGGAATATTTCTTTTGGACAATAATAATAATATTTTTAATAATAATTATAAAAATCAATATTAAAAATATATCTAAAATTTTGGGTGTGTAAAAAAATTTTACAAAGATATTTACACTATGTAAATCCAGATGTATCCCAGATGTATCTATTATTGACCATACAAATTTGTATGTATACCCTGGAACTAAGAATTTTCGAAAATGATGGAGGTAAATAATGATTTTTTTCGTACTCTTTTATATTTATATTTTCAATTTTAATACAGTTAGTTGGTTTAGAGAATAATAGATTTATTTTTATTTAGTTTTTGATTTATATGTTTTAGCTACTATTGTAAATACTTTTATAAATATGTATAATGTTAAGTTATATTTCTTAGTACAATTATTGTTGCTCTCTCCAGTATGTTATATTATAAAAAAATACCTATTAAATCATTGTTTAATTTAAATTTAATAATATGGGCGTGTTTGATAGGTTTTATTTCAAAAATCTATTGATAAAAGGGAAAAATAAAAATGATAATAAGTGAAAGGATTATTTGTTCAATTATAGTATGTTTTTTTATATTTTTTTTAGATTTATAAATTGAATACCAAAGAAGAAAAAGCCCAAGGAGAATATGGACTAGAAAGTTTAGGAAAACCAACGAATGATTATTTTAGAGAGCAGTATAAAGAAAAAAAGAAGGAGATAGAGAGTTTATAGGGAACTGGGAGGTGATTCTAATACAGACAAATAAAAATTAAATTTTGGACTATTATTTTTAGTAAGTTTTTTTATTGTATTTTCTTTTCAGAATTTCAATATTAATATTGAATAAAGAATATATACAAAAATATATTATAAAAATTTCAGAATCCTATATGTTAGATAGATATGATGAAAGATTTGAACAAGTTGATCTGGATATACTGGATATAAATTTTACGAAAAAAATTTGGGATTCACAAGATGTCCAAATATAATTAAAAATTCAGCAGATAAAAAAATTATATAGTAGGTTATTCATTAGGGAAGAGAATATTACTTTTTTTGAAGAACAAAAAGTATAAGACTAAAAAAATTTTTGTAAAGGTTATTTTTTTATAAATTCTTTTTATGAAAAAAAGATTCTCAATTTCATTTAACAAAAATTAGAGATAGAAAAAATTTGGAAATATCGAATATCTAAAAAAACAAATGATTTTTTTAAATAAATATGGATATGGATCAAATAATCAAGAAAAATATAACTGATATAATAATATATAATTTTTTTATTAAGTATATTTTGGATACTATTAGTTTTTATCTTTCATTATAAATTTAAAAAAATTCAAAAAAATGAGGGAATCATATAAGAAAAATTTTTTTGAAGATAGATTAAAAAAAGGCAGGGATAATAAAATGATAAATTTTGATTTAGAAAAATATATTAATAATTATTATTTTTGTTGAGCTTTTTTTATCTCTACTTTTTCGAGTTATGTTAAGAACAAAAACATATTAAAAATTCACAATCATTTTTATCTTTATGTTTATTTTTTTGTATTATTTTGTATTAGAGATAAAGGAGAGAGTCGTTATGAGTTGACAGGCACTGGTACAACTTATGAAATTAATGCAAATAATAAGATTAGTAGTATTGGTATTTATTATGATGCTAATTTAAAAAAATATCACTTGCTAAAACTTTAAGATCTTTATATTCTTTAAAGAATATAAAAAAATAATATCAAAATAAAGAAATAGGAACAATAGAAATAAATAAAAAAATATAGATGAATTAGATTGCGATAACGAAACTAACAGTTGTGAATATTCTATTAAAGAACCTTTAGAAGATATATTAAAAAAAGAAAATTTGCAATCAAAATTAACTTCAGATACATTTATATATGGAATAAATTATTTTTAAATTTAAGGTATCTATCGAAAGTCAGAAAAAATCAAAAAAACAGAATTTATAATAGATCAAGTTGGTATACGTTATATAAAAATCAGGATTAGAGTTGAATTGGATTCCAATGTAAGAGGAGAGTGTCCGCAATTTTGGTATAAACTAACAGATAAATCCAGTAAATTCAGTACTTTTATTGTTCTATTTACATAAAAATTTTTACATACCCATATACTCAAAAAAATTCGATATGCATAAGTTACTGAAAGCTAAAATTAATTTAATTTTTCCAGTAAAAAAATGTTTATCGAATTTTTTTATTTTTTTATCTAACACAAATTTAAAGTTATAAGTAAAAAAATTTATACCAACTTTGTACCACATTCTGGACAGAATTTTGCACCATTTGTTTTCGTTCCACAGTTTGGACAAAATTTAGGTACATTTTCATTTCCATTTGAGGTGTTTGAATTTGATTGTTGAGCTCCTCCCATTTGGTTAACCATTTGTTGTCCCATCATCATTCCCATCTGCATTTGAGCCATATCACTTGCGACACCACTAGTATTTCCATTAGTCATTGAATCAGCCATTGCCATTTGAGTATATCTGTTTACATCGCCAACCATGCTTTGTGCAGCTGCTTTTTTTCTTGCATTTTCTTAATTTCTTCTGGATAATTAAAGCTAGAAACAGCAAAATTAGTAACAGAAAGACCAATTTTTCTCATTTCTAAATCTAAATCTGATTGAATACCAGAACTAATTTCATGAGCATTTGCTTGAAGATTGAACATATCTTTACCTTCACGAACAATCCATTTCATAAGCAACTGATCAAGCATAGACATTACTCTTTTCTTTAATATCTTCGATATTATATTGTCTTTGAACTCCTGAAATTTTTTTCAATCAATATTTGATAATCGTCAACTTTGCAAGACATAGTTCCAAAAAGCTCTAATTGGCATTCCACCTGGAAGACCAACCGCTGGAATATTTATTGCATTTTTTTGTTCCCCATTTTAAAGTTAACTCTTTAGTGTTTATGAAAAATTACTTCAGCTCTTAATCCAGAATTGAATCAAATTTAAATCCTTTTTAAAAGTAGATAAAAAAATGGTATGATGTCTGATTGAATATCATATTCTCCATCGTCTTCAAAGACACCTTCAATTTTTTTCCGTTATAAAAAAATATAGCGTCTTGACCAGGTTTAAGTATTAGTTTCGATCCTTTTTTTATCTCGTTGTTAGACCATTTCCAAAAAAAGTGTATCTTCATTATACTCAGACCATTCAATAACATTTGCTAATTGATTTCCAAATAATCCCATTTTATTTTCCTTTCTTTACAATTATTGAAATTTTTAAATTACAATCCCAATTCTTTCTTCATTTTTTTCCAATTCTTCATCTACAGCAGAAGAATTTTTTTAGTTTTCATCGCTACTTTCATCATATTTTTTTCATTAAATCTTCAACTTCGTCTTTTTTTAGGTGTACTTAATTCAGCTCTAGCATTGGCTTCATCAAGCATTCTATTTGCTTTTTTTCTTCCATTCTTTCAAATGCAGAAATATTTCCATTCAATCCTGATGTAGAAGTCATAGAATTAATTTTTTTCAGTTGTTTGAGCCATTTTTAATTTAGCTTTTATATCCGATCTTTTTTTCTGATAATTTTTTTGAATGTCACTTGCTAATTTATCATGCATTTCCTTCATTTTTTTCTGCATTAACTACAGCAGTTTCACGTTCTTTTTCAAGATCAGCTAATTTTTGAATTCAATGTTTCTTTTTTTGTAAAAAAACATTCTCGCATCACTTTCATTTCCAGCTTGTAGAGCCTTTTTTTAGCATAAGATTCCATCTTAGCAATTTCACCTTTACATTCTTCAACTTTTTCTTTCAGCAGAATTTTTTTACAGCAATAACAGCTGCTGCCTCAGATTTTATAGTTGCTAAATCTTTTTCCATGTTTCTCAAATATTGATCAATCATTTTTTTCTGGATCTTCCGCCTTATCCAATAACGAATTAATATTCGCTGCCATTATATCTTTGAATCTTGTTAAAAATATTTGCCATTGTTTTTTTCCTCCGTTTTTTTATTTTAAAAAAATTAATGTTGTTTTAAATAATAATAAATTATTAATAAAAACTAAAATACCTGCCAAAAATAGCAAGAGTTATTTTTTTACTGCTGATTTTGGATATTCACCAGTTATCGCTCCATTTTTCTCCATTAATTATAACTTGATATGTCTGATTGTTATACAAATAGGATGTTGAATAAACTGGTAACATCAAAAAGTCTATAATATTCATTAAACCAGTCGATATCCATACTAATATTACGAACGTGATCATATCTACTTAAAAACCTCACTACTGACCATTCCTTCAAGAGTATTCGTCATCATTCTTTTTGCTACTGTATAACCTTCATACATCGGTATTTTAAAAAATTTCAGAGCTATATCCTGCTAAGTATCCAGAATCAAATTTAATAGTATTATCTAAATAAAACCCTCCTAAATTTTGTAATAATCGTCTTTCTAAACTCCTTGAACCCGTAGTAATAACATCTTTAAAATCATTTCCAATATGTCCGTGAACAGGATACCAATCAGTTTCAGTTCTTGTATATGTCTTACCGTCTTCTTCATATTCTTCAGTATGATCGATACCACCTTCCGCCCAATATTCACAAGAAGCTGAATTATCGAATGACCAATAGGGTAAATAAATTCCCATAACTTTTCCTGTTTGATAAAGATTTTTCAATGCATTTGGTGCAAACCACCGTCCTTTTATCCATTTAGAAAAAATGGTTCCAACTTCTTTTTTTTCAACCAAAAAAGGTTTTAAACCGTCTGGTTCTAAAGTCGACATAATTTTTTCAGCCACAATAACGTTTGAACCACAATAAGGACAAGTTCCAGAAGCTTTTTCATTACTTAATTCTATTGTTGCTCCACACGAAGAGCATTCTATAACGGTTGTTTTCTCTTCTGGTAATTGTTTTAATCGACGTTCATAATCTTCTAGAGCGTGTCTATTTAATGATAATATTTTTGGTAGTGCTACTTCATTCCCACAATTTTTCGCATTTTAAATTTTTGTGATTTTTGGGTTATAATTCATAATTCCACCACAATTTTTTTACAGCTGAAATTCTCATTTTTCATAAATTCTCCATTCCTTTACTAAAAAAATTTCTGAAGCACTTATAATAATATAAGATTTCCTAACAATAAAAATTATAACATATTTTTTTTAGTTTTTAAACTGAATTTTCTTTCGTCAGTAGTACCAAAGATAGTAAAAAAATCATGAATATCATTGAAAATATTCTGTATAAAGTTAACAAAAAAATATAATATTAAAATTTATAAAAAAATTTTTCTAATGAGGTATTGACAATAATAAAAAAATAGTGGTATACTTTATAGGCAAACAACCAAATCAAAGAAAATAAAAAAATATAATTAATGGAGGATTTTATTATGAGAAAAAGATTGCTATTAGCAATAACAGCATTTTTACTGGTATGTACATTAGTGAATGCAGAAACACTTGAAGAAAGAGTAGATAGACTTGAAAAAGAATTAAGAGAAACTAAAGAAGAATTACAAAAAACAAATTGCTGAAAAAAACAAGTTCCTGCCCCAGTAGTAGCGGCAGCTCCAGCATTGGATATATCAAAATTAACTGATGGATTTGAATTTCATGGTTATGGAAGAGCAGGTGTACTTATAAATCAAGATGGAGACAAAGGAAATGCATTTAAAGTTCAAGATGAAGGATTTGCTCAAAAATATAGATTAGGTAATGAAGATGATACTTACGCTGAATTAGAATTGGTTAAAAAAATTTGATGTAAATGGAGCAAAAAGGTTCAGTTCATTACATGTTTTCAACAAAATCAGGTTCAGGAGACGAATATAAAACATGGACTTCAGGAAGTTCAACAAATCCAGGTTCTGAAAACGATTCATTTAAAACTAGACAATTTTATGTTGATATAACTCCAAATGACGGAGCTACTTATTGGGCAGGGAAAAGATATTATGCAAGAGAAGATATTCATATAAATGACTATTATATTAGAAATTATTCAGGAACAGGTGCAGGAATTCAAAATATTAAACTTGGTTCTGGAGCAGCTGATGTTGCATTAATTGCAAACGATCCTAGCGATCATCCTGAATACACACTTCATTCAAGATATTCAGTAGGTCCATGGGCTTTTGAACTAGCAGGACACACAATGAAATCAGATTCTACAGATAAAGATATAACTGAATGGGGAACACAAGGTTCTGTAAGTTATAGTTTACCTGGTTTTTACGGATTAAAAGATAAAGGATCTTCTAAAGTAGTATTACAAGGTGGTGTTGGACTTGGTTCAGGAAGTGGACTTGGAAGTGCTACTGCTTGGGGAGATACTAGAAAAGATGCTTATTCTATAAACTTAGTGACATACGGTCAAGCAAATCTTTCAGACAGATGGCAAATTATGCCTGAATTAGGTTATAGATATGACAAAAAAACTTTGGTGGAGTTAAAAAAATCAAAAAAACAACAATGGTTAACAGCAGGAATGAGACTTGTAAATCCTATTACACAACACTTTGCTATGCAATATGAAACAGGAGTAGACTATGTAAAAAGTTAATAAAGGAAATTCAAATTATGACAGTGGATTGTTCAAATTAACAGTAGCTCCAACTTTAAAAACTTGATGCAGAAAAATTTCTGGGGAAGACCTGAAATTAGAGCTTTCGTAACTTACGGACAAGGATTTGGAGACAAAAAAGATATAAGAATTGATTCAGATGGAAAAATTACATAACAAAGGCGTGCAATTTGGAGTACAAACAGAAGTTTGGTTCTAATTCATAAAATTATTCTAAATACTCAAAAATAAAAAAATTCAGAAGGTTTTTAAAATGAACTTTCTGAATTTTTTTAATTATTTATTTTTGAATGTTTTCGATATACAAAAAAAGAGTTTTTTTCTAAAAAAATTTAGATAACTCTTTAGTTACATGATAACTTTTAACAAAGAAAAAAATTTCAATTTGTAAATTTTTCTCTTTAATTTGACAGTCACCACGATAATTTAAAAATTTAGAAATATTTTTTTGGAAAAAAATTAGGGTTTATTTAAAATATTTCTAAATTTATGTTTACATATATTATATCTTTTTTTCTATAAATAGTCTAGTCTTTATTTTTTTGAAAAAAACGACATATTACGGTAAAACTAACTTAAATATTTTTTTATTATTCCAATAAATTAAAAAGACTATTTCAAAAAAATGACATAGCCTTTTTATTTACGATATGATTTCATTATAATATATGATTTAGAAAAATTTATCATTAATTATAAATTAGAGTCTGAAATTATAGCTGAATAACCTTTACATGAGTCTGAGTTATTGAGTAAGTAGAGTATACACAAACTATTAGCAAAAGATTATACAACTATGATTTACTTATTAGTTTGATAAATTTCAAATTCATACGAGTTATTGTATCAAAAAAATTCTTAATTTTACAAACATTATTTTTAAATTTTTTTAATATTTTTTTAACATAATCTTGTATTTCCGCTTTATCAATTACTGTTGAGAATCTAATTTCAGATTTTCTAACTTCATCTAATTTTTGCAGGGAATGCAACTCCAGTCATTTCAGAAACTTTATCTAAGATGCTATAAGGTTCTGAATTTTTCATCTAATCCTAAAAGCTTTTTGCGATAGGAGCAGGGAATTTAAATGGATGTGCAGTTGACATAATTACTGTGTGAACATCTTTATCCAATTTGTCATTTCCTAATTTTTTTCATAAACTGAATAAGCTACTGAAGTATGAGGATCCATTAAGTAATGATATTTTTCATAAATTTCTTTTATTGATGCAACAGTTTCTTCTTCGTTTGCAAATTCACCATAAAATTCTTTTTTTGAATATTAGCTAATTCTTCATCAGAAATTTTTTTAACACACCAGTTGTTAATAAATTATTGATTAATTCAGCAACTCTTTCTGAATTTTCTCCAGTCGCATAATACAAGTATCTTTCAAAGTTAGAAGATAATAAAAATATCCATTGATGGAGAATTAGTCGCATAGAAATCTCTATTTTTTTATTGTATGTTCCTGTTTGGAAGAAATCAGCCAATACTTTATTTTTTTATTTGAAGCTGAAATGAATTTTTTTAATAGGAATACCTAATTTTTTTAGCAATATATCCAGCTAAAATATTTCCAAAGTTTCCAGTTGGAACAACAACATTAAATTCTTTCATTTTCTTTTATTGTACCAGAATTTACTAAATTAACATAAGTAGAAATATAGTAAATTACTTGAGGAATAATCTACCAATATTGATAGAGTTTGCACTTGAAAACATAACATTATGATCATTTGCATATTTTTTTAAATTCTTCACTTCCAAAAAAATTACTTTTTATAGCACTTTTGAGCATCATCAAAGTTACCATTAATTGCAACGATATCAACATTATTTCCCAATTGTTTTCTCATTTGTTCTTCTTGCATTGGACTAACACCATTTTTTTGGATAGAATACAACAATATTAATACCATCAACGTCTTTAAATCCTTCTAAAGCAGCTTTTTCCTGTATCTCCAGAAGTTGCAGCTAAAATCAAGATTTTTTTATCTTCTTTTTGTTTTTCTTTACTTAAAAAGCAATAAATAAGGGAAAAAGCGATAAAGCTAAATCCTTAAAAAGCTAAAGTTCTCCCATGAAATAATTCACCAAAACTAACTTTATCATTTAATTTATAAACGGGAACAATACTTTCATCAGTAAAAGTTTCACTATTATATGCACTATTTACAGCTTTTTTTATTTCTTCATCAGTAAATTCTGTAAAAAAATAATTTGATAATTTTTTTCTGACAATTCTTGATAAGATAAATTTTTTTCAATTCATTATAAGTCAATTTTATATTAGGCAAATTTTCAGGTATATAAAGACCACCATCTTTAGCAAGTCCATGTAATGCAGCAAATGTCGATGATTGTGGCTCTCCACCTCGAGTACTTCTGTAATTCATAAATGTTTACACCTCTTTCAATTTATTAAATTTTCACATCTTAATAGTAACATATTTGCTATGATTTTACAATACAAAACAAGATTTTACTTTTTGAATTTTTGTAATTTTTAAAAAGAAATTGAAGTGTTCAAAATAGCTTTATTTTAAATATTAGGTTGTGGTATAATTAATATATACTGAAATTTATAAAAAAATAAAAAGAGGGCGTGATTTTATGAGAAAAAAAGCTGTTCCTGTGGGGATTGAAGACTTTGAAAGAATACATTTCACTGAAGGATTTAAATGGAGATACTTGGAAGAAATGTTTTGAAAAATCTAAAAAAATGTATAAAATTTTTTTAATAAATATGAATTTGTGAGAGAAAAATTAAATATTGTTGAAAAAAAGACAATTTGATAAAATTTGGGAAATGAGAGATAGCGAACAAAGTTTTAAAACTTCACTTTTAGATTTGTCAAATTATTTAATTATGTGAAAGAAGTGAAGGCTGTTTTTAAATAGAGGTTTAAAAATGATGAATAAGAGGTTATATAGGCTTGATAAATATTTGAAAAATTTTAAAGAAAAATTTTTTTAGATGAGAGAGCCTTTATAATTTTATGTAAATTCAAAATTTAAAAATATAAATTAAGATGGCACCCCATTATCCTGATTTTATAAATTCTACGAAAGGAAATAAAGAAATGGAAAAATAAAGAAAAGAACTATCAGAATATACAGAAAAGTAGATGTAAATGAAACGATGGAAGAAAGGCATAAAAAAAGTTATGGAAGGACTGTCGAAACTGGAAGCTCCTTTTAGGATTGAAAGATAGTAAAAATTCCAGAAACACCTGACTTTGGGACAGAACTAATATGTTTTTTTGATGCTAAAAATGTTAAAACTAAAGGAGTTTCAATAGAAGGTTCATATGATTGGAGAGATGAAAGGATGTTATCGGCATGTTGGGATAAGTTACATTATGAATTTAAGACAACATACAAGTTGATAAACTATAAAAAAACAATATATGAAGATCTTCCAAAGGTGATAAATGTTTTTGATCCTTATGTTGCTGATTTATATGTAGCTTATAATGGTGCTTATGAGGAAGGAAGAACTCCGGAAACAAGAACTTATGGAAAAAGTATAAATCCTGAATTTTTAAAACTGAAGGAGAAAAATTGTAACATAGGAATGCTGGGAGATGTATTATTTACACTATCCCCAGTGATGTATTTCAATGAAGAGAGTTACACTAAGCTAATAAAAATACCTAAGGAAGAGCTTCTAGAAAGACTCAAAGGGAAAGCGAATGAAGTTCAGTTACTTGAAAAGGGTATATACATTATCTTTAATGACAAGGCAGATATTACTTATGAAGAATTTGTAGAAATGAATAATATATTTAAGCCATTACTGGGATTAATTTAAAAATACAATTTGAAAGTGTTCCAAAAGAGTGTACGAGAGGTGTGTACAAAATTTGTACGAGAGTGTCCTTTTGTGTAAACTAAAATAGAGAGTGTAAAAATTTTTATGTAAACCTCTAAATAATATATGGTAAAAATAACTATACAATATTTGGAGGTTTTTTTGTTACGGCTAAAAAGAAATCTTTCTGTTAAAATATAGTTATAGAAATATTTAATAGTCTGAACATAAAAAAAGTGAAAGTTGTTTATAAATAGAGGTTTAAAAACAAGGTGTGGAAATAAATATAAAAAAATAGTCCTATTTTTTTGGTTTGCCATACAATAGAATGTATGAAAAAAATATTTTAAAAAGAGCATCCTGAAATACAATTTGATGTTAACCTATTTTTTTGCACCTTATAAAAAAATATTTGCTTTGAAGTTTATAGAGTGAGTGATGAAAAAGATAATTCTATTTTATTATGATAATGAAAATACCACTTTGCAGCAAAACGTAGAGCAAATAGATAAGATGTTAGACAAATTTATTGAAATAAATTAAAAAAATATGTAATGAAAAAAAGGAGAAAAAAACGGAAAAAAATTATCAACAAAAAGAATACAATGAACTGTATAAAAAAAGTACTTTTTAAAGAGGAAGGAAATCAAATAACTAGAAATTTAGGGTGATGGAAAAGGATTGGAAATATTTAATAAAAAAATATAAAAAGAAATCAATTTTAGAAAGGAAATAATAAAAAAATGGAAAAAAATAATCTTGAAAAAAATTGGAAAAATTTGATGTGGAAAGAATATAAAAAAACAAATAAGTTTTCAACAAGTACAAAAAGGAATTTTTTTAAAAAAATGATGATGAAAGAATAGAGTATAAAAAAACAGAGTTGGAAAAAAAGCATATAATGAAAAAAATGGAGACAGCGTATATATTTTTAATTTTAGCAATTTACATGTTCAAATTATACAGTGAAAAAAATTTGTTGATATTTTATGCAAATTAACAAAAGAAGAATGGCATGGAAAAACACGAAGACATAGTGTTTTATCTCCAGCAACTAGAATTACCTTCTACAATAGACTGTATATACGAACTAGCAATTTCAAATTTTGAAAAAAATACCGTTGGGATGATAATTTTGCACTGGTCAGAAAATGCTGTTTTTGCTTTAGGAGATATAAATACTCCTAAGGCGAAAGAAAAATTGGAATTATTATTACAAAGTGATGAAGAAATGATAAGAGAACATGCAATGGAGCAGTTGAAGAGATGTAATTTTACAAATAAGGATGTTGAATGAAAGGAATAATTATGAAAAAAAGAAGAAGAAAGAAATATTTATGCTGTATTTGATAATAAAACAATAAGAGTTTATCAGGCGTATAATAATGAAATAGCAGACGAGGCTTTGAAGTTAGGAAAGTTTGGAAGTAAATTCAGTTTAAACAGAATGACTTGGATAAAACCATCGTTTCTCTGGATGGTTTACCGAAGCGGCTGGGCTAGTAAGCAAGGACAGGAAAGAATACTGGCGATTGACCTGAAAAGGGAAGGATTTGATGAAATAGTGAAAAATTCTGTACTTTCATCTTTTAGAGAAGTTTCTGATTTATCTAAGGAAGAATGGAAAGAAAAACTGGAAAATTCAGAAGTAAGATGTCAGTGGGATCCGGACAGGGATATTTACGGCAATCCAATAGGAAGAAGAGCGATACAGTTAGGTATAAAGGGAGAAACGGTAAAAAAATATATAAATGATTGGATTGTAAATATAACGGATATAACAGATAAAGTTATTGAGATGAGAAACAGTATTCAAAATGGAACTTTTTCAGAAGTTATGCTTCCTAAAGAGAAAAAAGTATATTTTAAATATCAATGATTAGGTTAATACAAAAAATTAAATATTTTTCTTGAATTTTATTAAAAAAATTTGTGGATAACAATTGACAATTTCACTAAAAATAAATTATAATTTAAAAAGGATTTTTAGCAAATTTATATTTGTTATTTTTCTTTTATCATTCAAATAAAGGAAGTTGTGATAACCAATGAAAAAAAGTACAATTTATAATAATTTCTACAATTTTATCGTTTGGGTTAATAATTTCAGCGGCGATTGTATCGAATGCAATGGATAAAAGCCAATAAAAGTGAGAATAAAAATAACTGTAAAGGGTGTGGCAGAAAAAAGCGAATAAAGGCGGATAAAGCTGTAGTAAATGTAGTATTGTCAGGAGAAAATGTAGTTTTAGATGATCTAAGAAAAAGATATCTCTGAAAAAAAGAAAAAAATCTTTAGATTTGATAAAAAAACTTTGGGAATTAGTTCAGAAGATTATAGTATTGAAAAATTTAAAAAGTAGATCCAGAATTTTTCTGAAACAGGGATAAAAATTTTTAAAATATAGTGGGTCTGAAAGCATTGTAATTTCTACTGAAAATGTTGAAAAAAATTGATGAAATTTATCAAAAATTATTGACATTGAAATTAGAAAATAATAATTTAGAGGTTACAAAACCTGAATACTATATTACAAGTATTGAAAGATACAAAAAAAGATTTGCTAGTAGATGCTTCAAAAAAATGCAGAATACAAAGCTATAGAAATGTTGAAAGTTAACAATAACGAAATTGCAGGAGTAAAAAATGTAACTCAAGGACAATTTGAGATTTTACCAGATGTGGAAGATACTAAACGTATAAAAAGAAGATGAACAAAATCAAATGTATAAAAAAATTAAGATCAGTTGTTACAGCTACTTATTTAATAAAGTATTAAAAATAGATAAAAAAATTTAGGAGGAAAAAAATTTAATGAAACCAGCAGCAGAATTAAGACAAGGAAGTACATATAGAAAGGATAATATCCCTTACTTGATATTAAAAAGCTGAAAGACACCAATCAACATCAGGAAAAAAGACAAAGAGCAGCAGAAGTAAAAATTCAAAACTAAAGAATTAATTTCAGGTAAAAATTCAAGAAATTACAGTTTTAGCTACAGATTTGATGGATGACATTATTTTTAGATAGAAATCAAATGCAATTTTTATATGAAATTGATGGAGATTATAACTTTATGGATCAAGAAACTTTTGAACAAATTGCATTAACAGCAGAAGATTTAGGAGATGCAGTAAATTTCTTGGAAGAAGAAATGATTATTCAAGTATTGATGTACGAAGGAAGACCAGTTGGAGTTGAATTGCCAAATACGGTAATTAGAGAAATTACTTATACTGAACCAGGATTAAAAGGAGATACAATTGGAAGAGCAACAAAACCTGCGACAATTGCAAATGGATATAGTTTACAAGTGCCTTTATTTGTAGTAATTGGAGACAAAATCAAAAATCGATACAAGAACTGGAGAATACATCGAAAGAGCAAATTAAGAACAAAAATTAGAATCAAAATAATAAAGTGAAAGGCTATCGAAAACGGTAGCTTTTTTTGAAAAATACAAAAATTAAAATTAAATAATTCTTAAAAAGAGGGAAAAATATGAAAAAAAGAAGATAAAAATAAAAAGAGTTGAGGAAATGGAAAAAAATAATGGATAAATCAGCTGATATTTTTTTGGAGAAGTAAATGCAGCATTGGATAAATTAGAAGAAAATTTTTTTCTGATTATAAAAAAAGCTTGATGATTATTATAGTAGTGAAAAATTGGTTTCAAGATGTGGAAGACTATAATAATGGAACTTTACCACAAGATTTGAAATGTGGTGTTTTGAGTGAAGATGGGGCTTATGATTTATTTGGGGATAATCATGAGTTGGCAATTAGGCTAGTAGAACTTGCAGCTAAAAATGTTAAAAAAAGATAATAAAAGTTATAGAAATCAAGGGGTTGATTGAAGTGAGAAATAAAAATTATAAAAAGGGTTAATTTTTGTATTTTTTTAATTTTAGGAATATTTTGCTGTTCAAAAAAAGAAGAAAAAGAAATTAGATTTAGATACAGGAATTAGTAAAAACGAAAAATACAATTTTAGTAGCATCATTTAATGCTTTAAGATTAGGCGAAAAAGCAAAAAGATTATCGGTCATTTGCAAAAATTTTATCTAATTTTTGATTTGATTGGGTTAGAAGAAGTTATGAATGAAAAAGGTGTTAAAAAAAGACGAAGGTGTATTTGGAAAAAAATTGACAAAAGAAAAAAATGGGATTATATTATTTCAGAACATTCTGTTGGGAGTGAGAATTATAGAGAGTTTTATGCTTTTTATTTATAGAAAAGAGAAATTTCAAGAAGTAAAACAGATTGGATTTTATAAAGAAAAAAATGATAATGAATTTATGCGAGAACCTTACGGTGCATATTTTAAAAAGTGGAAATTTTGATTTTGTCTTTGTGATTGCTCATTCGATTTTTTTGGAGATAAGGAGAAACAACGGTTGATTGAAGCGTCAAATTATTTGAATGTTTATGAGTATTTTTTTCTAAGGAGACTGGAGAAAATGATATAATTATTGCTGGAGATTTTAATCTTTCGGCTGATGATTTAGCATTCAAAAAAATTTAGCAGTAAAAGCATAATGTTTCCTATCTTTTAGATCCAAAAAGAAAAATTTGACAACACTTTCAGATGATAAATTAGTGAGCTCATATGATAATTTTTTTCATAAATCGTGAAAAAAACTAAAAGAATTTACTGGAAATTCTGGAGTTTATAACTTTATAAAAAAATAATAATTATGCTACAATAAAAAAATATGTGTCGGATCATTTGTTAATTTTTTTCTGAATATTCGACATTAGAAGATTTAGACTAATTGAAATAATAGAATTTACGGGAAGGAGAGGTTGTTTTTGAGTAAAAAAATTTATAAAAAAAGCTGTCACGATAGGTTTACCAGTAGCATTTGAAAAATATGATTTACAGTTTAGTGAGTTTTATTGATGTTTTTCATGGTTGGAAAAAGAGAACCTTTTATTAGGATTAGGAACAGTTGCGGTGGCAGGATTAGGTTTTGCAAATCAATTATACATGATATTTGCGGTTTCACTGTTTGGTTTAAATAGTGGAGGTGGAATATTTGCTGCACAATTTTTTTGGTAATAAAGATTATAAAAAAATTTGAAAAAAATGTTTGGGAATAACTTTATCGATTGGATTTGTTTTTTTCATTGTTGTTTTTTTAATATTAGGGCTGTTTTTTTAATCGAGAAGTAATTAGTGTTTTTACAAATGATACAAAAAGTTATTGAAACTGGAGCAAAAATATTTAAAGGTTGTTGCTTGGACATATCCGTTAATAGGGATTGGATTTGCTTTTCAATATGCAATTACGTGCAATTGGTCAAACGAAATATCCATTTTATTCAAGTTTGATAGGATTAATAATAAATTTTGTTTTTAATTCATTATTGATTTTTGGAAATTTTGGATTTCCAGCATTAGGAGTTGTGGGAGCAGCTGTAGCAACGGTTTTTATCAAGATTTATATCAACTTTATACATAATTTATATAGTTTATAAATTGAAATTGCCATTAGCAGCTACATTTAAAGAAATGTTTGGATTTACGTGGGAATTTTTTTGTAGAATCTTAAAAGTTTCGCTTCCAGTATTTGGGCATGAAATAATGTGGGTTTCAGGAGTTAGTATATATGTGGTAATTTATGGAAGAATGGGAACAGAGCCTGCTGCTGCAGTTGAAATCGTAAAATCAATAAGTAACTTGATATTTACATTATTATTTGGACTTTCGAGTGCATCATCAGCAATTATTGGGAATGAAATTGGAGCTGGAAATGAAGAAGGAGCCTATAAAACAGCAATTGCTCTTTTGAAAGCATCAGTAGTTTTAGCAGTAATTATAAGCATAAGTGTGTATTTATTTAGTCCAATTTTATTAAATATTATGCATGTAAAACCAGAAATTTATCCATTAACAAAACAAATATTGATTTCTGAAATGTTTATAATAATTTGTAAGTCGATGGGTACAATACTTATTGTAGGAATTTTAAGGGCTGGAGGAGATACATTGTGGACAATGTTTGCTGATTTGTTGCCACTTTGGCTTGTAGCGATTCCTATAACATATATTGCTGGTTTAAAATTAGGATTGCCAATTTCAATTGTATATTTATTTTCAGTAAGCGATGAAGTCGTGAAATTTGTTCCTTGTTTGAGACGATTAAGAAGTAAGAAATGGATAAATAATTTAGTAAAAATAGTAGGAGAAAGTTAGATGAATAAAAAAATTAATTTTGTTGGGAGCCTTTTTAATTTTGTTCAGTTCGTGTGCGACAATTAAGACGCCACCTTTAGGAGTTAATTTTTGAAGGGCCTTTAAGAGATGCTAAAAAAATGTTGATTTTCATTATGATTTGACATATTTAGATAAAGATGGAAATATAAAATATGATAGAAATATTTGGCAATCGACGTATGATATTGTTGATAATGCAAAGGATTATTTGATAGTTGAGATGTTTTTATTTAATGATATTTATAATAAGAATACAGAGTTATTCCCTGAATTTGCAAAAGAATACACTGCAAGAGTTATTAAGAAAAAAAGAGAAAAATCCGAATTTAAAGATTTATGTACTTTCAGATGAAAAATAATGACTTGTATGGATCGTTTGAGCATCCATTTATTACAGCTATGAAAAAAATGAGGGATAGATGTTATAACAGTTGATATTTATAAATTGAGGGACACATTCCTTGGTATTCACCAATATGGAGATCAGTGATTAAGCCATTTGGAAATCCTCAAAATAAAGGTTGGATTCCTAATTTTTTATGGATCAATGTGGCCAAAATTAACATTGAGAACATTGTTTAGGGCATTAAATGTAAAAAGCAGATCATAGAAAAGTGTTTTTTTAAATGAAAATGATGCAGTTATAGCGAGTGCTAATATTCATGATCCAAGTTATTTTCATGAAAATGTTGCATTACATACAGATGGAGATGTTACGAAAGATATTTTTAAGTGATTTGCAAATGGTAGCTAATTTTTTTCAAATTCTGAAATTAATGTTTCAGAGAATAGTTCTACTGGATCTCTTAATATACCAAATGACAATACGATGGAAGGTATAAAAAAAGAGCTTGAGGAAGTAGAGGTTAAAAAGAAATATTCCTTTAGTAAATGAAGATCCTGAAGTGAGAAGAATTGAAGAGAAGAAAAACAAAATTAGTTGAAAAAAATATAGATTCAAATATTAAAAAAATGATCCAACAGAGAAAAACAGATGAAGATAGAGAAAATAATTATAAAAATTCAATATGTGACAGAAGGTGCAATAGGAAAAAAACTCTTGATGCTGATTTGAAAAAGTTTAAAAAGCTGGAGATGAAGTGCTAATGGGAATGTATTTCTTGGCAGATAAACCTGTTATTGATGAATTGATAAAAAGCAGCAAATAGAGGAGTAAAAGTTAGAATAATTTTCGATAGAAGTAGAGACGCGTTTGGTATGAGTACAAATGGGTTTGCCAAATAAACCAGTTTCTAAAAAAATTGAAGAAAAAAACTAAAGGAAAAAAATAGAAGTAAAATGGTATTTTACAAATAACGAACAATATCACACAAAAGTTATATTAATGAAGAAAAACAGACGGTAGTGTTATAGTAACTACTGGTTCTGCAAATATGATTAGAAAAAAATATAAGAGGATACATTATGGATGCGAATCTTCGAGTAGAGACAAATGAAAACTCTAAATTAACAAAAAGAAATTTACATATTTTTGATAGATTATGGGAAAAATAAAGATGGATTATTTACTATAAATTTTGATGATGAACCAACAACAAGTGCGAAATCTGATTTTATGTATAAATTATTAGATGCTGCTCAACTAGGGTCATTCTAATTATATTTAATACTAAAAAAATAAGGTAAAAAAATATCAAATTATGTTAAAAATATTTAAAAATCAAAAATTAAAAAAATAAATAGGTGATGAGGAATGAAAAAGTTAATATTATTAACAGTAATTTTAGCGATAGGTATGATGTCAGTTTCATGCTTTTAAGAAAAAAAGATAAGAAAGCTGACAAAAAAACAAACGCAACAACAAGTTGAAAAACAAAAATATCAATACAGATATATTTAATTTAGGAGCACAACAAGCAAATGGAGGAAATCCTGATATTAAAAACTTGACTCCTGAAGAGCAACAAAAATTGATAGACAATCAAATTGATCCAGTAAAAAGTATCAGAGGCAATCACAAAAAGCTGAAGCTGGAGATAAAGAAGCAATTATGTCATTGTCACAATTATACTTCAATTTAAAAGATAATGAAAAAAGTAAAAAAATTCTTACAAATGGGAGTAGACAGAAATTATCCAGAAGCAATCTATAATTTAGCAGTGATCTTGAAACAAGAAGGAAATACTGCAGAAGCTAATAAATTAATGGCTAGATTGCCTAAAAAATGTTACTACTGTTGCAAGAGGTGGAAGACAACAAGTACAAGTGAGACAATTGAGAATGAGACCTGGTGCTGAAGAGTTTAACAGAGGAGTTGAATTAGTAAGAGCTAAAAAAATATAGTCAAGCAAAAAGCTGAATTTGAAAAAAGCATATAATAAAGGAATTAAGGATGCTGATGTAAGAATAGCTATGTTGAATAAAGAAATGAAAAAAACTATCCAGAAGCAATAAAATGGTTGAAAAAGCAAGTAACCGTGGAGTAAAAAGGTACAGATGTTGAAATTGGAGCAATTTTATACGATAATGGAAAACAAGAAGAATCTAGACCATATTTAATGAAATCTTATAATTCAGGAAATAAAAGGTCTTGCAGGTGCAATAGCAGCAACTTATCATAAAGAAAAAAATATGTCAGAAGCATTAAAATGGTACAAAAATAGCTGCTAAAAAAATGGTGATAAGAATGCGAAAGAAATTGTTTCTCAATTAGAAAGTGGAGGAAAAAGTTGCTGAAACTACAAAAAGAGGTGTAAAATCATTTTTAAATGGTGGAGAAGCTCAAAATGAAAGTTTAACAAAAACAAACTCTTAAACAAATAAATAATTCGAATGAATCAAAAGATGCTAATAAAAATGAATTGAAAAATTAAAGAAGTAGAAGCACCAAAAACATTCAGTAACAGTAAAAGAAGAAAAATCATCAACTCCTGAACAACCAAAACATGAAACTAAAAAAAGAAGTAAATGTTGATGAGCTATTGAAAAAGTAAAAGCTGCAGAGTATAATAAATAGAATAACATTAATAAAAAAATAGGAAGTAAAAATTTAAACTTCCTATTTTTTTGTTGCTTAATAAATTTGATTACTAATAGATTTAATTTGAATTTTTTTAAGTCAAATCAATTGATATCATTAATTTTTTTAGATTTTATATTTTTTTCCAATCTAAAGTTTTTGAAAATTCTTTTTACAAAAAGCAATAAAAGTACCTAATAAAAATCCTAAAAAGATTGCTGCCACTAAAACAATTTTCTTGTTAATAGCTGGTTTAGTAATAGAATTTATGTATTTTACAACAGGAGTGCTGTCATTTTTTTCAAAAAGTCTATAATAAGCCAGTCTAGAAACTAACGTGTCACTCAAAGCATCTTTAGTAGTTCTAATATCAACATTTTTGCTTAAAAAAATCATATTGTTGCTGTAAAAAGTTTTAATTGAGCATCAAGAAATGTATTTTTCTTATTCAAAAGATATTTTTGAGACAATTCAACATATTCTTTAGCAAAATTTTTCACCTTCAACTTCATTATTAGTAGTGAATTTTACTTTTTATTTTTTTGGGGTCATCTTTTTCAGATTGAGCCACAAGATCATTAGAAATCTTTTCTAAATACTTTTCTTCAGGCAATTTTGCATAAGATAAAACTTTTCGAATGATCTTTTTAAAAAAATAGATAAAAAATCAAAAGAATTTAATGAATATTGAGAATCTTCTCAATCTCAGTTAAAAACCTTGTCATTACCATATAGATTTATTTCAGTTTTGTATGATTTGTTAGTAAAAAGCAAATAAAAGCCGCTAAAACAGTTGTTATCACTGTAACAATTATAATAAAAGAGATATTTTTATAAATAATTTTTACTATCGTATCAAAAACTCACTGATTGATGTTTATTATCTTCCATTTCAAATCCTTTTCTTTTAAAATTAATTTTTACATATCAATTTTACCAAAAAGCAAAAATATTACAATTGAAAATTTTAAAGAAAAATAGAAATTTTTATAAATATTTTGAAATATCTAAAAAGCAACTCGAAAACTCTAAAAATAAAATAAACTTTTATAAATTAATATAAATATTATCGGACTTTAAAGAGAGAAAAATTTTTAAATATCCCATAAAAATATCCTATTTGATAATTAATAACTAGTTAACAATAGAGGCAATGCAATGAATATAAAATGAGATAATACAATAATTTTAAATTTCTGATAAAAATTCTAAAGAAAATATGCTATAATAACAACCTATATAAATTAGAATTCATACTACTAAAGATTTATTGGAGGTAAATATAAATGAAAAAAATCTAAAAAAATTATTAATAATTTTAGCGGGGATGTTGGTACTTTCTAACTGTACTGTGGCACCTTTAACTGGGAGAAGACAATTAAAAATTGGTAAGTGATGAGAGTGTTGTAGATTCGTCAGTTAGTCAATATAGACAATTTATTAACGAAGCTAGTAATAAAGGATTAGTTGTCAATAATACACCAGATGGAAGAAGATTGAAAAAAATATTGGAAATAGAATGGCGACTGCGGTTGAAACTTATTTGAGAGAGAATGGATTATCTAAAAAAAGGTTGATAGTCTTCAATGGGAATTTAACTTGATAAAAAGTAATGAAATTAATGCATTTGCGATGCCTGGTGGGAAAAATAGCTTTTTATACTGGAATTATGCCAGTGTTGCAAACTGATTCTGGAATTGCATTTGTAATGGGACACGAAATAGGTCATGTGATTGGTGGGCATCATGCTGAAGGTGAAAGTGGAAGGCTTGCAGCTGGAGTTGCTTCAACTATAACTGATGTGTTTACTGGTGGAAATGTGATTTCTTCTATTGTAAGTGATGGATTATCTATTGGGCTTTTTGAAATTTAATAGAACTCAAGAATATGAAGCAGATAAATATGGAATGATTTTTTTATGGCTATGGCGGGGTATAATCCTGAAGATGCGATAAAAGCTGAAGAAAAGAATGCTGGCTGCTGAAAAAAAGGTGGAAGATCAGTTGAAATTTTATCGACACATCCTAATACAGAAAAAAACGGATTGAAGCATTGAAAAAAATATTTGCCAGAGGCTATGAAATATTATAAAAAAATAAAAATATAAATATAAATATGGAGTGATAAGTTTGAAAAAAATGTTATAAGTGTTGCACCGATGGTGGATAAAACAGATAGGCACTTTAGGAATTTTGTGAGAATGATAAATAAAGACGTTCAACTTTATACAGAGATGATTACTGCACAAGCGATTATTAATGGAGATTTAGAATATTTATTAGGTTTTGAAGAAATTCAACATCCAATTGTATTGCAGATAGCAGCTACTAATCCTAAGGAAGCTTTTTGAAGCTGTAAAGAGAGCCGAAAGAGTATAATTATGATGAAATTAATTTAAATGTAGGTTGTCCTTCTGATAGAGTTTCTGGAAATATGATGGGAGCTTATTTGATGGCATTTCCTGAATTGGTTGGAGATATTGTTACTGCAATGAAAAAAGCTACAAAAAAACCAATTTCGATAAAGCACAGGATTGGAATTGACGGGGAAAAAGTATTGCCTGATAGTTTTGAAAGAACAATAATTGATAAATATGAAGATATGCTTAATTTTTGTAAATGTAACAGAAAAAAAGCAGGAGTTAATAAATTTATTGTCCATTCTAGAATAGCGATTTTAGCGGGATTAGATCCAAAAACAAAATCGTGAGATTCCCGCCATTGAGACATAAGGAAGTTTATAGATTAAAGAAGGAAAAAAACCTAATTTACATATAGAAATTAATGGTGGAATAAAAACTATTGAACAAATTGATGAACATTTTGAAACATGTAGATTCAGTTATGCTTGGAAGAGAAATTTATGATAATCCGATGATTTTAACTAAATTTGGTAAATATTATGGTAATGATATAAATATTTCTCGTAAAGAAATTATTGAAAAAAATAATTGAGTATAGTAAAAATTAGAAGAGAAAGGAATTAGACCACATTTGTTTTTTTGATGCATACATGCAAGGCTTATTTCACGGGGGTTAGAGGAAGTAAATTTTTGGAAAAGAAAATAAATCATCCAAAAGCTAATTCTGAAACATTAATAAAACTTATGGAAAATATTGAAAATGACTAAAAAAATTTTAACTTTTCTTTTTTTGTATTTTTATAGGTATAATATACATGGAAGTAATTTAATATTGTAAAGATTATAAATTAAATAGTATTTTACTATTATGAATATTATAATTTAAAAATTTCGATATTAGATAGATATGAATAATTTTATTGGGAAAAATATGGTTGTTATTATTTTAATACTATTATGATTAATAATGGCTATAAATAGTAACGATCATTTTCCGATATTTAGTTAATCTTAATTATACAGATTATTATAATATAAATTAGTTGTATTTAATCAAAAAGAAAAAAATAACTTAGTAGGAGAGGTTTTCATGAAAGTAGTAGTAATTGGATGTACGCATGCTGGAACGGCTGCAATTAAAAATTTAAGAGCATTAAATCCTGATGCTGAGGTAACAGTTTTTTTGAGAGAAATGATAATATTTCATTTTTATCTTGTGGAATTGCGTTATATGTAGGTGGAGTTGTTAGTGATCCTAAAGGATTGTTTTATTCGTCACCTGAGGAATTAAAAATCATTAGGTGTAAATACTAAAATGAAACATGATGTGAAAAATGTGGATATAAAAGGAAAAAAATTAACAGTTGAGAATTTAGAAACTGGAGAAGTTTTTTTGATGAGACATTTGATAAATTGATTATAACATCTGGGTCATGGCCTATTATTCCTAGAAATATTGAAGGAATTGATTTGGAAAAATGTATTGTTGTGTAAAAAAATTATAATCATGCTAATGAGATTATTGAAAGAAGTAAATCTGTTAAAAGAGTTGTCGTTGTTGGAGCAGGATATATTGGTGTAGAATTAGTTGAAGCGTTTAGAGATAATGGGAAAAGAAGTAATTTTAGTAGATGCTGAAGATAGAATTTTGAGTAAATATTTTGATAAGGAATTTACTGATGTTGCGGAAGAATCATTTTAGAGAAAAAAAGGGATTGTTCTTGCGACTGGAGAAAAAAAGTTGTTAAAATTGAAGGTACAAATGGAAAAGTATCGAAGATTATTACAGATAAAAAATGAGTATGAAACAGATATGATAATTATGTGTATTGGATTCGTGCCAAATACAGCTTTATTTAAAGGTCAATTGGAAATGTTGCCAAATGGTGCAATTAAAGTTGATGAATATATGAGAACAAGTGATAAGGATGTAATGGCGGCTGGAGATTGTTGTTCGGTATTTTATAATCCTTTGAATATGGAAAGATATATTCCACTTGCGACAAATGCAGTTAGAATGGGAACTTTGGCAGGATTGAATTTAGTTGAAAACAAGGCTAAATCACTAGGAACTCAAGGAACTTCTGGAATTAAAATTTATGAAAATAATATGGCGGCTACTGGAATAACAGAAGCGTTGGCTAGAAGTTTGGATCTTGAAATTGAAACTGTTATTGTGACTGATAATTACAGACCTGAGTTTATGCCAACTTATGAAAAAGTAACTTTAAAAGTTGTTTTTGATAAATATACGAGAATTGTATTGGGTGCACAATTGAATTCAAAAGTTGATTTAACACAATCAATTAATACATTATCAGTGTGTATTCAAAATCATATGACTATTGATGATTTGGCATTTGTAGACTTTTTCTTCCAACCACATTATAATAAACCTTGGAATTTTTATTAACTTAGCTGGATTAGCAGCGTTAAAATAGAGTTTAACTAGGTAATACTTAAATAAAGAAAGATATGTTTTTTTATAAGATAAAGACATATCTTTTTGATCTAGAAATATACTGTTTTTTTAAATTTTTCAAAAAAGTATTTAATTTGTTTTAAATTTTTATGGAATTTAAAAAGAATATTAGTATTTACAAAAGTGGTCTAAATTTGATAAAATATATTTAAATCTATTAGTGATTAGATCGATTTATAATTGATTTAAAAAGTTAAAGAAAGGAGAGCTGTCCTAAAGAATATTTTAGAAATACAGCAAAAGTATGGAGAATATTTTCGAATAAAGTAAATATCAAAAGCAATTGGCGTTGGTGGAATGGGAATTAATTTTGTGAATTATATTTTTAGAAAATGAAGCTAATAATGTTGAATATTTAAGTATTGATACGGACGTTGAAGCACATAATGGTTGTAAAGCTGAACGAAAAGGTATTTTTTTGGATACAGGTGTAAAAAAATTGTACTTGGACTCAAGCTGAAGAAGCTGCCTTGAAATGTTATGATCAATTTGAAGAATTGCTTAAAGGAACGGATATTTTATTTATAATTTCTGGTATGGGAGGTTCTACAGGAAGTGGAATTGCACCTGCAATAGTTGAAATTGCTAAAAAAATGAAAATTTTTACGATATCAATTATTGCAAAAACCGTTTTACTCAGAAGGATTTGAGAAGTTGAAAAATAGCAAGTATGGGAGTTGAGAAAAATTAGAAAAAAATACAAATAGTTTGATAATAGTTCCTAATGAAAAGCTATATAATCACATTGATAAAAAAACTTTCGTTGCAAGAAAGCGTATGATGAAGCTAATTTTTTTGATAAAAAGAAGGGATAGAAAGTATTATAAACACTGTTACAAAAAGTAGGTTTTATGAATTTAGATTTGCGTGACATAAAGGTTGTTTTGGAAAAATTCTAAGGATATTGTCATTCGATTGGGTGAAAGTTATGGTGAAAATGCAGAAAAATTCAATTGTTGAGCAATTACTTCAAAAATAATTTATTTGAAGGGCAATTGGAGGATTCAAAGAAAAATACTTTTAAATATAACGGGTGGTAATGATATTTCGTTAGTTGTGATAAAAAAATATTATAAGTAATATTTTTGTCATATGTAAAGGATCAGAATGCAACATTAATTTGGGGAGTTATTATTAATCCAGAGTTTGATGCTAAAAAGAATAGTTTAAAAAGTAGTTTTAATGGCGAGTGTATAAATACTTTATAAAAATTTATTTTATTTATAAATTTTAAGGAGGTAGGTTTATGAAAATGAATTCAAATTTTTGGAAAAAGATGATAAATTTAATAATATTAAAAATTTTTTTCTGGAGCTCAATTGAAGTATATTGCTTTTTTTATCAATGTTAGTTGATCATGTAAATAAAGCTCTAATTTATCCTATGCTAACGGGAAAAAGGATTTTTGGATTTTTTTAAGTGATTTATTTGATATTTTTGGAAGAATTGCGTTTCCACTTTTTTTATGTTTTTCTTGTGGAAGGATTTTTTTAAAAACTAGAAATAGATTAAGATATCTTTTATATTTAATTATTTTTGGGATTATTTCTGAAATTCCATTTGATTTATGTCAATCAGCAGTTATTTTTTTCAACCATATTCAAATAATGTGATGTTTACATTGGCTTTAACATTAGTTATGATTTGGATTATTGATGAATTAAGAAGACCTACAAAAAAATATTTTGGTATCCAATTTCGATAGTAATTGTTTTTAGGAACTTGTCTGCTATCAATGATTTTTGGGATTAGACTATGAATGGCACGGAATTTTGATAGGCTATTTTTCTATATTTTTCATAATAATCCTATATTTGCGATTATTGGAGGATATCTTTCACTTATAAAAAAACGCCTTGGGCTTTGTTAGGATTTGGATTGACACTTACCTATAACGGAGAAAGAGGAAAACAAAATAAAATTTTTAAATTATTCATTTTATCCTGTGCACTTATTAATTTTAGGGCTTTTTGAGATTGTTGTTTAAAAGTCTAAAAAATATTGAAAAAAATGTTTGAAAAAAATTTCTTTCTATTGTATAATTACGAAAGTTAACAAATTTTCGATAAAGAAAAATGATTTAGAAAGGAGATGAGTACTAAAAATATGGAATTTTATAATTTTAATTATTTAGAAAACCAAAAAAATTTGTAACGGATAAATTTTTTTCTTGTTGTAATTATTTTAGTAATAGCGTTTATATTATTTGCATTTTGGAAATGGTTTAAAGGAAGCATTTCACTTAGAGATAAACAGCTTAGTTTGCTTGGATTGATGTTTATTTTCTTATTTGCATTATATCATTATGATAATTATAGAGCGAAAAAAATAATGAAGAAAAAAAGTTTATAAAAAAATTCAGCGAGTGTAATTAAAAATTATCTGAAAAATTTAAAGTTAATGAAAAATGATATTTTTATAAATACGCCTGAAATAACAGAAGATACTGTTTATAAAATAAAAGATAAATTTTATCAAATTCACTGGGTAGGAAACAATATATTAGTTGAACAAATGACAGTTCCTTATGTGGATGAAGTTAAAACAATTAAAGAATAATAGCATTTAAGCTGAAAAAAATATAAAAGAAAGGAAGATGATGTAATTTTGGATTTTATAATTCTTGTTGCAATAAAACTTACAATTGGATTTATTGCATTAGTTTTGTTTATGAATTTAAATGGACGCAGCCAACTGGCACCAACATCAACAGAAGATCAAATAGGTAATTATGTCCTTGGGGGAATTATTGGTGGTGTAATTTATAGTCCAAATATATCAATAATTCAATTTTTAATAGTTCTTTTGATATGGGGACTTTTTAATGACAGTAACTGATTTTTCTAAAAAAATACAAATAAGAGCGTAAAAAAATGATAGATGGACAAGTTGTATACTTAATAAGAGATGGAAAAAATGCTAACAGAAAAATTTTGCACAAGCGACACTTTCAATTCTGATTTTTTTACACAAAGTTGAGAACAAAAAGGTGTTATGCAAATATCAGATATAGAAGAAGCTTTTATGGGAATCAAATGGACAACTTATCGTTATAAAAAAAGGTGAAGACGGTTATTCAAATTTATTAGTTTCTGAAGGGAATATACAAGAGGATAACTTGAAACATATTGGAAAAAGATGATAATTGGTTGAAGGAAGAATTGGAAAAAAATATAACATTACTGATTTAAGTGAACTTTTTATTGTTGAGTATAGTGGTGATGGTAAATTATTTATTGTGAAAAAAATAAATTCATATTGAAAAAAATATTAAAAGTTGAAACTATAAAAATAATATGAAAATAAAAAGAAGAGGCCCAAAAGCCTCTTTTTAATATATTACATATTAAAAGTATTTACAGAATGGTTGTGAGAAAAACAATCGCACTAATCTGTAGCTTCTGGATACATCATATGTTCCTCAGTTAATCTAATTCCAAATCTTTCTGGTTTTAATAATCTGAATAATTTATCCTGATCTTCCAAATCTGGACAAGCTGGATATCCAAATGAATAACGATTTCCTTGATATTGTGCTTTCAAAATATCTTCTATATTTATATCTTTATCAATAATTCCAACTTCTTTTCTCATTAATTGATGCACATATTCAGAAGTAGCTTCAGCTAATTCAAGACCGATAGAGTTTACAATATGCCCTCTATAAAATTCACCTTTTTTTCTTTCATTTCGTTTGAAACAATTCTTGATTTTTTTCTCCAGCAGTTGCCACAAAGAATCCAATATAGTCAATTCCTTCAGGAGAAACATAATCATTCAATGATAAATACTGTCCCCATTTTTGTCTTGGAAAATCAAAAGTTTCTAAAACTGTTGATAAATCATCTGAAAAGAATTTCAATTTTTCCATCTTTAGACTTTCTACTAGGGAAAAAAATTTATAAATTGCTTTAATATCAAAATAATCATCACCATGATTAATAATATCCACAATTTCATTATACAATTTAACTGCTCTAGGATCCTGTTTTTTTCAAGCATATCAGTTACAATCCACTTCATTCCCAAATGCTTTCCAATTAACATTTGTAAATTAATGTATTTAAAAACATCTTTAGCCTTAATATTTGTAATAATTTGCTTATTCAAAGTAGTCGGCTTATAAATTTTCTCAAAATTATATTCAGGCAATTTTACTTTAGAAAAAAATCAAAAGTTCCGTCTTTATCTTTAATATCACTAACCGTCGGTTTCACTTTTCAAATTTTCCAATGCTTTTTCGTCTTTAATCAACAATAAATCCCTTCTCTTTTGCAAATATTCTTTAAACTCTTCAAATTTTTCAGGAACAATCATTTTATTTAAATCTGATAGAGCAGTCATCGCATCTTTTGAGTAAATAACAATATTATTTTTTTGTATGATGGCTCAATTTTATTAATTGTGAATTTTTTTCAGTAAGTGCAGCACCACCAACAAATATAGGGATATCAATTCCAGCTTCTCTTAAAACAGCTACAGTATTTACCATTTCAGACGCAGATTTTACTAATAATCCTGAAAGTCCTAAAAAGTCAGCTTTTTCATTGATTACAGCTTCTCTAATTTTTTCAGCAGGTGTATTAATTCCCAAATCGAGTACGTCATATCCGTTGTTTCCGATGATAATTCCAACAAGGTTTTTTTCCCAATATCATGAACGTCACCTTTAACAGTTGCCATTATAACTTTACCTTTACTTGAAGACTCTGTTTTTTCCATAAATTGCTCCAAATACGAAACAGATGCCTTCATAACTTCAGCGCTTTGTAATACTTCAGCAACAATCAAATCGTTATTATTAAATAATTTTCCAACTTCATCCATTCCAGTCATTAAAGGCCCGTTAATTATCTCTAATGGGGAATATTTTTTTGTAACAATATATCCAATAAAGCATTCAAATCCTTTTTACTTCCTTCAACAACAAGATTTGAAACTTTTTTTCTTCAGGCGTCATTTTATCATCATCTAATTTCTTTTAACAGAACCTTTTTCTCACGATAAAAAGCTACAAAACTAGCAACTGTGTCATCATTCGTATTAAATAGCAATTCTTCCGATAATTTTTTTCTTTATCAGAAATTTCATTCATTGGAATAATTTTCTCAGTATTAACAATCGCAAAAATCAAGTCCAGCTTCATAAGCCTTGTTCATGTAATAAGTATTCAACACTTCACGACCTGCAATTGGAAGTCCAAACGAAATATTACTTACTCCTAAAATAGTTTTTACATTTGGCATTTCTTTTTTTATCTCTCTAATTGCTTCAATCGTAGCAGTAGCAGATCCAATATATTTTTGATCACCTGTCGCAACTGGGAATACAAGCGTATCAAATATAATATCTCTCTCATCAATTCCATATTTCTTAGTTAATAACTCATAACTTCTTCTAGCAACTTTAATTTTTTTCTCAAGCGAAACAGCCATTCCTTCCTCATCAATCAATCCAACAACGACAGCTGCTCCAAAATCTTTAATTAATTTTGCCATTTTTTCAAATTTCTTTTCTCCATCTTCTAAGTTAATTGAATTTATGATCCCTTTCCCTTGAAGATAAGTAAGCCCTTCACGAATTACGTTAATATCCGTAGAATCCAACATTATAGGTACTTTTGCAAATTTTGAAACTTTTTCCAAGAAATTTTTCATATCGCTAATTTCATCTCTATCAGGATTTGCAAGACAAACATCAATTACATCTGCATCTCCTTTAATTTGCAATCTAGCAACTTCTGTTGCTTCATCAAATTTTTCATTAGCAATTAAATTTTTGAAAATACGAGAACCGATAACATTTGTTCTTTCTCCAACGTAAATTGGTCTATCTTTTGGCACTTCCAAAGTAATCAACCCTGTAACAGCATTCTCATTTTTATTTTCATCAATAACTCTAGGATCATACCCAATACTTTTATCTTTAATCGCTTTTATAAACGCAGGAGTAGTTCCACAACAACCTCCAACAATATTTAAAAAAATTTATTTTTGGAAGAAAGGTTCTATTTTAGCTGCCAATGTGCTTGGAGTTTCTTCGTATTGACCTTCTTCGTTTGGAAGTCCAGCATTAGGATATACAGAAATATATGTATTTGACACTTCATTTAATTTTTTTCAAAAAATTGTGTCATAAATTCAGGTCCAGTTGCACAGTTCAATCCTACAGAAAGTGGATTCATATGATGAACAGCATAATAGAATGCATCTGCCGTTTGCCCAGCAAGAGTAGTTCCAGTACTTTCAATCGTAAACGATAACATCAATGGAACATAATAATTTTCATCCATTGCCTTTTCCAACCCTAAATATGCAGCTTTCAAGTTTCTAGTATCTTGTATTGTTTCAAATAGAATTAAATCAACACCTCCAGCTAAAAAGTCCTGAAACTGCAGTATAATAAGAATGTATCAATTCCTCAAAAGTAACTCCACCTGTAACGCTGATAGATTTATTTGAAGGCCCTAAAGCTCCAGCCACATATAAATTTCTAGTTTCATTTGGATTTTCAGCTTTATACTCATTAATCGCTTTTCTAGCAATTTCAGCCGCAGTTTTATTCATTTCAAAAACTTTATCTTCCAAATCGTAATCTTTTAATACAATATCTAACGCCCCAAAAAGTGTTAGTTTCAATAATATCACTTCCAGCCTTTAAATATTGTTTATGTATATTTTTTATAATTTCCGGTCTTTTGCAACACAAGATAATCATTACAACCTTCATATTTTTCTCCACCAAAATCTTCAGCAGTCAAATTTTCTTGTTGTAACATTGTTCCCATCGCTCCGTCTAGCAATAGAATTCGATTTTTTTAAATCTTGTTGTAACAAATTATATGATTCAATATATTTTTTCTTTTAACATAAATAATGCAATCTCTCCTTTTTATAAATTAAAAATTATCAGAATTATTTTTATCATAAAAATAGTCATGTGTATATACATTTAACAATATATTTTAATAATTCAGCTATAAATAATAATAATTACTAAAAAAATATAAAAAAACAATGTCAAATATATAAAAATATATTTAATCAAAAAAATTCCTTTATTTTATCGACAAAAAAATTTTTTTAGATAGTACTTAATTTTTTAATTAAATTCTAATTGAAAAAAATTCTAAAATAGAAGTATACTAGATATGAGAAAAGATTTTTGAAGAAAACACAAGATATTGTGTTTTTTTAGTTAAAATTAATAGATTTAGTAAAAAGGAAGTGTTTTTAGATGAAAAAAATTAATTAAATTTGAAAAAAATGATTGTAATCCGTGTGCGATGGTATCGGAATTTTTAGATAAAAAAAGGTGTTAGCTATGAAAGAGTGAATGCTTTTGATAATCCTGAAATGGCTATGAAATATAGAGTAAGAACAGTTCCAACTGTTGTTTTAGTTGACAGTGAAACTGAAATTAAAAGAAGTATGGGATTTAAAAGTAGAAGAATTGAATGAAATTTTGGAAGAGTTAAAATAATTGTTAATTATAAATTATTCACGAAAAGAGATGATATAAATTATGGTTATATATTACGATTCAAAAAAACTGGAAATGTTCAACGATTTGTAAATAAGGTGAAAAAAAGAGACCTGACTGGAAATTTGTGAAAAATTGATTCTGAGATGAAAGTGGATGAAGAAGGTCATTTACTAACATTTACAACTAAAATTGGAGAAACTCCAATTCCAACGAGTGAATTTTTAGAAAAAAATAGTAAATATATAAAAATCAATAAGTTCTAGTGGAAATATGAACTGGGGTGTTTTTGCAGTGGCAGCTGATAAAATGAGTGAAAAATATGGAATTCCAGTTTGTATGAAATTTGAGTTATCAGGGAACGCATGTTGAAGTAGAGCACTTTATTGAATATGTTGAAAAAAATTAGTATAAATTCAAGAATATAACAAAAAAATTTAAATAGTAAAATTAAGAGAGTAAGGAGAATAGGTAAAAAAATGGTTGATAACAGAGCTAAAAAAATGGATATACTTAAATAATGAAATAATGGTTAAAAAGGTGAAGATTTTTCAGCTTGAAAAAGGATAAAGAAGCTGTTTATTCATATTTTTGTGGATTATGTAAATAAAAAAATACTGTATTTTTTTCATAATTTAGAAGAAAAAAATGAGATATTTAATAAAAAAATGACTATTATATCGATTTTTTTATCAAATGTATAGTCATGATGAAATTAAAGAGCTTTTTAAAATGGTTTATGATAAAAAAATTTAGATTCGCTTCATTTATGAGTGCTTCGAAATTTTATCAAAGTTATGCGTTGATGGATGATACTGGAGAGAAATTTTTTAGAGATATGAGGATAGAATTTCGGCTGTTTCATTGTATTTAGCACAAGGGAAACTTTGAGAAGGCAAAAGAATATGCTTTTGATGTTAATAAATCAAGAATATCAACCAGCTACTCCTACTTTTTTTGAAATTCTGGGAAAAAGAGATCAGGAGAACTTGTTTCTTGCTTTTTAGATGAAATGGGAGATAATTTGAGTGGGAATTGGATATATTTTTGATTCATCTATGAAATTGTCTTCGATTGGTGGAGGAGTTGCGATTAACTTGTCTAAAAATTAGAGCAAGAGGTGAATCTATAAAAAGGTGTAGAAGGTAGGGCCTCTGGAGTTTTACCAATTATGAAAAATTTTTAGAAGATATTTTTTTTCTTATGCAAATCAATTGGGACAAAGAGCTGGAGCTGGGGCAGTTTACTTGAATGTATTTCACTCAGATATTAATGAATTTTTTTAGATAGTAAAAAAATAAATGTCGATGAAAAAAATTAGAATAAAATCACTATCAATCGGAGTTATCGTTCCAGACAAATTTATGCAATTAGCAATGGAAGATGAAGTTTGCTATACATTTAATCCACACACAGTATTTTCTAGAATATGGGACAATACTTGGATGAAATGGATATGAATGAAATGTACGAAAAAAATTAGTTGATAATCCAAATGTTAAAAAGAAAAAAATAAACGCAAGAGAACTTCTTGTAAAAAAATTTCTCAAACGCAAAAAAAGAAAGCGGATACCCTTATTTATTCTTTTAAAGATAACGCAAATAAAGAACATGCTTTGAAAGAGATTGGATCAGTTAAATTCTCAAATTTGTGTACTGAAATAATGCAATTGTCGAAGTTTCAGACATTAATGCTTATTACGAAGAAGATACGATAAGAAGAGGAATATCATGTAATTTAGGTTCATTAAATATTGCAACTGTTATGGAAAATAAAAAGAATAAAAAGAAGCTACAAAAGCTGCAATTGATTCACTTACAATGGTTTCAGATTTAACAAACATTGATGTTGTTCCAACAATTAAAAAAAGCAAATGAGGAATTACATTCTATAGGACTTGGAGCAATGAATTTACATGGATTTTTTTAGCTAGAAAACTTTATTATGTATGAAAGCAAAAAAGCACTTGATTTCTGTAATGTATTCTTTTATGATGGTTAATTTCTATTCATTGGAAAGATCAATGGAAATCGCAAAAGAAAGAGGAGAAACATTCAAAGATTTTTGAAAAAAATCCGAATACGCCAACGGAAACTACTTCAATAAATATGTAACAAAAAGAATACATGCCTCAAACAGAAAAAGTAAAATCACTATTTGAAGGAATCTACATCCCAACAAAAGAAGACTGGGCAAACCTAAAAGAGCAAGTAATGAAACATGGAATCTACAACGCCTACCGAATGGCAATAGCTCCAAATCAATCAACATCATACATTATGAACTCGACAGCCTCAGTAATGCCAGTAGTTGACACAATAGAAGTTAGAGAATATGGAGATAGTACGACTTTCTACCCAATGCCATACTTAACAAATGACAACTTCTTCTTCTATAAATCAGCCTACGATATGGACCAAAAAAATATCTTGAAACTGATTTCTGTAATCCAAAGACACGTAGATCAAGGAATCTCGACTATTTTGTATACGAAGAGTACAGATAGCACTAGGGATTTAGCTAGACTTTATATTTATGCTCATAGATTGGGGTTGAAGTCGCTTTATTATACTAGGACTAGGAAGGCGACTATTGAGGAATGTGTGAGTTGTTCGGTTTAATAAAATTAATTTTAAATGTTAAAAAAAGAACGGAGTAAGAATGGATATTAAGAATATAAATTCAATAGAAGATTTACAATCAATATTTGGAAAAATTTAAAATAGCAAAATTAGAAATATCAAAAAAATTCTAGAAAAAGAAATTGTAGCTCGTTCATGGAAAGATATATGAAAAAAATATATTTATCCTAAAAAAACAAGAAGATTTATATTTTAAAGATAAAAATTTCAAAATATATATTTTATTTGGTAGAACTGAATGGGAAATTGCAATTAGTTTTTTTAGGGATTTCTTTTGAACATTATAAAAAAATAAAAAAAGTGGCAGATAAATGGCATAAAGAAATTACTAAAATAATTCATCCGGATAGATGCAAACATCCTAAAGCAACCGAGGCTATGAAGGCATTAGAAAATTTATATAAGGGGATGATTAGAAAATGAATTCTCCGTTAAATCAAAAATTGTATATCACTTGATGAAAATCTAATAAATATAATACAAAAATTTAAATAGTATACGTAATCTAAGAACATCACAGGCTATTAAAAATGCATGGATAAAAGGGACATATTTTAGAAATGATGGAGCGGTAATGATAAAGTATGAATTTTTACATACATTGTTGAGAGTTCCTAAGAATACAGTTAATTTTCTTCTTGCTAAATTTAATCTTTCAAATTTGGATGTTATTACAGGAAGTGATTTTATATCTTTAATTTCTCAGATTTTTGATACAGCTTCAACATTTAAAAAGAGAGATTATATACGATTTTCAGAAAGTTTATATTATGAAATTAGAGATTCTGAAAACAGCTGAAGTTTTAAGAGGAAGATACTATGAAGATTTAAAAGATAAAAAGAAAAAAATTTAAAAAGAGAAAGACAAAATCATTATAGTATAAAAATATGATGAGTTAACAGGTTTAGATTTAAATTATCAAAGTGCAGAATTTTTCTCATATTAGAAGTGTGGCTATGTATCCTGATTTACAACTTGAAATAGAAAATGGACTTATTGTTAATAAAGAAACTCATGATATAATCACAAAAGAAAAATGTACAAAAATGAAGATGACTTATATAGTCTATGTATAAAAAAATAATTGGGATACTAACTGGCATTACTATTATAAAAAATTGGTTATAATAAGCTAAGCAAAATATAAAGAAAATTGCTTAATAGTAAGAAATAATTGGATGTAGATCTAGATCTAATAATATTGATGAAAGAGTTACAGTTTATTAATTGTGTGTCTTGTAGTTTGTGAAAAATTCTTTTAATTTTGATAGAGATTTTTTTGAACTTCAGAAGAATAGAAAAATATTTACATTTTTTTATTTATTTCATAGATTTTAAAAATATATTAATATTTAAAAATTAAATAATATATTATTGATTATAGGAGAGTTAATAAAAATATGGTAAAAAAATACAAAAAATAAAAAAATAAATATAATGTAGAAATAAAAGAAAAAAATTACTCAAAAAGAGGAATTGACTTTTTGAAAAAAATTTGAGAAAGAATGGGAAAAATATAGCAAATAGAATTTTTATGAAAAAAATATTGTGTCATAATTTGGATAATTTTTATATATTTTATATCTTTTGTCATAACATATATTAGAAAAAAATGGTGTATGTAGAATTTTAAAAGCATTTAAGTTTATTTTCAAAAAAATCCAAAACCAATGATAGAAATTATCATTTCTGATATTTTTATCAAAAACTTTTTTTAGGAGTTATTATAATATTAACAATTTTATTTGTACAAATATATTGGAATTGTTGCATTCCGAATAAATTAAATAAAATTGCTAATTCCACATTAAATAAAAAAATTAATTGAAGAATCTAAAAAGGAAATAAAGTTAATAAATAGACTAGGTATAATAAATGGTAGTTATAATATTAATGATAAGATTAGTAATTTTTTTAAATTACTAATAAATGAAAAATTTGTAATCTCCAAAGAAGAAAAATTATAAAAAAATCCTAGGTAAATTAAATGATAGCATAGATAACATAAATAAAAAAATCAAGTACAATAGTAGGATATATTTCTAATAATTTTATAAAAAAAGTTTTTGTTGGGTAATGATAATGGCTAATGTGAATGCATTTTTATTGTGCTTACTATTCTAACGTAAAAGATTTGTCTTATGAAAAATTTTTATTAAGAATATTGTTTTTGTATTTATGATTGGATTAGGAGTAATGCTTAATTATTTTATAATGGATTATTATAAACCTACAATAAAAAGAAATAGAAAAAAGAAAAAAATGTATAGAAAGCATATGGAAAGAGAATTAGGAACTAATAAAAATAATATTATAACTAAAGTTAAAAAAATAATGAACACTTAGATTGGTAAAAATTTTTTTAAAGAGATGATTTTTTTAGAAAGGAAAAAAATAAAAAAATGGAAAAGAAAAATATACGAAGCAGTAAACTGGAATACCCCTGAAAATGATTATGTGGAAACTTTTTGGGAGCAAAAATATAAGACAATTTTGGATTGATACGGAGTATGTTCCTTCGAGGGATATTGATAGCTGGAATGCGTTGAAACCTGAAATGAAATTGGCTTATTTACATGCACTTGGAGGGCTTACAATGCTTGATACGTTGCAAAGTCATACTGGGATGCCTAAAATTATTGACCATATTGATTCGTTGCAAAATAGATCGGTGCTTTCTTATATGTGTATGATGGAGTCGATTCATGCAAAATCTTATTCGACAATATTTACAACTGTGGCATCGACTAGAGAAATAAATGAGACATTTAAATGGGTTCAAGAAAATCCTCATTTACAATACAAAGCTAAAAAAATTGATGGATATTATCAAAAGATGAATAATCCTGAGGCTTCAAGAAGAGATATCGCAATGGCTTTAGCAGCTTCAGTTTATTTGGAAACTTACTTATTCTATAGTGGATTCTTTTTACCACTTTGGCTTGCAGGACAAGGAGAAATGGTTGCAAGCTGTGACATAATTAAAAAAATTATTGCAGATGAATCGATTCATGGAGTATTTGTTGGATTGCTGTTCCAAGAATTGTATAATTCGTTTGATGAGGAAACTAAAGAAGGAATAAGAAGCGAGTTGAATACGTTGCTTTATGAATTGTATGAAAATGAAAGCAGATATACTGATGAAGTGTATGGAGATGTTGGACTTACAGGAGATGTAAAAGAGTATATTCGTTACAATGCAAATAAGGCCCTTATGAATTTAGGATTTGAAGAAGAATTTGAAGTAAAAATGTAAATCCAATTGTTCTAAATGGATTAAACGTAGAAACAACTCAGCATGATTTTTTTCTCTAAAAAAATCTACAAACTATGAAAAAAGCCTTGGAAGTTGTTCATTTGCATGATGATGATTTTTAAATTTGATGATGAAGATGCAGATGAATTGATTTAGGAATTTTAGTTATGAAAATTATAATATCACCGAGTAAAAACTAAAAAAATTAATAATTTACCAATTGAATTGAAAAAAATATTTCAATTAAGGAGAATGATTTTTTTATCCAGAAATTCTTTATCCAAAGATCACTAATAAAATTATTGAGCGGATTAAAAATGTTTTTCTGTAGAAGAAATTGAGAAAAAAATTTAAATTGAAAAAAAGATAAGGCGGAAAAAAATTGTTAGAATTTTATCAAAATTATGAAAAATGAGAAGAGTGGGAATGCTTTTGGCAAGTTATACAGGTGTTGCGTACAAATCGATTGAAATTGATACATTTGATATTGAAAATTTTTGAATATTTAGAGTCACATTTAGTGATTTTATCAGCTTTGTATGGGATTTTAACGCCATATACTAATATTAAAGAGTATCGGCTCGATATGACAAATTCGATTTTTGAAAAATAAATCACTTTATGAAATTTGGAGAAGTAGTGTAAATGAATACTTTGAGAAAGAAGATGTTATTTTAAATCTTGCGTCAAAAGAGTACTCAAAATTGATAAAATCTGATAATTTAATTGATTTTTGAATTTTGGAATGATACGAATGGGAAAATTGAAACAAATTAGTACTAATTCAAAGAAGATGCGTGGTTTCATTTTTGAACCATATTGTAAAAAAATCGAATTACAAATATAAATAATTTGAAAGATATTACTTTAAATGAGTATGTTTTCAATAAGGATATGTCAAGTGAGAAAAAAATTTGTTTATGTAAAAAAATGATAAATTTTGATTGACATTGTAATGAAAAATGATATAAAATTTGGTTCCTTGGCAGGGGAGCAGCAAATTAAAAGGTCTTGCTTTTAAATAAGTGAGGGCCTTTTTAAATTCAAAGCAAAATTTTTATATACGAGGATAAAGAATGTTATCTATAAATAGAAAGAATTTTACTTTTAAAAATTATTAAAAAAATAGTATTCAAAAATTTAAAAAAATATTGTATAATATGCGTAATCAAAGAAAAAAATAAAAAAATAAAATTAAAAGGAGAAATCTAAAATGGAGTTGAAAAAGAAATTTGTGTTAGGATTTATGACTTTAGCATTAGCGGTAAGTTGTGGTAATAAATCGGATAAAAAAATAATGCGAAGGATTCTTCAGTTAATAAACCAGAAGTGGAAATTGTTAATAACAATGATGCTGGAGATAAGGAAAGAAAAATTAAAAAAATTCATAGATATCAAAGATGAATTAAATTCTGAAGAATGGGATATGATGTTTAAAGAAATTAATCCTGCAGAATTAAAAACAGCTGATGGAAATTTTCAAGGAACCTGGAGATAAGAGTATTTTATCATTAGCACCACTTGGTAAATCTAAAGAACTTATAGAAGATTATTCTAAAGATATCGTAAATGTTTTAAAAAAACAGCACCAAAAAAATGGATGTTTTAGATAGAAATGCTCAATCATTATTACAAAAATTTAATTGAGGAAAAATAGAACTTTGAGTGAAATTGAAGACTATTATAAAAAAATGGGAAGTATAAACAAGATAATTTATCAGCTGTAGATTCTTTGAATAATAAATATAAAGCGATTTATAAAAAAAGAATGGAAAGTTATGAAACGTTAGTTAAATCAATAGCAGAATATGCTGGAAAAGAAATGAAATCAGAAAAATAAGAAGAAAAAAATGTTGAAAAAAACTTCCAAGCGGTAATGGTAAAATTCGAAAAAAATATGGAAAGTTATGTCGAAAAAAATAGAAGAATTTAAATCGTTAGCTTTTTGAAAAAGATAGTTTAAAATATTCAATTAAAGAGGCTGATAGATTGAGAAATGTAAGTGATGAAGTGAAAATTCTTTACGGAGAAAAAAATTTCAAAAAATTCAAATTGAAAGTTTATCAAGAAATAATATTGATATCGCAGAATTTGAAAAAAATTTAGAGAATTAGCACATAAATTGACAGAAGATTCATCAGAATTTGTTGCAGCAGTTAGAAGTAACGATAAAGCAAGTATTGCCAAAGCAGCTGATAAATATCTTAATGATCAAACTGACTTAGTAAACAGCTATAACAGTATTCAAAAAAATAAAAAAATTTCCACAAAAAATGTTTTTGACTATTCTAAAATATTTTGATATACTAATTATTAGAGAATAATATGGAGGTGTAAAAAAATGGAAAAAAATAACTGCAGATATGAATATAATGGATGCTGTTGAAAAAAATATCCAATAATAGCACAAGTTTTAATGAGATATGGTTTAGGATGTGTTGGTTGTATTATTTCAACTGCTGAAACTTTAGGAGAAGGAATTGCGGCACACGGATTAAATCCTGATATTATAATTGAAGAAGCAAATATGATTCTTGAAAAACAAGGAGCATTTGAATAAAAATAAAATTTTTTTAATCAAAAATAAAACTATAATGATTAAAAAAATTATTTTGGTAGCCAATAATGGCTGCCTTTTTGAATTTTTATAAAAAAATATAAAACACTATTCAACATATTTTATCTATTAGTAAACAATTAATAATTAAAAAAATAATAATTTAGAGTTAAGAAATTTCCAAAAAAATTACTAGATTTTTCAATTTTCTATTATAATATATCTATATTTAAAAAAATTAAAAATTATGAAAAAGGGAGAAAAGAAATGCCTATTACATTTGCATTTATAACAATAATATTGATTTTTATCAGAATATATTGTCTATTTTTCGCTTACATTTTTAGAGTCAAAAAAAGTAAAATTTTTCTGAAAGAGTTACAATTTTTCATATTAATATTTGAAGTTATTGTCATTCTTTTACATTTATTTTTTTAACACTTTTTAGATATTTGTTACCACCGATGTTGGTACTTTTGAAAAACTGCAAAAATATTTTGTTATTTTTTTAAAAAAATGTTTCGATAGTAGGATCAATTTATGCAGTAGTTAATTTATTTTTTTATTAATTACATTTAACGGTTCTGGTGTATTAAAAATTCATCAATCGTTCAATTCTATTTATAGTATTTATGATTAATATTTTTATTCGGTTTTTTTGATATTGCTTGGATAAAAAAACAATGAAATAAGTTATAATAAAGAAAGTGTGAAAAACTTTCTTTTTTTTGTACTTATGTGATAAAAATATATTAAAAAAATAAATTTTAAGATTTGAAAACAATAAATTTAAAGGGATGAGATTTAAATGGAAATACAAAAAGAATTATTTTCACGTCAAGATAAAGAATACATGAAATTTTTTTAAGTAAATTGACGCCAAATGTATCGGAGGATACAATTATCGGAGTGAGAATTCCTGAAATAAGAAAAATTGGCTAAAAAAATTGGTAAAGAATAATGAATATGAAGATTTTTGAAGGAGTTGCCACATAAATATTACGATGAGAATTTGTTGCATGGAGCAATTATTTCAGAGAACAAAAGATTTTGAGAACTGTATTGAATTGCTTAATAGTTTTTTTGCCATTTGTTGATAATTGGGCGGTTTGTGATACGATTTCTCCAAAAAAATTTTTAAAAAAAGCATAAAAAAAGAATTGATTGAAAAAAATAAAGGAATGGTCTCAATCAGATAAAACTTATACTTGTAGGTTTGGTGTAGAAATGTTGATGACGCATTTTTTTGGATGAAGACTTTAAAAAGGAATATTTGGAAATAGTAGCGAATATTCATTCTGAAGAGTATTATGTAAAAATGGTAATTGCTTGGTTTTTTTGCAACTGCACTTACGAAAACAGTGGGATTATGCGGTGATTTATTTAGAAAAATAATAGGTTAGATGTTTGGGTGCATAATAAGACGATACAGAAGGCTAGAGAAAGTTTGAGAATTTTTGGAAGACAAGAAGGGATATTTGAAGGGTTGAAAAAGAAAGAAGGAGAATTAATTTAATGAAAAATCACAAAAAGTTATGTTTGTAGGATTGATTTCTTTGTTGTGCTCAATAAATTCATTTACAAATACAAATTCTGAAAATGATTTTTAAAAAAAGTATGTACTAGAAAAAAATTAGAAGAAATAAAAAAATTGATATTTATAACAATGATACGACTACTAAATATCAAAATAGGTATGAAGAAAAATTCAAAAAAAGGTCTAGATTAAAAAAATTTATAATTGATAATTTTCCTGAAAAAAAGTAGCGAATTATTAGAAAAAAATAATGAAAGTTGGGATGCTGTTTGGAAAAAAACAATATTTCTTTTTCTTGATGATTTAGAAATAAAATATGGCTTTTAATACGAATTTGTATGAATTTTATAGAGAAGAAGATAATAAGAAAATAAAAAAATTAATGGAGTTAGCTATAAAAATTAAAAAAACAAAAAAAGTTTATCTTTTGATCAATTGAGAAAGTCAAAAAGAAGAATATGAAACAGAGAATAAAAAAATGAATGATAAGTATACTGAATTACATGATTTAATGGGAGATGAATATGTAAATTATGGTGGAACGATTGGTTATGGATGCTATCCTAGACATTATTATAGCAATTTAGAAAATTTTCAAGAAAAAAATGGTTAAAAATTTAGGGAAGATGAAGCATTATTTTTATTCTGAATTGGAAAAATAAAAAAAGATGAGAAAAATTTATTTTGGAAAAACTTTTTGAAATAACAAAAAAACAGAACGAATACTTTGAGGATATTATAAATAATATAAAAAAAGCGATAGATATAAAGAAGAAAAAAATATAAAAGACAAAAATATTGAAATTTGGGAAATAACGAATACTAGTAAAAAAAGATTATGCAATAGACAAGGAGAAAAAAATGGAAAAAGAGTTAGAATCTGAATCTTTAACTTTATTTGAGAACATAAGAAGACGATTCTGGATTTTTTTAAGAAAAAGAAAAAGTGAGAATTGATTTTTCATTGTAATGTCAAATTTTTGATATAATTTAAGTAATTAAAGGGAAAAGTAGGGATTAATTATGAAAAAAAGAAAAAAAGGACTAGCAATTGGAAATTCTGATTTTAAGGAGATTATACAAGAAAAACGGATATTATGTCGATAAAACAAAAGTTCATAGAAGATTTGTTGGAAGATTTATCAAAAGTTAAACTTTTTACAAGGCCCAGAAGATTTGGAAAAAAACTTTAAATTTATCGATGTTAAAAGTATTTTTTTGATGTTAGAAATGCAGAGGAAAATAGAAAATTATTTGATAAATTTGTATATTTCAAAAAGTGAGTATATGGAAAATCAAGGACAAAAATCCTGTAATTCTTATAAGTCTGAGAAATGCTGAGGCAGAAAAATTGGGAGGATAGTTTTTAATATTAAGAATCTTATCTCTAATTTGTACAGATAATTTTGAATATATTTCTAGCAATTTAAAAGAAAAGAGATTTAGTTGAATTTTGAAAATATATGGCTCAAAAAAAAGAATAATGCAGATTGGGAAAAATTCATTAAAGAATTTATCAAGATATTTATATGAATATTACGGTAAAAAAAGTTATAATTTTAATAGATGAGTATGACACTCCAATGACAAGTGCTTGGAACGAAGGATATTATGAAAAGTCACGAAGATTTTTTTAAAAAGTTTTTATTCAAATACATTGAAAGGATAATGAATATTTGCAATTTGCAGTTGTGACTGGAATACTTAGGGTAGCAAAGGAAGGGATTTTTTTCTGGATTGAATAATTTGAAAACTTATACAGTTTTTGAATAATAAATATGCAGAAAGTTTTGGATTGATTGAAACAGAAGTGAAAAAAATGCCTTGGAATATTATGGATTAGAGCAAAAACATTGAAAAAGTGAGAAAATGGTATAACGGCTATAAGTTTGGGAATATTCAAATTTATAATCCGTGGAGTATAATTAACTATCTCGATGAAAAAAAGAAATAAACGTTTATTGGATAAATACATCAGATAACAGGGCTTTATTCATTCAGCAATAGAAAAATGCTGATAAAGATCTATTTGATGAATTAAAAGATTTATTCAACAATGGGACAACAGAGCAAATGGTAATGGCTTCATCGAATATGGATAGATTGAAAGATCCACAAGAAGTTTGGCAGTTATTACTTTTTTTGGAGGGTATTTGACTGTTGAAGAAAAAAATTGCTATGAATGAATATGCTTTTAAAATTACCAAATTATGAAGTTAAAACATTTTTTTAAAAGATATGTTTGTTCAAAATTTAGGAGGTTTTAGCAGATTTAGAGAAATGATAAAAAGCATTTAAAAAAACTTTCGACTTTTGACAGATTTGAAGAACTTTTAAATGAAATATTTTTTTAGTGTCAATGAGTTATCACGATACTTCTAAAACAGAAAAAAACCGTATCATACTTTTTATTTTTAGGAATGATGTTGTATCTTGATAATGAGTACACAGTTTTATCGAAATAATGAAACTGGCTATGGAAGAAATGATTTAGCTTTTAAATCCAATAAATAAAAAGAGATGTTGGATATATATTTGAATTTAAAGTTTCTAAAACTGAAGAATCGCTTGAAAAAAAGAGCAGAGGAAGCATTGAGTCAAATTGAAAAATAAAAAAATATCCTGTTTTATTAAAGGAATGTGGAGTAAAAGAAATTGTAAATATTGGAATGGCATTTTTTTGGAAAAAAAGAGTTAAAGTGAAATATAAAGTTGTGAAAAACTAAAAATTTTTTTGAATAGTTGACATTGTATAAAAAAATAATGTAAAATTATGTTCCTTGGCAGGGGAGCAAAAAGGTCTCATAAAAAAATGGGGCCTTTTTATTTATGAAAAAAATTTTTCTTAATTGCAATAATATATATTTTTGATATAATTTAAGTAAGTAAAAAGATTTAAATTTATCAAAAAAATAAAAATAAAAAAAGTATAAAGAAAGGAAGTTTAAACTATGATCGCAGTTATTGATTATGGAGTGGGTAATCTTTTTCTTTGCTATCTTCATTAAATTATGTTGGACTTGATACAAAACTGACTAATGATGTTGAAGAGATTAAAAAGTGCGAAAGGGATAATTTTGCCAGGAGTGGGGGCTTTTAGAGATGCTGTTTCTAATCTTGAAAAAAATATGGGTTAAAAAGATATTTTGATAGATGAAGCGAAAGAATGGAAAGCCTTTTTTAGGAATTTGTCTTGGAATGCAAAATGCTTTTTTTGAGAAAAAGTTATGAATACGGTGAATTTGAAGGACTTGGACTTATAAAAGGAACTGTTGAGGAAATAAAAAAATATATTCCAGAAAAATTCTGATTTGAAAAATACCTCATATGGGATGGAACAACTTGAAAAATAAATGATGAATTTAGAAATGATAAAAATTTTTGAAAAAAATGTGAATGTTGAAAATGAAGAGTACGTGTATTATGTACATTCATATTTTGCAAAAACTGACATGAAAAAAATATTGTTGCATATTCAGAATACGGAACAAAAAAATTCCTGGAATTGTAAAAAAATAAAAAAATGTTTATGGAATGCAGTTTCATCCTGAAAAAAATCTGGAGATACTGGATTGAAATTATTGAAAAAAATTAGGGGTGAATTGGTGAAATAATTTAATTTTTAAGAAAGAGGTAAATTTTTATGTATAAAAATAAGTAAAAAAATAGAGCTTTGAATATTTTTAGGACTAGAATAGGAAAATTTTATTCATAAATTAGCTGAAGGTGAAGGTTCAACTATGACTTTTTGCTCAAACTTCGGCAACGATAAATAATCTTCCAGTTAATAATGTTAGACCAAAAAGATGTTTTGGTTGTTAAATGTATTCAAAAATGGAGTGGATTATGTAATGGATTTATTAAGAAAAGATGATCTATTTTTTTTGATAAGCAGACTTTGAAAAATGATTAATAGATATGTTGCTTCAAATGATAATTTTTGATAACATAGGCGATTTTTAGAATATGGCCTATAAAAAAATTGCAGGAGCTAAACATCGTGGAAGTAATCCTAATGAATTTGATGATATTTTTTTCAATATAAGTGAAAAAAATATAATAGTGATGAAAAATATGATGAAATAAATTTATTTATGGATTTAGCAAAAAACTCAATTTTTTTTGGTAATGGAAATAAAAAGAGCAGGTCAACTTATGATGAATGGACTTTTTAGTATCAAAAAGGTTATTGTCCATTTGTGATAAATTTTAAAAGAACCTAAGTTTTCAGAAGCACTAGTAAAAATGGTACTGATGATAATGATAAAAAAACAATATATAATATGATGTCAAAAAAACAAGTTGAGATATTAAAAGATTATTTAACTGATGAGGAAATTAAAAAAATTTGAAAAAAACTAAAAAAAGGAGAAAAATAACAATGATAGAAATTTTTTTCCAGCGATAGATTTACATAACGGACAGGCAGTTAGATTAAGACAAGGGGATTATAACCAAGTGGAAGTATTTTTTAAAAATCCTGTTGAAGTTTTGGACTTTTTTAATAAAAATAATTCAAAAAATCTTCATATTGTGGATTTGGATGGGGCAAAAGATGGGAATACAAAAAATTATGAGGTTATAAAAAGAATTGATTGAAAAAAGTGATTTTTTTGTTCAAGTTGGTGGTGGAATCCGTGATGAAGAAAGAATAAAAAAATATATTGAATTGGGAGTAAACCGTGTTATTTTAGGAACGATTGCCGTTGAAAATGAAGAATTTTTGAAGGAAATGGTAAAAAAATACGGCGATAAAATTGCAGTTTCTGTAGATGCAAAAGATGAGAAAGTTGCGGTTAAAGGATGGACTGAAACTGTAGAATTGAACTCGGTTGAATTTTGCAAAAAATTATCGAATATAGGTGTGAAAACAATAATTTATACTGATATTTCAAAAAGATGGAATGTTAAGCGAACAAATCTTGAAATTTATAGAAAAATTGTCGAAAGTAGTTAATTCAGATATTATTGCTTCAGGTGGAATCACTTTTTTTGGATGAGATTAAAGAGCTTAACAAAAAAATCATATTTATGGAGCAATTGTAGGAAAGGCGATTTATTCAGGGAAATCTTGATTTGAAGGAAGTTTTAGAAATTAGTAAATAACATTTTTTTAGTTATGTATGAAAATTTATAATAGGCTAAATAAATAAATTTAACAAAGAAAGTAGGTATAAGAATGCTTGCAAAAAAGAATAATTCCATGTCTTGATGTGAGAAATGGGAAAAGTGGTAAAAGGCGTGAACTTTACTGGGATAAAAGAAGTTGACAGTCCAGTTGAGCTTGCTAAATTTTTACAATAAATCTGGGGCTGATGAGCTTGTTTTTTTATGATATTACGGCTTCGGTTGAGGAAAGAGGCTTGTTTACAGATATTTTTGAAAGAAGTGGCAAGTCAAATATTTTATTCCACTTACTGTTGGCGGTGGAATAAATACGCTGGATGATTTTGATAGAGTTTTTGAAAAGCTGGAGCTGATAAAGTGAGCGTAAATTCTGGGGCAATAAGAAATCCAAAAATTAATTGAAGCAGCTGCGAAAAAAATATGGAGATCAATGTGTAGTTTTTGTCAGTTGATGTAAAAACGAGTTGATGGTAAATTTAAAGTTTTTGCAAAAAGGTGGAAGAGAAAAATACTGGAATTGATGCGATAGAATGGTTTGTAAATGGTCAGGAAAAATGGTGCTGGAGAAGTTGTTGTAAACAGTATTGACACAGACGGAGTTAAAAAAATGGATTTGACTTAGAATTACTTGAAATTTTATCAAAAAAATTGTCAATTCCAATAGTTGCATCAGGTGGAGCTGGAAATATGGAGCATTTTAGAGATTTATTTAAAAATTCCAGGAATTGATGCGGGACTTGCAGCTTCGATTTTTTTCATTTTAAGGAAGTGGAAATTATGGAGTTAAAAAAAGTATTTGAAGAGTAATGGTGTTGAGATGAGAATTTGATATTTTTAATAAGAAAAAAATTTTGAAAAATGAACTAAGAGGAAATTATTATGAAAAAAAGAAGAAATTTTAAAAAAATTAAAAAGAAATTAATAAAAAGAAATATTCAATTTTAAAAATTAGGACTTTTTGGTAGTTTTTTTCTAAAAAAATAGTGATACTGTTAATAGTGATATCGATATTCTTGTAAAAGATGGAATTTAAAAAAAGGGAATGTATCAAAATTTTTGTAATTTACACAAAAAGACTTGAAGAAATTTTTTTCAAAAAAAGTGGATTTAGTTGATGAAAGTATGTTTGAGTATAAATTTAAAAATCCAAAAAGTTCAGAAATATAAAGATGAAATAAAAAGAAGAAATTTTACGGAGTGTAATTTATGTAAAAAGAAAGAAAGAGAAATGATTTACGAAGTTTCTGTTTTTGAAATGGAAGATTTATTAAAAATATATTTACTTATTGAGAGAAAAAAATTAAAATATTAAAATAAATAATTTTTAGAAAAAGAGGTAAAAATGAATATAGAGCAAATAAAATTTGATGAAAAAGGGCTTGTTCCTGCGATAATACAGGATTATTATACAAAAGAAGTACTGACACTTGCGTATATGAATAAAGAAAGTCTTGAAATAACTTTAAGAGACAAGAAAACTTGTTTTTTTAGCAGAAGTAGACAAGAACTTTGGTTAAAAGGGGAAACTTCAGGGAATTATCAGCATGTTGTTTCGATAAAATATGATTGTGATGCGGATGCTTTGCTTGTGGAAGTAAAAAAAGATGGGCCTGCTTGCCATACTGGTGCTGAAAGTTGCTTTTTTAACTCGTTGTTTGAAGCAGAAGATTATAGCAGTTTTACGCCTGAAAAACTTTATGAATTGATAAAAGATAGAAAAATTAATCCAAATGAAAAATCTTATACGACTTATTTATTTGAAAAAGGGCTTGATAAAATTTTGAAAAAAGTTGGAGAAGAATGTACGGAAGTTATAATTGGGGCTAAAAATAATGATAATGATGAATTGAGATATGAAATTGCAGATTTATATTATCACACTTTGGTTTTAATGATTGAGCAAGGACTTACTATTCAAGATATGAAAGATGAACTGGCTAAAAAGACATGTTGTTGATCATAAAGTTAAACAGGAAAAAAATGGGTGGTGAAAAGTAAAAAAATAATTAAAGGAGCTGATAAAAATGCAAACTAAAAAAATAATTTTTCCCATCAAATCTTCATGCTCATACATTTTATTGCGATGGTAAAAAACAATGCTGAAGATTATATTCTAACAGCAATAGAGAAAAGGATTTACAAGTGTTGGTCTTTCAGGGTCATTCTTTTACAAAATTTGATACGGAATATTGTATGTCTGAAAAAAAGGTACATTAGAATATTTGAAAGAGTTAAAAAAATTTGAAAGAGAAATATAAAAGATAGGATTCAAGTTTATGTTGGTATTGAGGCTGATTTCTATTCAGGGATTTAATCCAAAAACTTGATGAAAAATTTAGGACTTGATTTTAGAATTGGATCGGTTCATTATATAAAGGATAAAGAAAAAGAGGAGTATTACTGTGTTGATAATACGCCTGAAATTTTAGAGTACGGAATAAAAAAATTATGCAAATGGAGATGAAAAAGGCATTTATTGAAGCATATTTTGATAATATTGTAGAAATGGTGCACACTCAAAAGCCTGATATTATTGGGCATTTGGATTTGGTAAAAAAATTTAATAAAGATTTTTAAATATTTTGATGAAAGTGCTGAATGGTATAAAAAAATAAAGTCGAATATGTATTGGATGAAATTGCTAAATCTGAAGCAATTGTTGAAATTAATACAGGGAGGAATGTCACGTGGATGGACTCAGACACCTTATCCAAGTTCTTTTATACTTGAAAGAATTTTAGCTAAAAATATTCCAATTACCATTTCTTCTGATGCACATGAAACTCAAAACATTGATTTTTTTATTTTGATGAGAGTTTGAAAATTATACGAAAAAAATTGGATTTAAAAAGTGTTAAAATATTGAAAGATGGAAAGTTTCAAGATTTTTGATATTTAATACTAAATTGAAGATGGAAAATATAAATTTTTTTAAAAAAATCATGTAATGAGTTTGATAGAATATGAGCCTGAATTAGAATGGTTTTTTTATTTGGGGAGGATGAGGCTGATGAGGAATTTAAGCAGTATTATAGATATTTAGATTATTGAAATATTATTTTATAGTTTTAAAAAAGAAAAATGATTAATTTTCTCATTTTTCTTTAACGAAGACATGATATACTAAAAATTATAAAAATATAGGAAATAATTATTTTATTGTTGTAATATTAAGATAGTAATATAGGATTTTAGTAATTATTGAATTTATTTAAAGGAGGAGAATTTATGAAAAAAATTTTTGTATTTATTTATTATATTAAGTACTGTTTCTTGGGGGTAAGTTGTCTAGAGATGAGTGGAGTGATGATTGGGATTTTGGGGAGGAAACTATTATTTTTAAAGAACTAGAGAGAATCATCTTTGCCGTAAACTTACTTATTTTAAAAGGAAACATGATACGATTTCTGATGTTGTTTATGGTTATTTTAAATGTGAAATTTTAGGAAATAGAAAAATTTTATTTTTGAAAGTAAAAAAATTCTAAAGTATTAAAAAAATTATAGAATTAGATGACGACATTAAATAACGATTTTGAGTATAAAGGAGTTTAAAAAACTTCCTTTTTTTGTGATTATATGGTAAGATAATTATATAACAGGATAATAAAAATAATGCATGTGGAAAGTGAGGTAAATTGTGAAAGAAATTATATAAAAAAATTTGAGTAGAAAGATTTAGTATTATTGGATATACGTAAAATGTATGATTCGTATGGGTATAAAAAGGATTTCACTTCCTAGTTTTGAGGAATATGATTTGTATAATGAAAACAAGGATTTTATTGATAGAAATGTTTTTGACTGTGATGAGTCCAAATGGGAAGTTGTTAGCTTTTAAGGCCCGATATTACATTGTCAGTCGCTAAGAAAAATTTCTAAGGATCAGTCTTTGAAATATAGTAAAAATTTATTATCAGGAAAAATACATATAATCTGACAAAAATATGTCGGGATATGATGAAGATGAACAGTTAGGGATTGAGCTGATTGGGAAAAGAATCTACATTTTTTTGGATTTTTGAAATTGTGGATCTTGCAATAAAGAGTTTAGATATTATAAATGAAAAAAAGTATGATTACTTTGTCACATGCTCGATTTATTTCTTCGATTTTTTTGATAATCTTAATTTGGAATATGAAAGTAAAGGAAGAAATTTTTTGATTGTATAAACAAGAAAAAAATAGTCATGATATAAGAAAAGATACTGGAAAAATAATAAATTTATTTCTGAAAATGTAAAACAATTGATTTATAAAATTCCTGAATTATCTGGAGATTTAGAGGATATTGAAAAAGAACTTTTTGAAATATGAAAGTGAATGATGATATAAAGGAAATTTTGCTTTGAACTTAAACAATTAAATAATTTACTGTTTAAATTTCATAAAAAAATCGAAAAATTGTATTTGATTTTTTTCCATCGTAAAAAAATTTAAATTACTACAATGGAATTATTTTTGCAAGGATACATTGAAGGATTTCCAAACGTGATTTTTGACTGGTGGAAGATATGACAAATTATTTGAAAAAAATTTGGAGTTGACACAGGAGCAGTTGGATTTGCAATTTTAACTGATAGTTTGAAGGGTTATTATAAAGATGAAGATAAAAATGATTTTGAAATATTGATTGCTTATGATAATAGCGATTTTGAAAAAAATTGGTAGAAATTGTAAATGATTTTTCAGGAAAAAAAGGACTTGAGTGAGAACTGAAAAATATTGAGAATTTAAAAAGAAAATGATAGCGAAATTTTTTTAATTATGATGAAAAAAATATTTATTTAAAAAATGGAAATTTAATTAATGAAAAAAAATCAATGTAAAGAATGAAAGGAGCTTTTTATGATAAATATTGCTCTTCCTAAAGGAAGATTAGGGAATAAAGTATATGATTTATTTGAAAAAAATAGGTTATGAAAGTTCAGAAATAAAGGAAGATAATAGGAAACTGATTTTTGAAAAATCGAGAAAAGAAATATTAGGTTTCTTTTGGTAAAACCGTCAGATGTTGGGGTTTATGTTGAAAAAGGGAAGTGCAGATATTGGAGTTGTGGGAAGAGATGTTCTGCTTGAGGAAAATCCTGATATCTATGAGCTAATGGATTTGGGATTTGGTAAATGTAAATTTGCGATTGCAGGGGCCTGTGAATTTTAAGGAAAAATTTTGATAGACCATTGGTAGTAGCGACAAAAATATTTAAATGTTTCAAAAAGATATTTTTGATTCAATTAATAGAGATGTGGAACTTATAAAACTAAATGGTTCTATTGAAATAGCACCAATTTTAGGACTTTCTGATGTGATTATGGATATTGTTGAAACTGGAACAACTTTAAAAGGAAAAATAACTTGAAAGTATTGAAAACTATTGAAGATATAAGTGCTAGATTTATTGCTAATAAGTCAAGCTATAGATTTAAAAAAATGAAGAAATAGAAAAAAATTGTTAAAAAGTATAAAAAGAAATTTTATAAAAAAATGGTTAGTATTATTTTTGTTTATCATAGATTGTACAATTTAAAAAAATTTATTTTTTTAAAAATAAAAAAATGAAATGGAGTGATCTGTTATGATTAAAACTATAAAATATTCAAAAAGATGTTGATTTGGAAAAGGAACTTGCTAGAAGTCAATTTTTCTTATGATGATGTAAATGAAACTGTGGAAAGTATCTTAAAAGATGTTAGAGCAAGAGGAGATAAGGCTTTGATTGAATATACTGAAAAAAATTTGATGGAGTGAAACTAGAAAAATTTGGAAGTTACAGAAGAAGAAATTAAAAAAAGGCTTTTTGATACGATTGATAAGGAATTGCTGGAAGTTATTCAATATTCTCACGATAATATTAAAAAAATTTCACGAAAAAGCAAGTTAGAAATGATTTTTTTTAATACGACAGGAAAAATGGAGTAGTTTTTAGGGGCAAGTTATTAATCCTATTGAAAAAAAGTTGGGCTTTATGTTCCAGGAGGTACAGCTGCTTATCCATCAACTGTTTTAATGAATGCAGTTCCAGCGAAAATTGCAGGATGTAAAGAAATCGTAATGGTAACACCTCCAACAAAAGATGGATCAATTTTACCATCTCTTTTAGTTGCTGCAAAAATTTCTGGAGTTGATAGAATCTTTAAAGTAGGTGGAGCCCAATCAATAGCCGCTCTTAGTTATGGTACAGAAACTATTCCAAAAGTTTATAAAATTGGTGGACCAGGGAATATTTACGTTGCAATGGCTAAGAAAATGGTTTACGGAGAAGTTTCAATTGATATGATAGCTGGGCCAAGCGAAGTATTAATTATTGCTGATGAAAGTGCAGATCCAGTTCATACAGCGGCAGATTTATTATCACAAGCAGAACACGATAAATTAGCAGCCAGTATACTAGTTACAACATCACAAAAATTAGCAGATGAAGTAGCAGTAGAAGTAGAAAAACAACTAAAGGAATTACCTAGAGAAGAAATTGCTAGAACTTCAATTGAAACTCAAGGTAGAATTATAATTGTAGAAAAATATGGATGAAGCAGTTTTATGTAAGTAATTTTATAGCGCCAGAACATTTGGAATTAGCAGTAGATAATCCTTTTGAATTATTGCCAAGAATAAAAAACGCAGGTTCAATCTTTATGGGACATAATACACCTGAACCAATTGGAGATTATTTGGCAGGTCCAAATCACACATTACCAACAAGTGGAACAGCTAAATTTTCATCACCTTTATCAGTAGATGATTTTCATTAAAAAAATCTTCATTTATTTATTATTCTAAACAAGGATTGGAAGAAGTTAAAGATAAAGTAATTAAATTTGCTGAAAATGAAGGACTTACAGCACATGCTCGTTCGGTTTCTAAAAGATTTGAGAAATAAAAAAATATAATTTTGTCTAGGGAACAAGATAAGTTACATGATTTATCAGAGTTTGAATAATAGATGAAATAAAAATTGAAAGGAGCGATAAATGGAAAAAAATTTTGGAGTGATAAAATAAAAAGAAATAGAGCCTTACACACCAGGTGAACAACCAAAAGACAAAAAAATATTAAACTTAATACAAATGAAAAATCCTTATCCGCCATCAGCAAAAAGTTATAGGAAAAAAATAGAATCTATGAATTTGGAAGATTTGAAACTATATCCAGATCCAGATGTAACAGAGCTTAGAAAGGTTATCGCTGAATATTTTTTTCTAATAAAATAAATGATGAAATTACACATAAGCAAGTATTTATTGGAAATGGATCGGATGAAATTCTAGCATTTATTTTTATGACATTTTTTTAATGCAGGAGATAAAAGTGTATTATCCAGATATTACATATAGTTTTTATCCAGTTTATGCTGATTTGTTTAATGTGAAAGGAAATCAAGATTCCATTAAATGATAATTTTGAAATTGAAATTCAGAAATATTTTTGGATTGGATGGACATATAATTATTACAAATCCAAATGCACCGACTTCAATTGCTTTTGAAACTAGATGAAATTGAAGAAATAGTAAAAAAATAATTCAAATCAGTTAATTATCGTTGATGAGGCATATGTTGACTTTGGTGCAGAAAGTGCTGTAAAATTAATAAATAAATACGATAACGTTCTTGTTGTTCAGACATTTTCAAAAGTCACGTTCAATGGCAGGAATACGGCTTGGATATGCACTTGGTTGTGAAAGTATAATTGAAGGATTGAATAGATTAAAATTTTCATTTAACTCATACACAATCGACAGAATTTCAATTGAAGCTGGAATTGAATCTTTTAAAGATAACGAATATTTTGAAAAAAACTAATGCCAAAATTATTCAAACTAGAGAAAAACATCTGAAAAAAATTGAAAAAGTTAGGATTTAAAGTATTAAATTCGAGTGCTAATTTTATTTTTTTATTTCACATAAAGATGTCTTTATGCAGGTGATTTGTACAAACAGTTAAAAGAAAATGGAGTTTTAGTAAGATATTTTTGCAAAAGATAGAATTGATAATTATTTGAGGGTTACGATTGGAACTGATGAGGAAATGGGGATTTTTATTGAGAAATTGGAAAAAATTGTTGCAAAAAAATAATATAAATTAAAAAAATAGACTGAATATACAAGGGGGTAATTCCCTTGTCAGAAATAAAAGATCATTAAATTTCTAAACATATATTTAATACAGAATTAGAGCCAACCTTTATATTCATCTACAAAATATTTTTATAAGTTTCTTTTTCTTGTATGGAATATCGTATTCTTTCATCTCCATACCATTATTTTTCTAAACTAATCAATCCATATGCCATCAATTGCATAGCTCCATATCCATATCAATTTCTATATTTTACTTTTTTTCTAGTAACGGAAACATCAGAAATATCGCCTAAGACAAATACAAATATCCACACAATACACGTAGACATTCGGAACTATCATAAAAACATCTCTTTCTTTCTGTCAACTGCTCTTTCAAATTCTTCATTTATTAGAAGAAAAATTATTTCATTTTTATCAATTTTATCAAAATCAAAACCTAATCTTTTTTATAAAAAAATTCAGCTCTTTCTAGCATACAGTATTTCATTAGCATCATCATAAAGCATATTTTCACCTCCTATATTTTAAAAATACGTTAAATTATCCAGTAAATTATACCACGATTTTTTTAATATTTCAAAATAAATTTCTTGTTTTTCTGTTAATCTTGAAAAAGAGAAAAAAATAGATTATACTATTTATAAATAAATTTGCAATGAAAGGATAAAAATTATGAGAAAAATCTAAAATTGAAAGAAATACATTTGAAACAAAAAAATAAAAGTTGAATTGAATATTGATGGAACTGGGAAATATGAGAATAATACGGGAGTTGGATTTTTGGATCACATGCTTGACTTGTTTGCAAAGCATGGAAGATTTGACTTGAAGGTTTATTGTGATGGAGATACACAAGTTGATGATCATCACAGTACGGAAGATATTGGGATTGCGCTTGGAAAATGTTTTTATGAGGCTTTGGGAGATTTAAAAGGTGTTAAGAGATATGGGAACTTTCTTTTGCCAATGGATGAGGCGTTAACATTGGTTGCAGTTGATTTGAGTGGGAGATATTTTTTGAATTTTGATGTAAATATTCCGACTGAAAAAAGTTGGGACTTTTGATACTGAATTGGTGGAAGAGTTTTTTATTGGATTTACACGGCACTTAAATGCGACATTGCATATAAAGAATATGGCTGGAACGAATTCACATCATATAATTGAGTCGATTTTTAAGGGAGTTGCTAGGGCCTTGGCAGAAGCTGTGAGTATTGATGAAAAAGTACAAAGATGAGATTCCATCAACTAAAGGGAGTTTTAGTTTAATAAGTTAGAAAAAAATTAAAGTTTTTGGAAAATTGAGAAATATACTCAAACTTATTTAAAAATTAAGCTATTAAAAAAATTATGTATATTTAGGGAGTTGAGTAAAATAGTCAGTCACAGATTTTTAAATCTAGTTTTGAAGCAAAAGCAGTTTTTACTATAAATTTAGATTTAAAAAATAAAATTAAAGATTAAATCATATAAAAAAAGGGTAAAAAATTATATACCCTTTTTTTATTTAATTTATAAAAACAAATGTATATTTTTTTAATAAATAAAAAAATTAATATAGTTTTAATTTTAATAAATACAACTTATAAAAAAACATCGTGTTTAGAGACCTTTTAAGGACCTGAAAATGAACTGAGCCAAACTTTATATCGTCGATGTTTTTTTATCGCTTTAAAACGCTTTATATCAACAATTTCAGAAAAATAACAAAAAATTTTAATCGGTATTCCGAAACATATTTTCATAGAAAAATTATATTTAAAAACATTTTTCTATTTATGTGAAAACATAAATAGAAAAAAATCTTAATATATACTATAAAAATATGGATTTAATAGCATTTTTAATTTTTTTAAAAAGTTCTATAAAAGTTCTATTTTTATAAATATTTTTCAATTTAATTTATATCAAAAATAAGTTTATTTCCTCACTTGTAGTGTATCATTTATACAAAAATATTTCAACTATTATTTAATTTTTTTCATCAATTGTTCGTTCGCATCTTTGTACAAATGAGAATATGTGTTAATTGTTGTTTTGTAAATTATCGTAGCCAAGTCTTTTACTAATAGCAGTAATATCAGCCTTAATAAATAATAAGTATGAAGCATGAGAGTGTCTAAAATCATGTAGTCTTATTTTTGGTAAATTCGTTTGTAAACTATATTTTTTTCTAAAACATATCGAAGTTGAGAACTTTTTAAATTGAAAAACTCCTAAATGTTTGATATTTTTGTTTTTATTTTTTTAGAAAAATTTATCAGAAGAAAAGTATAATTCCAAATCAGAAATAAGGTTTTTCAGGCAAAGTGACTTTTCTTATTGATCCCATCGTTTTTAGGTGTTGTTATATGGTATTTTTTTATTTACATATGAAACTGTTTTTATTCACATCTATAAATTTATTATGCAAATCAATATCTTCCTCAGTCAAGGCTAAAACTTCACCAATTCTAAGTCCTGTCCAAAATAAAATTTTAAAAACAATTATAAAATCAGAATATTTTTTTCGTTCTTTTTCTTTATTTTTCCAATTCTAAAATTTCAATAAATTTACTAAAATCATCAACAGACCAAATTTTCATTTCAGTACGGTTTTTCTTACTTCCAAAAAGCACCCATATTTTTTTACACGGATTTTCATTTTAATCCTTGATATCTAGTAGCTCAATTAAACATACTTTTTAATGACGCATAAATATTAGCTTTAGAATTTTTCACTAAATAATTTACCATTTTTATTCTCTTTATCCAGCATTTCGTTTTTGCCATTCACGAATCATATACGAAGTAATCTTATTAACTTCAACATCTCCAAAAAAATGGCAATATATGTAATTTAAAAAAGTTTGGACAGTATTAACAGCAGTCGGTTTATGTCTTTTACTATAATCCTCAAAATAAAGTTCATACAACGATTGAAATGACATATTTAAAGACTTAGCAATTTTTTTCTTAAATTCATATTCATATTCTTGAGCTTCTTTTTCTTCTTAAACCCAGTCTTTTTGTATTTTTTTATTTACACCCTTGTAATCTTTTAGCATAAAACATCGCATACCATGTCTTTTTATCCGCATTATAATAAACTGGCATTTTTAAATCTCCTTATTTTTTTGAATCTTAAATAATTATATCATACTTTTATATTTAATGGAAAAATTTATCTAATTTTGACAGAGTAAAAAATATAGAAGTAGCTATTAAATAACATAATAAAATATTTTTTTGACTATATTTTTTTATCATTCTGTTTTTACAATATTTCTTTTCAAAAACTTCTTTTTATCAGACATTATTTTTCTTCCTATTAAATTATGAAACCTTTCTTTTTAGCTTCCGTAATAAATAATTTAAACTGTTACTCAAATGAAAGTCTGAAAAAGTCTTTACAATCAAAAATCTGATATTCTAATCGAAGAAAGAACCATCTTTTAACAAATTTGAGTAGTTATATGTTGATTAATTTTATTGATCCCTAGCGGGTATGGATTTCTATTCATATGAAAGTGCATAAAAAGGCAATAACAAAGAATGGCGAGAAAGGGCGAATTAGTACAAAAAGTAATACTTATGTCAATAAACATGAAGGGTGAAGTTACCTTTTATGAAAAAAATAGAAAAAGGAAAAGATAATTCTCATGGTGGAGTAATATCAGTTCTTATAAGGGAAGGTGTTTATTAATGTATAAAAAAATAATAATATTTTTTTATTAATGATTTTTTTCAATAATATGTTATAGTGAGAGAATTAGTCAAAAATTCAGAAATATGTGAATATTTTAGAGATAAAGAAAAGTAAGAAAAATTTTTAATCCTTATACTGGAAAGACAAATATTAAATTAAAAAAATGGCGTGTATAAATGTTTAAATGCAGATGCTTCTTTTTAAGATTATTGTATGGAGATATTTCTGGGCTGATAATATAGATATATATGGAACACTTACTATTGAAGTAAAAAAATGGTATAATGACAAAATTTGAGAGTATTGATGAAAAATGGTGAATTATTGTTTTCAGCAACATATAATAGATATGGACCTGATGGAGAAATGTATATTAGTAAAGGGATTTGCCTTGAACTACAATAGTAATTCAAGAAAATTAAATTATAAAGATGGAAAAACCATTTGGGGATATACTAGAGTACTATGATAACGGAAAAACTTTATAGAAAATCTCATCTTATTAAAAATAATTATCATCCATTTGACACACCAGATGATTTTTAATAATTATATAGATTATTACGAAATATATGATATAAATACAGGAGAAATTTTAAAAAGAAAAATTTGTTCAACAAAACAGGAACTATATGGGATTATGATTCAAAAAGCGGTAAATTATATATAGAAAGCCATTTAGTAAATGGTAAAATTGTATTTCAAAGAGAATATAAAGAAGACGGAACAGTAGCTCGGGAATATAATTATAAAAAAATAACCTTTTTTTAATAATTGTTATTTTTTTAAAAATTCTAGTTTTTGATATAATACTAATTATAATAATAGTGGGGCTTAATTTTGGTTTCAAAAAAATAAATATTAGGAGGAATCAAAATGAAAAAAATTATTATTAATTTTAACATTCATTAGTGTTAACACATTTTTCGGAGACATTATATTTTCAAGAATTGTAAAAGAAGCTAAAAGCTAAAGGATATAAAAAATATTAAAAAGGACAACCTGGTTATAGAGATAAATTAGACAGGGATAAAGATGGAATAGCTTTGAAAGTAAATAATTTTTTTATTTTTGAAACAACAAACAAAAATTAAAAAAACTAAATTTAATTTAAAAAGTTAAAAACAAATCAAATAAAGAACTATTTTTAAGTTTTATAAATTAAATAAAAATAGAGTAGTTCTTTATTCATAAAAAAATTTACATAACATACATTATCGGACTTATTATATTAGAATTGAATTTAATTTAGAAGAATTATTTAGAATTAAAATTTTGTAATCTATAGGATATATAATTGTAAGTAAAAACAAATTTTAATTATAATTATTAATACAAATACACATCCAACAAAAAACAAAATATAAATATTATGTAGTAGGGTAGTATTAGGGAAGGATATATATTAATATTAGAAATATATTAATATTAGAAATGTTTTTATTAAATATTTTATTTATTATTATTTGTATTATTAAAAGTCCGATAATCTATTTTATTTTTTTAAAAAAATAAAAAAATTGAAATCAGTGAAAAATTATTTTTTTCATTTTTTTATTTTACTTCATTCAATTTTTATTCATACAATATCTAATTCTACTACTTTCACCACATACATATAAATTAGATTCTTTTCTTTTTTTCTTTTTCTGTTCTGCTACTGCTATCTCTACAAAACTTTCAAAAAAATTCTTTGTTCTATCATTTTTAGGATTAAGAAACACTTCTTCCGGATTTCCTTGTTCGATTATTTTTCCATCTGCCATAAATACTAACTACCCTGTCGCATACTTCTCTTGCGAAACCCATTTCGTGAGTTACTACTATCATTGTCATTCCTTCTTTTGCTAAATCTTTCATGACTTTTAGAACTTCTCCTACCATTTCAGGATCTAATGCTGATGTTGGTTCGTCAAATAATAAGGCTTCTGGCTCCATTGCTAAGGCTCTGGCTATTCTTGATGAGAACCTTTTTTTACCATAAAACCATTATCGATATTTGTTAATTTTTCAGTTCCTACTTTTAATTGTGTATCAGGATCTTGATTTAGTGTATATGATATTACTGGTAAATCTTCAAAAAGCAGCATCAGCTTGTTTATTTTCGACAGCTTTTAACATTGAAACTGTATCATCATAAATTCTAACTTCTGCCTTCCCTTTTAGATTTTCTTCAGTATATTTTTTTGACCTGCTGTCCCACTTTTTAACAGCTAACCTCTTTCCAACTAAATCTTTTCCATTTTTTTATAGTTGTGTTATCCTTATAAACTATCGCAACTTCAAATCCTTGCTGTTTGGCAATCGCTTTTCAGTGAACTACTCCCGCTTTTAAAAGCGGGAGCTCTGGGAAGTATCTGCTTTTGTTAGCCAAATATATTTACTAAGCTCTTCGGATAGTTCCCTACCCTGTCTTTTTTTTATTTTCCTAATATTTCCAACATCGCTTTTTCCAATGTTTTTTTATATTCAGTGCCGCATTGTAATCTCTATCAATTTCAATTCCACAGCACTCACATTTATAACTTCTTTCTGATAATTTCAGTTCCTCTTTAACATTTCCACATTTACTGCAAGTTTTTCGATGACGGAAACCACTTATCTATCTTCAAAAATTGTTTCCTAAAAACATCAGTTTATACTCAAGCATTCTCAAAAAACATTCCCCATCCATTATCTCCTACACTTTTTCCCAAAATTTAATGCCTGACTCATCCCTTTTCATATTCAAATCCTCAACAACCACAGCATTATATTCTTCAGATAATTTTTTTCGATAATTTATGTAGAAAAATCTCTTCGACAATTTTTTTGATATACTCATGTAATTTTGATATTTTCGCTTTTTTTGCTTTATACCAATTTTTTTAGAAAACTTTCACTTTTCTCGATAATGATTTCTGTAATTTTTTTCAATTCTTCTTCAACATCCTAAAATATTTTGGATAATCAGCCCTTTGGTTTTCAGAACTGACAAATAATTCAGACATTGAAAAAAATCAAGTCCAATCACTTTATCATTACTTAGGATTTTTTTGAATTTCTTTTTCAAATTCCGTCAAAACAGAAACATAGTAATTTCCATTACTGTTTGTCAATGTTACTGACTTTATCTTGTAATCCTTTGGTATTTCTCTATGATATTTTAATTTTATTCTTTTTCAATTTTTGGCAAAACCAAATATTTGTTTTCTTCAATTCGTATCGAATTGTTCACACAATTTGTCGTGTAACTTTTAACATTATTCTTTTTAGATTTGAATCTTGGAAATTTTGCCCTCTTTTTGAAAAGAAATTCATAAATGATCGTTTTACATTCAATTGAGCATTTGAAAGTGCTAGACTGTCTACTTCTTTTCAGAAAATTGATTTTCACTTTTCAAACTGGCAGGTGTAACTATTTTATTTTTTTCCAGTTTCTTCATAAATTTTATTAGCAGTATACAAAAATCGTATTGTAAACAAAACGAACACATCCAAAAGTCTTGTTTATCAATAATTCTTGCTCTTTATTTGGATAAATTCTGTATTTGAATGCTAAATTATATTTCATAAAATTACATCTCCTTTTTGATTTTGAATATTTTTTTAATTATTTCTTTAGAGATTTTATACAAAAATTGTATCATAAGAGTATCCTTTTTTTCAATTTTTTTTACAAAAAAAGCAATTCATCTCCCACTTGTAGAAGTCGGAGACTTCTTGCTATCTTTTTGTTAAATCTACATCAATTCTTTTTATCTACAATATTTATTATCCTTCCTTTTTCACTTAATCTATCAAATTTTTTTAAATTATATTTTTAAAAAAATTATACAATTCATAAATCAACTTTTGTGGAATCTTTTTATCTAATTTCCATAATATTTTCATTGGTTTATCGCCTTGACTGTTGTAATATTGTGCATTTCCTAGATAAATAAAAAGGATTCGTCTTATTCCCATTCATAAAAAGCATATTTTCGTATAAAAAAATATGAACTTTGAAAGCCTTTTTCTTTATGATGAATAAACATTTGTCCAACACTTGAATTATGAGAAGTTTTTGGTTGACTTATCCACTGAATAATATCATCTGCAAATAATGAATTGTCATACTTTAAATTCTCTTGAAAAAAATATGCGTTTTATCAATTGTCGCAAATAAGCAAATATCTTTATCAGTATTCGCATAGCCAGCTCTCCAGCTACCTTTTGGCACCTTAGAATCAAGTAATATTTGCAATTCCACTCGCTTATATTCTTTATACGAAATGAGAATATTTTTCGTTAAATTCATCTAAATCATTTCTTCTAAATTCATCCAAACCTAGATAAATTAATTGTTTCAATCGATTTATAAAATTTGATTTATTTACTTTTTGATTAGATTTTTATAGTACTTTTTTTCATTTAATTTTCCATTTGAAAATAATTTTTCATATTTTTAGAAAAATTTATAGCCATAAAGCGTTTTTCTAAAAATCTCATCTTCCATCAATTCCTCAAATATCCTATTCAAAAGGTAATTTTTCAAAATTTCCTTTGATATCAAAAAAACTCCTTATATTTGTTTAATAAATCATTGTTATTAATATATTCTTTTCCAGTTGCCAAATAATCAATAATTAAAAAGGTAAACGGCTCAACAAGTGTTAATTTCTTTTTCTAAATATTCTAAAAAAATTCAATTTCAGTTTTTATTTAATGGATTTTTTTCTCATTTTTCTTTTTTTAAAAATTTTAGAATCTTCAAATTGTAATTGAGCGTTATAAAATGAATGCATTTTTAGGCATAATTCCTGAAAATAACTCGATATTTGTATCAAAATCTCTTACTTGCAAAAACTCATCTTCAGATTTTTCCAATTTCAGCTTTATAATCTAAATACATTTCCTTTAAAAATATTTTTTTGAACTAAAATTAATTTTTTTCTATTTTTTTCAATAATACGATTTTGGCAAATTCTATCTAACTCTACATAACAAGATTTTTGGAATATTTGAAAATTGATTTTTAATTTCATTTATAATTTTTTTCTTTTTTTGTGAATAAAAGTATCTTTGTTATCAACTTCACTCGAAAAATAATTTATTAATAAATAATCTTTTTGTGATTTCCAATAAAATCAATAATTGTCACAAAGTCTTTATTTTTTTAGCCTTTCTAAGACCTCTACCAATCTGCTGAATAAAAAAATCGTTGATGACATTGTCGGACGTAAAAACAATAATAAATTTATCGTTGGTATATCAATTCCTTCATTTAAAATATCAACTACACATAAAATTTCTATTTCCTTGTTTTTTTGAATTTTTCTAAAATTTCTGTTCTTTCACTAGAATTAGTTTGAGCTGTTATTGTATCAGCTTTGTAGCCTTTTTCTTAAATTCTTCTTTCATAAAAAAAGAGCATGTTCAATATTCTGACAAAACGCAACACCACTCAATTTATCACCATCAAACCCAAACTTTTTAATTTTTTTCAACAATATAGTCTGTTCGTCTATTTAACATTAAGTTTTTCTAATAATTTTTTTCCTCATCATATTTTTCCATTTCTATACGGAATTTTACTATAATCAACTAAATAATCATTTATTCCAAAATAATGAAAAAGGAACTATCAAATCCTCCTCAAGAGCCTCTTTAATATTAATTTCTTCAACTACATTATAATCACATAATTCTAAAATGTCTTTCCCATCCATTCTTTTTGGTGTTGCAGTCAAACCAAGTAAAAATTGTGGCTTAAAAATGTTCCAATACTTTCACATAGCTATCCGAACTTGAATGATGAAATTCATCAACAACAACATAATCAAAATGCTCTTTTTCAAATTCTTCATAGCAATTTCGTAATGATTGAATTGTTGCAAACACCATTTTTTTATCAAATTCTTCTTTCCTGCAAAAATTCTCCCAAAAATTTTTGTTTATGTATATTCAAAAATCTTCGAAAAAAACGTTCATTGCATTTTTCTAGAAGTTCTTCTCGATGTGCAATAAATAGAATTTTACCATTTTTGATATTTTCTTTATTTGTTTTATGATTATTGAATAGTTTTTCAATTTCATTTTCAACATTTGATCTATTATTATAAAAATTTTTTTAATATCCATTGCTGCTAGAAAAGTTTTTTTCCAGTACCAGTAGCAGCAATTACAAGGCCCTTTTATTACCTTTTTCTCTAGTAGCTATCAACTTTTCCAATGCTTTTTCTGCATACTGTTAGGCTCAAAATGATTTTTCTTTTCTTTTGATTTTCTATAATCAAATGTTCCTTGAATAGAAATGCTTTTTCTTATAATTTTCATACTCTCTTACAAAAATCTTCAGTCAATTCAATCGCTTCATTACTTTTTCCATAAAGTCTCAAACTGCTTCAACGATTTTTCCAAAAATATCAAAAACTACTATTCGTTAGTTTCACATTCCATTCTTCCGCAGAATACAAAGCACTTTGACTAATATTCGACGACCCAATTATCACGCTGTGATATTTCTCTTTTTCAAAAAAATATGCTTTCGTATGAAAACTTTCACTTGAATTATTATAAATCTTAACTTTAATATTCTTATACTCCAAAAAGCTTTTTCAGTGCCTTAGAATCCGTGATATTCAAATAAACAGAAGTTATAATCTCACCACAAACTCCCTTTTCTTCAAGCTCATCCAAAACACTAATTAAAAGCTGAATCCCAGAATACCTTATAAAAACTCACAATAAAATAAAATTTTTTTACAACTTAATAACTCTTGTTTCAAATATGTAAAAAAATTACGAAATTGCAACTTTTCATTAGTAATAAGTTCATTAATATTTCCAATTATTTTCATTATTTTTGTCTTTTTAATGGCAGTTCAAAGTGAAAGTCCATTTCATCAATTCTTTTATCATTTTTATCATAATTAACATCAAAATTAAAAATTAGAAAAATGGGAAGAATCAGAACTTAAATTCAAGAAATAAAGCTGTTTTTTTCAGTAAATTCAATAACTTTTTGATAGTCATTTGATTCAATAAAATATTTAATTTTCTCTGAAAAACTCTCCAAAACCTCAAATTCTAAATTTTCTTTATATTCTGGTATTTCTAAAAATTCTATTATTAATTCCTTTTTTTCTCTTCATTTTCCAAACAAATCGTGTTTTTTTCATCAACCGATTTTTCGCATTAAAATATTCTTTTTTTCACTTCCCACTCCAATTTCTTTTTGTCCTTTAATTTAAACTTAAAATATCATAAATTTATAAAAATGATTAATTTTTCCAAAAAAATCCCAAATTCTGCTATTCGCAGTCTTATTCTTCATCATCTTAAAAAGATTCTAAACATTATCAAAACATCGTAATAACTTCCGTGTAATTGGCTTTCCTCAAATGGAATTTTTATAGAAATCAGCACATTCCATAAGTTTTGGCCATTTATAATTCCCTGTGAAGAACCTTCAACTTTAACAATGTCGATATTTGAAAGCATTGTATCAAATTGATTTCGTAGTGGAAAAATCTATAAAACTTCTATCAAATTTAATATTATGTGCTACAAAATGATTTGTATCCTGACAAAACATAAAAAGTTATCCATATCTTCCTTAAAAGTTAAAGGATATTCAATACCAGTACTTTGAATTATATTTTTTTCTCGCTAAGGATAACATCATCTGTTAGACCATTTTACATTAATAGCACCTTCATTCAGTTCTTCTCCGTCGTTTCTAAAATAAAATCTATTAAATTCTTCTAATTTTTGTCCAACGTTCTTTTTCTATTTCTGATTTCTCAGAATTATAATTAACCTTTATCGCAGACATTGACAAGACTGAACTTCCTTGAAACCCATTCGTTTCAACATCAAAAAAATATTATATTTCTATCTATTTTGTTCATATTCACTTTTTTTATCTCTTTTCCCACAAAAATTAGTCATTTAATTTTAAAACTGATAAGAATGCTTCTTGAGGAATTTCAACATTTCCTATTGCCTTCATACGTTTTTTTACCTTCTTTTTGTTTTTCTAATAATTTTTTTCTTACGTGTAATATCTCCACCGTAACATTTAGCAAGTACATTTTTTTCTAAGAGCCTTAATTGTTTCTCTCGCAATAATCTTCGTACCAAGTGCAGCTTGTAACGGTATTTCAAATTGTTGTCTAGGAATAACCTCTTTTAATTTCTCAACAATAGCTCTTCCTCTATAGTAAGCATTATCCTTATGAGCAATAAAAGAAAAAGCATCCACAGGATTTCCGCTGACTAAAATATCCACTTTTACCAAGTCCGATTCTTTATAACCAATCATTTCATATTCAAATGAAGCATACCCTTTCGTACGTGATTTCAATTTATCATAAAAATCAATTACAATCTCCGCTAGTGGCAAATCATAACTAATCATTGTACGAGTATCATCAAGATAATTCATATTTATAAACGTACCTCTCTTTTCTTGACAAAGTTCCATAACATTACCAACAAAATCTTTTGGAACAATAATCGTCCCTTTTACATATGGTTCCTCAATATATTTTTTACCTTCTGGAAATTCTGCTGGATTATCAATTACTGTCATTTCTCCTTGCTCAGGCGTCACGTGATATTGAACTGACGGTGCTGTTGAGATCAAATCAATATTAAATTCACGACGTAGTCTCTCTACAACTATTTCCATATGTAAAAGTCCTAAAAATCCACATCTAAATCCAAATCCCAATGCAAGTGATGTTTCAGGCGTATAAGATAACGATGCATCATTTAATTGTAATTTTTCCAACGCTTCTCTCAAATCTTCATAATCATCAGTAGAAACAGGATAAACTCCAGCAAAAACCATACTTAATGCTGGACGATATCCCTCAAGTGCCGTACTTGTAGGATTTTTTACATGAGTAATTGTATCTCCAACTTGTGTATCTTTAATTGATTTAATACCAGTAATAATATATCCAACTGAACCAGCTGATAATTCCTTCACTTCTTTCATTTTAGGTGAGAAAACTCCAACTTCCAATACATCAAATTCCTTATCCGTAGACATTATTTTAATTTTATCTCCTTTAGAAATTTTACCTTCTATGATTCTAATATACGTAATAACCCCTCTAAAGTCATCATAATGCGAATCAAAAATTAATGCTTTTAAAGGATTATCTACTTTCCCTTTAGGTGCTGGAATAAATTTAATAATCGCCTCTAGCAAATCCTCAATTCCAAATCCAGTTTTTCCAGAAACAAGAACCGCATCATCAGCTGGTAACCCGATAACATCTTCAATCTCTAATTTAACCTTATCTGGATCAGCTGAAGGTAAATCAATCTTATTTATTACAGGTAATATTTCCAAATCGTTTTCCAACGCCAAATAAACATTCGCCAACGTTTGTGCTTCAATTCCTTGAGCCGCATCAACAACAAGCAAGGCCCCATCACAAGCAGCAAGAGATCTAGAAACCTCATAAATAAAGTCAACGTGTCCTGGAGTATCAATTAAATTTAATTCATAAGTTTCTCCATCCTTCGCTTTATAATTCAAAGTAACAGCCTGAGCCTTAATCGTAATTCCTTTTTCCCTTTCTAAATCCATACTATCAAGCAACTGATCTACCATTTCTCTTTGCGTAACAGTCCCAGTCATTTCCAGTAACCTATCCGCAATAGTAGATTTTCCATGATCAATATGCGCAATTATCGAAAAAAATTCCTTTTTATTTTTTTGATCTAACATACTATCTTTTTTTCCTCCAAATTTACTAAATTTCTTACTAATTATCTAATATTAATAGTCATATCACTTTAAATTTAACTTTAAAAAAATTTTTGACTAATTTCTAAACGATTCTTAAATCTTATCATAAAAAAATAAATCTCATTTTATTCATATGATTTTATTAGATAGATTCAAGTATATATTGCTTTTTTTATTATATAATAATTTATTAAAATATACAAGTAGATTTTTCTCAAAAGACAAATCTCAATTCTTTTTCATTACAATTATTCTAAAATAAAAAAAGTACCTACAAACCTTCCAACCCTAAAATTATCCAGTTTTTCAGTACTTTTTATTCACACTATAATCTATTCTAATTATTTATGTTTCTTATAAGCTCTAATTCTATTAGGCAATGAGAACAATTTAATAAATCCTTCCGCATCTTTATGACTGTACAATTCACTAGATCCAAATGAAGAAATTCCTTCATCGTATAAAGCAAAAATCAGTAAATCTTCCAGCAATCTTAATGCTACCTTTATACAATTTCAATCTAATTGTACCAGTAACATTTTTTAGAAGTTTCATCAACAAATGCGTCCAATCCTTCTCTTAATGGTGTAAACCATTGTCCAGCATATGTAATATCAGCATATTTTCTTGAAACTAATTTTTTTGAATTCAAATGTATCTTTATCTAAAATCAATGTTTCCAAATCTTTTAATGCTTCCATTAACAATGTTCCACCTGGTGTTTCGTAAACTCCTCTAGATTTCATTCCAACTAATCTATTTTCTACGATATCAATTACCCCAATACCATTTTCTCCAGCAATTTTATTTAATTTTCTCAATAAATCAACAGGTTCCAACGCTTCACCATCAACTTTTACTGGCCATCCTTCTTCAAAAGTAATATCTACATAAGTTGGTTTATCAGGTGCTTTTTCAGGAGGTGTAGTCATAACATAAACGATATCCTCTTTATGTTCATTTTCCAATCCTTCAATATCTCCACCTTCATGAGAAATGTGCCATAAATTTTGATCTCTTGAATAAATTTTTTCTTTTGTAACATTTACTTTAATGTCAAATCTTTGTGCATAATCAATCGCATCTTCTCTTGAACTAATATCCCAAATTCTCCAAGGTGCAATTATTTGTATTGTTGGGTCAATAGAGAAAATTCCAGTTTCAAATCTTACTTGATCGTTTCCTTTTCCAGTACATCCGTGACAAATATATTTAGCTCCTTCTTTATGAGCAACTTCAACCAATGCTTTTGAAATAATTGGTCTTGCAAATGAAGTTCCTAATAAATATTTGTTTTCATAAACTGCTCCAGCTCTTAATGCTCTAAAAGCATAATTTTTTACAAATTCTTCTTTTTTATCTTCCACATAAACTTTAGTTGCTCCAGATTCAATCGCTTTTACTTTTACAGCTTCCATATCTTCATCTTGCCCTACATCTACGCAACAAGCTATTACCTCTAAATCATAATTTTCTTTTAACCAAGGTATAATTATCGATGTATCTAATCCACCTGAATACGCTAATACTACTTTTATCTTTCATATTTTCAGTCCTCCTGTTATAAAATTGTTATATCATAACTTATCATATTTGAAGGATATTGTCAACTTGATATTTTTAAATTTATTACACCGCAATTTTAGAAATCTTTATAAAAATCACAATCAAATTAAGACTGTGATTTTATTTTTTTATTTTTGAATTACTCCAAATCAAGCTACCTAAACCTAATGTAATAGACCCCACTATTGTAGCATAACCTCCTATTTCCTTACCTATGAATACCAATACAAAACCTCCAACAAGCATTGTGAATAACAATATAAATCCTAGAATCTGTCCTCTTGTATTATGCTTAACATCAAATTCTAACGCTACTTTCCTACAATGATGAATACTTTCTTGCTCTTTTTGTCTAATTCTTGTTTATTTTTTTAATTCATTTTCCGCCATTCCTAAAATCCTGTCTGTAGCTCCTGGACAATTTCTTTTCGTATCCATCAATTATATTGGGAGGTGGTATTATCCCAGAATATTGTTGTTGAATTAATGTTTCTTTCATTTGATTTTTATTTATTGGTTTTTGGATTTTCTCATATTGTCCCTACAGCTCCTCTTATTGCCAATCCCACATTATTCCAACTAGCTTGTAAAGATTTTTTTACATCTTTTTCATAAGTCGATGGATATTTTTTTCTAAAAACATTTGAGTTCGTAATACTAAATAAACTTGTAATTCCTGATATCATTTCATTTATTTTTCATAATACTATCTCCTTTTAGTTATCATTTGACAATTAAATTATACCTTTTTCAATTCAAATTGTCAACAAAAATCGTATCAATCTGAAAAAGAAAAAAATCACAATCAATTTAAGACTGTGATTTTTTTATAAATACTTACTTTTTTTATTATTTAGCACTATCTAAAAAAATTATTTTACAGATGCTTCATAAATTTCTTTAATAGCTTCAGCCAAATCTTTGTTAAATTCATCATCACTTTGTTGTGCTGACAATCCTTCAGTTAATGCTCTTGAAAAACTTGCGATAACTCCTTTATTTTTTTAGCAAGAATTTCGTTTGCTTCTTTTCTTGGATAACCTCCTGATAATGCGACAACTCTTACAACTCTTGGATGTTTTGTCAAATCTTCATAAAAGTTTTCAACTGTTGGAAGTGTAACTTTTAACATAACATTTGAAGTTTCAGGCAATTTATCAAGATGTTTTTTTAATTTCATTTTTTTCAAAAATAGTTTCGCATTCTGCTTTTATCAACATTGTGAATATCTACTTCTGGTTCAATAATTGGAACAAGTCCAGCTGCAATAATTTTATCTGCAACTTCAAATTGTTGATCTACAACTTTTGCAATTCCTGTTTGAGATGCTTTTTTAATAACAGAACGCATTTTTGTTCCGAAAATATGTCTTTCGTTTGCTCGGCTCAAAAGATCGTCTAATCCAGGAATAGGTTTCATAACTTGAACTCCGTCTTCCAATTCTTCTAGTCCTTTATCAACTTTTAAGAAAGGTAAAACTCCTTTTTCTTCCCATAAAAAGTCAGCTGTATATTTATCATCAATTTTTCTATCCATAGTTTGTTCAAATAAAATAGCTCCTACAATTTCCTTATCATTAAAAGGCAGGACTTTTTATAATTCTAGTTCTCATTTTATGAATCAAGTCAAACATTTCTGTATCATTAGAATATTCACTTTCATCAATTCCATACAATTTTAAGGCTTTTTGGAGTACTTCCACCACTTTGATCCAATGCTGCAATAAATCCCTTTCCGTTTCTCATTCTTTCTAATCGTTCTTTCATCTTAATCTTCCTCCTAATTTTATAATAAAAATAATTTGATTTTCAAAATCTATTATTTATATTTTTTTATCATAGCACTTTTTTTAAAATGTCAAGTGTAAAAAATTTTAATAATACTTTTATTTTTTTTACTATTTAAATATTAATTTAGTTATAGAATTTTACAAAGTTTACAGGCGTATAATAATAAATATGAAGAGATTAGGAGGAGTAAAGTATGGAAAAATAATGTTTTATTAGCGGTATTTAAAAATCAACTTAGTGCATATGAAGTTTTTAAATAATATTAAAAAGTAATTTTATTGGTAAAAAATTATGTGATTACTGAAGCAGCAGTAGTTAAAAAAAGAAAAATGGAAAAAGTAGTTTTCAAAGAAGGATTTAAAGTTTCTTCAGATGGTAACATAGGATTTTCTTTCTGGTGGATTATTAGGGGCTTTTGTTGGAGTTATTGGAGGGCCTTTAGGAATTTTATTGAGCGGATCATTAGGAGCATTGATTGGCGGTAATAGAGGAAATTCTTCAGATCAAGTAAAATCTGGAATTTTATCTGATACTACAAAAATATTTGACAGATAATAACTTTGGATTAGTTTTACTTGCGACTGAAGAAGCAAATTCTGAACTTGATAACTATTTAAAAAAATATGATGAAGAAGTTATTTTAAGAAAAGATGCAAACACTGTTCAAAAAGAAATTGAAGTTGCTAAAGAATATGAAAAAGGAATTATACAAAAACAGCTGCTTATGATGAATTTAAAAAGAAAGCAAACGAAGAAACAGATAAATTTAAAAAAATAGAGTGGATGATGTTCTTTCAGATTTAAAAAGATAAATTTGAAGAAGCTGATAAAAGACTTAAATTGGAAGTTGCTAAATTAAGACAAAGATTAAAAAAATAGTCAACTTTATTTTATTTTTTTGATAGATTTATACTTAAATAAAAAAATCACAATCATTTAAGACTGTGATTTTTTTTATATTATTTCTTATATCCTAAAGCTTTTATCCCATTCAGAAATTCTCGAATTGTATTTTTGCTAAAAATTCTTTGATTCCAGTACCAGAAATTTCAACTTTTCTCATAACATCGTTATTAGAAAGTTTTTTTACATTTTCGAAATCTTCTTTTGAAGCTACTTCTCCAAAAAAATTGTGTGTTTATCGTTTAACCATTCTGTTGGAACTGTTGTGATGAAAAAAATTGACTTCCATTTGTTCCAGGCCCAGCATTTGCCATAGCTAATTTACCTGCTGATGAAAAAGTTTAATCCGTTGTTTACTTCATCTTCAAATTTATAACCAGGGCCTCCCATACCAGTTCCAGTTGGATCTCCACCTTGTGCCATAAAATTATCAATAACTCTATGGAATTTTTAATCCGTCATAAAATCCATGTTGTGCTAAATTCACAAAGTTTGCAACTGTGATAGGAGCTTTATCTGGAAATAATTTTAAATTAATTTCACCTTTATCAGTTGTAATTTTTGCATTTATTTCTGTCTTTACTGCTATAGGTTTGATCTTAACTTTTTTTAGTTTGTTTTTCCAAAAACTGATGCTTGAACAGCAAACAATAGTAAAAAGTGACATAAAGATTGTCATTAATTTCTTCATAATTTTTTTCTTCTTCCTTTCAATTTATTTTTATTAATTATACTACAAATTCTGTCAAAAAAATCTATTTTTTTAAAAATCAGAATTTTGTAAATTTATAAATTTTTTTAGCTTTTTTTCCAATACCTCTTTTTGTAACCGATAAGTTAATAATTTTAAGGTATTTTTCATAATTTAGCCAACTATAATCTTCTATTTCAGAATCATCAATTTTAAGATTCTCTCCATTTGTATATCCTAAAAAGAAACTCACTTTTTTTCAAGGTGTTCTCATGAGGTACATAGTTATTTCTGCCTTAAAAATCAGAAATTATCTCTATATCAAGTCCTGTTTCTTCCTTCACTTCTCTAATCGCCGTCTGCTTTTCATTTTCCCCATGTTCAGTATGCCCTTTCGCAAATCCCTCAATTTCCATTGTGCATTTTCACAATCAAAAAAATTCCTTATTTTCAGGATTATAAATTAAAAGCTCACACGATTTCTCATATTCCAATTTATCTGCCAATTTATACTTTTTTTCAATAAATACTTAACAATTTCTTCCTTTTTGTTTTTCCAAAGTATTTTCCAAAACCAAATCATAAATCTTATTTTTAATTTTACTAATATCTACTGAATTAAATTTCAAATTAATTAAGTCAATTCCAGTAATATCCAAATCTCTAATATTGGGTATTTCTCCTTGCTTTTTAATCTCTTCTATTCGATGAATAAATTTTTAATAGCTCTTCGGTTTCTCCCTTTATCAAATTTCCTTTTTGAATTCATATCAGCTTCCAATAAGTTCAAAAAGTCTCTTAAAATTTCTAGTATCTAAATCAATAATCAATTTTTTTAAAAGCCTTGTCTGGAATATCATTGTATATTAACGAATGATTCAATATTATCTTTTTCACAGAAAAATATCAATTCATTAGACACCTTTCAGATAACGCAATTTTTTTCCTCAGCAATTAATGCACTCTCTTTTTCATAATTGTAAAATGACCTGTTCCCATCTGCATCAATTACCATTGTACTTATCTTACCAAGTTCATGAAACATTGCAGCTAACCGTGTTATCAAATCAACATCACACAATTCTATCGTTTTTCAGTGTATGCTTAAAAACACTCTCTTCAGCTTTTTGGATGATCAAGAGTGTAAGTATACTTGAATTCAGGAATTATATGCTCCAATATTTTTAATTTTTTTCATTTCATTCAACGCTTTTTGAAGAATAAGGCCCTAACAAAATTTTTACTAATTTCATCAAAAAAATCCGTTCTTTCGATATCTTATTCAAAAATTTTCTCTTATCAAAAAAATAGCTTCAGCAATTTTTCCTATCAAGCGAAAAAAACCAAACTTTGAAATAAATCGAAAATGCACGCATTATCCTCAATGCATCTTCTTCAATACGTAATTTTGCTTTTCCTACAAATCGAATTATTTTCTTTTCTCGCATCATTTTGACCATCGAATAAATCAATTAATCCCTTTTTCATCATTGTAAGCCATTGCATTCACTGTAAAGTCTCTTCTCGCTAGATCATCTTCAATGTTTTGAATAAATTTTACAGTTTTGGGGTAACGGCTATTTAAGATTCCTATTTCTTTACGATATTTCGCAATTTCATATTCTTTTTCCATTAAGTGTTATCATTAAAAATACCAAAATGCGGTTCAACTTCCTTAGGATCACAATTCAAAAAAATTCTCTTTAAATCGTTATAAGGTATATCGGTTGCAAAAATCATAATCATCTGGTTCTATGCCAATGAGCATATCTCTAATAGCTCCTCCAACAAGAAATCCAGTTCCATATTTATTCAATTGTTCTAAAATGTATTTCACATCCTCGTTTAATTTAAATTGCATACCGATATCCTTTCTTTAGTTTTTATTTTTTCGCAATTTAGCGATATAGAATCCGTCTAAATACTCATTTTCATAAGAAATATACACTCCACCAAACTCATCTTTTATGGTTTTCACATTATTTGGAATTTTAACTTCTTCTACTTCAAAATCATTGTATTTTTTTCTAAAAAAATACTCTAAGTTATTAGTATTTTTCGTTTTTTTAGAAAATGTGCAAGTGCTATATATTATAGTACCATTCGATTTTAACGCCTTTGTAAGCACTATCAAATATTTTCTTTTGTATTTTTTTCAATTTTCTAATATCATTTACTGTCAAATTGTAAATTTTTCAGGCTTTTTACGTAAAACTCCCAGTCCACTACACGGAACATCTAACAATATTTTTATCAAATTGTTTATTCAAATTTTCTATTTGAGTTGCATCATTTAATACAATCTCGAAGTTATCAAATTCATATTTTTCTTTTTAATTTATTCAAAAATCTTAATTTTATGCTCATGAATATCTGTTGCAACTAATAATTTTGGATTAAAAGTTTGTAAGATTGCTAAAGATTTACCACCTGTGCACTACAAGCGTCTAAAACAGTTTCATTTTCTGTAATTTCAAGATTTTTCACTGCTAAATATGAAGATGCATCCTGAATAACGATGTCACCTTTCAAATACTCCTCTGTCTCAAAAAAATATTAGCATTTGACAAATAATAAACCTCATCAACAGAAAAATAAAATTTCCGTTCCAATTTTTTTTCTAAAATTTCTTCAAATTTTTTTCTTTTGTCAATTTTTTTGGGACTGTATCGAACAGACAAATAACTTCTCGTTTTATACGACTTCATTATATCCAAATAATTTTTCAGGATAATCAATTTTCAATTTATTAACAAACCATTGCGGATATGAATTTAAAATCCCATCCTTTTTATCTTCAGGAATTTGTACATCAATTTCTTCCTTATTTTTTTCAAAAACATTTTGCAAAACAGCATTCACAAATCCAACTTGATGGCTATTAATTTTTCGCAACTTCTCCCTGCTTCAAACAGAACTCCTGCATTATCTGATTCCATAAAAAAACAATTGTGCAACTGATATTCTTAATAACTGTTTAATTTTTTTCGTTTTTGGATATTTTCTAGTCGTTTTTTTCAAGCAAATAATCAATGTATATCAAATTTTTTTAATACAATATTTATCACATTTGTAACAAACATTCTTTCTTTTTCTTGTATAATTTCTCGTACTAAAAATAGTGATTTAATTGAATATTACTATACTTTCCTTCAGCTAAAAATTTCATCCAACAAATTGACTAAATCGTACTTCATATTATTTTTACAGTTTTTTTCATTTCCTTTGATTTTTCATTTTCTATTTCCATTCCCATTTTACAATTTCAACATCTGTTTCATTATCAGCAAATACTTCAATTCCATCTGCACTAAATTTAGGTAAAATTTTTGAAGAAAAATACTTTTTTTCCACCATTTATAAATACTTCGATACTAGAATTATCCACAAAAACAGTCAATTCCAATTCATTAACATTATCAAGCGCTACTTTTCTCAAGCTTTTATCAACTTGTTCACCTTTTTGCTTCTATCTAACACAAATTTCTTATCAGCATAATCCAATTTTTAAAATTGTTTCACTTTTCTTTTTCCAACTCTCAGTTTCAATCCAACATTTCCTGTAATATTTTTGAATTTTTGCATTTAATTCATATGTTGTTCCAGTTCCAACTTTTTTTCAGTACCTTTAACTTTTGAAGAAAAATTCAATTTTTTTCTCCTCTAATTGTCTCCATTTCCTTAATCGGCAATTGATAAAGTTTTCCATCGATCACTTTCAATTCTCTTGGCAATGTCAAGCTATGAATCCAACCATTTTTTTGTCATAGGGAAAATCTTCTTCTTCTGAACTCCCATCCAACCTACGATAAGTCTTCTACCTTTATCATCTTCCATAGATTGTGCGCATAAAAATCATGTCCTCTATCAATTTCTACAAAATCTGAAGTAATTTCAAATTCTGGTTTTGCATAATCTAATTTACTAAAAAAATATCCAGTTTGATATTTATTTTGATATAAATCTCCTTCTGGCTCTAATCCTTGTGGCGACACTACTAATAAATCTACAATTTCTCCAGTTTTTCATCTTTCAATTGAAAATAGTCAGGACATTCCCACATAAATCCAAAATCCTTTAATTTACCGTGATTTGCTCCTGCAATTTCTCCTTCAAATTTCCAATCTTTAATATTTTCAGAAGAATAAAGAACAACTTTTTCCTTCTAATTTTTTTCACTCTGAATCCCAAGAACTGCATAATATTTTTCCGTCTTTTTCCCAAATTTTTGGATCTCTAATATCTCTAGTGTATCCATCTGGCTGATTTACAATACTTGGTTCCCATCTTTCAAAAATGCTCTCCATCTTCTGATACTGCTAAACATTGATAAGATTCTCTGTTTCCTTCGTCATCTTTTACATTCCCGGTATAAAAACAAGTATAATTCCCCATCAATCACAATTCCACTTCCAGAATAAACACCATTTTTTTGAATACCAAGTATCAGGTCTTAATGCTGTCTCACATCTTTCCCAATGCAACAAATCATCACTCACACTGTGTCCCCAAGTTTTATTTTTTTATGATCCACTCCTAACGGATTCCATTGATAAAACATATGATATTTACCTTTTAAATTGTGTAAATCCATTTGGGTCATTTATCAATCCAACAATTCCTTGAACATGATATTTTTTTGTCTCCAAAAAATCTTTAGCCACTCTCTTTATTTTCCAAAACAGCCTTTTTCTTCATTTATTTTCACATCTTTAAAAATCCATAGGTACCCTCGCATTCTTAAATTTTATATCTTAATTTTTTTATTTACATATTCGTTTATATGATACCATATTTTTTTAAAGAAATGAATACCACAACTAATTGTTTTTTTATTTTACTAGTAAAAAAGACTAGAATAATCTAGTCTTCTCCATCATATTTATTTAATTCTTATTAACTTTTTATTTTTAATTTTTACTGATTTTCAAATCCACCTGTATAAAGTTGATAATAAGTTCCTTTTTCTTTTAACAATTCTTCGTGATTTCCTCTTTCAATAATTCTTCCTTGATCTAAAACCATTATAACATCTGAATTTTTGATTGTAGAAAGCCTGTGAGCAATTACGAATACTGTTCTTCCGTGCATTAATTTATCCATTCCTTCTTGAACAATTTTTTTCTGTTCTTGTATCAATACTTGAAGTTGCTTCATCTAAAATTAATACTGGTGGATCAGCAATAGCAGCTCTGGCAATCGCAAGTAACTGTTTTTGTCCTTGAGAAAGACTTGAACCGTCACCACTTAAATAAGTATCGTATCCTTTTGGTAAATGTTTTATAAAATGATGTGCATTCGCTAATTTAGCCGCATCAATCACTTCTTTTTCAGTTGCATCTAATTTTCCAAAACGGATGTTATCAGCAACAGTTCCTGAAAATAAATGTGTATCTTGCAGTACAATTCCCAAAGATCTTCTTAAATCAGGTTTGTGAATCTTCTCAATATTAATGTTATCATATCTTATTTTCCCTGAATTAATATCATAAAATCTATTAATCAAATTTGTAATTGTCGTTTTCCCAGCACCAGTTGCTCCTACGAAAGCTATTTTTTGACCAGGTTTTGCAAATAATGTAATATCGTGTAATATTTGTTTTTTTCTTTCGTATAACCAAAATCAACATTTTCGAAAAACAACGTCTCCTAATAATTGTTCATATGTTGTAGTTCCGTCCTTATGAGGATGTTTCCAAGCCCAAATACCTGTTCTTTCTGGTGTTTCTTCAATTTTGTTTTCATCATTGAATTTTTGCATTTACTAAAGTTACATATCCTTCGTCAAATTCTGGAACTTCATCTAACAGTTTGAATACTCTCTCTGCTCCTGCTGATGCTAGAATTACTGATGTTAATTGTTGTGCTATTTGAGAAACTGGTTGATTTATAGTTTTTTTATAAATTGTAAAAACGAAAACTAATCCCCAATTGTAAATCCACTAACCCCATAAAAATACAAATACCGAACCAATAACCGCCGTTAGCACAAAGTTCATATTCCCTAAATTTCCAACAGCAGGCCCTAAAAATATTAGCATATTTCATCGCATCATTTGAACTTTCAAACAATTCTGTATTTATTTTTTTCAAAATTCTCGTTAGCTTCATTTTTCATATGAGAAAAACTTTTACAACCTTTAGTCCTTCAATCATTTCTTCTGCATAACCGTTAACTTTTCCCAATATTTTTTTGCTGTGCCTTATAATTTCTCGAACTTTTTGTAGAAATTATTTTTATTGTCGTAATCATAATAATTATCATTAAAAACAACGATTAGTGTTAACGGTACATTTAAAAATAAACATCGAAATTAAAACACTCACAATTGTTACAACTGACGAAATCATTTTGCGAAAAGGCTTTCCACCATCATTGCTCTTAATGTATCAATATCACTCGAATACACACTCATTATGTCTCCGTGAGCATTAGTATCAAAAAAATTTAATTGGAAGACTTTTCCATATGTTCAAATACTTCATCTCTCAATTTTTTTCAACGTTCCTTGTGCTATAATTACCATAAAAAAATTCCATATAAATATGTAGAAATAATCGAAAAAAACATAAACAATTATCATTTTTTTCCAATTATTGCTGCAAGTGGAGCAAAAGTCCACATGAGGTTTATTTATATTGGGAACAATAAATCCATCCATCAGTTGTTTCGTAAACATTGTCCCAACGACCATAAAGAATGAACTCAAAAATATGAAAAACTATAACAGCAGTCATTCTAAATTTGTAATTTTTAAACATATATCCTAAAAGTCTGAATAACACTTTTATTTGATTTTTAATCGAAACATTTGTTGGTTTTGCCATTAATTTATCACTCCCTTCTGTTTGAGATTCATAAACTTCACGATAAATTTTATTTGTTTTCAATAATTCGCTGTGAGTTCCAATTCCTGTGATAACTCCATCATCTAATACAATTATTTTATCAGAATCTTTTACAGAAGAAACCCTTTGACCGATAATAATTTTCGTAATTTCTGGTAACTCTTTGTTAAAGGCATCTCTTATCAATCTATCTGTTTTTCGTATCAACAGCACTTGTCGAATCGTCTAATATTAATATTTTCGGCTTTTTCAATAATGCTCTTGCGATACATAATCTTTGTCTTTGTCCACCAGAAACATTTGTTCCGCCACGTTCGATCATTGTATCGTATTTATCAGGGAATTTTTGAATAAATTCATCTGCTTTGAGCAATTTTACATGCTTTTTCAATTTCCTCGTCTAGTTGCATTTTTGTTTCCCCAAACGAAGATTTTCTTTAATTGTTCCAGAGAAAAGTACATTTTTTCTGTAAAAACCATTGCCACATTGTCACGAAGAGTTTTAATGTCATAATCTTTTACATTTACTCCTCCAACTAAAAATTTCTCCATTTAAAACATCATACAATCTAGGAATAAGCTGAACCAAAGCCGATTTTGCACTTCCTGTCCCTCCAATAATTCCTAAAGTTTCTCCAGACTTTATATCCAAATTAATATCCGTCAAATTCAACACGTCAGGATTATTACTATAACTAAAATTAACATTTTTAAATTTAATATCTCCAGATTTTACAACTTTTATCGGATTTTCTGGATTTCTTATACTTGGCTCTTCTGATAAAACCATCGCTATTCTTTCACCAGAAGCTCTTGACCAAATAATATTTACCAACATCATTGAAAGCATCAGTAAACTCATTAAAATATTAATCGTATAAGCAAACAAACTTGTCAATTCTCCAGTTGTTAACTCGTTTACAACAATCATTTTAGCTCCAAACCATGAAAAGTAACAAAATACATGAAAATACTGTCAACTGCATTACTGGCGAAATAAAAATTATTATTTTTTTCTGCTTTTTAAAAATGTATCTCTTAAATCTAAAGTTGATTTTTTTGAATTTAGAAATTTCATAATCTTCTCTAACATAAGCCTTTACAACACGAACTCCGTTGATATTTTCTTGCAAATCTGAATTTATTGTGTCATATTTTTGTTGCACTTGAAAAAAATTGGATACACTTTTGAAATTAAAAGCTGTTAGTGTACCTCCTAAAAATATAATTGCTACAATAAATATCATTGCTAATCTAGGATTTATCAAAAAATGACATTACAGTCGCTACAATTAGCATTATCGGCGCTCTAACAAGTCCTCTAATAACCAACTGAAATGAATTTTTGAATAATATTTATATCTGTTGTAAATCTTGTAATCAATCCAGCTGTCGAAAATTTATCAATATTTGTAAATGAAAACGATTGTATCTTAGAAAACATTGCTCTTCTAAGATTTCTAGCAAATCCAGCCGAAGCATGAGAAGCATATTTCCAGCCAAAACTCCCACTGTCAAAGATAATAAAGTAACTACAATCGTTGCAATTCCAACTTCTACAGTTAAATTCATATCATTTTTTTATTCAAACCTTTATCAATTATAACTGCCATTAACGTTGGTATTAACATTTCAAAGATTACTTTATAATAATAAATATCGGTGAAATTACTGTACTTTTTTTATATTCACCGATATAAGAAAAATAATTTTTAACATTTTTTTGGTCCCTTTCTTTTTATTTTTATTAATAATATTTAATATAAAATTTTATACTTAAACCTATTTAAAAATTATGTAAACTTAAGAGTTGAGTAAAATGATCATAATTTTTGAGTTTAGTTTTAAAACAGTTCTTTACTATATATAAATTTAGGTATTTATAGTTTTTGAGTTTAGTTTTAAAACAGTTCTATTACATAAATATCTCCTAAATTTTCATAAATAAATAAGAAGCCCAAAAAGGGCCTCATTAATTTTATTTAAAATATTTTTTTGTAAATTATAAATCCCATTGAAAATGTATCAAACTTTTTTTAATGAGCATTCAAAAAGAATATCCATAAAGTATCTAATTTGGATTCTCCACCAAGGCCAATCATGTGCTACATCATATCCCCAGTAATCTACCCAAGCTGGAATTTGTTTTTCATAAAGAATTCTTTCTAATTCTCTATTACTTGGCAATAATTCTCCTTCCCAAGCTCCTTGACCAATACAAATAATAATATCTTTTTCTATATTCATCTAAATAATAATGATTCCCAAGGTATATTTTTTAAGAAATCTACAACTGAATTATTGTAAACCAAGTCATCCATATAATCTCCAAAGAACATTCTCGCATCAAATGCTCCACTTAACGAAATTATTGAATCAAATAAATCTGGTCTACGGAAGAATAAAATTCCAGCATGAGCTCCTCCCATACTACAACCTGTTACCAAAATATCACTTCTCCAAGAAATATCTTGTATTCTAGGAACTAACTCATTTGAAATGTAATTGAACCATCTTTCTTGCATTTCAATTCTATGTCTAGGATCTCCATTAGATGACCAACTTTCCAAGTCAACACTTCCCACACAAAATAATTGCAATCTTCCTTGTTCGATATAATCTGACAAAACATCAATCATTCCAAATTCTTCATATTGATTGAAATCACCATCTTGTGATGGAAATACTAACACTGGTTTCCCTGCATGACCATATCTTTTGTATTCCATATCTCTATTAAAAAAGTGACTGTACTCTCTCCTGTGTTCTATTTGCATAAATTTTCCTTTTCAATAATTTTTATCTTTTTTTCATGAACCATTTTTCTTAAATTCTTCCATTTCTTCTTCAGTTTTGAAAAATAGCTGTGTACATGTAATTTCCCATTGCTCTAGAGAAAAATATCTGGCATTCTTTCATCCATTACAATACTTTTGTCCGTATTTTTTTGTTTAATTTCATCATGACTATGAACATAATTATGATTATCTCTTCTGCTTACATAAATACAATAATTTTTTTCTAAATCATCATTCAAGTTTGCATTTCTAATTTCATCAAAAAGCTACCATATCAGCCCAAATTTGATAAACATCAGTATTATTTGCGTAGTTATACATATCTGGTGTATATCCTCCAGCAGGTCTCATATTTGTTTCAAGTCCGATATAATCTCCTTTTTACCTAATCCTTCTACATCATTTTTTTAATTTAAAGAATTCTAAATGTATAAATCTACTCTTAACACCAAAATGCTTTTTACAGTTTTTTTCTTCCTGCTTCCAATAATTTTTTTCAGGCATTTCTTTTTTTCAACATAATAGAAAACATCCAATCCTTCATTTACAATATCCATTATTGTAGGTTCAAAAATTCCAGTTTCAAAAACAGGTTCTCCTTTTGAATTAATTATCGCATCATATGAAACCAAGTCTCCATCAACAAATTGTTCCATAATATATTTGATATCTTTATTTTTGTTTCAAAAAAAATACTTTTAATTCTTCTTCATTTTTGATTTTATGAGTATCACTTGCACCAACACCGTTATCTGGTTTAGTAATTACAGGATATCCAACTTCTTTTTATAAATTTTTTTAGCTTTTACTAAAGTTGTTACTAAAGAATATGCTGCAGTAGGAATTTCTGCTTTTTATAGAATTTTTTTCATTTTTGATTTTTTTCTTTAATATTGTTGATTTTATCGCTTTTTATACCAGTTACAACGTTAAAGTCTGTACGAAGTCTCGCATCATTAGCTAACCAATATTCGTTATTCGATCTGATCCAATCAATTTTCCCATATTTATGAGTAAAGAAACCAATTGCTTTCAAAACATCATCATAATTTTCCAACGACGAAACTTTATAATATTCTGTCAAAGCATTTTTTTCAATTTTTTTCATCCAATTGATCATACTCAATATCTGCAATCCCTAAAACATTTACCCCATTCTTTTTCAATCTATCACAAAAATTCCCAGTTTGTTTTTTTGGAAATTGTGGTGAAATATAAACAAAATTCATTTTTCTATTCATCTCCTTATTTTATTTAATAAATGATTTTAATTAAATTAATTACGTTTTATTATATCATAAAAAAATATATTTTACAAGTCGATTATAATACAAATTTTTTTCAAAAATTTTTTTATGCTTTTTATTTTTATGATTTATATAAATTTTTGTATTTATAAATTCTACTTTCGATTTATCTATGATATGAATTCTCAAAAATTCAATAATTACAATAAAAATCCCTACATAGAGGTATACGAACCTTGTATTATTTAAAATACTGCAGGGGATTTGATATATTTTATTTTATATTATTTTTTGAAAAATGTCAATTGAGAATTTTTATTTCTAGATATTTTTACCTTCTTTTTATTAAGATTTTTATTGACATTAGTTATGATATAATTAATTTGTAAATACCCTGTTAGGGAAACTTTATAAAATATAGAAATTTTGGGATAAAAGGCTAGATTTTTTTCTAGTCTTTTTAATACAACAATTTTTGGCTTCCCAAAAGCCACCTATATTTTTTTGTAAAAGAGATAGTGTAATGGATAATATTATTACTTTAATTAGTTATGATGTATATTGTTTACAGATTAACTAAGTAGGTTTTAATATTTCACTTCTACAAACCCTCAACCCTTCGGGGTATTTCTTTTATTTATTAAATTAAAAATTTTATTTTTTTCCAGTCTTTTTATTTTATAAACTTTATAATTTTTACTTTAATTCTACCTTTTTAAAAACAAATAATTTCTTTTCCTTTAACTCAACACATCTTAAAAACCTCAGTAAAAACATCCTGAATCTAAATTTATACAATTATTTTTAATGCTGATATCGTTTTTGCGGAGTATGACCGTAATATACGATTTTTTTCCTGTATTATTTTTTTCTTATACCAATCATCTCGAGTCCATAACAAATATTTAATTTCTTGATCTTCCAAATTTTTAGAAAAAAATCAATTCCTGCATGAACAAAGAAATGATTTTCACTTTCAATAATATGTGGCATTTTTTTCAATAAAATTAAATAACCATTTTTTTCTTCATAGAATTTATTATTTTTCCAATATTCATCTATTGTTTTTTTCTTCTGTTTGATGTTCAAAAAGATTTTATAGTAATATTTCCACCATTATATAACCAATTTAAACGATAATTTTCATCACTTATTGATTCAAAAAGCATATTTTCGTGATTTCCATTAGTGAATAATATTGTAACCTTTATGAATCATTTCTTCATACCAATTATATAACTCAAAAAGAAAAAATTTTTCCTCTATCACAGCTATCTCCAAGAATCAGTAGTAAATCTTCTTTTTCAAATCTATTTTTCTATTAGTTTTTCAAACAAATCAAATCTTCCATGAACATCTGTCAAAAACAAAAATTTTTGATAATCATCTTCTTTAATTTTTTTCTTATATTTAGTCTCCATTTTTTTCCATCATCTTCCAAATTATTCAAATTAATTTTTATTTATAATTTAAGCTTTTGTTAATATTACACTCTAATAAAAAGATTTTTACAATTTATTTTATCAAAAATCCTACTTATACTCATTCAAAGTCAATACCCTTGATCCAATGCTGCAAAAATGCACCCGCAATAACATTGACGATAAACATCATATTCTGCGCACATATCGACTGAACGCTTGTAACCATTATTTTTCTTAAAATCTGATGGCAAATAATTTACATCAAAAATTTCTTGAATTTCTAATCCAAGAGTGTTTATTAATTGGCTATTTTTATGAGGGCTTAATGTTAATGCACTTCCAAAATAATCAAATCCTAACTCCTGGGCCTTTTTTGCAACAATATCTAATCTCATTTGAAAGCAAACAGTACATCTTTCTCCACCTTCTTTTTCGTTTTCTAATCCTTTCACAGCTCGATAAAAGTCAGCTGGTTTGTACTCATCCTCAATAAATCCGACATTATTTCCTGTTCTTTCATTAAATTTATTTATAAATTCCTCTTGTACTAAGGCTCTTTTCTCATATTCAGCTTTAGGATGAATATTATTATTTGCAAATAACACTGTCACATCAGCATATTGTGTAAGAAACTCCAAAGTATACGTGCTACAAGGTGCACAACAGCTATGAATCATTATTTTCGGACGAATATTTTTGCTTTTCCAATCTGAAATTAATTTTGTCAAAATTGTATGGTAATTGATTTTTGATTTGGATCTCATTCTCTCTAAAAATTTCTTTTGCATTTTTTTATATCTTTTTCAATAAAATTTTCTTTATTTTCCATAAAAAAATTGTTTTCTCTCTTTATTTCTACATTTTTTTAAACTTTTGATTTATAAAAAATTAGACTTGCTCAAATAATTGCAAAAACTAATTTTTGAATTACTAAACAAGTCTAAAGAAATCTATTTATTTATTTTATTATATTCTTCCAACGCTTTTTTTCAATACTTTCATTCCATTTTCAATTTCAATTAAAGTTATGTGTACAGAATGAGAATCTAGCTTCTTTTGTCCCTTTTCCAGGTGTTTTGTAAAATCCAGGCCTGGCGCAAATGACAATGTTTGATTTTTATATCTAAATTCTGTTAATAACCAAATTGCGAATTTTTCAATATCATCTACTGGCAATTCTATGATCAAATACAACGCACTACTTGGCTTATATGTCACAACTCCAGGAATTTTTTTGAATATTGTTATAAATCATATCTCTTCTAACTTTATATTCCAATTTTGTATTGTCAATGTAAGTTTCTAAAGTATTTATCAAGTTTGCACTTGCATATTGCTCAATTGTCGAAACTGATAATCTTGCTTGACAGAATTTTCAATGCTTTGTGCCATAAAAATCTTTATTTTTAGAAGCAATAACACCAATTCTAGCTCCAGTCGCACTATAGTGTTTAGAAATACTATCCACAAGAATTACTCTATCTTCAATTTCTGGAATTGACATAAACGATTGATACGTTTTTGCAATTTTTTCATCATAAATAAATTGTCTATAAACTTCATCTGTAACAATGTACAAGTCATGTTTTATCGCAATTTCTTTTATTAATTCCATTTCTTCTGGTCTAAAAACAATCCCTGTTGGATTACTTGAGTTAGAAAACATTATTGCCTTAGTTTTTTTGGAGTAATTAATTTCTCAATTTCTTCTCTTGATGGCAAATGATAATGATCTTCAATCGAAGTTTCAATTGGGACTAATGTTGCATCAGCAATTCTCAAAAAACTGTCATAATTTGTATAATATGGCTCAGGCACTAAAACCTCATCTCCAGGATTACAAAGAGTTTGAAGCGTAATTTGAATTGCCTCACTTCCTCCTTGAGTAATCAAAATTTCTTCAGGCAAAAGATTAATATCATCTTTCGCATAAGATTTTGAAAAATGATTCTCTCAGCTCCATTATTCCTGCTGAATTTGTATATTTAACAATTTTTTTCTTTTATAGTTATTCAATCCTTCAAAAATGTATCTGGCGTTTCTACATCAGGTTGCCCAATATGTAATTGATACACTTTTACTCCGTTCCTTTTTAGCTTCGTCAATATAAGGAACTAATTTTCTTATTGGTGAATACTGCATATTCAGTACTCTATCTGAAAAATTTTTCATACTCATCCCTTTCTTTTTATAAATTTATTTTTTTATTATATTTTTTTCATTTAATGCTTTTAAAATAGCAAAAGTTTCAACGTCCATTTCTCCACTATAATTTGATGGTCTAAAAATGGTGTTGGAATACCTTTATTACATTTTTTTAGTCTGTTTGTCCCAAGTTCCAGTTATACTTATACCGTATCCAAATTTGTTTAACTCTCTTTTGAATTTCAGAAACAGGCATCATACTCAATTTAGTCGAATATTCTCTTTCATAATTATTTTTTTAGTGTCATTATCATACCACATTCCGATATTATATTTTGTATATAATTCTTTCCAAGGGAATAATGGACCTGGATCAGATTTTCTTTGTGGTGCAATGTCTGAATGTCCTAAAATATTCGTTGCAGGAATTTCGTATTTATCAGCTAAATATTTAACTAAAAACAGCAACTTCTTTTATTTGGAAAATCTTTTATATGGCACAAATGTTCCACTGACATCTCCACCATTTACAATTTCAATTCCAACTGAAGTGTCATTTAAATTGTTTCTTCCTTTCCAATCACTAGCTCCAGCATGCCAGGCTCTCTTATTTTCATCTACTAATGAATAAATTGGTTCTGATTTATTGTCTGAAACCATATAATGTGCACTTACTTCATTTTTTGTCAAAGTTTTTAACGATGAATCTCTATTTCCTGCTGTATAGTGTAAGATTATAAATTTTTTTGTCTATAATCTTGACCTTGTGAAGTATATGAAGTGTCGATTCTAATTGTTCCAGCTGAATTTGAAATTGTTTCAGATCTTCTGTTTGGATTAGTTGGAATCGTTGTTCCTCCTTTGTTATTGTTGTCATTACTTCCATTGTTGTATCCACCATTATCTATTATAATTTCAACTGGTTTTTTTAACGTCTGTCGAGACATCTCTGTTATTCGCGTAGGAAAAGCTTGATATAACCAATGTCGCAAATAATAAAAATAATCTATTTTTCATTACTATTTTTCCTCCTATAATTTTATTTTTTTATCAGTTTTTTTATAATCATATTTATAATTTTATACTTTTATTATATCATATTTCAAAAAGTATAAAATTTTTTTATTTTAAATTGAATTTTATCTAATATATACTTATTTATCATTTCAAATCAAAAAAAGAACAGTAAAACCTAAGCTCTACTGCTCTTTTTTGAAATTTAAATACTTATAAAAGATATTTATTTGATAGAGTATTCTTTTCTTATAAAATAAAAAAATACTTATCTATAAAAATATTTTTTTAGTAGAGTATTTGAATTTCTGGTTATAATTAATAAATTGCTCTAAATCCAATACCTCCACGAACATTACTTTCCTTTAGTATCGTATCCAGCATTTACTGTAACACCAAATCTAGTATTATCAACTCCGATATTCAGAGTCAAATTTACCATTTCCACGTCTATCCTCTTTTTCTCCTCTAATTCCAAAACCAGTCAGCATTTCGTATATCTAACTCTTGCTTCATTATTGACATCTCCAACTTTTCCAATCTCATTTTCATAAGCGGCAGTAAGTCCAACTGATAAATTAGTTCTCACAGCCATTGGTTGAACATATTTAAATTCCACTCCAACTTCTGGTTTTACTGAGAAATAGTCGTTTCCTTTTTACTTCTAATCTAACTTCTCCATCATCTTCTTTAATGCTGCTAAATCTTCCATATTCCATTTTCAAAGCTCCGTATGGTCTTAAGTGTGTTCTTTCACTCATTCTTATGTCATACCCTAAATCAGTTTTGAACGCAGCACCATAAGAAGTATAGTCAGACTTAGCATTAAATATATCATCAACAACTAAAAAAATTTACGTTTCATGTTTCATTTATTCCTAGCAAATACATCTCCAGCAACTGTCCATCTGCAATGATCCATTGTGAGTCTGTCTAGGTGACATTGTTTTAAATACTCCAGCTTTTTAAGCATCGTCTGATCTTTCTCTTGATTTTCCGATATCCTTTGAATTTAAATCTGTTTTGTCACTGCTCCAGCATACCATCCGCTTGAATTTCCCTAACTTAACTGTTTCATTTTTCGTGAACATAAGCTACTCCGTAAGCATCGTTTGTATAATCTATGATTCCTGCTGTATCTGTTTTATATTCATCTTTTCATTCCGAAATACTTTGATTTTATTATTTTCTTTTTAGTTGGATTTCTCCAATTTCATTTTGTAAATGATTAATTCTTTGTCCAGTAAGTGTCTCCTGTTTCATTGATTCTTCTGCTGAACATTTCCATACTGGTGTCCCATCATTTCATCCAAAAGCTTGATATAGTAAATACTTCTTCATTATTTCCAATGCTGTTTAATTTTTGAAATAATTGATTTTCTCTGCTTCCAAGTGCTTCCACTGCCATATCTTTGTTCCAGTCCATCTGCAAAAGTTATACGTGATCTGTTTTATTTACAGGTGATTCATCTGTTCCTGCCCATTCTGTATATGGAATTTTTTTGCCATATAGGCATTTTTGTATTGTTCCGTCTGTCTGATTTTGTGCAACACTCGCCATCCAAGTCAATGAACCGGAATAAATACTCCACTTTTTCTATTTGAGGATTAGTTAAAATCATCTGATTATATGGTGCAAGTATTTGAGGACTTACTTGAATATATTTTACCTGTTGTATTTTGAGCAGCCTCATTTCCTATAATTAAATCAGCCTTTCTCAATGAACTTAACTCGCTTAATCCTGTTATAGGTCTTGTAAATCTTCTATTTGAAGTATCTATGTACATTCCAATTGTTGAAACTTCCATTTCTTTATACTCTTCTGCTGAAGTTGTAGCTAATTCAGGAATTACCGGAGTTCCATTAACACTTATTGTAGCTGTAGATGCTCCTACCGGTGCGTGTATTTTTACACCACCCATATCTTTACCTAAAGCCTGTCCTTCACTTGGAATTACTTTATCTCTAGCTCCAACTCCTGTTATATTCAATGTTCCATAGTTTTTAATTATTCCTATGTTTCTACCTGCCGCATTTCCTTTAGCCGCCAATCCTACCGCTTCTTCTGCATTAATTTGAATAGTTCCATTATTTTCTATTGTTGAACCGTTTTTAACTACTACTCCTACGATTCTTTTTAATCCTGACCCACTTGACTGGATAATTCCATTATTTATTCCGTAAGCTCCATTATCAAGATACATTCCTACCGTGTTACTTGCACTAAGGTTAATAACTCCATTATTTGTTACTGTTGTTCCACTTTCTGTTCCATACATTCCAATACTGTTTTCTCCAGTTACATTAATTGTTCCTGAATTTAAAATATTTCCTGTATAAGCTGGTGATGAAGCATCTCCATAATATCCTGCCGCCATTCCTATCGCATAGTAATTATCTGATGGATTAGGATTTCCAACACTTGAAGCTCCTACTGTTATTGATGCACCGCTACTATTTGAAGCAGTTCCACCATTTATACTGTAAATTCCAACATTTCCTACTCCCGAACCATAATTAATATTAGCGTTATTTATTACAGTTCCTGCTGAATAAAGTCCATAGTTTTTTGAACCTGTTGAAGTTAACTGGCTATTATTTACTACAGTTCCTGCCGCATCTTTTGAGAATACGAAAACAGTATTATCTCCAACATTTGAAACAGTGGCATTACTTATTACTGTATTTCCAGTTCCTTCATTAATAAATCCATACGAACTGTTACCTATTGTCATTTGAGAACCTGCATCAGCTTTTATCAGATTACCTGTTCCTCTTGTATAAACACCGATAGCTTCGTTTTCCTCCCACTGTAATTACAGAAGTTCCTGTAAGAGTTACATCTCCACCTGTACTGAGCACTCCCTTTACCTTTGTCTCCCATAGTCAATGTTCCACTATTGATAACATTTGCACCATCAGAATAAATTCCATAGGATTTCCCACTTCTATCTATTATTGTTCCTGTATTTGTAAGAGTTCCTCCTGTTGTATAAATTCCAACTATTCCTTTATCACTGCTAGTATTTACTATATCTACATCTGTTGTATTTGTAGCTGTGCTGTCATATAGAATACCTGTTCCGGATTCATTTGCTGAACCTGTATATTTTATTTCAAAAATGTGTCCATTTGGATTTATGACAGAACCGTTGGCAACATAAATTCCTGCACCTTTATCCTTAATTTCCACTCCAGTATTTGAAGTAAAATTCACTTTACTTTGAGTTCCACTTGCATAAACTCCTATTCCGTTAGTTCCCACTGTAATATCTGAACTTCCTGTTCCTCCAAGATTAATGATATTTCCAGCTCCCTCTGACACAATTCCGACAGCTTTATCTCCTGTCATTACTATTTTTTTCCATTATTTGTAATAACTCCATTTTCTGTTGTCAGCAGTCCTGTTCCTGCAAGGTCATTTGTATTTCCATACAATCCGATTGAACTGTCCCCTGCAACTGTTACAGTACCGTTATTAGTTATTTCTAAAACTTTATCAGCTGTTGTCAATGTACCATTTGAAATTTTAGCATCCGTTCCATAAGATTTCAATGCTGAAGCAGAAGCAAACCCTGCCATACCTATTCCATTTAAAGTTATATTTACATTAGCATTATTTGTAAGGGTACTTCCGTTTACTCCGTAAGCTCCTATTCCTTTATCAACATTTATCGTACTATTGTTGTCTACATAACCGAAACTTGTGGATAATGCTGTCGTACTTGATGGAGTTCCTCCTGTTATGTTAACAGTTCCATTATTAGTATATCCAGTTGTTGCATTTGTTGCAACACCGTCATGCGAAGCCATTGATAACCCTTTTCCTGTTGCAGAACTTACAGTAACTCCACTTGCTATTGTAAATTTTTCATTTGAAAGTCTTATTTTTGTGTTAAATTCATCAGTATTATCATCTAAATCCTGATTATTATTCAGATTGAATATACCGTCTATGTAGTATATTTTGTAATCGTGGTTATTTGTATGCAAATCAGCAAGCTGCATATCATTTTTTATACTTGTTGTTCCTGTTGTTCCAGATGTCCAGTTAGTTGTTACTCCATTATATGTACGAAGTACAACGTTATCTCCTGTCAGATTTACTGTTACATTATTCATTCCAAGATATTTAGCTGTGGCCGAAGTATTCCCACCGTCATAGTTAGTTGCATCTGTTCCTGGCATTAGTATTCCGTCTGCCATATTTATTGTAGTTGCACCTTTAAATTCAATTTTTGAAGAATCGTCAGCATAAAATGGTGTAGATTTTGCATGGTTGACAGTTGCCGTTCCAGCAGTTACTACATCTGAACTTGTTGCTTTATCTTCGTGATAAATTGTTCCTCCGCTAAAGTTAACTTTTCCTCCATCAACTGCCGCCAATGCTCCATTTTCTCCAGTTTGAATCTTATTAGCCGTACCATTGTTAACATTTACAACTGAACCGGTTCCAGAGGCAAATCCTGCCATACCACTTATTTTAATACTTCCATCTTCTATATTAACAGTTCCACCTGCTGTTCCTGCCACTGTTTTTGTAGCCAGTCCTGCAATATTCTCAAACTTGTTCTGAGTAGCATTTTTGTCTATTGCTTCAATATCTCCATGAATATTAACTACACCTTCATCTCTTGCAAATCCTATTATTGATTTGTAGTTTACTGCTGTTGTAGTTGTAGTATTTGCTGATGTTCCTGCATTTACAACCCCTTTATTATCACCCATATAGGCTATTCCTTCTTTCGAAGCCAGTACTACATTAGGAGAAACATTTACTTCAGAAGGTAGTCCCTGTAATTTGGCTGCTGTTGTAGCAGTTGCATCTGTCAGTGCTTTTCTAGCTCCACCATTATTTATAGCTATAGCATCTGCATCATTTTGAGCTATTCTTGCGTCTTCACTTCCATATCTATGTTTTAGCTGATCCCAAGTTCCTTCTGCATAGGCCACTATAGTCCCTGTTGAAGCATCTGCTTCAAGAGTATTTGCACCATTGATACCATCAGTTATATCTGAACTTTGTCCTATAATATGGTAGTTAGAAGTATTTTTACCTACATCTATTACTGTTCCTTGTTTTGCCAAGACCATAATTCCATTCTTTTAGAATATTTTCCAAATCTAATGTCTAATTTAGCAACTTCCAGATTATGTATAGGGTCTTTTGAAAAATCATTACTTGCAGCATAATAAAAACCAGCACCATAGCCTGTCTTATCTATTTCTATTTGTTGTGTTGCACTATTCCATTTATGCCAAAACCATCTATCCCAAGCAGGATCTGTTTTATGAGCATTTATTTCGGTTGCAGTTGGTGTAGGACCTTCCATTACATCCCCTCTTGCAACTATTCCAACTCTTTGACCACTTTCTGAGAAAATTCCAACAGCTCCGTCAACTGTTTTATCAGTATAGCCTGTATTTGTTAAATTTCCTTCTGCTGTTTGTTGAGTCTGATTATCTATTGTTAATTTTTCTCCAACTTTTGCAGAAAAATCTATTTCTCCTTGATATAATCCTATATGTGCCGCCTTATTGTTATATCCATACAGACTTTCTATTTCATTTGGAGCTTCCATATGTACTTTAGCTATATCTCCTTTGATTCTACTACCAAAATACATACCTATATTTTCATCACCATATAGTTTAACATTTGATAACCTTATCATATTTGTATTGTGAAGGTATCCTGCTCCTGCCGGATTTACAAGTTTTAGATAAAGTTGGAGCATAGGAAAAAAACTTGAATATACGATATTTGAAGCTCCATCTGATTGAATTAAGCCCTCATTTTCCCAATGTTTCATATATGATAATCCTGTTGTTAAATAAACAGAGTTATTTCTTCCATACATATTTACATTAGCTTTTCCAGAAAATCCTCCAGCTAAAACACGCCATTCTCTTCCAATACCACCAACAGTTTTTCCCATATTTATATGTATATCTAGCAACTGGCATATTATAGAATCCCATATTATCACTATTATACATATTTACAGTTACATTATCAAAATCTAGTATTCCCATGTCTCCAAGTTTCATTAGTTACTGCTCCTGCTCTTCCATATAGATTAAATTCTAAATTTTTAATATTTAAATCTCCCAATGCATGAACACCAACAACACCTTCATCTGGAATACCATTTCCATGCCCATCATTATATACTCTTTGAGCATTATTAGATATTCCTAAATGTGCTCTAGTATTACTATCATTATAAGTATCAGTAGGATAATGCCCTCTTAAATAGAAAAGTATTATTAGCAATTTTATCTATATTAACTTTGGCTATTTAGATAGTAAGTATTAGTATATCTATTATTTTCATTTATTATACGTGTTCCTTCAAGTTGTCTCACCATTATACGAACCTGTCATTGCTGCTGGGAGTAGGATTAGTATTATTTATATTTCCTATTAAAGAAGCTAGGATCTATTCCCTGAATAAATAGAAATATTATCTCTTAACTCTCTATGGCTCCATGTTCCATCAAAATAAAAATCCTGTAAATGGTTCTGCATTAGGTTTTGCAATACTAACTGTTTTTAGTAGGAGTATTTGGTGTAGCACTTTTTATTGCCGGTATTTCTATTCCATTAACTGTCATAACCTGTAACTGAGGTGCTCTTATTCCTAAATCAGGAAGTTTCTATTTGTACTAGTCTTTGGTTTTATTGAAGCATCAACATTTATTTCCAGAATCGGTTCCTGTGCTCTGGTATTGCTCATAAGTCCATAAGTTGATTGAAGTCCTGTTCTTTCGTTTGAAGAAGCCATTCTTCTATTTCTACTTAACGCCAAATTTCCATAATTTTTACTCAATGGCGAAACATTTCTCTCAAATAGATTGTTACTTCTTTCATAAACGCCTTCGTAAGAATACTTTTTCAGATTTATCTCCTTTTCCTTTAAAAAGTTCCACCCCAGTTATTAGAAAAATCCATTAACTCCAAATTGCCAATTGCTCCAAGGAGATTTTACAACATGATCCCCCTGTTCCATAAGCTGAATTAATTCTAAATTTATCTTTTTCAAAAGTTTGTCATTTTCTTTTCGAGTTTCTTGAACTTTTTGATGTATGTCTTTAATTGATGTAGAAATTACTTGCTTTTGACTTTCAAGATTTGTATTTGACTCAGCAGAAAATAAATTATTTGAAATGTTTACTGTTCCCGTCAGTAAAAAAATGTTATAAGTGCTGAATCAGTGTACCTAAAATCTTGACATCTTTTTGCAAATGAACATAGATCTTTTTTTATTTTTTTCTTAAATTATTCGTCATTTTCCATTCTCTCCTTTTAATTAAATTTTAGTTTTTATTAAATGACTTATGTCTTTCCTTTTTATTTATTTTTATCCAATTTTTACTACTAAAAAAATTGAAATAACTGTATTTGTTGCTATTATTACTATTATAACATAGAAAAATTTTTTTCAAAAAGGAAAATTTTAAGTTTTTTCGTAAGTTCAAAAATATATACTGAACCTGTTTAAAATCAAATTACTAAAAATTGTATAAATTTATGAGTTGAATAAAATAGTCATCGTTTTTGAGTTCAATTTTTACTACACTACAATAAAAATGTAAATTTATTTCTTCATAAAATAAAAAGAACAGCAAAATTTAAATTTCCACTGCTCTTTCTTTTATTTTAAAAATTTTAGTAAATCGCTCTAAATCCAATACCTCCACGAACATTATTTCCTTTAGTATCATATCCAGCATCTACTGTAACACCAAATCTAGTATTGTCAACTCCGATATTTCAGAGTCAAATTTACCATTTCCACGTCTGTCTTCTTTTTCTCCTCTAATTCCAAAACCAGTCAGCATTCGTATATCTAACTCTAGCTTCGTTCTTACTATTTTGCAACTTTTTCCTAATTCATTTTCATATGCGGCTGACAATCCAACAGATCAAACTGAGTCTTCACTGCCATTGGTTGAACATATTTAAATTCTAATCCAACTTCTGGTTTTACTGAGAAATAGTCATTTCCTTTTTACTTCTAATCTAACTTCACCATCATCTTCTTTTAATGCTGTTAAATCTTCCATATTCCATTTTTCAAGGCTCCGTATGGTCTTAAAATGTGTTCTTTCACTCATTCTAATATCATAACCTAAAATCAGTTTTTGAAAAGCCGCTCTGTAAGACGTATAGTCTGACTTTAGCACTCAAATATATCATCGACTACTAAAAATCTACGTTTCATTTCATTTTTACCTAAGAACACATCTCCAGCAACTGTCCATCTAATGCGAACCGTTGTAGATCTGTGTATGGTGACATTGTTTTGAAAAATTCCAGCTTTTTAACATAGTTTGGTTTTTCCTTGATTTTCCAATATCTTTGAATTTAAAGTTATTGTTTACAGCTCCAGCGTACCATCCACTTGAATTTCCCTAACTTTAACTGTTTCATTTTTCGTGAACATAAGTAACTCTGTAAGCATCACTTTGTATAATCAATTATTCCTGCTGTATCAGTATTATATTCATTTCATACCAAATATTTTGATTTTTATTGTTATCTTTTTGATGGGTTTCTCCAATCATTACGTAAATATTTAAATTCTTTATCCAATAAACTTTCCTGTTTCATTAATTCTTTGTTGAACATTACCGTATTGATGTCCCATCATTTCGTCCATTGCTTGATAGAATAAAATTTCTTCGTTGTTTCCAATTCCATTTTAATTTTTGAATAATTGATTTTCTCTGCTTCCCTAATGCTTCAACACCGTATCTTTGTTCCAATCCATCAAGAAATTATAAGTATCTGTGTATTTACAGGTGACCTTCATTTCACCCGCAAGTATGTATAAGGTATTTTAGCTAAATAGGCATTTTCCTATTGTCTCCATGCACTTTGATCGATTGCAGCTGTTGAAATCCATGATGCTGAACCTGAATAAATATCCCATTTTGTAATTTTGAGGATTGCGGCTATTGCATCATTATATGGTTTCAATATTCTTTGATCACTTTTTATGTATTTGTTTTGAGTATTCATTGCAGCTTCTGCTCCAATTATTAAATCTGCTTTTTGAACTTTTGTATCGCACTTAATCCATTAATAGATTTGTTCCTCCAATGTATCAACATACATTCCTATACTCTGATGTCATAGCATCCACATTTCAGCTATTTTAGGGAACAACTGTTGGATTTACAATGTTTCCAGATGGATCAAGTATTTGAGCTTCCAATGCTCCTGCAGGAGCAACTATTTGAACTCCACCCTCACGCTTTTTCCTGTTGCTTTTCCTCCTGCTTTACAAATTCTTTTCAGCTCCACCTGTTACAGTAAAGTTACCATAGTTTTTAATTACACCTCAGTTGTTCTAAAGAAAGCATAACCTTTCATCTGAATTTATTATAACATTTCAGTAGTTAGTAAATTCAGAATTTTTCTCAACTACTCCTACAGCTTTTTAGGAGCTCCTACAGTTGTTATTGTTCCGTAGTCAATCCTTTTTGCTCCTTCGTCAAGATAGATACCCATAGCTCCATCAGCTTCAAGGTTTATTGTTGCTCCTGAACCTGGTGCAGTACCGTTATACACAGTTGTTCCAGCACCTGTTCCATACATACCTAAGCTATTTTTACCTTTTACATTGATTGTACCTTCATTGACAATATTTCCAGTATATGCTGGAGTTACTGCATCTCCTGCGTATCCTGCTGCCATACCTATTGAATATCTTGAATTTGGTACATCAGAATCACCTACTGTTATTGTTCCACCAATATTTTTAGCTGTACCTCCATTTATACTGTATATTCCTACATTTCCTATTCCATTTCTTAAATCCATATCAGCATAGTTATTAACTGTTCCAGCAGAATATATTCCATAGTTATCTCCTGAAGTACCAACTGCTGTAGTTTTTGTATAATTATTAACTGTTCCAGTGTTATCTCTCGAATAAACATATATTGAACTATCATTTAAATCAACACTATTTATATTCGATATAATATGGTTTCCTTGACCTACATTAGAGAATCCGAACGAATCAGCACCTATAATCATATTTGATCCAGCACCTGCTGTTACTGTCTGTCCGTTTCAGCTGTATACACTCCTACTCCTGAATTTGATCCAACTGACACTGTTCCAGAATTCAAGTTAATGTTTCCACCTTGAGAATAAATTGCTGTTCCTTTATGATCCAGCTGTATATTTCCATTATTAGTAACTACCATATCCATAGATTCCTACTGCATTATCTCCTACTGCAATGTTTCCTGAATTTGTTATATCGTTATTTGTCTTAGCGTATATTCCTATGTTTGGAGTATTTGGATTAGAGGCATTTCCTAATGTTATATTTCACTATTATTTACATTTGTATTTTCTGAAATAATACCGAAATCTTTTTCTGTTGATGATCCTGTTATTGAACCGCTATTAGTAAATGTTCCTCCACCATTTGCAAATATTCCTATAAGTCCTCCTGAGTTCCTGTACTATTTACAAGATTTACATTTTGTACTATTTGTACTATTTGAGACATTGTATATAATTCCCATTCCTCTTCCTGTATTGCTTCCAGAATATTTATATTCCAATGTCGATGATGTTGGCAATGTTGAATTTCCTGTTAAGTAAATTCCTACTCCTCCATCTTTTGTTTCAATTCCGTAATTACTGTTCAAATTAACAGTAGAATTTTGAGCATAGATTCCAATACCATTTGCTCCAACCTTAATATCTGATGATCCTGTTCCTGTAACAGTGATGATTCCTCCACTTCCTGAATTTGAAGAATCTGTCACAGCTATACCTACTCCTCCATCTCCAAGTGAAAGTGGTTTACTATTAGTAACTGTTATTTCATTCAATGCTACACCTTTGTTATCATCTGCAAATATTCCTATTCCATTATTTCCAGCAACATTGATTGCACCGTCATTTATTATTTCTACAGTTTTTCCAAGATATCCTGCATCTTTTCCGTATGCTTGTGGTATTGATCCTGTAGCCATTCCTACTATTCCATATCCAGAATCTGTGATATTTATAGTTCCTGAAGAAGTATTTTCAAGTTTACTTCCATTCGTTCCATACATTCCTACACCTTTATCAAGGTTTATTGTCCCTTTATTTGTAATTGTACCATAGCTTACATTTGTTGCAGCTTTGCTTAATGAACTTCCTGTTATGTTAATTGTTCCTTGGTTGTCGTATCCAGAAACAGCATTAATTGTAGCTGTTGTTGATGATGCCATTGCAAGGCCTGTTCCAGTTGTAGAGTAAACTGTCACTCCTGGATTTATTGTAACTTTTTCTCTTACAAGATTAACATTATCGAATGTATCTGCAGCAGTGGCATTTCCTAACTGTGCGTTTCCAGCTATTACAAAAGTTCCATCTGAATAATATGCTTTATATCTTGAAGGATCAGCAGTAATGCTTCCAAATTTTGTAGTACTCATAACATCAGTTGCAAGGCTTCCAGAGTTTGTCCATGTTACAATTGGTCCTCCAACTGTATTTTTGACAATCTTGGCATCTCCTGTTACTGTTAAATTAACATTACTCATACCATTATATCTTGTAGTAGTCCCTGATGTTGCTGAATAGTCACTGGCAGCTCCCACAAGTATAGTTCCTTTGCTCATGCTAACATTAGCAGTACCTGTAATATTGATTTTTGAAGTTGCATCAGCATAGAATGGAGTTGTGTTGTCCACACCGTTATTTCCAATAGTTATACTTCCACCACCAAATTTAATTGTTCCTCCATTTGTTGCTGCAATTCCTGCACTTTCTCCTGTATTTATTACACTTCCTGTACCATTTATTTCAACTGCTCCACCTTTATCAGCAAAAGCTCCTAAACCATTTATTTTAGCATTTCCACTCACTATTACTTCTGTACCTTGTCCATCTGCATAGGCACCAATATTTTTATATTTTTCTGCAGTTGTAGCCGCATCAGTTGCCGCCCATTCATCTTTAGCTTCTATATCTCCGTCTATTTCAATTTCTCCAGAACTTTTTAAAACTCCACTAACTATTTGATTTTTTGCATAAGCTATAACTGAACCAAATCCATATGCCTTTGTATCTTTAGCAGTTATCTTTCCACCTTCAGCAACATAAGCAACTGGATTATATTTTACCCCTGCTATTTCAGCATATTTAGCTGACATTTCAACAGGAACACCAAAATTTATTTCAGACTTAGCGTCTTCGAATGCGTTTCTTGTTGCTAATGACATTGGATCTACTCCTGTTACTTGTCCCATACGAGTCTTAGAATCTTTCCAACTTCCTTTTGCATACCCAATTATTGTACCAATAGCTGCTTCATTGCTAGCATCTACAGCTGAACTTACAATTTTACCATCTGCGTAATCTGTACTATTTTTATTGTAGTCTAAAATTGGAGTAGTTCTTACTGGAATAGTTGCAGCATCTGTTTTACTAGCTATAGGATTTCCATGTCCATCTTTTATTACATCTGTATGATGTGGATTAGCAGCTGTACCTGTAACTGCAACATCCACTTGAGTTCCTCTTTTCAGAAACTACCATCAATCCACCTTTAGAGTATTTACCAAAAAGTTACATCATATCATTTACATATAGAGCATGTATCTTATCTTGATCAACCCAAGCATAGCCGGCAGCTCCTAAATCTTCAGTAGGAACTATTGTTCTTCCTCCAGCTGTCAAGGCTCCTCTTTGTCCAGATTGAGCTAATATACCAACGTTATTTTCTACATACTTATTATCTCCATCTATTAGAGTTCCATCAGCCTGTTGTATTTTATTTCCTACAGTTGTTTGAGTAGCAGTACCATCCAAGTTTAATTTTTCTCCTATTCTAGCACTAGCTCTTACTTCTCCTTGAAAGATCCCTATTTTTGTTTTCTTCCAATTTTATAGTCTCCCTCATAAATACTTGTTCTAGGATATTCAGCTGTATTATCAGGCAATAAATCACTGAAAGTACATTATTACGTTTCCATCACCATAAGATTCAGGAGCTTTTTGTAAGTTTATTACTGGTGTCATACCTGTTTTATATCTATCAGATACATACCCGTGTGCAAGATCATTTCCTATAAAGTTTTGGAAATTTGGAGAATAACCAAGTCCAGAATAAACAAGGTTATTAGAACCTTCTAGTTTATATGTACCTGTACTTGTTATATTTAAACTTCTGATATTCCCATTATTGAGTATATAGCATTCTTTTGAGATTTTACATCTGCATTTACTTCTCCTATAAAAGGCTCCCTCTTTGTGCAAAAGAATTATAACTACTAAATTTTTGAACTACTCCTACATAACTAGTAGGGATAAATATAGAATAAGTATTTTCATTACCTTGTATATCTACTTTTATATTTTTAAATACCAATTTAGGGAGAGTGCCATGTTTCTATTGAAAACATTGCTGCTCTTCCCTTTAAATATCCTTCTATATCATGATATGTTCCATTCCATACACTGTGTAAAGCTATTGCTCCTTTTTTACCATTCAATGTATTTGTTCCATCATCTTCAATATCTCCTGCAGCATAGAACTTTACTCTATCTGTTGGTAAATTTCCACCATAAGTAAATCCCTTAACTACTGGATCATTTACATCTTCTGACATACCAGAATTCCAATCATTTTCATTATCTTTATCTTTTAGGGAACCGTTTTTGCTATTTATACGTAAAATAGCTGCTGCAACTTTTCCTGCTGCTGGATTTATAGCTCCATTTATTATTTTATATGCTTTATTATTTAAATCCCCAGCCTGTAGACTATTAGGATTTATATTTGGATTCTTAGGATTTACTCCTATAGTGTAAGTTGTCTCAGAAGCTTCTTTTTGATTTAAAAAAACTTGTAGGTAATTCACCTGAATCATAGTCATGATATCTACCATTTTTAAAACTAAAATCATTAAATGGTTTAGTATTAGGTGTTGGAATATTTAAAGTAACTGTTGGCGGAACAATTGTTGGTAGTGCTGCAGCTATTGGTGTTGAGTGCTGAAATTGAAAGTACCGGTGCATTCGGCGCATTTACTGGTCCTAATGTTATATTTAAAGGCTGTTTATCAATCATTCTAGGTTTTATTCCTGCACTAAGCTCTAAAGAGATAATAGGTTCTTCTACCTTTATTGAGCTTTCAATACCGTAGCTTGTCTTTAATCCTGTTCTGTTATTTGTAGATGCTGATCTTGGATTGACAGACAAACCTAATAATGATTGATAGTTTCTGCTTATTGGTGAAACATATCTGTTAAACTTGTTTGAATCTCTTTCAAAAATTCCTTCATAAGGATATTTTTGTTTTTTATCTCCTCTTCCTTGTATGTACCGTTCCAGTTGTTATAAAAACTATTAACTCCATATTGCCAGCTTGACCAAGGCGACTTAACTACATGGTCTCCTGCTCCATTAGCTTGATTAGTTCCATATTTGATTTTTAGAAGTCTGTCGTTTTCTTTTCGGACTTCCGTGAATTGATTGTGTATGTCCTTTATTGATGTAGTGATGACTTGTTTTTGATTTTCGATGCTTTTGCTCGTTTCTGCAGAAAACAAGTTGCTTGCAATGTTTATAGCAATAGCACCTGTAATCAAAAATGTAATTAATGCTGAATCTGTATACTTAAAATCTTTGCATTTTTTAGCAAATGAGCATAAGTCTTTTTGCCTTTCTTAAATTGTTTGTCATTTCTAATCTCCTTTTTCTAAATTTTTGATAGTTATTTGTAAAAAGTAGAAGACTTTTAAGAAATACAATATGTTTTAATGCTTGTCTTTACTATCTTTTTCGCTTTCTGGCAAGCAGTTTTGACATAAATAATTTATTTGCTTTTACAATAACTTACTAAATTTTGATACTAAAAACTATTTGAAAAAAATAGACAAAGATGTTTTTATTCTTTGAAAAACCTATGATTCCAACAGGAAATAGTATCGCTTGTTTATTTTGGAATCTAAATTCATATTTTATAGCTCTAAAAAATCAGCTCTGGTTATCATTTTTAAAAATCAAATTAATAAAAATCAACCAAAGTTAAGTTCAAAATAACCTCTCATCTCCTTTTAAATCCAGCTTTAAAGCACATTTAATATGAAAAACAATCCAAAAATATTTCTGTTTCATTGTATTATATCATAATGGCAAATATTTTTCAAAACATTTTATATTAATTTT
>BNJU01002275.1_pt1 | contig 201514 bp, 322 predicted proteins | sample 8539281 | NCBI WGS metagenome assembly BNJU01 (sample SAMD00202456, study PRJDB9452) | human saliva metagenome | isolation source: human saliva | place: Japan | reverse complement strand
AGGAGAAAATCATGAACAAACGTCATTTATTAAAAACTAGGCTTAGCTTCTTTACCTGCCCTAGCTTTTGTTTTTTTACAACCTGTTGTGGCAGATGAAAAGTATCCATTTTTTTCAAGCTGTAAGGAAGCTTGGGAGAATGGATATGCAGATATTCATAAGGGAGAACCAGGTTATTCTGCCACTCTGGATAAGGATCATGATGGAATCGCTTGTGAATCGAAGAATGCGCCTAAGGGAGTTTTAAAAGAGAAAAAGACGAGTGCATCTCAAGCTAACAACAATGTAGCACCAAATAGTGCAGTATCTGCTCCTAGTGCAGCAGCTGTAAGTGGCTGGATTCGTCAGAATGGATCTTGGTACTATTTTTCTGAAAATGGAAAACCAGTGACAAATACTTGGCAGGGGGCTTACTACCTCAAATCAGATGGAAGAATGGCTGAGAATGAGTGGGTATACGATAACTATTACCAAGCTTGGTATTACCTCAAATCAGATGGATCTTATGCCCGCAATACTTGGCAAGGAAGTTACTATCTCAAATCAGATGGTAAAATGGCTCAGGGTGAATGGATTTATGATTCTTACTACCAAGCCTGGTATTACCTCAAATCAGATGGATCTTATGCGTATAATACATGGCAAGGTGCATACTACCTCAAATCAAATGGGAAAATGGCACAGAGTGAATGGGTTTATGATTCTTCTTACCAATCTTGGTACTACTTAAAATCAGATGGATCTTATGCTCGTAATGCATGGCAAGGAAACTACTACCTCAAATCAGATGGTAAAATGGCAAAAAATGAGCGAGTTGATGGCGGACGCTATTATGTAGATGCTTCTGGTTTGTGGAAACCATAGAATAGAAAAAATTTGGGAAATTAATGCAAACCTTTGCACTGATTTGCAGATTTTGTTATACTAGAACTGTAAGCATTTTCAATTAAGGATAAGGAGAAGACGATGAGTCAAAAGATTATTGGGATTGACCTTGGTGGAACTTCTATCAAGTTCGCTATTTTAACGCAAGAAGGAGAAATCCAAGAAAAATGGTCTATCAAGACTAACATTTTGGATGAAGGAAGCCATATCGTAGACGATATGATTGAATCTATTCAACACCGTTTGGGCTTACTTGGATTGTCTGCTGAAGATTTTCGTGGAATTGGTATGGGTTCACCTGGTGTGGTTGACCGTGAAAAAGGAACTGTTATCGGTGCCTACAACCTCAACTGGAAAACTCTTCAACCGATCAAAGATAAAATGGAAAAAGCTTTGGGTATTCCATTCTTCATCGACAATGACGCCAACGTGGCAGCTCTTGGTGAGCGTTGGATGGGTGCTGGTGAAAACCAACCAGATGTTGTCTTCATGACACTTGGTACAGGTGTTGGTGGCGGTATCGTGGCAGAAGGAAATTGCTCCACGGTGTTGCTGGTGCTGCAGGTGAACTTGGACATATCACAGTTGACTTTGACCAACCAATCGCATGTACTTGTGGGAAAAAAGGCTGTCTTGAGACAGTAGCTTCAGCTACAGGGATTGTCAACTTGACTCGTCGTTATGCAGATGAATACGAAGGCGATGCAGAATTGAAACGTTTGATTGATGACGGAGAAGAAGTAACAGCTAAAACTGTCTTTGACTTGGCAAAAAAAGGGGACGACCTAGCTTTGATCGTTTACCGTAACTTCTCACGTTACTTGGGTATTGCATGTGCCAACATCGGTTCTATCCTAAACCCATCAACTATCGTTATCGGTGGAGGGGTATCAGCTGCAGGAGACTTCCTTCTTCAAGGCGTGCAAAAGGTTTACGATGAAAATACCTTCCCACAAGTTCGCACAACAACTAAATTGGCTCTTGCAACTCTAGGAAATGACGCTGGAGTTATCGGAGCAGCATCACTTGTATTGCAATAAAAAAACAAAAAAAGGAGAAAATTGCTTTCCGTAAGCGAGTGATTTTCCTCCTTTCTTTTTTTATGCTATACTAGTTAAGACAATAATTGAGGTGAGAGTAAATGACAAAAGCAGATACGATTTTTAAAGAAAATATTGAGAGAATTCTCAATGAAGGAGTCTTTTCAGAACAGGCTCGTCCCAAGTACAAAGATGGGACTGTTGCCAATTCTAAGTACGTAACGGGTGCCTTTGCAGAGTATGATTTGTCCAAGGGTGAATTTCCAATCACGACCTTGCGTCCCATTGCTATCAAATCAGCTATCAAAGAAGTGCTCTGGATTTATCAAGACCAGACAAATAGCCTAGAAGTTCTCAATGACAAGTACAATGTTCACTACTGGAATGACTGGGAAGTCGGAGATACAGGGACAATCGGTGAGCGTTACGGGGCTGTTGTTAAAAAGCACGACATCATCAAAAAAATCCTCAAACAGTTGGAAGCTAATCCTTGGAACCGTCGCAATATCATCTCACTTTGGGATTATCAAGCTTTTGAGGAAACAGACGGCCTTCTTCCTTGTGCCTTTCAAACCATGTTTGATGTCCGTCGTGTAGATGGGGACATCTATCTGGATGCAACCTTGACCCAGCGTTCTAACGATATGCTTGTAGCTCATCACATCAATGCTATGCAGTATGTAGCTCTTCAAATGATGATTGCTAAACACTTTGGTTGGAAAGTTGGAAAATTCTTCTATTTTATCAATAACCTTCACATCTATGATAATCAATTTGAACAAGCTCAGGAATTGCTCCGTCGTGAGCCTTCAAATTGCCAACCACGTTTGGTCTTGAATGTACCAGATAATACCAACTTTTTTTGATATTAAAGCAGAAGATTTTGAGTTGGTTGATTATGATCCGGTCAAGCCACAGTTGAAGTTTGACCTAGCTATTTAAGAACATAAAAAGAAGTTGGAATTTCCAACTTCTTTTTTATTAATTAGCGTGATACGCGACGGCGAGCTGCTTTTTTACGATTTTCTTCGATGAAAGCTGCTTTTTGTTCTTCTGGTTCAATCACTTTCTTTTTGAATGCGTATACTGCACCTGCAACAGCAGCAACAGTTCCTGCAACACCTGTTACGAGACCTTTAGCAAATCCTTTAGCCATGAGTCTTCCTCCTTTTATTTATAAATCAGACGGAAATAGCTCAAGAAATAGCATTTTTCTGCCTGTCCATTTTGTGATATAATAATAGTAACGAAAAAATGGGAATTTTTCAAGGAAAAACGATGAAAACAAAAATAATTGTGATTGTTGGTCCAACAGCTGTTGGAAAGACTGCACTTGCCATTGAAGTTGCTCAGCGATTGAATGGAGAAGTAGTTAGTGGAGATAGCCAACAAGTCTACCGAGGCCTAGATATTGGGACTGCCAAGGCTAGTCCAGAGGAGCAGGCAACTGTCCCTCATCATTTGATTGATGTGAGAGATGTAACCGAGTCTTACTCGGCTTTGATTTTGTTTCAGAGGCCAAGGCAGCTATTGAGGATATTCATAACCGTGGCAAGCTAGCCATTATTGCTGGTGGAACTGGACTTTATATCCAGAGCTTGCTGGAAGGTTACCATCTAGGTGGTGAAACTCCTCATGAGGAGATTTTAGCTTATCGTGCTAGTCTAGAGCCTTTTTCGGATGAGGAGTTAGCCCAACTCCTAGAGCAAGCAGGTTTTGAAGTTCCCCAGTTTAATCGTCGTCGTGCCATGCGTGCCTTGGAAATTGCTCATTTTTCTCAAGATTTGGAAAAATCAGGAGAGTCCTTATGAAGCCCTGATTATTTGTCTGGATGATGAGCGTAGTCAACTCTATGAACGGATTAACCATCGTGTGGACTTGATGTTTGAGGCTGGATTATTGGATGAATCTAAGTGGCTGTTTGAGCATTATCCAGACGTGCAGGCTGCTAAAGGCATTGGCTACAAGGAACTATTTCCTTATTTTCGAGGGGAGCAAAGTTTGGAGGAGGCTAGTGACAATCTTAAGCAGGCGACTCGTCGTTTTGCCAAACGTCAGTTGACCTGGTTCCGTAACCGCATGCAGGTAACCTTTATCAGATTGGAGAACCTGGTGTGAAAGAGCGTATTTTCAGCCAGATTGAGGAGTTTTTAGATGATTGAAACGGAGAAAAAAGAAGAGCGTGTCCTGCTGATTGGTGTTGAACTCCAGGGCATGGATAATTTTGATCTTTCCATGGAAGAACTGGCTAGTCTGGCTAAGACGGCTGGAGCGGTTGTAGTCGATAGTTACAGACAAAAACGTGAAAAATACGATTCTAAGACCTTTGTCGGATCTGGTAAGTTGGAAGAAATAGCTCAAATGGTGGACGCAGAAGAAATCACAACTGTCATTGTCAATAACCGTCTGACATCTCGACAAAATGTCAATTTAGAGGAAATCTTGGGTGTTAAAGTTATTGATCGTATGCAGTTGATTTTTAGATATCTTTTGCTATGAGAGCTCGAAGCCATGAAGGGAAGCTCCAAGTTCATCTTGCCCAGCTCAAGTATCTCTTGCCTCGTCTAGTTGGTCAGGGATTAATGCTTAGCCGTCAGGCAGGGGGAATCGGTTCTCGTGGTCCAGGTGAAAGTCAGCTGGAGCTTAATCGTCGTAGTGTTCGCAACCAAATCACAGATATCGAGCGTCAGCTCAAAGTCGTTGAGAAAAATCGAGCGACAGTTCGAGAAAAACGTTTGGAGTCAAGTACCTTCAAGATTGGTTTGATTGGCTACACCAATGCTGGAAAGTCAACTATCATGAACGCTTTGACTAGCAAGACCCAGTATGAGGCAGATGAGCTTTTTGCGACTCTGGATGCGACGACTAAAAGCATTCATCTGGGAGGCAATCTTCAAGTGACTTTAACGGACACCGTTGGATTTATCCAAGACTTGCCGACAGAGTTGGTGTCCAGTTTCAAGTCGACCTTGGAAGAAAGCAAGCATGTAGACCTCTTGGTTCATGTTATCGATGCCAGCAATCCTTACCATGAGGAACATGAAAAAACAGTTCTTTCCATCATGAAAGACTTGGACATGGAGGATATTCCTCGCTTGACCCTTTATAATAAAGCGGATTTGGTGGAGGATTTCACGCCTACCCAAACACCATATGCTCTGATTTCGGCAAAGTCTAAAGATAGTCGAGAACAGTTGCAGGCTTTATTGCTAGATAAGATCAAAGAAATTTTTGAACCCTTTACTTTGCGCGTGCCTTTTTCGAAGTCTTACAAGATTCACGACTTAGAAAGTGTTGCGATTCTCGAAGAAAGGGACTACCAAAATGACGGTGAAGTCATTAAAGGCTACATTTCTGAGAAAAATAAATGGAGATTAGAAGAATTTTATGACTGATATCAAATCATTAGCTCTCAAATATGGCGGCTATACAAGTCTAGACAAGGTCTATCTGGACCAGCTTTTAGCTGGTAGGTCTGAAGAGGAGCAATTAGCTCTCATTACACCTCCACCTAGCGTGGTTAATGCCTACTTTGCTGAACTCTACCAGAAAAAAAGTCCTCAAACTGCGACAGATTATTTTGCAGAAGTCAGCCAAGAGTTAAACCTCTACAATGTTGAGCCAAGTTTTACTGAAGAAAGAAAACCTTTTATCCGCCTCAATCTATCAGGCAAATCTTTTGGTTTTTGCTATGAGAGTAAATGTCTTGGCCGTATTTCTCAGAAGCTGAGGAAACAATCACAGCCGACTTGCTTTTTGAGATTGCGCAAATTTTCCCCCATCAGCTAGTCTTTGAGGAGTCTGGAAAAATTTACATGAAGGCTGTCGGGGATGAGGAAATAGTTAGTGTAGAAAGCTTAACAGCTTTAACTGACTTGGAAAGCTTGGCAGATGGTCGCGAGCGCCTCAAAGGCTATAGTCAAGAGGATTTATTACAGGAAGCTGTTGCTTTTTCTGGCAAACGCTATTTCCGATCGGAAAACCGCACCGCTATGTTATATATTGATTAATTAGAAAGTATCGAATGGACATTCAATTTTTAGGAACGGGGGCTGGTCAGCCCTCCAAAGCCCGCAATGTTTCCAGTCTCGCACTGAAACTCTTGGACGAGATTAACGAAGTCTGGCTTTTTGACTGTGGAGAAGGAACACAAAATCGCATTCTGGAAACCACGATTCGACCACGAAAAAATCAGCAAAATCTTTATCACCCACTTACACGGAGACCATATCTTTGGCTTGCCAGGATTTCTTTCAAGTCGCGCTTTTCAAGCCAATGAAGAGCAGACAGATTTGGAAATCTATGGTCCCCAAGGTATTAAGTCATTTGTCTTGACTAGTTTGCGTGTCTCTGGTTCACGTCTGCCTTATAAGATTCATTTTCATGAATTTGACCAAGATTCTCTTGGGAAAATTCTCGAAACAGATAAATTCGCTGTGTATGCAGAAGAGTTGGATCATACTATTTTCTGTGTTGGCTATCGTATCATGCAAAAGGACCTAGAAGGGACCTTGGATGCTGAAAAACTCAAGGCTGCTGGTGTGCCATTTGGACCTCTCTTTGGAAAAATCAAAAACGGTCAGGATGTCGTCTTAGAAGACGGCACCGAGATCAAGGCAGCAGATTATATTTCAGCACCGCGACCTGGTAAGATTATTACCATTTTGGGAGATACTCGAAAAACAGATGCCAGTGTGCGTCTTGGTGTCAATGCAGATGTTCTTGTCCATGAGTCGACTTATGGCAGGGGAGACGAAAAGATTGCCCGCAACCACGGTCACTCAACCAATATGCAGGCTGCTCAGGTAGCGGCAGAAGCAGGAGCCAAACGACTCTTGCTCAACCATATCAGTGCACGCTTCCTTTCAAAAGACATTAGCCAGCTTAAGAAAGATGCTGCAACGATTTTTGAAAATGTCCATGTGGTTAAAGACCTAGAAGAAGTGGAAATCTAGGATCTCGAGAAAGGATAAATATGTCTACTATTCTCATTACGGGTGCTAGTGGTGGTCTAGCCCAAGAAATGGTCAAACTCTTGCCCAATGATCAATTGATTTTGCTGGGTAGAAACAAGGAAATTAGCTCAACTATACGGAAATCATCCACAGGCTGAATTTGTTGAGATTGACATTACCGATGGTACAGTCCTAGAAACTTTAGTAGCCGAACTCTATCAGAGTTATGGCAAGATTGATGTCTTGATTAACAACGCTGGCTACGGGATCTTTGAAGATTTTGACAAGATCTCTGATCAAGATATTCATCAGATGTTTGAGGTTAACACCTTTGCTTTAATGAATCTGTCTCGGTTAGTTGCAGCTCGTATGAAGAAGACACGAAAAGGTCATATCATCAATATCGTCAGCATGGCAGGTTTGATCGCTACTGCTAAGTCTAGTCTCTACTCGGCGACCAAGTTTGCGGCCATCGGTTTTTCAAATGCTTTACGGCTCGAACTCATGCCTTATGGTGTCTATGTGACAACGGTCAATCCGGGTCCGATTCGTACGCCCTTTTTTGACCAAGCTGACCCAGACGGCAGTTATCTAAAATCGGTTGACCGTTTCCTACTCGAGCCAGATGCAGTAGCTAGAAAGATTTTCAAAACCATAGGAAAAAACAAACGAGAGCTTAATCTTCCAGTCTTGCTGAACTTAGCTCATAAGTTTTATAGCCTCTTTCCCAAGTTAGCAGATAAGTTGGCTGGGGAAACCTTTAATTATAAGTGATAAAGCTGTTCCCTTGAGGAATGGCTTTTTGCTTTAATTAGGAGAAGTCGTTCATCGAAAATAATCCCTAAAAATACTGGTATTTTATCTCTATTTGATAGTTTTGGAGTATAATTGAGATAGAAGAAATTTAGAAGATGTTTAAAGTATGATCTAAATGCAAAAAGACAAAATCATGGAAAAAGGAGTAAGAAAATGGCAAAGAAAGAGTAACCTTACCCAAGGACTTCAATGAACTACTAACTGACGGCAATATTGATCAATTAAAGGCCGTGTATGACAAGTGTGAGCTAACTGCCCATGACGGGAGATATAGTTTAAGTACGGCCCTGCATTTTGGTGGGGTTCCTGATGAGCTGGTTATCTGGCTTGTCGAACAGGGCTTAGATATCAATATCCCTGATTATTATGGAGCGACTCCTTTGTACCGTCAGGCAACCATGGGGAGAGATACTGTAAAACTCTTGCTTGAATTGGGGGCGGATATTGAAAAAAGCAATACTTATGGAAATACACCTCTGCACATGGCAGCTGAGTTTTTTCATCCTAAGACCGTTGCGCTTCTCTTAGAAAAGGGGGCAAGTGTCCATTCTAAGAATGATAGGGGGCAAACTCCACTAGACTCCGTTCTCACTGTCTGTCGGGGAATCTATATTGCCCAAACAGCTGAAATCGCCATAATGCTGCTGGATGCTGGTGCCAAGAAAACGCCTGCTATGAAAGAAAAGGTCGAAAATATTGGTAAAGATTTTGAGTTTCATAGAGAAGGGATCAATCCTGACTATTTGGAAGCAGCAGATAAAGGTTTAGCCAAACTTTATCGTTTGTTTGATGTCAAGCCAGTAGCCAAACGAATAACCCATGATGGCAGTGCACCAATCTTAGTCAAAGAAGGAACTTGGGAGGAGCAATATGAGGAACTTTGGTCCTTCTTAATCCCTTCGAGTGGCGCAGCAAAAACTATTCAGGGAGAAGTTATCCGTATACCAGGTCGAGTTCGAGATGAACTGGATCGCAATGGTGGAGCCAACTGGGACAGGGACTATAGAAAAATGCTTCAGGCTCTCCCTCAATACTTGTCTATAGGAATCCCTCTTTCAGATCAAGAATTAGAAGAGACTAAAGAGCTTATTGCTCAACTTCATGGGAAAGATTTTGATGACGAGCCTCGCCTAGACCGCCTGTGTCAGCTAGCTATTGCTTGGATTAAGCAAAATCCTGAACCCCTTTCCCTAGAAAAAACAAGTTATAAGCGGTAAAAGAAATTTGAAGCTAGTTAAAATAAAGAAATCATGGTGAATTGATGCAACTAATTGATCAAGTTAAAAAAATAGAAACTTATATTTGTGAGTATTTTGAAGACTGGGATTTGGATAATCCTGTAGAAGAGGAATACCTGGCTGATTATCAGAATATTTCTGGTGCTTCTGAGGAAGAGCTTCAAGCATTTGAGGAAAGACTTGGTATTCGTCTACCTAGTGACTTCAAAGAGCTTTATAGCTACAAAAATGGGAGTAAATACTTCTCTATTTTACCTTGTGTGATTGACCAGAGAGAGCTACCTTTTTCTCTAATGAGTTTGCAGGAAATGGAAAATTGTAAAAAATACTTTCAAAATAGGGATGCTCTATTGACGGATTTTCCAGATTATTTTTCTAATCAAGAACTGGAAAAATATGCGTGATAGCAGGATTAAGCCCTATCTTTTTAATAAAAAATGGCTTCCTTTTGCCCAGTATTGTGACTCTTGTTATCTTATGCTGGATTTTGATCCAGACCGAGAGGGGCAGGAAGGGCAGATTATATGCTACATTCATGATCCTGATGAAATTATCTATGTAGCAGAAAGTCTTACGGAGTTGATTGAAGGGATAATGGATGAGATCATATGAATGGACAAATGTACCAAGTTCAAAATATAACAGATAACATTTGTTTAACCTTCCTGTACGACAGAGTTTTAAAAGAAATTGCCCTTTGTCGGATTGACTAGATTGTGAGGCTGAATTTAGGAGCTTTTTATTGATAGGTGCTGAAATTTCTGGATTAGTCTGCAGAATTTATTTTGAGCTGTTTTCTTGCGAAATTTGACCCAGTATTGTAAATCGAATCTTAAAGTAGTATACTAGAACTAGCAATTATGAAAACGTTTGCGTTTTTTGTTGATGATGATTATTTAGGAGACAAGAAATGGAATTAACAGCCATTTATCATAGACCAGAATCAGAGTATGCTTATCTTTACAAAGAAGGTCAGTTGCATATCCGAATTAGAACTAAGAAAGATGATATCCAAGAGGTTATCTTGCACTATGGAGATCCCTTTATTTTCATTGAGGATAAGTATGAAGCAAAGAAAGAAATGACCAAAGTAACCTCAGATGCTTTATTTGATTATTGGCAGGTTACAGTCTCGGTTCATTTTGCACGGATTCAGTATCTCTTTGAACTCCTTGATAAGGAAGACAAGGGTGTCTACTATGGTGATAAGGGTTGTGTGGAACATACTCAGGAAAACTTGGATGCTGAAGGAAATGGCTTTAAACTTCCATACATTCACGAAATCGATGGTTGCCAGGTTCCAAGTTGGGTTTCAAATACTATTTGGTATCAGATTTTTCCGGAACGCTTTGCTAATGGAAATCAAAACCTAACTCCAGATGGAGCTCGAGGGTGGAATGCAGAGATTAAGCCTGGTAGAGATGACTTTTTTGGTGGAGACTTGCAAGGCATTATCGACCATCTGGACTATTTAAAAGACTTGGGAATCACAGGACTTTACCTATGTCCGATTTTCGAAGCTACGACTAATCACAAGTATGATACGACGGATTATTTTGAGATTGATCATCACTTTGGAGACAAGGAAGTCTTTCGTAATCTAGTCGAGGAGGCTCATAAACGGGGCATCAAGATCATGCTTGATGCGGTGTTTAACCATATCGGTTATCAGTCGGCTCAGTGGCAAGATGTTCTGAAGAATGGAGAAAAGTCAGCTTATAAGGATTGGTTCCATATTCAAGAATTTCCAATTACAGAAGATAAGCTTAAGAAAGCGAGAGAATTACCTTATCATACCTTTGCCTTTGCTAGCTATATGCCTAAGTTAAATACGGCTAATCCTGAAGTTAAAGACTATCTTTTGAGTGTTGCGACCTATTGGATTGAAAATTTTGATATCGATGCTTGGCGCTTGGATGTTGCCAATGAAATTGACCACCAGTTCTGGAGAGATTTTAGAAAGGCAGTTCTAGCTAAAAAGCCTGATTTGTACATCTTGGGTGAAATCTGGCATACGTCTCAGCCTTGGCTAAAAGGGGATGAGTTCCATGCGGTTATGAACTACCCGCTCTCTGAAAGTATCAAGGACTATTTCTTGCGTCAGCATAAAAAGACGGGGCAGTTTATTTCAGAAATCAACAGCCAGTCAATGTACTACAAGCAACAAATCTCAGAGGTGATGTTTAACCTTTTAGATTCTCATGATACAGAGCGAATCCTCACAACTGCCAAAGGAAATGTGCAGCATGTTAAGGCGGCTTTAACCTTTCTCTATCTTCAAAAAGGGACACCTTGTATCTATTACGGAACGGAGTTGGAGCTGATTGGCGGACCAGATCCTGATTGCCGCCGAGTCATGCCTTGGGACCGTGTGTCTGAGGATAATGACATGCTGAATTTTATGAAACAGTTGATTCAGGTTCGTAAGGAAGTCGCAAGTATGATTCAGCATGGTTCATATAGCTTGCAAGAATTGAAACCAGATGTTCTAGCTTTGAAATGGAGCTATGAAGGAAAAGAAGTTCAGGCAATCTTTAATCAGTCTTCTGAGAATTTTATCTTAGACAGAGATTCAGTTGACTTAGCGAGTCATTGCCAGCTTGAAGATGGTCAGCAAGTCATCTTGCCAGATGGATTTGTAGTCTATATTTCTGAGTAAAAAAGGATTAAAATAATGGCACTCAAGGAAGTTTATGATTATTTTCGTCACTATGATAAGGACACTTATCAAGTTGTCGCCTGCATGGGCAATGAACCATCGGAAGAAGATGTTCAGGATTTTGAAACTCAATATGGCATTCGTCTTCCAGAAGATTTCAGAGAATTCACCATGTCAGCTCTTGGAGGTCTCTTTATGGAAGTCAGGGAAGAGCTATGGCCAAGAGCCAAGGCTTACGATGTAGCACCATTTTGGACCTTCTGTCGAGGTATTAAGGTTTTTGGAATTGCAAATGGCATCCCAGACTTCTTAGATATTCGAATTAAAACCAAGGAATTACACGCTCTGGGCTTTGAGGATTATATTCCATTTCTGTCTATCATCGGTGATGGAGATGTGATTTTCTGCTTTGATAAGGACAATCATATAGTAGCTCTAGATTGGTTTAATAGTGGCGAAACTGAAGAGCTTGAATGTGATTTCAGGACTTTTACTCCAGCAAATTGCAGAGTTAGAAGTGCGTAAAAATGAGATGCTCAAGATGTTGAAAGAAAAGAAGGATAATCAGTAGCCGAAGGTAAATTCAGAATAGTTTTTCAGTAACAGCTGTTTCTATCAGTGAAACAGCTGTTTTGGCGTATTGATCCAAATGTACATTTTAAAAATTTAAGCTTTTCTACAAATTATAGAAAAAAATAAATCAAAAAGTATGATTTTTATAGGGATTCTATTGAAGTATCTTATGTTATTTAATAAAAATAGAAATAATTAAAACAAGAAAGTATAACGCTTTCGCAAAAAAATGGAAGCGGTTACTTATAAGGAGAACCCTATGGGAAAAGATCATTGGAATCGAAAAAGAGTCTATAGCATCCGTAAATTTACGGTGGGAACATGCTCAGTGCTTATAGGAACATGCTCTGTTTTATTTGGAGGCAATCTAGCTAATATAAGTGCTGTATCTGCGGATGAAACTCCAGTCGCTGTTGCTACAGAAAATGAAGATAAGGAAACCACTAAAGAAGAAGCTGTTGTTGAAAAAGCTCCTGAACAATCTGTAACAACAGAAACTGTCACCAGTGAAGTAGTTGGGACTGAACATGAAGTAGAGAAAAAAGTGGAAACCCCAACTGCTGAAGCTACTCCTGAGAAAAAAGAAACCTCTGATGTAGAGAAGCAAGCTCCAGCTGTGACTCAGGGTCAATCTACTCAAACAGAAAAACCAGAGCTCAAACCTGCAACTAATGATGAGGTAAAACAGTTGATTGAGGATAGAAAAGTAGAATTTAACCAAAACTGGCATTTTAAACTCAATGCCAATGCAAAAGACGCTATCAAACCAGATGCCGATGTATCAAGCTGGAAGAAATTAGACCTTCCTCATGACTGGAGTATTTACAATGACTTCGATCATGATTCTCCTGCCCAAAATGAGGGTGGACAACTTAATGGTGGTGATGCTTGGTATCGCAAGACCTTTAAACTCGATGAAGAAGACCTCAATAAGAATGTTCGTATCACCTTTGATGGGGTTTATATGGATTCTCAGGTCTATGTCAATGGCCAGCTAGTTGGTCACTATCCAAATGGTTATAACCAATTCTCATATGACATTACTGACTATCTCCATAAAGACGGTCGCGAAAATGTCGTCGCAGTCCATGCCATTAATAAACAACCAAGTAGTCGTTGGTATTCAGGAAGTGGTATTTACCGTGATGTTAACCTTCAAGTTACAGATAAGGTCCATGCTGAAAAGAATGGAACAACCATCTTAACACCAGACCTTGAGAAACAACAGAATGGCAAGGTTGATACTCGTGTAACAAGTAAGATTGTCAACACTGATGACAAAGACCATGAAATTCTTGCTGAATACCAAATTATTGAACGTAACGGTCAAGCTGTAACAGACTTGGTTCGTACAGATAGCCAAGTCTTGAAAGCACATCAGTCAACAAGCTTGAATGCTATTTTGCAAGTTGATAAACCAAAACTGTGGACTGTTCTTAACGATAAACCTGCCCTTTATGAATTAGTGACTCGTGTCTATCGTGATGGCCAATTGGTCGATGCTAAGAAGGACTTGTTTGGTTACCGTTACTACAACTGGACACCAAATGAAGGCTTTTCTTTGAATGGTGAACGCATCAAATTCCATGGAGTTTCTCTTCACCATGACCACGGAGCTCTAGGGGCTGAAGAAAACTATAAAGCAGAATACCGTCGTCTGAAACAGATGAAGGATATGGGTGTGAACTCTATTCGTACAACTCACAACCCAGCTAGTGAACAAACGTTGCAGATTGCTGCAGAGCTTGGTTTGTTGGTCCAAGAAGAAGCCTTTGATACTTGGTACGGTGGTAAGAAACAATATGACTACGGACGTTTCTTTGACAAAGACGCCACTCACCCAGATGCTAAAAAAGGTGAAAAATGGTCTGACTTTGACCTACGTACTATGGTCGAAAGAGGAAAGAACAACCCTGCTATCGTCATGTGGTCTATCGGTAATGAAATCGGTGAAGCAGACGGAAAACCTCGTTCTTTAGCAACTGTTAAACGCTTGGTGCAAGTCATCAAGGCAGTTGATAAAACACGCTATGTCACTATGGGAGCGGATAAGTTCCGCTTTGGTGATGGTAGTGGTGATCATGAAAAGATTGCAAATGAACTTGACGCAGTTGGATTTAACTATTCAGAAGACAACTACAAGAAGCTTCGTGCTAAACATCCAAATTGGTTGATTTACGGTTCAGAAACTTCTTCTGCAACTCGTACACGTGGTAGCTATTTCCGTCCAGAGAGTGAGCTAGCTCATAGTAACCAAGCTTATCGTCATTATGAGCAATCAGACTATGGTAATGACCGTGTTGGTTGGGGTAAAACAGCCACAACATCTTGGACTTTTGACCGAGACAATGCCGGTTATGCTGGTCAGTTTATCTGGACAGGTACTGACTATATCGGTGAGCCTACTCCATGGCACAACCAAAACAACACACCAGTTAAGAGTTCTTACTTTGGTATCGTAGATACAGCTGGTATTCCAAAGAATGATTACTACTTGTACCAAAGCCAATGGGTTTCTGTTCAGAAGAAACCAATGGTTCACCTCCTTCCTCACTGGAATTGGGAAGATTCTACCCTAAAAGAAAATGTAGCTGATACTGATGGTAAGATTCCTGTTCGTGCATTTTCAAATGCTGCTAGTGTTGAACTGTTCTTGAATGGTGAATCCCTAGGTAAGAAAACCTTTAACAAGAAACAAACAAGTGATGGACGTACTTACCAAGAAGGTGCCAATGCGAATGAACTTTACCTTGAGTGGAAGGTTGCTTATCAACCTGGGACTTTGGAATCAGTAGCGCGTGATGAGGAAGGAAATATCATTGCTCGGGATAAGATTACGACTGCTGGAGAACCAGCAGGGGTTCGTTTAGTCAAGGAAGAAAATGCTATCGCAGCTGACGGAAAAGACCTTACTTATATCTACTACGAAATTGTTGATAGTAAAGGGAATGTAGTTCCTACTGCCAATAACCTTGTTCGCTTCCAGTTACATGGTCAAGGTCAGATTGTTGGTGTGGACAACGGGGAACAAGCAAGCCGTGAACGTTACAAAGAACAAGCAGATGGTTCATGGGTTCGAAAGGCCTTTAATGGTAAGGGTGTTGTGATTGTCAAATCAACTGAGCAAGCAGGTAAATTCACCTTGACAGCCCATTCTGATCTCTTGAAATCTGCTCAAACAACCATTTTTACAGGCAAGAAAGACCAGGGGGAAAAAACTGTTTTAGGTACAGAGGTACCTAAAGTACGTACAGTTATCGGTCAAGTAGCGAAAATGCCTTCAAAAGTAGGGTTTATCTACAGTGATGGCAGCCGTGCAAAACTTCCTGTAGAATGGTCAGCAGTTGATGTTAACAAACCAGGTATTGTGACTGTGAAAGGTGTGGCAGATGGACACGACGTCGAAGCACGTGTTGAAGTTTTGGCTCTTGAAACAGAATTGCCTGTGGTTAAGAGAATTGCACCAAGTACCGACCTAAGTGAAGTTGACAAATCTGTTTCCTATGTAGTATCGGATGGTACTTTAGGAAGTTATGATGTTGATAGATGGGAAGTAGCAGCTGAAGATCAAGCTAAACTAGCGATCCCAGGATCTCGCATCCAAGCTAAAGGAATTTCTGGTGAAGATGAAATCGCTGCGACCTTTGTAGTTGCTGAAGGTCAAGCTGCTGATCCAGTAGTGCCGACTGTAACGGTAGCAGATCAAGCGGTTGAAGGTCTTTCAACTGACCAGCCTGTAAAATACCACAAGCTTGCTTATGGCGTAGCTTTGCCGGAGGTCAAAGCTACAGCTGAAAATGCTCAAGTGACAGTTATTCAAGCTAACGAAGCAAATGGTATGCGTGCAAGCATTTATGTTCAACCAAATGATGGTGAGTCACTTCAAACTTATGCTATCCAATTCTTACAAGAGGCTCCACAGATTGAACGTTTGAGCCTAGAAGTTGAAAATGCGGATGCACTAAAAGAAGACCAAACAGTTGGCATCAAGGTAGCGGCACACTATCAAGACGGTACTCAGGCTATCTTAAAAGCTGACAAAGTGACTTTTTCAACTACAGGTGAAGGAGATGTAGCAGTTCGTAAAGGTATGCTTGAATTGCACAAACCTGGTCAAGTAACTCTGAAAGCTCAATTTGAAGGAGCAGAAGGTCAGATTGACTTGAACATCCAAGCAAATACTGAAGATAAAGTTGTCCAAGCTATTCGCCCAGTCAGCGTGGTAACAGGTTTGAACCAAGAGCCAAGTCTACCTGCTACCGTAACTGTTGAATATGACAAAGGATTTCCAAAGGTTCACAAGGTGACTTGGCAAGAAGTTGCTAAGGAAGACCTTGCTAAATACCATATTTTTGAAGTCCTAGGTAAAGTTGAAGGAATCGATAAAGAAGCACATGCTAAGGTATCTGTCGAAGGTATCATTGCTGTCGAAGAAATCAGCGTAACTACTCCAGTTGCAGAAGCTCCTCAACTACCAGAGAGCGTTCGTACTTACCACTCAAATGGCCAAGTATCTTCAGCTAAAGTAACTTGGGACGCTATTGAACCAAGCCAATACGCACAAGATGGCAAGTTTACTGTGACAGGACATGTAGAAGGGACTCAACTACCAACTAAACTTCATGTTCGTGTATCTGCTCAGACAGAAACTGGTGCTAATATTTCTGACCAGTGGACCGGTTCAGAATTACCACTTGCCTTTGCATCAGACTCAAATCCAAGTGACTCAGTAGCTAACGTCAATGACAAACTAATTTCATATAATGACCAACCAGCAAATCGCTGGACAAACTGGAATCGTACAAGTGAAGCATCCGTAGGAATTCTCTTTGGTGATTCTGGTATCATGTCTAAACGTTCAGTTGATAACCTCAATGTAGCCTTCCACGAAGACTATGGTGTTGGTACACCTAAGTCCTATGTCATTGAATACTATGTAGGAACAGATGTTCCAACAGTTCCTAAGAATCCAAGCTTTGTAGCTAGTGAAGACCATGTCTTTAATGACGACAATAACTGGAAAGAAGTAACAAACCTTAAAGTTCCAGATCAAGTAAGAGCTGGTGAAATGACCCACTTTAGTTTTGATAAAGTCAACACATACGCAGTTCGTATCCGTATGACAAATCCTGATGATAAATGGGGTACTTCTATCACAGAAATTCAAATCTTCTCTAAACAAGTAGCTGCAGCCAAGAAAGCTCAAGCGCAAATTCAAGTTGATGGAAAAGATTTACCAAACTTTAATCCAGGCTTGACTGACTACTATCTTGAAGCAAGCCAAGAAAAAGCTCCGGCTGTTACAGCAAGTGTGACTGAAAATGGTATTGCAACAGTTGTACCAAGCGTACGTGAAGGAGATCCAGTCCGTGTTGTTGTCAAGGCTGAAAACGGTGATATCCTAGGTGAATATCGCCTACACTTCACAAATGATAAAGATTTGCTCGCGAGTAAACCTGTTACTGTTGCCAAATCATCTCGCTTGGTTGCTAAAGGACAAACCCTTGAGTTACCAGCAAAAGTTCCTGTCTACTTCACAGGGAAATCTGACTATGAAGTCAAAGACTTGGCTGTTGACTGGGAAGCAGTTCCAGCAGAGAATCTAACAAAAGCAGGTGAATTTACAGTTCATGGTCGCGTTTTGGGTACTGATTTAACTGCTGAAGTAGCTGTTCGTGTAACAGACAAACTCGGTGAAAACCTTTCAGACAACCCAGACTTCGATGATGATAGCAACCGTTCATTTGCCTCAGCAACTAACGATATTGATCCAAACTCTCATGACCGTGTAGATTATGTTAACGATGGTTCAGATGATGAGACCCGTCGTTGGACTAACTGGTCTCCAAACCCATCAGATAATCCAGAAGTTTCAGTAGGGGTTATCTTCAGAGAAAATGGTAAGATTGTTGAACGTACAGTAGCTGAAGGAAGCATTCGCTTCTTTGCAGATGGTGGAACAGATGCACCTTCTAAACTTGTTCTAGAACGCTATGTGGGACCAGAATTTGATTCACCAGAATATTACTCTAACTACCAACCATACGATCCAGAACATCCATTCAACACTCCTTCTAACTGGGAGAAAGTTGAATATCGTGCGGATCAAGAAGTTCAAGTAGGAACTGACATCCATGTAACCTTTGCACCGGTCAAAGCTAAAGCTATGAGATGGCGCATGGACAGAAAAGCAGACAAGAAGGGTGTGGCTATCACTGAAATGGCCTTTATTGCCCCAAGTGAAGCGCCAAAAGACAATACAGCTTCTAAACTTCTAGTAGATGGTAGAGAGCTTGCTGACTTCTCTGAAGCTCGCAAGGACTATCAAGTAACCTATAGTGGAAACCGTCCTAAAGTAACTGTTGAAGCTGGTGAAAACGTAGCGGCAACAGTTGTCGATAGTGGGGATGACAAACTCCCAGTCTTGGTACGTCTCGTTTCAGAAAGTGGCAAACACGTTAAGGAATACCGTATCCAATTAACCAAAGAAGAAGTTGAAGTGCCAAGACGGAACCAGCCGTATACGATATTCCAGAATATACTGGTGGTGTCAATGGAGAAGAAGCAGCTGTTCTAGAAGTCCCAGAGTTCATTGGTGGAGTGAATGCAGTAGAAGCAGCAGTCAATGAAGTTCCAGAATTTACAGGTGGAGTGAATGCGGTAGAAGCAGCAGTCAATGAAGTTCTAGAATACACTGGCGGTGTGAATGCAGTAGAAGCAACAGTTAACGAAGTTCCAGAATACACTAGTCAAGTAAATGGAGTAGAAGATGTTACACATGATGTTCCACACTTCAAAGGTAGTATTCATGATGGAGAAAAAGCTACACACCGAGTTCCAGAATTTACTGGAGGTGTGAATGGTTCAGCCCCAACTACAGGTGAAACACCGGTATACAGAGATGAGCAATCACAAGTAGCTCTTGCTTTATCACAAGATAAGACTTATCAAGCGCCTGCAAGTCGTCAGCACATTCTTCCAGAAACAGGTACTAAGGAAAATGCTACTCTTGCAACTGCAGGTTTTGTGGGTATGATCCTAGGATTATTCGCACTTGGAAAGAAAAAAGACCAAGACTAGAATAATTTAATATCATTGAACTCTAAGTGATTGGGTGAATGAACCCATTTTGACAATAAAAAGTGGACAAAGCTAGTTTTCTGATCTACAGAGACTGGTCTTGTTCGCTTTTTCTGTTTTATATTTAGGACTTAACTTTCTTTCTATTATTAAAAGAGTTATAATAAGGGTGAAAAAAGGGGGGAGGAAAGGAGGAAATGAAATGGCCTATATAGAGATGAAACATAGCTATAAGAGGTATCATACTGGTGATACAGAAATCGTAGCTAATCGAGATGTCAACTTCGAGATTGAAAAGGGAGAACTAGTCATTATCCTTGGGTCATCTGGTGCAGGGAAGTCAACAGTTTTAAATATTCTTGGTGGTATGGATACAAACGATGAAGGGCAAGTCTGGATTGATGGAACTAATATCTCGAATTTCACTTCTCATCAGAGAACTAACTATCGTAGAGATGACGTTGGCTTTGTTTTTCAGTTTTATAACTTGGTTTCTAACTTGACTGCCAAGGAAAATGTTGAGCTAGCTTCAGAAATTGTTGCCGATGCCTTGGATCCTGAGCAGGTTTTAAAGGACGTAGGATTAGGACATCGTCTCAATAATTTTCCAGCCCAGCTGTCTGGCGGTGAGCAGCAACGGGTATCCATTGCTCGAGCCGTGGCTAAAAATCCTAAAATTCTCCTTTGTGATGAACCAACGGGAGCTTTGGACTACCAGACTGGTAAGCAGGTTCTAAAGATTCTTCAAGATATGTCACGTAAGAAGGGTGCTACCGTTATCATCGTGACCCATAATGCCTCCCTAGCTCCTATAGCCGATCGGGTGATTCAGATGCATGATGCCAGTGTCAAGAGTGTTGTCCTCAATCCTCAACCACAGGATATTGATGATTTGGAGTACTAAGATGAAAAGAAAGACATATTGGAAAGACCTGCTCCAGTCTTTCACAGGTTCAAAGGGACGGTTTTTATCCATCCTAACTCTGATGATGTTAGGTTCTTTAGCCGTGGTTGGTCTCAAAGTAGCCAGTCCCAATATGGAGCGAACAGCTTGGGATTATCTGAAAGATACCAATGCGGCAGATTTGACTATCATAGCAGATTATGGTCTAGATCAGGCAGACCAGGAAGAATTGCAAACTCTATTGGGAGCAGATGTTGAATTTGGCTATATGACAGATTTGACTCTGGCAAACAGTGAAGATGCCATACGGATCTTTTCAAATACTGAAAAGATTTCAAAATTTCAAGTAACGGAAGGGCGTTTGCCTGAGCAAGAGGATGAATTGGCCTTGGCGGACTTTTGGAAAGATCGTTATCAGATTGGTCAAGTCATTCAGTTAGGCCAAAAGAAGGGCAGTAATTCTCAATTGAAGCGGGATAGTTATACCATTACAGGCTTCGTCCACTCTCCAGATATTTTCTCAAAATCGGATATGGGGAGTTCAGCCAGTGGTAATGGGAACTTAGCAGCCTATGGTGTCGTAACTGAGCAAATTTTAAGAGCTCTGTTTACACGATTGCTCGTCTTCGTTTTGCTAGCCTGACAGATGTCAATCCTTTTTCAAGTGATTACGAAAAGAAACTAGAGGAAGAAGGAGCAACTCTCAAAGACCTAGTTGCTGATAATGGACAAGCGCGACTAGAGAAAATGAAGAAGAATGCCCAAGAGTCACTTGATGAGGGCAAGAAACAGCTGGACGAGGCTGAAACCAACTTGACGGCTGGCAAGAAACGCCTGCAGGAAATCGAAACGCGTCTACAAGCTCAAGAAAATCAAGTGAGCCAACTACCAGAACCACAAAAAAAGTCAAGCATCTAGTCAGTTAGAAGAAGCAAAAGACCAACTAAAGCAAGAAAAGGAAAAGCTGAGCCAAGCCGAAACAGATCTTACTAAGGAAGAGGCTAAGTGGCAGACCAGTCAGGATGAGGTCAATGCTCTAACAGAACCAACCTATCATGTCTACAATCGAAAGAGTTTTCCTACTGGTCAAGGTTATCTCATGTATAGTAACTCGGCTATGAGTATTCGTGCCGTAGGGAATATCTTTCCAGTTGTTCTCTATGCCGTTGCAGCCATGGTTACCTTTACCACCATGACACGATTTGTAGACGAGGAAAGAACCAATGCAGGAATTTTCAAAGCTCTAGGATACCATAGCAAGGACATCATCGCTAAGTTTGTGATTTATGGTCTGGTTGCTGGTACTCTTGGAACCCTTCTAGGAATTTTGCTTGGTCACTACATCCTAGCACCTACTATTTCGCATATCATTACTGAGCGAATGATTGTTGGTGAGAGTCAGCAGTATTTCTATTGGACCTATAGTTGCTTAGCTCTGCTCTAAGCTTAGTAGCTAGTGTCTTACCTGCTTATCTTGTATCTCGTAGAGAGTTGCATGAAGAAGCAGGGCAATTATTACTACCCAAGCCACCAGTCAAGGGTTCTAAAATCCTCTTGGAGCGAATGACCTTTATCTGGTCTCGTTTGAGTTTTACCCAAAAGGTTACGGCTCGTAATATCTTTCGTTACAAGCAACGTATGTTGATGACCATTTTTGGGGTTGCAGGATCAGTAGCCCTCCTCTTTGCAGGGCTTGGCATTCAATCCTCTGTGGTTGGAGTGGCCGACAGACAGTTTAAGGATTTGCAACAGTATCAGATGATTCTCTCTGTCAATTCTAGTGCAACAGATTCTGATAAGGCCAAGCTAGAAGAAAAATTGAACAGTGATGAAGTAGAAAACTACCGTTTGATTTTTCCAAACAGATTGAGGAAGAGTATCCTGGCAAGGCTGGGATTCAAACCGTAACTCTCATGGTGACGGAGCAAGATGACCTAACTCCCTTTGTTCAATTAGAAAAAAATGGGGAAAAGCTGAGCTTATCTAATGGAGTTGTCTTGACAGAAAAATTAGCCCAGTTGGCAGGAGTTTCCGTTGGTGATAGTGTCCAGATAGATGAGAAAACTTTTAAAGTAGGAGCAATCACCGAGCACTACGTAGGCCATTTTGTCTATATGAATCAGGCAACCTATGAGAAAATTTATGGTCAAACTCCTAAGATGAATACTTATCTGGTCCAACTTAAAGATAATAGTGAAGGGAATATTGAAAGAGTTGCGGGAGAATTTATGGACCAGGCAGCTGTCAATGGTGTCGTTCAAAATGCTTCAACCATTCAGCTCTTTGAAAGTTTGCCGATTCTTTGAATCAAACCATGGCAATTTTAGTGTTGGTATCAGTGTTATTAGCTATTGTGATTCTCTATAATCTGACCAATATCAATGTTGCTGAACGGATTCGGGAACTCTCAACCATTAAGGTTCTTGGTTTCCATAATAAAGAAGTCACTCTTTATATTTATCGAGAAACAATCATATTGTCACTAGTTGGAATGATTGTAGGATTGGTCTCAGGCTTTTTATCTCCATCAATTTCTCATTCAGATGATTGCACCGGGCACCTTCCGTTTTCAACCAAACGTAGGCTGGGAAGTTTATCTAATCCCAGTTCTAGCAGTTAGTGTTATTCTGACTATCCTTGGATTTTTTGTTAATCACTATCTCAGAAAGGTCGATATGCTAGAAGCCCTCAAGTCGGTAGAATAGGTTTTTTTATAACAAAAAAACAAATAAGAAAAGCCCTTTGTGGCTTTTTTTATTTTCATAAAAAAATGGTAAAAATAGTAAGAGTAGAAATGGAGTTCTAGATATGAAACGAATTGATCAATTTGAAAAATAAGAAAGTATTAGTCCTCGGTTTGGCTAAATCAGGTGAGTCAGCAGCTCGACTTTTGGACAAGTTAGGTGCCATTGTAACGGTTAATGATGGCAAGCCTTTTGAGGAAAATCCAGCAGCACAAAGTCTCTTGGAAGAGGGCATCAAGGTTGTCACTGGTGGACATCCTTTGGAATTATTGGATGAAGATTTTGCCCTCATGGTGAAAAATCCAGGAATCCCCTATACCAATCCTATGATTGAAAAAAAGCTATAGAAAAAGGCATTCCAGTTTTGACTGAGGTTGAGTTAGCCTACTTGATTTCTGATGCACCAATCGTCGGTATTACTGGTTCAAATGGTAAGACAACGACCACAACCATGATTGGTGAAGTTCTGACTGCTGCAGGACAAAATGGACTCTTATCAGGTAACATCGGTTATCCTGCTAGTCAGGTTGCTCAAACTGCGACAGATAAGGACACCCTTGTCATGGAACTTTCTTCTTTCCAATTAATGGGAATCCAGGAGTTCCATCCTGAAATTGCTGTTATCACCAACCTGATGCCAACACATATCGACTATCATGGTTCTTTTGAGGACTATGTGGCAGCCAAGTGGAATATCCAAAGCAATATGACAGCAGCTGATTACCTAGTATTGAACTTCAACCAGGAATTAGCTAAAGAACTTGCGACAAAGACAAATGCGACTGTAGTACCATTCTCAACACTTGAAAAGGTTGACGGAGCTTATCTTGAAGATGGTCTTCTCTACTTCCGTGGTGAAAAAGTCATGGCAGCTGATGAGATCGGTGTTCCAGGTAGCCATAATGTGGAAAATGCTCTTGCAACCATTGCCGTTGCTAAACTTCGTGGTGTTGACAATGAAATCATCAAGGAAACCTTGTCAGCCTTTGGTGGTGTGAAGCACCGTCTCCAGTTTGTAGACCAAATCAATGGCGTTAAATTCTATAACGATAGTAAGTCAACCAATATTTTAGCAACTCAAAAAGCCTTGTCAGGATTTGATAATAGCAAGGTTATCTTGATTGCTGGTGGGTTGGACCGTGGCAATGAGTTTGACGAATTGGTTCCTGATATTACTGGACTTAAGAAAATGGTCATCCTCGGTCAATCTGCCGAACGTGTCAAGCGTGCAGCAGATAAAGTTGGTGTGGCTTATGTCGACGCGACTGATATTGCAGATGCGACTCGTAAGGCTTATGAACTTGCGGAAGAGGGAGATGTTGTTCTCCTCAGTCCTGCCAATGCGAGCTGGGATATGTATGCTAACTTTGAAGTACGTGGAGATCTTTTCATCGACACTGTAGCGGAGTTAAAGGGATAATATGAAAAAAATAGTATTTACTGGTGGGGGAACGGTTGGACACGTTACCCTCAACCTTTTGTTAATGCCTAAGTTCATCGAAGATGGCTGGGAAGTTCATTATATTGGTGATAAAAATGGGATTGAGCATCATGAAATTCTCAAGTCAGGTTTAGATATTACCTTCCATTCGATTGCAACAGGGAAATTACGCCGATATTTCTCATGGCAAAATATGGTTGACGTCTTTAAGGTTGCTTTTGGAATTCTTCAATCGCTCTTTATCATGCTTCGAGTTCGTCCACAAGCCCTCTTTTCTAAGGGTGGATTTGTATCTGTTCCGCCTGTTATCGCAGCGCGAGTATGCAGAGTACCAGTCTTCATCCACGAGTCTGATCTCTCTATGGGATTGGCCAATAAAATTGCCTATAAGTTTGCGACTAAGATGTACTCTACTTTCGAGCAAGCGTCTAGTCTCACTAAGGTAGAACATGTAGGAGCTGTGACCAAGGTTTCTGGTCCAGTTATGGAAGAACCTGAAGAAATGGTGGATATCCGAACTTCTTTCAACGACAAGTTACCAACTCTTCTTTTCGTCGGAGGTTCTGCTGGTGCGCGTGTATTTAACCAACTAGTAACAGACCACAAGGAAGAGCTGACTAGTCGCTATAATATCATTAACCTGACAGGTGATGCTAGTTTAAATGAACTAAGTTCAAACCTCTACCGTGTTGACTATGCGACGGAACTCTATCAACCACTCATGAATATGGCTGATGTGGTCATCACTCGTGGTGGTGCCAATACGATTTTTGAACTCCTTGCTATGGCTAAATTGCACGTCATTGTACCACTGGGTCGTGAAGCCAGCCGCGGAGATCAGATTGAAATGCAGCCTATTTTGTGAAGAAAGGCTATGCTGAGGAGTTGCAAGAGAGTGACTTGACCTTGTCTACTTTGGAAGAAAAAGTAAATCAACTTTTGACCAACAAAGAGATCTATCAAAACACGATGAAGAATTCTCAGGAATTAAAATCTGTGGCAGATTTTTATGAGCTACTAAAAAAAGATTTATCATAAGGAAAATTGATGTCAAAGGATAAAAAGAATCAGGACACTCAAGGCAAGGAATTGTCAGAGTGGCAAAAACGAAATCAAGAATATCTTCAAAAAAAAGCTGAAGAAGAGGCGAAACGTGCCGAAGAAGAAGCTCGTGAAAAAGAAGAACAAGTATCAGAGTCTTCTGAAAGCGCTCAAGAAGTGTCAGAATGGCAAAAACAACACCACGAGTATTTGAGCAAAAGAACGGAAGAGAACTCTACGAGTTCTGAAGAAGTGAACGAAGAATCCGAAAAATCTGAAGAGAAGGATTCGGATACTAGCGATGAGACTTCAAATGAAGAGAAAGATTCGGAGGAAACTCCTCAAGAAGACTCTAAGAGTCAGGATCAAGTAGAAAGAAAAAAAGCTGACGAAAAAGGTTAAGAAACAGAAAAAAAGGTAAAAAAACCAAGAGTAAACCTCCAAAAACCGCCATTCCTTCTATACATATCTGGCGAGCAGTTACAATCCTCGTCCCAAGTTTTATAATCTTATTTTTGTCTATTTATCTTCTAAGCCCTCTAGCTACAATGAAACATATTGAGGTTACAGGTACAGTACAGACAAGTGCAGACCAAGTTAGAGAAGCGTCTGGCATTCGTGACAGTGACTATACAATCAGCTTGCTCTTAAATAAAGATAAGCATGCGGAAATGGTCAAATCAAATCACTGGATTGAATCGGCTAAGATAGTTTATCAATTTCCAGTTCACTTCACCATTGAAGTTAAAGAATTTGAAATTGTAGCCTATTCAGTTTCAGGAGATAACTATTATCCAATCTTATCTAGTGGAAGCATTGAATCAACTGCCGTTAGTTCTGACAACTTACCTGAGAAATACATATCTGTTTTATTTAACGATGAGGAACAGATTAAAACCCTAATTTCTCAGCTAAATGAAGTTAGTCCAGAAATTAAGCAAGAGATTGAGAAGATTGAACTTGCACCAAGCAAGGTAACAAGTGACCTTCTAAAGATTACCATGTATGATACAGACGAGATTTTGGTGCCATTATCAGAACTAGGGAAGAAATTACCTTACTATAGTAAGATAAAACCACAGTTGACAGTTCCTAGTGGTATTGACATGGAGGTCGGTATCTATAGCTATAGTCTAGTGGATAAGGCTCTGGATGACGAAAGAGTCAAAGCCAAAGAAGAGGAAAAGAAGAAGCAGGAAGAAGAGAAGAAAAAACAAGCTGAGCAAGGAAATCAAGATCAAACAACACAGACGACTCAAACAACACAGAGTCGCTAAGTTTCAAATGATTCGTTCAGTTACTTGTTTTTACTTGACAAGTACCGCTATAAATAATAGAATAGTAAAAAACCTTTAAAGCAGTCCAGAGAGGCAGCTAAGGTTAGACGGTGAAAGGGTGGAGACTACCCATTTTTCGTGGAACCTTGCTGTAGGCAGGGTTCCTTTTTTCATGCTCTCTAGCTAACAAAGGTAAAAGGAGAAAAGTATGCGCGAAGCTCGTCCAGTTATTGCTCTTGATTTTCCAAGTTTTGAGGCAGTCAAGCAATTTTTAGCTCTTTTTCCAGCAGGAGAGAGCCTCTATCTAAAGGTAGGTATGGAACTCTATTATGCTACAGGACCTGAGATTGTTTCTTATCTGAAAGGTTTGGGACATAGTGTCTTTCTGGATCTCAAACTCCATGATATTCCAAATACGGTCAAATCAGCCATGAAGGTCTTGTCTCATCTGGGCGTTGATATGACCAATGTTCATGCAGCAGGTGGCGTTGAGATGATGAAGGCTGCGCGTGAAGGACTTGGGGGAAAAGCCAAATTAATTGCTGTCACTCAGTTAACTTCAACCTCTGAGGAGCAAATGAGAGACTTTCAAAATATTCAAACCAGTCTTCAAGAATCGGTTATTCACTATGCTAAGAAAACCGCTGAAGCAGGTTTAGATGGAGTTGTTTGTTCAGCTCAAGAAGTGAAACTCATCAAAGAAGCTACTAGCCAAGACTTTATCTGTCTGACACCAGGTATTCGGCCTGCTGGAGCCGCTGTTGGAGACCAAAAACGAGTCATGACACCAGCAGATGCTTATCATATTGGTAGTGACTATATCGTTGTCGGACGCCCAATCACTCAAGCCACTGATCCAGTAGCAGCTTATCATGCTATCAAGGATGAATGGACACAAGACTGGAAATAAGAATATAGTTTAAAATACAAAGGAGAATCCCATGACACTTGCTAAAGACATTGCTAGCCATCTATTGAAAATTCAAGCCGTTTACCTCAAACCAGAAGAGCCCTTCACTTGGGCATCAGGAATCAAGTCACCAATTTATACGGATAATCGTGTAACACTTGCCTACCCAGAGACACGTACCTTGATTGAGAATGGTTTTGTGGAAGCTATCAAGGCAGAATTCCCAGAGGTAGAAGTGATTGCAGGAACAGCGACTGCGGGTATCCCACACGGTGCCATCATCGCTGATAAGATGAATCTGCCATTTGCTTATATCCGTAGCAAACCAAAAGATCATGGTGCTGGGAACCAAATCGAAGGCCGTGTAGCTCAAGGACAAAAGATGGTCGTTGTGGAAGACCTCATTTCAACTGGGGGTTCGGTTCTTGAGGCCGTAGCAGCTGCTAAACGTGAAGGAGCAGATGTGCTTGGTGTCGTGGCTATCTTCAGCTATCAATTACCAAAAGCAGATAAAAACTTTGCGGATGATGGTGTCAAACTGGTGACACTTTCAAACTACAGTGAGCTTATCCACCTAGCCCAAGAAGAAGGCTACATCACACCAGAAGGACTTGCTCTCCTAAAACGATTTAAAGAAGACCAAGAAAATTGGCAAAATGCTTAAGGTATATAAAAATCAGGTAACCCTTAGGGTTACCTGATTTCATTATGTGATAAATGACGTAGAATTGATTAATGTTCATAGTATTGAGAGGATAACAAATATTAAGTTATTGCTGGGCTAACTGGTATCTGGTGCCTAACCACAGTGAACCAGCACTTTGATTCATTTGCAGAAGTAGTAGAAGCAGAAAAATGAGTACCGATTGTCTTTAATTATGGTATTCGTCGTGAGTCAACACATTCTTTTAATCCTTAGTTTAAGGAGCAAAACTGGTCGTCATTGAACGTTCAGTCATTTATAGTTTAGCCTTTGGCGAAACATTGGTGTGTATTAGTTTTTTTGTTTTGAACCTTATTGCGCTTAGCTAAAAACTTACACTTTTTCAGGAGTTACAGCATCATAGTCCTAAGCTACCCTAGCATGCCTCTAACATCAGCTGTTTTTTAATAATAACCTCGTTATAAGTAAGATTGTTATTAAAAAAATAATATCTATCAGCGGAGTACAACTGTCTAATTCTTGAAAGTTTAACAGAGTATCTGCTACGTTTGAGTACTTTCTCATATCGTGAAATTGATTTTGACTACTTACCTTAGTTTTTTTATTTTTCTAATGGTTACAGAAACCTTAACTAAGATATATCTTTCGTTAAGATTTTTCCGTTTTCAGACCCAACTATTGATAAATATGATGTTATATCACCTGATAATGTATTATCAGAAAATATTATATATTCAATTCCTTTATTTGGCTTAGTTACTGAGTAATTTAGATAGTACCGTTCTTTATAATAATTGGCATACATTTCAGCAATATTTTCATTATTATCATATGTTACAATCCAATTTTTTTCTTTCATATGCTTTTTTTATTGCTTCTTTCAACTTTACATGGTCGTCATGTTCATAGTAATTCGTATACAGCGCGGGTCCTTTTTTTCATAATAGGGTGGATCAAAGAACGTGAACGAGTTTTTTTGTCTTGGAAACAGATTGTTTTACAAAGTACTCCGCATCAAGATTGTACACTTTTTATTTTTATTCTTAAACTTTGAAATAAGCTGAATTCGATTTATAATATCTATTTTATTGAACCTGCAGTCCATTTTATAAAGACCACTTTTGTTCTTTTGCCACCAATTACACCTCCTTTAATTATTCCCGATCTATTCACTCTGTTTAAAAAGGGTTGAAAAAGCCTAATTCTAGCAAATTGGTAGTATCTTTTTTTGATAACTGAACTTCTTTTTGATGATACCATTCTTCTATAGTTATATCTGTATCAATAATCATTTGAATTAAATCATCTGTATAATTTAAAAACAGAGTACCAAAATGCATATATTGATTTATCATAATCATTTATCATAATTTTTTTCAACATCACCATTGATTATTAAACTAAGAGCAACTCCAGCACCGCCAGCATAAGGTTCAATATAAGTCTTGCAATTATTTATACTAATCAAGTGTTGAATATAATTGTATATTCTACTTTTTTTCCTCCAGGGTATCTTAGAGGAGAATAGCTTTTTCTCATCATTTCACCAAATTGTTGTAGTATCTTTTCAATTCTACCACCGAAATCCATTATTAACTGCATATTTTTCATTCAAATAGAACGGTAGTAACTCTTCAATAATATGTTTGTAATCTTCAAACCACTTTTTATACTTTTTTTCTTTTCTTTCAATTCTGTATATCTTTCAGAATTAATTCCATTCGATTCAATAATTTGCTTAGTAATAGGAATACTTCTAGCAAAAAGTTGTATTATAGAATTCATTATCAGCTGGTAATGAGCTTAAAAAAATTCCCACATCATTCGTTCTATATTATAATTTTTAAATTCTGGAATTGTAGGTAAAATGAAAATAAGTATCCTTTCCACTTGTTGGGTTCTCAAACAATGAACCTTGTAAATTTTTTTTTAAGTTGTTCACCCAATTCACCATTTAAATCGGTATCAAATACTATGATGTAATTACTATAATATGAAAAAAATCATTTTTAATCAGCCCCTGAAATGTTAGACCACCCTATTTCACTTTCAATAAAAATTTAATCTTTGGATGTCTATTATAACGTCTCCTTTTTATTATTATAAAAATTCTATTATTTTTTTCTAAATACCATCTAGCAACCGAGTCCTCTGTCAAGACAGGAATACGTTTTGATGAGACTGTCTCCATTTGCTGAGTAAGATCATTACGTAAATATCTTGAAGTTGGATTTTTCCTTATGTTCAATTTTACCCCTAGCTTTTGTTAAATAGTATGTAGTAACTAAATTATCCTTTTCACCCATTTCATAAATGTATTCTAACAGAGATAAGCTATGGGTAGTAAAAACTACCTGTAAATCCAATTCTTGAGACTTTTCTTTTAAAAAAATTTTAAGAGTCTATTTTGTGCAGCTGGGTGTAAAGCAGCATCTAGTTCGTCAATTACTAATAAACCACCTTTATAGTCTGACCCCATATCAGATTTCAACTTTTCAAAGGAATAAACTGCTGTTAAAATCTGACCCAAATTATCCTGACCAGATGAATTTGCTGTCGGTGGATACAGAGCAGTTTTTAATTGATGTGCTGCTCTTTAAATTAGAAATTGTTGTGTTCTCCAAACTTTCATATTCATCAATGGAAGACATTATCTCTTTATGTTTGTTGATGATATAATTATCAAAATTACTCTCTAGCTTTTTTTATATTCAACTTTTTCCTCGTTTTCTCCCACTGGATAAAAGCCTTGAAAGTCCTATATAAAGAGTTGGCAACTAATTTTACTTTCATGATCTCTAATATCAGGCTGTTTTTTTAGGAATTAATCTAAATCTCGTATTGGACTCAGTTTTATCAGTTAAATAATATAATGATGACATTGGTAGTTTTTCTAAGTCAGTCTCATTTTTCTTGAGCAGCATTATATAACTCAGCAATCTTATCTCTCTGAGATTTCTTGAGAAGTTTATACCCTTTTAACTTTTTTTGATTTTTTTGAAAGGTTTTTCCTAAATGAAACTTCGTTAATTGTTTGCCCAGATTCAATAAGACCAGAAAAATGAGAATTTGATTGTACTCTCTTCTCTATCGTCAAAATCTTTATCACCTATTATAATTCTATTGAATTCACCTTTAAATTTTTGACCATTTAATGTTTTATAACCTTTAATTTCACCACAATTACTAAGAATTGCAAGAATTGTTGACTTACCTACACCATTATGTCCAGCAATACAGGTTATATTCGGATTTAAAGACATTGTAAAATCTTCAAAACCTCTAAACTTATCAATTTCTATACTGTTAATTCTAATTACCATACAAATCTATTTCTCCTTAAGTATAATATCCCTTTACATTGGTAATTCGATTTATCAAAGATTACCCAGTAAGTTAAACCCAATTAAAAAAATTTTTTTACACATATCTTTTTACAACATAAAACTTTTCAATAAAAATTATAACACAAAAACCAGAGAATCCACTATAGAAACTATCTTCTATACTATACTCTTTATGATATTTTTTTATCTTGTCTATCCCATGTTTATTTTTCTTATGTTGTTTGGCTGGACAGCGCACCTATTGAGTTACTCTAGTATAATATACAAGATTAGTTGTTTTTTTCTGAGAATTTTGTTATTAGTACATTTGGTATTGATAACAATCTCTGTTAGTATATCGATTTTTTTATTTTAGTAAAAATCTTATTCCAAGATTCTTTATTAAATGATTCGGAATTTTTTTAAACACTTCCGTAGAATAAGAAATTTAGCAAACTCTATTTCGAACAGAGGGAGGAGTTTTTGTTAGATTTCAATGATTTTCTGATATGTAGATTTTTTTAAAATACTAGAAAAATGATTGCAGTAAAAACAGATATACTGATATCATCTGCGGTGACTTAGGAAATGAAAAAAATCTAACTATATTACTTTCAATAAAAAAATCAATTAGGGTTTTTACTACGCGAATATTAAAAATAACAGATAACAGGCGAGGTATTAAGTATGAATTCTATTTAAATGATGTAGTTAGTCAAGAATTAGAGAATCTATTTTAGATAACTTCCAAAAATATTAATTTAGAAAAAAATTATATAGTTGACAAATGTAGATTTTAAGAGTATACTGATAATTGTAATTGACAAATGTAGATTTTGGAGGTGTGCTGATGCAGATTTCGGATGCAGAATGGCAGGTCATGAAGATTATCTGGATGCAGGGGAAACAGACTAGTACTGATCTCATAAAAGTATTAGAGAAAAGGTTTAGCTGGTCTAAATCCACGATCCAGACACTCTTGGCTCGTTTGGTGGAGAAAGAATGTTTGACTCGGGAAAAAGCAGGGCAAGTCCTTTGTCTATTCGGCCCTTTTAACTCTAGACGACAGTAGAGGTTTAATGGTTCAGGATATCAAAGACAAGCTTTGTTCTCGTAGAATAAAGCTCTTACTAGCTGATTTGATTGAAGAATGTGATTTCACCCTAGCTGACTTGAAAGGCTTGGAAGAAGTGATTTCAAAGAAAAAAGCAAGTGCTGTAACAGAAGTAAAATGTAATTGTATGTAAAGGAGACGCTATGTTAAATCTATTTGTATCTATTGTTGTTTTAGGAATGATTGCTTTTATCCTCTTTTGGTTTTTCAAAAAACAGCAAGAAGATGCTAAGAGAGCTCAACAAAAGAATGGCTATCAAGAAATTCGAGTGGAAGTCATGGGGGGATATACTCCAGGAACTATTATCCTCAAAAAATTGCAACCAGCTCGCATTATTTTCGATCGAAAAGATCCTTCACCTTGCTTGGACCAAATCGTTTTTCCAGACTTTGGTGTGCATGCTGATCTGCCTATGGGAGACCAATATGTGGTTGAAATCACTCCTGAAGAAGCAGGTGAGTATGGTTTCTCTTGTGGCATGAATATGATGCACGGTAAGATGATTGTAGAATAGGAGAACAATATGACAGAAATTATGAAAGCAAGCCTTGAAAATGGTGTTCAAAAAATCCGTATCACGGCAGAAAAAGGCTATCATCCAGCCCATATTCAACTACAAAAAGGAATTCCTGCTGAGATTACCTTTCATCGTGTGACACCTTCAAACTGTTATAAAGAGATTCTCTTCGAAGAAGAAGGGATTCTAGAACCAATCGCTCAAGACGAGGAAAAAGTCATTCGCTTTACGCCTCAAGACTTGGGCGAACATGAATTTTCATGTGGCATGAAGATGCAAAAGGGGACCTACACCGTTGTTGAAAAAACTAAAAAGTCTCTCAGTCTTTTACAGCGTTTTTGGATTACTAGTATCTTTACTGTGCCTCTTGTGATTCTCATGATTGGGATGTCTACAGGAGGAATTAGTCACCAAGTCATGCGTTGGGGCACCTTTTTTTAGCCACAACACCCATTATGCTGGTAGCTGGAGTTCCATATATCAGAAGCGCCTGGGCTAGTTTTAAAAAGCACAATTCCAACATGGATACCTTGGTTGCTCTGGGAACCCTAGTGGCCTATTTCTATAGCTTAGTTGCCCTCTTCACTAGTCTGCCCGTTTACTTTGAAAGTGCTGCATTTATCCTCTTCTTCATTCTTTTGGGAGCAGTTTTTGAGGAAAAAATGCGAAAAAATACTTCTCAGGCAGTCGAAAAATTATTAGACCTACAAGCAAAAACAGCAGAGGTTTTGCGTGATGATGTTTATGTTCAAATACCTCTAGAACAAGTCAAAGTTGGGGATCTCATTCGCGTTCGACCAGGTGAAAAAATTGCCGTTGATGGTATTGTCTTAGAAGGTGAAACGAGTATTGATGAATCAATGGTGACTGGGGAAAGTATTCCAGTCGATAAATCAGTTGGAGATGCTGTTATTGGGTCAACTATCAATAATAGTGGTACGATCATCTTTAGAGCTGAAAAAGTGGGTTCTGAGACTATGTTGGCTCAGATTGTGGACTTTGTGAAAAAAGCGCAAACGAGTCGTGCCCCTATTCAAGATTTGACAGACAAGATTTCTGGGATTTTTGTACCAGCAGTTGTCATTTTAGGACTTCTTACTTTTTGGGTCTGGTTTGTTTTACTTGGAGATAGCTTTGTGACTTCACTTCTCTACGGAGTTGCTGTTTTGATAATTGCCTGTCCTTGTGCACTAGGACTCGCGACACCGACAGCACTCATGGTTGGAACAGGACGAAGTGCCAAGATGGGGATTCTTCTCAAAAAAATGGTACAGTTTTACAGGAAATCCAAAAAGTCCAAACGGTTGTTTTTTTGATAAGACAGGAACCTTGACCGAAGGGAAGCCAGTAGTGACAGATGTTATTGGTGATGAAAGAGAAGTGCTAAGTTTGGCTGCTTCATTGGAAGATGTATCTCAACACCCGCTAGCTCAAGCTATTGTTAATCGTGCATCTGAACTAGGAATCAGTCTTTACCCAGTGGAAAACTTCCAAGCCTTGCATGGAAAAGGTGTGACTGGGATTATTAATGGTAAACAAGTCTTGCTGGGGAATGCCAAACTCTTAGATGATCTTGCTATTCCACATGATTATCAAGAACGATTTGATTTGCTTGAGAAAGAAGCAAAAACAGTTGTCTTCCTATCCGTAGATGGTCAGTTAAAAGGCTTAATTGCCTTGCAGGATGTCCCTAAGGAAACTGCTCAAGAAGCTATTGCTAAATTGAAAAAACGTGGTCTTAGAACGGTCATGCTTACCGGAGATAATGCTGGAGTAGCGCATGCGATTGCAGAGCAAATTGGAATCGAAGAAGTGATCGCAAATGTCTTGCCAGAGGAAAAGGCACATGAAATTCACAAGCTTCAAAAGAATGGCAAATTGGCCTTTGTTGGAGATGGTATCAATGATGCGCCGGCCCTCAGTGTAGCGGATGTCGGAATTGCAATGGGCTCTGGGACAGATATTGCCATCGAATCAGCAGATCTTGTCCTTACAACCAACAATTTACTAGGATTGGCACGTGCTTTTGATATGAGTAAGAAGACCTTTAATCGTATTCTACTCAATCTTTTCTGGGCTTCTATCTATAACCTCATTGGTATTCCGATTGCAGCAGGAGTGTTTTCTGGTCTTGGTTTGGTACTCAATCCAGAACTTGCAGGATTGGCCATGGCCTTTAGTTCAGTATCTGTTTTAATCAGCTCTCTCATGCTTAATTTTACTAAAGTCGATTAATACTCTTCGAAAATCTCTTCAAACCACGTCAGCTTTATCTGCAACCTCAAAGCTGTGCTTTGAGCAACCTGCGGCTAGCTTCCTAGTTTTCTCTTTGATTTTCATTGAGTATAAAAAGGCGGTCTTAACCGCTTTTTTGCTATTCTAAAACAGATTTTCAAAACGCTTTCAAACTGTACTGTAATAGAGAATGAAAGTTTCTGAGCACATTCTTATGAATCTGAAAATCAAATGTGATAAATTAGGATTGTAAATTTACTGAATCGTTTTCAAATAACATATAAAAGCGTTTTTTGTAAATATATGAAATTATTTTGAAGGAGAGTTATCATTATGACTCAAGGGAAAATTACTGCATCTGCAGCAATGCTCAACGTATTGAAAACATGGGGCGTAGACACTATCTACGGTATCCCATCAGGAACACTCAGCTCACTTATGGACGCTTTGGCTGAAGACAAAGATATCCGTTTCTTGCAAGTTCGCCACGAAGAAACAGGTGCTCTTGCAGCGGTTATGCAAGCTAAATTTGGCGGATCTATCGGTGTTGCAGTTGGTTCAGGTGGACCTGGTGCGACTCACTTGATCAACGGTGTTTACGATGCAGCTATGGATAACACTCCATTCCTTGCTATCCTTGGATCACGTCCAGTTAACGAATTGAACATGGATGCCTTCCAAGAGCTTAACCAAAATCCAATGTACAACGGTATCGCTGTTTATAACAAACGTGTAGCTTACGCAGAGCAATTGCCAAAAGTGATTGACGAAGCTTGCCGTGCTGCCGTTTCTAAAAAAGGTCCAGCTGTCGTTGAAATTCCAGTAAACTTTGGTTTCCAAGAAATCGACGAAAACTCATACTACGGTTCAGGTTCTTACGAGCGTTCATTCATCGCTCCTGCTTTGAACGAAGTTGAAATTGACAAAGCTGTTGAAATTTTGAACAACGCTGAACGTCCAGTTATCTACGCTGGTTACGGTGGTGTTAAAGCTGGTGAAGTAATCACTGAATTGTCACGTAAAATCAAAGCACCAATCATCACAACTGGTAAAAAAACTTTCGAAGCTTTCGAATGGAACTACGAAGGTTTGACAGGTTCTGCTTACCGTGTTGGTTGGAAACCAGCCAACGAAGTGGTCTTTGAAGCAGACACAGTTCTTTTCCTTGGTTCAAACTTCCCATTTGCTGAAGTATACCAAGCATTCAAAAACACTGAAAAATTCATCCAAGTGGATATCGACCCTTACAAACTTGGTAAACGTCACGCTCTTGACGCTTCAATCCTTGGTGATGCAGGTCAAGCAGCTAAAGCTATCCTCGATAAAGTAAACCCAGTTGAGTCTACTCCATGGTGGCGTGCAAACGTTAAGAACAACCAAAACTGGCGTGATTACATGAACAAACTCGAAGGTAAAACTGAGGGTGAATTGCAATTGTATCAAGTTTACAATGCAATCAACAAACATGCTGATCAAGACGCTATCTACTCAATCGACGTAGGTGACACTACTCAAACATCTACTCGTCACCTTCACATGACACCTAAGAACATGTGGCGTACATCTCCACTCTTTGCGACAATGGGTATTGCCCTTCCTGGTGGTATCGCTGCTAAGAAAGACAATCCAGATCGCCAAGTATGGAACATCATGGGTGACGGTGCATTCAACATGTGCTACCCAGACGTTATCACAAACGTTCAATACGACCTTCCAGTTATCAACGTTGTCTTCTCAAATGGTAAATATGCCTTCATCAAGGACAAATACGAAGACACAAACAAACACTTGTTTGGTTGTGACTTCCCTAATGCTGACTATGCGAAAATCGCTGAAGCGCAAGGTGCTGTAGGATTTACAGTTGACCGTATCGAAGACATCGATGCAGTTGTTGCAGAAGCTGTTAAATTGAACAAAGAAGGTAAAACTGTTGTTATCGATGCTCACATCACTCACATCGTCCACTTCCAGTAGAAGTACTTGAGTTGGATCCAAAACAACACTCAGAAGAAGCTATTAAAGCCTTCAAGGAAAAATACGAAGCAGAAGAACTCGTACCATTCCGCCTCTTCTTGGAAGAAGAAGGATTGCAATCACGCGCAATTAAATAATTCCTCTCGTGGAACTTAAAAAGATCGGAGCAATCCGGTCTTTTTCTTTTTATGTATTTTCTGTTAAAATAGATGCATCATGATATTTTAAGGAGAAAAAAAGATGCCAACAACTTTCTTTCTATTATTTGGCTTAATGTCGTTAGGCTTTGCTGCCTTCACCTATTTCATGTTCGACATTTTTATCTTTAGTAATTACAGAAATGCCAAGAGATGCACCGAAAGAACGGAAGGAGTTATTATCCGATATTCCTATGCTCTTTATAACGGAATTAGTCTCCCAGTGGTTGAGTACACTGTTGATGGGAACCGATACAAGGTTTTAGGACCGAAATTTCTATATGCGATTTCAAATACAATCAGTACTCCCTTAGGTTCAATCGTATCTGATGTCAAAATGGATAATTTTGAAGATGGGGAAATTCCTCAGGTTTTAAGATACAAGATTTATAGGAATAGTTTCATCTCTTTAACAAAGTCACCTTTAATGGAACGATTTCCAATTGGAGGAAAGGTAACTGTTTATTATGATCCTAAGAAACCAAAACATTCCTATGTAGAAAGACCTTTAAAACCAGGTCGTTATGCATGGCTGACTAAATGTTTAGTTTATTTCCTTGTTTTTCTGATGGTTGCTCTAGCTTTCTTTATCGTGTTCATTCTTCCAAATCTTGTGAACTAATAGTTTCTGGTAGATTTTTTTCGAAAAGTATGAAAATCCATATCGTTACTATTTTTTTATAAAATCTTCTCCCTACTTTATAAGATAAGAAAAAAAGAGTTCAATCAGAACTCTTTTTTTGCTATAATGAAGGGAGAAAAATCAGACAGGAGATCAAGATGTCAGAACCGTTATTTTTAAATTCTGTAATGCAAGAAAAAATCTGGGGTGGGACTAAACTACGTGATGAGTTTGGTTACGACATTCCTAGTGAAAAAATCGGAGAATATTGGGCAATCTCAGCTCATCCAAATGGAGTGTCTAAGGTAGCCAATGGGCGCTATGAAGGAACAGACCTCGCTACTTTGTATGCAGAACACCGTGAGTTGTTTGGCAACCGTCCTGAGCCTGTATTTCCGCTCTTGACCAAAATCCTTGATGCCAATGACTGGCTCAGTGTTCAAGTTCATCCAGACGATGCTTATGGACTAGAGCATGAAGGTGAACTTGGAAAAACAGAGTGCTGGTACATCATTGCTGCAGATGAAGGTTCAGAGATTATTTACGGTCACAATGCTAAGTCAAAAGAAGAACTCCGTCAGCAAATTGAAGATAAAAACTGGGATGCCTTGCTGACAAAGGTTCCTGTTAAGGCTGGAGATTTCTTCTATGTACCAAGTGGAACTATGCATGCTATCGGTGCAGGTATCTTAATTCTTGAAACGCAACAGTCTAGTGATACCACCTACCGAGTTTATGACTTTGACCGTAAGGATGATAATGGCAACTTGCGTGAACTTCACCTCGAAAAATCAATCGATGTTTTGAATATTGGTGAGCCTGCTAACAGCCGTCCTGTGACTGTCAAAGCAGATGATTTGCGTTCAACTTTACTTGTCTCTAATGATTTCTTTGCAGTTTACAAGTGGGAAATCACAGGAAAAGTTGAATTTGAGAAGACAGCTGATTACAGCTTGTTGAGTGTCTTGGCTGGTCAAGGGAAACTGACTGTAGACGGAAAAGACTATCCAATCCAAAAAGGTAGCCACTTTATCTTGCCGAGTGATGTTGAAGCTTGGACCTTGGAAGGGCAAGGTCTAGAATTGATTGTTAGCCATCCATAAAAAGAAAAGACTTGAGAGATATTCTCAAGTCCTTTTTTTGTATTTACATAAATTGGGCGATAAAGACCACGATGATGATAATTGGAATGATGAAACGAAGAAGGAAAAGCCAGACTTGGAAAAGTCCTTGTTTCCAAGGTGTTTCATCAAGATGAAGTTCCTCCATTGCTAGTGTTTTCTTAAAAATATAGCCTGTAAAAAGGGACAAGCAGAGAGCACCGAAAGGCATGAGGAGGTTGGAAACCAAGAAATCCATGGCGTCAAAGAAGGTCTTTCCAAAGATATGGACATCAGCCATCACACCATAGGATAGGGCCGAAGGGATACCAAAGACAAAAGTCAATACACCTAAAATCATACTCCACTTAGCACGCTTACGATTGTCCTGGTTGGTGATATTTCCAACGTTGATCTCAAGCATAACGACTGAGGAAGTTATGGTCGCAAAGAGGAAGAGCAAAAGAAAGAGAATATAGAAAATCGTACCAAAAGGCATATTGTCAAAGAGTTGCGGCAAGACAATAAAGAGGAGACTTGGTCCACCTTCAGATTGGATATTAAAGGCTGACATAGCAGGGAAAATCGCAAGTCCCGCCATGATAGAAACTGAGATGTTCAAGGCTACGATGGAAATTCCTGATTGGACCAGCTTGGTCTTCTTGTCTAGGTAGGAAGCGTAAGTCAACATGGCTGTAACTCCAAGGGATAGAGCAAAGAAAGATTGACCCAGTGCATAGAGAAGTCCAGCACTTGTTAGTTTTGAAAAGTCAGGTTTGAGGAAGTAAACGACGCCTTCCATAGCATTTGGCAAGCTAAGAGAACGCCCGATAATAACAATAAAGATGATAAAAAGTAGGGGCATCATAACCTTAGATGCTCTTTCAATCCCTTTTTGAACGCCGTGTGAAACAATGAAAATGTTCAAGAAGATAAAGGCTGCTTGAGCTCCTAAAGCAATAACTGGATTAGAAATGATTGAAGAGAATTGCTGGGCATAATCTCCATTTCCGATTAGGTGGAATAATCTTCCAATCTCGATACCAAGGTATACCAGAATCCAACCCCCAATGACACTATAAAATGAGAGAAGGATGAAAAGAGCAAAGGCACCAATCCAACCAATAAAGTTGTACTTTTGATTGTTTCCAAGTTTGCCAAAGGTTTTGATTGCTGACACGCCAGCGCTTCGACCAAGGGCAAACTCAGCCAGTAGAAGAGGGAAACCAATTAAAATTGTCGAGATAAGAAAGACCAGTAAGAAACCTCCCCCACCATTGGCAGCGGTCATATAAGGGAACTTCCAAACAGCTCCAAGGCCAATAGCAGAACCAGCAGATGCAAGGATGAAGCCCAGTTTTGAGCCCCATTGCGATTTTTCAGACATCGTTAAAACTCCAATCTATTTTTAAAATAAGAAAAGGCTACTTGAGTTGTCAAATAGCCCTCTCTCAATTGCTCTTTATGAGCTTTTTATTTGATTGATAGACTTGATTATCCTATCATGTTTTCTGAAGCCTGTCAAGAAAGCGATTTTCAAGTTTTCATAAAAAATATGATAAAATACTTGACTCTACCCTAAGGTAAGGGGATATACTATTCATGTGAGGAGGAAATCATGTACCATATAAAAGAAGCTGCGCAACTTTCAGGTGTCTCCGTCAAGACCCTCTACCATTATGATAAGATAGGACTCTTGGTTCCGTTAAAGTCAGAAAATGGCTATCGAACTTACAGTCAAGAGGATTTAGAACGACTTCAGGTTATCCTCTATTACAAGTATCTAGGCTTTTCTTTAGAAAAAATAGCAGAGCTATTGAAGGAAGAAAAGACGGACTTGTTACCACATTTGGCAAGACAGTTGGACTATTTGACCCAAGAAAGGCAACATCTAGATACCTTGATTTCCACCTTGCAAAAAACCATTCAAGATCAAAAAGGAGAAAGAAAAATGACTATTGAGGAAAAATTCACTGGCTTCAGCTATCAATATAATCAAAAATACCACCAAGAAGCGGTAGAGAAATATGGGCAAGAAGTAATGGATCAGGCTCTCGAGCGTCAAAAAGGACGAGAGGATGAAGCTACAACAGCCTTTAATCAAATCTTTCAAGCCTTGGCTCAAAATCTCAAAGCTGGTTTGCCGATAACAGCATCTGAAAATCAAGAGGAAGCAGCCAAGCTCTTACAAGCTATTCGTACTTATGGATTTGACTGCTCTATCGAGGTCTTCGGTTATATCGGCCAAGGCTATGTCTATAATCCAGAGTTCAAGGAAAACATTGATAAGTTTGGAAAGGGAACAGCTCAATACACTTCAGATGTTATTGCCCACTATGTTAGAACTCAGACAAAATAAAAATCGGCGGAGTAATCTCTGCCGATTTACTGTTATTTGAGTTGGTAAAACCAGTCTTCCCCATCCTTATAGTAAAAGAATTCACTGAGGTCCTCTTCGAGAAAAACACGAAGCATATCAGACATATCCTCAGTAGCTAGTTTGAGATGAGATAGATTTTCAAAATCCTCCCACCAGACTTTTCCTTCGTCTGAAGATTGGAGCTCACCAGTAAAGTGTTCTGTTTTGTAAAAGAGGACAACATAACGATAATCTGCATCATCATACCAGTCTTTGATACCACAGAGTTGGGGTTTAGAAATGGTCAGACCAGTTTCTTCCTTCACTTCGCGAATGACAGCATCGACAAAGGATTCGCCACGTTCAACATGACCACCAGGAAAAGTAATGCCAGGCCAGTTAGGACTAACTCGGTCTTGAACTAGGACCTTGTCCCCATTTTTAATCAAGCACATGTTGACAAATTCGACTGATTCTCTTCTGCTCATATTATTTTTCCTATTTTGTTAGTAATTTTTCTACCACGTTTAACTTTCGCATGGTCAGATCAACGCCGAACAGCTTTTCAAGATAGTTGGTATTAAGTTTTTTTCGTTTTGCAGTTCTAGGGAGATAGAGGTAAAGACAATGGTTGCCGATACAAATTTCTTCTTCACCATAGTCACTATCCAATTTTTCTAATGGTAGACTTTGGATATCATTTTGAAAAAGGATCACATGTATTCGGTCAAAAAGATAGTGTTTTTCCAAATGGGTTTTTCTTGGACAATTTTTGCAAAATCATTTTTGTTCTTGATTACCATTTTTAAATCAGCACCAATTTTTTCCTTTATTAGAGTGTGAACCTGTTCTCGTATTTCTTCCAGAGATAAGTCACTTTCAAGAATGATATTCCCACTTTGAATATAGGTTCGAACGTGTTGAAAATCAGCCTCTATCAAGATATCTACTAGATAAGACATTTTAGGGATAGCATTTTTTCCATTAGGAGTAACTCCCCTTAGTAAGATAATATGTTCCAAAGTAGTTCCTTTCTTATCTAACATCCTTAGATACTAAATCATTTATAGATTAAGTTTGAGCCTGCCACCCATCCGGTGCAGAGGGCAGAAGTGATGTTAAAGCCACCTGTGTGGGCATTGATATCTAGGACCTCGCCAGCAAAGTGAAGTCCAGGAACCAATTTACTTTCCAGTGTTTTAGGATTGATTTCCTTGAGACTAACACCTCCTTTGGTAACAAAGGATTTAGCCAAGGACATTTTTCCAGTCACAGGAATCTTGAGGGATTTGATAAACTGGATAAGTTGGTCTCGTTCTTTTTCAGTTAATTGTTTGACCTTTTCTGGGTAGCCTTGCACCAAGAATTCTGCCAAGCGTTCTGGCAACAAAGATTTCAAGGTATTTTTTAAGGATTTTTCACGGTTTTCTTCTAGAAAATTTATTAAGTCGCCTTCAGAAAGTTGTGGCAAGACATCTAAAGATAGGATTTCGCCACCCTTGACAAAGCTTGACATACGCAGAGCAGCGGGACCAGATAAACCAAAGTGGGTAAAGAGCAGATCATGAGTAATGACGTGCTTGCAATAACTGAGGGTCACATCGTCTAGGGAAATTCCCTGCAAAGCCTTGTGTGGAAAATCTGTCAATAAGGGACTTTCAGCAGCCTCAAGTTCGGTAATGGTGTGTTTGAAATGACGGGCAATCTCGTGACCAAAACCAGTCGAACCAGTCGAAGGATAAGACTTACCACCTGTTGTGACAATGAGTTTATCACAAGTAAAGGTCTGGTCTGCGGACTTAAGGACAAACTGGTCGTCTATCTTTTTAACAGAAACAATCTCTGTTTGAGTAGCAATTTGCCCACCAAGTTCAATGATTTTCTTTTCCAGAGCCTCGATTATGGTTCGCGATTTATCGCTGGCTGGGAAGACACGTCCGTGGTCTTCTACCTTGAGTTTGACTCCATTTTCCGTGAAAGTTGATGATATCATGGTTATCAAACTGGGAGAAGACACTGTAAAGAAATCGCCCATTTCCAGGGATGCCAGCGAGTAGATCGTCTAGAGTTCCGTTGTTAGTCACGTTACAGCGACCACCGCCAGTTCCAGCTAATTTTTTTCCAAGTTTCCGATTTTTTTCAATGAGAAGGGTTTTCTGCCCGTAAAAGCTACTGGAAATCGTAGCCATCATACCAGCAGGGCCACCTCCGATGACAATAGTATCAAAATGTTTCATAAGAGTATTGTACCATAAAAAAACAAGAGATGATTAGACATCTCTTGTCAGATTTATTAGTTGATTTCGTATCCCATGAGGAGCCCGCCTTCTTCCGCATAGAAACTGCAGAGTCCAGAAGTTGGGATGATTTCTAATGTCAGCTTGTGGGTATTTTTTTCTCGTAAGAGCTCTGAAAGCTGTTGGCAGAATTTTGTCATTGCTGCGATGAGCCATGACGATACGCCCACCAGCGTAGCCAGCTTTGATTAACTCTTCATAAGCAGCCTGAAGGGACTTTTTAGCACCACGAGCTTTTTGGAGGAGTTCTAAGGTTCCGGTTTCGCTTGCTTCACCGACCATACGAATATTGAGGAGCCCGACAACTGTACCAATAAGCTTACTCAATCGACCGTTTTTTTAACCAGGTTATCCACTTTAGCAAGAACGAACAACAACTTCGTTTTTTCTTGGTAAGTAGTAATCACTTCAACCACTTCTTCAAAAGAAAGTCCTTGGTTGATCAAATCATTGATCTTTTCGACGATTAAGTCAACTTCCCCACCAGCTGATAAGCTATCGATGACATGAATCTGAGTATCAGGGTGTTCTTCGAGATAGATATTCTTAGCTAATTGAGCACTATTGTGGCTACCAGAGAGAGTTCCAGTGATAGTCACTACAAAAATATGTTTTGCACCTTCGAATGCTCGTAAGTAATCATCAGGACTAGGGCAGGCTGATTTTGAAGCTTCAGAAGTCGCATACATAGTTTCCATCATCTTATCGATATCCAGATTGGCATCATCGACAAAGACTTGATCTGCTACCTGAATCTTTAAGGGAACACTGACAAATTCAGTATCAAAAGCAAGGTTTTCCAGCTGGCGATAATCACAACCAGAGTCAGCTACAATCTTCCAAGTCATAGAAATTCTCCATCTTTATCACTTATACATTGACAAAGGTTCTGTCTTTTTTTACAATTATATCATGAAAGCCCTTGAAACAAAAAGTAGTACCTCTCTGTTGTCACAAGTAGAAAAGAAATTGTTATGTCTGAACGTAAAATATCTGAAAAAAATCGCTTGAAAAACCTTAGAAAAATCAAATCAAGAATCTAATTTGCTAACCAGAGAAGCGATTGAAACAGCTCTTTTGCAACTCTTGGAGAAAAAAGAGTTGGCTAAGATTAGCATTTCTGAGTTAGTCAAGCGTGCTGGCGTTTCTCGTGCAGCTTTTTATCGAAACTATGATTCAAAAGAAGAGATTTTAGAAAGTGTCTTTAAACGTAGCGTCCATAACATCATGGAGCAATTGAGTCATTACGATGTTAAAACAGATCTTTATCTCGTATGGGTTCACCTCTTTAGAGAAGCCAAGAAAGAAGCCAAGGTTATTCAGCTTGCCCTAGACTATCACTTAGAAAAAATCTTTGTGCAAGCCATGCAAGAATTTCTAGAAAAATACTACGGGAAATCAAAAGGTGTTAGCTCTTACCTGCATTCATTTTGGAGTTCGGCCATCGTATCGGTCTTGCTTAAATGGATTAAGGATGGGATGAAGGTTCCTGCTGAAAAAAATCGCAGATTTACGCCTGCCATTTTTTTCAAAAAAATAAAATCAAGAGGAGAAATGCTATGACAGAAAAAAAGACTGGCTTGGGATGAGTATTTTGCTGCTCAAGCTCTATTGATTGCCAATCGTTCAACTTGTAAACGTGCCAAGGTAGGAGCTGTTTTAGTCAAGGATAACAAGGTTATTTCAACAGGCTATAATGGTTCTGTATCAGGAACAGAGCATTGTATTGATCATGACTGTCTGGTGATTGAAGGCCACTGTGTCCGCACTCTTCATGCAGAAGTGAATGCTATACTGCAAGGAGCCGAACGTGGAGTTCCTAAAAGGCTTTACAGCTTACGTTACTCATTTTCCATGCCTCAACTGTACAAAAACAACTGCTTCAGGTAGGTTGTGAGCGTGTAGTTTATATCAATCAATACCGTATGGATGACTATGCCCAACACCTTTATCAAGAAAAGGGAACAGAATTAACTCACCTACCACTTGAAACAGTGCAGGCAGCTCTCCAAGAGGCTCACCTAATCTAGAAATTATAAAAAAATAAATGGTTTAGAAAGCTTTTTTTAAACCATTTTTTTGATATAATAAGAAGAATAAATTGAAAGAAGGAATTCTGAAAATGGGAAAACTTGAAGTTATTAATCATCCACTGATTCAACACAAATTATCAATCTTGCGTCGCACTGACACTTCTACAAAAAGCTTTTTCGTGAACTAGTAGACGAGATTGCAATGTTGATGGGATATGAAGTGCTTCGTGATCTTCCACTTGAAGATGTAGAAATCGAAACACCGATCACAAAAACAGTTCAAAAACAGTTGGCTGGTAAAAAATTGGCGATTGTCCCAATCTTGCGTGCAGGTATTGGTATGGTTGATGGACTATTGAGTTTGGTTCCAGCAGCAAAAGTTGGTCACATTGGTATGTACCGTGACGAAGAAACCCTTCAACCAGTAGAATACTTGGTAAAATTACCTGAAGATATTGACCAACGTCAAATTTTTGTAGTTGATCCTATGCTTGCAACAGGTGGATCAGCGATTTTGGCTGTTGACTCCCTCAAAAAACGTGGAGCTTCAAACATCAAGTTTGTCTGCCTTGTATCAGCTCCAGAAGGTGTGAAGGCACTTCAAGCAGCACACCCTGATGTAGAAATCTTTACAGCAGCTTTGGATGAACGCTTGAACGAACATGGTTACATCGTTCCAGGTCTTGGAGACGCTGGAGACCGCTTGTTCGGAACAAAATAAGATTCTAAAGTGATATTGAGACTATAGCCTAGTCTTAGTTTTGAAAGGAGGTTAAATTTTTGTATCTGTTATTAGGATAGAGCAAAGATTTGACCTTTTTTGACCAAGGATATATAATAATCCTATTAACAAAGAAATTAGAAATCAAAAGGAGAAATGAATGATTCCTGTAGTTATTGAACAAACAAGTCGTGGAGAACGCTCGTATGACATTTACTCACGTCTTCTTAAGGACCGCATTATCATGTTGACTGGACCAGTCGAAGACAATATGGCAAACTCAGTTATCGCCCAATTACTTTTCTTGGATGCCCAAGATAGTACAAAAGATATTTACCTTTATGTAAACACTCCTGGAGGTTCTGTATCAGCTGGTTTGGCAATCGTTGATACTATGAACTTTATCAAGGCAGATGTCCAAACTATCGTTATGGGGATGGCAGCCTCAATGGGTACAATTATTGCTTCAAGTGGGGCAAAGGGTAAACGTTTCATGCTTCCAAATGCAGAATACATGATTCACCAACCAATGGGTGGTACAGGTGGTGGTACTCAGCAGACTGATATGGCCATCGCTGCTGAACACTTACTTAAAAACTCGTAAGACTTTGGAGCAAATCCTAGCAGATAATTCTGGCAAATCTGTTGAGCAAATCCATAAAGATGCTGAACGTGATTACTGGATGAGCGCTCAAGAAACTCTTGACTACGGTTTTTATTGACGAAATTATGGCTAATAATTCTTTGAATTAAACTACTAAAAGCAAGCTCGACTGAGCTTGTTTTTTTGATATAATAGAAGGAAGATTGTTAGAAGGAAGTTGAATTATGTTTCAAAAAGAGAATCGGTCTGGTCTGATTATCTATTTATACTATAATCGCGATGCTAAAAAAACTCGCAAATTATGGTGATATTTGTTACCACTCAAAAAAACATCGTTACCTACAACTTTATGTCCCAACAGAGGAAGTAGAAGAGCTGGTAAATCGTTTAGGAAAAGAGAAATTTATCAAGAAAGTGAGAGTTTGTCATATCCAAGAATTGGAAACTCCTTTCGTTGGGAAACCTTTATAAAAACTAGCGAAAAACGTTATCATTTAAAAAAAGTGAGAGAAACTTGTTGACAATTTTTCTGATAATTCGGTATATTCTTAACATGTAATTTAAATTGAACATTAAAAGGAGATAAACATGAAGAAAAAATTTGCATTGTCACTTGTAGCTCTTGCAAGTACAGCTCTTTTAGCAGCTTGTGGGGAAGTGAAGTCAGGAGCTTCAAACACAACTGGTAATCCCAATTGATGAAAAAGTTGTAAAAATTGGTTTCAACTTCGAAGAAACTGGTGCTGTAGCATCTTACGGTACTTCTGAGCAAAAGGGTGCTCAACTTGCAGTTGATGAAATCAACGCAGCAGGTGGTATCGATGGAAAACAAATCGAAGTAGTCGACAAAGATAACAAATCTGAAACTGCTGAAGCTGCTTCTGTTTCAACAAACCTTGTGACTCAATCTAAGGTAGCAGCTATCGTAGGACCTGCGACTTCAGGTGCAACTGCAGCAGCAGTAGCAAATGCTACACAAGCTGGAGTTCCATTGATTTCTCCAAGTGCTACTCAAGATGGTTTGACAAAAGGTCAAGATTTCCTCTTCATCGGAACATTCCAAGATAGTTTCCAAGGAAAAATCATCTCAAACTACGTTTCAAACAAATTGAACGCTAAGAAAGTGGTCTTGTATACAGATAACTCAAGTGACTACGCTAAAGGTATTGCAAAATCTTTCCGTGATTCATTCAAAGGTGAAATCGTAGCAGACGAAACATTTGTATCAGGTGATACAGACTTCCAAGCAGCTTTGACAAAAATTAAAGATAAAGACTTTGATGCAATCGTATTGCCAGGTTACTATACAGAAGCTGGTAAGATTGTAAACCAAGCTCGTGGTATGGGAATTGATAAGCCAATCATCGGTGGTGACGGATTTAACGGTGCAGAATTTGTTCAACAAGCAACTGCTGAACGCGCATCAAATATCTACTTCATCTCAGGATTCTCAACTACTGTTGATGTTTCAGATAAAGCAAAAGCCTTCCTTGAAGCTTATCGTGCAAAATATAACGAAGATCCTTCAACATTTGCAGCTCTTGCTTATGACTCAGTTTACCTTGTAGCTAATGCAGCAAAAGGTGCAAAAACTTCAGTTGATATCAAGAACAATCTTGCTAAAACACAAAACTTTGAAGGTGTTACAGGTCAAACAAGCTTTGATGCAGATCATAACACTGTGAAAACAGCCTTCATGATGACCATGAATAATGGTAAAGTAGATGCGGCAGAAGTCGTAAAACCTTAATTTTATAGATATCGTAAATGGGGAATGAGCTTTTACTCACTCCCTGTTTCGGTATTTATAAAGGGATTATTTTTTTTATAAAAATCCTAAAAAAATAAAAACTTAGAAAAGAGTGAACCATATGCTTCAACAACTTGTCAATGGTTTAATCTTGGGTAGTGTCTATGCCTTGCTAGCCCTGGGTTATACTATGGTTTATGGAATTATCAAGCTTATTAACTTTGCCCATGGTGATATCTATATGATGGGTGCTTTCATGGGTTATTTCTTGATTAATGCCCTCCATTTAAATTTCTTTTTAGCCTTAATTTTGTCCATGATTGGTTCAGCTATTCTCGGTGTTATCATCGAGTTTCTAGCCTACCGTCCACTCCGACATTCAACTCGTATCTCTGTATTGATTACTGCTATCGGGGTATCCTTCTTGCTTGAGTATGGAATGGTCTATCTAGTAGGTGCCAATACACGTGCCTTCCCTCAAGCAATCCAAACAGTTCGTTATGACTTGGGTCCAATCAGTCTAACAAATATTCAATTGTTGATTTTGACAGTTTCGATTGTCTTTGATGATTCTTTTGCAACTCATCGTGCAAAAAACAAAAATGGGGAAAGCTATGCGTGCCGTATCTGTAGATAGTGATGCAGCTCAATTGATGGGGATCAACGTAAACCGTACAATCAGTTTCACCTTTGCCTTAGGTTCAGCTCTTGGCTGGTGCAGCAGGTGTCTTGATTGCCCTTTACTACAACTCTCTTGAACCATTGATGGGAATGACTCCGGGTATTAAATCATTCGTGGCTGCCGTTTTAGGTGGTATCGGTATTATTCCTGGTGCAGCTCTTGGAGGTTTTGTAATTGGACTATTGGAAACTTTTGCAACAGCCTTCGGAATGTCAGATTTCCGTGATGCTATCGTGTACGGAATCTTGCTATTGATCTTGATTGTTCGTCCAGCTGGTATCCTTGGTAAGAATGTGAAAGAGAAGGTGTAAACAATGAAAGAAAATTTAAAAGTTAATATTCTATGGTTATTCCTTTTGCTGCTTGGATATGGTTTGATTAGCCTATTGGTTTCTGTAGGAGTCTTGAACCTTTTCCATATTCAGATTCTAGAACAAATCGGTATCAATATTATTCTTGCAGTAGGACTTAACCTTATCGTTGGTTTTTCTGGTCAATTTTCTCTTGGACATGCTGGGTTCATGGCTATCGGTGCCTATGCAGCAGCCATTATTGGTTCTAAATCTCCAACTTATGGTGCCTTTTTTGGAGCTATGTTGCTTGGTGCTATCATTGCTGGTTTGGTTGCTTTGGTCGTTGGAATTCCTACCCTTCGTTTGAAGGGGGACTACCTTGCAGTTGCGACACTTGGGGTTGCTGAAATTATCCGTATCCTAATCGTCAATGGTGGTGATTTAACAAACGGAGCTGCTGGTATCCTTGGTATTCCAAACTTTACTAATTGGCAAATGGTATACATTTTTGCCGTGATTACGACAATTGCAACGCTGAATTTCCTTCGTAGTCCAATCGGTCGTTTAACCTTGTCTGTTCGTGAAGATGAAATTGCAGCTGAATCTGTCGGGGTCAATACAACAAAAATCAAAATTATCGCATTTGTCTTTGGAGCTATGACTGCAAGTATTGCAGGTTCCCTTCAAGCAGGATTTATCGGTTCTGTTGTGCCTAAGGATTATAGCTTTATCAATTCTATCAACGTTTTAATTATCGTTGTATTTGGTGGCTTGGGATCAATTACAGGAGCAATTGTCGCTGCGATTGTTCTTGGTATTTTGAATATGTTCCTTCAAGACGTAGCTAGCGTTCGTATGATTATCTATGCTTTGGCCTTGGTACTCGTTATGATTTTCAGACCAGGTGGTCTTCTTGGAACATGGGAATTGAGCCTATCAAAACTCTTTAAAAAAGGTAAGAAGGAGGGACAAAACTAATGGCATTACTTGAAGTAAAACAGTTAACCAAGCATTTTGGTGGTCTGACTGCTGTTGGAGATGTAACTCTAGAATTGAACGAAGGTGAACTTGTTGGCTTGATTGGACCGAACGGAGCTGGGAAACAACTCTTTTCAATTTGCTGACAGGAGTTTATGAACCAAGCGAAGGAACAGTAACCTTGGATGGTCACTTGTTAAATGGCAAGCAACCCTATAAAATTGCTGCTCTTGGTTTAGGACGTACCTTCCAAAACATCCGCCTCTTTAAAGACTTGACAGTTTTGGATAACGTTCTTATTGCATTTAGTAACCATCATAAACAACATGTTTTTGCAAGTTTCTTACGCTTACCAGCCTTTTTATAAGAATGAAAAAGAATTAAAAGCCAAAGCCTTAGAATTACTAAAAATCTTTGATTTAGATGGTGATGCTGAAACCTTAGCTAAAAACTTAGCCTATGGCCAACAACGTCGTTTGGAAATTGTTCGTGCCCTTGCTGCAGAACCTAAAATCCTCTTCTTGGATGAGCCTGCAGCAGGTATGAACCCACAAGAAACCGCAGAATTGACTGAGTTGATCCGTCGCATCAAGGATGAATTCAAGATCACCATCATGCTGATTGAACATGATATGAACTTGGTCATGGAAGTCACTGAACGTATCTACGTACTTGAGTACGGTCGTTTGATTGCTCATGGGACACCAGATGAAATCAAGAACAATAAACGTGTTATCGAAGCTTATCTTGGAGGTGAAGCCTAATGTCTATGTTAAAAGTTGAAAACCTCTCAGTTCACTACGGTATGATTCAAGCTGTACGTGATGTGAGCTTTGAAGTTAATGAAGGAGAAGTTGTTTCTCTTATCGGTGCTAACGGTGCTGGTAAAACAACTATTCTTAGAACATTATCAGGCCTTGTACGTCCAAGTGCAGGTCGAATTGAATTTTTGGGACAAGAAATCCAAAAGATGCCTGCACAAAAAATTGTGGCATCAGGACTTTCTCAAGTACCAGAAGGACGTCATGTCTTCTCTGGTTTGACTGTTATGGAAAACTTGGAGATGGGAGCCTTTCTTAAGAAAAATCGTGAAGAGAATCAAGCAAATTTGAAGAAAGTCTTCTCTCGTTTCCCTCGTTTGGAAGAACGTAAAAATCAAGATGCGGCTACTCTATCTGGTGGTGAACAGCAGATGCTTGCCATGGGACGTGCACTCATGTCAACGCCTAAACTTCTTTTATTAGATGAACCATCAATGGGACTTGCTCCAATTTTTATCCAAGAAATTTTTGATATCATCCAAGATATTCAAAAACAAGGAACAACCGTTCTCTTAATTGAGCAAAATGCCAATAAAGCACTTGCCATCGCTGACCGAGGATATGTACTTGAAACAGGAAAGATTGTCCTATCAGGAACAGGAAAAGAACTCGCAGCATCAGATGAAGTCAGAAAAGCATATCTAGGTGGCTAAAACAATCCAGTGGATTGTTTTAGTCGGCAGATAAAGATTGCGCAAGCAAACCACATTAGTCCGGGGGACCTTTTTAGTCGATGGATAGAGATTGCTTGGCAATCATCAAATCCAGTGGATTGTTTTAGTCGGCAGGTAAAGCTTGCACAAGCAAACCACATTAGTCCGGGGGATCTTTTAGTCAGCGGATAGAGATTGTGACGCAATCATTATGAGTAAATGATTAAGGGCTCTCTTATAGAGCTCTTTTTCGTGAAGTGGTTCAAAGTTTTCTGAATCTTGAAAAAGAGATGAAAGCGTTTGATAGCTTTCCGTAAAAAGTGTATAATAAAACTATAAACATAAAGGAGATTTCCTATGGCAGTAAAAGATTTTATGACTCGTAAGGTCGTATATATTAGCCCAGATACGACTGTAGCACATGCAGCAGACTTGATGCGCGAACAAGGTTTGCATCGTCTTCCTGTTATTGAGAATGATAGATTAGTTGGTCTAGTAACAGAAGGAACTATCGCTGAAGCTAGTCCATCAAAAAGCAACTAGTCTTTCAATCTTTGAGATGAACTACTTGCTAAACAAGACAAAGGTAAAAGATGTCATGATTCGTGATGTTGTTACTGTTTCAGGATATGCTAGTTTGGAAGATGCAACCTATCTCATGTTGAAAAATAGGATTGGTATCTTACCAGTTGTTGATAATGGTCAATTGTATGGCGTTATAACAGATCGAGATGTATTCGGTGCCTTTCTTGAAATTGCTGGTTATGGTGAAGAGGGAATCCGTGTTCGTTTTATCACAGAAAAATGAAGTTGGGAGTACTTTAGGTAAGATTGTTTCTTTAATCGTTGAGGAAAAATCTTAATATTTCTCATACTGTTAATATTCCACGTAAAGATGGTAAGATTGTTATCGAAGTCCAAATTGAGGGAAGCATTGACCTTTCTTCATTGAAAAAGAAATTTGAGGATGAAAAATATTCTCGTAGATGAAATTACCCAGACTTCTGCAAAAGAAACTCTAAAAAAGTAAACAATTATTGTTTTATACTTGCGAAAAAATTTTTTTCTAGTATAATAGTTTATTGTGAGCAAACCTCACTTACCCCATGCAAAGACTTGGGGTCATTAGACCAAAAGGAGGAACATATCAATGGCTAAATACGAAATTCTTTATATCATTCGTCCAAACATTGAAGAAGAAGCGAAAAACGCTTTGGTAGCACGTTTTGACTCTATCTTGACTGACAACGGTGCAACTGTTGTTGAATCAAAAGATTGGGAAAAACGTCGTCTTGCATACGAAATCCAAGATTTCCGTGAAGGACTTTACCACATCGTTAACGTTGAAGCAAACGATGACGCAGCTCTTAAAGAGTTTGACCGTTTGTCAAAAATCAACGCTGACATTCTTCGTCACATGATCGTCAAGCTTGACGCGTAAGAAGGTAGATTATGATTAACAATGTTGTACTTGTAGGGCGTATGGTACGTGACGCTGAGTTGCGTTATACCCCATCAAATGTAGCAGTAGCTACTTTTACTCTTGCAGTAAACCGTACATTCAAGAGTCAAAATGGTGAACGTGAGGCTGATTTTATCAATGTCGTAATGTGGCGCCAACAGGCTGAAAACCTTGCTAACTGGGCTAAAAAAGGCTCACTTATTGGGGTTACAGGTCGTATCCAGACTCGTAGTTACGATAACCAGCAAGGACAACGTGTCTACGTGACTGAAGTCGTAGCTGAAAATTTCCAAATGTTGGAAAGCCGTAGCGTGCGTGAAGGTCAAACTGGTGGAGGTCATTCTGCACCAAGTTCAAGTTATTCAGCACCTACACAATCAGTACCTGACTTTTCACGAGATGAAAATCCATTTGGAAAAACCAATCCTTTGGATATTTCAGACGATGATTTACCATTCTAATGGACAATTAAAACTATAAAGGAGAAAAAAACATGGCTCAACAACGTCGTGGCGGATTCAAACGCCGTAAAAAAGTTGATTACATCGCAGCAAACAAAATTGAATATGTTGATTACAAAGATACTGAGCTTCTTAGCCGTTTCGTTTCAGAACGTGGGAAAATCCTTCCTCGTCGTGTAACAGGAACTTCAGCTAAAAAAACCAACGTAAAGTAACAACAGCTATCAAACGCGCTCGCGTAATGGCTTTGATGCCTTTCGTAAACGAAGATTAAAGAAAAGACCCGGGTGGGTCTTTTTTTCAGGTCCGGGGGACCTCTTTTTCACTGAGCTTGAAAACAAGAGAGCGAGTAAGACCCTTACGGGTCTTTTTTTACGAGATAGTTTTTTTCTGACCTTAGCGTGCTATAATGGTAATAGAAAGAGTAAAGGTTGGTAAGTCAAAGATGAATTGTACGATTAGAAATATGATTAAGTCTGACATTGAATCCTTATCTCATGGATTTATGAATCAAGGTTGGCCTGGTAGAGAGGAAATTTTGGCTAGATATTTTCTGGAACAGGAAAGTGGGGAGAGAGAAGTCTTAGTTGCAGAGATTGATGGTGCTGTAGCGGGCTACGTTACCATTTTACCCTCTGCTAAACATGGTCCTTTTGTAGAAGTCTATCCAGAATTATCAGATTTTAATGTGTTTGAGCCTTTTCGAAATCAAGGGATTGGGAATCAACTGCTAGAAGAAGCAGAAAAACGAGTTAAACTCGTATCGGATAAGGTGACGCTTGGTGTTGGGCTCCACTCAGGTTATGGACCTGCTCAGAGATTGTACATCAAACGAGGTTATATTCCAGATGGGACAGGTGTCTGGTATCGAAATCAACCCTTGGAAATGAATGCAACTAGCCAAAATAATGATGATTTGGTTTTGTATCTAGTAAAGGAATTCGGATAAGAGAAAAGGACTTTATTGGGGATGTGGGATTTGCCTACTTTATGGTATAATGGAAAGAGTGAATTAAAGGAGGTCTTACAATGGATGCCAAGTTAAGATACAAGGCTAAGAAGATTAAGATTATCTTTTTTGATATAGATGATACTTTACGAAATTCAAAAGACAGGCTTTATTCCAAGTACTATTCCTACGGTATTTCAACAATTACGCGAGAAGGGAATCTTGACAGGAATTGCGACTGGTCGGGGCATATTTGGTGTTGTGCCAGAGATTCAGGAGCTTAAGCCAGATTTCTTTGTGACCTTGAATGGTGCTTATATTGAGGACAAAAAGGGTAATGTCATATATAGTAATAAAATTGCTAGAGATAAGGTTGAAGAGTATATTGCTTGGACTAAGGAAGTTGGGATTGACTACGGTTTAGTTGGTAGTCATGAGGCTAAACTATCTAGACGAACAGAAATGATTAGCCAGGCTATTGATCCAATTTATCCTGATTTAGATGTGGACCCTGATTTTTATCAAAAAGAAGATATTTATCAGATGTGGACCTTTGAGGATCAGGGAGATGACTTGACGTTGCCTGAAAACTTATCATCGACTTTACGTCTAGTTCGTTGGCATGAACATTCGTCAGATGTGGTGCCTATTTCGGGATCAAAAGCAGCTGGAGTTGCCAAAGTGGTAGACCAATTAGGTTTAAAACCTGAAAACGTCATGGTTTTTGGAGACGAACTTAACGATTTAGAACTCTTTGATTATGCAGGCATTAGTATTGCTATGGGAATTTCTCATGATAAAAATCAAAGAAAAAAAGCAGATTATATTACAAAAAAACATTAGAAGAAGATGGCATTTTTGATGCCTTAGAAGGATTTGGTATGGTAGAAAAAAAGAATTACATTTTTCCACAAGTAGACATTGAAGCAGTAGATGGTCCAATTGCGACTATTAAAACAAACTATGGAGATATGCGTATTAAGCTTTTCCCTGAGCATGCACCAAAAACAGTAGCCAACTTTATTGCTCTATCAAAAGATGGTTACTATGATGGTGTCATTTTCCACCGTATTATTAAAGACTTTATGATTCAAGGTGGAGACCCAACTGGTACTGGTATGGGTGGCGAGTCTATCTATGGTGAGTCATTTGAAGATGAATTTTCAGAAGAGCTTTACAATGTTCGCGGAGCTCTTTCTATGGCAAATGCTGGGCCAAATACAAATGGTAGCCAGTTCTTTATCGTGCAAAATCAACACTTGCCATATTCTAAGAAAGAAATTGCTCGTGGTGGTTGGCCAGAACCAATTGCGGAAATTTATGCTGAACAAGGTGGAACTCCTCACCTAGACCGTCGTCACACAGTATTCGGTCAACTTACGGATGAAGCTTCTTATGAAGTTCTGGATGCAATTGCAGGTGTCGAAACAGGTGCAATGGACAAGCCAGTTGACGACGTAGTCATTGAAACTATTGAAATTGAGGACTAAAATGAAAATCGGTGATAAGCTAAATGGCCGTATTACTGGGATTCAGCCCTATGGAGCTTTTGTTGAGTTAGAAACAGGAGTGACAGGCCTGATTCATATCTCGGAGATTCGGACAGGATTTATCGAAAATATCTATGAAGTTTTAAAAATAGGTGATGAAGTCCAGGTACAGGTAGTTGATTTTGATGAATATACAGGGAAAGCTAGCCTTTCCATTCGTACATTGGAAGAAGAAAAACATCAACTCCCTAGACGGAGACGTTTTTCGAATGATCGCATCAAACATGGTTTTGCTCCACTTGGTCGTATGATGCCTGTTTGGACTCGAGAAGCCTTGGAGCATTTAAAGAAAAACAGTAATTGATAAATTTCTAACCATCTTTGATGTTATTAAATTTGTGGCAATAGAAGTATGAACGAAGAACAATTATTAAAATCAGGAGAGCGCATTAACCAACTCTTCTCTACAGATATCAAGATTATTCAAAATAGAGAGGTTTTTAGCTATTCAGTGGATAGTGTTCTCTTGTCGCGTTTTCCTCGTTTCCCCAAAAATGGGTTGATAGTGGATTTCTGTGCAGGTAATGGAGCTGTTGGGCTTTTTGCCAGTAGTCGTACTAAGGCGAAAATTCTGTCTGTTGAAATCCAAGAACGCCTGGCTGATATGGCTGAACGGTCGGTTCGTTTAAATGGCTTAGAAGAGCAGATGCAGGTTATTTGTGATGATTTGAAAAATATGCCTAGCTACATTCAGGGGAGCAAGGTCGATTTGATTTTGTGCAACCCTCCCTATTTTAAGGTGGACGCAAATTCTAATCTGAACGAAAGCGAACACTACTTGTTGGCTCGGCACGAAATTACGACTAATCTAAAAGAAATTTGTCGTAGTGCCCAAAGTATACTCAAATCTAACGGGCGTCTAGCCATGGTTCATCGTCCTGATCGTTTATTAGATATTTTAGAAACCCTTCAACAACACAATTTAGCTCCAAAGCGTCTGCAATTTGTCTACCCTAAACGGGAAAAGGAAGCCAATATGCTTTTGATTGAGGCTATCAAAGACGGTTCCACTAGTGGCTTTAAGGTTTTACCACCACTCATTGTTCATAATAGTGATGGCTCCTATACACCAGAAATTCAAGAGATTTATTATGGATCATAAGGCTTATATGTATGTAGTTGAGTGTCGTGATGGTTCTTACTATACAGGCTATACAACAGATGTTAAGAAACGAGTTGCTGTCCACAATAGTGGCAAAGGATCCAAGTATACACGAGCTCGTTTGCCGGTAACACTTATATATGTAGAAGGTTTTGATAGTAAGGAAGAAGCAATGTCGGCTGAGGCTCTACTCAAACGGAAGAAGCGTCCTCAGAAGGAAAGCTACCTAAACGATAATCAAAATAAAAATCTAGTAAATGCTTTTAACCTATAAAGAGAAGCCCTTTAGGCTTCTCTTACTTTAGTCAAAAATTGAAAAAAATGCTACAATAAAGAGAATAAAGAAACGAGGTATTATCATGTCTAAGATTCTAGTATTTGGTCACCAAAATCCAGATTCAGATGCTATCGGCTCATCTGTAGCCTTTGCTTATCTTGCGAAAGAAGCTTATGGTTTGGATACAGAAGCAGTGGCTCTTGGAACTCCAAATGAAGAAACAGCTTTCGTATTGGACTATTTTGGTGTGGAAGCACCACGCGTCATCACTTCAGCTAAGGCAGAAGGTGCAGAACAAGTCATTTTGACGGACCACAATGAATTCCAACAATCAGTGTCAGATATCGCTGAAGTAGAAGTTTATGGTGTGGTGGACCACCACCGTGTGGCTAACTTTGAAACTGCCAGCCCACTTTACATGCGTTTGGAACCAGTAGGATCAGCATCTTCTATCGTTTACCGTATGTTCAAAGAACATGGTGTAGCAGTGCCAAAAGAAATCGCAGGTTTGATGCTTTCAGGTTTGATTTCTGATACCCTTCTTTTGAAATCTCCAACTACCCACCCATCTGATAAAGTGATTGCGCCTGAATTGGCTGAATTGGCTGGTGTGAACTTGGAAGAATATGGTCTTGCAATGCTTAAGGCGGGTACAAACTTGGCAAGCAAGTCAGCAGAAGAATTGATCGACATCGATGCTAAGACTTTTGAATTGAACGGAAACAACGTTCGTGTGGCTCAAGTCAATACAGTTGATATCGCTGAAGTCTTGGAACGCCAAGCTGAAATCGAAGCAGCTATCCAAGCAGCAAATGCAGCTAACGGTTACTCTGACTTTGTTTTGATGATTACAGACATTGTCAACTCAAACTCAGAAATTTTGGCTCTTGGTGCCAACATGGACAAGGTAGAAGCAGCCTTCAACTTCAAGCTTGAAAACAACCACGCTTTCCTTCCAGGTGCCGTTTCACGTAAGAAACAAGTGGTACCACAATTGACAGAAAGCTTTAATGCATAATGATAGATGGGGAAACCCATTATTAAAAAGGAGTTTCGGCTCCTTTTTTGCTAGGAGAGAAGTATGTTAGAAAATGGTGATTTAATCTTTGTGAAAGATAGTTCGGATATAGGACAAGCCATCCAGGAATCTACTGGCAACTATAGCCACGTGGCCATCTTTTTGGACGGACAGGTCTATCATGCTACGGTGGAAGGTGGCGTCCTTGCCCAATCCCCTGAAGATTTCTTTGAAGCTAAGAAAGTCTATGACCTTTATCGCTATCCGAAAATCAATCACAAAGAAGTCAAAAAGCGGGTAGAAGGCCTTTTAGGGGCTCTCTACAATGCTTCCTTTTATCCGGATGGAGATGGTTATTACTGTTCCCAGTTCATTGCTGAACTACTACCTATTTTTGAGACCATTCCCATGAAATTTGGGAATGATACTCAGGAAATTAGTGATTTCTGGAGTGAATACTATAGAGAACTAGGGCTAGCTGTACCTTTGAATCAGCCTGGCACTAATCCGAGTCAATTAGCAACATCACCACTTTTAGTTTGTAAAGAAAGGAATCTTTATGATTCAGATTTTTAATCCATCTCGTTTGACACGGCAACCATTCTTTAGAGATTTGGTTGATTATCTTGATCAGCATGATGATGTTATCCTCCGTGAAATCAAGGCTCAGTTTCCAGGGGTTGCAGTTGACAAGTACTTGGAGGAATATATTAAAGCTGGTTTCATCCTTCGAGAAAACAAACGCTATTATCTCAATCTTCCTTTTCTAGAGTCTACGGAATCTCTTAAACTAGACCAAGAAGTCTTTGTGAGAGACGATAGTCCTGTTTATCCAGAAATCCTGGAGAAACATTTTCAGACGGAATTACGCAATCAAACCAATGCAGCAATCCTAGAAGAGTATACAGATTTTGCTAGGGAGCAGATGACCTTGTCTAATTACTTTTATAAGGTTAAGCACCAGTATCCGCTGACAGAAAATCAGCAGAAACTCTATGCTGTTTTGGGGGATGTAAACCCTGAGTATGCTCTCAAGTATATGACAACATTTTTGCTTAAATTTCTCAAAAAAGACCAGCTTATGCAGAAACGTCGTGATATCTTTGTCGATAGTTTAGTTTTATTGGGCTACATCATTCAAAATGAAGATGGGAAATATGAGTTAGCTGTAGAATTTGATAAAGAAAGATTCATCTTTATAAAAAAATAGAAAAAGGCTAGGAAATTTTCTAGCCTTCTTTAAGTTCTTATAGATAACGTTCTGCGATAGTTGCATCTCCAGGGTAGTCTTCCTTCTTGCCTTGGACGATTTGATAGCAATCAGCTCCTTTACCAGCGATAATCACAGCGTCCAGTTCTTGACTTGTAACAGACATAGCAGCCTTGATAGCTTGCTCGCGATCGACAATCTTTTCAACAGGATGATGGATATAGCTACTGATTTCATCTGCAATGGCCATCGGATCTTCATAGTTTGGATCATCAGCTGTTAGAAAGACTTGAATTTCAGGATGTTGATCAAGGAGAAGTCCAAAGTCCTTACGACGGCTTTCTCCCTTGTTTCCAGTTGAACCAAGTACTAAAGCAATCTTTCCAGTTTGATGAGTTTCAACGACAGAAATAAGTTTTTTAAGACTGTCACCATTGTGGGCGTAGTCGATGAAAACTTTTGCACCATTTTTCTGAGTGAGAACTTCCATACGACCAGGTACTCGAGTAGTCGCAATCCCTTTCTTGATGTCATCCAGACTAGCACCTAGACGAAGACAAGCCAGCCCAGCTGCAACGGCGTTTTCTTGGTTGAAGTGCCCAATCAACTGAATATTATAGTCTCCAGCTAATTTACCAGTAGCTGAGAAGCTAAAGGCTTTAGAGTTTTCAATTTGATTACTTGATTGGCTACCGTAGAAGTCATGGTCTTGGTTCTCAACTTGTTCTTTTAGAACAGAGAAGTGGTCCATATCACTATTAATGACAACTGCGCGACTATTTTTCATCAAGAGACGTTTGTGATAGAAGTAGTCTTCAAAGGTCGGATGCTCAATAGGACCAATATGGTCAGGACTAATGTTGAGGAAGACACCGACATCAAAAGTTAGGCCGTAGACTCGTTTCACCAGATAGGCTTGACTGGAAACTTCCATAATAAGGTGGGTTCTTCCGTTATCAACTGACTGGGCCATCATCTCAAAGAGGTCGATGCTTTCAGGAGTTGTTAGAGCAGATTTAAAGAAAGTCTTACCGTCCAAAGTAGTGTTCATGGTTGACAACATAGCTGGACGATGTTTTTGATTTAAGATATTGTAGGCAAAGTAAGCCGCAGTTGTTTCCTTTAGTACCAGTGAAAGCAAGGAGTTTTAGTTTTTCCTGAGGATTGCCATAAAACTCCATAGCAATCAAACTCATGGCTTTCTTGATATCGCTAACGACAATAACAGGGATGCCTACTTCATAGTCTTGTTCAGCTACATACCAACCGAGCCCTTGTGAGATTGCCGAGAGGAGAAATTCCTTCTTAAAAGCAGCTCCTTTTACAAAAAAGAGGCTATTATCTTTTGCTTTTCGACTATCGTAGCAGATGCTATCAAAAACGACATCACTGTAATAATAATGGTAATGTCCTTGGTCAATAATCTCACGGAAGAGATCGTCTTTCTTTAAAATATCTAATACGGTTTCAATCTTTATCATACTTTCTATTGTAAACTGAAAGTCTGAATTTTACAAGTAACAAGGAAAAGTTTATAATGGAAGATAAGGAACATTTCCTAGTTATTAAAATTGAATGAGGAAGTTATGTCTAACGAAAATAATCATCAGCAGGCCCAGATGTTACGCGGGACTGCCTGGCTTACAGCTAGTAACTTTATCAGTCGCCTCCTCGGGGCTATTTACATTATTCCCTGGTATATTTGGATGGGGACTTATGCCGCAACAGCTAACGGTCTCTTTACCATGGGCTATAATATTTACGCCTGGTTCTTGTTGATTTCGACAGCAGGTATTCCAGTTGCAGTTGCTAAGCAGGTCGCTAAATACAATACCATGCAAGAAGAAGAGCATAGTTTTGCCCTGATTCGAAGTTTCTTGGGCTTTATGACTGTGCTAGGACTTGCCTTTGCCTTGATCTTATACCTCTTTGCACCTTGGTTGGCTGACCTTTCTGGAGTCGGTAAGGACTTGATTCCTATTATGCAGAGTCTAGCGTGGGCGGTCTTGATTTTCCCATCTATGAGTGTTATCCGTGGATTTTTCCAAGGGATGAATAATCTTAAGCCCTATGCTATGAGCCAAATCGCTGAGCAGGTTATCCGTGTCATTTGGATGCTCTTAGCAACCTTTATCATCATGAAACTTGGTTCAAGAGATTATCTATCAGCTGTTACCCAATCTACCTTTGCGGCTTTTGTGGGAATGGTAGCTAGTTTTGCAGTCTTGCTTTATTTTCTTTATAAAGAAGGATTGCTCCAAAAAGTTTTTGAAACACGAGATAAGATTGACAGTAAGAGTCTACTGGTCGATACGATTAAGGAAGCTATTCCTTTTATTATAACAGGTTCAGCTATTCAACTTTTCCAAATCTTGGACCAAATGACCTTTATCAATAGCATGAAGTGGTTTACCAACTATAGTAACGAAGATTTGGTTGTCATGTTTTCTTATTTCTCTGCCAATCCTAATAAGATCACCATGATTTTGATTTCTGTAGGAGTATCAATCGGTAGCGTTGGTTTGCCCCCTCTTGACCGAGAACTATGTCAAGGGTGATTTACCAGCAGCTTCTCGGTTGGTGCAAGATAGTATTACTATGCTCTTCTTATTCCTACTACCTGCAACGGTTGGAGTAGTCATGGTAGGGGAACCCCTCTATACAGTCTTTTACGGTAAACCTGATAGTTTGGCTTTGGGCTTGTTTGTCTTTGCAGTCTTGCAGTCAACAATTCTAGGTTTGTACATGGTCTTGTCTCCAATGCTTCAGGCTATGTTCCGTAACCGTAAGGCAGTTTTATATTTTGTCTATGGTTCACTTGCTAAGATCGTTTTACAACTACCATCAATAGCGATTTTCCACAGTTATGGACCATTAATTTCAACGACCATCGGTCTCATTATCCCAATTGTTTAATGTACCGTGAAATCTGTCAGATTACAGGTGCTCGCCGAAAGATCATCTTGAAGAGAACAATCTTGATCACTATTTTGACTTTAGTCATGTTTATTCTGGTTGGATTCTTGCAATGGATTTTTGGACTTGTCTTCCATCCAACTGGACGTTTCTGGAGCTTCATCTATGTCGCCTTAATTGCTACAATTGGTGGTGGGCTCTATGGAGTCATGAGTCTCTATACTCGACTCTTGGATAAGGTTATTGGAAAGGCAAAAGCTGACCAGTTGCGAGCACGATTGAAATTATCATAACCCTTTATAAATAAAATGAGCAATTTGAACTTTTTAAAGAAAAAAAGTTTAGATTGTTCTTTTTTTCTTTAAAAAAATATAAAAAAACATAAAAAAATGTAGAAAAAAATGTAAATTTTTAACACATAAACGCTTGACTAAAAAAACTTTAACTGTATAATGATACAAATATTTAAATTTGGAGGTTCTGGAGATGAAAAAAGTCTAAGGCAAAAATATCTGACGTTGGCAGGCGTCGTCTTAAGTGCTGGTTTACTATTGACTGCTTGTGGTAGTTCAGCTAGTTCTACAAAGACTTACAATTATGTATACAGTAACGATCCTTCTAGTCTTAACTATCTAGTAGAAAACCGTGCAACAACAGGTGATGTTGTCACAAACTTGGTAGATGGCTTGATGGAAAATGACCAATATGGGAACTACATTCCTTCATTGGCAGAAGATTGGTCTGTTTCTCAAGATGGTTTGACTTATACATACAAACTTCGTAAGGACGCCAAATGGTACACAGCAGATGGTGAAGAGTATGCGCCTGTAACAGCACAAGATTTTGTGACAGGTTTGAAATATGCTGCAGATAAAAATTCAGAAGCCTTGTATTTAGTGCAAGATTCTGTTGCTGGTCTGGCTGACTACGTTAGTGGGAAAACAACAGACTTTTCAACAGTTGGAGTTAAGGCTATTGATGACCATACTGTTCAATATACTTTGACTCAACCAGAACCTTATTGGAATTCAAAAACAACTGCAACTATTCTGTTTCCAGTAAATGCAGACTTCTTGAACTCAAAAGGGGATGATTTTGGTAAGGTGGATCCAGCAAATATCTTGTATAATGGTCCATTCATCCTAAAATCATTCACATCTAAATCTGTACTTGAATACAAGAAAAATCCAAACTACTGGGACGCAAAAAATGTATTTGTAGATGATGTCAAGTTGACTTACTATGATGGAAGCGACCAAGATGCGCTTGTTCGTAACTTTAGCGAAGGTGTCTATAGTTTCGCACGTCTCTACCCAAATAGTTCAAGTTTTGCAGGTGTGCAAGAGAAGTACAAGGATAATATTATCTATAGTATGCAAACTGCGACATCCTACTATTATAACTTTAACCTAGATAGAAAATCTTATAACCACACATCAAAAACGACAGACGCTGAAAAGACAGCCCAACAAGAAGCAGTCTTAAACAAATCATTCCGTCAAGCCATTAACTTTGCCTATGACCGTAAGCTTATGGGGCTCAGTCACAAGGTGAAGAGGGAGCAACTAAGATTATCAGAAACTTACTTGTTCCACCTTCATTTGTAACACTTGATGGTAAAGATTTTGGTGATGTCGTAGCTTCTAAGATGGTTAACTACGGCCAAGTATGGCAAAATGTGAACTTTGCGGATGCACAAGATGCCTACTATAATGCTGATAAGGCTAAAGAAGCTTTTGCACAAGCCAAAAAAGAATTGGAAGCTAAAGGCGTACAATTCCCTATTCACCTAGACTTGCCAGTAGACCAATCATATAAGAAGGGTGTCCAAGAGGCAAGTTCCTTCAAACAATCTATCGAGTCTGTCTTGGGTGCAGATAATGTCGTCATCGATATTCAAATGTTGAGCACTGAAGAAATGGATAGCATCGGTTACCTTGCCAATACAGCGGCTCAAAAAGACTATGACCTCTACAATGGTGGTTGGAGTCCTGACTATCAGGATCCATCAACCTATCTTGATACACTTAACCTTACAAATGGTGGTTCATTGCAAAACCTTGGCTTAGAACCTGGTGAAAGTAATGCTAAAGCAACTGCGGTTGGATTGGATACCTACACTAAGATGCTAGAAGAAGCCAATGCTGAACAAGATTTGACAAAACGTTATGACAAATACGCTGAAGCACAAGCTTGGTTAGTGGATAGCTCTCTCACGCTTCCAAGCGTATCTCTTGGTGGAACACCAGTAATCAGAAAAACAGTTCCATTCTCTGCTGCCTTCTCTCAAGCGGGTAATAAGGGTGTTGAATCTTACAAATACGTTAAGTTACAAGATAAGATTGTGACAACAGCTGAGTATGAAGAAGCTAGACAAAAATGGCTAAAAGAAAAAGAAGAATCTAACAAGAAAGCTCAAGAAGATCTTGCCAAACACGTTAAATAATGAGTTTTGACAGAAAAACGATAACTTTAGAAAAAGGTTATCGTTTTTTTATAGTTTGAAACTATAACTAGCTCTTGAAAACAAGAAAATGAGTAGATGGAAATAAGTGGTACAATAGTTAGTATAGATTTGGAGGTATTGTATGAGTAAATCATTTCACATCAACACAATTTTAGCACAAGCAGGGATCAAGTCTGATGAAGCAACAGGTGCTTTGGTTACACCTATTCACTTTTCAACGACTTATCAGCACCCAGAATTTGGTCAATCAACTGGATTTGACTATACCCGCACCAAAAACCCAACTCGTAGCAAGGCAGAGGAAGTCTTGGCAGCTATTGAATCAGCCAAGTATGCTTTAGCGACTAGTTCAGGTATGTCTGCGATTGTGTTGGCCTTTAGTGTCTTCCCAGTAGGAAGTAAGGTTTTGGCTGTCCGTGACCTTTACGGTGGTTCTTTCCGCTGGTTCAATCAAGTGGAACAGGAAGGTCGTTTCCATTTTACCTATGCAAACACAGAAGAAGAGTTGATTGCCGAGCTAGAAAAGGATGTGGATGTACTCTATATCGAAACACCAACCAACCCTTTGATGTTGGAATTTGATATTGAAAAATTGTCAAAATTAGCTCATGCTAAGGGTGCTAAAGTTGTCGTGGACAATACCTTCTACAGTCCAATCTATCAACGTCCAATTGAAGATGGTGCAGATATCGTCCTTCATTCAGCGACAAAATACCTTGCAGGACATAATGATGTTCTAGCAGGTGTAGTTGTGACAGATAGTGCGGATTTATACGAAAAACTCTTTTACAATCTCAATACAACAGGGGCTGTTTTGTCACCATTTGATAGTTATCAATTGATTCGTGGGCTTAAAACTTTGTCACTTCGTATGGAGCGCTCAACAGCTAATGCTCAAGAAATCGTAGCCTTTCTAGAACAATCGCCTGCTGTCAAAGAAGTCTTGTATACAGGACGTGGGGGGATGATTTCCTTTAAAGTAGCTGATGAGAAGCGTATTCCTCATATCTTAAATACCTTGAAAGTGTTCTCTTTGCTGAAAGTTTAGGTGGGGTTGAAAGTCTGATTACATACCCAACTACTCAAACCCATGCAGACATTCCTGCAGAAGTTCGTCATTCTTACGGATTGACAGATGACCTCTTGCGCTTATCTATTGGTATTGAGGATGTTAGAGATTTGATTGAAGACTTGCGTCAAGCCTTGGAAGGATAAAACTATGGGAAAATATGATTTTACAACTTTACCCAATCGTTTTGGACACCATACCTACAAATGGAAAGAAGCAGAAACTGACCGAGAAGTATTGCCAGCTTGGATTGCTGATATGGACTTTGAGGTGTTGCCTGAGATTCGTCAGACAGTCCATTACTATGCAGAGCAATTAGTCTATGGCTATACCTATGCTAGTGATGGGTTGATTGAAACTGTTCAAAATTGGGAGGAAAAACAGCACGGTTATCGCTTTGATAAGGATGCTCTAGTCTTTATCGAAGGAGTAGTACCTGCCATTTCAACAGCTATTCAAGCCTTCACCAAGGAAGGCCAAGCAGTGCTCATTAACACACCGGTTTATCCTCCTTTTGCTCGCAGTATTAAGCTCAATAATCGTAAACTAATCACCAACTCTCTAGTAGAAAAAGACGGACTTTTTGAGATTGATTTTGATCAATTGGAGAAAGATTTTGTCGAAGAGGAAGTAAAACTCTATGTTCTCTGCAACCCTCATAATCCTGGTGGACGTGTTTGGGAGAAGGAAGTCTTAGAGAAGATTGGACAACTATGTCAAAAACATGGAGTTTTGTTGGTATCTGATGAGATCCACCAAGACTTAGCCTTGTTTGGCAATAAACACCAGTCATTCAACATGGTAAATGAAAATTTTAAAGAATTTTCTCTGATTCTAAGCAGTGCTACCAAAACTTTCAACATTGCAGGAACTAAGAATTCTTACGCTATCATCGAGAATCCTAAATTAAGAGTGGCTTTTCAAAAACGCCAGCTTGCTAATAATCAACATGAGATTTCAGGTTTGGGTTATTTGGCAACGGAAACAGCTTATCGCTATGGTGAAGACTGGTTAGCAGAACTCAAAGAACTGATTGAAAAACATATCCTTTATGTAGTTGATTTGTTTGGTAAAGAAACTAAAATCAAGGTCATGAAACCTCAAGGGACCTATCTCATTTGGCTTGATTTTTTTCAGCCTATGATATTAGCGATGAAGAACTAAGAAAACTCTTGAGAGACCAAGCTAAGGTTATCCTGAATAGGGGCTTGGACTTTGGTGAAGAAGGAGCTCTCCATGCTCGCTTAAATGTAGCCATGCCGACATCTGTCTTGGAAGAAGTTTGTCAACGAATCATTGCCACTTTTTCAAATTATTAAAAACCTAGCCTTTTAGGAGAAAAGTACTCCTAAAAGGCTATTTTCATAGGCAGAAATGTGGTATAATTAAGAGATAAAGTAAAGGGGAAACTATGGCTAAATTGATTCCAGGAAAGCTTCGAATGGAGGGAGTAGAACTCTACGAAACTGGTCAGATTGAAATCATCAAAGAACAAGACCATCGCATCTATGCGCGTGTAGCGGATGAAGAAATTCGCTATAGTTTGGATGATGATTTGATTTTTTGTACCTGTGCTTTTTTCAAAAAAAGAGGTTACTGTGTTCATTTGGCGGCATTGGAATATTACCTAAAAAATGACCAACTAGGGCAAGAAATCTTACTCAATCTAGAGGCTAATCAGGAAGAAAAAGAAACTGTTGAGACACAAGTGACTTTCGGAGGAAAATTCTTGGAGTCTATCCAAGCACCTAGTCAGTCTGACCTCTATCAGCTTTCTGCTCAAGGACAGGTGGAAGCAGGAACCAATCGCCTTATCTGGACTTTAAGGATTGGTCTTTCTAACCAAGAAAAATTTTATGTAATTAGGGATATTCCTCTATTTTTAAAAGTCATAGAGGCCGCTAAACCATACATGATAGGGAAACATTACGAGACCTCATTAAGACTTGAGTATTTTGATAAAGCTAGCCAAGAAGTTTTGAGTTTCTTGCTAGGACTGGTTGAGGAGAAAACGGACAATCCTATTTTTTTCCAAAATCAAGGGCGACATCTCTATTTCCCTAAGACTTTTTTTGAGCAAGGTGTCAGTCTTCTGATGGGCTTAGATGTATTCCAATTTGATCATCAGCTTTCGATATATCACCATCTTCTTTTCCAGGATTTTGATGGTCATGCAGGTTTGTTTTCTTTTGAGATTGAAAAAAAAAATCCAACTATTATGAGATGGAAATCTGCGAACAGGCAGGAGTCAATGTCTTTTATGGGGGACAAGTTTTATTCTCTAAAGGCAATTTTTACCTATTGACGAAAAAACAGGCTAGTTTATTAGATGCGCTTAGAAAAGTTCCTTTAGATCATAGTGGTAGAAAGATTTTACAGTTTGATACTAGTGATCGAGATCTCTTAGCTTCGACTCTGTTCCAGTTTAAAGAACTCGGAAAAGTAGAGGCACCTGAGTCTCTTCAAATCCAATCTTTTCGTCCCTCTTTCTACATGGAACGAGAAGAGGACGGATCTATTCGATTAGATATGCAATTTCAATATGAAACTTGCTTAGTAACTACTCGAAATGAACTAGAGAATCTCCCTTTTGCGAGTGATATTCAACTAGAAAAACAGATTTTTCAGTTGGCTTTATCTGCTGGATTTGAAGCAGATTTCCGTTCATGGCGTCAGAGTTTGAAAGCCGAATCAGTCCATACGTTCTTTCAGGAAGTATTACCAGCCTTTGAAGCACTAGGAGAATTACAGATTTCTGAGAGTTTGCAAAATCTTTATCAGGTTCAGAAACCTCAAATTCATATCTCATCCAAGGGGAGTCTTTTAGAAATTCAATTTGATTTTCAAGATATAGATCAAGAAGAAATCAATCGAGCAATGAAAGCTCTTGTTGCCAAGCAGGACTATTATATTAGCTCATCTAATCAGGTCTATTATTTTGATGAAGAGACCAAACGTATTCGTCAGGATTTAGATGATTTGGGAATTGGAGAGATAGAGAGTGATTCTTTCCATGCACGCAAATCTTTGGCTTATACCCTTTCTCATCTTTTTAAGGATCAAGACCAAGTAACATTTACCGAAGAATTTAGGCATTTGGCGCACGATTTGACGCATCCAGAGGATTTTCCGATGACAGCTCTGAATATCAAAGCTGATCTCAGAGATTATCAGAAAAAGGGGATTCAATGGCTTCAAATGCTTCACCATTATGGTTTTGGTGGGATTTTAGCGGATGATATGGGACTTGGCAAGACCTTACAAGCTATTGCCTTTCTGAGTAGCCAGCTTCAAGAAAACAGTCAAGTCTTGATTCTTGCTCCATCGGGTCTCATCTATAATTGGGCCGATGAGTTTCAAAAATTTGCACCGAATTTGGATGTAGTTGTTGTGCATGGATTGAAGCCTTATCGCGAGACTATTTTAGCAGAAAAACATCAGATTTATGTGACCAGTTATGCTACTTTCAGGCAAGATAGCGAGATTTATCAGGATTTATCTTTTGACTTTCTATTTCTAGATGAAGCTCAGGTGATGAAAAATGCCCAGACTAAAATTGCGAAAACGTTGAGAAAGTTTGTGGTACCATCAGTTTTTGCTCTATCTGGAACACCGATTGAAAATAACCTTGGCGAATTGTGGTCTATTTTTCAAATAGTCTTACCTGGACTTTTGCCAGCAAAAAAAGACTTTATGAAATTACCAGCTGAGAGAGTGGCTCAGTTTATAAAACCATTTGTCATGCGTCGTAAAAAAGAAGAAGTCTTAACTGAATTGCCTGACCTGATAGAAGTCGTTTATAAAAATGAACTGGAAGATCAGCAAAAGGCGATCTATCTAGCTCAACTACAACAGATGCAAGAACGTATAGAGCATGTGACAGCTGCAGAATTTCAACGAAATCGAGTTGAAATTCTAACAGGACTCATGCGTCTTCGCCAGATTTGTGATACCCCAGCCCTATTTATGGAGGATTATAAGGGAGATAGCGGGAAACTTGATAGTTTACGAGATCTACTAAGTCAAATTGCTGAGGGAAATCATCGTGTACTCATCTTCTCCCAATTTAGGGGGATGCTTGACCACATCGAAGAGGAACTGCCTAAACTTGGTTTAACATTCTTTAAGATTACTGGCTCTACACCATCACAGGAGCGTCAAGAAATGACCAAGGCCTTTAACCAAGGTGAGCGCGATGTATTTTTGATTTCTCTAAAAGCTGGTGGTGTTGGTCTCAATCTTACTGGTGCTGACACAGTTATTCTGGTCGACTTATGGTGGAATCCAGCAGTTGAATCACAGGCTATTGGAAGAGCTCATCGTATGGGACAAGAACAAGCTGTTGAAGTTTATCGACTAGTAACTCGTGGAACAATCGAAGAGAAAATTCAAGAGTTACAGGAAGAGAAAAAAAATCTGGTCTCAGAAGTCTTGGACGGAACAGAGTCTCGTGGAAGTCTGACACTTTCTGAAATTCAAGAAATATTAGGAATTTCTGAAGCCAAGACTTGAAAAATCAAGACTTTACGCTATAATGGAGTATTGAAAGGAAATAAAAATGAAGCTAGAACGATTTCCAATAGTGTCAGATGATGAAATTATGCTGACAGAGATGCCGTTTATGAATTTATATGATGAGTCGGATCTCATTAGTAACATTAAGGGAGACTACCAAGATAAAAACTACTTGGAATGGTCACCAATTACTACTGAAAAAGAGTCACCGACTAAGGCACCAGAGAAATTGACTGAAAAAAAGGAAAAAACCTACGCTGAACTTGCTCGTGAAGAAGCCAGAGCTGATTTGAAACGAAAAACGTTCAGCAAAGTATTTGACCCAAGATGTTAGTTTTACAAAACGCTATAAATCTTCAAATAATGTAGTAAGGCAAGCAAATCAGCCAACAGCTCCTTTCCAAAAGGAAAATCCAGGTGAGCTTACCAAATATAGTGACAAACTCAAACAAAGCCATTATATTTTGGCTGAAATAGCTCCACAGATGCAACAAACAAGTAAAGAAGAGCATCTCGGACCAAAAGAAAAATAATTATGATTTTCTAAAGAAAAGTCAGATTTATAACAAAAAGAAAAATCAATCAGAAAAAGAACGTAAAAATTGCTCAAGAGTTGAACTTGACAAATATGACAGAGTAAAGGGGAAAAAGATGGCAAAAACCTATCATTTTATCGGAATTAAAGGATCAGGAATGAGTGCCTTGGCTTTGATGTTGCACCAAATGGGGCATAAGGTCCAAGGATCTGATGTTGAAAAATATTACTTTACCCAACGTGGGCTAGAGCAAGCAGGGATTAAAATTTTACCTTTCGATGAGAAAAATCTTCAAGGTGATTTAGAAATTATCGCTGGGAATGCCTTTTCGTCCAGATAACAACGTTGAAATTGCCTATGCAGACAAGAATGGTCTAAGCTACAAACGTTATCATGAGTTTCTTGGTAGCTTTATGCGTGACTTTATCAGCATGGGGGTTGCTGGTGCACACGGTAAGACCTCAACAACTGGGATGCTTTCTCACGTCTTGTCACACATTACTGATACTAGCTATCTAATTGGAGATGGTACAGGTCGTGGCTCTGAAAATGCCAAGTATTTTGTATTTGAATCAGACGAGTATGAACGCCACTTTATGCCATATCACCCAGAGTACTCTATCATTACTAATATCGACTTTGACCACCCTGACTATTTTACAAGTTTAGAGGATGTCTTCAACGCCTTCAATGATTATGCAAAACAAATCAGCAAAGGTTTGTTTGTCTATGGTGAAGATGCTGAGTTGCGTAAGATTACATCTGATGCTCCAATTTACTATTATGGTTTTGAAGCAGAAAACAATGACTTTGTAGCCAGTGACTTGCTTCGTTCTACTACAGGTTCAACCTTCACCGTTCACTTCCGTGGTCAAGAGTTAGGTCAATTCCACATTCCAACTTTCGGACGCCACAATATCATGAATGCTACTGCAGTGATTGGTTTGCTTTATACTGCTGGTTTTGACTTGAATCTAGTGCGTGAACACTTGAAGACTTTTGGTGGGGTGAAACGTCGCTTTACAGAAAAAATTGTCAATGATACTGTTATCATCGATGATTTTGCGCATCACCCAACTGAAATTATCGCAACTCTAGATGCTGCACGTCAAAAATACCCAAGCAAGGAAATCGTTGCTATTTTCCAACCGCATACCTTTACTCGTACAATTGCTTTGTTGGATGATTTTGCACAAGCTTTGAACCAGGCTGACGCAGTTTACCTAGCACAAATCTATGGATCTGCTCGTGAAGTTGACCATGGTGATGTTAAGGTTGAGGATTTAGCAGCCAAGATTGATAAAAAACATCAAGTTATCACTGTTGAAAATGTGTCTCCGCTCTTAGACCATGACAATGCTGTATACGTCTTTATGGGAGCAGGTGACATTCAATCATATGAATACTCATTCGAACGTCTCTTGTCAAATTTGACAAATAATGTTCAGTAAGGAACAAGATGGAATTTCCAATTAAAATTCGAGAAGCCACGCAATCAGATATGGAACAAATTTGCTTGATTTCTAATTGCACAGCAGGTTCTCGAGAAATAACAAATAGAAAAATGATAGAAGAACGTATCCGCAGTCATGCGGATACGTTTCTCTTAGCTAGTCTTGATGATGTGGTAATTGCTTATATCCTAGGAACAGATCTTGCTAATTCCTCACTAATCAGATGGATAGAAGAGTTGGCAAATGTAGAACTTATCAGTGATAGAAATTATGTGATTGCTGATTTATCTGTTCATCCGGATTATCAGAGGCAAGGATTTGGAACCTTATTGCTAGCAGCCTTCAAACAAGTTGTTCTTCAACAAAATAGTCCCGGTATTTATCTTCTTTGTGAGGATGAATTGCTAGCCTACTTTGAAATGAATGGATTTGTGGAACAAGGGATTATAGAAGGAGAAAGGAGCAGTGAGTTTGCCTTTCTCATGCATTGGCAGAATCCCTATTATCAGGAGGAAATATGATTATTCGACAAGCTAGATTTAGCGATTTAGACCGTATTTTAGAGATTGAATTAGAGAATTTTTCAATTGAGGAAGCCATACCTCGATCTGTTTTTGAAGCTCATCTAAAAGAGATTAAGACTAGTTTTTTAGTGGCCGAAAAAGATGGAGAGATACTCGGTTATATTGAAGGGCCAGTGGTTCCTCATCGCTATTTACAAGATCAGTCCTTCACAGAGGACATACAAGATCACAGTCATAGAGCAGGTGGTTATATATCTGTTACATGTTTGTCTGTTGCAAAGAAGGCTCAATCCTTAGGGCTGGGAAGAAAACTACTGGCAGCCTTGAAAGAGGTAGCTCTTAAGCATGAGCGAGAGGGAATTAATTTGACCTGCCATGACTACCTTATTGATTACTATGAGAAGCATGGTTTTGTCAATGAAGGTAAGTCTAAGTCCCAATTTGCGGGAGAAGAATGGTATGATATGGTCTGGGAAAATAAGAATTAATAGTAGAAAAAGCTTATAAGGTTGATTTTCTCTAGTTTTTTTAAGATATAATATTATGGATTATCAACAAGGAGGTAAATACCTTTTGAGCGAAAAATTCAAATGAAGAAGAAAAAGTTAAGTTTTAAAGAGCAAATTTTACGCGATTTAGAACGACTAAAAAAAGAGGCAAATGGGGCGGAACAAACTGACGACCTTTTTTCAGCTTTAGCAGATTCTTCTGAATCAACTCCAGAAAAAAAAGAACCAGGTATTTCTGAAGAAGAATTAATTGCACAATCAATTTCAGCTGTTGATCAATTAATTGATAATGCACCAGTTGTTCCTCCACGTTCAACTGATACAGAAGAAACTCCTGAAGAGGTAGTTGAGTCACCTCAAACAATCTCAGAAAAAGAAGAAAAACATTCGATTCCAACTAGGGTTTCAGTTTCTTACAAAACTCAAGATGCTTCTCCAGAAGCAACTGAAACTGTAAGCTTTTCATCTAGCAAAGAAGAGTTCGCGAATGAAAATCATGCGGATGTTGAAACTGAAACTGCAGAACTTCCTAGAAGAAGTCGTAGAGAGTCTGTGAAACCAACCAAGAAAAAGAAAAAATCTCACTTAAAAGGATGTTTAGTGACAGTATTTCTATTACTGATTTTATTCAGTGTAGGTGGTTTCTTTGGTCTTCGTTATGCAGAATCGGCCTTGCAACCTGTAGATCCATCATCTAAACAATTTGTAAAGGTTCAGATTCCAAATGGTTCTAATACTCAGGAAATTGGTTCAATATTAGAAAAATCTGGCCTAGTTAAGCATGGTATGCTTTTTACTTTATATGTAAAATATAAAAATTATACAGAATTAAAGTCAGGTTTTTATAATTTGCAGAAGAGTATGAGCACTGATGAATTAATTAAAGCCTTGCAAGTTGGTGGGACTCCAGAGCCTCAAGAAGTAGTATTTGCAAATTTAACTATTCCAGAAGGTTATACGCTTGAGCAAATTGCACAAGCTGTTGGACAACTTCAAGGTGATTTTAAAGAACCATTAACAGCAGATGCCTTTAAGGCAAAAGTTCAAGATGAAAACTTTATTGCTCAAGAGGTTGCAAAATATCCAAATCTTCTCGAAAGTTTACCTACAAAAGATAGTGGTGTTCGATATCGTTTAGAGGGTTATCTTTTCCCTGCAACATATAGTATTAAAGAAGGTACGACTGTTGAAAGTTTAATTGATGAAATGTTAGCTGCTATGGACAAAAGTTTAGCTACACATTATACTACTATCAAAGAAAAGAACTTAACAGTAAATGAGCTCTTAACGATTGCTTCACTTGTAGAAAAAGAAGGAGCAAAAACAGAGGATCGTAAGTTGATTGCGGGAATTTTCTACAATCGCTTGAACCAAAATATGCCACTTCAAAGTAATATTGCTATCCTTTATGCAGAAGGAAAACTTGGTCAAAAAATCAGTCTTGCTGATGATGCAGCTATTGATACATCAATTGATTCACCATACAATGTCTATACAAAAGTAGGTCTTATGCCTGGACCAGTTGATAGCCCGAGTTTAGATGCTATCGAATCAAGTATCAATCAAACAAAGAGTGATTATCTATACTTTGTAGCCAATGTTCAAGATGGTAAAGTTTACTTTGCCACAACATTGGAAGAACATGACAAAAATGTTCAAGAACATATCAATGGTAAATTAAACAAATCAAATAGCACAAACTAAAAATTATGTGGTTTTCCACATAATTTTTGCTTTAAGAAAGTAAATTTTATTGAAACAATCAAAAAGAAAGTTGAGAAAAAAATGGTAGAAAAAAACTTATCCAATGACATTGGAAGAAAAGGAAAAACTCGAAAAAGAATTAGAAGAATTAAAATTAGTACGTCGTCCAGAAGTCGTAGAACGTATCAAGATTGCTCGTTCATACGGTGATTTGTCAGAAAATAGTGAGTATGAAGCAGCTAAGGACGAACAAGCCTTTGTTGAAGGACAAATCTCAAGCTTGGAAACAAAAATTCGTTATGCAGAAATCGTGAATAGCGATGCAGTTGCGCAAGATGAAGTTGCTATCGGAAAAAACTGTAACTATCCAAGAAGTTGGAGAAGACGAAGAAGAAGTTTACATTATCGTTGGTTCAGCTGGTGCAGATGCCTTCGCAGGAAAAGTATCAAACGAAAGCCCAATCGGTCAAGCCTTGATTGGTAAGAAAACAGGTGATATCGCTACAATCGAAACACCTGCTGGAAGCTATGACGTTAAAATTTTAAAAGTTGAAAAAACAGTTTAATAGGGTAAAAAAGAAGGAGTAGATACAGGGAAAGCGCTTCCTATCACTCCTTTTCTTCATTCTAAAAACTTGAGGAGACTAGATGAATTCAGAAAATAAACATAAAAAGAAAAGTAAAATGGAACGTGGATTAACAAACCGCCACGTTCAAGTTATGGCCATTGCGGGAACAATCGGGACTGGACTATTTTTGGGAGCTGGTCGCTCTATCAGTTTAACGGGACCTTCGATTGTCCTTGTCTATATGATTACGGGTGGTTTTATGTATCTCATGATGCGAGCTATCGGAGAGATGTTGTACCAGGACCCAGAGCAACATACCTTTATCAATTTTATTACTCGTTATCTAGGTAAGGGCTGGGGCTATTTCTCAGTTTGGTCTTATTGGTTATCGGTGGTCTTTATCGGAATGGCTGAGATTACAGCCATCTCGCACTATGTTCAGTTTTGGTTTCCATCCTGGCCATCTTGGTTGATTCAGGTTGTCTTTCTAACAATTTTAGGACTGGTTAATTTGATTGCCGTTAAAATCTTTGGTGAAGTAGAATTTTGGTTTGCCATGATTAAAATTGTGGCTATTCTTGCCATGATTGCGACAGGTGTTTTTATGGTTTTGACCGGCTTTGAAACTCCTTATGGTTCAGCAAGCCTGACAAATATCAGCGAGCATTTCTCCCTTTTCCCAAATGGTGGTATGAACTTTGTCATGGCCTTCCAGATGGTTTTCTTTGCCTACTTGATGATTGAATTTATCGGTGTTACCACATCTGAAACTAAGGATCCAAGAAAAGTATTGCCTAAGGCTGTTAAGGAAATTCCTTTGCGAATTATCTTCTTCTACGGTGGAGCACTCTTAGCTATTATGTCTATTATTCCTTGGCGTGAGCTTTCTGCAGCAGATTCACCATTTGTAACGGTATTTGAACTTGTTGGTCTTAAGTGGGCGGCTGCTTTGATTAACTTTGTTGTCTTGACTTCAGCAGCGTCAGCATTGAATTCAACCCTTTACTCAACAGGTCGTCACTTGTATCAGATTGCCCATGATTCACCCAATCGTTTCTTGAAAGCTATTAAGGCAGATACCCTCTCACGCCACAACGTTCCTCAGAATGCAATCATTGCTTCTGCCGTATTGATTGGTTTTGCTGCCTTCATCAATGTACTTCCTGGCGTATCAGATGCCTTTGCTTTGATTACAGCTTCTTCATCAGGTGTTTATATCGCTATCTACATCTTGATCATGGTAGCCCATCTCAAATATCGTAAGTCTAAGGACTTTATGGCAGATGGTTATCTCATGCCTCAATATCGCTTGCTAAATCCTCTGACCATGCTCTTCTTTATCTTTGTGTTTGGAACTCTCTTTTTACAAGAATCAACTGTAATGGGAGCTAGAGGTTCAGCAATCTGGATTGTTGCTTTTGGTATTTACAGCCAATGGAAGTTTAGAAAATAAGTCAGAAGCTCATCAACTCAGGTTGGTGAGCTTTCTAGTTTGACAGTTATTTAAAATAGGAATATAATCAAGGCGTAAGTGTCTTTGAGGAGGGTTTGATGCACATTCGATTGGAAGATACAGAGTCTCAGAAAGCGCAAAAAATCGGAGAGTTGGTTCGCTCTTATAATCGTTCCAAAAGGGAAACAGCTGAAAGTGAGCCACTTAACCTTTATGTTGAAGATGATAGCGGTGAACTCCTGGCTGGTTTAGTAGCAGAGACCTTTGGAAATTGGCTAGAAATTGAGTATTTATTTGTGAAAGAAGACTTGCGAGGAAAAGGAATCGGCTCCCAACTATTGCAACGAGCAGAAAGTGAAGCTAAGAAGAGAAATTGTCGGTACGCTTTTGTGAATACGTATCAGTTTCAAGCGCCAGCCTTCTATCAGAAACATGGTTACCAGGAAGTCTTTACCTTAAAAGACTATCCCTGTACTGGACAAAGGCACTATTATCAAAAAGATTTATAAATTAAAATTAGGAATGAAGTAAAGTGATTGGTCACATAATAATGGAGGCAGGTTGATGGATATTATACTGGATATGGGTAATGTTCTACTGGAATGGAACAAGGATAAGATTTTGAAAGCTGTAGCTAAAACTCAGAAAGATTATCTGATATTAGACAAGGCTATTTTTCAGTCGGGGCTATGGGAAAGGTTGGACCTGGGGACCTTGACTCGGGAAGAATTGGTTGATAAGGTTCTTTCCCTATTAGGAGATTGCTATCAGAAAAAGGTTGAAGAAGTCATTTGGAACTGGCCTGCCTATATCGATATTTACACGGAAGTCTTTCCGCTTCTTGCACGTTTAAAGGAAAATGGCCATCGTATTTTTGTCCTATCTAATACCTCACCAGTTTTTTATGAATTATTGAAAAATCAACTAGCACCTCTAGAAAAGATTTTAGATGGGCTTGTTCTTTCCTGTGATATCAAGGCTATCAAACCTGATCGAAAAATGTTTGAGGAAATCCTCCGTAAATATGAGTTGGATCCTTCAAATTGTATTTTTCTAGATGATGTAATAGATAATACCAACATGGCTGAAAGATTAGGCATCAAAGCCTATCAAGTCAAACAGAGAAGTGACGTTGTAGATATTTTGAAAAAATTTGAATAAGCAGAGAACTCTCTATCATGTAAGTGGTAGAGTTTTTTGTTAAAAAAATCTCACAAAATGACAGATATATATTTGCATAATGTAAAAATATGATATAATAAAGTTGAAAAAAAGAAGCGCGACTTTTTAAAAATTAAGGAGGAGGTAAGAAGTGGCTAAGAATTTAAAATTAAAAACTCGCTCGAGTAGAGCTTGAACTGACACAAGGTGACTTGGCAGAAGCTGTAGGGTGTCACTAGACAGACTATCGGCTTGATAGAAGCTGGGAAATATAATCCTAGTCTATCCCTTTGCCAGTCTATTTGCAGACGCCTAGGGCAAAAACGTTAGATCAATTATTTTGGGAGGAAGAAGATGAAAAAAATAGATTTTTTTATTATCACTTACTAGACGAAAGAGAAGAACAACTGATGAATAAAGCGGGAGCTGAAAGTTTCTATATCTCTATAGCTTTCTTGCTTTTATCTTATATGATTACAGTATTAGCACCAAGTCTTTTTAATCCGAGAATGATTCTCATCATTATCATTATTGGAACTTCTTACTTTTTCGGCCGTGCTCGAGATTTGGGTGTGAACTACTATAGTCGTTTTCATTTTACAATTATAGGGTGTTTGCTGGTAACTCTCGCTATTACGACTCTTTTGATGTTGCAGAATTATCAATTCAATATCGAAATTTATCAGCACAATCCTCTGAACGTTAAATACTTGTCTGCTTGGATCATTACCTATCTACTTTATCTTCCTTGGGTCTTTATTGGTAACTTAGGTTTGAAAAGTTATGGTGAATGGGCTCAGAAGAAGTATGAAAAAGATATGGATGAGCTAGAGAGTATGGAATAGCCTGTTAGCTTTTTTTATCAATATCGAGAAAAATGTGTTATAATAGTACTAATTTATGAGAAAAGAAGAAACATTTTCATCTTTTTACAAATAGGGAAGAAGGACAGTATATGTACCCAGATGACAGTTTAACATTGCACACAGATTTGTATCAGATTAACATGATGCAAGTTTACTTCGACCAAGGCATTCATAACAAGAAAGCAGTTTTTTTGAAGTTTATTTCCGCCAACAACCTTTTCAAAAAAACGGTTATGCTGTATTTGCAGGTTTGGAACGAATTGTGACCTACTTAGAAAACCTGCGCTTTTCTGAGAGCGATATTGCTTATTTGGAATCACTTGGCTATCATGGCGCCTTCTTGGAATATCTCCGTAATCTAAAGTTGGAATTGACTGTACGTTCTGCTCAAGAAGGGACTTGGTATTTGCCAATGAACCGATTGTTCAAGTGGAAGGATCCTTTGGCTCAGTGTCAATTGGTTGAAACAGCTCTCTTGAACATCGTCAACTTTCAAACCTTGATTGCGACCAAGGCAGCTCGTATTCGTTCAGTCATTGATGATGAACCTTTGATGGAATTCGGAACACGTCGTGCGCAAGAAATGGATGCGGCTATCTGGGGGACTCGTGCGGCTGTTATTGGTGGTGCCAATGGAACTAGTAATGTACGTGCAGGTAAGCTCTTTGGTATTCCGGTTTTAGGAACCCATGCCCATGCTTTAGTTCAAGTTTATGGAAATGACTATCAGGCTTTCAAGGCTTATGCCTCAACGCACAAAAACTGTGTCTTTCTAGTAGATACCTATGATACTCTTCGCATCGGTGTTCCAGCAGCGATTCAGGTTGCGCGTGAACTTGGTGATAAGATTAATTTCCTTGGTGTCCGCATTGACTCTGGAGATATTGCTTATATTTCTAAAAAAGTTCGTCAACAACTGGATGAAGCAGGATTTACGGATGCTAAGATCTATGCATCTAATGATCTTGATGAAAATACCATCCTTAACCTCAAGATGCAAAAAGCTAAGATTGACGTCTGGGGTGTAGGTACTAAACTCATCACTGCTTATGACCAACCAGCACTTGGAGCAGTTTACAAGGTTGTTGCTATTGAAGACGAGAATGGTCATATGCGTAATACCATCAAACTTTCAAACAATGCAGAGAAAGTTTCAACACCAGGTAAGAAACAAGTTTGGCGCATCACCAGCCGTGAAAAAGGCAAGTCAGAAGGTGATTACATTACCTATGATGGTGTCGATGTTGCTAGTATGACTGAAATTAAGATGTTCCATCCAACCTATACTTACATCAAGAAAACTGTCCGTAATTTTGATGCTGTTCCTCTCTTGGTAGACATTTTCAAGGAAGGTAAGCTGGTCTATGACTTACCAAGTCTGCCTGAAATTCAAGCCTATGCTCGTAAGGAATTTGATAAGCTCTGGGACGAATACAAACGTGTACTCAATCCACAACACTATCCTGTGGACTTGGCTCGTGACGTATGGCAAGACAAGATGGACTTGATTGATAAGATGCGTAAGGAAGCTCTAGGCGAAGGAGAAGAAGAATGAGTTTGCAAGAAACCATTATCCAGCAACTAGGTGTAAAACCAGTGATTGATGCCCAGGAAGAAATCCGTCGTTCGATTGACTTTTTTTAAAACGATATTTAAAAAAGCATCCCTTTCTTAAAAAAACGTTTTGTATTAGGGTATTTCTGGAGGTCAAGACTCGACTTTAGCTGGTCGTCTTGCCCAACTAGCTATAGAAGAAATGCGAGCTGAAACCGGTGATGATTCTTATAAATTTATAGCAGTTCGCCTGCCTTATGGAATTCAAGCAGATGAGGATGATGCCCAAAAAGCCCTAGCTTTTATCCAACCAGATGTGAGTTTGGTGGTCAATATCAAGGATTCTGTAGATGCTATGGCAGTGGCAGTAGAGGCTACTGGTAGTTCAATGTCAGACTTTAATAAAGGGAATATCAAGGCTCGAAGCCGGATGATTGCCCAATATGCGCTCGCTGGAGCTCATAGTGGAGCAGTTATTGGTACTGACCATGCTGCAGAAAATGTCACAGGTTTCTTTACCAAGTTCGGTGACGGCGGTGCAGATATTCTTCCTCTCTATCGCCTCAATAAACGTCAAGGAAAACAACTATTGAATGAGCTCGGAGCTGATCCTGCTCTCTATGAAAAAGTACCGATTGCTGATCTAGAAGAAGAGAAACCAGGATTGGCAGATGAAGTAGCCTTGGGAGTCACTTACAATGAAATTGATGATTACCTCGAAGGTAAGCAAGTAAGCCCAGAAGCGCAAGCAACCATTGAAAAATGGTGGTACAAAGGCCAACACAAACGCCACCTCCCAATCACTGTATTTGATACGTTTTGGGAGTAAAAACCTCCAGTGGAGGTTTTTACCCCGAGTCTTGAAACAGGAGAACGAGGCAAGTCCGGGGGACTTTTTTAGCCCGAGCCTGAAAATAGAAAAGCGAGGTTGAATTATGAAATCCATAGGTACAAAGACATTACATACTGAACGGTTGCTATTGCGACGCTTTTGTGAAACTGTGCTCAAGCCATGTTTGAAAATTGGGCTTCTAGTCTAGATAATCTAACCTATGTTACTTGGGATCCTCATCCAAATGTTGATTTTACAAAGAACTCAATAAGAACTTGGGTAGCATCCTATGACGATCCAGATTATTACAAATGGGCCATTTGTCTCAAAGAAAATTCAGACCATGTCATTGGAGATATTAGTCTTGTCAGTGTGGATGAAACTAACTCTAGCTGTGAGATTGGATATATCTTAGGGCAGGACTACTGGGGACGAGGACTCATGACAGAAGCCTTGAAAGCTGTCTTATCATACTGTTTGGATAAGATTGGATTTGAACGAGTTGATGCTTGCTATGTAAGTTTAAATCCCGCTTCTGGACGTGTCATGGAAAAAGCAGGTATGACTTTTTGGAAGACTGTTCCAAATGCAGTTGAACGAAAAAGGTTATATAGCTGATAAAATTTATTATCAAATCAAAAATAAGATGGAAAAGTCTCACTTTTTCCATCTTATTTTTATAATATACTTTTTAATCAAAAATAAAGCAAATCTTTGCTGGTACTTGTAAAGAGGTCAAAGCCGTCTTTGGTCACAACACCGCAGTCCTCGATACGAACACCGACTTTACCAGGATGTAGATACCAGGCTCAACTGAGAAGCACATGCCTTCTTCGATAACCATGTCGTTTCCTTCCATGATAGATGGGAATTCGTGGACGTCCATACCGATACCATGACCGAGACGGTGGTTGAAGTACTCACCGTAGCCAGCTTTTTCGATCACTTCACGAGCTGCGCGGTCTACTTCATGAGCTGTCACACCAGGTTTGATAAAGTCAAGGGCAGCTTGTTGGGCTTCAAGAGTCAAGTTGTAAATATCTTTCTTGAATTGGTCAGGTTTACCAACAGCGACTGTACGAGTCATATCTGATGCATAACCATTCACCATTACACCGAGGTCAAAGAGGAGAAGGGCATTGTTTTCAACCTTATTGGCTCCAGGAATACCATGAGGGTTTGCAGCGTTATCACCTGTCAAGACCATAGTATCAAAGCTCATTTCATAGCCTTCGCGTTTCATGGCAAAATCGATTTGCGCAATGATATCAGTTTCCGTATTATCAAGAGAGATATTGTCAAAACCAACTTTAACAGACTTATCAGCATAGACACCTGCAACCATCATCTTTTGCACTTCGTCTGCTGATTTGATCAAGCGCATGCGTTGGATCAATGGAGTCAAGTTCTCAAACTCAGCAGTTTCAAAGACAGTTTTCAAACCGTGATATTTAGTCAAGATGAGATTGTCAAACTCAACTGCTACACGTTTGAAATCAAGCTGTGGCAAGGCGTTTTGGATTTTCTTCCAAGGGTTTTCAGAGTCCACATAACCAACAACTGGGAATGAGACAGTGCTAGTTGCACGCTCAACCTCAAGGGCTGGAACGAAGAGAAGTGGTTCCTGGTCTGCAAGGACAAAGAGGAACATTTGACGTTCGTGTGGATCACTGTAAAAAGCCAGTGAGGTAATTGATAGTGACGGGGTCAGATACGACAGCGACGTCTAGCTTTTCTGATTCAAGATATGTTAAGATTTGTTGTAATTTAGACATATGCTACCTTCTTTCTACCCCTCTATTTTTGCAAAAAAATAGTAGAAAATGCAAGGGAGAAGGGAAAAAGACTACAAAAATTCCAACAGCTAATAGCATGTTGGAATCTAGAAATCTAGTTGAAGTCTGCCTTGCTTTTTCACATCGCTGTATTCTTCAGCAACTTCTTGGCTAAGGATATCCTCATAAGCTGGAAGGACAATGTCCTGACCATATTTTTTTTCTTGAGAGCAGTAGTGACCAAAGCGATAGGCTAGATTTGCATTACGAGATAAAGATAGGTCCGTGGAAATAAGAACCGAAAAACATTTTTTTATAGTGAACACCTTCACCGACTTTTTCTTCGTTATTTCCATTTCCGTAAACAACCTGCCCCAATGGTTTTTGGTCATCTGAGAGGAAGGTACGGCCTTGGTGGTTTTCCAAAAGCCATAGTAGGTTTCATCAAACTCTTCGTTATGAATTTTTAATATCACCGATAAAGCGGTTGTTGGTTTGGTTGAGTGTGTAATGTCCCATGACACCCAGACCTTCGATACGTCTTCCAGAAGCTTCAATATAGTATTGACCCAATAGCTGGAAGCCACCGCAGATAGCAAGGACGACACCATCATTTTGGATAAAGTTATCGATGCTTTCTTTTTTAGCAGGCAAATCACCAGCAATGATACTTTGTTCAAAGTCTTGGCCACCACCGAAAAAAAGGCGATATCGTAGTGATTTTCATCGAAATCATCATGAAGCGAAACGATATCAACTGTTACATGAGCACCCAAGCTTTTTCAGCTACGTACTTGAGCATGAGGATGTTTCCCATTATCTCCGTAGGTGTTCATGAGATTCCCATAGAGGTGGGCGATATTTAGCTGGTAAGGATAGTTGCCGTCTTTTGAGGAAAGTGAAGTATAAACCATTAGTTCATCTCCTTTCTAACAAGTTGACGATTGGCTAGTAATTCTCGGAATTCCAGCATAGCCGTATAAGTCGCAAGGATATAGGCATGTTTGCAGTCTTGGTCTTCAATCGTTTTAAGAACTTGCTCCAGACTGCTTGTTTCAGTGATTTTATCAGCTGGATAGCCAGTTACACGTAGACGACGAGCGATTTCAGAATGACGAACTCCACCCGGCGTTGATTTCTGGGATACCCATCTCAGTAATTTGTTCAAAATCAGCATCCCAAATCCAGCTGGTATCAATCCCATCCGCATAGTTAGCATTGAGGAGAACAGATAGACTAAATGGGTAAGGAGCTAGCTTGATCATTTCGATGGCCTGGGTAGCACCAACAGGATTTTTAATAAGAACCAGTGTGCATTCCTTGTCACCGATATGGAAGGTTTCTTGTCGTCCAAAGACAGCACGACTCTTATCAAATCCTTGTTTAATCAGTTGAGAATCAGCGCCTAGGTAACGGGCGATAGCAACTGCAGCCAGAGCATTGTAGATGTTGTAGAGACCACCGATTTGAATACCATATTCCTGACCGTCAATAACAAAACGAGAACGATTGTTAGTCAACTCAACCAATTCTGTCAGACGGTAGTCCAAATCAGGACGTTTACATCCACAATTTTCACAGATATAAGCTCCCAAAGTTGGCATAAGTATTGAGTTCATATTTCAGAATACTTTGACATTCAGGGCAGAGAATACCTTCAGTATTGTAGTGAGCAAGTTGCGCTGGACCTTTTTCTAGATCAAAACCAAAATACTGAACAGGATTTGAAATTGCAGGCTTGTAGAAAAGCGGACTATCACCGTTTAGCAGAACAGTAGCAGTAGGAACTTTTCGAATAGCGTCCAAAATCATGTTGTAGGTCGTATAGATCTCACCGTATCGGTCCATCTGATCGCGGAAGATATTAGTGATAACGAAAAGACTAGGCTGGATATAGTCACAGATATGTGAGAGACTAGCTTCGTCGATTTCAAGTACTGCTATATTTTTTCCAGTTTTTGAAGATTTTGCAGTCAAGAAAGTAGTCGTGATTCCTGTTATCATGTTGGCACCACTAGGATTAGTTAACACTTGACCATAAATTTCCTTTAGGATACCGACAGTGAGAGCGGTTGTCAAGGTTTTTCCATTGGTACCAGTCACCACAACAATTTCGTAGTTCTTCGCTAAATGTTGTAGAAATATCTTTATCAAATTGAAGGGCAAGTTTTCCAGGGAGCGTACTTCCACGTCCAAGACGACTCAAAATAAAATGAGAAGAACGCCCAGCAAGAAGGCCCAAAGTAGTTTTTAATTTCATGTTTCTATTATATCATAAAAGCTAGAAAAAGATAGATTTGAGATTTTGGATAAGAAAAACAACCCTAAGGAGGTTGTTTTTTCATAAGTGTATCTTAGGTTAAATCGCAAACAAGTCATTCAAGTTTTCAGCCAAGGTTGGGTGAGTGAAGATTTGTTTTGTGAAGTAAGTGTATGGGATTTTGTTGTCCATAGCAACAGTAATAATGTTGATGATTTCTTGTGATCCTTCTGAAAAGATAGTTGCACCTAGAATTTCTTTAGTTTCAGTGTTGACAACAGCTTTGAAGGCTCCACGAAGGTCACCATTTACATGACCACGAGGCATAGCAGCAACAGGGATTTCCTTAACAGCGTATGGAAGTTTCAAATCAGCTGCTTGGCTTTCAGTCAAACCAACTTGTGAAAGTGCTGGTGTGATGAACATGGTGTTTGGAACATTGAGACGGTCTTCAAGTGTGTAGCTGCCATCACCAGCAAGGTAGCTGTATACAACACGGAAGTCATCAAGTGAAATGTAAGTGAATTGAAGTCCACCATTGACATCTCCAACCGCAAAGACACCAGGAACGTTTGTTTGACAATGTTTGTCCACCTTAATCGCACCACGTTCGGTTAGTTGAATATCTGTATTTTCAAGTTGAAGTGGTTCTACATTTGGTTTACGTCCAGTTGCGTAGAGAAGGGCATCGAAACGGTAGGTTTCATTCTCTGTCACGACAAGAACTTGGTCACCATCGTTTTTGATTTCAGTAGTATGGATATTTTGAAGCAGTTCAATGCCGTCTTCTTCCATGTATTGTTTAGCAAGAGCAGCAATAGAAGGTTCTGCGCGAGGTAGGAAAGTATCTAGAGCATCTAGGACTGTTACCTTGCTTCCAAGTTTGTTGTAGAGACCTGCAAATTCAAGACCGATATTTCCACCACCAAGAATCCCAAGTTTTTCTGGTAATTGATCCAAGTTTTGGATACCAGTTGAATCAAAGACATTCTTGCTAGTAGCTAGACCTGGAATTGGTAAAACGTTTGAAACAGCACCAGTGTTGATGACGATTGTTTCAGCAGTTAGTTCTTGTTTCATCACCAGCTTGAATTTCGATGACTTTATTAGAAACAAAGTGGGCTTCGGCATCAATGATATCAACTCCAGTACCAGCGATAGTAGCATAGTTTTTACCATTGAGGCGGCTCGTAATTGTATTTTTTGTTGCCATAACCTCGTCAAATGACAAGTCCTTTTCTGCAGCAACTAACAAGGTTTTAGTTGGAATACAACCGATGTTGATACAAGTTCCACCGTACATTGCTTTGTTGCGTTCGATAAGGGCAACTTTTTTACCAGCTGAAGCTAGTTTCCCAGCAAGCGTCTTACCTGCCTTACCAAATCCAATGACAATTAAATCGTATGTTAACATTTTTAAATCCTCCTGTTTGATTTCATTCTAGCACAAGAAAAAAATTTTTTCACAATTCTGCTACGGGAAAAAATATTGGACTAAAATTTAGTCTCACGAAAGCTTTTGAGAATCAAGTTCAAAAAATAGAAAAATCGTTTACATGATTTAATCAAGTGGTTAGACTATCTTTTGGCCCTCTCTTGTGTTATACTAGATAGGTTGCAAAGAAAGCAGTACTTTTCTTTAGTGGAAAAGAAGCAACACGGTCTTTCATAAAAAGTGAAAGTACGTCATGACAAGAAAAGTATAAACTAAGCGCTATAGGATGGCTTCGCACCATCTTTAGAAAGAAGAATAACGTGAAATTTAATGAATTTAATCTTTCTGCTGATTTGTTAGCAGAAATTGAAAAAGCAGGATTTGTAGAAGCAAGTCCTATCCAAGAGCAAACTATTCCTTTGGCTCTTGAGGGAAAAGATGTTATCGGTCAAGCACAGACTGGTACAGGGAAAACTGCAGCCTTTGGCTTGCCAACCCTTGAAAAAATTCGTACAGAAGAAGCAACTATCCAAGCTTTAGGTGATTGCCCCAACTCGTGAACTGGCTGTTCAAAGTCAAGAAGAGCTTTTCCGCTTTGGTCGTAGTAAAGGTGTGAAAGTCCGTTCAGTATACGGTGGTTCAAGTATTGAAAAACAAATCAAGGCTCTTAAATCAGGTGCTCACATCGTTGTAGGAACACCAGGACGTTTACTTGACTTGATTAAACGCAAGGCCTTGAAATTACATGATATTGAAACCTTGATTTTAGATGAAGCAGATGAAATGCTGAACATGGGATTCCTTGAAGATATTGAAGATATCATCTCTCGTGTACCAGAAAATCGTCAAACCTTGCTCTTTTCAGCGACTATGCCAGATGCTATCAAACGTATTGGTGTTCAGTTCATGAAAGAACCTGAGCATGTGAAGATTGCTGCTAAAGAATTAACAACAGAACTGGTAGACCAGTACTATATCCGCGTTAAGGAACAAGAAAAATTCGACACCATGACTCGTCTTATGGATGTTGATCAACCTGAGTTGTCAATCGTTTTTGGTCGTACCAAACGTCGTGTAGATGAGTTAACTCGTGGGACTTAAAATCCGTGGTTTCCGTGCAGAAGGGATTCATGGAGATTTGGACCAAAACAAACGTCTTCGTGTCCTTCGTGATTTTAAAAATGGCAACCTTGATGTCCTAGTTGCAACAGACGTGGCTGCTCGTGGTTTGGATATTTCAGGTGTGACTCATGTCTACAACTACGATATCCCACAAGACCCTGAGAGTTATGTTCACCGTATTGGTCGTACAGGACGTGCAGGTAAGTCAGGTCAGTCTATTACCTTCGTTTCACCAAATGAAATGGGTTATCTCCAAATCATTGAGAACTTGACTAAGAAACGCATGAAAGGTCTTAAACCTGCAAGTGCAGAAGAAGCCTTCCAAGCTAAGAAGCAAGTAGCTCTTAAGAAAATTGAACGTGATTTTGCGAATGAGGAGATTCGTAGTAACTTTGAGAAGTTTGGCAAGGATGCTCGTCAATTGGCCTCAGAATTCAGCCCAGAAGAATTGGCCATGTATATCCTCAGCTTAACTGTTCAAGACCCAGATAGTCTTCCTGAGGTTGAGATTGCCCGTGAAAAACCTTTACCATTTAAACCATCTGGTGGTGGCTTCGGTGGCAAAGGCAAGGGTGGTCGAGGAGGCCGTCGTGGAGATGACCGTCGAGACCGTGATCGCCGTGGCAATGGACGTCGTGATGACTATCGTAAAGGTGGACGTTCAAAGGATCGCTTTGATAAAGAGAAGCGTTACCGTAAGGACACTAAAAAACCACGCAATACTTCAAGCGAGAAGAAAACAGGCTTTGTTATTCGTAACAAAGGAGATAAATAACAAAAAAAGCGGTTCACTGAGGTGGATCGCTTTTATATATAAGGAGACCGAGAGTCATATGAAAAAGTAATACGAGAAGTTTGTATTTATAAATTTGTTATCTTGTAATATTATTCTATCAAAAAAATCAGGAAGCTGTCAATAAGAAAAATTATAAAAAAATAGGGAAAAAAATTTTTCGAATACACTTGAATTGCAATTCAATAAACAATTTTCAGATAATTGTTGAAAATAGTCAGAATTTTTATGATATAATGAAAGCGATTATATGCGAGGTAAAAAAATGGCACATTTATTAGAAAAAAACAAGAAAAAAATCACATCAATCTTTAAAGCGTTCGGAGGAGCAATTACAAGATGAGCTTCCTTATAATGCCATTACACGTCAATTAGCAGATATTATTGACTGTAACGCTTGTATTGTGAATAGCAAGGGTCGTTTGTTGGGCTACTTTTATGCGCTACAAAACTAATAATGACCGAGTAGAGCAATTCTTCCAATCAAAGACTTTTCCCAGAAGATTATGTGCAAGGTGCGAACATGATCTACGATACGGAGGCCAATCTTCCAGTAGAGCATGATTTGACAATTTTCCCAACTGAGAGTCGTTCTGATTTCCCAGATGGTTTGACAACAATTGCTCCAATCCATGTCTCTGGTATTCGCTTGGGTTCTTTGATTATTTGGCGTAATGATAAGAAAGTTTGAAGAAGATGATTTGATTCTGGTTGAGATTGCCAGTACAGTAGTAGGAATTCAACTCTTGAACTTCCAACGTGAGGAAGATGAGAAAAAAATATTCGTCGTCGTACGGCTGTAACTATGGCGGTTAATACCCTTTCTTACTCTGAACTTAGAGCAGTATCGGCTATTCTAGCTGAATTAAATGGTAATGAAGGTCAATTAACAGCTTCAGTCATTGCAGACCGTATCGGTATCACTCGTTCTGTAATTGTTAATGCTCTTCGTAAACTTGAATCGGCAGGGATTATTGAGAGTCGTTCTCTTGGTATGAAAGGAACTTATCTAAAAGTTTTAATCCCAGATATTTTTGAAGAAGTGAAAAAGAGGGACTATTAATGGCTAAGGCTTTAATTTCTATTGACTATACAGAAGATTTTGTAGCGGATCATGGGAAACTGACTGCGGGCGCTCCAGCTCAAGCAATATCTGATGATATATATGGGGTGACCCAAAAGGCTTTTGAACGTGGAGATTATATCTTTTTTACCATCGATGCTCATGAAGAAAATGATGTTTTTCATCCTGAAAGTAAACTATTCCCGCCTCATAATATTATTGGGACTAGTGGACGCAATTTGTATGGCAAGTTAGCAGACTTTCTATCAGGAACATGCTGATGATAGTCGTGTTTTCTGGATGGACAAACGTCACTATTCGGCTTTTTCTGGAACAGATTTGGATATCCGTCTCAGAGAGCGTAAAGTGGATACTGTCATTTTGACGGGGAGTTCTTACAGATATCTGTGTCTTGCATACGGCGATTGATGCTTATAATCTTGGTTATCAGATAGAAGTTGTGAAACCAGCAGTTGCATCCATTTGGCCTGAAAATCATGCCTTTGCACTTGGACATTTTAAGAATACACTTGGTGCGAAATTGGTTGATGAAAATTTGCTTGAAATTGCAGAATAATACATTTCAAGATGAAAAAAATCTGAAAAAAAGTCTTGACAATTTTTTTCAAAGTTGATATACTAGTAAAAGTAATCGACGCGGGGATGGCGGAATTGGCAGACGCGCAGGACTAAGGATCCTGTGACCGCTTTTAGGGTCGTGAGGGTTCAAGTCCCTCTCTCCGCATAGTAGATGAGCTAGCTTTGGCTAGCTTTTTTTATTTTTTGAAAGATGTATAGTGAAAAAAACATACAAGCTAGTTTTTTTGTATGTTTTTTTATTTTCTTTTAAAAAGTGTTACAATATAGATAGAGAAGAAGGCAAAAGAAATCAGTATTAAAAAAATAGAGAGTAGTGTAGAAAAGTTTAATCTATCCTAGTTTATAATGGTTATTATCGGGAAAGCTTTTTATAGTTTAAGTCTTGTATTTCCTGATTTAAAATAAGTTTTTTTCAAATATGTAAAGGAGAATTGCTATGGTTAATGAACTACAACGAATCATAAGTGCCTTTATTCAAATTTCTCTTTTGTTATTATACTACCTTATATCTGGTGGTTTTCTAATAGTGAGAGGTAAAGTATCTTTTGGGGAATGGATTGGTTTAAAAGCAATTAAAAGGGTTAAAGATTCTTATCTTATCGCATGGATAATTGGTGGCTTTCTCCTGTTTACGATTTTTTCTATGTTTATCTTTCCTCTAACACGTAGTATAGAAACGGCTACTTCGGCATTTTCTGGTATGGGCTATAAAGGCTTTACCAAGTATTCTAATTTACAGTATTTTGCAAACATCTTTGCCAGAGGAACTTTTATTCAGAGGGTTTTTATTAAAACGATTAGTTAATCATATGCCATTTTTTTCTTTGCGAAATACGATACAAGCTATCGCTTTTAGTTTTGCTTCATGGAATATTATTTTGCCTCACTTGTATCTATAAAAATTACTCTTTTTATAACCTTGTTTACAGGAGTAATCGCTGCTTATCTTGGTTTTGTAAATGAAAAAAAGCTGGAGGGTCTATTTTTAACAAGTTGGATCATACATGCACTAGCTAATATTTTCTCTGGGATAGTTGCTGCATTTTTCTCTGTTTTAATCTGGGTGATTTATAAATATAAAGTCAGTAGAAATACTGGCTTATTTTTATTTCAGAAATTTTTTTCTTATTTCATAAACATTTCATATTTGAATATTATAATGGTTTTACAAATATGGAGGTGCTATATGAATCCCACTCAAAGAGCTTGGGCTTACGTCAGCAGAAAACGACTGAGAAGTCTCATATTATTCCTGATTCTATTTGTCTTATTGGCTGGAATATCGGCTTGTTTGACGCTTATGAAGTCCAACAAAACAGTAGAAAATAATCTCTATCGCTCATTGAATACGTCTTTTTCGATTAAAAGAATTGAGCCAGATCAGACTTTTTCAATTGTCTCAACTAGATGACCTTAAAAAAAGATAAAGGGTCTTGAGAAGATTTCACCTGAGCTAGAAACAATAGCTAAGTTAACTGACAAAGAAGTCGTTACTGGAGAACAAAGTATCCAAACGGGATGATTTGACAGAGGCTGAAAAAAATCTTATCAGTTTGATTGCATTAGAAGACTCTTCCAAGGATGTTTCTTTTTACAAGTTCCGCCTTTTACCCTTAAAGAAGGAAGACATCTACAAAAAGGGGATACTAGAAAAATCTTAATCCACGAAGAATTGGCTAAGAAGAATAACCTAAAAACTAGGAGATAAGATTAGCTTAAATCCTGGTCAAGTAGAAGGAAATAGTGGACAAAGGCTAGACTATGAAATCGTAGGGTATTTTTCTCAGGTAAGAAGCAAGAGAAAGTTCACTGGTCTTTCATCAGACTTTTAGTGAAAAATACGGTCTATACAGACTACGAAAGTAGCCAAACTCTTCTTGGAAATAAGGAAGCTCAAGTTAGCTGCAGCTCGTTTCTATCTAGAAAATCCAAAAGATATGGATAGTATCATTCAAAGAGGTTGAAAAAGTTATCTCTGGAAAACCAAGGTTTACCAAGTCGAGAAAGGAAAAATAAGGCCTTTGAACAAATCAAGGATTCAGTTTCGACCTTCCAAACCTTCCTACAGATTTTCCTCTATGGCATTATGATTGCTGGTGTAGGAGCGCTGATCTTGGTCTTGTCACTTTGGTTACGAGAGCGAGTCTACGAGGTTGGTATTTTATTGGCACTAGGTAAAGGGAAAAAGGAGCAATCTTTAGCCAATTCTGCCTGGAAGTCATCATAGTTTCATTGGCATCTATTCTGCCTGCATTTGTGGCTGGGAATGCCATTACTTCCTATCTCTTGAAGACTGTACTAGCAAGTGGTGACCAAGCTGCACTACAAGATACTCTGGCAAAAGGCAACGAATCTTTCAACAAGTCTTCTATCATTTGGAGAATCTTATATCTTTCCTACTTATAATTAGCTGCTTGTCAGTTGCACTTTTGTTTTATCTTTTTATTTAGAAAATCACCTAAAAGAAATTTTATCATCCATCAGTTAATAAAGGAGAAATCATGACTTTTACTACAATTACAAGATCTTACTTATCGTTACAAGAACACTGCAGAAGCAGTATTATATAAAAATCAATTACGATTTTGAACCAGGCAAGTTTTATAGTATTATCGGAGAATCAGGAGCTGGGAAGTCAACACTCTTATCTCTATTAGCAGGACTTGATAGCCCAGTCGAAGGTGCTATCTAAGTTTGAGGGAAAGGATATTCGTGAACAAGGTTATTCTTATCATCGCATGCACCATATCTCGCTAGTTTTCCAAAACTATAACCTGATTGATTATCTTTCTCCATTGGAAAATATCCGCTTGGTTAATAAAAAAGCTAGCAAGGATACCCTTCTTGAACTTGGTTTAGATGAAAGTCAAATCAAGCGGAATGTTCTCCAATTATCAGGTGGACAGCAACAACGTGTTGCCATTGCTCGTAGCCTTGTATCGGAAGCACCAGTGATTTTAGCAGATGAACCAACAGGAAACTTGGATCCTAAGACTGCTGGGGATATCATCGATTTGCTCAAATCTCTTGCTGAGAAAACAGGCAAGTGTGTGATCGTTGTGACCCACAGCAAGGAAGTAGCACAGGCGTCAGATATTACACTTGAATTGAAGGATAAGAAATTGACTGAAAAATAGAGTCTACTTCTTAAACTTTTGGAATTGCTTTAGTAAACTATTAAGTAATTATAAACGAAGTGATTCTTAAACAGTTATTTCCCGCTATAGTGGTATCCTAGATAATAACTTTGTTATTATCTAGGACAGGACTTTTTGAGACAGATGGCTCAAAAATTAGGGATGAAATTCTAAAATGAAGTTGCTCCCGTCCGCACTATTTTAAGGAAATAAAAGAAATATAAAAACATATAAGTGAAGTAAATCTAGAAAGGAATCTTATGTTACACAACGCATTTGCCTATGTCACAAGAAAAATTTTTTCAAGTCGCTTGTGATCTTTCTTATCATTCTCTTGATGGCTAGTTTGAGTTTGGTCGGCTTGTCTATCAAGGGTGCGACAGCCAAGGCTTCTCAAGAAACCTTTAAAAAATATCACCAATAGTTTCTCCATGCAAATCAACCGTAGGGTCAATCAAGGAACTCCACGTGGTGCAGGGGAATATCAAGGGTGAAGATATCAAAAATTACTGAGAAATAAGGCCATCGAATCCTACATCAAACGGATTAATGCTATCGGTGATTTGACAGGCTATGAACTGATTGAAACACCTGAAACCAAGAAAAAAATCTAACTGCAGATCGAGCTCAACGTTTTTGGAAGTAGCTTTGATGATAACAGGTGTCAATGACTCTTCTAAAGAAGACAAGTTTGTGTCAGGCTCTTACAAACTGGTCGAAGGTGAGCATTTAACAAACGATGATAAACACCAGATTCTCATGCACAAAGACTTGGCTGCTAAACATGGCTGGAAGGTAGGGGATAAGGTCAAACTGAACTCCAATATCTACGATGCAGATAATGAAAAAGGAGCCAAGGAAACAGTAGAAGTAACGATCAAAGGACTCTTTTGATGGACATAACAAATCTGCTGTGACCTACTCACAAGAACTTTATGAGAATACAGCTATCACAGATATTCACACAGCTGCCCAGCTCTATGGTTATACAGAAGATACAGCTATTTATGGAGATGCTACCTTCTTTGTAGCTGGAGATAAGAACCTAGATAGTGTCATGCAAGAAATTAGGCTCTATCAACGGTATCAACTGGAAGATGTATAGCTTTGATTAAGAGTTCATCTAACTATCCTGCCCTTGAACAATCGATCTCAGGCATGTACAAGATGGCTAATCTTCTCTTCTGGGGTAGCTTGAGCTTCTCTGTTCTTCTACTTGCTCTCTTACTCACACTATGGATTAACGCCCGTCGTAAAGAGGTTGGAATTCTCCTTTCAATTGGTCTAAAACAAGCAAGTATTCTAGGACAATTTATCACAGAAGCAGTTATGATTGCTATTCCAGCTCTCATTTCAGCCTACTTCCTAGCTAACTATACAGCTCGTACTATTGGAAATACAGTTCTTGCAAATGTCACATCAGATGTGGCTAAAGCAGGCTAGTAAAGGCAGCACAAGCTTCTAATCTTGGTGGTGGTGCAGAAGTTGACGGCTTTTAGCAAGACACTTTCAAGTCTGGATATTTCCATTCAACCTTCTGACTTTGCCATCATCTTTTGTACTTGGTTTAGTTCTGTAGTATTAGTTATGGCACTTGCTTCAAGCAATCTCCTCTTTAAACAACCAAAAAGAACTCTTGTTGGATAGTGAATAAAAAAACATGCTACCTATTCTCACTCAAATGAGATATAATATAGGTAGCATTTTTGATAGAAAAGGATTTATATGAAAATTCTAATTGTAGAAGATGAAGACATGATCCGCGAGGGAATTAGTGACTATTTGACGGATTGTGGCTATGAAACCATTCAGGCAGCAGATGGCCTTGAGGCCTTAGAACAATTTTTCGAATCACCAAAGTAGCCTTGGTTCTCTTAGATATTCAAATGCCGAAACTCAATGGTTTAGAGGTTTTTGTCAGAAATCCGTAAGTCAGTCAAGTTCCAGTCCTCATGTTGACAGCCTTTCAGGACGAAGAGTATAAGATGAGTGCCTTTGCTGCATTAGCAGATGGTTATTTGGAAAAGCCTTTTTCTCTATCTTTGTTAAAAGTACGAGTGGATGCCATCTTTAAACGTTATTATGATACTGGTCGTATTTTTACCTATAGGGACACCCAGGTAGATTTTGACAGCTATAGCGCCAAAGTGGCTGGTCAAGAAGTTGCAGTGAATGCAAAAGAGCTGGAAATTTTAGATTATCTGGTAAAAATGAAGGTCGAGCCTTAACACGGTCGCAGATTATCGATGCTGTATGGAAGATGACAGATGAGGTTCCTTTTGACAGAGTGATCGATGTCTATATCAAGGAACTACGGAAAAAATTGGATTTAGACTGTATTCTTACCGTGCGCAATGTTGGTTATAAATTGGAGAGAAAATGAGACGTTCAGGTTTATTTAAAAAGATTTTTATCTATACCTTCTCGGTATTTTCTACCTTGGTCATTTGTTTGCATTTGGCCATCTATTTCCTCTTTCCTCCGACCTATCTCAGTCACCGTCAGGAAAGCATCGGGCAAAAGGCTACAGAAATTGCCCAATCCCTCCAAGGAAAAGGATAGTCAAAGCTATTCAGGAAGTCCTTGAACTTTATTCTCAAAAGCAGTGATATTAAGGGAGCTGTTAAGGGAGATGACTCAGGATAAGTTGGAAGTCAATGACAATCTTCCCATTGATAAACAACGACAAACGGCCTCCTTGGTTATTGAGGAAAGAGAAGTTCAAACCAAGGATGGTCAGACGATGACCTTGCAGTTTTTAGCTTCTATGGATTTGCAGAAAGAAGCAGAAGACATCAGTCTTCAATTTCTGCCTTATACTTTATTAGCGTCTTTCATCATTTCGCTCCTCATCGCCTTTATCTATGCTAGAACCATTGTTGCTCCTATTTTGGAAATCAAACGAGTGACTCGACGGATGATGGATTTGGATGCAGAAGTGAGGTTGCGCGTGGATTCTAAGGATGAAATTAGGGGATCTCAAAGAACAAATCAATAGCCTTTATCAGCATCTCTTGACGGTCATTGCAGACTTTGCATGAAAAAAACGAGGCCATTCTCCAGCTGGAAAAGATGAAGGTTGAGTTTTTACGAGGTGCTTCCCACGAACTGAAAACACCTCTAGCTAGTCTAAAGATTCTTCTGGAAAATATGAAAGCCAATATTGGACGCTATAAAGATCGTGACCATTATCTGGGAGTTTCTTTGGGTATTGTGGATGATTTGACTCACCACGTTCAGCAAATCCTATCCCTTTCTTCAGTGCAGGAATTGCGAGATAAGAAGGAAGAAATCAACCTTCTTGAAATGACAGATCTTCTATTAAAGGATTATGACTTTATTAGCCAAAGAGAGAAATCTCAGTCGTGAATCAACTCACTGACCAACAAACTTATCTAAATCCTTCGGTACTCAAAGCTGATTCTTTCCAAATCTTATCAGTAATGCTGTGAAACACTCTGTTCAAGGTGGTTATCTAAAAAATTGGGACAGAAGATGGCTGGGTTTTTCATTGAGAACGCCTGTACACCTGAGGAGCAAGATAAGTTTGAACAATCCTTTACGGTTTCTAGTCGACAAAGTAAGGGAGCTGGTTTGGGACTATTTGTAGTTAAAAGTTTATTGGAAAACGAAGAAATTGACTATCGATTTGAACGCTATGAAGACCACTTAGCCTTTTATATGAACCTACCTAAAGACCTGTAAGATTAGGACTTTGAGGAGAGTTCCATATTTTTAGATAGAAGAAATTCAATCTAAACTACAGGAAAAACTAGATTTTTTTGTCAAAAAGTGATAAAATGAACAATGTAAATGGGATATCCCATAAAAATATACAGGAGGCCTGATAAAATGGCAATCGTTTCAGCAGAAAAATTTGTCCAAGCAGCTCGTGACAACGGTTATGCAGTTGGTGGATTTAACACAAACAACCTTGAGTGGACTCAAGCTATCTTGCGCGCAGCAGAAGCTAAAAAAGCTCCAGTTTTGATCCAAACTTCAATGGGTGCTGCTAAATACATGGGTGGTTACAAAGTTGCTCGCAACTTGATCGCTAACCTTGTAGAATCAATGGGTATCACTGTACCAGTAGCTATCCACCTTGACCACGGTCACTACGAAGATGCACTTGAGTGTATTCAAGTTGGTTATACTTCAGTTATGTTTGATGGTTCACACCTTCCAGTTGAAGAAAACCTTGAAAAAGCTCGTAAAGTTGTAGAATTTGCTCACGCAAATGGCGTATCAGTAGAAGCTGAAGTTGGAACTATCGGTGGTGAAGAAGACGGAATCATCGGTGATGGTGAATTGGCTCCAATCGAAGACGCTAAAGCAATGGTTGCAACTGGTATCGACTTCTTGGCAGCTGGTATCGGTAACATCCACGGTCCTTACCCTGCAAACTGGAAAGGTCTTCACCTTGACCACTTGCAAAAATTGACTGAAGCTGTACCAGGATTCCCAATCGTATTGCACGGTGGATCAGGTATTCCTGATGACCAAATCCAAGCAGCTATCAAACTTGGTGTTGCTAAAGTTAACGTTAACACTGAATGCCAAATCGCATTCGCTAACGCAACTCGTAAATTTGCTCGTGACTACGAAGCAAACGAAGCAGAATACGACAAGAAAAAACTCTTCGACCCACGTAAATTCTTGGCTGACGGTGTAAAAGCTATCCAAGCATCAGTTGAAGAACGTATCGACGTATTCGGTTCAGAAGGTAAAGCTTAATCTAGCTGAACCATACAAAATGAAACCCGCCTGTGAAGGTGGGTTTTTTGTTTCTGGATATATACAGATTATACTGGAAAATTCTTAAACTTAAGTTGCTAAAAGAGTCTAATTTTTGTACAATAATGCTATGAAAATACTGAAAAAATCAGCCCTTGTCCTTCTTAGTTTCCTTATCTTGTTTTTTTAGTGCAACATTTATCTTTCATCGTATCAGCTTAGAAAAGGAACAAGCTCTCTAACTCCTATGGGTAAAAGCTGTTCTCAGTCAATGGGCACAAAATCAATGTTTACGTTGAAGGGGATGGTCCAGAGACAATAGTGTTTCTTTCAGGTGCTGGAATTGCTTCCCCAATCTTGGACTTTAAGAATGTTTCAGATTCCCTTATCAAAAAAATATAAGGTAGTCATCGTGGAGCGGGCTGGCTATGGTTATAGCGAGGATAGTAATCAATCAAGAGATGTGATGGAAGTTTTGTCTGAGACACGTCAAGCTCTATCACAAGCAAATGTAACAGGTCCTTTTATCATTCTGTCTCATTCAATGGCTAGTCTTGAGAGTCTGGCTTGGCAGGAAAAGTATCCTGATGAAGTGAAAGCCTTTGGTTGGTCTGGATTGGGCATTGCCAGCGAGTTATGAGGATTTAAAGGATAATCAGGCCTTGCTTACTGTGGCTTATTGGAGCAGTAAGATTGGCTTATTACGCTATTTCCCTGAGTCCTTTTATATAAAAAATCCAACTCTGACTGAAACTGAACGACAACAATATAAATTACTAGCATATAAGCAGTTGATGTCACAAGCCATGCTTCATGAATCCCGTTTGGTAAAGGAAAATGCCAAGAAAGTTCCATCTAGCATTAATCCGAAAAATTCCCAGCCTTACTACTGGTTTCTAACGGTGATGGCACGACCTTTTAGCCAATCAGAATGGCAGCATTATGCAGAGAGATTTGCTAGCGATCAGTCTAATGTTCAAGTCGATCTATATGGATGCGCCTCACGACCTCTATCATTATCAAAATAATGAACTTGTTTCTCGCATTGAAAGAATTTTTAGAGAATAATTGAGGGCTTAAAAATCCATTGAGACTGATGATAATAAATTGAAAGGTAATGACTTATGAATAATTCTTATATTTTACTTAGACATGCTCATTCAAGATTTTCAAGTGATGATTTTTAATAGAACTTTGTCAGAAAAAAAGGATTTTCATCTCTTGACCAGTTAGAGTTTTTTTGAATTCTTTTAATATTGATTATTATTTTTCTAGTCCTTATAAACGAGCATTTGAAACGATTAATAGCTCGCCAATTCAATTTGATAAAATAGTTCTTGATAATCGGTTACGAGAGCGAAAATTATCCTCAAGATTTATTGAAAGATTCTGAGTTTGAAAGAAAACAATTCAATATTTATGGCAAAAATCCAGATAAATCTCTTATTGGAGGGGAGTCAAATCGAGAAGCATTAAATAGAATTTTAGATTTATTTGAGGACTTGGAAGAAAGATATTCAGATAAAAACCATTTTACTGAGTTCTCATGGAAATTTGCTAGGAATCTTAATCAATCATTTTGATTCAAGTTTTGATTATAAAAAAATGGGGAACAGATGACCTTTTCCAGATTGCTTTCTAGTTGACAAAGATGAGAGTGTGAAAAGAATTATGCCAGATACTTTCTAGGTAATCATTTAGTTCAATCTATGTGATTTTTATTTTCTGTTATTGCAAATAGAATTGAAGGGAAAAAAATAGCCATGATATTCGATCAGTCCTTGCAAGCCTACGTTCATGAAGTAGATGATGTTCTTGTAGCTTGGGAAGAAAAAAACCAAGTGGAAACTTTTGAGATGGAAGCTCAGTTGCTTGCAGCCAATTACCATAAAAAAATCTTTACCGTATTCTTGCATTTATACTGCCTCATTTACAAGAATTTTATGGGTATTTCACAGATGAAGAAGCTACTGAAAAAAATTGGGTAAACCCATCATCGAGCCAGAAAAGACAAACCGTTACTTTCTGCGATCAAACTTTTGATGATATTCATATCTTTTCTTTTTGACTATCAGGGGCAGGCATTTGAGAGTCTGGAGAATTTTTGCCATTGATGGTTAAGGTCTGTTTTCAGTTTTAAAAAGAAGGAGAGACTGATGAGTACTGCTGATTTTTGTCTTTATTGAGAGTAAAGACCCCATATTCCTAGATTTACAAGCCTTTTTGTACTGCTTTGAGAAAAAAATTTCCCAGGTGTTTTGATCAGAGAAAGGACGAATCCTGAAAAAAAGCTTACTCGCTTTCTTGGGATTATCAAAGTCCTCAGCTTACTTTGGAAAGTTCACTGAGTAGCAAGAAAAATGTTTTTGTGATTGATTACTTTGATTCAACGAACAGGTTACAAGATTATGCCTCCTATATCATCTGGCTTCGGAAATGGTTTCCACCTGAAGAGAAAGGTTTCCTTTTGTGATGAAGGATATGAGTATGTGTTTGAACTTCCTAGTGATTTATCCCAAAAGGAGTTTGAAAACTACTTACGAACAAGGTTTGATGAGTGAAGAAGAAGTTCGAAAACGAATAATGATATGGAAAAGTTGAAAAGGAGAATCAGATGCTTACTAAAGATGATATGTTAGTTGCTTTGCATGATGCAATTACTGAAGACCAAGAATTTGAGTTGGCAGACGAGATTGTAGATGCCATGGAGGCTTACCCTCAACCCTTTGATTTGGTTGACCCCGTCTTAGACTTTATTTCCAAGCATCCAGAAGTAGATTTTGGAGCTCCAGGTGAGTTGGTTCACTTTGTGGAGCGATTTTATCATCAAGGCTATGAGGAATTATTGATGGAGTCAGTTCTAAAAAGTCCAACTGTGCATAACATCTGGATGCTTCATCGATGCTATAATGACAATGATCCAAATCTAGTCCGGCAGATTCAGACTTTGGTTGGAGAACTGAAGAAGGATAAGACTCTTGATTCACAAGTAAGAAGCATGATTGAAGACTTAACTTGGTAGAGGGAGGTGATGCAGCATCACCTTTTTATCTTTTCTTAGGGATAAAAATTTTCGATATAAATTAACACTTGTTTTCCTTAGACATTTGCACTATAATAGGTTGGTATAAATCCTTCTGTAATAATATTGAGAAGGTGTAGAAAGTAAGGATTTTAGAATATTTGTAGTCAAAAAAAATACAATGTTGTTTCTACTAGGGAGATAGATATGGCAATGATAGAAGTGCAACATCTTCAGAAAAATTTTGTGAAGACAGTTAAGGAGCCGGGGTTAAAGGGAGCTTTGCGCTCCTTTATTCATCCTGAAAAGCAGACCTTTGAAGCGGTCAAGGATTTAACTTTTGAAGTTCCAAAAGGGCAGATTTTAGGATTTATCGGGGCAAATGGTGCTGGGAAGTCGACAACCATCAAAATGCTGACAGGAATTTTAAAGCCGACATCTGGTTTTTGTCGGATTAACGGCAAGATTCCCCAGGACAATCGCCAAGATTATGTCAAGGATATTGGAGTCGTTTTCGGACAACGCACCCAGCTATGGTGGGATTTGGCACTGCAAGAGACCTACACGGTCTTGAAGGAGATTTACGATGTGCCGGACTCGCTTTTCCATAAGCGCATGGACTTTTTGAATGAAGTTTTGGATTTGAAGGAATTTTATCAAGGATCCTGTGCGGACTCTTTCATTGGGTCAACGGATGCGGGCGGATATTGCAGCTTCCTTGCTTCACAATCCCAAAGTTCTCTTTTTAGATGAGCCGACTATTGGTTTGGATGTGTCGGTCAAGGACAACATTCGTCGGGCCATTACTCAGATCAATCAGGAGGAAGAGACAACTATTCTCTTGACTACTCACGATTTGAGTGATATTGAGCAACTCTGTGATCGGATTTTTATGATTGACAAGGGGCAGGAGATTTTTGATGGAACGGTGAGCCAGCTCAAGGAGACCTTTGGCAAGATGAAGACTCTTTCCTTTGAGCTGACGCCAGGTCAAAGTCATCTCGTCTCTCATTATGAAGGCTTACCTGATATATCCATTGATAGACAAGGAAATAACTCTGACTATTGAATTCGATAGTTCCCGCTACCAATCAGCTGATATTATCAAACAAACCCTGTCTGATTTTGAAGTCCGTGATTTGAAGATGGTAGATACGGATATTGAGGATATTATCCGTCGCTTCTATCGAAAGGAGCTCTAAGATGGTCAAATTGTGGAGACGTTATAAACCCTTTATCAATGCAGGGATTCAGGAGTTGATTACCTATCGAGTCAACTTTATTCTCTATCGGATTGGCGATGTCATGGGGTGCTTTTGTGGACTTTTTATCTCTGGAAGGCTGTCTTTGATTCCTCGCAGGAGTCTTTGATTCAGGGCTTTCAGTATGGCAGATATCACCCTCTACATCATCATGAGCTTTTGTGACTAATCTTATTAACTGAGTCAGATAGCTCCTTTATGATTGGTGATGAGGTCAAGGATGGCTCCATTATCATGCGTTTGCTGAGACCAGTGCATTTTGCGGCTTCTTACCTCTTTACGGAGCTTGGTTCCAAGTGGTTGATTTTTATCTCTGTTGGACTGCCATTTTTTTAAGTGTCATTGTTTTTGATGAAAAATCTTGTCTGGGCAAGGGTTGTAGAAGTGCTGGGGACTAACTATCCTTTATCTCTTTAGCTTAACGCTCGCCTATCTGATTAACTTTTTTTCTTTAATATCTGCTTTGGATTTTTCAGCCTTTTGTCTTTAAAAATCTATGGGGTTCCAAGCTACTTTAAGACTTCACTAGTATCCTTTATGTCTGGAAGTTTGATTCCTTGGCTTTCTTTCCAAAAGGTCGTTTCAGATATTCTGTCCTTCTTGCCTTTTCTCATCCTTGATTTACACTCCGGTCATGATTATTGTTGGGAAATACGATGCTAGTCAGATTCTTCAAGCACTTTTTGCTTCAGCTTTTTCTGGCTTATAGTGATGGTGGGCTTGTCTCAGTTGATTTGGAAACGAGGTCCAGTCATTTATCACCATTCAAGGGAGGTTAGTATGAAAAAAATATCAACGCATGCATCTGATTTTTTTATCAGACAATACATCAAGCAAATCATGGAATACAAAGGTGGATTTTTGTGGTTGGTGTGTCTGGGAGTCTTTTCTGACTCAAGGCTGAACCTCTTGTTTCTCAATGTCATCTTTCAACATATTCCCCTCCCTAGAAGGTTGGACCTTTTCAAGAGATTGCCTTTATCTATGGTTTTTCCTGATTCCCAAAGGGACTAGATCATCTCTTTTTGACAATCTCTGGGCTTTAGGGTCAACGTCTAGTTCGAAAAGGGGAGTTTGACAAGTATCTGACTCGTCCTATCAATCCTCTCTTTCACATCCTCGTTGAGACCTTTCAGATTGATGCCTTGGGTGAACTCTTTGGTCGGTGGAATCTTTACTAGCAACAACGGCGACTAGCATTGCTTGGACTCTTCCAAAATTCCTGATTTTTTTCTAGTTTGTATTCCTTTTGCGACCTTGATTTATACTTCTTTAAAAATCGCGACAGCCAGCATCGCTTTTTGGACCAAGCAGTCAGGTGCTATGATTTACATTTTCTATATGTTTAATGATTTTGCCAAGTACCCGATTTCCATTTACAATTCACTCCTTCGTTGGTTGATTAGCTTTATCGTGCCTTTCGCTTTTACGGCCTACTATCCTGCCAGCTATTTCTTGCAGGACAAGGATGGACTCTTTAATATCGGTGGTTTGATTCTGATTTCCCTTGTTTTCTTTTTCATTTCCCTCAAACTCTGGGACAGGGGATTGGATGCCTACGAAAGTGCTGGTTCGTAAGAGGAAGAATCTCAAAGCCTTGTCTCAGGACAGGCTTTTTCTAATGAAGATAAAAATTTCTTGACATCCTTCCTTATAGTGCTATACTATAAGGGTAATCGCCGATTTAGCTCAGTTGGTAGAGCACCGCACTCGTAACGCGAAGGTCACAGGTTCGATCCCTGCAATCGGCAGACTAAAAGAAGTCCACTTGGACTTCTTTTTTTCTTTTTGATAAGATTTTTGACCACATAGTCTATCATGACTACCACATAGACAAAACCTATTGTTTGGTATTTTTATTTCTGTTATAGTAGTAACTGTCAAAGGGAGATAAAGCTTCCTAACAAAATAGAAAAATGAGGTAGTATCATGAAAAAAAGTAATAGGTATCGGATTTTTGTAGTTGCAGCTCTAGCAGTTTTGTATTTTTGGTTTTAGTTGGATGGCCAAAGTTTGGATGTTAACATCTGGGCACTCTTTCCAGTAGGTTTATTCTTATTCTTTACTCTTGAGAATTTGGTTAAAAAAGATTATAAGGCCAGTCTCATGAGCTTGATTATTGCCTTTATCATTGCAAATGCTATTTTTGACATCTTGCCACTTTCAAGTGGTTTAGTTATTGGTGCTGGAGTTCTAGCATGTGTGGGGATTGGTTTTCTCTTTCCAGAAACTAACAAGAAAGAAGCATAATACAAAAAAGCCTCGAGATTTCTCGAGGGCTTTTTTTCTTTATTTACCTGCGTAATATTTTTTTGAATACCTTTGACAATACCTGCCACCAATCTATTTTGGTAAGCATCGCTACGAATTTGTTGGTTTTCGTTGAAATTGTCAATGTAACCAAGCTCCAATAGAACAGCTGGTTTATCCGTTTCTCGAAGGACAGCAAAGCTACTTTGGAGGAGACCCAGCATCCTTAGCACCTGTTTCAGCTAGAAGAGAAGAGTGGATATCAGCAGCAAGGCGATTACTTTCACTGATACGATCAGGATGGTTATGCCAGTATGGATTTAATCTTAGAGCGATAGCCGGAGCTTCTTCGTAAGAATAGGTCTGAATACCAGAACGGTTAGAAGCAGGGCTGCCACTAGCATTAAAGTGGATACTAATGAAAGATATCTGAGTTTGTACTATTTCACCATTTTTTTGAACGTTCAGTGATAAAGTCGACATAGACATCACTATCTCTCGAAGAAAGAACGGTATAACCAAGACCTTCGAGTTCCTTTTGCGTAGTTTTTTGTAAACTTGCATAGTCAGGTCTTTTTTTCATTCGTGTTATAGTAAACAGCACCAGGATCTTTACCACCGTGTCCTGGATCTAAGAAAACAGTATTTGTGTATTTTTCCTTTTTTTCAAATCCACGACTTACTGGAATTTCACCCAATCCATTTTCCCATTACTTTGGAACTGATGTGCTTTTTCCATCGATTTTACGAGTTCCCTGTGACATAGACACCATTTTTCATCTAGATAGTAACGGGCATTGTAGTAGCTGTCGTCAATCCATTCACTCTTAGCCATGTAACCACCTGACTTGAGGTAGTATGAGCCAATCCATTCACGCGCTGCATAAGTACCACTAGATTTTCAAGTAGAACCAGCTATTATAGCTTTTTATCGAAAAATCCATTCTTTTCTCAGCCATGGCTCCCGCTAGCTTTTTAGGTAGTAGTTCCCTTGCCATTGGTTGCTTTGCCATAGCTGGCATCTTTGTTAAAAGTAGTACCATGAACCAGCGATTTTTTTCCCATTTTTTTGTTGAGTTGCTTTACCAGAAGCTTAGAGCGTAATATGATTTACCATCATGTTTTACCCAGGAATTTTCAGCCATGGCACCACTGTTAGAAAAGAGATAACCATTGAAAAATGGTGTTGCTGAGCATGATTCCGTCTTTATCAAAAGTAGTACCACACACCACCAACTTTTTTTCCCATTTTTTTGTTGAGAGATTTTTACCAGATGGCTTTTGCATAATACCATTTATCTTTGACTTTACTCCCAGCCACTATCGACCATAGCACCGCTAGAAGTTAGAATGTATCCATCGAAAAATAGTATTATCAAGCATGATTCCATTTTTTTATCGAAAATAGTACCATTTTCCGTGAATTTTTTTTCCAATTTAGAGCAGGTTTGTTTTGCTTCATAGAAAGCGCCAGATATTTTTCTTCAAATACCCAACCATTTTTTTTTGACTTCTGGAGCTTTTTGTCTCTTCTTTCTTGTCTGAACTTGTACTTGGAGTTTGTAGTAGATGTTGTAGGGAGGCTTGAACTTGCTTTCAGTAGAAGGAACAGTTTCCTTGGTTGAAGGGTTTGCTTTATTCTTCTTTGTTTCTGCAGTTGTAGTCTCTTGTGTCGTTTTCTGCTGAAGTAGTTTGTAGGTTATTTTCTTCAGCCCAAAGCTGAGTTTGTTGTGAATCCTAGAAAATGTAAAGCGTGATGGCACTTGCCAAGAGCATTTTTTTCACTTGTTTGATCTCCTATTTTTTTAATAATCTCTTTTTAAAATGATCATTAGAAAAAGCACCTCATGTGGAAGAACTAGTCGCCAACTGTTGAGGTGCTGGCATGATTTATTTTTATTTCATCATGAAGATTTGAACAATCATAACGATGTAGATGAGCAATGTGAGTAGAAATCCAGCTCTCCAAAAAGAATTTAAGGAATTTTGGATAATAAAAGCTGCGTTTTTTGCTCAGGAAGTAAAAAGCTAGAATAATGGCTAGCAAAGATAGGGCTGCCCCCAAAATGGGAAGTTGATTATGGGTAAAAACCTTTGCACTGATTAAATAGTATTCAAAAAAATCAGAAAAAGGAAAAAGCCAAATCTGCAAAGTTAATCCCCTTTTTTTCTTTAACTTAAAAAATCTACTAAAGATAATAGCCAAAGCCAAGGTTAGTACCAAAAAGCAAGACGGAAGCGAGTTTCATTAAAAATCATAACAATATTGTATCATAAAATTTGAATAAAAGGAAAGCATATTCCTTGATTTAACAGTGTTTTTTTCTAAAAAAATTTTTGTTTAGAAACTGATTTTTTTATACTATACTTGAAACATCAATGAGATTCATACTGCAAAACGAGAATAGTTTGAACCTTCATTATAAATCTTTTTATGGTGACAATAAAAAAATATATTAGTCAGAGAGAAGAATAGTAGTAGAATGAGTAGCAAATAAAACAAAGGAGTTTCTTATGAAATTAGTTACTTTATGGTCAAAACTCTCACTAGGCATTCAATTATTGGTGGCTTTGGTCTTGGGTGTTATCGCTGCCCTTATCTGGCCACAATTTGCAGGCTTTTATCAATTTTTAGGTCAAGCCTTTATTAAATTGATCAATATGGTTATCATTCCGCTAATCTTCCCAACCATCGTTGTTGCAGTAGCTGGAGTTATCGGAAAAAAATCTTTTCGGAAAAATCTTGACCAAGAGCTTGGTTTACTTTTTTGCCGTAACAACTGCCATTACTCTTTTGTTTGTATTTGCTAGTTACTATTTAGGATTTGGTCAAGGAGTGAATATCGGTCAAACTGGTGGAAACCTTGATGGGATTGCTAACAATGTCAAGTTCAGCGAATTTTTGCTTGGTTTCATTCCATCAAATATCGTTAAATCTCTTTCAGATGGCGCTCTATTGCCAATTATCGTTTTTGCCATCTTTCTTGGTTACGGAATTGGGAATCTTAAGTCTGATAAATCTCAGAAGATTATCGAAGGTTTCCAAATCTGGATTGAAGCCATTTACAAGATTGTTGCAGTAATTATCAAACTATCACCGATTGGAATTTTTGGATTTATCGCTAAAGATGTTGCAACTACGGGTGTCGACAAGTTGATTGGGCTTGGTCAGTTTGTAATTGGAACTTATCTGGCTTATGCTGTTTTGGTTCTCCTTATTTTTCCTTTGATTGCTTTCTTCTTTAAAGTACCGTATTTATCAGCCTTTCGTGAAAATTGGAGTCTCTTAACTCTGGCCTTTGTTACTGGAAGTTCTAGTGTGGTCTTGCCATCACTTCTTAAAGATTTGAAAAAACAGGGGCATGACGAGCATACAATTGATTTAGTTGTTCCTTTAGGATATACTTTTAACTTAGAAGGAGCAGCGGTTTATTTCTCAGTAGCGACAATTTTTATCGCCCACGCCTATGGTATTCAATTTTCTTTATCAAGTCTCTTGTTTACTGTTTTATTGTTGACTTTGATTGGAAAAACTGCAGCAACTGTGCCATCAGGAGCTATCGTAGTTCTATTAGCTGCAGCACCTCAATTGGGCTTGCCAGTTGAAGGAGTGGCCTTGATTTTTGCAGTTGATTTCTTTGTCAATGCAGGCCGTACCATGATCAATGTTTTGGGACAAATCTTAACAGTTAGCGTTATCGAAAAAACAGAAGGATATATTTTAGAAGAAGAAAAGGAAAGCCAATTATCAGTCAGCTTTTCTTAAGGAGATATGAAATAATGAGTGAAGCAAAAGTTTATGTGATTCATGAGAATCTAGAATGGACTCAACATTTAGTGAAATGGTTGGAAGAATTAGAAGTCCCTTATGAACTATGGGATTTGTCTAGTGGGATTTTAGATTTGCAAAGCCCACCGCCACAAGGTATCTTTTACAATCGTATGTCTGCCTCTTCTCACACAAGAGGACATCGTTATGCGCCAGAATTTACAGAGCAAGTGATTACTTGGTTAGAAGCACACGGACGCAAAGTTGTGAATGGTACCGGTGCTATCAACCTTGAAATTAGTAAAGTCAAACAATATTTGAAGTTAAACGAATCTGGTATCGAGACTCCTGCAGACAGTTGCAGTTTTAGGGGCAAGAAAACATCATTGAAGCAGCAAGAAAAATTGAAACATTTATCCTTTGATTACCAAGCACAATCGAGCAGGTAAGGGGATTAGGGCGTTCAACTCTTCCAAAAATGAAGAGGAACTGGCAGCTTATGTCAATAGTCCCTCTTTGAACCATCAGTGGACGGGATTACCTTGTTACAAGCTTACATCAAGCCAAGTGATGGACGTATCCGTCGTTCAGAGTTTATCAATCAGAAAGTTTCCTCTATACTGTTTCGATTGATTCTTCAGATGGATTTCCAACTGTGTCCAGCAGATGGTTGCCAAATCGGCAAGAGACCAGAGCAACTAGAAACGTCTGAAAAAAATTCCAGATTACAGAACCTCTACCAGATGACCGGAGAGAAGCTTATGAGAATTTCTTGAAAAAAATGCTCAGATTGAAGTTGCTGCGATTGAATGGGTTCAATCAGAGAGTGGAGACATTTATGTCTATGATGTAAATACCAACACCAACTACAATCCTACCGCAGAAAAAAATGCCAATATTTTTTTGCTCACCAACACTTTGGCTCAGTATCTAAAAAAACAGAATTGCAAGCCCTCACGAGTGGACAATAAAGTAGGAAATTCAAAAAAATCCCCCAGTATCAAATGACTGGGGGATTGATTTGTTTATACTCTTCGAAAAATCTCTTCAAACCACGTCAGCTTCCATCTGCAACCTCAAAAATAGTATTTTTGAGCTGCCTTCGTCAGTTCTATCCACAACCTCAAAACGGTGTTTTTGAGCAACCTGCGGCTCGCTTCTTAGTTTGCTCTTTGATTTTCATTGAGTATTAATCGATAAAAAAAATTATTGATTTAGCTTTTAAAGTCTGGATCCTTTTCAAGCTTTGAACACTAGCATTGATGACGGCACCGATAATCAATATCTTGGCAATGATAATGAACCAGAACATCATGACAACGACGACGATTGAACTGAAAAAAATCTGACGTCAACGAGATAATTGACATAATTGTTGAAATAAGCTGCAAAAGATGTTTAATAAAGCAATCGTCGTAACTAGTACAAAGAGACTTCCAGGTATGACGTAGCGAATCTTACTTACTTTTAACATTTGGTAGGAAATAATAGAGCATAATCACGGTAGCAAAAAGAAAGGCATAAATCAGAGGACCTGTAAAATCCTGTAGATAAGAAAAATAGAGCACTCTCGGATTTCCAGTAGTTTTTAAGCAAGTCCAATAACATATGGCCGAACATACTGAGGAATAAGGCAAGGGCAAAGAGAATTTGAAGGCCAAAGCTAACCAAGAGACTCATCAGCTGGTGTGAGATAATTCCTCTATTTTTTGCAACTCCATAGGCTTTATTAAAGGCCTTCTGAAGAAAATCCATGGATTTGGAGAAAGTCCAAAGAGCTGATAAGATAGCAAAACTTAGTAAACCTGTTGATGGTTGAGTCAGAACTTCTCTGACAATTTTTGCAACAACTTCATAGATTGTATCTGGTAAAAATTCCTTGATTGTTAATAGAAAGTTTGAGATGGGAATTTGAAAGTAGGGTAAGATATTGACCACTATCATGAGTAAAGGGAAGATTGAAATCAACCAATAGTAGGCAACAGCAACGCTAGTTAACTCACTATCGGAGGCTTGATAGTAGTGCAAAAAAGCTTTTAATAAGGGTCTATCAGTCAGCTGTTTCCACAACTTTTTCATGTTACAATCCTCCAGTTTTTCTCTTGTTTTCTATAGACTTTAATTTCTTCGAACTAATTCCATCATATCATAAGGTAAGGTATTAGCAGATTCTTTTAAGGAATAAGTTTCTAAATTATTGACATTTTGGCGTAGCTTTTTGGCATACTGAGCTGAGATGAGTTTTTGAGCTTCGTATTCAAAGATACACTTACGTTCAAGGTAATAACCTCTAAGCATTTCATCAATGTTATTGGGTTTGATACGATTGATAACCCGTTCCACAAAGGCACCACTCGTAATATGACTGGTTTCGCGAAGACGAGATTCCTGCATAAAGCTGATCAGAGAACTCTTATAAATCCCTTTGAGGTTTTCCAAACTCTCGATGATAATTTCCGTATTAGCTAGGTAGAGTTCTGCAATCTGGTCATAATCAATGGCAAGAAGTCGCTGTTTTTCCTTGTCTTTCCACGAGCGGAATGTTTTCCCAAATGTGAGCAATTCATGAAGTAGAAAACGAAGAATGCGTATGGAGACAAGGAAGTAGTAGGTTAGTCGAGAAGCAAAGTTTCGCTTAATATTTTTTTCTCCATGCTTTTTCAAGTAGCGTTGGTAGACACGATAAGCACTGATCTCCAATCTTTTCCTTCTTCATAGGCTTGTTCCAAGCCATCGCTTTCAACACTGAGAATCAAGAGTTTAAGAGCTTCCCAGTCCTCCTGAATTTCTTTGTTTTCTTGACTAAGAATAAGATTTTTCAATACGTCCATGATAATTGTCAATAGCCGCATAGAGTGGAACCTTGTTTTTTTGTGTTCTCTAAATCCTTCTCTAACTCCATGGCGACATCGTTTAAGATAGCGATGTGCATGAGCTGATCCTTAGATGGTTCTTTCTCTTCAGAAAGGTGTGGGAGTACTAGTAATCCCTGTCAGGAAACTTACCAGAGTTACACCAGCTACGAGGAAGAGAAGAAGAGGGATATTCTTGTTCCAGATTAGACGGTATCAAAAGGATAGTGGCAATGGATACAGTTCCCTTCACACCAGAAAAGGTAAGGAGGAGCATGTCTTTGACATATTTGTCTAAACTTTTTATGAAGCTTTCTTAATCCGAAAATGCGTAAAATCCATAGATCATGACAAAGCGGATAGCAAAAAGCAGGAAGGTCAAGAGGAAAAACGCTGAGTAAGAGAAGCACTTTGTTGTAAAATGCACTCTTAAGAATTGGTTCCGCGATCATTTCCAGTTCCATTCCAAGAATGACAAAGACTGAACCATTGAGCATAAAGGTTACAGTCTGCCAAACAGTCTCAGTAACTGTATCAACTTGCGCTTCCAGGAGATTTATTTTTCTTGAAACGACTGGCTTTCAGAAATCCCAGCAACAACAACGGCGATAATGCCTGAAACATGAATTTCTTCAGCTATGAAAAAAAGTCAAGAGAGGTAAACTAAGTTCCAATAAGAGCTCACTTGCGATATCTGTTGCACGGACACTGAGTAGAAAGGTATGAAGGAAGCGATTGATTAGGGCTGTTATAAAGCCGACTGCAAAACCTCCAACGATGGAAATGGCTAATGAAGTTCCGGCTTGGGTAAGGGAGAATGTTCCTGTTGTCCAAGCGATGAGAGCCATTCGAAAGGCTACTAGTCCAGAAGCATCATTCAGAAGACCTTCCCTTTTAGGATATTAGAGACCCGCTTTGGGAAGGAAAAGCGTTGAGAAAGGGATGCGAAGGCGACTAGGTCAGTAGGGCCTAAGGCGGCACCAACTGCTACGCAGGCGGCTAATGGAAGGCTAGCCCAAAGGACATGAGCGACTCCCTCCCATGCTCAAGGCTGAGATAAAGATAACTGGAAAAAATCAAGTAGAGGACAATCCGCCAGTGTTTTAGGATAGAAGTAATGTCTGCTTCTTGAGCCTCTCGAAAGAGAAGTGGGACCAATGACTAAAGCTAGGAAACAACTCAGTATCTAAATGATATTGGTTGTTAGGGTAAACAAAGTCCCAATTCCAATCCCTAACAAAATTTGAATCAGAGGCATGGGTAAAAAGGGCAGAAGCTTTATTGGTCGTACTAGAAACAATAAGAACTAGTAAAAAAATACCAAGAGATAAAAAAAGTAAATTCATTTTCCACCTCCCTATTTTTTTGTTTACGACAATCTTTCAAAAAGTTCCTTTTGTTCTTGGATTTTTTTGATCAATCTTTGAGCAGTCCTTATGCTCGATTTTTCTTTCTGACAACGCTCCATTTCAAGTGAAATCATTTTTCTTCTTGATTTTTCAGCATTTTTTTACTCATATGTGCTTCATCCAACATACCAACTGCACGTTCATGTTGGGTTGACTCGACAAAGTTGTGACGAAGAGCTTCGATTTTATCTTTTAGGTATTGTTTATCCATGTCGATACCTTTCTAATTTTTCAATCATAACTAAAAATGGTGGATTGTTAATTTGGTTGAGGGTGCGATAGATAGTAGCAGTATATTCTTGTTGCGGTAACTGACTAACATAATCCATAACTGCATCCCGTTCTATATCTCCGCCTTCATGCCCGTAATAAATCATGATGGCTATTCGTCCGCCTTTAACGAGCATCTGACAGAGTTTTTCAAGTGCCTCAATGGTTGTGTGAGGTTTAGTAATGATAGACTTATCGGCAGTAGGAAGATAACCTAGATTAAAGATGGCTGCTTTCACCTCAGTTACAAACTGATCCACGGTTTCATGACCTTGTAGAAGTAACTCGACATTGGTCAAACCGGCTTCTTGTAGACGTTGACTTGTTTTTTCAAGAGCTTGTTCTTGTATATCAAAAGCGTAGACTTGTTTAGCTAATTTGGCAAGGAAAAGTGTATCATGTCCATTTCCCATTGTTGCATCTACAACAACATCATCTTTTGTGATGACTTGGGCAAGAAAATCATGCGCCATTTCAAGTGGTTTTTTCATTCATAAACTCCTGTTTTACAGCCTTGCATCCTTGGACACTACCTCGACGTCTCATTTCAGCTTCAATGCTATTTAGAACTTCCCATTTATTGAGACTCCACATAGGGACCAATCAACATATCTCGAGGCGCATCACCCAGTGATCCGATGGATGACTATATGTTTGGGAATAATTTCTAGTTGGTCACAGATAACTTTCACATAGTCATCTTGACTCATCAGCTGCAGTCTACCCTTCGTGATAATCACGTTGCATCCGAGTATTTGGTCATAAGGTGAAGTAGGTGAAGTTTTAATTCCCTTGAATATCATTATCAGTCACACAACGACGAACATTTTCCACCATCATGTCATGAGTTTCACCTGGCAAGCCATTAATCAAATGGGCTACAATCTCAATCTTTGGGTATTTTCTCAAGCGCTTAACCGTCTCCACATAAAGTTCATAGGAGTGAGCACGGTTAATCAATTCAGAAGTTTCTTCATAGGTTGTTTGTAAACCCTAACTCTACAGTAACATGCATCCGTTCTGACAGTTCTGCCAAGTATTCGATAGTCTCATCAGGCAGGCAATCTGGTCGTGTACCGATATTGATTCCAACCACACCGAGGTTCATTAATAGCTTGTTCATAGCGTTCGCGAATGACTTCGAGCTTTTCATGAGTATTAGTAAAGTTTTGGAAATAGACTAGATATTTTTTTACATCTGGCCATTTGCGGTGCATAAAGTCAATTTCCTTATAAAACTTGCTCACGAATAGGAGCGTCAGGTGCAACGATAGCATCTCCAGATCCAGAAACCGTACAGAAAGTACAACCTCCATGAGCTACTGTACCATCACGATTGGGACAATCAAATCCGGCATCGATAGGAACTTTGAAAGTTTTTTTCTCCGAATAAATTTCGATAATAATCATTCAAGGTATTATAGGATTTCATAGCTAATATTATATCAGAAAATCACTCATAAACTCAAAAAGTCAGCTAGTATAGAAAAGTATTTGAAAATCTTTTTGTATAAAAAATCAATTTTTTTATAAAAAGCCTTTACAAAAAATAAAAAAAGTGGTAAAATTAAAAAACATAAACATGCGCAAACGTTTTCGTAAAACGTTTGCCGAATAAATATAAAGGAGATTTGAATGATGAAAGATACATTCAAAAATGTCTTGTCTTTCGAATTTTGGCAAAAATTCGGTAAGGCTTTAATGGTGGTTATCGCTGTTATGCCAGCGGCTGGATTGATGATTTCAATCGGTAAGTCACTTGCAATGATTGATCCCAAACCTTGCTCCCCTAGTTATTACTGGTGGCGTACTAGAGCAAATTGGTTGGGGGAGTTATCGGTAACCTTCATATTTTGTTTGCCCTCGCTATTGGAGGAAGCTGGGCTAAGGAACGTGCAGGTGGTGCGTTTGCAGCAGGTCTTGCCTTTATCTTAATCAACCGTATCACTGGTACAATCTTCGGTGTATCAGGGGATATGTTGAAAGATCCTAACGCTATGGTTTCAACAATCTTTGGGTGGATCAATCAAAGTTTCTGATTACTTTATTAGTGTTATGAGGCTCCAGCACTTAACATGGGTGTTTTCGTAGGGATTATTTCTGGTTTTGTAGGGGCAACTGCCTTTTAACAAATACTACAACTTCCGTAAACTTCCTGATGCACTTTCATTCTTTAACGGAAAACGTTTTGTACCATTTGTAGTTATTCTTCGTTCAGTAATCGCTGCAATTCTTCTTTCAATTTTCTGGCCACTTGTTCAAACAGGTATCAACAACTTTGGTATTTGGATTGCTAACTCTCAAGAAACAGCTCCAGTTCTAGCACCATTCTTGTATGGTACTTTGGAACGCTTTGCTCTTGCCATTTGGACTTCACCACATGTTGACTATCCCAATGAACTATACAGCTCTTGGTGGTACTTATGATGTCTTAACTGGTGCAGCAAAAGGTAGCCAAGTATTTGGTCAAGATCCACTTTGGCTTGCATGGGTAACTGACCTTGTAAACCTTAAAGGTACTGACGCAGGTCAATACCAACACTTGTTAGATACAGTACATCCAGCTCGTTTCAAAGTTGGACAAATGATTGGTTCGTTCGGTATTTTGATGGGTGTGGCTGCTGCGATTTACCGTAATGTTGAAGCAGACAAGAAACACCAATACAAAGGAATGATGATTGCGACAGCTCTTGCAACTTTCTTGACTGGTGTTACTGAGCCGATTGAATATATGTTCATGTTCGTTGCAACTCCTCTTTACCTTGTATACTCATTGTTCAAGGTGCTGCCTTTGCTATGGCTGATATTGTGAACCTTCGTGTGCACTCATTCGGTTCAATCGAATTCTTGACTCGTACTCCACTGGCTGTTAACGCTGGTCTTGGAATGGATATTATTAACTTTATCTGGGTAACTGTCCTCTTTGCAGTTATCATGTACTTCATTGCTAATTTCATGATTCAAAAATTCAACTATGCTACTCCAGGACGTAATGGAAATTACGAAACAGCTGAAGGTGCTACTGAAGAAGGATCTAACTGGAGAAGGGCAAAGTTGCTGCAGCTTCTCAAGCTGTAAATATTATTAATCTTCTTGGTGGACGTGCTAATATCGTCGATGTTGACGCTTGTATGACTCGTCTACGTGTAACTGTACAAGATGCTGAAAAAGTTGGTTCTGAAGCACAATGGAAAGCAGAAGGAGCTATGGGGCTTGTCATGAAAGGACAAGGAGTTCAAGCTATCTACGGACCAAAAGCTGACGTTTTGAAATCAGATATCCAAGATATTCTTGACTCAGGTGAAGTGATTCCTGAAACTCTTCCAAGTCAAATGACAGAGGCTCAAAAAAATGCTGTACATTTTAAAGGTGTGACTGAAGAAGTTTATTCAGTTGCTGACGGTCAAGTCATTGAATTGGAACAAGTTAAGGATCCAGTATTCTCACAAAAAATGATGGGTGATGGATTTGCAGTGGAACCAGCAAATGGAAACATTGTATCTCCAGTTTCAGGTACTGTATCAAGTATCTTCCCAACTAAACATGCTCTTGGTCTTGTAACTGCAGAAGGTCTTGAAGTTCTTGTTCACATCGGTCTTGATACTGTAAGCTTTGGAAGGAAAACCATTCGATGTGAAGGTTTCAGAAGGTCAAGCAGTAGCTGCTGGTGATCTCTTAGTCAAAGCTGACCTTGGTGCTATTCAAGCAGCAGGTCGTGAAACTACAACTGTAGTTGTCTTTACAAATGGAGATGTAATCAAGTCAGTCAAATTGGAACAAACAGGTTCTCTTGCAGCTAACACAGTAGTTGCAAAAGTAGAATTGTAATACATTTAGGGGTTGGAAGCTGTTTTCCAACCTCTTGTTTATAGGAGAAAAAGTATGAAAGTTTTTTTAACACTCAATACTCATAGTTGGATGGAAAAAAATCCTGAAGAAAAAAATTTCAGCTCTTGTTTCAAGATATCCTTGAAAAACAGTTATGATTTGATTTGTTTTCAGGAAATCAACCAAGAAATCACCTCAGAGCAAGTAGATGCTGGTCCACTTTATCATCCGTTACCTTCAGCAGAACCAATTCACCAAGACCATTATGTTCGTCTGTTTGGTAGAGAAAGCTAGCTGAGAAAAGGTCTGAAATATTATTGGACTTGGGCATATAATCATATCGGTTATGACCGTTATCATGAAGGTGTTTGCAATCCTATCTAAAAACACCAATTGAGGCGCGTGAAATTTTGGTTTCAGATGTAGATGATCCGACAGATTACCACACCCGTCGAGTTGCTTTAGCAGAAACAGTAGTTGAAGGCAAAGAACTTGCAGTTGCGAGTGTGCATCTCTCTGGTGGGATAAAGGATTCCAAGAGGAATGGGCACGATTTGAAGCAGTTTTTAAAAAGAGTTGAATAAACCTCTATTACTAGCAGGAGATTTTAACAACCCTGCAGGTCAGGAAGGCTATCAAGCTATCCTAACTAGTCCGCTAGGGCTTACAGGATGCATATGAAGTTGCAAAAGAGAAGTGGAAGCTACACTGTTCCTCCAGAAATTGATGGTTGGAAGGGAAATACAGAACCGCTTCGAATTGATTATGTCTTTACGACAAAAGGATCTACAGGTAGAAAAAGTTGCATGTTGTCTTTTGATGGACAAGCAAGTCCGCAGGTCAGTGATCACTATGGTCTTCAAAGCAGAACTTTCTTGGAAGAACTAACAAAGAATTTTACTAAAATAAAACGAGTCCCCCTTCGGATATGCGAAGGGGGTTCCTTATTCAAAGGGGTTAATATAGTTAAAGTTTTTAGTTGAATAACTTGTAAAATGAAATAAAAATCCTTTAAAATAAAAAAAGTGTTGGAGGAATTTATGAATGTAAATCAAATTGTGCGTATGATCCCGACGCTAAAGATAAATAATAGAAGATTAAACGAATTGTTTTATATCCAAACCTTGGGTATGAAACCCTTGCTTGAAGAGTCAGCTTTCTTATCGCTAGGAGACCAGTCAGGCATTGAAAAATTGGTTTTAGAAGAATCACCAAGTATGAGAAGCCGTAAGGTTGAAGGGATCAAAAAAATTAGCTAGATTGATTGTAAAAGTAGCGAATCCATCCGAGGTTGAAGCACTTCTAGCTAGAATGGAAAAACTTCCTCAACTCTATAAAGGAAATAAAGGATATGCTTTTGAAATCCTTTCACCAGAAGGGGATCTTGTCCTAATCCATGCGGAAGATGACATCAAAGATTTGAGAAAGTTTGATGAAACTGTTACTTTCCCAAAAGATGAGAAATTGCAATATTTGACAGCATTTGATATTTCAGTAGAGATTAACTTGCCTGAAGAAACGACAAGCCTGCTTGAAAAAGAGGAAATCGAAACTAGTATAGCTTTTAAGCAAGCTCAAGGTAGTGATTTGCTTGTTGAAAATAATGTAACTTGGGACTTGTCTATGTTGAAATTCCAAGTAAAAGAACTTGAATTAACTAGTCTGCGTCAACGTTTTGAAACTGCAGGTTACTTTATTCCTAAGTCCGAAAAGTTCTTCTTGACAACGGACACTAACAATATCGAATTGTGGTTTGAAGAAGTATGAAACAAGAAATCATTCAAAAAAATAGAGCAACAAATTGAGGCAGGGATTTATCCTGGTGCCTCTTTTTGCGTATTATCAGGGATGGTGAATGGTCTGATTGGTACCTCGGAGAAGCAAATCCAGAAATTGGAGAGCAGACTTGTCAAGGTTTAGTCTATGATTTGGCAAGTGTGAGCAAAGTCGTCGGAGTTGGAACTGTCTTAACTTTTTTATGGCATCAAGGGGAATTAGATATAGAAAAGTCAGTGACGGAATTTTTACCTGACTCTGATTACCCAGATATCACCATTCGTCAACTCCTCACGCATGCGACGAGACTTGGACCCTTTATTCCTCAATAGAGACCAGTTGAATGCAGAAGAATTGAAAGAAGCTATGTTTCCATCTGAATCGACGAGAGAAGAGAGCTTTTCTATACTCAGATGTGCACTTTCTCTTACTAGGATTTATCCTGGAGAATTATTTTGGAAAAAGTTTAGACCAAATTTTACAAGAGCAAGTGTTGGATCCATGGAAGATGAAGGAAACTCAGTTTGGACCAGTTAGCAGTGCTGTTCGTACAGTTCGAGGACAGAAAGCAGGGGCGGTACATGATCCCAAAGCTCGTTTATTAGGGAGACATGCTGGGAGTGCAGGCTTGTTTTCAACCGTAAAAGATTTAAAAATCTTCCTAGAGCATTATTTACAGGATGATTTTGCTGCAGATTTGAGCCAGAATTTTTCAGATTTGAGTGATAAGGAACGCTCCTTGGCCTGGAATCTTGAAGGTGATTGGCTAGACCATACAGGCTATACTGGAACCTTTATCATGTGGAATCGTAAGAAGCAGGAAGCTGCGATTTTTCTTGTCCAATAGAACCTACGAAAAAGACGAGCGTGCGCAGTGGATCATAGACCGTAATCAGGTCATGGACCTAATTCGTGAAGCAGACTAGGGAGGAAGTATGTCAAAAGCTCTTAAAGGAACTCTTTTTACAGTGATTGCTGGTATTGCTTGGGGCTTGTCTGGGACCAGTGGTCAGTACCTAATGGTTCATGGGATATCGGCTCTAGTCCTAACCAATATCCGTTTGATTGTTGCAGGTCTGCTCTTGGTTCTCTTGTCCTATATAAAGTCTAAGGAACAATTTTTGGCTTTTCTAAAAGATAAATCAAGTCTGTTTTCTCTCTTCCTTTTTTCTTTATTTGGTCTCTTTCTAAATCAATTGGCTTATTTATCGGCTATTCAGGAGACAAATGCTGGTACAGCGACAGTGCTTCAGTATGTCTGTCCTGTTGGTATTCTAGCATATACTTGTATAAAGGATAAGGTAGCACCTACCATAGCAGAAATTATTTCTATGATTTTAGCAATAGGTGGAACCTTTTTAATTGCGACTCACGGTCAAATGGATCAGCTCTCTATGACACCGGCAGGTCTATTTTGGGGCTTGTTCTCTGCCTTAACCTATGCTTTGTATATCATTTTACCCATTAAACTGATTCAAAAAGTGGGGAGCATTCTAGTCATCGGTGTTGGGATGACCATCTCTGGGTTTTGTAGCAGTGCCTTTTACAGGGCTTATCGGGGCTAGTATTCCTTTATCATTTGATATCTTTTCTAGCTTTTGCTGGTATTATTCTTATTGGAACAGTCTTTTGCCTATACAGCCTTTTCTTAAGGGTGCCAGTATGATAGGGACCGGTCAAGTCTAGTCTTTTGGCATCTATTGAGCCCATCTCGGCAGTGTTTTTTTGCCTTTATGATTATGGGAGATATCTTTTTATCTAGTAGATTTTTCTTGGTATGGCAATGATTTTTGTTGGCTGTAACTATTATTTCTTTGAAGGATTTAATGCTAGAAAAAGAAACACAAGTCTATTTAAAGACAGAACAACCTTATAAAGAGGTTGTTTTTTTATGTTCTGCATTAATTTATATAATTTTTAAGATTGAAAGTTTATAATAAAATTACAAAAAAATAAGCTAAACGGAGGAAATATGAATTTTATACAAAGTATTCATCCTGCTAAACCTTTAAGATACTTAAAATGGTTTGATATCTTAATCATCACTGTTTTAATGTTTGGAGAGTTTATCATCCGTTCTACTCAACAATTTATGGAGAGTCTATCACCTTCAACTGTTGCTAGTGTTGCGGAAACTACAACAACTGTAACAAGTGATGGAGCAGCTTATTCGAGTAATTTTACTTTCCAGTTGATTATGCTAGGGATTACCTTGCTTTACCTCCTGATTCGAAACTATGATTTTAAGCAGCTTCCAATTCGCTTGTCCTGGTCAGTTTTCATCTGGGTTCCTCTTATCTTTGCAGTTGTTGGAATAATTGGAGATATTGTAACAACCCTTAGTGGTGAGTACAATTATTTTAATCCTCAGTTGATCCCTTTTATAGATCCTATGGAAATCATTAGAAAATTCATGGCCTTAACGCCAATGGCCATTGCTTATGCTTTATTAAATGGTTTTTATGAAGAATTTTTCTTCTTGGGATTACTGACTTCAGTAAAAGAAAAGCATAAGTTGCTGGTTCTAGTATACTCGGTAATCATACGGATTTCGTTCCATACCTATCAGGGATTACTCTGGTCCTTGGTTATTGGTCTTGTTTATGGACTATTCTATTATTTCTTGTACAAGTATGTGGTCAAGAATTTACTGCCATTTTTCCTCATGCATGCCTTGGCAGATATGTTTGGATCTAGTCTTATGTATCTCTTGATTGCTTGGGGAACTTAAGCAAAAAAACTAGTCTATTAAATTGCACTAAAAAAGTTAGGCATTAATACTATAACTTTTGAAGTGCTGTTATTTTTGTATTAATGTACGAAAAAGATTCGAATCTATGAACTTAAAAAGTTGGATTATAGCTCACTACAATTATCAAATAGATAGGGGCTTACAGCATTAAAAATCTTGTCAATACGATAAAAATTGATGGATTTTATGGTTCAGAGATAGTTAAAAAAATGGTGATAAGTTCCAGAAAAAATGATTGAGAAAAATCTTCGTTTTAGGCGGGTTACAAGATATAATGTTTCGAAAATATACTGTCTTAAGTATGATGGTATGTTTAAACCGGGTATGTTTTCTCTTGTGGGAAGAGTTTTAGCCATATTGAAGTTATTAAAAAGGAAATACTTAATATGGTTGAGCATAAAAAAGTAACATAAAAAGGACTTGGATCTGTATTATACAGAACTGAGTCCTTTATTTGAATCTTAATAAATTGTCAAACTTATTGAGGTTAGAGAAGAATTGTGAAGGTCATCCTATTTGAATCTTTTCTTGATAAAAGTACGCTGGAATTGTAATGCTACAAGACTAAGACCGATAGCCAAAGCAAATGATAAGACAGTGTTTACTTTTAGTGATAAGAACAAAAAGCTAAAAATCGCTAAAAAGACGCAGAAGCAAGCGATGTTTACAAAAAATAGGACTTCTTTTATACTAGCGACAGAAGCATTTTCTGGAACATAATCTTGAAACTGAGCAGTTTTTACACTTTCTTGTTCAAACTCATACGGGTGTAATTTTCTAGCGGGCATATTTCTCTCCTTAACAATACATTACTATTTTATCACTTTTTAAAAGAGAATTATTACAGGATGGTTACAAATTGCATAAAAATCTGTTTTTCAAGGACAAAGTCGGTTTTCTTGACATGCCTTAGGGAAAAATGATAGGGATGGGTGAACCGTTTAATCTTTATTATTTTTTTCCCTTATTTCAACGAGTGGAAATTTGATGATTAAAACGAATAAAAAAATCATACACAGATGCAAATAAATTCAATTTTCGAAGTAAGGACAGGATTCTTTTAAATTGATTCTAGTTGTTCATGACAAGATAGTTTTTCTATCTTTAGTGCTATGAGTGAAGAGAAGATTTGTTCCCTCGACAACAGAATAGTTAAAGGAGATTGGCATGTATCTTGCTATCAAAGAAATTTTTACAGAATAAACTGCGATACAGTTTAATTCTAACAACCATTTTTCTCATTGCTTTTTATGGTCTTTTTTTATGACTAGTTTGGCTTTTAGGACTCGTTCGAAATAATAGGGCTGCTATCGATAATTGGAAAGCAACAGGAGTTGTTCTATCCGATTATGCAAATGACAATTTGACTGCATCCTTTATACCTGAAAAAAAGACTACAAGGATAAGGTTTCTGAGGATGCTGTTCCCCTAAGTTATATGTTTGCTGTAACAAACCTTATCGATAGTAGTGACAAGATTAATGTCTCTATTTTTGGTCAAGAGTGGGACAGTTTTATCTCTCCGTCCTTGATTGAAGGGCATTATCCAGAAAATGACCAAGAAGTTGTAGTGGATCAGTCTTTTGAAAATTACGGCATCAAACTTGGGGACGCTATTCAACTCAACGGGAGCGAGACAAGTTTTAAGATTGTAGGTTTGACCAAAGGAAATAAATTTTTCACAGAACCTGTTGTCTTTACGAGCCTGACAACGTATTGAAATATACAAGGAACAACAAAAGCTAATCGCTCTATCTCTGCATTGGTATTGCAAAATGATGTAGAAGTGACTGGCGATGGTTTGAAGCAGATTTCTATTCAAAAAATGATTTCAAAAATTCCTGGCTATACCCCTCAGGTCAATGTATTCTCAGGAATGATTCTAGCTATGATTGTCATTACAGGTCTGATTGTAGGAATTTTTATCTACATCATTACTATTCAAAAATTAGGCCTCTATGGCATTATGCGAGCACAAGGAATTCAGATAAAATCCATCGTATGGTCCCTTTTCTGTCAAATCTTTCTCTTATCTGGTTTGGGTATTGGATTAGCCTTAGTAGCCATTGGGGCTGTCATTTTAGTCTTACCTGCAACCTTCTTTTTCTACCCTAGTTGGTTAGCTTACTTTATGTTAAGCCTGGTCATTTGCTTGATGGCACTACTAGGTGGCGTCATTTCGCTTCCACGTCTACTTAAAGTGGATCCAATTACGGCCATTGCAGAATGATAAGGAGAATGATATGACGACATTAATTGAGATGATTCAAGTGACAAAAACTTATGGCGAAGGCAATATGAAAGTTACAGCTCTCCATGAGACCAATTTTCAGCTTAACGCAGGTGAGTTTGTAGCCATTGTGGGGCCTTCTGGATCAGGTAAAACAACCTTTTTAACGACTCTAGGCCAACTTCAGGAAGCTTCAAGTGGAAAGATTCTGGTAAAGGGAAAAGAGACTGGAAACCTAACCGAGAAAGAAAAAACGGATTTGCGCTTTAGTGAATTTGGCTTTATCCTCCAAGCTTCAAATTTGATTCCCTTTTTAACGGTTAAGGAGCAATTAGATTTAATTGACCGTTTGGATAAAAAGAAATCTATAAAAAGTAACCGACAAGAGTTGTTCAGTTTGTTGGACTTGGAAAAGGTTCAAAACCACTATCCCAAAGCTCTCTCAGGTGGAGAACGTCAACGAGCTGCAATTGCTAGAGCCCTATACAATAATCCGAGCATCGTACTTGCAGATGAGCCGACAGCTAGCTTGGATACGCAACGTGCTTACCAGGTTACAGATATGCTGGCTTCAATTGCCCATGAGCAAGGCAGGGGAGTTGTCATGATTACGCATGATACTCGCTTACTAGATAAGGTTGACCGTATTTATGTGATGAATGACGGACGACTTGTTGAAAAAGACACAAGCACAAAACGAAAAAAAGTGAACTGTTATTGATGCGGTTCACTTTTTTGAAATTTCCCATCATAAGACTCATTTTTCTGTATAGCTGATTTTTTGGAAATGTGGTATAATTTTCTCTATGGAAAAGATTATCATTACAGCAACTGCTGAAAGTATTGAACAAGTAAAACAGCTACTTGAAGCTGGTGTCGACCGCATTTATGTCGGGGAGAAGGATTTTGGACTTCGTTTACCGACAACCTTTAGTCATGAAGAATTGCGCACAATCGCAGAGCTCGTCCATGATGCCGGTAAGGAATTAATCGTTGCGGTCAATGCTCTTATGCACCAAGACATGATGGACCGTATCAAGCCATTCTTGGACTTTCTAGAGGAAATCAAGACCGACTACATCACTGTTGGAGACGCTGGTGTTTTTTATGTGGTCAACCGTGACGGCTATTCTTTCAAAACCATTTATGATGCGTCAACCATGGTCACAAGCAGTCGTCAGATTAACTTCTGGGGACAAAAAGCAGGAGCGTCAGAAGCAGTTTTGGCGCGTGAAATCCCATCTGCAGAACTTTTCAAAATGCCTGAAATTTTGGAAATTCCTGCTGAAGTCTTAGTCTATGGTGCTAGTGTTATCCACCATTCGAAGCGTCCACTCTTACAAAACTACTATAATTTCACACAGATTGATGATGAGAAATCTCGTCAACGTGACTTGTTCTTGGCTGAGCCAAGTGACCCAGAGAGCCATTATTCTATTTTTGAAGACAATCACGGGACTCATATCTTTGCTAATAATGACCTTGATTTGATGACCAAGTTAACTGAATTGGTAGAACATGGTTTCACTCATTGGAAGCTTGAAGGTCTCTACACTCCGGGCCAAAACTTTGTAGAAATTGCAAAACTCTTTTATCCAAGCGCGCAATTTAATTCAAGAAGGTAACTTTACTCATGACCAGGCCTTCTTGCTTGATGAAGAAGTTCGCAAACTCCACCCTAAAAATCGTTTCCTTGATACTGGATTTTATGACTACGATCCTGATATGGTTAAATAAGAATCAAAACCCGAAATAAAATGTTCGGGTTTTTCTGATATTTGGATGAATTTGAAGCGTATTCATGATATAATAGAAGTAGCTCTATTTGGAGGTGAATAAGTGGAAAATCTGAAAAAAAAGGCAGGAATTAAGGCTGCCGAGTTCGTCAAAGATGGTATGGTTGTCGGACTTGGAACAGGCTCAACTGCCTACTATTTCGTAGAAGAGATAGGTCGTCGCATTAAGGAAGAAGGCTTACAGATAACAGCTGTAACGACTTCTAGTGTAACCAGCAAGCAAGCAGAGGGACTCAATATTCCTCTTAAGTCAATTGACCAAGTGGATTTTGTAGATCTGACCGTGGATGGTGCGGATGAAGTAGACAGTCAGTTTAATGGCATCAAAGGTGGTGGAGGTGCCCTTCTCATGGAGAAGGTAGTAGCAACTCCATCTAAAGAATATATCTGGGTCGTTGATGAAAGTAAATTAGTCGAAAAACTGGGAGCTTTTAAATTACCTGTAGAGGTTGTTCAGTACGGTGCTGAACAGGTATTTCGTAGATTTGAGCGAGCTGGCTATAAACCGAGCTTCCGTGAAAAGGATGGCCAACGTTTTGTGACGGATATGCAGAACTTTATCATTGACCTCGCCTTGGAAGTGATTGAAGATCCAATTGCTCTGGGACAAGAATTGGATCATGTCGTTGGTGTCGTCGAGCACGGCTTGTTTAACCAAATGGTGGATAAGGTTATCGTTGCTGGACAAGAGGGCGTTCAGGTTTTAACTTCAACAAAAGCAAAATAATCAAAATAAAAAGGAGACACACTATGCCAAAATTTAATCGTATTCACTTGGTGGTACTAGATTCTGTAGGGATTGGTGCAGCACCAGATGCTCATAACTTTGTAAATGCGGGTGTTCCTGATGGTGCATCAGACACGCTTGGACACATTTCAAAATCAGTAGGTTTAAATGTACCAAATATGGCAAAACTTGGTCTTGGGAACATTCCTCGCGAGACACCATTGAAGACAGTTCCAGTTGAAAGCAATCCAACTGGATATGCAACCAAGCTTGAAGAGGTATCTCTAGGTAAAGATACCATGACAGGTCACTGGGAAATCATGGGACTTAATATCACTGAACCTTTTGATACTTTCTGGAATGGATTCCCTGAAGAAATTATTACAAAGATTGAAGAGTTCTCAGGCCGTAAGGTCATCCGAGAAGCTAACAAACCTTATTCTGGTACAGCTGTTATCGATGACTTCGGACCACGTCAAATGGAAACAGGCGAGTTGATCATCTATACATCAGCTGACCCAGTTCTTCAAATCGCAGCTCACGAAGACATCATTCCTTTGGATGAACTCTACCGTATCTGTGAATATGCTCGTTCGATTACGTTGGAACGTCCAGCCCTTCTAGGACGTATCATCGCTCGCCCTTATGTTGGAGTGCCAGGAAACTTCACACGTACGGCTAACCGTCGTGACTTGGCTGTATCTCCATTTGCGCCAACAGTTTTGGATAAATTGAACGAAGCTGGTATCGATACATATGCAGTTGGTAAGATTAACGATATCTTCAACGGTGCTGGTATCAACCACGATATGGGCCACAACAAATCAAACAGCCACGGTATTGACAACTTGATCAAGGCTATGAAATCAGAAGACTTTAAACATGGCTTCTCATTCACTAACTTGGTTGACTTCGATGCCCTTTATGGACACCGTCGTGATCCACACGGATACCGTGATTGCCTGCATGAGTTTGATGAGCGCTTGCCTGAAATTATGGCAGCAATGAGAGAAGATGACCTTCTTTTGATTACTGCTGACCATGGTAACGACCCGACTTATGCTGGTACTGATCATACTCGTGAATACATCCCACTTTTGCATACAGTCCAGCCTTCAAAGGAAATGGTTTACTTCCAGTTGGACACTTCGCCGACATCTCAGCAACAATTGCGGATAACTTTGGTGTTGAAAATGCCATGATTGGTGAAAGTTTCTTAGATAAATTAGTTTAAGATGATTCGTTACGCTTTACTTGTTAGAGGCATTAATGTCGGTGGAAAGAACAAGGTGGTCATGGCTCAGCTGCGTCAAGAATTGATGGAGTTGGGATTAGAGAGTGTTGAAAGCTACATCAATAGTGGCAATATTTTCTTTAATAGCATTGTGCCTAGAACTAAATTAATAGAAAAATTACAGGCTTTCTTTGAAAGACGTTATCCATTTATCCAGAGTTTTTCCATGTTGAGTCTGGAAGACTATGAAGAGGAGCTTAGAAATCTTCCTGATTGGTGGAACCATGAGATGGCTCGAAAGGATGTACTGTTTTACACTGAAGGGCTTGGATGTGGATCAAGTCATCGAGAAAGTGAACAGTTTGGAACTGGTCGATGAAGTGCTTCATTTTGGGAAATTAGGAATCTTCTGGGGTAAATTGTCAGAAGCTAGCTACTCTAAAACAGCCTATCACAAGAACTTGCTTAAGATGCCTTTCTATCGCAATATTACCATTCGTAACGCTAATACCTTTGACAAAATTGGTCATTTTTTAAAACATAATAAGAAGGAGATAGATAATGACATTATTAGCAAAAATCAATGAAACAGCTGCTTTCTTGAAAGAAAAGGGAGTTGAAGCCCCAGAGTTCGGCTTGATTCTTGGATCAGGACTTGGAGAATTAGCTGAAGAAATCGAAAATCCAGTCGTAGTAGACTACGCTGAAATTCCAAACTGGGGTCGTTCAACAGTTGTTGGACACGCTGGGAAATTGGTCTACGGTGAACTTGCTGGACGTAAGGTTTTGGCTCTTCAAGGACGTTTCCACTTCTACGAAGGAAATCCTCTTGAGGTCGTTACTTTCCCAGTTCGTGTTATGAAAGTCTTGGGATGTGAAGGTGTGATTGTAACCAACGCTGCTGGTGGTATCGGATTTGGTCCAGGTACCTTGATGGCTATCACTGACCACATCAATATGACTGGTCAAAACCCATTGATCGGTGAAAACTTGGATGACTTTGGTCCACGTTTCCCAGATATGTCAAAAGCCTACACTCCAGAATATCGTGAGACTGCTCATAAAGTAGCAGACAAATTGGGTATCAAATTGGATGATGGGGTTTATATCGGTGTGACTGGGCCTACCTACGAGACTCCAGCTGAAATCCGTGCCTATAAGACACTTGGTGCAGATGCTGTCGGGATGTCAACCGTTCCTGAAGTCATCGTTGCAGCACACTCTGGCTTGAAGGTTCTTGGTATCTCATGCATTACTAACTTTGCAGCTGGTTTCCAAGAAGAGCTCAACCACGAAGAAGTAGTAGAAGTGACAGAGCGAGTCAAAGGCGACTTCAAAGGATTGCTAAAAGCGATTCTTGCTGAACTCTAATCCAATGAAAGTACGACTCCAAAAGCCTACCCTACGGAATAAGGTTGCTTTTTAGCCACCTTATCATTGGGAATAGCGACTGGACTGGTCGGAATTGCCTGTCATTATCTACTAGAAGGTGTTCAATGGCTTGCTTTTGGCCAAGATAGCTCGGATTTGCTCCAGCAATTCCAAGAAGCTGGAGGGTTCCGTAGATTCCTGGTCTTGTGTGTGACAGGGGTCTTGGCAGCTGGCTTTTGGTATATCCTGCAAAGACATCATAGGATCCTCTCTATTCGCCAGCAAATTGACCTCGCTGGAGACAGGGAACCTGCCACCTTGGCCCACCTCCTTCATGCAGGGATGCAGGTTGCGATTGTCGGAGCAGGTGCATCGGTCGGAAAAGAAGGAGCCCCACGTGAGGTCGGGGCTCTTCTAGCTGGTCGCTTGGCGAAGGGGTTCTCACTAGCTCTCAAAGAGCGAAAAGTCTTGATTGCCTGCGGTGCTGGAGCTGGTTTGGCTGCGGTCTATCAGGTCCCCTTTGCCAGTAGCTTGTTTGTCTTTGAGACCTTAGGACTTGCCTACAGTTGGCAGAACCTTCTACTGGTTTTGACCAGTACTTATCTGGCCACCTGGGTCGCTCAGCCCATCGTTGGTCAGGAGGCCATTTATCACCTGTCCGCAGTCTCATGGTCGGCTAGCAGCTTCTTACAGGCTATTGTGATTGCTTTCTTGGTCACTCCCTTGGCTCTGGTCTTTGCTTTTCTCGCCAAGCGGGCTAGTCACAAACGGCGGAAGGATGGGACGATTCTTTGGGCTCTTCCTCTAGCCTTTCTAGTGCTGGGGAGCCTAGTAGCCTTTTTCCCCATCTTTATGGGAAATGGCCAGGTACTAGCCCAAGCTTTGTTGTCTAGCCAGCCGATTCCTTATCTTCCACTGAGTCTTGCAGTGAAGGGGCTTCTGGTTTATCTCCTCTTGCACAATGGTGCCTATGGAGGGACCTTGACACCATCATTTGCCCTTGGAATAGGGTCTGGCTACTTAGTGACTTTATTGATGTCAGTTGTTGGCATTCATGTAGATCCTGTTCTAGGGATGTTACTCGGAGCGACCGTCTTTTTAGGGACGACTTTAGAAGCTCCTCTGACAGCCATTGCCCTGACCCTTGGATTTACTGGACAGGCTTGGAGTTTGACAATACCGCTTGTGCTTGCGACAGGTGTGTCTTACGTGATTCGAAAGAGATGGGAGAAGAGATGATGAAGGTACATTTTATACTGCATGAAACATTTGAAGTGCCGGGCGCTTATCTAAAATGGGCGCAGGAGCGTGGCCATCAGGTGACCACGACCAAAGTCTATGAAAACGAAGCCCTACCAGAGACAGTGGATGAGATCGATTTTTTGATCGTCATGGGAGGACCTCAATCGCCAGATGAAGATCGAGAAGCTTTTCCATACTACGATCCTCAGGCAGAGATCGAGTTGATTCAAAAAGCCATCAAGGCTGATCGTTATATTGTTGGCGTCTGTCTTGGTGCCCAGCTCCTGTCTGTTGCCTATGGTGCGAAGTATGAGCACAGCCCGGAACGTGAGATTGGGGTTTATCCTGTGACCTTGACGCTTGAAGGACTCACAGATCCGCATGTCGGCTTGTTGGGAGCAACTCTTGAAACTGGCCACTGGCATGGTGATATGCCAGGATTGACAGAAGATGCTGTCGTCCTTGCGACCAGTCAAGGGTGTCCACGTCAGATGATTCGCTTTAGTTCTAAAACACTATGCCTTCCAAGCCCACTTGGAATTTGATCCAGAAGCAGTCGATCTCTTGATTGCTGCAGACGGTGAAGCTGTTTTGCAAGAACAAAGTCAAAACCTGGATTTCGTCCAACAACCTGATGTCATTCGTAAATATGATTATCGAGAAATGAATGCCAAACTCTATGCATTTTTGGACTCATTAACAAAAATAAATATAAAAAAGAAAGGAAAGGGAGTTCGGGTTTGAAATTGAACCCGGGGTAGCCTCAACTTTCAAAACCAAATTACAATTGAACCCGCCCTAAAAGCTGTGTGAAAAAGATTGATTGACTTGCAAGTCCAGTACTTGCTACGTCCATCCCCTATTTTAACTGTGCTTTTTACGGGCATGGTATCTTATAGAAAGGTAGAGCATGTGTTCTGATTTGAACCCGATCGGAAAGCTCGGAAATAGATAATTTGACTGAGAAATAAGGATTTCTCGTCAGATTCCTAATTTACAGTCGCTTTCTGGTCGCTCTCCAAATTACTTAATAAAGAAAGAAAGGATGGGTTTACCGTATTCGCTGAACTGAATACGGGCGGAGAACTGTGTAAAAAAGATAAACTGTCTAGCATCTGCGATGCGTCGTCAGTTTCCTATTTTTTTACTTTGTTCTCTGTCGCCCTTTATATCTTAATTATGTCTATCCATATTGCTGCTAATCAAGGTGAAATTGCTGATAAAATTCTTCTTCCTGGGGATCCTCTTCGTGCGAAATTTATCGCTGAGAATTTCCTTGAAGATGCTGTTTGCTTTAACGAAGTCCGTAACATGTTTGGTTACACAGGTACTTACAAAGGTCACTGTGTATCTGTTATGGGAACAGGAATGGGGATGCCATCCATCTCTATCTATGCGCGTGAGTTGATCGTAGATTACGGAGTGAAAAAATTAATCCGAGTGGGAACTGCTGGTTCTTTAAATGAAGACGTTCATGTCCGTGAATTGGTTTTGGCACAAGCTGCTGCAACTAATTCAAACATCATCCGCAACGATTGGCCTCAATACGATTTTTCCACAAATTGCAAGTTTTTGACTTGCTAGATAAAGGCTTTCCATATTGCCAAAGACCTTGGTATGACGACCCACGTTGGAAATGTCTTGTCATCAGACGTTTTCTATTCAAACTATGGTGAAAAGAACATCGAACTTGGTAAATGGGGTGTGAAAGCTGTAGAAATGGAAGCAGCAGCTCTTTACTATTTGGCTGCCCAACATCATGTCGATGCTTTAGCTATTATGACTATTTCTGATAGCTTAGTAAATCCAGATGAGGACACTACAGCAGAAGAACGTCAAAACACCTTCACTGATATGATGAAGGTTGGTTTGGAAACATTGATTGCTGACTAAGGCTCTTAGATTTGAAGCTAATCTTCTTGCTTGCGATTTTTAATGGCTGTGAGCTTGATATCCAATAATCATCAAATAAAGTTGAAAGCCCAGTTGGTAATAGCTAATGGTTTTCAACTTTTTTCGAACTAAAGACTGAAGGAGAAGTAAGATGGATAAAATTGAACAATTACAGGAACTGATAGACCAAAGTCAAAGCATTGTTTTTTTCGGTGGAGCTGGGGTTTCTACTGAATCTAATATCCCTGATTTTCGTAGTTCAGATGGCTTATATAGTCTTAAGTTAGGTAGGCATTTTTCTGCGGAACAATTAGTTTCTCATACTATGTTTGTACGTTATCCAGAGGAATTTTTCGATTTTTACAAAAAACATCTCGTATATCCAGAAGCTAAGCCAAATTTAGCCCATTATTATCTGGCTTCATTAGAAAAAGGCCGGTAAGCTGAAGGCTGTTGTAACTCAAAAATATCGATAGTCTTCACGAGATGGCAGGTTCGCAGAAGGTTTTGAAACTACATGGTTCTGTGGACCGTAATTACTGTCTTGGTTGTCATCGATTTTATAATTTAGATAGTTTTTTGGCTCTCGAAGGTCCTGTTCCATACTGCCTAGATTGTAGCCAGGTTGTTAAACCCGATGTGACCCTTTATGAGGAGCCTCTTGATATGGATGTTTTTAGTCAAGCGGCTCAAGTTATCCAGAAAAGCTGATTTATTGATTATTGGTGGGACTTCTTTGATTGTTTATCCTGCAGCTAGTTTGATTAATTACTTCTCAGGTTCAAAAACTTGTTGTTATAAACAAGTCAAGTACTCCTCAAGACAGTAAAGCTGATTTAGTAATTGAGGGAAAAAAATTGGAAGTCTTTTTCTAAATTGAGACAATAAAATATACAAAAATATATATAAATGAGGGCTCAATTTTTGAGTCCTCATTTTTGATTTAAGAATTGATCTAGTTCTCTTTGATTGTTAATAATCGTAATTTTTTTCGAGTATAATCGAGACAAATTCTTTTGTACTGATTTTTGTGTACAGAGCTACGACCATCCCAGAGAATCCAGCGGATAAACTCCCAGTTGAATTGTTCAGGGCAGCCAGCTGCCATGCTTTCTCTAACTTTGCCTCTATATTTGAGATAGCGTCTAAAGGCTCTAAAAAGACAAGACCAGGACGAAAAATTAAGAAAGATGATTTGATCAGCCTCTTCCATCCTTTCTTCATAGCAACACCAAGTATAGTTGCCATCAATAACCCAGTTCTCGTTTTTCGCTAAAAAAGTCTGCATTTCTTTTAGCATCCAATCTCGATTACTTTCTTGCCATCCTGGTTGAAATTGGAGAGTATCTATATGGAGTTTAGGAATGAAGTAGTAAGTGGCAAGTTTATCTGCTAGAGTTGATTTTCCTGACCCAGAGTATCCAATTATAGAAATTTTCATGTTATTCCCTCTAAAATTTGGTACAAAAAAAGCTCCGTAGAGCTCATTTTGTTTTTAGTCTTGATTAACCAAGTTTAGCAGCAAGACGTGCTTTATCACGGCTAGCTTTGTTTTTGTGGATCAAACCTTTAGTTTCTGCTTTATCGATAGCTGAGCTTGCAGCACGGTAAAGTTCTTCAGATGGGTTTGCTTCAAAAGCTTTGATAGCAGTACGCATAGCTGATTTTTGTGCTGAGTTCTTTTTCGTTTTTGTTTAACGTTCAATTCAGCGCGTTTGATAGCTGATTTAATGTTTGCCAATGTTCTTACCTCCATATTTACTAACTATACCATTATATCTGAAAACTGTTATTTTGACAAGGGGAAATCATTTTTTTAAATAAATTTCATCAATTTCGTGATTTTTAGACTTATGAAGAATAACTTCAGCCCGATTTCGTGTCGGTTCTATATAGTTTTGGAGGTTAATCAGATTAATACTTGTCCAAACTTGGTGAGCTAAAATCCTTTACTTCACCTAAAGGTAGCTGAGTGTAGCTATAGTAGTAGCTATCAGGATCATCCTGAGCCAAACTTAATAATTTTAGGAATCTATCTAAATACCAACTCTCGATATCCTCTATAGATGCGTCAACATAGATTGAAAAAAATCAAAGAAATCAGTTATATAGAGGCGAGCATTTTGAGGGATTTTGGAAAAACATTAATTCCTTCAACAATTACAAAATCAGCGGCTTCTACTCGTTGCTTTTTGCTCTGGGACGATATCGTAGATTTCATGAGAGTAGACTGGGATATCAACATCTTGACCATTCTTAAGTTGATCAAGGAAAATTGATGAGAGCTTCCATGTCATAACTTTCGGGAAAACCTTTCCTAGTCAGAATACCTTGTTCGATTAAGGTATCATTAGGAAATAGGAAAACCATCAGTTGTAACTAACTCTACTGTGGCTCCAGGAACAATACGTGAAAGCAATATTTGTAAAAGACGACTTGTAGTAGATTTTCCAACAGCCACACTCCTGATACACCAATGATAAAGGGCTGGATTTTACTTTCTCTTTGAAGGAAAATGCTTTTAGAGAATGCAAGGTCTTCTTTTGAACGCTTGTAGATTTGAATCAGATTTGCAAGTGGTAAATAAATGTCTGTTACATCATTTAAGCTAATCTGGTCATTGAAACTCTTAATTGAATCTAACTCCTCCTCAGTTAAAGGTGGGGTTGTTTTACGGTGCAAAAGATTGCCATGTTCTTCGGCTGATTTTTTTCATAATGCAAAAATTCGTTCGTCATAATTTTTCCTCATTAACTCCCCTAGTATAACATATTTCTAATTTAAAGGGGGAATAAAAGATTTGAATCAGAGCGCTTTCTTTGTTAAAATAAAGCTAAGAAATACCGATAAAGGAGTGTGGGGTTATGGCAAAATTTTTAACTGATAAAAAAATTGGCTGGCTCTATTTTATTAGTCATCCTTTTTATGGATATCGGCAATTTTATGGAACTTTGATATTTCTATTGGAAGATTTAATATCAACTGGCTCTATTTTGTATTTTTTAAGCTATTACCAGCTTTTTGGCATTCTCTATATTTTTCTTAGCATTTTTGCTAAAGAAATGGTGGCTGATTTTGATTGGTCTAGCTTGTCTATTTTTCATTTTTTTATTAGTATGTTCCTAGGTTATCTCTTCTTAGGGCCTTAGTTGGTATAGACCGTGTAAACGATTTACAATTAACTTATTTTTGTGGTAAAATGAAACTATGAGTAAAATGTATTATGCAGAAAATCCAGATGCAGCCCATGATGTTCACGAACTAAAGGTAGAACTATTAGGGGAAAAGATGACCTTTTTGACGGATGCCGGTGTCTTCAGTAAAAAAATGATTGATTTCGGAAGTCAGTTGTTGTTAAGATGTCTAGATGTCGAAAAAGGTGAAAAAATCCTTGATGTTGGTTGTGGTTATGGTCCCATCGGCTTGTCTTTAGTCAAAGCTTATGGTGCCCAAGCAACTATGGTTGATATCAATAATCGTGCCCTGGATTTGGCCCAGCAAAATGCAGTAAAAAACAATGTTCAAGCGACTATCTTCCAGTCCAATATTTATGAGCAGGTAGAAGGGCAATTTGATCATGTCATTTCGAATCCACCCATTCGTGCAGGCAAGCAAGTTGTTCATGAAATCATCGAGAAAAGCATTGATTATCTTGTAGACTGTGGAGATTTAACCATTGTTATCCAGAAAAAACAAGGAGCTCCAAGTGCCAAAAACAAGATGGAAGAAGTATTTGGCAACTGCGAGGTTGTAAAAAAAGATAAGGGATATTATATCCTTAGAAGTGTGAAAGAATGAGAGCAGTAGATCTAATCCAGAAAAAAAGAGACGGCCAAGAACTGAGTTCGAGTGAAATTCAATGGTTGATTGAAAGCTATGTGGCAGGAACTGTTCCTGACTACCAGATGTCTGCTTTTGCTATGGCTGTTTATTTTAAAGGTATGACTACACGTGAGATTTCTGATCTGACGATGAATATGGTTAAGACAGGTCAGGAATTCGATTTATCAGCCATCGAGGGCATAAAAGTCGACAAACACTCTACTGGTGGGGTTGGAGATAAGGTCACTTTGATTTTAGCTCCCTTAGTCGCTAGTTTTGACGTACCAGTTGCTAAGATGAGTGGTAGAGGTCTAGGACATACTGGTGGAACAATCGATAAATTAGAATCTATCAAAGGCTTTCAAGTCGAACGTAATCAGGATGACTTTATCAAACAGGTTCAGGATATTGGAGTTTCAGTTATTGGTCAATCTGACCAACTGGTCAAAGCGGATAAGTTGCTCTATGCACTACGTGATGTAACAGCAACAGTTGATACTATTCCTTTGATTGCTAGCTCTGTCATGAGTAAGAAAATTGCTGCTGGAGCCGATGCTATTTTACTGGACGTAACAGTTGGTGAAGGTGCCTTTATGAAGACAGTCGACGAGGCGCGTGAATTAGCTCAAACCATGGTAAATCTCGGTAAGGCTGTAGGACGAAAGACAGTCGCAGTCATTACAGATATGAGTCAGCCTTTGGGACGTGCTATTGGGAATCGCTTGGAAATTATAGAAGCACTAGAAATTCTTCAGGGTAAAGGGCGCGAGGATATCAGCCACTTTATCTGTGAGTTAGCTCAGATTATGCTGTCTCTGGCAAATGTTGAAAAAACAGTCGAGGAAGTAAGGCAACATCTTGAAAATGGTCAGGCACTTAAGAAGTTTGAAGAGATGGTTCTAGCTCAGGGTGGAAATCTAGAAGACCTCTATCGTCCAGTAAAAGTTGACCATGTAATTGATATTCCTGCTCAAGAGGATGGTATTATCGCAGAACTTCCAGCCATGGAGTTTGGTCTTTTTGCCATGAGATTAGGTGCTGGTCGTGCAGTCAAAACAGATGCTCTTGATTATGAAACAGGAATTGTTTTTGAGAAGAAAGTTGGAGAATCAGTCAAAAAAAGGGTGAAATTGTAGCAAAAAGTATATGCAAATGGCAAAAATTTCTCCGGAACTAGTTACAGATTTCCAAAAAAATATGTTAAAAATTAAAAATAAGTGATGAAGCGATAAAAATGCGTGAAATCATTGAAATTATCTCCTGATTTAAGGAAAAACCGAAATGAAATTAAATAAATACATTGATCATACGCTTTTGAAGCAAGATGCGACCGAACAACAAATCGATCGTTTGCTATCTGAAGCAAGAGAGTACGATTTTGCTAGTGTCTGTGTGAATCCATGCTGGGTTTCTCATGCAAAAAGCTGGTCTAGAAAATACTGATGTCAAGGTTTGTACAGTTGTAGGTTTTCCTCTGGGTGCTACAACTTCAGCTGTTAAAGCCTACGAAACCAAAGAAGCCATCCAAAATGGTGCTGACGAAATTGATATGGTTATCAATGTTGGAGCGCTTAAGTCTGGGAATGCTGACTTAGTCGAATCAGATATTCGAGCAGTTGTTGAGGCTAGCGGTGACAAACTCGTTAAGGTTATTATTGAAGCTTGTTTGTTAACGAATGAAGAAAAAGTTCTGGCTTGCCAACTTGCTCAAAAAGCTGGTGCAGATTATGTCAAGACTTCTACAGGTTTCTCAACAGGTGGAGCGACTTTGCCAGATGTTCAATTAATGCGTCAGACTGTTGGTCCTGATATGGGGGTTAAAGCAGCTGGTGGAGCTCGTTCTTATGCAGATGCAGTTGCCTTTGTTGAAGCAGGAGCTACTCGTATTGGAACATCTTCTGGTGTTGCAATCTTAAAAGGAGAATTAGCTGATGGCGACTACTGAGTTGATTGAATTAGCGATTGAAACTAGTAAAAAAGCTTATGTTCCCTACTCACATTTTCCGATTGGCGCTGTTTTGGTAGCCAAGGACGGTAGTATCTATACAGGGGTTAACATTGAAAATGCTAGCTACCCCTTGACCAACTGTGGCGAAAGAACGGCAATCTTTAAGGCGGTTTCTGAAGGACAACGAGACTTTTCAGAATTGATTGTCTATGGTCAAACTGAAAAACCAATTTCGCCTTGCGGTGCTTGTCGCCAAGTTATGGTCGAATTTTTTAAACCAGATCTAAAGGTGACTCTAGTCGCCAAAGATAAAACGACGGTCGAGATGACGGTCGGGGAATTACTTCCATATTCTTTTACAGACTTGCAATAGTCTGTGTCACTCTCTGAGTGGCAAGGGTCCTTGTGACCAATCAATCCATACTTGCAACTTTAGTTGCGCATCTTATTTAGGAGGTTCAGTAATGAACAAGAAACAATGGCTAGGCCTTGGTCTAGTTGCAGTAGCAGCATTTGGACTTGCTGCATGTGGTAATCGCTCATCTCGTAACGCAGCTTCATCTTCTTCTTCTTCTGATGTGAAGACTAAAGCAGCTATCGTTACAGATACTGGTGGTGTTGATGATAAATCATTCAACCAATCAGCTTGGGAAGGTCTTCAAGCTTGGGGTAAAGAACACAACCTTGAAAAAGATAAAGGTTACACTTACTTCCAATCAACAAGTGAAGCTGACTACGCAAACAACTTGCAACAAGCGGCTGGAAACTACAACTTGATCTATGGAATTGGTTTTGCACTTAAAAATGCAGTTGCTGATGCTGCCAAAGAACATACAGATTTAAATTATGTTCTGATTGACGATGTGATTAAAGACCAAAAAAATGTTGTAAGTGCTACTTTTGCTGATAACGAAGCAGCATACCTTGCAGGTGTCGCTGCAGCTAAAACTACTAAAACAAAACAAGTTGGTTTTGTAGGTGGTATGGAATCTGAAGTTATTTCTCGTTTTCGCAGCTGGTTTCAAAGCTGGTGTTGAATCAGTTGACCCATCAATCAAAGTTCAAGTAGACTACGCTGGTTCATTTGGTGATGCTGCTAAAGGTAAAACAATCGCTGCAGCTCAATACGCTGCAGGTGCAGACGTTATCTACCAAGCAGCTGGTGGTACTGGTGCAGGTGTTTTCTCAGAAGCTAAATCTTTGAATGAAAGCAAAAATGAAAGTGAAAAAGTTTGGGTTATCGGTGTAGACCGTGACCAAGTAGATGAAGGTAAATATACTTCTAAAGATGGTAAAGAAGCTAACTTTCGTACTTGCTTCTACTTTGAAACAAGTTGGTACAGCTGTAAAAGACCTTGCCAACAAAGCTGAAAAAGGGGAATTCCCTGGTGGTCAAGCTATCGTTTACTCATTGAAGGATAAAGGTGTTGACTTGGCAGTAACAAATCTTTCTGAAGAAGGTAAAAAAAGCTGTTGAAGATGCAAAAGCTAAAATCCTTGATGGAAGCATCAAAAGTTCCTGAAAAAAATAAATTGATGGAAGTCATTTCTTAGGAAGCGGCCAGTGGGCCGCTTCTTTAAGAATTGAGACAAATGGTTTTGTCTCAATAGAGCTTGCTAAGTTTCTTTAGCAGGTTTTATTGAAACAAAATAAAAACTCTGAAAGGAAGAGCACATGGCACACGAAAATGTCATTGAAATGCGTGAAATTACCAAGGTTTTTTTGGTGAATTTGTCGCTAACGACAAGATTAACCTTGAACTTCGTAAAAGGTGAAATTCATGCACTTTTAGGAGAAAAATGGAGCTGGTAAGTCCACTCTTATGAACATGCTAGCAGGGGCTTCTAGAACCAACTAGTGGTGAAATTGTGGTTAACGGTCAAGTTGTAGAACTAGACTCTCCATCAAAAAGCAGCTAGCCTAGGAATTGGAATGGTTCACCAGCACTTTATGTTGGTAGAAGCTTTCACTGTTGCTGAAAATATCATTTTGGGAAGTGAATTAACCAAAAATGGTGTGCTAGATATTGCTCGTGCAACTCGAGAAATCAATGAGTTGTCTGAACGCTATGGTCTTGCTGTGGATCCTTCTGCCAAAGTAGCAGATATCTCTGTCGGCGCTCAACAACGTGTTGAAATCCTAAAGACACTTTATCGTGGAGCTGATATTCTTATCTTTGACGAACCGACTGCCGTTTTGACGCCATCAGAAATTGATGAATTGATGGCTATCATGAAGAACTTGGTTAAAGAAGGTAAATCAATTATCTTGATTACCCATAAGTTGGATGAGATTCGTGCTGTATCTGACCGTGTTACAGTTATCCGTCGTGGTAAATCTATCGAAACAGTAGAGCTTGCTGGTGCAACTAATGCTGACTTAGCTGAGATGATGGTAGGACGTTCTGTTTCCTTCAAAACTGAGAAACAGGAAGCTCAACCAAAAGAAGTTATTCTATCGATTCAAGATTTGGTCGTCAATGAAAACCGTGGTGTTCCTGCTGTTAAAAATCTCTCACTCGATGTTCGAGCTGGTGAGATTGTCGGGATTGCTGGGATTGATGGCAATGGTCAGTCAGAATTGATCCAAGCTATCACTGGACTCCGTAAGATTGAGTCTGGTAGTGTGGAGTTGAAAGGCCAGTCTATCGTAGGTTTACACCCTCGCCAAATTACAGAAATGAGTGTGGGCCACGTTCCTGAAGACCGTCACCGTGATGGTTTGGTCTTGGAAATGATGATTTCTGAGAACATTGCTCTTCAAACCTACTATAAGGAACCTCTTAGCAAGAAGGGAATCTTAAATTACACCAATATCATCGGGACGCTAAGCAATTAATGCAAGAATTCGATGTGCGTGCTGCTAGTGAGATTGTTCCAGCCTCAGCTCTTTCTGGAGGAAATCAACAAAAAGCAATTATCGCTCGTGAAGTTGATCGAAATCCTGATCTCCTCATCGTCAGCCAACCAACTCGTGGTTTGGACGTCGGTGCCATTGAGTACATTCACAAACGCTTGATTCAAGAACGTGATAATGGGAAAAGCTGTCCTTGTAGTCAGCTTTGAACTAGATGAGATTCTAAATGTCTCTGATAGAATTGCTGTTATCCATGATGGTAAGATTCAAGGGATTGTAACACCAGAAACAACCAACAAGCAAGAGCTTGGTGTCTTGATGGCTGGTGGTGAATTGGAAAAGGAGAAGAGTGATGTCTAAAAAATTACAACAAATTTCGGTTCCCTTGATTTCTGTTATTTTAGGAATTCTACTCGGAGCCATCGTCATGTGGATTTTCGGTTACGATGCAATCTGGGGCTATGAAGAATTGTTCTACACAGCCTTTGGTAGTGTTCGTGGAATCGGTGAAATCTTCCGTGCCATGGGACCTTTAATTCTGATTGCCCTTGGATTTGCAGTTGCAAGTCGTGCTGGTTTCTTTAACGTTGGTCTTCCAGGACAAGCTCTCGCAGGTTGGGTTATGAGTGGCTGGTTCGCTCTTTCTTTCCCAGATTTGCCACGTCCATTGATGATTCTTGCAACGATTGTCATTGCCTTAGTTGCTGGAGGAATCGTTGGTGCTATTCCTGGTATTTTAAGAGCCTACCTTGGGACATCTGAGGTTATCGTAACCATTATGATGAACTACATTGTTCTTTATGTGGGAAATGCCTTTATCCACCACTTCCCTAAAGAAATCATGCAAAGTACTGACTCATCCATTCGTGTTAGTGCAAATGCAACATATCAAACACCATTGCTTGCTGAGTTAACAGGAAACTCTCGTATGAATATTGGGATTTTCTTTGCTATCATAGCAGTTGCAGTTATCTGGTTCATGCTTAAGAAAACAACTCTTGGTTTTGAAATCCGTGCAGTTGGTCTCAATCCAAATGCTTCTGAATACGCAGGTATTTCAGCGAAACGTACCATTATTCTATCAATGATTATTTCTGGTGCCCTTGCAGGACTTGGTGGAGCAGTAGAAGGACTTGGTACCTTCCAAAACGTATACGTTCAAGGTTCATCATTGGCAGTTGGATTTAATGGTATGGCGGTAAGTCTGCTTGCTTCAAACTCACCAGTTGGAATTCTATTTGCAGCCTTCCTTTTCAGTGTTCTTCAAGTTGGAGCTCCGGGTATGAATGCTGCACAAGTACCATCTGAGCTTGTAAGTATCGTTACAGCCTCAATTATCTTCTTTGTCAGCGTTCACTACATCATCGAACGCTTTGTCAAACCAAGAAAACAACTTAAAGGAGGTAAATAAGGATGTCGATTACAACAATGTTAACCCTTATGGTTTCTTCAATGTTGATTTACTCAGCACCACTTATTTTCACAAGTATCGGAGGAGTTTTCTCCGAACGTGGTGGGAGTTGTTAACGTTGGTCTTGAAGGAATCATGGTCATGGGTGCCTTTTCTGGAGTTGTTTTTAACCTTGAATTTGCTCAAGATTTGGGAGCATTAACTCCTTGGTTGGCTCTTCTAGTTGGTGGATTAGTCGGAGCTATCTTCTCGCTCATTCACGCAGTAGCTACAGTTCATTTTCCGTGCTGACCATGTTGTCAGTGGTACCGTACTTAACTTGATGGCTCCAGCCTTGGCAGTTTTCTTGGTGAAGGTACTTTATAACAAGGGACAAACGGATAACTTAACGCAAACATTTTTGGACGTTTTTGATTTTCCCTCTTTTTGGCTAATATCCCAGTTATTGGAGATATCTTCTTCAAGTCAACAAGTTTACTTGGTTATCTAGCAATTGCCTTCTCATTCTTAGCATGGTTTATCCTCTTTAAGACTCGCTTTGGACTTCGTCTTCGTTCAGTTGGTGAACATCCACAAGCAGCAGATACTTTGGGAATTAATGTCTACAAGATGAGATATCTTGGAGTTGTGATTTCAGGCTTCCTTGGAGGAATCGGTGGAGCTATTTACGCTCAGTCAATTTCCGTTAACTTCTCAGTTACAACCATCGTCGGACCTGGATTTATCGCACTTGCTGCTATGATCTTCGGTAAATGGAATCCTGTTGGTGCTATGCTTTCAAGTCTCTTTCTTTGGGACTATCACAAAGTTTGGCAGTTATCGGTTCTCAGCTTCCTTTCTTGCAAGGAGTACCAGCCGTTTACTTGCAAATCGCACCATATCTCTTGACCATTGTCGTCCTAGCAGCCTTCTTTGGTAAAGCTGTTGCGCCGAAGGCAGATGGTATCAACTATATCAAGTCTAAATAACATAAAAAAACGTCAGTTTCAACTGACGTTTTATTTTTATGGTTCTTGGTGCGTTAGGTTAAGTCCCCAAGGAATGAGATTTTCTGTTTTATTTTGGATCCGTTTGATATTGTCCTTGTGGCGTACAATTACTAGACTAGCAAGACCAATAATAATCACAGTGAAAAAGTAGGTCATAACTAGTTAAAATAAATCCAAAGAGAGGAAATAGAAGGACTCCAATAATTGCAGCAATAGCAGCTGAAATACTAGAGAGGGAAATCATACTTCCCAGATAAAGGATTCCAAAGAAAATGACTGCAAGGTAAAGGCAAAAGAGAGGAGCAAAACCAAAAATAACTCCTGCACTGGTTGCAACAGCCTTGCCACCCTTGGAAATTTTGGCAAAGATAGGGAAGGTGTGGCCAATGACTGCTAAAAGCCCAAAGACGATTGGTGAAACTCCCTGCACATGGAAGATTAGTGGAAGTAGAGTGGCCAAAGTACCTTTAAAGAAATCAATTACAAAGGTTGCCATTCCAGCTTTTTTGCCTAAGATTCGGAAGGTATTGGTCGTTCCAGTATTACCAGATCCATGTTCTCTTAGATTGATGTTAAAGAATATTTGTCCAATCCACAAGCCTGAAGGAATTGAACCCAATAAATAAGCTAAAATTAATAATACTATTGTCATCATGTTTCTATTATACCATGAAATAGGAGAGAAACGAAACTGAATCTGTTTACTAGCTGTGACATCTGATACTTTATCAAAGTTGATAAGTTTATCATGAGTACCATTTTTTTATTCAAAAATAAAGGCTAAAGTTTTAAAAAAATTCATGAAAATTTCTGAAAAAAACTTGATTTTGTGTTTATTTATGCTATAATAGGAACAATTATTTTTTTAGGAGGTGGAATATGTCTTACTTATTTGAGATATTACCAAGTTTATTGAGCGGTGCGACAATGACTTTACAAGTATTTGCACTGGTCTTACTGTTTTTCAATCCCTTTAGGCATTTTGGTTGCCTTTTGCTTACAGGTCCATTGGAAACCCCTCCATTACATGATTGATGTTTATATCTGGGTGATGCGTGGGACACCCTTGCTCTTGCAGTTAATCTTTATCTACTATGTTCTGCCAAGTATCGGAATTCGACTTGATCGGGTACCAGCAGCGATTATTGCCTTCACGCTTAATTATGCAGCCTATTTTGCAGAAATATTCCGTGGAGGGATTGCAACCATCCCTCAAGGACAATATGAAGCAGCTAAGGTTTTGAAATTCAAACCTATCGATACCGTCCGCTATATTATCTTGCCTCAGGTCACTAAGATTGTTTTACCAAGTGTATTTAACGAGGTTATGAGTTTGGTTAAAGATACTTCTTTGGTCTATGCACTCGGTATTTCAGATTTAATCCTAGCTAGTCGTACTGCAGCCAATCGTGATGCGAGCTTGATTCCAATGTTTCTAGCAGGAGCTATCTATCTTCTTATGATTGGTATCGTTACAATCCTAGCTAAGAAACTTGAGAAGAAGTTCAGCTACTATAGATAGGAGGTTATCCATGTTAGAGTTAAGAAATATCAGCAAAAAATTTTGGAAAAAAGAAATTTTATCCAATTTCAGTTTAACAATTCCTGAAAAGCAGATTTTGGCCATCGTTGGACCTTCTGGTGGTGGGAAGACAACCTTGCTTAGAATGTTAGCTGGACTTGAAACCATTGATTCAGGTGAGATTTTTTATAATGGAGAATCCCTTACCTTTGGATGAACTTGAAAAGCGTCACTTATTAGGTTTTGTTTTTCAAGATTTTCAGCTTTTTCCTCACTTATCCGTTATGGAAAACTTGATTTTGTCACCTATCAAGACTATGGGGATGTCTGAAGCAGATGCTAAGAAGAAGGCGGTCGACTTATTAACTCGTCTGGGACTTGAAGCTCATGCGGATGCTTATCCATACTCATTATCTGGTGGTCAAAAGCAACGGGTTGCCTTAGCACGCGCTATGATGATCGATCCAGAAGTGATTGGGTATGACGAACCAACTTCAGCTCTTGATCCGGAGTTGCGTCTCGAGGTTGAAAAACTGATTCTACAAAATCGAGAATTAGGCATGACTCAGATTGTCGTGACTCACGATCTCCAGTTTGCAGAGAATATTGCTGACCAGATTCTCAAAGTAGAGCCTAAGTAGGAGGTATCTATGAATCGAAAGAAAATCAGCCTTGTTTTGGTATTCTTTCTGGCTTTTTTCCTGGTAGGATGCACACAAAAAGCTAGTGATCCCAAAGTCGATAATTGGGACAAATACCAAGAACAGGGTACAATTACCATCGGGTTTGACAATACCTTTGTTCCCATGGGCTTTGAAGAAAAGAATGGGCAATATGCTGGATTTGACATTGATTTAGCACAGGCTGTTTCTGAGAAACTTGGTTTCAAGGTACAGTTTCAACCCATTGATTGGGACATGAAGGAAACCGAACTTCAAAACGGCACCATTGATGCTATCTGGAATGGATATTCAGCGACTGATGAACGCCGTGAGAAGGTTGCTTTTACCATTCCTTACATGGAGAATCAGCAGGTTCTAGTCTCTAAGAAATCTCAGAATATACAATCAGTGTCTGATATGACAGGCAAGGTTTTGGGTGCCCAGGCAGGATCTTCTGGTTATATAGATTTTCGAAAGCCCAACCAGAACTCTTAAAAAAATATCGTAAAAGATCAAAAAAAGCCAACCAATATCAGAGTTTTAACGAAGCCTTGATTGACTTGCAAAATGATCGGATTGATGCCCTTTTAATTGACCGTGTTTACGCCAATTATTATCTTGAAACTGAAGGAATTTTTAGACCAGTATGAGATTTTTTTCCTGCTGGTTTTTGAGAGTGAGTCTTTTGCAGTTGGTGTGAGACCAGCTGATAAGACCTTGTTAGCAAATTTGAATAAAAGCTTTTGTAGAACTCTATCAAGAAGGTAAAATTCCAAGAAATAAGCAAGAAATGGTTTGGTGAAGATGTGGCTACAAACCAAATTAAAGGAAAAAGAAAAACTAAGATTTTGTCTTGGTTTCTTTTTTTGATAGAGATGGGATGATGTTTTTTTGCTAAAAAAAGACTTGGGAATAGGCTTTTTAACTAGAAAAAAACTTTTGCAAAAATCCCTAGAAAACCTGTAAAATAGTAAAAGATGAACAAATAGGAGGTTCCTTGTGTCAAAAAAGGAAATCAATATTAACAATTATAATGATGACGCCATTCAGGTGCTAGAAGGGTTGGATGCGGTCCGAAAACGTCCAGGGATGTATATCGGATCGACCGATGGTGCTGGTCTCCATCACCTTGTCTGGGAAATCGTCGATAATGCTGTCGATGAAGCCTTGTCTGGATTTGGTGACCGCATCGATGTGACCATCAATAAAGACGGAAGTTTAACGGTTCAAGACCACGGACGTGGGATGCCAACTGGAATGCACGCTATGGGAATTCCAACGGTTGAGGTTATCTTTACCATCCTTCACGCCGGAGGGAAATTCGGTCAGGGTGGTTATAAGACATCAGGAGGTCTCCACGGGGTTGGATCTTCTGTCGTTAATGCCCTCTCTAGTTGGTTAGAGGTAGAAATTACTCGTGATGGAGCAGTTTATAGACAACGTTTTGAAAATGGAGGCAAGCCAGTTACCACTCTTGAAAAGGCTGGAACGGCACCTAAGTCTAAAACAGGTACCAAAGTGACCTTCATGCCAGATGCAAGTATCTTTTCTACGACAGACTTTAAGTACAATACCATTTCAGAGCGTCTCAATGAGTCAGCCTTTTCTCTTGAAGAATGTAACCTTGTCATTAACGGACAAGCGAACAGATGAAGCAATCGAGTTCCATTATGAGAATGGGGTACAGGACTTTGTTTCTTATCTTAACGAAGACAAGGAAACTTTGACACCAGTCCTTTACTTTGAAGGGGAAGACAATGGTTTCCAAGTAGAAGTAGCCCTCCAGTATAATGATGGATTTTCAGATAACATCTTGTCCTTTGTCAATAACGTCCGTACCAAAGACGGTGGAACGCATGAGACAGGACTCAAGTCAGCCATTACCAAGGTTATGAATGACTATGCACGTAAGACGGGGCTTCTCAAAGAAAAAGATAAAAATCTTGAAGGTTCAGATTACCGTGAAGGATTGGCGGCCGTTCTTTCTATCTTGGTTCCGGAAGAACATCTTCAGTTTGAAGGACAGACTAAGGACAAACTAGGAAGTCCACTAGCTCGTCCAATCGTTGATAGTATTGTTGCTGAAAAACTGACTTTCTTCCTTATGGAAAATGGGGAACTAGCTTCAAATCTGATTCGTAAAGCTATCAAGGCTCGTGATGCCCGTGAAGCGGCTCGTAAAGCGCGTGATGAGAGCCGAAATGGCAAGAAAAACAAAAAAGACAAGGGCTTGCTTTCTGGTAAATTAACGCCCAGCCCAGTCTAAAAATCCAGCTAAGAATGAACTCTACCTAGTCGAGGGTGATTCTGCCGGTGGATCTGCCAAACAAGGTCGTGACCGCAAGTTTCAGGCTATTTTGCCTCTTCGTGGTAAGGTCATCAATACAGCCAAGGCCAAGATGGCAGATATCCTCAAAAACGAAGAAATCAACACCATGATTTATACCATCGGAGCTGGTGTGGGGGCAGACTTCTCTCTTGAAGATGCCAACTATGACAAGATTATTATCATGACCGATGCGGACACCGATGGTGCCCACATTCAAACCCTTCTCTTAACCTTCTTTTATCGCTACATGCGTCCACTAGTCGAGGCAGGACATGTCTATATCGCCCTTCCGCCTCTTTACAAGATGTCCAAAGGGAAAGGCAAGAAAGAAGAAGTGGCCTACGCTTGGACGGACGGAGAGCTAGAAGAACTTCGCAAGCAGTTTGGCAAAGGCGCAACACTCCAACGATATAAAGGGTCTTGGTGAGATGAACGCGGACCAACTCTGGGAAACAACCATGAATCCAGAAACTCGTACACTCATCCGTGTTACGATTGAAGACCTAGCCCGCGCAGAACGTCGCGTCAATGTCCTCATGGGTGATAAGGTCGAACCACGTCGTAAGTGGATTGAGGATAACGTGAAGTTTACATTGGAAGAAGCGACAGTATTTTAGTAAATCTTCCTTCTTCAAAATCATAGCTCTCTAAAAGAGGTATAAATCATGATAAGTTTATTGTTTGATAGTCCATTTCTTGTCATAGTCTTAGCTTTAGGTGCAATTATGTATATAATTACCAAACAAGGTAAACCCGAGCAAAGCCGCTATCTTGAATTTTTACTATTAACCATAGTAACTACCTGTGTCTTTTTATTTGATAATCCTTTAAGGTCTAATCCTTATGCAGGTTTGCTCTTTTTATGTTTTTTTGACTTTTATATTTTCACACCAGTGAGCCTTGCTTTTGGATTCACAGCTATTTATAAGAGCAATAAACATCTCAACATTATCCTAGTAGTTACTCAAAATTTCTTAGAATAAATGCCTGGTTTTTAGCAATATTTTCGATCATTAACTTCCTCTTTTTAATGCTGACGGAAGAAATGGGAATTATGTTACTACTACCACTTTTTGGCATCAGTTCGATTATCCAATTTATAGTCGGAGAGTTAGAGAGAAAAAGAATTCAGAAGCTTCTTCAGCAAAGAAAAGAAGATGCTGTTATTCAGAACATAGAGACCACTGAGGAAGAACCACATGAGAACTGACCAGGAAATACTTGGACTGATTTTAGAAACAGCTAATAAGTTACAGGTTGATGCTGTGGCACTATCTGGTTCACGTACAAACCAAAGGCTTAAAACAGATGAATTTCAAGACTATGATCTTGTCTATGTCGTAGATGACATAGACAATCTAATGAGTGACCTTTCTTGGCTGGACCAGTTCGGCAAACGTATCATTGAGCAAGAGGTTACTCTGGGACATCGCCGTCTGTATCTCATGCTTTTTGAGGATGGTAATCGGATTGATTTGACTCTATGTCCTAAAGTGCATATCAAGGAGTGGGTAGAAAGCGAAGCGGATTTCACGGTGCTAGAGGACACTAAGGGCTTGTTTGCGCCATATTCTTCAAATCCTCAGCGTTACTGTACAAGTCCAGCTACTGAGAAGGATTTTAAAAAAGCTTGCAATGAATTTTGGTGGGTGTCAGCCTACGTGGTTAAAGGAATTTGTCGCAAGCAAGTCATTTATGCAACGGACCATCTCTACGGTATCCATAGTCGCAATAAAAAACGCAAACCTGCTATGAAGGTAACGGAAGCAGTGGGGAGTGTTAATTAAGTCTGACAGATTTGGAGGAATAGAAGATGATTATCAGATCTGCAAGCAGAAAAGATTGTCAAGCTATTTATAGCCTTTATCAAAGTGAAAAATGGCTTTCTTTTACAGAGGAAAAAGTGACATCTCTATTTTCAACAAATCTGTCTCATTACTTGGTGCTTGAAGAGGACCAGAAAATCCTTGGCTTTGCCCGTTATCTGACGGATGAAGTGCTGACGACCTTTTTAGCTGAAATTATTATTGATAAATCCCACCGCAGAAATGGACTGGGACAGCAGCTGATTGAGGAGATCCACAAAAAATATCCTTTGACACGGATTGAATTAATATCTGAAGCAGATGGATTTTATCGGGCAATAAGTTTTAAGCCTGTTGGTACAGGATTTAGAAAATCTGAATGAAAGGAGACAGCCAATGACGCTTGACAACAAACTGGGTCTGACAGATTAGCTTGAACTAGCCAAGATGGTTATGCGACGGAGGCTGCCCAATCCTGTCTAGACTTTGCTTTTCAGCAAGCTGGCTTGTCAGAAGTTTACTCTTTTATATCCTTACTCAATCAACTTTTCGCAAAAAGTCATGCAAAAACTGAGCATGGAATTTGTCAAAGAATTTGATAAGGAAAAAGTTCCAGCAGACAGTCCGCTTTATAGACATGTCCTTTACAGAATCAAGAGTTTCCACTAAAAAGGCAGGTATTCCCATGAGAACTGAAACCGAGATGTTTGATGTGATTTTGCAAACCGCAAAAGTGCTACAGGTCGATGCAGTCGCCATGTCCGGCTCGCGGACAAACCCAAAGGCTCCCAAGGACGAGTTCCAAGACTATGATGTAGTCTATGTCGTGGACGATTTAGATATTCTGACGAGGGATCTTTCTTGGTTGGACCAGTTTGGCACACGTATCATTGAGCAACATAATATCCTAGGCAACCGTCGTCTTTATCTCATGCTATTTGAAGATGGCAATCGGATTGATTTAACTCTCTGCCCCAAAGACCACATTCAAGAGTGGGTAGAAAGCGAAACTGCTTACACAGTTTTAGTAGACGAGAAGGGCTTGTTTGAGTCTTATTCTCCCAGTCCAGAGCGCTTCTGGACAAGTCCAGCTAGTGAGACGGATTTTGAAAAATCTTGCAATGAATTTTGGTGGGTATCGGCTTATGTCGTCAAGGGAATTCGAAGAGATCAGCTCATTTATACAACGGACCATCTCTACGGTATTTGCCAGCAAGAACTCTTGAAAATCTTGGCTTGGCAGGTCGCAAGAGATAGAGGAGTAGTCGACATCGGTAAGAACTACAAGTACCTCTTTAACTACCTGCCTGCTGAGAAGGAGAAGGAATTCTCAAATCTACTTGATTTCTCGAGTTTAGACAAAATCATTCAATCTTTATTTGCTACGATGCAACTTTTCCACCAAGAAGCTCAAAGACTTGCCCAAAAGATGAGCTTTGACTACGATAGGAAAGTAGCTGAGAAGATGATTCAGTATGCTGAGGAAAAACTTCAAAACAATAAGTAAATAAAGAACATAATTAAAACTTTAAACTACAGAAAGGATAGTTTAGTTATATAAAATAACTGAACACCTTCGTCTATAAAATCTACTCTATATTCTTTGAAAGGAGTTGAACACGCCCTAAATGCTGGGTGAAAAAGATAAATTCTCTTGTGAGCATCGCTCACTGTAAGAATTTCCTATTTTCACTTTGCATTTTACGGGCTTTGTATCCTATATGAGTAATATCCAAAATATGTCCTTAGAGGACATCATGGGAGAGCGCTTTGGTCGCTACTCCAAATACATCATTCAAGACCGGGCTTTGCCAGACATTCGGGATGGATTGAAGCCGGTTCAACGCCGTATTCTTTATTCGATGAATAAGGATGGCAATACCTTTGACAAGAGTTACCGTAAGTCGGCTAAGTCTGTCGGAAATATCATGGGTAATTTCCACCCACACGGGGATTCTTCTATCTATGATGCCATGGTTCGTATGTCTCAGGACTGGAAAAACCGTGAGATTCTAGTTGAAATGCACGGTAACAATGGTTCTATGGACGGAGATCCGCCTGCGGCTATGCGTTATACGGAGGCCCGTTTGTCTGAGATTGCAGGCTACCTCCTTCAAGATATCGAGAAAAAGACAGTTCCTTTTGCTTGGAACTTTGACGATACCGAGAAAGAGCCAACTGTCTTACCAGCAGCTTTTCCAAACCTCTTAGTCAATGGTTCAACAGGTATTTCAGCTGGTTATGCCACAGATATTCCACCGCATAATTTGGCTGAAGTTATTGATGCTACAGTCTACATGATTGATCACCCAACTGCTAAGGTTGATAAGTTGATGGAATTCTTGCCTGGGCCAGACTTTCCCTACTGGAGCTATCATCCAAGGTCGTGACGAGATCAAAAAGGCCTATGAAACTGGTAAAGGGCGCGTGGTTGTTCGTTCCAAGACTGAAATTGAGAAGCTAAAAGGTGGTAAGGAACAAATCGTTATCACTGAGATTCCTTATGAAATCAATAAGGCTAACTTGGTCAAGAAAATCGATGAAGTCCGTGTCAATAACAAGGTGGCAGGTATCGCTGAGGTTCGTGATGAGTCTGACCGTGATGGTCTTCGCATTGCTATCGAACTCAAGAAAGATGCGAACACGGAACTTGTTCTCAACTACCTTTTCAAGTACACTGACTTGCAAATCAACTACAACTTCAACATGGTGGCGATTGACAATTTTCACGCCTCGTCAGGTTGGGATTGTGCCAATCTTGTCTAGTTATATTGCCCACCGTCGTGAAGTTATCTTGGCACGTTCTCGCTTTGACAAGGAAAAGGCTGAAAAACGTCTCCATATCGTGGAAGGTTTGATTCGCGTTATCTCTATTTTGGATGAAGTCATTGCCCTTATCCGTGCTTCTGAGAATAAGGCTGATGCCAAGGAAAACCTCAAGGTCAGCTATGAATTTACAGAAGAACAGGCTGAAGCTATCGTTACCTTGCAACTTTATCGTTTGACCAATACAGACGTGGTTGTCTTGCAAGAAGAAGAAGCAGAACTTCGTGAGAAGATTGCTATGCTTGCGGCTATCATCGGTGACGAACGAACTATGTACAATCTCATGAAGAAAGAACTCCGTGAGGTCAAGAAGAAGTTTGCGACACCACGTTTGAGTACTCTAGAAGATACGGCAAAAGTCATCGAGATTGATACAGCTAGTTTGATTGCTGAAGAAGATACTTACGTCAGCGTGACTAAGGCAGGTTACATCAAGCGTACTAGCCCTCGTTCTTTCTCAGCTTCAACGTTAGAGGAAATTGGTAAACGGGATGATGACCGATTGCTATTTCATCCAATCTGTTAAGACAACTCAACATCTCTTAATCTTTACAACACTAGGAAATGTTATCTACCGTCCTGTCCATGAATTAGCAGATATTCGTTGGAAGGATATCGGGGAGCACTTGAGCCAAACAATTACAAACTTTGAAACCAATGAAGAAGTGCTCTATGTTGAAGTTGTGGATCAGTTTGAGGATGCGACGACCTACTTTGCAGCGACTCGCCTTGGACAAATCAAGCGTGTCGAACGTAAAGAATTCTCTCCTTGGAGAACCTATCGTTCTAAGTCTGTCAAATATGCTAAGTTGAAAGACGATAATGACCAGATTGTAGCAGTTGCTCCGATTAAATTGGATGATGTTTTGTTAATTAGTAAAAATGGTTATGCCCTTAGATTTAATATCGAAGAGGTTCCAGTTGTTGGAGCCAAGGCTGCAGGTGTTAAAGCTATGAATCTGAAAGCAGATGATGAGCTTCAATCTGCCTTTATCTGCAATACTTCATCCTTCTATCTGTTAACCCAGCGTGGAAGCTTGAAACGTGTTTCAACAGAGGAAATTCCAGCAACCAGTCGTGCTAAGCGTGGCCTCCAGGTTCTGAGAGAATTGAAGAGCAAACCGCATCGCGTCTTCTTGGCTGGTGCTGTCTCAGAACAAGGATTTATCGGAGATCTCTTTAGTACAGAAGTAGAGGATGGAGAACAAACTCTAGTTGTTCAATCAAATAACGGAACAATTTACGAGTCAATCCTGCAAGATTTGAATCTATCAGAACGTACTAGCAACGGAAGCTTTATCTCAGATACCATTTCAGACGAGGAAGTTTTCGATGCCTACCTCAAAGAAATCTTTAAAGAAGAAAAAGAAAATTAAAAATCAGTCCTAGTGACTGATTTTTTTATAAATAAAATTTTCAGAAAAATTACAAATAATGCTTGAATTTTTTTAGGAGAATAGTGTAGAATAGAACACAAAGCTTGATTAGAATAAAGGAGATTGTCATGACAGTTACGATTGATTGGGAAAATCTCGGTTTTTCCTATATGAAACTACCTTATCGTTATATCGCTTATTTTAAAAATGGACAATGGACTCAAGGAGAATTAACAGAAGATGCAACCTTGCATATTTCAGAATCATCTCCAAGCCTTCACTATGGACAGCAAGCATTTGAAGGATTGAAAGCCTATCGTACAAAGGATGGCAGTATTCAACTCTTCCGTCCAGATGAAAATGCTAAACGTCTGCAACGCACCTGTGATCGTCTCTTGATGCCACAAGTTCCAACAGAAATGTTTGTAGAGGCTTGTAAAGCAGTTGTTCGTGCCAATGAAGAATACGTACCCCCTTATGGAACTGGTGGAACCCTTTACCTTCGTCCGCTCTTGATTGGTGTCGGAGATATCATCGGGGTAAAACCAGCCGAGGAGTATATTTTTCACCATCTTTGCTATGCCAGTTGGAAATTACTTTAAAGGGTGGATTGGTTCCAACAAACTTCTTGATTCAAGATGAGTATGACCGTGCTGCACCAAATGGGACAGGAGCTGCCAAGGTCGGTGGGTAACTATGCCGCTAGTCTTTTTGCCAGGAAAAAAATGGCTAAATCCCGTCATTTTCTCAGATGTTATTTATCTTGATCCCATCAACACACACCAAGATTGAAGAAGTCGGTTCAGCGAAACTTCTTTGGAATTACAGCTGATAATGAGTTTGTAACCCCATTGAGTCCGTCAATCTTTGCCATCCATTACCAAGTACTCATTACTTTACTTGGCAGGCCATCGTTTGGGCTTGAAGCCTGTTGAGGGAGATGTACCAATTGATAGCCTTGATCGATTTGTAGAAGCAGGTGCCTGTGGTACTGCAGCCGTAATTTCACCTATTGGGGAATCCAACACGGTGATGATTTCCATGTTTTTCTACAGTGAAACAGAGGTTGGTCCAGTGACTCGTAAACTATACGATGAATTGACAGGTATCCAATTTGGTGATATTGAAGCACCAGAAGGCTGGATTGTAAAAGTAGATTAAAAGACTAAAAGCACAAGAAACTCTATAGCAGTTGTAACGGCTGATATGGAGTTTTTTCTTGCTAGATTAAGGAATTTCTTGTAAAATAGAAAAAGTGAAAAGAGGTATGGTATGAGTAAAAAAAGATAAAAAAATTGAGATTCAATTGTCAGATGCTAAAGTAGCAGTTGGAAAAGATAACTACGATGGTTATACATTAACGATTGGCAAAAAGTTAATCGGTGAAATTGCCGAACTAGATAACCAATTTGCTATTATAAAGAATGGAAATGTCGATAGTTTTTTTACAAAAAAATCTTGAAAAAAAGCTGTGGAAATATTGATTGAAAACTATAATTTAGCAAAAATAGTGCTTGTTTTTTTGCAATTTTTCATGATATAATAGGTTTTTGTTCATTATCGGAGAGATAGCGAAGAGGCTAAACGCGGCGGACTGTAAATCCGCTCCTTCGGGTTCGGGGGTTCGAATCCTCTCTCTCCATTTCACTTTTGGGGTATAGCCAAGCGGTAAGGCAAGGGACTTTGACTCCCTCATGCGTTGGTTCGAATCCAGCTACCCCAGTTCTTAGGTAATAAATTCAAGATAAAAAGAAAAAAATATCTTAGGGTATTTTATTTTTTTATAATTGAAAGGACGTTCGAGATATTCATGTCGTTGCGGGTGCTTAGGAAAAAAATTATAAGTATGTCAAGTTAAAAAAAGACTTGATTGTTGGAGGATTTTTTTAGATGAATGAATTTGAAGATTTGCTAAATAGCGTTAGCCAAGTTGAACCTGGTGATGTTGTTAGTGCTGAAGTATTGACAGTTGATGCTAATCAAGCTAACGTTGCAATCTCAGGAACTGGTGTTGAAGGTGTCTTGACTCTTCGCGAATTGACAAACGATCGCGATGCAGATATCAATGACTTTGTAAAAAGTAGGTGAAGTATTTGACGTTCTTGTACTTCGTCAAGTAGTTGGTAAAGATACTGATACAGTAACATACCTTGTATCTAAAAAAACGCCTTGAAGCTCGCAAAAGCATGGGACAAACTTGTAGGACGCGAAGAAGAAGTTGTTACAGTTAAAGGAACTCGCGCTGTTAAAGGTGGACTTTCAGTAGAATTTGAAGGTTTGCGTGGATTTATCCCAGCTTCAATGTTGGATACTCGTTTCGTACGTAACACTGAGCGTTTTGTAGGTCAAGAATTTGAAGCTAAAATCAAAGAAGTTGACCCTAAAGAAAACCGCTTCATCCTTTCACGTCGTGAAGTTGTAGAAGCAGCTACTGCAGCAGCTCGTGCAGAAGTATTTCGGTAAATTGGCTGCTGGTGATGTAGTAACTGGTAAAGTTGCTCGTATCACAAGCTTCGGTGCTTTTCATCGACCTTGGTGGTGTTGATGGATTGGTTCACTTGACTGAATTGTCACACGAACGTAACGTTTCACCAAAATCAGTTGTAACTGTTGGTGAAGAAGTTGAAGTGAAAATCCTTGATCTTAACGAAGAAGAAGGACGTGTATCACTTTCACTTAAAGCAACAACACCTGGACCATGGGATGGCGTTGAGCAAAAATTGGCTAAAGGTGACGTTGTAGAAGGAACAGTTAAACGTTTGACTGACTTCGGTGCATTTGTTGAAGTATTGCCAGGTATCGATGGACTTGTTCACGTATCACAAATTTCACACAAACGTATTGAAAATCCAAAAGAAGCTCTTACAGTTGGTCAAGAAGTTACTGTTAAAGTTCTTGATGTTAACGCTGATGCAGAACGCGTTTCACTTTCTATCAAAGCTCTTGAAGAACGTCCAGCTCAAGAAGAAGGACAAAACGAAGAAAAAAACGTGCTCCACGTCCACGTCGTCCAAAAACGTCAAGAAAAAAACGTGACTTTGAACTTCCAGAAACACAAACTGGATTCTCAATGGCTGACTTGTTCGGAGACATCGAACTTTAATCAATCAGATTTAATTACAAATCCTTTGTTGTTAAAAACAAGGGATTTTTTTCTTTTTTTCAACTAGTATTTTTTTGATATAATGGTTTTATGTTATATTCCGAAAAAAAGAATCAATTTATCAAATGGTCAATGATCAGCTCACTGCACTTTTTAGAAGGTGAGACCAATGTGTTGGCTAATCTATCAAATGCCAGTGCTCTCTTAAAAATGAACTTTCCTCGTACTGTCTTTTGCAGGTTTCTATTTATATGACGGAAATGAGCTTATTTTTAGGGCCCTTTTCAAGGGTGGAGTCTCATGTGTTAGAATCGCACTCGGGAAAAGGAGTTTGTGGAGAGTCAGCGGCTAGCCGTCAAACAGTTATCGTTGGTGATGTCAAGACTTATCCAAACTATATTTCTTGTGATAGTAGTGCTCGTAGCGAGATTGTACTTCCAATGGTAAAAAAATGGACAGCTTCTGGGTGTATTAGATTTGGACTCATCTCATGTAGATGATTATGATGAAATTGATCAACAGTATTTAGAAGAGTTTGTGTCCATTTTACTAGATAAAACAGAATGGAAATTTTCAATGTTTGAGGAGAAAGCATAATGTATCAGGCGCTTTATCGAAAATATAGAAGTCAAAATTTTTTTCACAGTTAGTGGGCCAGGAAGTTGTTGCTCGAACACTTAAACAGGCTGTGGAACAGGATAAGATTAGTCACGCCTACCTATTTTCAGGGCCTCGTGGAACTGGTAAAACCAGTGTAGCCAAGATTTTTGCCAAGGCTATGAACTGCCCTAATCAAGTAGGGGGAGAACCTTGTAATAACTGTTATATCTGTCAAGCTGTAACGGAAGGAAGTTTAGAAGACGTTATCGAAATGGATGCTGCTTCTAATAATGGGGTTGATGAAATTCGTGATATTCGTGACAAATCAACTTATGCTCCAAGTATAGCTCAGTATAAGGTTTATATCATTGACGAGGTCCATATGCTTTCAACAGGTGCCTTTAATGCCCTTTTTGAAAACACTGGAAGAACCTACTCCAAATGTCGTCTTTTTATTTCTGGCAACGACAGAGCTGCATAAAATTCCTGCAACTATTTTTGTCTCGTGTTCAACGATTTGAGTTTAAGTCCATTAAGACTCAGGATATTCGTGATCATATCTTCCAGATTTTTGGAAAAAGAAGGGATTGATTACGAGACAGAAGCTGTTGAAATTATTGCTCGACGAGCTGAAGGTGGGATGCGGGATGCCTTGTCAATTCTAGACCAGGCATTAAGCTTAACCCAGAAGCTACATTGACAACAGCAGTCTCAGAAGAAATCACTGGGTACCATTAGTTTAAGTGCCTTTGGATCATTACGTGCTGCTTTTAGCTCAAAAGGATGTAACAGGTGCCCTTAGAAAAATCTTGATCTGATCTTTTGAGAATGGGAAAGAGCATGACACGTTTTGTAGTCGATTTGCTGCAATATCTACGTGATATCTTAATTGTTCAAGCAGGTGGAGAAAATACTCACCATAGTGATGTATTTGAGAGAAACTTAGCTCTTCCGCAGGATGTCTTGTTTGAGATGATTAGTCTTGCTACTAGAAGTCTAGCTGATATTAAGGCTAGCCTACAACCTAAAATTTATGCCGAAATGATGACTATTCGTTTAGCAGAAATTGATTCTCAATCAGAACTTTCAGGTGAAGTGGCTGAAGAATTGTCTTCTCTTCGAGAAGAAGTTGCACGATTGAAACAAGCTCTTGCCAATGTTGGTTCTAATCCCAAACAAACTGTTTCTACACCAAGTCGTCCGACTAACAGTAAGTCAATCTATCGTGTAGACCGAAATAAGGTGCAGTCTATTCTTCAAGAAGCAGTAGAAAATCCAGACTTAGCTCGTCAAAACTTAATCCGTCTTCAGAATGCTTGGGGAGAAGTCATTGAAAAGCTTATCTGGGACCAGATAAGGCGCTTTTAGCTGGTTCTCAACCAGTTGCTGCAAATGAACATCATGCGATTTTGGCTTTTGAATCGAATTTCAATGCTGGTCAAACCATGAAACGAGACAATCTCAACACCATGTTTGGCAATATTCTTAGTCGTGCTGCTGGATTTTCTCCAGAGATTCTTGCTATTTCTATGGAAGAATGGAAGGAAGTTCGAGCTGCATTTTCAAGCAGAGCTAAAGGTTCTCAAGAACAAGTCAATAAGGAAGAACCCGAAGAGTCCATACTTCCTCAAGGCTTTGAATTTTTAGCAGATAAAGTGACCATAGCAGAAGACTAAAAGGAAGTTGTGGTAAAAGACTATGAACAGACAACAATTTATTATCATGGCCTTATTTACTGCTGCTGAGACTTATTTCTTTAATGAATCCATCATGGAGCAACGGTATATCGTGGCCTTGCTTTGGGCTATTTTGATCCTGAGAAATTTTCGCGTGAGTTATATCATGGGTAAAATTGTGAGCGCTATAGATGATCATTTTCAAGGGAAGAAGTAGCTCCTAGCTTCTAGACAAAATCAAAGCCTTTTAGGCTTTTTTTTGTTATACTATTAAGGTATATTTATTGACATTTTACCGTGTTTTTCTAGGGATTTAAAAAGGTTAAATTTCAGGTAAATACAGTAAAAAGGATGAAAAGAAAGGAACAATCATGTCAGTATTAGAGATCAAAGATCTTCACGTTGAAATTGAAGGAAAAGAAATTTTAAAAGGGGTCAATCTGACTCTTAAAACAGGAGAAATTGCAGCTATCATGGGACCAAATGGTACCGGTAAGTCTACTCTTTCAGCTGCTATTATGGGGAACCCAAACTATGAAGTCACTAAAGGTGAAGTCTTGTTTGACGGTGTAAACATCCTTGAATTGGAGGTGGATGAGCGTGCGCGCATGGGACTTTTCCTTGCCATGCAATATCCATCAGAAATTCCTGGGATTACAAATGCTGAGTTTCTTCGTGCAGCTATGAATGCTGGTAAAGAAGATGATGAGAAGATTTCAGTTCGTGAATTTATCACTAAGTTAGACGAAAAAATGGAATTGCTCAACATGAAAGAAGAAATGGCAGAGCGTTACCTCAACGAAGGTTTCTCAGGTGGTGAGAAAAAACGTAACGAAATTCTTCAACTCTTGATGTTGGAACCAACTTTTGCCCTCTTAGATGAGATTGACTCTGGTCTTGACATTGATGCCCTTAAAGTTGTCTCTAAAGGTGTGAATGCTATGCGTGGTGAAGGTTTTGGTGCTATGATCATTACTCACTACCAACGTCTTTTGAACTATATCACACCAGATGTGGTACACGTTATGATGGAAGGTCGTGTTGTTCTTTCTGGTGGTCCAGAATTGGCTGCACGCTTGGAACGTGAAGGATACGCGAAACTAGCTGAAGAACTTGGCTATGACTACAAGGAAGAATTGTAATTCCCTCGTATCTTTTAGGAGAAGTAAATGACTAAAGAAACTATTAAACTTTTTTCAGAAATGCACGCTGAACCAAGCTGGTTGTCAGACCTCCGTCAAAAAGCTTTTGATAAGATTGAGAGTTTGGAATTGCCAGTCATTGAGCGTGTAAAATTTCACCGTTGGAATCTTGGTGATGGAACCATCACGGAAAGTGAACCATCAGCAAATGTTCCTGATTTCACTGCTTTAGATAATCACTTGAAATTGGTGCAGGTTGGAACTCAAACTGTTTTCGAACAAATTCCAGTTGAGTTGGCTGAACAAGGAGTGGTCTTTACAGACTTCCATTCGGCTTTAGAAGAAATTCCAGAACTCGTAGAAGAATTTTTCATGTCATCAGTAAAATACGACGATGACAAATTGGCAGCCTACCACACAGCTTACTTTAATAGTGGCGCTGTTCTCTACATTCCAGACAATGTCGAAATCACAGAACCAATCGAAGGAATTTTCTACCAAGACAGTGATAGTGATGTGCCATTTAACAAGCACATTCTGATCATTGCAGGTAAAAACTCTAAAATCAGCTACCTCGAACGTTTAGAATCACGCGGTGAGGGTAGTGCTAAGGCGACTGCTAATATCACAGTTGAAGTGATTGCACGTTCTGGTGCTCAAGTGAAGTTTGCGGCGATTGACCGTCTTGGTGAGAATGTCACTGCCTACATTAGCCGTCGTGGTAAATTAGGCAACGATGCAAGTATTGACTGGGCTATCGGTGTCATGAACGAAGGAAATGTCGTTGCTGACTTTGATAGTGACTTGATTGGTAATGGTAGCCATGCAGACCTGAAAGTTGTAGCACTTTCAAGCGGTCGTCAGGTACAGGGGATTGATACTCGAGTAACTAACTATGGTTGCAACTCTATCGGTAATATCCTTCAACATGGGGTTATCCTTGAAAAAGCAACTTTGACTTTCAATGGTATTGGCCACATCATCAAGGGTGCTAAGGGAGCAGATGCCCAACAAGAAAGCCGTGTTCTGATGCTTTCAGACCAAGCGCGTTCAGATGCTAACCCAATTCTTTTGATTGATGAAAATGATGTCACTGCAGGTCACGCGGCTTCTATTGGTCAAGTTGATCCGGAAGACATGTACTACCTCATGAGCCGTGGATTAGACAAGGCAACTGCAGAACGTTTGGTTGTTCGTGGTTTCCTTGGATCCGTTATCGTTGAGATCCCTGTCAAGGAAGTTCGTGATGAAATGATTGCGACGATCGAAGAAAAAAATTGTCAAAACGCTAAGGGAAGCCTATGTTAGATGCAGAAGTGATTCGCAAGGATTTTCCAATTTTAGATCAGATTGTTAATGACGAACCTCTGGTTTATTTGGATAATGCTGCGACGACACAAAAAAACCACTAGCTGTTCTGGAAGCCATTAATCGCTACTATGAACAGGACAATGCCAATGTCCACCGAGGTGTTCATACCTTGGCAGAGCGTGCGACAGCATCTTATGAAGCCGCTCGTGAAACCATTGGTAAAGTTCATCAACGCTGGGTTCGACAAAGGAAGTACTCTTTCACTAGAGGAACTACGACCAGTCTCAACTGGGTGGCGCGTTTTCGCTGAAGAAATCTTGACTGAGGGAGACCAGGTCTTGATTTCAGTCATGGAACACCATTCCAATATTATTCCATGGCAGGAAGCTTGCCGAAAGACTGGGGCAGAGCTTGTTTATGTCTATCTCAAAGATGGAGCTCTGGATATGGATGACTTGCGTTCTAAATTGACTGACAAAGTTAAATTTGTTTCACTAGCTCACGCATCAAACGTTCTTGGAGTGGTTAATCCTATCAAAAGAAATCACGCAAATGGCTCATGAAGTTGGAGCTATTATGGTGGTGGATGGTGCTCAGTCTACACCTCATATGAAGATTGATGTCCAGGACTTGGATGTGGACTTCTTTGCCTTTTCAGGTCACAAGATGGCTGGTCCGACTGGTATCGGTGTCCTTTACGGTAAAGAAAAAGTATCTGGAGCAAATGTCACCAGTTGAATTTGGTGGCGAGATGATTGATTTTCGTTTATGAGCAATCTGCTAGCTGGAAGGAATTGCCTTGGAAATTCGAGGCTGGAACTCCCAATATGGCTGGTGCTATTGGACTTGCAGCTGCCGTGGATTATCTTGAAAAAGATTGGTATGGATGCCATTGAAAGCCCATGAACAGGAATTGATTGCATACGTCTTTCCAAAATTGCAGGCAATTGAAGGTTTGACCATTTACGGTTCGCAAGATTTGGCACAACGTTCAGGTGTCGTTGCCTTTTAACCTTGGCGATCTTCATCCTCATGACCTTGCAACTGCTCTGGATTATGAAGGAGTAGCAGTTCGTGCGGGTCACCATTGTGCGCAACCTTTGCTCCAATATTTGGAAGTTCCAGCAACAGCTCGTGCTAGTTTTTATATCTACAACACCAAGGCTGATTGCGACAAGTTGGTCGATGCCCTTACAAAAGACAAAGGAGTTTTTCAATGGCACTTTCTAAACTAGATAGCCTTTATATGGCAGTGGTAGCGGACCATTCGAAAAAAATCCCCATCACCAAGGATAAGTTAGAAGATGCTGAACAAATCAGTCTTAACAATCCAACCTGTGGTGATGTCATTAATCTCTCTGTCAAGTTTGATGCAGATGATCGTTTGGAAGATATCGCTTTTCTAAACTCTGGTTGTACGATTTCAACTGCCTCTGCTAGTATGATGACAGATGCAGTCTTAGGAAAGACCAAGCAAGAACTCTTAGAGCTTGCAACCATCTTTTCTGAAATGGTTCAAGGTCAAAAGGATGAGCGTCAAGATCAACTTGGAGATGCAGCTTTCTTATCAGGAGTTGCTAAATTCCCTCAACGAATTAAATGCGCAACCCTAGCTTGGAATGCCCTTAAAAAAACAATTGAAGACCAAGAAAACAAATAAGACAAGCTTTCTTTGTCTTATAAATCACTAGAAATAAAGAATGAAAGAAAGGATATTATGGCTGAAGAAAGAGTAGAACCAAAACCAATTGATCTTGGTGAATATAAATTTGGTTTCCATGACGATGTAGAGCCTGTCCTATCGACAGGAAAAGGATTGAACGAAGCTGTCATTCGTGAGCTATCAGCTGCTAAGGGTGAACCTGAGTGGATGTTAGAATTCCGATTGAAATCTTACGAAACCTTTAAAAAAATGCCTATGCAAACTTGGGGAGCAGACTTGTCAGAGATTGATTTTGATGACTTGATTTACTACCAAAAACCATCTGATAAACCAGCTCGTTCATGGGATGATGTACCTGAAAAGATTAAGGAAACCTTTGAACGTATCGGGATTCCTGAAGCTGAGCGTGCTTATCTAGCTGGAGCTTCTGCCCAATATGAGTCAGAAGTGGTTTACCATAACATGAAGGAAGAATTTGAGAAGTTAGGAATTATCTTTACAGATACAGATTCTGCCCTCAAAGAGTACCCAGACTTGTTTAAACAATACTTTGCGAAGTTAGTACCTCCGACTGATAACAAGTTGGCTGCACTCAACTCAGCAGTATGGTCAGGTGGAACCTTTATTTATGTTCCTAAAGGTGTGAAAGTTGATATTCCCCTACAAACCTACTTCCGTATCAACAATGAAAATACAGGACAGTTTGAACGTACCTTAATCATCGTTGATGAGGGAGCAAGTGTCCACTATGTTGAAGGATGTACAGCACCTACTTATTCAAGCAATAGCTTACATGCTGCCATTGTAGAAATCTTTGCCTTGGACGGAGCTTACATGCGTTATACAACCATCCAAAACTGGTCTGATAATGTCTATAACTTGGTAACAAAACGTGCAAAAGCCTTGAAAGATGCGACTGTTGAGTGGATTGATGGAAACTTAGGTGCCAAAACAACCATGAAATACCCATCTGTTTACCTTGATGGAGAAGGTGCGCGTGGAACTATGCTTTCGATTGCCTTTGCCAATGCAGGGCAACACCAAGATACTGGTGCTAAGATGATTCACAGTGCACCACATACAAGCTCGTCAATCGTGTCTAAATCCATCGCTAAAGGTGGAGGAAAGGTTGACTATCGTGGACAAGTAACCTTTAACAAGAACTCTAAGAAATCTGTTTCTCACATTGAGTGTGATACCATTATCATGGATGACTTGTCAGCATCAGATACCATTCCATTTAATGAAATCCACAACTCACAAGTAGCTTTGGAACACGAAGCCAAGGTTTCTAAGATTTCAGAAGAACAACTCTATTATCTCATGAGTCGTGGCTTGTCAGAATCTGAAGCAACTGAGATGATTGTCATGGGATTTGTAGAGCCCTTCACCAAAGAACTTCCAATGGAATATGCAGTTGAGCTTAACCGCTTGATTAGCTATGAAATGGAAGGATCAGTTGGATAAACATTATAAATAAAAAAACTGAACAAATATGAATTTGTTCAGTTTTTTTATACTAATTTTATAAATATTCACAAAATTCCATTATTTTATGGTAAAAATAAAAACAATTATTGTAAGTGGAGATGAATTATGAATATTTTTTTAGAACCAAAGGACGTAAGTCTAGGTAAAACAGAAATGCATCGTCATTTGAAATTATGGGATTTAATTCTCTTGGGAATTGGGTGCCATGGTGGGAACAGGTATCTTTACCATTACAGGAACAGCTGCAGCTACATTAGCAGGTCCAGCCCTTGTTGTTTCTATCGTAATCTCAGCTATCTGTGTTTCCTTATCTGCTCTTTTTTTTGCGGAGTTTGCATCTCGTGTACCAGCAACTGGTGGGGCGTATAGTTATTTATATGTGGTTTTGGGAGAATTTCCAGCTTGGATAGCTGGTTGGCTAACCATTATGGAATTTATGACAGCAGTTTCTGGTGTAGCTTCAGGTTGGGCTGCTTATTTTAAAGGTTTGCTTAGTCATTATGGAATTTCTCTGCCCTCAAGCTCTAAATGGGACATTTAACCCAGCACAAGGTAGCTATATTGATCTCCTGCCAATTTTAGTCATACTTCTTGTTACTGGTCTTGTCTTATTAAATTCGAAAACAGCTTTGCGATTTAATTCCATTCTAGTAGTCTTAAAATTTTCTGCTCTTGCTTTATTCATCTTAGTTGGAGTCTGGTATATCAAACTTGAGGACTGGTTAGACTTTGCTCCATTTGGTTTTGGGCAGATTTACGGTGGAAGCACTGGGATTATGGCAGGTGCTTCACTCATGTTCTTTGGATTTTTAGGTTTTGAGTCCATTTCTATGGCAGTTGATGAAATTCAAAATCCTCAGAAAAATATTCCTCGTGGAATTGTTTTATCCTTGATCATTGTAACCATTCTCTATGCCATGGTTACCTTAATATTAACTGGTATCGTTCACTATAGTAAGCTCAATGTTGATGATGCAGTGGCTTTTGCTCTTAGAAGCATTGGTATTGGTTGGGCAGCTAATTATGTTTCTCTGGTAGCTGTTTTTACCTTGATTACAGTATGTATTTCCATGACCTACGCCTTGTCACGAATGATTTATAGTTTGGCTCGTGATGGGTTGTTGCCTAAGACTTTTAAAGAAGTAACCAAGACAAGTCGTGTTCCAAAGAATGCGACAATCTTAACAGGTCTTGTTTCAGCGATTGCAGCCGGAATCTTTCCTCTATCAAGTATCGCAGCCTTTCTAAACATCTGTACTTTAGCCTATCTTATTCTCTTAGCTTATGGGATTATCAAGCTAAGAAAAGACAAGGGAGAGCCTAAAGAGGGAGAATTTAAAACGCCTTTGGTTCCTTTTCTACCAATCTTATCGATTCTGATTTGTCTGTCCTTCATGCTTCAATATACTCTTGAAACTTGGATAGCATTTGTATTAGCCTTAGCAGTAGGAGTTATTATTTACTTTACTTATGGCTATAAAAAAACTCTACACTATCAAAAAATCAATAAAGAAAAAATCGCGATTTCTCGCGATTTTTTTATAATTTTTCATTTACAAATCGAACGAAACGATTCCACCATACTTTTAAGAAGAAGGCTTTCTCTACATTTTTTTCAGCAACCATTTCAAAGGTTGGTTTGTCAGTGGTGATATAACCTTGACCAACTAAGTCTTTGTCATCGTAAGTCAGATGTCCAACCACTGTACCTGCTTCAAGTGGTGCAGTATGCTCAGTACTATCAGGTGTGTAAGTAATAGATGACTGTGCTCGACTACCGAGACGTTGGACAATTTTTATATCTTCTTTAGCGACTGCTGTAACAGTATCTTGCTTTCCGTCATAAACTGGAGATTTACTATCTTGGTAGCTTTCCCCTTGATTGACGATTGTTTGAAGAGCAAAATTGGATGAGATATAATCTAGAAAGAGCTGAAGTTGCTGTGAAACGAGCGTAAGGGATTGGTATCTTGGTTGTCAGCGTTAAGGACAACAGTAATGATACGCATGCCTTTTTCAACAGTTGTACCGACAAAGGATGCTCCTGCTTTATCAGTTGTTCCAGTCTTTAAGACCATCAATACCACCACGATAGGCAGGCATACCTTCTAACATATAGTTAGTAGAATGAATAGTCATCCCTGCAAAAGTAGAAGAAGGTTTCTTTGGTGATTTCTAAAACCTGAGGATACTTGAGGATAAGATTACGAGCGACAACTGCAACATCATAGGCGCTCATCTTATTTTCATCATCTTTCTTAGAACCAGGATAGATATTATTCCCAAGAGTTTCATTATTTAGACCAGTTGTATTGACGAGGGTAGCATCTTGAATTCCCCATTCAAGAAGTTTGGCTTTCATCATATCTACAAAGTCTTTTTCAGATCCAGCAACCTTTTCTGCTAACGCGATAGCTGCACTATTGGCACTAGATACCAATGTTGCTTCTAGCAACTCTTCAACAGTATAGTTACGAGCTTCCATAGGAACGTTACTTGCTTCAGAGTTGGTTGTGAGCTGGTATGGGTAATCTGAAATTTCTACCGGAGTGGAAAGAGTGATTTTACCTTGTTCCAGTGCTTCATAAACAAGATAAACGGTAAGTAGTTTACTGATAGATGCAATTTCAACAGGTTGAGTTGCATCTTTTTCATATAAAATCTTACCAGTATTAGCTTCAACAGCGATGGCATGTTTTGCAGCAACATCAAAATCCTGAGCAAAAACAGTAGTAGCAGAACTAAACGAAATAAGTGTTAGTAATGTTAAAAATAATTTCTTCATAGTAATTGTATTCTATCATAAAGACAAAAAATATTCTTGTTTTTATAATGTAGGTTATCAATCTTTTTCGAAATATGGTAAAATAGGAAAAAGAGGAGGTGGCTTATGTTTCGGAGAAATAAATTATTCTTCTGGACCACTGAGATATTATTAATAACCCTTATTTTCTACTTATGGAGAGAAATGGGTGCTATTATTACACCATTTGTAAGTGTCGTAAATACAATCATGATTCCCTTTCTTATTAGGAGGATTTCTGTATTACCTAACCAACCCAATTGTTATCTTTTTAGAGAAAGAGTGTAAAATCAACCGAATTATCGGGATTTTGTTGACACTTTTTGTTCTCTTTGGTTCTCTGGTGATAGGTGTAGTATATCTCTTACCGATTTTGATTAATCAGTTGAGTAGTTTGATCAATTCTAGCCAAGGTATTTATGGTCGACTCCAAGATTTAGTAATAGAATTATCAAAATATCCTGCTTTCCAAGAGCTAGATATTCAACAAACAATCCGACAATTAAATCTTTCTTACATCGATATTTTACAGAATATCTTAAATAGTGTGACAAACAGTGTTGGAAGTGTTCTTTCAGCTTTGGTTAGCACTGTTTTAATTATCATTATGACACCGGTTTTCTTGATTTATTTCCTTTTAGATGGTCATAAATTCTTACCGATGCTAGAAAGAACTATTTTAAAACGAGACAAACTCAATATATCTGGTTTAATAACAAACTTGAATGCAACTATTTCCCGTTACATAAGTGGAGTATCCATTGATGCATTTATTATTGGGTGTTTGGCCTTTATCGGTTATAGTGTGATTGGCTTGAAATATGCATTAGTTTTTGCTATTTTCTCTGGTTTAGCCAATTTGATTCCTTATGTTGGACCGAGTATTGGATTAATCCCGATGATTATTTCAAATCTGTTTACGGATCCTCAAAAGATGATAATAGCAGTTATCTATATGCTGATTATCCAACAAGTAGATGGGAATATCCTATACCCTCGAATTGTGGGTGGTGTCATGAAGGTTCATCCGATTACAATTCTCGTCCTATTATTGTTGTCAAGTAATATCTATGGTGTCGTAGGTATGATCGTTGCCGTTCCTACCTACTCGATTCTCAAAGAAATATCCAAATTCCTAGTTCGACTTTATGAAAAACATAAAGAAGTACAAGAAGTGGGAGAAAAAAATAAAGATTTTTAAAAAAGAAACAGATTCATCTGTTTCTTTTTTTTTATCAATAAATCGAGTACCTAGAGAAGAATAAGAATAATTCATAAAAAAACTTTGTAAAAACACTTGCAATTTAGCTAAAAATTTGATAAAATAGTAAGGAAAGTTAGACTGTATTGCCTACTGTCTATCTATAAAATATATTTTATTGGAGGCTTTTTACTCAAATGGCAAAAAGAAAAAAATACGATCGTAGTAAACCACACGTTAACATTGGTACTATCGGACACGTTGACCACGGTAAAACTACCCTAACTGCAGCTATCACAACTGTTTTGGCACGTCGCTTGCCTTCAGCAGTTAACCAACCTAAAGACTATGCGTCTATCGATGCTGCTCCAGAAGAACGCGAACGCGGTATCACTATCAACACTGCGCACGTTGAGTACGAAACTGAAAAAAACGTCACTACGCTCACATCGACGCTCCAGGACACGCGGACTACGTTAAAAACATGATCACTGGTGCCGCTCAAATGGACGGAGCTATCCTTGTAGTAGCTTCAACTGACGGACCAATGCCACAAACTCGTGAGCACATCCTTCTTTCACGTCAGGTTGGTGTTAAACACCTTATCGTCTTCATGAACAAGATCGACTTGGTTGACGACGAAGAATTGCTTGAATTGGTTGAAATGGAAATCCGTGACCTTCTTTCAGAATACGACTTCCCAGGTGACGATCTTCCAGTTATCCAAGGTTCAGCTCTTAAAAGCTCTTGAAGGTGACTCTAAATACGAAGACATCATCATGGAATTGATGAACACTGTTGATGAGTACATTCCAGAACCAGAACGTGACACTGACAAACCATTGCTTCTTCCAGTCGAGGACGTATTCTCAATCACTGGACGTGGTACAGTTGCTTCAGGACGTATCGACCGTGGTACTGTTCGTGTCAACGACGAAATCGAAATCGTTGGTATCAAAGAAGAAACTTCAAAAGCAGTTGTTACTGGTGTTGAAATGTTCCGTAAACAACTTGACGAAGGTCTTGCAGGAGATAACGTAGGTGTCCTTCTTCGTGGTGTTCAACGTGACGAAATCGAACGTGGACAAGTTATCGCTAAACCAGGTTCAATCAACCCACACACTAAAATTCAAAGGTGAAGTTTACATCCTTACTAAAGAAGAAGGTGGACGTCACACTCCATTCTTCAACAACTACCGCCCACAATTCTACTTCCGTACTACTGACGTTACAGGTTCAATCGAACTTCCAGCAGGTACTGAAATGGTAATGCCAGGTGATAACGTGACAATCGACGTTGAGTTGATCCACCCAATCGCCGTAGAACAAGGTACTACATTCTCTATCCGTGAGGGTGGACGTACTGTTGGTTCAGGTATGGTTACAGAAATCGAAGCTTAATTCGATTTAGTTCCCAGAAGAACAATTATTTAAGTCAGACATTAAAAGAATCTTGCTATGCAAGGTTCTTTTTTTCTAGTTATACAAAGACAAAATAAGACAGTATGGTAGTTGATTACGAATATAGAAACTTAATTAAATAATTTATCTTACTTTATTAACGAATGTATATCCTAGTTTTTTTCAGAATAAATTTTTATTAGGTTAAAAAAAGCTTTTTCACAAATGCCTGTTTTTTTGATAGAAATAGAAGGAAGAAAAAAAGAAATGAGTTCGTCATGTCAAAAAGGGATTTTTTTAGTCTCTTTAGAGGGGCCAGAGGGAGCTGGGTAAAACGAGTGTGCTTGAAGCTATACTTCCAGTGTTAGAAGAGAAAAATATAGAGGTTTTTAACAACACGTGAACCAGGTGGTGTATTTGATTGGTGAGAAGATTCGAGAAGTCATTTTAGATCCTAGTCATACTCAAATGGATGCCAAAGACAGAGCTTCTACTCTATATTGCTAGTCGTAGACAACACCTAGTGGAAAAGGTCTTACCAGCACTTGCAGCAGGGAAACTGGTCATCATGGATCGTTTTATTGATAGTTCCGTTGCTTATCAAGGTTTTGGACGTGGTTTAGATATTGAAGCTATTGATTGGCTCAATCAATTTGCGACAGATGGTCTCAAGCCAGATTTGACACTTTATTTTGATATTGAAGTAGAAAAGGGGCTTGAAAGAATCGCGGCAAACAGCGATCGCGAAGTCAACCGTTTAGATTTGGAAGGTTTAGACCTGCACAGAAAAGTTCGTCAAGGCTATCTTTCTCTTCTTGAGAAAGAAGGTGAGCGTATTGTTAAAAATCGATGCGAGTTTACCACTAGATCAAGTGGTTGAAAATACTAAACAAGTTTTATTTGACAGAATGGGGCTGACAGAATGAATCAAGAGCAATTAAAAGCTTGTCAACCCTCAGCAATTTGACCGTTTTGTTCACATCTTAGAACAAAGACAGCTGAATCATGCCTATCTCTTTTTCAGGGTATTTCGGAAGCATGGAGATGGCCTTATTTCTGTCTAAGAGTTTGTTCTGTACAGAAAAGCAGGGTGTCTTACCTTGCGAGTCTTGCCGAAATTGTAAGTTGATTGATCAGGAAGAATTTCCTGATGTCACCATTATTCGTCCGATGAATCAAATCATTAAAACGGAACGAATCCGAGAATTAGTTGGCCAGTTTTTCTCAATCAGGAATCGAAAAATCAACGTCAGGTTTTTATTATTGAACAAGCAGAAAAAATGCATGTTAACGCTGCTAACTCACTACTAAAGGTCATTGAAGAACCGCAAAGTGAAATCTATATTTTCTTTTTAACCAATGATCAAGAGCAGATGTTACCAACTATCCGAAGTCGGACTCAAATTTTCCAATTTAAGAAGCAAGTCGAAAAGCCTTAGGAATCAACTTGAACAAGCAGGATTGGTCAAAAAAATAAAAGCAAGGCTTTTAGCTGAGTTTAGTCAATCGCAAGCAGAAGCTGAAAAAAAGCTGACAAATCAAACAAGTTTTTGGACTCTACTTGAAGAAAGTGAACGATTCTATTCTTGGTTAGATGCTGGGAAAAAAAGGAATCTTATTTACAGGTCTCAAAAATTAGCTAGCTTTAGCAGATGACAAAGAAAAAAACAAGACCAAGTCTTTTAGAATTTTTAGAAGTTTTAGCAGGCCAAGAGATTCAAAAAAATGCAGCACGTACAATATTGCAAAACCTTCTCGAAGCCAGAAAAAAATGTGGAAAGCAAATGTGTCTTTCCAGAATTCTTTGGAATACCTAGTTTTACAATAAAAATGAACATGAAAAACAGAAAAAGAAAGGGCTGTTCATGAACAAGAAAGAATTATTTGATGCCTTAGATGATTTTTCTCAACAGTTGTTGGCAACCTTGGCAGATGTCGAAGCCATCAAAAAAAATCTCAAGAGTGTTGTAGAAGAGAATACAGCTCTTCGTTTAGAGAACGATAAACTGAGAGAGCGCTTGAGTGAGGAAGAAGAAACAGCTCCAACTAAGACCAAGCATGTTAGAGAAAACGTGAGCCGAATCTATGACGACGGTTTTCATGTGTGTCGCGATTTTTACGGTCAACGTCGTGAACAAGATGCAGAATGTATGTTTTGTGATGAATTGTTGTTTAGGGAGTAAGCATGCAGATTCAAAAAAGTTTTAAAGGTCAGTCACCTTATGGTAAGTTATATCTTGTCGCAACGCCAATTGGGAATCTAGAAGATATGACCTTTCGTGCTATTCAGACTTTGAAAGAAGTGGACTGGATTGCTGCCGAGGATACTCGTAATACTGGTCTATTGCTGAAGCATTTCGATATTTCAACCAAACAAATCAGTTTTCATGAGCACAATGCCAAGGAAAAGATTCCTGATTTGATTGGTTTGTTGAAACAAGGTCAAAATATCGCTCAGGTCTCGGATGCTGGTTTACCTAGCATTTCTGACCCAGGTCATGATTTGGTCAAGGCGGCAATTGAAGAAGATATAGCAGTTGTCACAGTTCCAGGTGCTAGCGCAGGAATTTCTGCCTTGATTGCCAGTGGTTTAGCTCCACAACCCCATATTTTTTATGGATTCTTACCTCGAAAATCGGGACAACAAAAGCAGTTTTTCGAATCAAAAAAAGATTATCCTGAGACCCAGATTTTCTATGAATCTCCACATCGTGTGGCTGATACCCTAGAAAATATGCTAGAGGTCTACGGTGATCGTTCAGTTGTCTTAGTTCGAGAATTGACTAAGATTTTTGAAGAATACCAACGGGGGAAAATCACTGAGTTGCTTGAAAGTATCTCTGAAACTCCACTCAAGGGGGAGTGTCTTCTGATTGTAGAAGGTGCTAGTCTAGAAGTAGAAGATAAGGATGAAGAGGATTTATTCTCTGAGATACAAAATCGTATCCAACAAGGTGTTAAGAAAAATCAAGCCATTAAGGAAGTCGCTAAAATTTATCAGTGGAACAAAAGCCAGCTCTACGCAGCTTATCATGAATGGGAAGAGAATCAATCGGATGACTAAACAGGGAAGTTTGCCTTCTTCCCTTTTTTTGTTATACTAGTAAAAGAAAATTTAGAAAGATTTGTGGGTGTCAAACAGTCCAGTAGCTTGTTTTTGATATGGACTTAGGTTCCACCCAAAGAGGTATTAGTGTCGTGTCTCAATCTTATATCAATGTTATCGGTGCTGGTTTGGCAGGTTCTGAAGCAGCCTACCAAATCGCAGAGCGTGGTATTCCAGTTAAACTCTATGAAATGCGTGGTGTCAAATCAACACCTCAGCATAAAACAGATAATTTTGCAGAATTAGTGTGTTCCAACTCATTACGAGGGGATGCTCTTACAAATGCTGTCGGGCTCCTCAAGGAAGAAATGCGTCGTCTTGGTTCTGTGATTTTAGAATCAGCAGAAGCAACCCGTGTTCCTGCAGGTGGAGCGCTTGCGGTTGATCGTGACGGTTTTTCTCAAATGGTTACTGAAAAAATTGCCAATCACCCTTTAATTGAAGTGGTTCGTGATGAAATTACAGAATTGCCGACAGATGCTATTACAGTTGTCGCTACTGGTCCCTTTGACTAGCGATGCCCTGGCTGAGAAAATTCATGCCCTTAATGACGGCGATGGCTTCTATTTCTACGACGCGGCAGCGCCTATTATCGACGTCAACACCATCGATATGAGCAAGGTCTATCTCAAGTCTCGGTATGACAAGGGAGAAGCTGCCTACCTCAATGCTCCGATGACCAAGCAAGAGTTTATGGATTTCCATGAAGCCTTGGTCAATGCGGAAGAAGCACCCCTTAATTCTTTTGAAAAAGAAAAGTACTTTGAAGGTTGTATGCCAATTGAAGTCATGGCTAAACGTGGTATTAAAACCATGCTCTATGGTCCTATGAAACCAGTTGGTCTAGAATATCCAGAAGACTACAAGGGACCTCGTGATGGTGACTTTAAAACACCTTATGCAGTTGTTCAGCTTCGTCAGGATAATGCGGCTGGAAGTCTTTATAATATCGTTGGTTTCCAAACTCACCTCAAATGGGGAGAGCAGAAGCGTGTCTTCCAAATGATTCCAGGTCTTGAAAATGCTGAGTTTGTCCGTTATGGCGTTATGCACCGCAATTCTTATATGGATTCTCCAAATCTTCTTGAGCAGACATACCGTTCTAAGAAACAGCCAAATCTCTTTCTTTGCTGGTCAGATGACAGGTGTAGAGGGCTATGTTGAGTCAGCTGCTTCAGGATTAGTTGCTGGAATCAAACGCTGCTCGTCTTTTTCAAAGGGAGAAAGCGAGGCTATTTTTCCCAGAGACAACAGCTATCGGTAGTTTAGCTCATTATATCACCCATGCTGATAGCAAAGCATTTCCAACCCATGAATGTCAACTTTCGGGATTATCAAGGAGTTAGAAGGTGAGCGTATTCGTGATAAAAAGGCTCGTTATGAGAAAAATTGCAGAACGTGCCTTGTCTGATTTAGAGAAATTTTTTTATCTGTCTAATTTTTTTGAAAAGAATTGCTCATGATACTATAAAAAAATCCTTGAAATTGTGATAAAATAGGTAGGGATGAAAAAAAGGAGAAAAAATGGTAGAACCTAAGTATAAACGTATCTTAATCAAGCTATCTGGTGAAGCCCTTGCTGGCGAACGTGGTGTCGGTATTGATATCAAAACCGTCCAAAGTATGGCCCAAGAAATCAAGGAAGTTCACGAGCTAGGAATTGAAATCGCCTTGGTTATCGGTGGTGGAAACCTTTGGCGTGGAGAACCTGCAGCAGAAGCTGGTATGGATCGTGTTCAAGCGGATTACACTGGAATGCTTGGGACAGTCATGAATGCTCTTGTGATGGCAGATTCATTGCAACAAGCTGGTGTTGATACTCGCGTACAAACAGCTATTGCCATGCAACAAGTAGCAGAGCCTTATATTCGTGGACGTGCCCTTCGCCACCTTGAAAAAGGACGTATCGTTATCTTTGGCGCAGGGAATTGGTTCACCTTACTTCTCTACAGATACAACAGCGGCTCTTCGTGCAGCTGAGATTGAAGCAGACGCTATTTTGATGGCTAAGAATGGTGTAGACGGTGTCTACAATGCGGATCCTAAGAAAGATAAAACGGCTGTTAAATTTGAAGAATTGACTCACCGTGATGTCATTAATAAAGGTCTCCGTATCATGGATTCAACAGCTTCAACTCTATCTATGGATAACGATATTGACTTGGTAGTCTTTAATATGAACCAACCTGGCAATATCAAACGTGTTGTATTTGGTGAAAATATCGGAACAACTGTTTCAAACAATATCGAAGAAAAGGAATAAGAAAAATTATGGCTAACGCAATTGTAGAAAAAGCTAAAGAGAGAATGACTCAATCTCACCACTCACTTGCTCGTGAATTTGGTGGTATCCGTGCAGGTCGTGCTAACGCTAGCTTGCTTGACCGTATTACTGTTGAATACTATGGTGTCGAAACACCTCTTAACCAAATCGCTTCTATCACAATTCCTGAAGCGCGTGTCTTGTTGGTAACACCATTTGATAAATCTTCATTGAAGGATATCGAGCGTGCTTTGAAACGCTTCAGATCTTGGTATTACACCAGCTAACGATGGTTCTGTTATTCGCTTGGTAATCCCAGCTCTTACAGAAGAAACTCGTCGCGACCTCGCTAAAGAAGTGAAAAAAGTTGGTGAAAATGCTAAAGTAGCGATCCGTAATATCCGTCGTGATGCTATGGATGAAGCTAAAAAACAAGAAAAAGCTAAAAGAAATCACTGAAGATGAATTGAAGACTCTTGAAAAAGATATTCAAAAAGCGACAGACGATGCTGTTAAACACATCGACGACATGACTGCCAATAAAGAAAAAGAAATCTTGGAAGTCTAAGAAATAAACAGAAAAACTCAGTTGGCATTGCTGGCTGAGTTTTATTCGAAAGAAGGAAACATGAATACAAATCTTGCAAGTTTTATCGTTGGACTTATCATCGATGAAAATGACCGTTTTTACTTTGTTCAAAAGGATGGTCAAACATACGCTCTTGCTAAGGAAGAAGGTCAGCATACAGTTGGTGATACTGTCAAAGGTTTTTGCCTACACAGATATGAAGCAAAAACTTCGCTTGACAACTCAGAAGTGACTGCAACTCAGGATCAATTTGGTTGGGGAACAGTAACAGAGGTTCGTAAGGATTTGGGTGTTTTTGTTGATACAGGGCTTCCTGACAAGGAAATCGTTGTGTCACTTGATATCCTACCTGAACTGAAAGAGCTCTGGCCTAAGAAGGGCGATAAACTTTATGTTCGTCTAGAAGTAGACAAGAAAGACCGTATCTGGGGAGTTTTGGCTTATCAGGAAGACTTCCAACGTTTGGCACGTCCAGCATACAACAACATGCAAAATCAGAACTGGCCTGCAATCGTTTATCGTCTTAAGTTATCAGGAACTTTTGTCTATCTACCAGAAAACAACATGCTTGGATTTATCCACCCAAGTGAGCGCTATGCAGAGCCACGTTTGGGGCAAGTGTTAGATGTGCGTGTCATTGGTTTCCGTGAAGTTGACCGAACTCTTAATCTATCACTAAAACCTCGCTCTTTTGAGATGTTAGAAAATGATGCACAAATGATTCTGACTTACTTGGAAAGTAATGGTGGATTTATGACCTTAAATGACAAATCATCACCAGATGACATCAAGGCTACCTTTGGTATTTCTAAAGGTCAATTTAAAAAAGCGCTTGGTGGTTTAATGAAAGCTGGAAAGATTAAACAAGACCAGTTTGGTACAGAGTTAATTTAGGGAGGCTTATGCGAAAATCATTTTATACTTGGCTTATGACAGAGCGTAATCCTAAAAGTAATAGTCCCAAAGCAATTTTAGCGGATCTTGCCTTTGAGGAGTCAGCCTTCCCAAAACATACGGATGATTTCGATCAGGTGAGTCGATTTTTAGAAGAACATGCTAGTTTTTCCTTTAATATGGGAGACTTCGATCGCATCTGGCAGGAATATTTAGAACATTAAAAAGGGCATAGGTGTTAGGGATAGCAATTTCCAAATGCCTTTGCTATAATAAAAAGAAATTAAAGAGTTAGAGAGGTTCTTTATTTGAAGGAACATTCAATAGACATTCAGTTAAGTCATCCAGATGACCTGTTTCATCTTTTTTTGGTTCCAATGAACGCCATCTTCGCTTGATGGAGGATGAGTTAGATGTTATCATCCATGCTCGTACAGAGATTGTACAAGTCTTGGGAGAGGAGTCTTCTTGTGAAGAAGCACGGCAAGTAATTCAAGCCTTGATGGTCTTGGTCAATCGTGGCATGACAGTAGGAACTCCGGATGTGGTGACAGCCATCAATATGGTTAGAAACAATGAAATCGATAAGTTTGTTGCCCTCTATGAAGAAGAGATTATCAAAGACAATACTGGTAAGCCGATACGTGTAAAGACACTGGGTCAAAAACTTTATGTAGATAGTGTTAAGAACCATGATGTTACCTTTCGGGATTGGGCCAGCTGGTACGGGTAAAACATTCCTAGCAGTGACCTTGGCTGTTACAGCTCTCAAACGTGGTCAAGTCAAGCGTATTATCCTGACTCGTCCAGCAGTAGAAGCTGGAGAAAGCTTGGGATTTCTACCAGGTGATTTGAAAGAAAAGGTAGATCCTTATCTTCGACCAGTCTATGATGCCTTGTACCAGATTCTTGGGAAAGGACCAAACAACTCGTCTCATGGAGCGAGAAATTATTGAGATTGCGCCTTTGGCCTATATGCGTGGACGTACCTTGGATGATGCCTTTGTCATTTTGGATGAAGCGCAAAATACAACCATCATGCAGATGAAGATGTTCTTGACACGTCTTGGATTCAATTCAAAAATGATTGTCAATGGGGATATTAGCCAGATTGACCTACCGCGTAATGTTAAATCAGGTTTGATTGATGCCCAGGAAAAACTTAAGAACATTCACCAGATCGACTTTGTACACTTCTCAGCCAAGGATGTGGTTCGCCATCCAGTCGTTGCTCAGATTATCAGAGCCTATGAACCTCGACCTGTCAAAGCTGAAGAAAATCAAGAAGAAACAGAATAAAGAAAAAGAGCAGTTGAAAAAAACTGCTCTTAATTTTTGAATTTCTTATTAAACAAGTTCACTGATAGGTGTGAAGTCACGTTCTAAACCTTCAGCAACTGGTTGACTAGTCAATTGACCTTGGTAAGTTGTAACCCCTTCGCGCAAACCAGCATCTTCAAGGATTGCTTTCTTAAATCCTTTACCTGCCAAGGCTTCGATATAAGGAAGGGTCACATTTGTAAGGGCGATAGTAGAAGTACGAGCAACTGCTCCAGGAATGTTAGCAACTGCATAGTGAAGAACACCGTGTTTTCTCATAGACAGGCTCATCATGGGTTGTCACACGGTCAGCTGTTGCAATAACACCACCTTGGTCTACAGCAACGTCTACGATGACAGAACCAGGACGCATTTGTTGAACCATGTCATCTGTCACTAATTTTGGAGCTTTGGCACCAGGAATCAATACTGCACCGATAACAACGTCTGCTTCACGCACACTTGCTTCGATATTAAATGGGTTAGACATGAGTGTTTGGATTTGGTGACCAAAGACATCTTCAAGTTCAGAGAGACGTTTAGCGCTGATATCAAGAATAGTTACTTGAGCTCCTAAACCAAGAGCGATACGTGCTGCGTGTGTACCAACGACACCACCACCGATAATGGTTACTTTTCCTTTTGGTACACCTGGGACACCACCCTAAAAGAACTCCAGAACCACCAGCTTGTTTCGTCAAGAAGTGAGCTCCGATTTGGACAGCCATACGACCTGCAACCTCACTCATTGGAACCAATAGAGGAAGTTGACCTTCAGTATTGCGTACAGTTTCATAAGCAACACCAGTTGTTTTCGCTGCAAGCATAGCATCCGCTAATTCTGGGGCTGCTGCCATGTGCAAGTAGGGTGAAGAGAAGTAAAGTCGTCACGCAAGAACTGGTACTCACTAGCAAGTGGGTTCCTTTGACTTTAACAACTAACTCTGCAGCCCAGGCTTCAGCAGCAGTTGCGACAATCTCAGCTCCTTGCTTTTCATAGTCAGCATCAGCAAAACCAGATCCAAGACCCGCATTTGTTTCGATGAGGACACGGTGACCACGACCAACAAGACTCTGTACACCAGCAGGTGTCAAAGCAACACGATTTTTCATTATTTTTTTAATTTCCTTTGGAATTCCAATTAACATAGAGATTAGCTCCTTATTTAACATCTAGGTTCTTATACGAAATCATCACAGGAAGAACCCAGTCTTTTCTTGTGATGTTTTTATTTTATATGAAAACCGCTATAAATTGCAAGAAAAAAACTTGTAAACCTATTTCTTTTTATGTTATTCTTTTACCAACCTATTTTAGGAGGTAAAATCATGGAATCACTATTTATCAAACTAGCGAAGCATCAAATTATCGAAACAGAACGCTTAGTACTTAGACCAGTAACACTTGATGATGCAGAAGCCATGTTTGAGTATGCTTCAAATAAGGAAAATACACGCTACACTTTTCCAACCAATCAAAGTTTAGAGGAAACCAAGAATAATATTGCCCAGTTTTATCTAGCCAATCCCATTGGGCCGATGGGGAATTGAACTAAAAAGTACTGGAGAGTTTATCGGAACTATTGACCTGCACAAGATGGATACTGTTCTTAAGAAGGCAACCATTGGTTATATTATCAATCAAAAATATTGGAATCAAGGTTTGACAACTGAAGCCAATCGAGCTGTAATTGAACTGGCTTTTGAAAAGATAGGAATGAATAAGTTAGATGCCTTTCATGATAAGGATAATCCCGCATCAGGAAAGGTCATGGAGAAATCAGGAATGCGCTTCTCTCACGAAGAACCATATGCTAGAATGGATAAAAATGAACCTGGAAGATTCGTAACAGATGTCCATTATGTCTTGACCAAGGAAGATTATTTTGCAAATAAGTAAGCAGTTGAAAAGATTTTTCAGCTGTTTTTTCTTTCTCTTACGAATAAGCTAAGAGAGGAGAAAATATGGAAGAACTTATTGAGAAAATCAAAGAATATAAAATCATTGTTATCTGTGCTATTTTGGGCTTGGTCTTAGGGTGGATTTTTTTCCTCCTAAAAGCCAGTCGCTCAAACACCTGCTAAAGGAAAAGCAATTTGCAAACAGAAGTTACAACTGTTTCAAAGGATTCGACGGATGAAAAGGAAGATAAAAAAATCAGAAGGAAGAAGTGGTGGAGCAAGATCTGATTACTGTTGATGTAAAAGGTGCTGTCAAATCACCTGGAATCTATGATTTGCCAGTTGGAAGTCGTATCAACGATGCTGTCCAAAAAGCGGGTGGCTTGACAGATAATGCTGATAGTAAGTCTATCAATCTTGCCCAGAGAATTAGTGACGAAGCACTTGTTTATGTTCCGACTAAGGAAGAAGCTACCAGTCAAGAGGCGCATTCAAATGCTTCCAACACCAAAGAAAAATAAGAAAGTCAATCTCAATAAAGCCAGTTTAGAGGAGCTGAAACAAGTCAAGGGGTTGGGAGCCAAACGTGCTCAGGATATCATCGACCATCGTGAGTCCAACGGTAAGTTTAAGTCAGTTGATGAGCTCAAAAAGGTTTCTGGTATTGGTGCAAAAAAACGATAGAAAAGTTAAAAGAGTATGTCACAGTGGATTAGTCGATTTCCCATCCCAAAAATCTATCTCAGTTTTCTTTTACTATGGCTCTACTATGCTATTTTTTCAGCAAGCTTTTTAGCACTTTTGGGGCTTTTGTCTTTTTACTCCTCTGCCTCTTTTTCCAATTTCCATGGAAAACTGTGACCAAGGTCCTCTTGGTTTGTGGACTATTTTGGTAGCTGGTTTTTATTTCAAAAATGGCAACAAGAAGAAACGAATCAACATCTTGTTGACTCAGTTAATACGGTACGAATCTTGCCTGATACTATCAAGGTCAATGGAGATAGTTTATCCTTTCGTGGGAAGGCTGATGGTAGACTCTTTCAGGTCTATTATAAACTTCCAGTCAGAGGCTGAAAAAGAAAAATTTCAGCAGTTATCTGAACTGCATGAGATGGTGGTAAAAGGAAAGCTAACTAGTCCTCAAGGAGCAAGTAATTTTGCTGGATTTGATTATCGAAACTACCTTAAAACTCAAGGAATTTATCAGACCTTGACCATATCGGAAATTGTCGAATTAAAGAAAACATCCAGTTGGGATATAGGAGAAAAACTATCCAGCTTGCGAAGAAAAGCAGTTGTCTGGATAAAAAGGAATTTTCCTGACCCCATGCGCAATTATATGACAGGTCTTTTATTAGGACATTTGGACACAGATTTTGAGGAAATGAATGAACTCTATTCCAGTCTAGGGATTATTCACCTTTTTGCTTTGTCAGGGATGCAGGTTGGTTTCTTCATGAATGCTTTTTAAAAAAAGTCACTCTTACGATTGGGTTTGACGCAAGAGAAGTTCAAATGGCTTTAGCCTATCCCTTTTCTTTGGTCTATGCAGGTTTGACAGGGTTCTCAGCTTCTGTTATTCGTAGTCTCTTACAAAAAGCTATTGGCTCAGCATGGCTTTCAAGGGCACTGGATAATTTTTGCTTTTGACGATTCTTATTCTATTTCTTATCATGCCGAATTTCTTCCTAACTGCTGGAGGGAGTGCTCTCCTGTGCCTATGCCTTTATCCTGACCATGACTGGTGAAGAAAGTAGCAGGGATAAAAGGGTCTGGTTAGAGAAAGTTTCATTATTTCCTTAGGGAATTCTGCCAATTTTATCATTTCTATTTTTTTCTGAATTTCAACCTTGGTCCATACTCTTGACCTTTGTCTTTTTCATTTTCTTTATTTGATATGGTCTTGCTACCACTTTTATCAATTCTCTTCTGTCTGTCATGTATATATCCCTATCACCCAGTTTCAACTTTCTCTTTGAATGGCTAGAAAACATCATACGCTATGTTTCTCAGCTATCTACTAGACCCTTTGTTTTTGGGTCAGCCGAGTCTTTGGGTTTTTGATATGTCTATTTGAGTCTACTTTAGCGCTCATCTATGATTATCGTAAAGAATTTGAAAGAAAAGCACCTTTGCTTATCCTATTTATCGTTTTCACTTTTCTTAGTAACCAAACATCCACTGGAGAAATGAAATCACAGTCCTAGATATGGAGCAGGGACGGAGCATTTTCCTAAGAGACATGACAGGAAAGACCATACTACTGGATGTCGGTGAAAAAGTCTAGCAGTTGAGAAAGAAAAGAAGCTTGGCAGGAGAAGAGTCATCTCGAGCAATGCCAAACGGAGTTTAATTCCCTTATCTGAAAAAGTCGAGGAGTGGCAAAGATTGATCAGCTTGTTTTAACGGATAGTGAACCTAAGCAACTAGACCATCTGTTAGAAATTAGTAAAGCCTTCAATCTTGGAGAGATTCTAGTAACTGAAGAAACTCTATCTAAAAGAGAATTTATGGATAAATTAGAGGAAAAGTAACTTGAAAAGTACGTCCTATTAAAACAGGAGAGCAGTTATTTATTTTTGGGAGTAGTTTAGAAGTAATCGAAAATCAAAACAGTGATAGTAAAGCCTCAATAGCAATGTATGGAAAGCTACTAAATCAAACTTTTCTAGTCACTGGAAATATAGAGGAGAAGTTCTTAAACAAGTCTTATCCAAAAATCCAAGCAGATGTAGTGCTAACTCATCAGCAAGCATCGAAGAAAAAGACAGATGTCGAAGTCTTCGAAATCTTTCAACCTAAAATCACTGTCATTTCTGTAGACAAGAAGAAAAAATTTAAAGAAAAAAATGGGGAGAATAACCAAGAATTTGGGAATTCGATTTACAAAACGGATCAAAAGGGGGCCATTCGTTTTAAAGGTTGGAGTGCTTGGCAAATAGAAACAGTTCGCTGAGCTTTAGCTTTTCAAGAAAAATTAAAATTGTCTAAACAATCAATCAAAAACTTGATTTTTAGAACCTTTTTGCTATAAAATGGTAAAGATTAGTGTCAAACTTTTTATATTGCAAATAGGAGAAAAACATGACAAAAAAACTTTGAAACGTCCTGAGGTTCTATCACCTGCAGGAACACTTGAAAAACTAAAAGTAGCTGTTCAATATGGAGCAGATGCTGTCTTTATCGGTGGTCAGGCCTATGGTCTTCGTAGCCGTGCAGGGAACTTTACTTTCGAACAAATGGAAGAAGGAGTACAGTTCGCGGCTAAGTATGGAGCTAAGGTATATGTGGCTGCTAATATGGTCATGCACGAAGGAAACGAAGAAGGGGCCGGCGAATGGTTCCGTAAATTACGTGATATTGGGATTGCAGCGGTTATCGTGTCTGATCCAGCCTTGATCATGATTGCAGCAACAGAAGCACCAGGACTTGAAATCCACCTTTCAACCCAGGCCAGTGCGACTAACTACGAAACCCTAGAATTCTGGAAAGAACTTGGTTTGACGCGTGTCGTTTTGGCGCGTGAGGTTTCTATGGAAGAATTGGCAGAGATTCGCAAACGTACAGATGTTGAGATTGAAGCTTTTCGTACATGGAGCTATGTGTATCTCATACTCTGGTCGTTGTACTCTTTCTAAACCACATGAGTATGCGTGACGCCAACCGTGGTGGATGTTCACAATCTTGCCGCTGGAAATATGACCTTTACGATATGCCGTTCGGTAAGGAACGTAAGAGTCTCAAGGGAGAAATTCCTGAAGAATTCTCTATGTCCGCGGTTGATATGTCTATGATTGACCATATCCCAGATATGATTGAAAATGGTGTGGACAGTCTTAAGATTGAGGGCCGTATGAAGTCTATCCACTATGTTTCAACAGTAACAAACTGCTACAAGGCAGCTGTTGATGCCTATCTTGAGAGTCCCTGAAAAGTTTGAAGCTATTAAGCAAGACTTGATTGATGAAATGTGGAAGGTTGCCCAACGTGAGTTGGCTACAGGTTTCTACTACGGAACACCATCTGAAAATGAGCAACTGTTTCGGAGCTCGTCGTAAGATTCCAGAATACAAGTTTGTTGCTGAAGTAGTAGCTTATGATGCTGCAACTCAAACAGCAACTATTCGTCAACGTAATGTTATCAATGAAGGTGACCAAGTTGAGTTCTACGGTCCAGGTTTCCGTCATTTTGAGACTTATATTGAAGACCTTCACGATGCTAAAGGAAATAAAATCGATCGTGCCCCAAATCCAATGGAACTTTTGACTATCAAGGTTCCTCAACCAGTAGAAGCTGGTGACATGGTACGTGCCCTGAAAGAAGGTCTCATCAATCTTATAAAGAAGATGGAACAAGCGTCACAGTTCGTGCCTAGATAAGGAAAAAGAATGGTTCAAGCTCAGGGCTTACTAGTAGATCATGAAAGCAGATGTGTTCATTACCATAGTGATAAGGATATCGTAGCCTTACAGTGCTATGAGTGTCAGAAATACTATGCCTGTTATCAGTGTCATAATGAACTGGAGTCGCACATATTTTCTCCCTATCCTTTAAATCTGAAAGAGGATAGACCTATCTTATGTGGATCCTGTGGGAAAACACTAACGTATGAGGAGTATACAGAGACGGGCACTTGTCCATTTTTGTAATGCTGCATTTAATCCAGCTTGTCAAAAATCATCACTCAATTTATTTTCAGATAAGAACTGACAAAATCCGAGTTGTAAAACTCGGTTTTTTTGTTTTCAGAAAAACAAGGAAAGGTAGTGAAAGTGGTATGAAAAAGACAATAAAATTTTTCTATATAATTGTCTTGAAAAATCGTAAAATTAGAAATAAATGATTCGAAACGCTTTCATTACTAGTAAAAAAAGTTGACAAAAAGCAAATTTTAGGACTAAACTAGGGAAGGTAAATTTAATTTAAAAAAAGGAGAATTCGTCATGAATTTAACATTTTTTTCGGACTTTGTCTTGCCTGTATGGGTGTATCTCTTGCAGAAGGATTTGTTTGATGAACGGTTTGTTCAAATCTGCAGCACGCCAACCAGATATCATTCCTCAATTGCGTAGTTTGATGATTATGGGGATTGCCTTTATCGAAGGAACATTCTTTGTAACCCTAGCGATGTCATTTGTCATTAAATAGACAACTCTATTTAGAAATGGAGGTGTCAAACCATGGAAGAAAGTTTGAATCCAACCGTTAATATTGGACCAATATCCTTTGATTTGACCCTGCTTGCCATGTCTCTTGTAACTGTTTTGATGGTTTTTTTGCCTTTGTCTACTGGGCAAGTCGAAAAATGACCATCCGTCCAAAGGGCAAACAAAATGCTCTTGAGATGATTTATGACTTTGTGATTAGTTTTGTAAAACCAAACATTGGAGATTCATACATCAAGGACTATTCCTTGTTCCTATTTTCTCTATTCTTGTTTATCTTGGTTGCCAATAATATTGGCTTAATGGCAAAAAGTACAAACAACAAACGGTTATAACTTGTGGACTTCTCCAACAGCCAACCTTGATACGATTTATCCCTCTCATTATTGATCACTTTGATCGCTCATGTAGAAGGAGTTCGTCGTAGAGGCGTTAAAGAATATTTGAGAGCATTTGTTACACCTGGCTTTATGACTCCGATGAACATTTTAGAAGAGTTCACCAATTTTGCCTCCTTGGCGATTCGGATTTACGGAAATATTTTTGCCGGTGAGGTTTTTAGCAGGATTGCTATTGGCCTTGTCACAACATGCCTTGTATTGGTATCCTTTTGCCTTTATTGCAAACATGTTATGGACAGCCTTTTTCGATTTTCATTTCATGTATTCAAGCTTATGTATTTACCATGTTGTCATCTATGTACATTGGTAAAAAAATAAATGAAGGGGAAGAGTAAGTAGAGGAGGATTAGAAGATGGATTTAACTATTAGTACCATTATTGGTGACTTTATTCTGATCGCTGGTTCCTTCCTTTTATTGATCTTTTTAGTGAAGAAATATGCTTGGGGAAATATTACCAGTGTCTTAGATGAACGCGCTGAAAAAGATTTCTTCAGATATTGATGGTGCTGAGGAAGCCCGTAAAAAGGCAGAGGAACTTGCTAGCAAACGTGAAGCTGAGTTAGCAGGTAGCCGTACCGAAGCTAAAAACGATTATCGAGAATGCAAAGGAAACAGCTGAGAAAAAGTAAAGCTGATATTTTGGCTGAAGCTAAACTTGAAGCAGGGCGCTTAAAAAGAAAAAAAGCCAACCAAGAAATTGCTCAAAATAAAGCTGAAGCTTTACAAAGTGTTAAGGGAGATGTAGCTGACTTGACAATTAGTCTAGCTGGAAAAAAATTATCTCTCAAAAACCTTGACAGTCAGGCCCATAAAGAACTCATTGATCAGTATATCGATCAGCTAGGAGAAGCTTAATGGACAAAAAGACTCTAAAGGTAATTGAAAAATACAGCATGCCTTTTTGTCCAATTAGTGATTGAAAAAAAGGAGAAGAAGATTCTATTTTTTTTCAGACTTGTCTCAAATCAAGCAAGTAGCTGAAGAAACAGGCTTACCTTCTTTTTTTAGCTCAGGTGGCAGTAGATGAGTCGGATAAAGAAAAAAACGGTTCGTTTTTTTCCAAGACTCTGTGTCACCTTTAGTGCAAAACTTTATCGAGGTTCTACTTTACAATCACAGATCAAACCTGTTTTATGATGTGATTGTAGATTGCTTGAATCGTCTTGAAAAAGAAACCAATCGTTTTGAAGTGACTATTTTGTCTGCACATCCTTTGACTGATGAACAGAAAGAACGACTAATTCCTCTAATCGAGAAAAAAAGATGTCTCTAAAGAGTTCGTAGCATTAAGGAAAAAAATTGACGATAGTTTAATCGGTGGTTTTTGTTATTTTTGCCAATCACAAGACAATTGATGTGAGTATTAAACAACAACTTAAAGTTGTTAAGGAAAAATTTGAAATAGAAAGTGGTGTTCTTTTGGCAATTAACGCACAAGAAATCAGCGCTTTAATTAAGCAACAAATTGAAAATTTCAAACCCAATTTTGATGTGACTGAAACAGGTGTTGTAACCTACATCGGTGACGGGATTGCGCGTGCTCATGGCCTCGAAAACGCTATGAGCGGTGAGCTGTTGATTTTTGAAAATGGCTCTTATGGTATGGCGCAAAACTTGGAATCAACAGACGTCGGTATTATCATCCTTGGGGACTTTACAGATATCCGTGAAGGCGATACAATTCGTCGTACAGGGAAAAATCATGGAAGTTCCAGTTGGTGATAGCTTGATTGGACGTGTTGTCGATCCACTTGGTCGTCCAGTAGACGGACTTTGGGTCCAATCGACACAAACAAAACTCGTCCAGTTGAAGCACCAGCTCCTGGTGTTATGCAACGTAAGTCTGTATCAGAACCATTGCAAACTGGTTTGAAAGCTATTGACGCCCTTGTTCCAATCGGTCGTGGACAACGTGAGTTGATCATCGGTGACCGTCAAACAGGGAAAGACAACTATCGTTATTGACGCTATCTTGAACCAAAAAGGTCAAGATATGATCTGTATCTATGTAGCGATTGGACAAAAAGAATCAACAGTTCGTACACAAGTAGAAACACTTCGTCAGTACGGTGCCTTGGATTACACAATCGTTGTGACAGCCTCTGCTTCACAACCTTCACCATTGCTCTTCCTTGCACCTTATGCAGGGGTTGCTATGGCAGAAGAGTTCATGTACCAAGGGAAGCATGTGTTGATCGTTTATGATGACTTATCTAAACAAGCGGTAGCTTATCGTGAACTTTCTCTCTTGCTTCGTCGTCCACCAGGTCGTGAAGCCTTCCCAGGGGATGTCTTCTACCTTCACAGCCGTCTACTTGAGCGTTCTGCTAAGGTTTCAGATGAGCTTGGTGGTGGATCTATCACGGCTCTTCCATTTATCGAGACCCAAGCTGGAGATATCTCAGCCTATATCGCCACAAACGTAATCTCTATTACGGATGGACAAATCTTCCTAAGTGATAGTCTCTTTAATGCGGGTATTCGTCCAGCTATTGATGCAGGGTTCTTCTGTATCTCGTGTTGGTGGTTCTGCTCAGATTAAAGCCATGAAGAAGGTTGCTGGTACTCTTCGTATCGACCTTGCTTCATACCGAGAGTTGGAAGCCTTCACTAAATTTGGTTCAGACTTGGATGCAGCTACACAGGCTAAATTGAACCGTGGTCGTCGTACTGTAGAAGTATTGAAACAACCTGTTCATAAACCACTACCTGTTGAGAAACAAGTAACCATTCTGTATGCCTTGACTCATGGATTCTTGGATACTATATCAGTTGATGATATTGTTCGTTTTGAGGAAGAGTTTCCATGCCTTCTTTGATGCCCAACATCCAGAGATTTTTGGAAACTATTCGTGAAACAAAAAGACTTGCCAGAAGAAGCAGTCTTGGATGCTGCGATTACTGAGTTTCTCAACCAATCCAGCTTCCAATAAGAATAGAGGTGTCAGATGGCAGTATCTCTAAATGATATTAAAACAAAAATCGCCTCAACGAAAAATACTAGTCAAATTACTAACGCCATGCAGATGGTTTCTGCAGCTAAGTTAGGTCGTTCTGAAGAAGCTGCACGCAACTTCCAGATTTATGCTCAAAAAGTCCGTAAACTCCTTACAGACATCCTTCACGGAGATGGTGCTGGCGGATCAACGAAATCCAATGTTGATTAGTCGCCCTGTCAAAAAAACAGGCTATATCGTCATTACATCTGACCGTGGTCTTGTTGGAGGATATAACTCTTCAATCTTGAAGGCTGTCATGGAACTGCAACAAGAATACCATCCTTCAGGTGATGATTTTGAAGTCATCTGTATCGGTGGTATGGGAGCAGACTTCTTTAAAGCTCGTGGTATTCAGCCAATTTATGAATTGCGTGGTCTAGCAAGTCAACCAAGCTTCGATGAAGTTCGTAAGATTATTTCAAAAACCATTGAAATGTATCAAAATGAACTTTTCGATGAGCTCTATGTTTGCTACAACCACCACGTGAATACACTGACAAGTCAAATGCGTGTGGAGCAGATGCTTCCAATTGTCGACTTGGACCCAAATGAAGCAGATGATAACTACAGCTTGACATTTTGAGCTTGAAACAAGTCGTGAAGAAATCTTGGATCAACTATTGCCACAGTTTGCAGAAAGTATGATTTACGGTGCTATTATTGATGCCAAGACAGCTGAAAATGCTGCTGGGATGACAGCTATGCAGACAGCGACAGATAATGCTAAAAAAGTTATCAATGATTTGACTATCCAGTATAACCGTGCCAGACAGGCGGCGATTACACAAGAAATTACAGAAATCGTAGCAGGAGCTAGTGCTTTGGAATAAAGTATCTTGCTCAGAGAAATGAACTTAGGACCTAGTCATTCTAGGAACCGATAGTATCTTATACAGAATAGGAGAAGTAGATGAGTTCAGGTAAAATTGCTCAGGTTATCGGTCCCGTTGTAGACGTCATGTTTGCAGCAGGTGAGAAACTACCAGAGATTAATAATGCACTTGTCGTCTACAAAAATGACGAAAGAAAAACAAAAATCGTCCTTGAAGTAGCCTTGGAGTTGGGAGATGGTATGATTCGTACCATCGCTATGGAATCAACTGATGGCTTGACCCGTGGTTTGGAAGTATTGGACACAGGTCGTCCAATCTCAGTACCAGTTGGGAAAGAAACTCTAGGACGTGTCTTCAACGTTTTGGGAGATACCATTGACTTGGAAGCTCCTTTTGGTGAAGATGCAGAGCGTCAGCCAATTCATAAAAAAGCACCAACTTTTGATGAATTGTCAACCTCTTCAGAAATTCTAGAAACAGGGATCAAGGTTATCGACCTTCTTGCCCCTTACCTTAAAGGTGGTAAAGGTCGGACTCTTCGGTGGTGCCGGAGTTGGTAAGACCGTATTGATCCAAGAATTGATTCACAACATTGCCCAAGAACACGGTGGGATCTCAGTATTTACTGGTGTTGGGGAACGTACTCGTGAAGGGAACGACCTCTACTGGGAAATGAAAGAATCAGGCGTTATCGAAAAAACAGCCATGGTATTTGGTCAGATGAATGAGCCACCAGGAGCACGTATGCGTGTTGCCCTTACTGGTTTGACAATCGCTGAATACTTCCGTGATGTAGAAGGTCAAGACGTTCTTCTCTTCATTGACAACATTTTCCGTTTCACACAAGCTGGTTCAGAAGTATCTGCCCTTTTGGGTCGTATGCCATCAGCCGTTGGTTATCAGCCAACCCTCGCAACAGAAATGGGTCAATTGCAAGAACGTATCACGTCAACCAAGAAGGGTTCTGTAACCTCTATCCAGGCCATCTACGTGCCAGCGGATGACTATACTGACCCAGCGCCAGCAACAGCTTTTGCTCACTTGGATTCAACAACCAACTTGGAACGTAAATTGGTTCAATTGGGGATCTACCCTGCCGTTGACCCTCTTGCTTCAAGCTCACGTGCCTTAGGCACCTGAAATCGTTGGAGAAGAGCACTATGCAGTAGCTGCAGAAGTGAAACGTGTTCTTCAACGTTACCATGAGTTGCAAGATATCATCGCCATCCTTGGTATGGATGAACTTTCTGATGAAGAAAAGACTTTGGTTGCTCGTGCACGCCGTATTCAGTTCTTCTTGTCACAAAACTTCAACGTTGCGGAACAATTTACTGGTCAACCAGGATCTTATGTTCCAGTAGCTGAAACAGTTCGTGGCTTCAAGGAAATTCTTGACGGTAAACACGATCACCTTCCAGAAGATGCCTTCCGTGGAGTAGGTTCAATCGAAGATGTTATTGCTAAGGCTGAAAAAATGGGATTTTAAGAGGTGATCTATGGCACATTTAACTGTCCAGATCGTGACACCAGATGGCCTCGTCTATGATCACCATGCCAGCTTTGTATCGGTACGAACTCTGGATGGTGAGATGGGGATCTTGCCACGACATGAAAATATGATTGCGGTTCTAGCAGTTGATGAAGTAAAGGTTAAACGCATCGATGATGATACTCATGTGAACTGGATTGCAGTAAACGGAGGAATCATTGAGATTGCTAATAATGTCATTACCATTATTGCTGACTCAGCTGAACGTGCGCGCGATATTGATGTTAGTCGTGCAGAACGTGCTAAACTTCGTGCAGAACGTGAAATCGAAGAAGCACAAGACAAACACTTAATCGACCAAGAGCGCCGTGCTAAAATTGCATTGCAACGTGCTATTAACCGTATCAATGTCGGAAATAAATTATAAAATAAAAAAATGAACTTGATCTATATCAAGTTCATTTTTTTTTATGTTAGTTTATGAAAACTAATGCAGACCGCTTCAGGTACATGAAAGTCATTCGAAAGTTCTGCAAGTCGACCAGTTTCAGGATTACGCTTAAAGACAGTTGCATTATCTGAATCTTGGTGAACTGCGATGAGGAACTCTTGGTCTGGTGACAAATCAAAAATCACGTGGATTTTTTTCCCATGAGTTGGAACAATCTCTAATAACTCCAAGCTACCATCTGCTAAAACGCTATAGACAGCAATAGAATCATGTCCGTCGGTTAGAAGCGTAGAGGAATTTACCATCTTTAGAAAGACGAATAGCAGCAGTACCATTGAATCCATTATAGTCATCTGATAAGGTTGAAATGACCTGCATTTGTTCAAATTCACCAACGCCATCGTAAATCAATACTTCAATCGTACTATTGAGTTCACAAATGAGATAAGCAATCTTGTAGTGGTGGTGGAAAACAAGGTGACGAGCACCAGCACCAGGATTAGAATTGTAGGTTGTTAATTTCTTTAATTTTCCTTCTGGACTGACATCGTAGGTAGTAACTTGGTCAGTACCTAAGTCACAAGTTACTAAATATTGGTCTGGTGTTAAATCAGTGTAGTGTACGTGAGGAGAAGCTTGGTTTTCATGTGGTCCGTGGCCAGTATGTTGATCAATGTCAGCCAATTCAAGACTGCCATCTTTTTTACGTTTATAGACTAGAACTTGACCTTTATGGTAGTTAGCGCCATAGACTAGCCCTCGTTTCTCATCAACTGCAACATAGCAGTGAGGAGCCCCGTCTTCAACGACATGGTTAAGAAGACTACCATCAGTCTTGTAGGCTGCAATTCCACCTTTGCCATCATGGCTTCCAACTGTGTATAAATGCTGGTCTTGATCAAAGGCCAAATAGGTTGGACTTGGTTCTGCTGCAAAGAGTTCTAGATTTGAGAGTTTGCCTGTTTCTGTATCAAAATCAGCCTTGTAAATCCCTTGGGAAATACGGCGTGTATAAGTTCCAAAATAGACTGTTTCTTTCATATTCATACCTCTAGAAAAAAATATACTTCAATTATAACATAAAAAGGTCTACTAGATGAAAAATTCTAATTCATAAAAACAGTCCTGGACTCTTGTCAAAAAGCTAAATTTATCCTTTTTTAAAAACACTATAAAAAAACCCCTTATTTTTTTCTTAAAAACATGGTATAATGTTAGGACAAAGGAAAGGAAGAAAAAAATGGAACAAAAAGAGAAACACTTTACCTTATCTTGGTTTTTTTAAATGGTTTTTTTAGATAATAAAGGCTGTTACTGTATTTTTGGTAGCCTTGTTACTAGGTCTCAATATTTTTATTCTCAGTAAAATCAGCTTCTTATTTATCCCTGTTATAGACTTTTTATCAGTAGTCATGTTGCCGGTTATTTTATCGGGTCTACTTTTCTACCTCTTGAATCCACTAGTAGATTTGATGGAGAAGTACAAGATTAACCGTGTCTTAGCCATTAGTATTATCTTCGTCATTATTGCCGTACTCTTGATTATTGGTCTAGCCGTTGCAATTCCAAACCTTCAACGTCAAGTAGTAATTTTTGCGCAAAATGTCCCAAGTTATCTCGAAGATGCTGATAGAGTTATTGATGACCTTGTAACCAAGCGTTTGCCAGATGACTTTAGACCTCAACTGGAACAGGTTTTAGCGCAATTTTCAACTCAAGCAACTGCTTGGGCAAGTAATATTTCTTCTAAGGCTGTTAACTGGGTGAGTGCTCTTATTAGTGGAACGTCACAAGTGATTGTTGCTCTAATTATCATGCCATTTATGCTCTTTTACCTCCTTCGAGACGGTAAAGGGACTAGAGACTATATCACTCAGTTTTTACCAAATAAATTGAGAGAACCAGTAGGTAAGGTTCTATCAGATGTGAACCAACAACTTGCTAACTACGTTAGAGGACAAATTACAGTCGCTGTAATCGTAGCTATCATGTTTATTATCTTCTTTAAGATAATTGGACTTCGATATGCAGTAGCGCTCGGTGTTACTGCAGGTATTCTGAACCTTAGTTCCTTATCTAGGTAGTTTTCCTTGCAATGATTCCAGCCCTTGTTTTGGGACTGATTGCTGGTCCTGTTATGCTCCTAAAGGTTATTATCGTCTTTATTGTTGAGCAAACTATTGAAGGACGCTTTGTATCTCCATTGATTTTAGGAAGCCAATTCAATATTCACCCAATCACAATTCTTTTTGTTCTATTAACTTCAGGATCCATGTTTGGTATTTGGGGTGTATTGCTAGGTATTCCAATCTACGCTTCTGCAAAAGTAGTCATTTCAGCAATTTTTGATTGGTATAAAGGAGTTAGTGGACTTTATGAACCAGTAGAGGAGACTGATCGTGAACAATAGTCAACAAATGCTCGAGGCTTTAGAACAACAAGATTTGTCAAAAGCAGATTCTTTTTTTCAAAAAGCCCTAGAGGAAGATTCAGATGAAGTTCTTCTTGAACTTGCTGCATATCTCGAAGGGATTGGTTTCTATCCACAGGCAGCACAAATCTATGAGAAACTAGCACCGAAATTTCCAGAAGTCTACATCAATCTAGCTGCAATAGCTGGTGAGGATGGATTGATTGAGGAAGCTTTTGATTATTTAGAGAAGATTGGTCCAGAAAGTGAATGGTATGTATCAGCTCTTGCCTTAAAAGCAGATTTATATCAGATGGAAGGACTGACTGATGTGGCGCGTGAGAAGCTCTTAGAAGCTCGTAGCTACTCTGATGATCCTCTCCTGATATTTGGACTAGCAGAACTAGATAGTGAGCTAGGAAACGATTTAGAAGCTATTCAGGGCTATGCTCAACTAGATAATCGTGCTATCTATGATCAAACTGGAATTTCGACTTATCAGAGAATTGGTCTTGCATATGCAAGACTTGGAAAGTTCGAATCTGCTATTGAATTTCTAGAAAAAGCCTTAGAATTAGAGTATGACGACCAAACAGCCTATGAGCTTGCAAGTCTCTATTTTTGATCAAAGAGGACTACCAAAAAGCAGTCTTATACTTTAAACAAATAGACACCATTTCCCCAGATTTTTGAAGGATATGAGTATGGCTATAGTCAAGCCCTTCATAAAGAACATCAGACAGAAGAAGCTCTGAAAAATAGCGCAACAAGGGCTTATCAAAAAAATCCTTTTTGAAACTCGTCTCTTACTCCTTGCATCTCAGCTATCTTACGAGTTACACCAACCTGAACAAGCAGAAGCTTATCTACTACAAGCTCAAGAGAATGCTGATGACCAGGAAGAAATTTTATTGCGCTTAGCGACCATGTATCAGGAACAAGAGAGATACGAGGATATTCTTGCTTTTAGCAGTCTATGAGCCTGAGAATCTCTTGACTAAATGGATGATTGCTCGAAGCTACCAAGAGACTGAAGAATTGGATGCAGCCTATGAACTCTATAAGGAACTTGCAACAGAACTCAAGGACAATCCTGAGTTTCTTTGGAACAGTATATTTATTTATTAAGAGAACTAGGGTAAGTTAGAAGAAGCAAAAACATATATTCAAGCTTATCTTCAATTAGTTCCAGATGATATGCAGATGCAGGAATTATATAATCATTTAATGTAAGATATCCAGAATAATCGCCTGAAAAAGGGGCGGTTATTTTTTTATAAACTATTTTAAAAAAATAATTAGGAATAAGCTCTTAAAATAAATAGATATTAGTATGAATTTTTTTGATAATTTTTTTGATATAATTGTTATAGTTAAGTTGAATAATTAAAAATTCATGAAAATAGAAAGATTTGAAATATGACAAAAGTAAAAATTGTAACGGACTCTTCTGTTACTATTGAACCAGAAGTAGTCAAAGAATTCGATATTACTGTCGTTCCACTATCAGTAATGATTGATAGTGTCCTTTATTCGGATGCAGATCTTGAAGAAGGAGAATTTCTTCGCTTGATGCAAGCTAGTAAAAATCTTCCTAAGACTAGTCAACCACCAGTTGGACTCTTTGCAGAAATTTTTGATGATTTGGGTAAGGATGGTAGTCAGATTCTAGCTATTCACATGTCCCATGCTTTATCAGGAACAGTAGAAGCGGCTCGTCAAGGAGCAAGTCTATCAACAGCAGATGTCACTGTTTTGGATAGTTCATTCACAGATCAGGCCTTGAAGTTCCAAGTTGTGGAAGCTGCTAAACTAGCTCAAGAAGGAAAAGACCTTGAAACTATTCTAACTCATGTAGAGGACGTAAAAAATCACACTGAACTCTACATCGGTGTTTCAACTTTAGAAAATCTAGTAAAAGGTGGTCGCATTGGCCGTGTTACTGGTTTGCTGAGCTCTTTACTTAATATTCGAGTTGTTATGCAAATGAAGGACCATGAACTTCAACCGATTGTGAAGGGACGTGGTGCCAAAACCTTTAAGAAATGGTTGGATGAGTTAGTAGCCACTCTAGCAAATAGATCAGTAGCCGAGATTGGTATTTCTTATGCAGGTACAAATGAATGGGCAAATGAGATGAAAGCTGTTCTACAACCTTACGTTGAAAAAGCCGATTTCAGTCCTAGAAACAGGGCTCAATTATCCAAACTCACACCGGAGAAAACGCCTGGGCAATCTTAATTCGATATAATTCCTAAAAAAATTGAGAAAAATCAATAAAAACGTGTTTTTGACTTGACCTAAAAAGGAAATTTTAGGTTATGATTATAAGTGTTAATTAGAAATAATTTTGGAGGATTCATTAACATGGCAAACAAACAAGATTTGATCGCTAAAAGTAGCAGAAGCTACAGAATTGACTAAGAAAGATTCAGCAGCAGCAGTTGACGCTGTATTCGCAGCTGTAACTGAATTCCTTTCAGCTGGTGAAAAAGTTCAATTGATCGGTTTTGGTAACTTCGAAGTTCGTAAACGTGCAGCTCGTAAAGGTCGCAACCCACAAACTGGTAAAGAAATCAAAATCAAAGCTTCTAAAGTTCCAGCATTCAAAGCTGGTAAAGCTCTTAAAGAAGCAGTTAAATAATGATTTTATAAAAAGCCTGTCATATCAAGCATTTGAGCTTGTGTGACAGGCTTTTTTTGTGTATAGGGGGCATGAAAAGTAGCAGGAGATATTAGAATTGAACGTTTAGTAGCTTGTAGTAAAAAATTTTCAATGATTACTAGAAGTGAAAGAAAAAAACAACTCCGAATCGAAGTTGTTTTCGTTCAACCTTATGCAAGTGATGCGGTTGATTATTTGAGACCGTATTTTTTGTTGAAACGATCCACGCGTCCATCTGCTTGAGTGAACTTTTGACGTCCAGTGTAGAATGGGTGTGAGTCTGATGAAATTTCCACACGGATCAATGGGTAAGTTTCGCCTTCGAACTCAACTGTTTCGTTAGAGCGTTTTGTTGAACCGCTAAGGAATTTGTAACCAGTAGTTGTGTCCATGAAGACAACTGGGCGATATTCTGGATGGATATCTTTTTTTCATTTTTGCAATATTTCCTTTCTGCCATGGTCTCTTTTGCGAGCCATAGATTGTTACCATACTAGTCTATCAGATTCTGAAAAGTTTGGCAAGCTTTTTATCTATTTTTCAGTAAGTTTTTTAATTTTTGGTAGATGAGCTCATTCTCTTCTAAACTATAAGAATTTGCTCCGCTAGCAAGTGGATGTCCACCGCCGTCATGTTCTTTTGCGACTTCATTGATTGGGACAAATTTACTACGAAGACGTACGCGGTAGTGACCATCTGCTTGCTCCACAAAGATTCCCCAAAGGCTAACAGTATCGATACGGCCTGGAGCTCCCAACGATAGCTGCTGTTTCAGCATCAGTAACTTCATATTTCTTCAAAATTTCTTGAGTAAGAATGACACGAGCGGCTCCCTTTTCATCAACTTCTAAGTGATCGTAAACATAACCTTGGAGTTTGGCAATCTTAAAGCTCATAGTATCCATTTTACGAGTTAATTCAGCGTAGTCAAAGTTATGTTCTCTGAGTTTACTTGCGATACGAAGCGTACGTGCAGAAGTAGAAGGATAGAGGAAACGGCCGGTATCACCAATAATTCCAGCGCAGAGCATTTTAGCAGCGTAGTCGGATAATTCTAAGTTAGTTGCTTCAGCAAAGAGAGCAATCATCTCACTCGCACTGCTAGAATTAGTATCTACCCAAACAAGATCACCATAGACTTCGTCATTTGGATGGTGGTCAATCTTTGATAATGGTATCAGCCTTAGTATATCGTTTATCATCGATACGAGCTGTGTTTGCTGTATCACAGATAATGGCAAGAGCTCCTTGATAGTTTGTGTCCTCTACTTGATCCATTTCAGCTAACCAAGTTAAGGTTGGTTCATTGAAACCAACTACTTTGATAGTTTTTTCAGGAAAATGATGCTCAAGCAAGGCTTTTAATCCTACCTGACTCCCCAAGGCATCTGGATCTGGTTTCATATGACGGTGAATGATAATAGTATCGTATGCTTTGATTTTTTCTAAAATTTGGTGACAAATTTCCATAATGAACCTCAATTCTTTCTCATTTCATTTGTAGCACAAGAGTTTTTTTATTTTTAAAAATGAAAAAGATGTGATATAATGGAGAAAGATTAATTGAGGAGGACCTTATGGCATTAGCAAAAATTGTATTTTGCCAGTATGACCGGTAATACTGAAGAAATCGCTGATATTGTAGCAGATAAATTAAGAGAATGTGGTTTAGATGTCGATGTTGATGAGTGTACAACAGTTGATGCTTCTGACTTTTTAGAAGCAGACATCGCCATTGTCGCAACCTATACATACGGTGATGGAGAATTACCAGATGAGATGATGGACTTCTACGAAGATCTAGCAGACCTCAACTTGAGTGGTAAAAATCTATGGTGTAGTTGGATCAGGTGATACTTTCTACGATGAATTCTGTAAAGCTGTTGATGACTTTGACCGAGTATTTGTAGCGACAGGAGCTGAAAAGGGTTCAGAGTGCGTCAAAGTAGACCTATCTGCCGAAGAAGAAGATATTGAGCGCTTGGAGCAATTCGCAGAAGAATTAGCTGCTAAAGTTGGATAAGCATGAAGTTGCACTGATGATAGATGTCAGTGCAGTTTTTATTAATCAGGATTAGGACTTTTACTAGCCTATTTAGTGCTTTTTTTGGGTACAATAGATTCAAATAAAAAAAGGAGACTCAATGGATTTAGATATTATTAGACAAGAAATTGATCAAAATCGATGACCAAATCGTTCAACTTTTTAGAAGAAAGAATGCATCTAGTTGAGGGTGTAGTTGCTTATAAAAAAAGTCTACAGGAAAACCAATCTTGGATACTAAAAAGAGAAGAAGTTATCTTTTGAGAAAAGTCAGAAATCGCGTCAGCAATAAAAAAATACGAAGATACAATTGTTGAGACTTTTTCAGATATTCTCAAACGTTCACGTGATTATCAGGATAAAACAATCAAATGAAAAAAGAACAATTCTATCCACTAGGAATCTTTCTAGCTGGTATGCTGGGAGGAATTAGTGCGTTTTCAGATTTCGAGATGGTTGCCAGCTAGTCCAGACTTCCCATGGGGTACACTGATTGTCAACTATTTAGGGATTTTCTGCTTAGTCTATCTTGTGAAAGGTTATCTGGTTTCTAAAGGAAGCAGTAAAGGTGTCATTCTAGCGCTTGGAACAGGGATTTCTGTGGTGGCTTAACGACATTTTCTAGTCTCCTATTAGATGCAGTGAAATTGCTGGACACAGGGCGGTACCTTAGTTTGGTTACGTATTTGCTCTTGAGTATCGGCGGTGGGATTCTATTTGCTTATTATCTAGGGAGGAAGAAATGGTAGTATTTTATCTAGCGCTTGCTTGTGGACTGGGCGCCCTTGTGCGTTATTTCTTTTCTCGCTATAATCAAAGGTCAATAATGCCACTAGGAACTCTTATTGCCAATCTAATCGGTTGTTTTTTGATCGGTTTATTCTACAATCATGTGGAGTCTAAAGAAGTCTATCTTATTCTTGCAACTGGTTTTTGTGGCGGTTTGACAACCTTTTCAACCTTGAATGATGAACTCCAAAGACTACTTAGTAACAAGAAGGCATTTTATAGCTATTTATTATTAACCTACTTGCTTGGTTTTTTTGCAATTTTTTTGGGAATTTTGCTTTAAATTTCTTTACATTTTTCTAGGAAATTTGGTAAACTGTATCTTGTGTGTAATGGACGCACAAAAATACAGTTTATCCGCTGAGGAAGTTTCCTCAAGATTGACAAAGATAGGAGAATAAAATGAATCCATTAATCCAAAGCTTGACTGAAGGTCAACTTCGTACAGATATCCCTTCATTCCGTCCTGGTGACACTGTTCGTGTACACGCGAAAGTTGTCGAAGGAAACCGTGAACGTATCCAGATTTTTGAAGGTGTTGTTATTGCACGTAAAGGTGCTGGCATCTCAGAAAACTACACAGTTCGTAAAATCTCTAACGGTGTAGGTGTTGAACGTATCTTCCCAATCCACACTCCACGTGTTGAAAAGATCGAAGTTGTTCGTTACGGTAAAGTACGTCGTGCGAAATTGTACTACTTGCGTGCTCTTCAAGGTAAGGCAGCTCGTATCAAAGAAATCCGTCGTTAATTCGATGAAAAAAACTCTGCTCATACGGCAGGGTTTTTCTCTAGCTCCCTTAGTTCAATGGATATAACAACTCCCTCCTAAGGAGTAGTTGCAGGTTCGATTCCTGCAGGGGGCAGAACTAGTCACAAAAAAACACTGGATAACCAGTGTTTTTTCTTTGACCAAATTTTGAACCACTCATAAGATATCTATGGTGTGTTATAATGGACATAGAATGTTTAGGAGAAAAGAGATGAAAAA